>Ga0210025_1000088_pt1 | contig 138153 bp, 134 predicted proteins | sample CryGeyme20150102_FD_183989 | JGI IMG/M metagenome (GOLD analysis project Ga0210025, IMG submission 183989) | Groundwater microbial communities from Crystal Geyser aquifers in Utah, USA - Crystal Geyser metaG 2015-0102 (SPAdes) (version 2) | ecosystem: Environmental > Aquatic > Deep subsurface...
GTAAAAATTTTCAAATACGGTTGGAACAAGATGTCTCTATGGCGCGCAGCCACTTTGACCAGTGTGACATCTTGTTCCAACCGTATTTGAAAATTTTTACGTTGTCTGCAAAAAAATGCATCATCGTGATTTTTTTTGTGCTAGCGTCTGACCTGCACCGGGTCATCGTGGACGCGTTTGCACGGGTCTTTGCAGGGGCCGGCAAGCAAAGGGCCATGACGCAGAGGCCCGAGAGAATTGGAGGAGTGGAAAAGGTGAGAGACACCATTCTTGCGTCATCGGCCAGAGGCCGAAATGCCTGATTCGCGTGACCTGATCATCGGCGTCGACGCGGGGACTTCCGTCATCAAGGCGGTGGCGTTCGACCTGCGTGGCCGGCAGTTGGCCAGCGCCTCGGTGCGCAACGCCTATCACACGGGGGCCGACGGTTCGGCCACCCAGTCACTGTCGCGGACATGGACCGATTGCGCCACCGCGCTGCGCGGGCTCGGCGAAAAGGTTGAGGGCCTTGCCGATCGGACAGCCGCCCTGGCCCTGACAGGGCAAGGCGACGGCACATGGCTGGTCGGCGCCGGCAATGATCCCGTTTGCGATGCGTGGCTCTGGCTGGATGCGCGCGCCGCGCCCACGGTGACGAAGCTCGCTGCCGGGGACAAGAGCCGCGCCCGGTTCGAGGCGACGGGCACGGGCCTCAACACCTGCCAGCAGGGCAGCCAGATCGCGCATATGCAGGCGCATTACCCGGAACTGCTGAAGCGGGCCGAGGCGGCGATGCACTGCAAGGACTGGCTGTACCTGAACCTCACAGGCATCCGCGCAACCGATCCGTCGGAAGCAAGCTTCACGTTCGGCAATTTCCGGACCCGCGACTATGACGACACGGTTCTGGAAGCGCTCGGCCTCACCGGGCGCCGTCACCTGCTGCCACCGATCCTCGACGGATCGCGGGAGACGCACCCCATGACCCGCGCCGCGGCGGGGGCGACCGGCCTGCTGGAAGGCACGCCGGTCACGCTTGGCTATGTCGACATGGTGATGACCGCGCTCGGTGCGGGCGTGCATACCGGCGATGCGGGCGCGGCCTGTTCCACCATTGGATCGACCGGCGTGCACATGCGCGCGGTGCCCGCGGACAAGGTCCACCTGAACGCCACCGGCACGGGTTATGTCATCTGCCTTCCGGTGCCGGGCCTCGTGACGCAGGTGCAGACCAACATGGCGGCGACCCTGAACATCGATTGGGTGCTGGCGCTGGCGAGCGATCTGCTGGCCGAGATCGGCGAAGCGCCGAACCATGCCGACCTCGTCGCCAGAATCGACGGCTGGATGGCGCGCTCGACGCCCGGCGCGCTGCTCTACCATCCTTACATTTCCGAGGCGGGGGAGCGCGGCCCCTTCGTCAACGCGAACGCGCGGGCAAGCCTCATTGGCCTGACCGCGCATCACCGCTTTTCCGATATCATCCGGGCGGTGATTGAAGGCCTCGGCATGGCGACACGCCATTGCTACGAGGCGATGGGACCGATGCCTTCGGAGTTGCGGCTGACCGGCGGGGCGGCGCGGTCCCCCGCGCTGCGACAGGTGTTGGCCGCCGCGCTCAACACATCGGTGCGCGTGTCTCAAAGGAACGAGGCCGGCGCGGCGGGCTGCGCCATGATGGCGGCGGTCGCCATTGGGGCCTATGCCGACATGGACGCCTGCATCGGGGACTGGACGACGCCGCTTCTGGGCGAAGCGGAACCGCCCGACCCGGCGCTGGTGCCGATCTATGAAAATGTTTTCAAATCTTACCGCACGGCGTGCGGTGCGCTGGCCCCCGTATGGGAGGACCTGGCCTCGCATCGCACTTGGCAGGGAACAGACCAATGACGGATATACCCACAGTAGACCTCTTCGTGATCGGAGGCGGCATCAACGGCACCGGCATCGCCCGCGACGCCGCAGGGCGGGGGCTGAGCGTCGTTCTTTGCGAAAAGGACGACCTCGCCGAAGGCACGTCGTCGCGGTCCGGCAAGCTTGTCCATGGCGGGCTGCGCTACCTTGAATACTACGAGTTCCGGCTGGTGCGCGAGGCCTTGATCGAGCGCGAAGTTCTGATGAACAATGCTCCGCATATCATCTGGCCGATGCGCTTCGTCCTGCCGCACAGCCCCGATGACCGCCCCGCTTGGCTGGTGCGGCTCGGGTTGTTCCTCTACGATCATCTTGGTGGACGCAAGAAATTACCCGGAACCCGCACCCTGGACCTGCGCCGAGATCCAGAGGGCGCGGCGATCAAGGATCGGTACACGCGCGGCTTCGAGTATTCAGATTGCTGGGTGGACGATGCCCGGCTGGTCGTCCTGAACGCGGTAGACGCAGCGGAACGCGGCGCGACGGTCCTGACACGCTGCCCTTGCACCTCGGCCCGACGCGAGGACGGGATGTGGCATGTCACCACTTCGAATACCCTGACCGGCGAAAAGCGCGCATTTCGCGCCAGAGTGCTTGTGAACGCCGCCGGCCCGTGGGTGACCGACGTGGTGACACGGGTGGCCGGGTCGAATTCGTCGCGCAACGTGCGGCTCGTCAAGGGCAGCCACATCATCGTACCCAAGTTCTGGAAAGGTGAGAACGCCTATCTCGTGCAGAACCACGACAAACGGGTGATCTTCATCAACCCCTACGAACGCGACAAGGCCCTGATCGGGACCACAGACATCTCCTACGAAGGCCGGGCCGAGGACGTGCAGGCCGGCGAGGACGAGGTGCAATACCTGCTGGACGCGGTGAACCGCTATTTCAAGGAGGAACTGACGCGCGCTGACGTGGAAACCACCTTCTCGGGTGTGCGGCCGTTGTTCGACGACGGGCAGGGCAACCCCTCTGCGGTGACGCGCGACTACGTCTTCGATCTCGACGAAACCGGCGGGGCGCTGCTGCTCAACGTCTTTGGCGGCAAGATCACCACCTTCCGCGAACTGGCCGAGCGCGGGTTGCACCGGATCAGGAAGGTCTTCCCGCAGATGGGCGGCGACTGGACGGAAAGCGCGCCCCTGCCCGGCGGCGAGATCGAGAACGCGGATTACGAGGCGTTCCGCGGCAAGATGAAACGCGATTACCCATGGATGCCGCGCAAGCTGCGCCGCCACTACGGACGGCTTTACGGCACGCGGATCGCCCGGATCGTGGGTGATGCGACATCGCTCGACGGGCTCGGGCGGTATTTCGGCGGCGATCTCTACGAGGCCGAGGTGCGCTACCTCATGCAACATGAGTGGGCACAGACCGCCGAGGATATCCTCTGGCGACGCACCAAGCACCGGCTGCACCTGACCGAGGCAGAACGGGCCGCCTTTACCGAGTGGTTCGACACCCAGGCCAAGGCCGCCTGAGATGCCGCTGACCCTGTCGCTGAACACCAACCCGCTGGTCAACCGCTTTGCCGAGCCCGATGACCTGATCGAGACCGTTGCGCACGATATCCGCGTCCGCGACATCCAGCTCACGCATGAATTCATCAACCCCGGCTGGCCGGCCCCGGTGATCCGCCGCCTGACGCGCGGCATGGGCCGGGCTCTGGCGCGGACGGGCTGCCGGGTTACAAGCGGCATGACCGGACCTTACGGGCGCCTCAACCATTTCGGACATCCCGACCCGGAGGTGCGGCGCTACTACGTGGACTGGTTCAAGACCTTCGCCGACATCATCGGCGATCTCGGCGGCACCTCCGTAGGGACGCAATTTGCAATCTTCACCTTCAGGGACTGGGACGACCCGGCGCGCCGCGAAGACCTGATCCGGACCGCCATCGACTGTTGGGCCGAGGTGGCGACCCACGCGAAGGCTGCGGGGCTGGATTTTGTTTTCTGGGAACCGATGAGCGTGGGGCGCGAATTCGGGGAAACCATCGCCGCATGCATGGCGTTGCAGGATCGCCTGACCGCCGCCGACATGGCCGTGCCGATGTGGATGATGGCCGATATCGACCATGGTGACGTGACCTCGCCGAACCCCGACGACACCGACCCTTATGCATGGGCCCGCGCGGTGCCCAAGGTTTCGCCCATCATCCACATCAAGCAGTCGATGATGGACAAATCCGGTCACCGGCCCTTCACCGCCGAATACAATGCAAAGGGCGCGATCCAGCCCGATCCGCTGCTCCGGGCGTTTTCCGAAGGGGGCGCTGTCGATAACGAAATCTGCCTTGAACTCTCGTTCAAGGAACGCGAGCCGAACGACCGGCAGGTGATTGCCCAGGTCGCCGAAAGCGTCGCCTTCTGGGCGCCTCATATCGACAGCGGTGCGGATGACCTGAATGTGTGAGCCTGGCCTTCCTTGCCTTTTGCGCGGAACAGCGCCATTTGCAAGGCGTGACACCAGCCGGGCGCGCGTCCCGATCCCGTCAGAAGGCAAGACCCCGTGACTCTGTCCAGCTTCCGCTTTGCTACCGCCGGAGAGATCCGCTTCGGCCGCGGTGTGGCGACGGGTGCGGTTCGGGACCTCGCAGGCATGCATGAGCGGACCATGCTGGTTACGGGGGCCGACAGTGCACGCGCTGACTGGCTTCTGTGTGGGCTGAAGGAAGCGGGCATCGCGGTAACGATCTTTCCCATTCCCGGCGAACCGACGCTTGCGATGATCGAGGACGGCATCGCACGGGGCCGCGAGGCGGACGCCGGGGCGGTGATCGCGGTTGGCGGCGGGGCCGCGATCGACGCGGGCAAGGCCATCGCTGCGCTGGTGCCCGCGACCCGCCCCGTAACCGATCATCTGGAGATCGTGGGCAAGGGCCTGCCGCTCGACGCCGCCGCCCTGCCCTGCGCCGCGCTGCCAACAACCGCCGGCACCGGGGCAGAGGTGACGCGGAACGCCGTTATCGCCGTGCCGGAGCATCACCGCAAGGTCAGCCTGCGTGACTCCCGGATACTGCCGCGCCTTGCCATCGTCGATCCCCTCCTGACCGATTCGTGCCCCCGGAAGATCACGCTCACCTCCGGTCTCGACGCCGTGACGCAGGTGATCGAGCCATACATTTCCACCCGCGCGAACCCGATGACAGACGCGCTCTGCCGCGCCGCGATCCCCGCGGGACTGGCCGCGCTGGCCGCGCTGATGACCGATCCCGACGACACAGACGCCCGCGACCGGATGGCCTGGGTCAGCCTGTGCGGCGGGCTGGCGCTGGCCAATGCCGGGCTTGGCGTCGTGCACGGGCTGGCCGGGCCGCTCGGCGGGCTGTCTGGGGCGGCGCACGGCGCGATCTGCGGCGCGCTGTTGCCGCACGGGCTGGCGGCCAACGCGGCGGCTTGTTCCGACCGTGCGGTCATGGCGCGCATCGGCGAGATCGAGACCTGGATCGCAGCCGCACTCGGCGGCCCGAAGGCGGCGGCCCTGACCACCCTTGCCGACTGGTCGTGCACTGCCGGGCTGCCCGGGCTCGACGCGCTTGGCATCACCGCCGGGGCGCGCGCCGCGGCGGCCGATGCGGCTGCGGCGTCCTCGTCGATGAAAGCGAACCCGGCAGCGCTGGACAAGGCGCAGCTTTCGGCAATCATGGCGCTTGCGCGGTAGGCGCGACACGACGGAGGACTGGGTCATGGCAAAGGGACGCCTGCCGGCGGATGCGGAACATTCCCTCGCATTGCGCGCGGCATGGTTGCACTACGTGGGTGGCCTCCGGCAGGCGGACGTGGCCAAGCGGCTCGGCGTGCCGTCGGTCAAGGCGCACCGGCTGATTCAGAAGGCGGTCGCCGAAGGGGCCGTCAAGGTCAGCATCGAGGGCGACATCGTCGAGTGCATCGAATTGGAAGCGGCCCTTTGCCAACGCTACGGCCTGCGAAGCTGCGAGGTCGCCCCGAACCTTGAAGAGGAAGGCCTGCCGCTGCGCGCGCTTGGCACCGTGGGGGCGGCGTGGCTGCGGCGCTGTCTTGAAAAGGGCGAGGATCTGACCATCGGGCTGAGCCACGGGCGCACCTTGACGGCGGCGGTTCAGACCATGCCGCACATTTCATTGCCCGAACAGCGCTTCGTTTCGCTGCTTGGCGGGCTGACACGCAATTTCGCCGCCAACCCGCATGACGTGATGCACCTTCTGGCAGAAAAGACCGGCGCGCAAGCCTATGTCATGCCGGTACCCTTCTTCGCCAATTCCGCCGAGGACCGGGCGGTCCTGCTGGCGCAGCGCGGAATTTCCGAGGTGCTGCAAATGGCCGAGACCGCGCCGCTGAAACTGGTCGGGATCGGCACCGTGTCGCTGGAAGCGCAGCTTGTCGTTTCCGGCTTGATCCAGTCGCGCGAGATCGAAGCGATCTTCGCCGAAGGCGGGCGCGGTGAAATGCTGGGGCATTTCTTTGACCAGGACGGAAATTTCGTGGATACGCCCCTGACCAAGCGGACCATCGCGGCCTCGCTTGGCGAAGGCGCGCAGCGCGATGACCAGATCATTGCGCTTGCGGGCGGCCCGCACAAGGTGGCGGCGATTCGCGCGGTCCTGAACAGCGGTCGCCTGTCCGGACTGATCACTGACGAACGCACGGCCCGGGCCCTGCTGGACGAGTGAGGTCCGGCCCCGGCGCGAACCGGAGCCGCCGCTCTTGCCCTACAGGATCGACTGGCCCGTCGCAGCCCAATCCCTGGTGAACTGGTCCAGCCCCTTGTCCGTCAGCGGATGGCTGGCCAGGCCCTTGATCACGTCGGGCGGAATGGTGGCCACGTCGGCCCCGGCAAGCGCAGCAGCCTTGACGTGGTTGGCCGAGCGGATCGAGGCGGCAAGGACCTCCGTTTCGAAACCGAAAGTGTCGTAGATCGCGCGGATGTCGCCGATCAGCTCCATCCCGTCGATATTGAGGTCATCGAGCCGCCCGATGAAGGGCGAGATATAGGTGGCACCGGCCTTGGCTGCCAGCAGCGCCTGGTTGGCCGAGAAGCACAGCGTCACGTTGGTCTTGATGCCCTTGCCGGTGAAATGGCGGCAAGCCTTCAAACCGGCCAGCGTCAAGGGCAGCTTGACGACCACGTTGGCGGCGATCCCGGCCAGATGATCGCCTTCCGCGACCATGCCATCGTAATCCAATGCCGCAACCTCCGCCGAAACGGGGCCATCGACGACGCTACAGATCTCGGCGATCACGTCCTTGAAATCGCGGCCCGCCTTTGCGATCAGCGACGGGTTTGTGGTGACACCGTCCAGCAGCCCGTAATCGTTGAGCTCCCGTATGGCGTCGGTGATGGCGGTGTCCACGAAGAATTTCATGGGACGGTCTCCTTTCAGTTGTTCTCAGTAGCGTGCGGCCATCTCTGGCAGGCGCAGGACGCGAATCCGCTCTGCCTGCCCTGCCGTGCCGAACGCGTCGAATTTCTCGATACACAGCGCCTCCATGCTGGCCATGGCGGGCTTGAGATACTTGCGCGGATCAAACTCCGCCGGGTCGGTCATCAGCGTCCGCCGGATCGCGGCGGTCGCGGCAAGGCGCAGGTCGGTGTCGATATTCACCTTGCGCACCCCGTGTCGGATGCCGCGCCGTATTTCGTCCATCGGAACGCCCCACGTGGGCGGGATCTGCCCGCCATGATGGTTGATCTCCTGCCGCAGCGCCTCCGGCACCGAAGACGAGCCATGCATGACAAGATGCGTGTCGGGGAGGCGCTTGTGGATCGCCTCGATCACCCCCATCGCCAGAACGTCACCGTCGGGCTGGCGGGTGAACTTGTAGGCGCCATGGCTGGTCCCCATGGCCACGGCGAGGGCATCGACCCCGGTATCGGCCACGAAGCGTGCAGCCTCGTCCGGGTCGGTCAGCAGTTGCTCTTGCGACAGCTTGCCCGTCGCGCCGTGCCCGTCCTCCTGGTCGCCCATCCCGGTTTCGAGAGAGCCGAGCACGCCAAGCTCCCCCTCGACGGAGACACCGGCAGCGTGGGCCATTTCCACGACCTGGCGGGTCACGTGCATGTTGTAATCGTAGTCGGCGGGGGTGGTCCCGTCCTGCCGCAGCGAGCCGTCCATCATGACGGAGGTGAACCCGTTCTGCACCGCCGTGACGCAGGTGGCGAGCGTGTTGCCATGGTCAAGGTGCATGCAGACCGGGATGTGCGGATAGACCTCTACCAACCCGTCGATCAGCCTGGCAAGAACGGTGTCATTGGCGTAGGCCCGCGCGCCCCGGCTGGCTTGCAGGATGACAGGCGATCCCGTCTTGTCTGCGGCAGACATGATCGCCAGCCCCTGTTCCATGTTCGACATGTTGAAAGCGGGAACGCCGTAGCCGTTTTCGGCGGCGTGATCGAGAAGCTGGCGCAGGGTGATGCGGGCCATATGGGTCTCCTACCGGTCGGATGTGTCGAGATAACTGCGCAGGGTGGCGACCTCGGCTTGGCTGCCGAAGATCAGCGGCACGCGGTCATGCGGATGCGCCGGGACGAGGTCGAGGATCTCGCGCCGGCCATCGGTCGCCACTCCGCCAGCCTGTTCAATGAGAAAGGCGATCGGGAAGGCCTCGTAAGCCAGCCGCAGGACGCCGGCCTCGTATCCCGGCCGCGTATCGGCAGGATACAGGAACACCCCGCCACGGCGCAGGATGCGGTGCAGGTCGCCCACGGCGGCGGCCAGCCAGCGCATGTTGAAGTCGCGCCCGCGTGGCCCCTGCGCCCCGTGCAGCAGGTCGTCGGTGTAGCGCTGCAACCCGGCAGGCCAGCGCCGCATGTTGGAGGCGTTGAAGGCGATGGTGGAGGTATCGTCAGGCAGGGTGACGTCGGCCGTATCCAGGCGAAAATACCCCGTCGAGCGGTCGAGCGTCGCGATCGCGACGCCGTCGCCAAGGCTGAACCCGAAATCGACCGAATGCCCGAAAGAGACATAGGCCGCGGCGATCACCTCGCGCCCGCTGCGCAGGAAGGTCTCGCCTGCCGGGAAAACCGTGAACAGCGCCCCGAGCGGTGCGCCGATGCCGATGCTGCCGGAGCCGTCGACCGGGTCCATCGCCACATCGAAGCGGCCCTGCGGGTCCAGCGTAACGATTTCCTCGGCCTCTTCCGACAGCACCCGCGCCACGTCGCGCCCGGCAAGCGCCGCAACGAAGTGGTCATGGGCGGCCATGTCCAGCGCCTTCTGGTCGTCGCCGGACTCGTTCTTGCCCACAACGGCGGTCGGATCGCCGGGCAGGCGACCAAGCGCCAGCCGGTCGGCAAGCGCGACGCTCGTCTCTGCAAATCGCGCGATCACGGCGGCCAGCGCCTGTCGGTCCGCATCCACCGCGGCCCAGCCCGACAGATGCGCCACAAGCGTCGGGGCTGCAATCGGCCCGTCATGGCCAAGGGTCAGCGGCGCCTCAGGCATTGGAAAGCTTCGCCCTGGCCTTGGCCACGATCGCCTCCCTGGTGATCCCGAAATGGGTGTAGAGGTCGCCCGCAGGCCCGGACGCGCCGAAGCCGTGCATGCCGATCACGTCGGCCTCGCGGTCCACGTAGCGGGTCCAGCCGAACGCGCCGGCGGCCTCCACCGCGAGGCGCGGGGCGGTGCCCAGAACCTCGACGCGGTAGCTGTCGGGCTGCGCCTCGAACAGCTCCCAACTGGGCATCGAGACAACCGCCACGCCGACCCCCTGCGCGGCGAGATCCTCGGCGGCGGTCACCGCGAGGCTCACCTCGGTGCCGGTGGCCAGCAGCGTCAGGTCGCGGCGTGCGCCGAACTGGCGGATCACGTAGGCGCCCCTGGCGCTGAGGTTTTCCTGCGTTTCGGCAAGCCGCAGTTGCGGCACGCCCTGCCGGCTGAGCGCCAGCAGCGAGGGCGCCCCGCGCGACCGGATGGCAATATCCCAGCATTCCAGCGTTTCCACCGCGTCGGCGGGGCGGAAGGTGTGAAGGTTCGGGATCGCCCGCAGCGCGGCCAGGTGCTCTACCGGCTGGTGGGTCGGGCCGTCCTCGCCCAGCCCGATGCTGTCGTGGGTCATGACATAGATCGTGCCAACCCCCATCAGCGCCGACAGCCGGATCGCGTTGCGCGCGTAGTCCGAAAAGACCAGGAACGTGCCGCCATAGGGGATCAGCCCGCCATGGGTATTCATCCCGTTCATCGCCGCGCCCATGGCGAACTCGCGCACCCCGTAGCCGATGTAGCGCCCGGGCGCATCGGCGGAGAAGAGACTGTCCACCGCCGGCACCCGCGTCAGGTTCGAGCCCGTCAGGTCGGCCGATCCCCCGATCATTTCGGGCAGCACCGGTGTCAGGGCGGTCAGTGCGATCTGACTGGCCTTGCGGGTGGCCACGGTTTGCGGGGCGTCGAACAGCGCCTTGCGCGCCGCCTGAACGGCGAGGTCGTAATCCTCGGGCAGGTCCCGATCCATGCGGCGGCAGAATTCGTCAGCATTCTCGGACCCGGCAAGACGCGCCTCCCAGGCATCGCGCTCCTCCGCGCCGCGGCTCCCGATCTCGTGCCACGCCAGCGCAAGGTCGGCGGGAATCTCGAACGGTGCTGCCGTCCAGCCGAGTGCTCGTTTCGCGGCGGCGGCTTCCTCCGGTCCGAGCGGCGCGCCGTGCGCGGCCGCTGTGCCAGCCTTTTCCGGCGCGCCGAACCCGATCACGGTCTTCATGGCAATGAGACTCGGGCGGCCGGTTTCGGCCTTTGCCGCGCCGATCGCTTGCGAAACCGCGTCGATGTCGTGCCCGTCGCAAGCCAGCACGTGCCAGCCGCAGGCCGTCAGCCGCCCCGGCACGTCCTCTGAGAACGAAACCGAGGTCGGCCCGTCGATGGTGATCCGGTTGTCGTCGTAGAGCAGGATCAGCTTGCCAAGGCCCAGATGCCCGGCCAGCGAAATCGCCTCTTGCCCGATGCCTTCCTGCAAACAGCCATCGCCGAGGAAAACAAACGTGTGATGGTCGACAAGGTCCGATCCGAATTCACCAGCGAGGGCGCGCTCCGCCAGCGCCATGCCCACGGCATTGGCAATCCCTTGCCCCAGCGGCCCGGTGGTGGTCTCGATTCCGCCGGCGTGGCCGTATTCCGGGTGGCCGGCGGTGATGCTGCCCAGTTGCCGGAAATTGCGGATCTGGTCCAGCGTCATGTCGGCGTAGCCGGTCAGGTGCAGCAGTGAATAAAGCAGCATCGAGGCATGACCGTTTGACAGCACAACCCGGTCGCGGTCGGGCCAGTCCGGCGCGGTCGCGTCGAATTTCAGGTGATCGCGGAACAGCGCGACGGCGGCGTCGGCCATGCCCATCGGGGCACCGGGATGGCCGGACTTCGCGGCCTCCACGGCGTCGATCGACAGCGCGCGGATGCAATTGGCCAGCGCAAAGCCCTGCGGGTCGCGCGCGGCGTAGGCGGAGACATCGGTTTGGGGCGAATCTTTCGGCATGGTGTCCTCCTGAGTTGCGGGCTTGTTAGCGCAAACACGGATATATAACAACACAAAATATCAAATTAACATACTTGACGTTATAAATGTGATAAACCATGTTATGAACCATGAAGGAGCCAGGATGAAACGCAGCGACAGGCAGCAGACGATCACCGACTTGCTGGTCACCGACGGCGAGGTTGATCTCGATGATCTGGCCACCCGCTTCAGCGTGTCGCGCATGACCATTCACCGCGACCTCGATGAACTCGAAGGGGCGGGCGTGCTGCGCAAGATCCGGGGCGGTGCCACGATCCGTCCAGGTACCCGGTTCGAAAGCGATTTCCGCATCCGCGAACGGCAAGACGCCGGGGCGAAGGCCGCGATGGCCGATTGCGCGCTGCAACTGGTCGAACCTGGAATGACCGTTATGGTCAACGACGGCTCCATGGCCGCAATCCTCGGGCAGCGCCTGACCGAGAAACGCCCGCTGACCGTCATCACCAACAACGCCGCCGTTATGGACGCCCTTCATGGTGAGGCAGGGATCACACTGATCGCGCTCGGCGGGGTCTATTCGTCCAAGTTCAACGCCTATCTCGGCAAGGTGACGGAAGATGCGCTTGCGGGCCTGCGCGCCGATATCGCCTTCATCTCGACTCCGGCGGTTTCGGGTCTCGACGTCTTCCACATGGATGAACCGGTGCTGCGCACCAAGCGCGCGATGATGGACCACGCCGCCACCCGTTGCCTCATCGTAAATCACGCCCGGTTCGGCCGCACCGCGCTGCACCGGCTGGCCGGGCTGGAGGAGTTCGGGCACATCATCACCGACGCGCCCCCGCCCGCCGACTCGCGCGCGGCGCTGACCGAAGCCGGGCTGCCCCTGACCATCGCAAGAACACGACAGGCCACCACATGACACACCCCCCGTTCTGGATCGGCACAAGCTGGAAGATGAACAAGACGCTGGCCGAGGCGCAGGCCTTCGCCACCACCCTGGCCGGGGCCGATACCGACCGCGACCCGCGCATACAGCGTTTCGTGATCCCGCCCTTCACTGCGGTGCGCGAGGTCAAGCGCATCCTCGCGGGAAGCAGCGTCAAGGTGGGGGCGCAGAACATGCACTGGGCCGATCAGGGCGCCTGGACGGGTGAGATTTCGCCCGCGATGCTGACGGATTGCAGCCTCGACATCGTCGAACTGGGCCATTCCGAACGCCGCGAACATTTCGGCGAAACCGACGACACCGTCGGCCTCAAGACCGAGGCCGCCGTGCGCCACGGGCTGACCCCGCTCATCTGCATCGGCGAAACGCTGCAAGACCGGGAATCCGGTCGCGCCCGCGAGGTTCTGGCCCGCCAGGTCCGGGGCGCGTTGGCGCGACTGCACGCAGACCAGAAGACCGCACCGATCCTGCTGGCCTACGAACCTGTCTGGGCCATCGGGGAAAACGGTATCCCGGCCACCTCGGACTATGCCGATGCCCGGCAGGCCGAGATCATCGCGGTCGCGCAGGAGATACTCGGCCGCCGCATTGCGTGCCTCTACGGGGGGTCGGTCAACGCAGGAAACTGCACCGGCCTCATCTCATGCCCGCATATCGACGGGCTCTTCATCGGGCGCTCGGCGTGGCAGGTCGAGGGCTATCTCGACATCCTCGCCAAATGCGCCACAAAACCCTGAAAAGGAAAGGAACGATCATGAAAATTGCCATCGCAGGAGACAGCGCAGGCGAAGGGTTGGCCAAGGTGCTGGCCGACCACCTGAAGGACCGATACGATGTTCGCGAGGTGTCGCGCACCGCCGAGGGGCCGGACCCGTTCTACGCCAACATGGCCGACCGTGTGGCCTCGGCCGTGATCGCCGGAGACTTTGACCGCGCCATTCTTGTTTGCGGAACCGGCATCGGCGTGGCCCTGTCGGCCAACAAGGTGCCGGGAATCCGCGCCGCCCAATGCCACGATACCTATTCCGCGGGCAAGGCCACGACTTCGAACAACGCGCATATCCTGACCATGGGTGCGCGGGTTGTTGGCCCGGAACTCGCCAAGACCATCGCCGACGCCTTCCTTGCCCCCGTCTTCGACCCCGAGGGCAAGTCCGCCGGCAACGTGAACGCGATCAACGAGGTTGACGCGAAGTACCGGGCCCGGTGACGTCCATGGCGCGGATCGTGGCCATCGACAGCGGGCTGACCGTGACCAAGGCCGTGGTCTTCGACCTTGCGGGGCGGCAGCTCGGCGTTGCGCGGCGCAACGTCGAACAACGCATGCCCGCCCCTCGCCGGGTGGAACGCGACATGACGGAGTTCTGGCACCAGACCGCCTCAGCCGTCAAAGATGCGCTGACCACCAGCGATACCGCGCCCGGCGACGTGATCGCGGTCGCCGCAACCGCGCATGGCGACGGGATCTACCTACTCGATCGCGAGGGCGCGCCGCTTGGCCCCGGCATCCTGTCGCTCGACAGCCGGGCCGGGGCGCAGGTGACCCGTTGGCAAAAGGACGGCACCGCCGATCGCAGCCTGCGCCTGACCGGGCAGGAACCGCATGTCTCAGCGCCATCCGCGCTCTTGGCATGGATACGGGAGGAACAGCCGGAGCGCTTCGCGCGCATCGGCCATGTTCTCGCCTGCAAGGACTGGCTGCGCTTTTGTCTGACCGGCAGCATCGGCACCGACCGCACCGAGGCAAGCACCGCCTTCACCGACATGGCAACGCAGGGCTACACGGGTGAGGCTCTCGCCCTTTTTGGGCTGGAGGCACTGGCCCCCGCCCTGCCCGAAATCGCCGGCTCCTGCGAAATCGTGGGCCATGTGACCGAGGACGCCGCCCGCGCCACGGGGCTTGTCCCCGGCACGCCGGTGGCGGCCGGCCTGCATGACGTCACCGCCTCCAGCCTTGGGATCGGCGCGCATGAACCGGGGATAATGGGCATCGTCGCGGGCACCTATTCGATCAACGAGGCCGTGTCGCTGACCCCGAAGGCCGGCGCGGGCTGGTTCTGCCGCAACGCGGTGCAGCCGGGGCGGTGGAACAACATGTCGATCTCGCCCGCCTCGACCACGAATTACGACTGGTTCCTCGACACGCTCTGCGCCGCTGACAAGGCCCGCGCCGAGGCCGCGGCCATGTCGATCCACAGGCTTCTGGCCCCCGAGATCGAGGCGGGACTCTCCCGCGCCTCCTCGGTTCTCTATCATCCCTACCTGTTCGGCTCGCCCCACGGGCCGGGGCCGAGCGCGGGGTTCCTCGGCCTGCGCGGCTGGCACGACCGGGGCGATATGCTGGCCGCCCTTCTGGAAGGGATCGCCTTCAACCACCGTCACCACGTGGACATCCTGCGCGCCGCCTTCCCGGCGCAAGACGCCCGTCTGACCGGGGGCGCCTCGCGCAACCCGACCGTGGCACAGCTGTTTGCCGATGTGCTCGACATGCCTGTGAGTGTGACCGAAACCGACGAGGCAGCAGCCTGGGGCGCGGCATTGTGCGCCGGGGTCGCCGCGGGCGCCTTCGACGCGATCGAGGCCGACCCTAGGGATCTGGACGCGATCTCTACGCGTCATACACCCGCCCCGGAACGAGCCGCGCACTACCACGCGCGCTACGCCGCTTTCCGCGCGATCAACGAAGAGATGAAGGACGCATGGGACCGACTGAATGCCCTCGACACGCAGGACCGCGGAACCCCGCATGACCGATAACACCCCCGACCGTTTCGACGTGGTCATCATCGGCGCCGGCGTGAACGGCGCCGGGCTGTTCCGTGATCTCTGCGCGCAGGGGTTGCGCTGCCTGATCGTGGACAAGGGCGATTTCGGGTCCGGCACCAGTGCCGCCCCCTCGCGGTTGATCCATGGCGGGCTGAAATACCTCGAAACCGGGGAGTTTCGGCTGGTGGCTGAGTCGACTTACGAACGCAACCTGCTTCTGCGCAACGCCGCGCACCTTGTGCACCCGCTGCCCACGGTCATCCCGATCCTGTCCTGGACAAAGGGCATCTGGCCGGCGCTGCGCACGTTTTTCGGCTCCAAGACCGCGCCGCGCAGCCGGGGCGCGGTGCTGATCAAGCTTGGGTTGATGCTGTATGACCTCTACGGACGCCGGGCCCGCGTCATGCCCCGCCACGCGATGATGGGTCGAGCGCGGGCTCTGGCGACCATCCCCGCGCTGACACCGGACATCAAGGCCGTCGGCACCTATTACGACGCCGCCATCACCGCGCCGGAGCGGCTGGTGCTGGAACTGGTGCAAGACGGTCTGGCACTGTCGGAGTCATCAGAGGCCCTGAACTGGACGCCCGTGACCGGCCAGCGCGATGGTGTCCTGGACCTGGCCGGACCGGATGGCCACCGCCGCCAAGTCCGGACCGACCTCGTGGTGAACGCCGCCGGGCCGTGGATCGACCGAGTGAATGCAGTGCTCGGGCTGGACACCGCGCTGATCGGTGGCACCAAGGGCGCGCATATCCTGCTCGACCATCCGGATCTGGTGCGCCAGCTCGACGGGCATATGATCTATTTCGAGGGCAATGACGGGCGCATCCTGCTGGTCTTCCCGTACGAGGGTAAGGCACTGGTCGGTTCGACCGATATTGCCGATGACGCCCCCGACGACGCGGTCTGCTCCGAGGCGGAAACCGCCTATTTCCTGGAGGCCCTGCGCCAGCTTCTGCCCGGCCTCGCCTTCGATGAGGACCAGATCGTCTTTGCCTATGCAGGTATCCGCCCCCTTCCGAATTCCGACTCGGTCGATCCCGGGCTGATCAGCCGCGACCACTCGGCCCCCGTTGCAGAGGCCGCGTCGGGCCGCCCCTTCCCCGTAATCTCGCTGGTTGGTGGCAAATGGACAACCTTCCGCGCCTTTGCCGCCGAGGTGTCCGACACAGTGCTGGCCCGGCTGGGCAGGCGGCGGCGGTGCGCCACCGACGACATGCCCATCGGCGGCGGGCGAGATATGCCGGGGCCCAACATGCGCGCCGACTGGATCGCGCGCGTGGCAGGACAGACCGCCGCCCCGCCCGGCCGGGTCGCACAATTGCTGGACCGCTATGGCACCACCGGGCGAAGGATCGCAATCGCCGAGGGCGCCCATCCCGCCCCCCTGCCCGACACCCCTGACGTGACCCGCGCCGAGATCGACTGGATTGCCCGCAACGAGAAGGTCGTGCATCTGGACGACATCCTGTTGCGCCGCACCACGCTGGCCATCAGCGGTAGACTGACCGCCGCGCTATGCGCAGAGGTGTGCGAGATTGCCGCCGTCACGCTCGGTTGGTCAGACGCGCAAGCGCAGGCGGAACTCGACGGGTTTCACGCTCTGCTGGCGACGCGGCACGGCGTGTCGCTGGCCGGGGCCCCGATATCAGGTTCGCGCAAGAGCGAAGACCGCATTGCATGATCGGTGTTGAGCGACCGCAAGCAAGGACGCGGGTCATGATAATAGCAAAATGGCAAATCGCTGCTCGCCGCAAGTCCGCGCATGTGCGGTCCGGATGGCCTTCGAACGCCAAGTGACCTGACCGCGCACTCAGCACGGCACAGACACGTGACAGGGCCCGGTGGGGTTCCGGTGAAACCGGGCTGTTCAGTGGTCCGACCCGGTAACTGCCCGCGTCCGGAACATCTCGATACAGGCAGCCAAAGGGTTGGTCAGCAGAGCGAAAGCTGCGCGATGGTCAGCCGCTCAGTTTGGTTCGGCGCCGCTACCCATCCGCTCGACAAGCGCGACCATGCCCTTGAGCAGCGCCGTTGGGTCAGGCGCGCAACCGGGGATATGCAGATCGACGGGCACCACGGCATCCACACCGCCAGCGACGGCGTAACTGTCGGCAAAGCAGCCGCCACATTTCGCGCAATCGCCGATGGCGATCACCCATTTCGGTGATGGCATGGCGTCATAAGTGCGGCGCAGGGCCTCGGCCATGTTGTGCGTGACCGGCCCGGTGACGGTCAATACGTCTGCATGACGCGGGGAGGCGACGAAATGCAGCCCAAAGCGTTCCAGATCATAGAACGGGTTGCTGAGCGCCTGAAGTTCCAACTCGCAGCCGTTGCAAGACCCCGCGTCGACATGGCGAATGGCGAGGCTGCGGCCCAGTTTCGTCCGCACGGTGCGCGCGAAGGCCGCGGCCAGTTGGTCCTGCGCGTCCGCGTCGGGCAGCGGCGCGGTTTCGGTCAGCGGCCTGCGCATCAGACCTTCGAGAAGATATCGTCGCATGGCCCCCTCCCTTAAAGATCGTGCCCGGAATACGAGCAGTTGAAGGATTTGTTGCAGAGCGGGAAATCCGCTATGATGTTGCCCTCGATCGCGGCCTCCAGCAACGGCCACTGGAACCACGACGGATCGCGCATGTGGCAGCGGTTTATGCGGCCCTCGGCGTCGAGTGCGAGCCAGGCGAGGATATCGCCACGGAACCCTTCGACCAGGCCGAGCCCCGCGCGCGGCTCGCCCACCGGCGCAACCTCGGTCAGAACCGGGCCTGTCGGCAGCGCATTCAGCATCTGGGTGATCAGCGAACAACAGTGTTCAACCTCGCGGATGCGGATCCAGACACGGGCGTTGACGTCGCATTCGTGGCGCACGGGCACCTCAAGCCGGAGCATGTCGTAGGGCGCGTAGCGCAAGTCGCGGCGGGTGTCGAAATCGCGCCCCGAAGCGCGCCCGACATACCCCCCAGCCCCGAAGCGCCGCGCAAGGTCGGGCGCGACATGGCCGGTTCCGACGGTCCGGTCCATCAGCGAGGCGGTTGTGTCGTAAAGCTCGACCAGCGACGGAAACCGGTCGCGGATATCGGCGATCAGCGCCTTGATAACGGCCTCGCCCTCGGCGTCGAGGTCCACGGCGACCCCGCCCGGCACCACGCGGTCGCGCATGAAGCGATGGCCAAAGGCGGCATGGGCCGCGCGCAGGACGTTTTCGCGCAGGATGCCCGTCTGCGCCAACATCATCGCAAAGGCGGCGTCGTTGCAGATCCCGCCGATATCGCCCAGGTGGTTGGCCAGCCGCTCCAGTTCTGCCATCAGGCCGCGCAGGGCGAAGGCGCGACGGGGCACGGCCACCGAAAGCGCCGCCTCGACGGCCTGCGCGAAGGCGACGGAATAGGCAACGGTGCTGTCGCCCGAGGTGCGGCCGGCCAGTTCCGCCCCGCGCGCAAGGCTTGCGCCCCGCATCAACCGGTCGATCCCCTTGTGGGTATAGCCGAGCCGTTCCTCCAGCCGCACCACCGTCTCACCCTGCGCGGTGAAGCGAAAATGCCCCGGCTCGATGATCCCGGCATGGACCGGACCCACCGGCACCTGATGCAGGCTGTCGCCCTCGACCGGCAGGAAAGCGTAGGGCGGCTGAGCGGCATCCGGCGAAGCCCCGCCAAGCGGATGTCTGATCCCCCAGCGACCATGGTCGAGCCAGGGGCGTGCATCGGCGGCCCCCTCGGGCGTCAGGCCGAAAAGGTCGGCGGCGGCGCGTTCCAGCCGCTGCGCCGGGGCGTGATGCACGCCGACCGATGGGAAGGCCCCCGTGGCCGCATCGACACGGGCCACGGCCACGCGGCGCGCGTCGGCGTCGTGCAGCGCCATGCAGGCCGCCCCCTCCTCGGCCCAGAGGCTGAGCAAGGTAAAGTGACCCGCTGACAGCGCATGTGCCAGTGCCGTCCATTCCGAGGGCCGCACCGGGGTGGCAGAGAACGGTGCCGCGCGGAAATCGCGCGAGCGGGTCCAGGTGAGGTCGGGAAGCTTGGTCATGCGCGTCTCATCCCAATATCGCCGCCACGGTCTGGAACCAGTCCACCATCGCCTGCGGCATGTGAAGGCCGATCAGATAGACAAGCGCCAGATGCAGCCAGAGCGGCGCAAGCGAGCCATGCATCGGCGCGTTCGGCTCTGACGGCGTGCCGAAGGCCACCCCGGTCAGCCGCAGCAAAAGCGCCCCGAAGGCGAGGATCAGCCCGAACACGAGGATCAGCGCCAGGACCGGCATCCGCGCGAAACTTGTCGTCACCACCAGAAACTCGCTCATGAACACGCCAGAGGGCGGCATGCCCGCGATTGACAGCACCGCCAGCACCAGCCCCCAGCCGAGTGCTGGATGGCTTTGCGTGAGTCCCCGGATCTCGGAGAGTTTCTGCGTGCCCTTGATCTGCGTCACATTTCCGACCGCGAAGAAGATCGCCGATTTTGTCAAGGAGTGCATGACCATGTGCAGAAGCCCGGCGAAATTCGCCAGCGGTCCGCCGATACCGAAGGCAAAGACGATGATGCCCATATGCTCGATCGAGGAATAGGCGAACAGGCGTTTGATGTCGCGCCGCCGGTAGAGCATGAAGGCGGCGAAGATCAGCGACAACAGACCCAGACCGATCATCAGCGGCCCCGGCGCGACGGCGGCCTCGTTGGCGGTCATCAACAGCTTGAAGCGCAGCACCGCGTAGAGCGCGACGTTCAGCAATAGCCCCGACAGCACCGCCGAAATCGGTGTCGGGCCTTCGGCGTGGGCGTCGGGCAGCCAGGCGTGGAACGGGGCAAGGCCAACCTTGGTGCCATAGCCCACCAAAAGGAACACGAAGGCCACGTTCAGCATCGCCGAGTCCAGCTGCGCCGCCGCCCCGATCAGGTTGCTCCAGACCATGGCAGGCATCCCCTCGCCCAGCACCGGTTGCGCGGCGACATAGACAAGGATGGTCCCGAACAGCGCCAGCGCGATGCCGACCGAGCCGAGGATGAAGTATTTCCACGCCGCCTCCAGCGCCTCGTGGGTGCGGTAGAGACCGACCATCAGGACCGTGGTCAGGGTCGCCAGTTCGATCGCCACCCACATCAGGCCGATGTTGTTGCTGACCAGCGCGAGGTTCATGCCGAACATCATGATCTGATACATGGCATGGTAGAAACGCAGGTTGGCGGGTGTTACCCGGCCGATTTCCAGCTCGTGCCCGATATAGCTGGCCGAGAAGAAGGCGGCGGTGAAGCCGACGAAGGTGTTGAGCACGATGAAGACAATGTTGACATCGTCCACCCGCAGGTAATCGCCCGCCTCCGGGCGCGCCAGAACCAGCAGCGAGGCAGCGGCGAGGAACGTGGCAAGGCTTGCCACGACGTTGACCCAGGCACTGATCCGGTAGCCCGGCAGCAGCGCCAGCAGCGCCGCCGCCGCGACCGGCAGGATCAGGACGGCGGAAAGCGCGGTGTCGCCGGTCATCGCCGCTCTCCCCGGAACTCGTCGAGCGCTTCCAGGTCGACCGAGTCGAACCGCTCGCGGATGCGAAACAGGAACACGCCGATCACGATCATCGCGATCAGCACCGAGAAGGCGACGCTGATTTCGACCACCAGCGGCATCCCCTGCGCCGCGGCGGCGGCCAGGATCAGCCCGTTTTCCAGCGACATGAAGCCGACGACCTGCGACACGGCATTGCGCCGCGTGATCATCATCAGCATCCCCAGCAGGATCACGGACAGCGCAAAGGCCAGATCCTCGCGCGCGATCGCGCTTTCCGCCGATTGCGTCAGTTGCAGCATCAGCAAGATCGACAGCGCCACCAGCCCCATGCCCGCGAGCATCGTCGGCACCACGCCCGCAACCGTTTCAACCTCGCGGTGAATGCCGAGGCGTTGCACGACCCGGTGCAGCGCCCATGGCACGATCATGCCCTTGAATACCAGCGCCAGCGCGGCAGAGGCATAAAGGTGATGCGCACTCTGGATATAGGCCTGCCAGGCCACCGCGAGCGCGAGCAGGACGGCTTGCAAGGCAAACGTGTTGAGAAGCGCGTAAAGCCGGTCCTGGTAGATCATCATGAAGCTGACAAGCACCAGCCCGCCAGCCAGCATATGCGCAATGTCGAAGGCATATCCCTGCATGTCTAAAGGCTCCTTGATACGAACAGCAGGAGTGTGCCGAGCAAGCCCAGCATCAGCGCCACACCCAGGAAATCCGGCACCCGGAAGACGCGCATCTTGGCGATCGCCGTCTCGAAGACGGCGAGCATCGCGCCACCCGCCGCCAGCTTTACCAGAAACAGCAGGAATCCCGACACCAGCCCGAAGAAGCCCGCGCTGGCAGGCGCGATCCCCCAGGGCACGAAGACACAGCCGATCAGCGCCATGTAAAGCAACAGCTTGAGCGCCGCCGCCAGTTCGATCATCGCCAGGTGGCGTCCGGAATATTCCAGCACCATCGCCTCGTGCACCATGGTCAGTTCCAGGTGTGTGGCGGGGTTGTCCACCGGGATCCGCGCGTTTTCGGCCAAAGCCACGATGATCAGCGCGATCAGCGCCATGCCCATCGAGATCCGGATGCCGACCTCGCCCGAGGCCGTGAAGGCCACCACGTTCGATAATTGCGTCGAGCCGGCGACCAGCGCCACGGTGAACACCATGAGCAGCATCGCCGGTTCGGCCAAGGCTCCGATCATCATTTCGCGCGACGCGCCAAGGCCTCCGAAACTGGTGCCGACATCCATGCCGGCAAGCGCAAGAAAGAACCGCGCGCTGCCCAGGAGCGCCACCAGCGCAATGAGATCGGCGGTCCAGCTGAACTGCAACCCGATCGCAAAGGTCGGCACCAGCGCCGCCGCGACCCATGTCGCGGCGAAAACCATGTAGGGCGACACCCGAAACAGCCACGAGGCATTCTCTGCCAGCACCACTTCTTTTTTCAGGAGCCGCGCAAGATCGCGGTAGGGCTGCCAAACCGGTGCCCCCCGCCGTCGCATCAGCCGCGCCTTGATCTTGCGCACAAGGCCGGTCAGCCCCGGCGCCAGAGCCAACACAACCAGCATCTGCACGCCTTGCAGGGTAAGGTTTGCGATCAGTTCCATATCGTCAACCCCGTCAAGAGCAGGATCAATGAGGCAAAGACCAGGCTCAGATAGCGCCGGATGGTCAGGAATTGCAGGGCGTTCATCCGTGTCGTGGCAGCCACGACAGCGGCGATCAGCGGCAGGTAGAGGCGCGACCAGGCCAGATCCTCGGTGCTTGCCTCGTGACGCGCCGGGGCGCTGTCGCCCGGCGGCGGCATCACCACCGTCTCGCGGGCGGCCAGAAGCGGCCCCATGACCCGGCGGATCGGTTGGGCGAAGCTGCCCGCGCCGTATTGCGTGACCGGATCGGCATTCGGAAATCCGCAATCCCAGGCCGCGGACCGCCGCAGCCGTTTCGACGCCAGCCGATGCACCAGCCAGGCGGTCGCGCCGCCGGAAATCGCAATGAACACCATGACCAGAAAACCACTGTAGCTGCTGTGTACTTCGGCAACGGGGATCAGGGTAAACCAGGAATTGGCCTCCTGCGCGGGCATCCGCGCCTCGGCGAGTTGCATCACGGCCGGCGCGACAAGGTCGATCAGCACGCCCGGCACGATCCCGGCCAGAACGCACAAAGCCGCCAGCCCGCCCATCGCCGCCAGCGACCAGCGGTCAGTCTCGCCTGCGTCCCGTGCCGCGTCGCTGCGCGCGCGGCCCAGAAAGATAACGCCGTAAAAGCGCACGAAACAGGCCGCCGCAAGCGCCGCTGCCAATGCCAGCAGGCCACCCGCCGCCGGCACCAGGAATTGCAGGCCCGGCTGCGCGAGATTCGGACTTTGAAGCACCGCCTGAAACAGCAGCCATTCCGAAACGAAGCCATTGAGGGGCGGCAGCGCCGCGATTGCGGTGACCCCGATCAGCGCCAGCACCGCCGTTTTTGGCATCCGGTGGATCAGTCCGCCCAACCGGTCGAGATCCCGGTGCCCGGTCGCGTTCAGCACCGCGCCCGCGACCATGAACAGCAGGCTCTTGAACGCCATGTGATTGAGCGCGTGGATCAGCCCCGCCGTCAGCGCCAGCGCCGCCAGCGCCTGCATGTCATTGGCCTTGAACGCCAGCGCCAGACCGAAGGCGGCAAAGATCACACCAATGTTCTCGATCGTCGAATAGGCCAGCACCCGCTTGCCGTCACCGCCGGTATTGGCGAACAGAATGCCCATCACCGCCGTCACCGCGCCCAGCACGATCACCGGCACGCTCATCCACCACGGCACTGCACCGACGAGGTCGAATGCGACCCGCACGAATCCGTAAAGCGCGACCTTTGTCATCACCCCGCTCATCAGCGCCGAAACATGGCTCGGCGCCGCCGGGTGCGCGACCGGTAGCCAGACATGCAGCGGCATCAGACCCGCCTTCGATCCCGCCCCCACCATCATCAACGCCAGCACCAGCGCCGCCAGACCGGGACTGCGGTCCGCAGCGCGCATCGCGGCGAAATCATAGCCACCCTCGGCCCCGGCCAGCAGCCCGAAGGCCAGCAACAACATCATGGTGCCGAATCCGGCCATCACCAGATAGAGATAGCCCGCGCCGCGCGTCTCCTCCTCGCGGTGATGGGTCAGCACCAGCGCCCACGAGAGAAGCGACATCACCTCCCACGAGACCAGGAAGGTAAAGGCATCGTCGGCCAGCAGAACCAGCGTCATCGCGCCCAGAAAGCCGGGGTAGAACGGCAGGGTGCGGTGCGGTTCGTGTTCGTGACGGCCATAGCCGATTGCATAAAGGCTTGCCGCGCCGCCGCCGGTGCCGAGCAGCAGCACGAACACCGCCGATAGCGCGTCAAGCCGCAGATGCGCCCCCAGCCAGGGCAGACCGACCGGAATGCTCAGGCTTGACGTCTCCGCCTGCGTCGCCAGGAACACCCCGCCGAGGACGGCCAGACCAAGACAGAGAAGCGCGCTTCCCGCGTAGAGTGCGGCCGGCGCAAGTGCAAACCCGCGCATCGCCGTTGCGGCAAGCGAAAGCGCCAGCAGACAGGCTGCGATGGCGACGGCAATTTCGATCATTCGTGACCTCGATGCGTGACTGGCGGGTGTTCGTCGGGCCGTTCCGTCGCAGCTTGGCGAAGCCGCACCCCGCGCCCGCCATTGCCGGTTGTTGCGCCCTCGGCGATCAGGTCCACGCCCGCCGCCTCAAGTGCTGACACGACCCGCGTCAGACTGTCGACCATACCGCCCACGATGCTCTCGTTCGCCTCCATCCGCTGGATGGTCGGCACCGAAAGCCCGGCCATCCGGGCCAGCGTCTTCTGGTCGATCCCGAGAAGCGACCGCGCCGCCCTGATCTGTGGCCCGGTGATCATGTGAAATGCCTTCCCTCAGGCACGGCTGATATCTGAAATATCAAAGACGATGCTTCCTACCCCATCCATGAGGAGATCGTCAAGGGATCGAACAGATCTTTGCGTCCGGCACACAACCTGCGCCGACAGGCTTGGCCGAGCGTGACACGCGCCATGACACTGCGACGCCAGAAAACCCGATTCAGGACACGGACATCAATCTTGCGCTACGGCTTGAGCACCGAGATCAGATCGAAAACCGGTCTGGCACCGCGCGCGCCTCAGGTCGCAAGGAACCGGAAATCCGGGTGCAACGCGAAGCGCCAGTTGCGGCGCGGGCCGGCCATGACGTTGAGGTAATACATCTCCACCCCGTGGGGCGCGGCGCAGGGGTGGTGGCCGCGCGGCACCAGCACCACGTCGTGATCGGAAACCGCCATCGTCTCATCGAGCGACAGATCGTCGGTGAACACCCGCTGGATGCCGAAGCCGCGCGCCGGGTTCAGCCGGTGGTAATAGGTTTCCTCCAGCCTCGTGATGCGCGGGAAATCGTCCTCGTCATGGCGGTGCGGCGGGTAGGAGGACCAGTGCCCGGCCGGCGTGTAGACCTCCGTCACCAGAAGGCTGTCGGCGACATCGCGCCCCTCCATGGCGATGTTATGGATATGGCGCAGGTTGGTGCCCTGCCCCCGCTCCTCCGGCGCGATGCCGGCCGGGCCGAGCCGCTGCACCGTCCGCCCGCCGGGCGAGGGTGCGGTGCAGACGGCCAGCGTGCAGGGCGTGCGCGCCCTGACCCGCCACTCGCCCCCCGGCGGTACGTAAAGGCAATGCGGCGGCAACCGGTCGAACACCGACAGCCGGTCGCCCATCTCACCGAACGCCTCGCCCGCCGCCGTCACCTCTGCCAGGCCCTCGACCAGCACGAGGATCGCCTCGCGCCCGTCCAGTCGCCCCTCGGCCACCTCGCCGGGATCAAGCCGCCAGAGGTCGAAGCCGACATGGGTCCAGCCTGCCGCCTCGGGCGTGATGGCGTGAACCTGTCCCGACGCCCCGACGGGTTTGCGCAGGAGATCGGCCATCAGCGCGCCCTTTCGCTGACCCGCGCCGCGGGCAAGATCAGAAAAAACACCGTCCCCCGCATCACACCGTCCCGCCGAGCGAGCCTTCGAGCGCGACCATTTCCTGACCGCCGGCCATCATGTCCTGCAACTCCTCGGGCGTGATCTGGCCACGCTGCGCGGTGCCCAGCGTCTTGCCACGGTTGAGCACCGTGAAGCGGTCGCCGACGGCTGCGGCATGGCGCACGTTATGGGTGATGAAGACGACGCCAATCCCGGTCTTGCGCACCTTGTCGATGGTCGCCAGCACATTGGCCGTCTGGCGCACGCCAAGCGCCGAGGTCGGCTCATCAAGGATCAGCACCTTGGCCCCGAAATAGACCGCGCGGGCGATGGCAACGGTCTGGCGTTCCCCCCCCGAGAGCGTGCCAACCGCCTGATCGGGCGAGCGCAAGTTGATGCCCATCTTGGCCATCTCCGCCATCGTCACCTCGTTGGCCTTGGCGAAATCCATGAATTTCAGTGGCCCGACCTTCCTGACCGGCTCTCGCCCCATCCAGAAATTGCGCGTCACGCTCATCAGCGGGATCATCGCCAGATCCTGGTAGACGGTGGCGATCCCCGCCTCCATCGCGTCGCGCGGGCTGGCGAAATTCATCTGGCTGCCCTCGAACACGATCTCGCCCCTGGTTGGCTTGTGAACGCCCGACATGGTCTTGATGAAGGTCGATTTCCCGGCGCCGTTGTCGCCCAGAAGGCAATGGCATTCGCCGGGCCGGATATCGAAGCTGACCCCGGCCAGCGCGATCACCGGGCCGAAATGCTTCTCGATGTCCTTCATCTCGACAATCGGGTTGTGATCGTAGCTGTTCATCTCAGTTCTCCCCGGTGATTATGCGGCGGATATAGGTGTTGAGGATCACAGCGAAGAGAAGGATAACCCCGAGGAACACACGAAAGAGGCTTGATTCCACCCCGGCGAAGAACAGCCCCTGCTGCACCACGCCGAAGATCAGCGCGCCAAGCGCCGCACCGATCACGGAGCCATAACCGCCGGTCAGCAGCGCGCCGCCGATGACCACTGCGATGATTGCCTCGAATTCCTTGAGCAGACCCCGGTCGGCGCCCGCCGATCCGAACTCCATCACCTGGCAGGTCGCGAAAACGGTGGCGCAGAAGGCAGTGAACATGAACATCAGGATCTTGACCCGGCTCACCGGGACGCCGACATAGCGCGCCGCCTGTGCATCGCCGCCCGAGGCGAAGACCCAGTTGCCGAAGGTCGTGCGGGTCAGCACGACATGCGCCACAGCGACCAGAAGCAGTGCCCAGACGATCAGCATCGGGATGCCGTCGACGATCGGCTGGCCCTCGCGGGTGCCACGCGAAAAGGTGGCGATCATCCCGATCTCGGCCAGCCAGTCGAAGATCCAGCCGCCGACCTTGCCGCCGAACACCGGCGCCAGCCAGTCGCCCTCGGCCACGTCTGAAATGCCGCCGATGATCGTCCGCCGTTCGATGACCTGTGGAAAGAAGATGGTGAACCCGCGCAGGATGAACAGGAAGGCAAGCGAAACGATGAAGCTGGGCAAGCCGGTGCGCACCACGGTATAGCCGATCAGCGCGCCGATACTGACGCAAAGCATGAATGTGACGAGGATGGCGATCCAGACCGGCCAGTGCAGAGTTACCGACATCAGCGCAATCGACATGCCGGCAAAGCCGATCATGGACCCGACGGACAGGTCAAACTCGCCCGCGATCATCAGCATGCAGGCCCCCACCGCGATGATCATGAACTGGGCCGAGACCGTCGACCAGTTGAGCACACCCTGCGGGTTGAACATGCCGCTGTCGGCGGCAAAGGCGAAGAAGAACACGAATACCGCGATCATGCCCACGATCGCGCCCAGTTCGGGCCGGATCAGGGCCTTTCGCAGCCTTGAAGTTTCCTTGACTCTCTCGTCAATGGCCGCATTTGCGTCGGTCATCGCACACCTCTTTCTGATGCTGTTGCAACAAGGGCGGGCGCCATGTGCGGCACCCGCCCCCAAGGGTCATGAACTCAGCGGTATTCGCCCGCCAGTTCGGCCACCAGATCCAGTGCATCGGCGGTCACGAAGCCGGGACCGGAGTTGATGTTGTTGCCCGGCAGCACGCCGAAGCGGTGATAGTTTGTCAGCACGATCACCGGCAGGTAGGCCTGCAGGAAGGGTTGCTGGTCGATGCCCCATTCGATCACGCCGTCGCGGATCGCCCCGACGATGTCTCCACCAAGATCGAAGGTGCCAAAGTAGATGTCACCGGCAAGGCCCATCTGGTCGAGCGCCAGAATCGTCGGATCGGCCGAGGTCGGGCCGAGGGTCAGCACCGCTTCGGTTTCGGGGTTGGCGTTGAGATAGGCCATGACCCGGTTCTGGATCTCGCTCGGGTCCTGCCCGCTGTCGATCATCTGATTGCCCAGATCCACCCCGAGGCCATCGGCGAAGCCCTGGCACCGCTGGGTCGAGGCGGGCTGCGCGATATAGTGGTTCACGCAAAGGAAGCTTTCGATCCCGTCACCCGCGGCGCGTTGCCCGGCGGCAAAACCCGCATCGTATTCGGGCTGGCCGACATACATCAGCGCACCGAAATCGCGCGCCTGTTCGGGCGTGCCGGAATTGATGATGATCACGTCGATGCCCGAGGCGACCGCGTCACGGATCGGGCCGGACAGCACATCCGGATCGGCCAGCGTGGTGATGATGCCGTCGGGGCCGCTGGCGGCGGCCTGTTCGATGATCCGCGCCATGTCGGCAAGGTCGCCGGTCGGAGGGTTGCGGTATTCGCATTCCACATCCATCTGTTCGCAAGCCAGCGCCAGACCGTTCTTGATGGTGTTCCACCAGCTGTCGCTGTCGGGTGCATGGCTGACCAGCACGTAACGTTCGCCATCCGCCTGCGCGGCGCCGACCGTTGTTGCGACGGCAAGGGCTGTTGCCGCCAGCGTCTTGAAGACTGTGTTCATGGTATCCTCCCAAAAGGTTTCGGGGTCCCGGCGACAGTGCGCCAGAGTCCCCGACCACACTTTAACCCCGAATCAATCTTTTTTGCAACCGGTTGCAAATACTGTGACCCCATGCGCCTTTTCCCCGCTGCCAGCGCGTGTATAGTTCAGCGATCGAAACGGTTGGGCGACGGGAAGAATGGCAACCCTCAAGGATGTGGCCGAGCGCGCGGGCGTATCGCGCTCGGCGGTGTCTCGCACCTTTACCGAAGGCGCATCGGTTTCGGCCAAGACGCGCAGCAAGGTTGAAAAGGCGGCGCGCGAGCTGGGCTACAGCCCCAACGCGCTGGCCTCGTCGCTGACCACCGGGCGCACCAAGCTGATCGGGCTGGTCTCCAACAACTTCCACAACCCGCTGTTCCTGGAGGTGTTCGATCTGTTCACCCGCAGCTTGCAGGACCGTGGCCTGCGCCCGTTGCTGGTCAATCTCAGCGATGAAACCGATCCCGCCAATTCGCTGCGGATGCTGCGGCAATATTCGGTCGATGGGGTGATCGTCGCCTCCTCGACGCTGCCGCCCAGCTTCGCGGAGGCATTCCGCGATGCCGGCATGCCGGTCGTCCACTCCTTTGGGCGCTACACCACCAGCCCGCATGTGCATGTGGTCGGCATCGACAACATCGCCTGCGGGCGCATGGCCGCCGAAGCGCTGATCGCGCGCGGCTATCGCCGTGTCGCCTTCATGGGCGGGCCGGAGGCGGCCACCTCGACGCAGGATCGCGCCCGCGGATTTCTGGGCGCGCTGGCCGAACACCCCAAGATCGAGGTCACAACCAGCTACGCCAGCGCCTATTCCTTCGATGCGGGACGGGTGGAAATGACCAAGCTGTTGATGACCGACCCGGCCGAGGCCTATTTCTGCGGCGATGACGTACTTTCCATCGGCGCGCTTTCCGCCGTCGAAGAGGTCGGGCTGCGCTGCCCGCAGGATATCGGCATCATCGGACTGAACGACATGGAGATGGCGCGCTGGCAGAATTTCGACCTGACCACGATCCGCCAGCCGGTGGCCGAGATCATCGACGCCTCGGTCGATCTTGTCGTGGCGACCATCGCAACGCCCGACCGTTACCCCGAAACGCGGCTGTTTCCCTGCCGGGTGATCGAACGGGGCACCCTGCGCCCCGTTTCCTGACAGTTTTCAGCGCAACATCGGCGGGCGGGCGTCGGTCCAGGCCCCATCGGCTTTCGCCGAGGCGACGCAGGCATGAACCGCCGCCATCGACCGCAGCCCGTCCACCGCCAGCGGCAGTGCGCCATGCGCCTCGCCCCGGATCGCGGCGGCAAGATCAACGTAGATATTGGCCACCGCCAGCGGGAAGCCCTCCGGGTGGGCAATGGCCACCCGGCTGAGCCGCGCGGCCTCGTCGCTCAGGCCGCTTTCGCCCTTTTCCATGATTTGCGTGCGTCCGCCGACGGGTGTGTAAAGCACCTGGTTGGGCTGTTCCGAGGCCCAGCGCATCCCCCCGGTTTCACCAAACACCTGAATGTCGAAGCCATGCTGCCGCCCGATCGCAACCGAGGAGGTCCAGAGCCGCCCGACCGTACCGCCCTTCATGCGGAAATTGACCATCGCGTCATCCTCCAGCACGCGGGACGGGATGGTGGAGGCAAAATCGGCCGAGATCTTTTCAACCTCGTCGCCCGCGATGAAGCTGGCCATGTGCAGCGCATGGATGCCGCAATCGGCGAACTGCCCCGAGACCCCTGCCATCGCCGGATCATAGCGCCAGCGCACCCGCGGATTGTCGGCGTCGGTGGCGTCGCCGTGGTGGCCATGGCTGAAATTCGTCACCACCAGCCGCACCTTGCCGATCTGCCCGGCGGCCACCATGGCGCGCATCTCGCGCACCATCGGATAGGCGGAATAGCAATAATTGACGGCGCAGATCCGGCCAGCGGCCTCGGCAACGCGCACGATTTCCTCGCCTTCCCCGACCGTCATGGTCATCGGCTTTTCGCACAAGACGTGAAACCCGGCCTCAAGGAACGCCCTGGTGATCTCGAAATGGGTCGCATTGGGCGTGGCGATGGTCACGAGGTCCACCCGGTCGGGGCGCGCGGCTTCGCCGGCCAGCATCTCGCGCCAGTCGCCATAGGCGCGGTCGGGCGCCACGCCCAGCCGCTGCGCGTAGGCGCGGCCCGTGTCGGGGTCGGCGTCCAGCGCCCCGGCGGCCAAGACAAAGTTCCCGTCCGCCTGCGCACCCAGCCGATGCGCCGGTCCGATCTGGCTGCCTTCGCCGCCACCGATCATTCCCCAGTTGAGCTTCATCTCGTACCCCCTTCAGAAACCGATTTTTTTCAGATAGTCCCGATTTGAACGCGCATCATCGACGGGCGAAACATCCAAGGTCGGGTCGCAATCCTGTTCGACCGTGCACCAACCTTCATATCCATGATCCAGAAGCACCTGGCGCACGGCATGGAAATCGACGTCGCCTTGCCCGAGATTGCAGAATATGCCTTGCCCGCAAGCGTCATAGAAGCCGGTGCCCCTCGCAATTGCATCCGCTTTGACAACGGGGTCTATATCCTTGAAGTGCATATAGGATATCCGGTCGATATGGCGCCGCATGAAGGCCACCGGATCGAACCCCGCATAGGAATGATGCCCGGTATCGAAGCAGATCTTCAGGATATCCTCCGGCACTTCGTCCAGAAGCCGCTCCAGTTCCGGCTCGAAATCCATGAACCCCGCCGCATGGGCGTGAATACCGACGGTGAGGCCATATTCCTCTGCCCCCATCCGGGCCACGGTCGCGATACGGTCGCGGAAGGCGGCCCATTCGTCGGGCGCCATCTGTTCGGCAGCCTCGGCCCGGCCCGCGGTCGGCGCGCGCTGCGGCGAAATCGAATCGATCAGCACCAGATGTTTTGCGCCATGCGCCGACAGCGCCTTGCAGGTGCGCACCGCGCCGTCCATCACGTCCTCCCACTGATCGGGGTCGTGAAAAGCCCGGAACACTACGCCACCGATCAGGTCCAGCCCGTGTTCGGCCAGCGCCCCGGCAAGGATCGCGGGATCCTCGGGCATGAAGCCCACCGGGCCAAGCTCGATCCCCTCGTATCCAGCCTCGGCACAGTCCTTCAGCACCGAGCGCCAGTCCGGGTTGCGCGGGTCGCCCGCAAATTCCACGCCCCAGGAACAGGGCGCGTTGCCGATACGGATGGTCATGCGGTGGAGTCCTTTCAGTCCTGTGGAACACTGTGCCAGCGGCCTTCGGCGGCCGAGGCGAAGGCGGTGTCGATGACGCGCGCCACGGCCAGCCCCTCGCGGAAGGTCGGCCAGACGGGATCGCCGGTCTCGATCGCGCGCAGGAAATCGCGCGCTTCGATGATGATCTGGTCCTGGTAACCGGTGCCGTGCCCCGGCCCCTGGCAGAAGGGCAGGTAATCGGGATGCGCCGGGCCGGTCAGCACCTTGGTGAAGCCGCGCGTCGCCTCCGGCCCTTCTGCGCGATAGAGCCAGACGGCGTTCTGATCTTCCTGGTCGAAGCGGATCGCGCCCTTCGTGCCGTGGATTTCATAGGCATAGCCCATCTTGCGGCCCGTCGCCACGCGGCTGAAATAGAGATGCCCCATGGCACCAGAGGCAAAGCGCACCATCATCTGGCCGTGATCGTCGTTGTCGACCGTGACCGGCCCGTCCGGCCCCGGTCGGGTGGCATGCGCCGTCTCGATCTGCGCCGACAGCGACGCGACCGGCCCGATCAGGGCCAGCGCGCAATTGATCATGTGCGGCGCGAGGTCACCCATGCAGCCCGCAGCCCGTCCCTTGCAGCGCCAGGTCGCCTGCACCTCGGGATCGGCGAAGAAATCCTCCGTGTGTTCGCCGCGAAACCATGTCACGTCGCCGATCGCCCCCGCAGCCAGCAGTTTGCGCACGAATTGAGTGGCGGGCGTCCGGACATAGTTGAAGCCGATCATGTTGGGCAGGCCCGACGCTTCGGCGGCATTTACCATTGCCTGCGCATCCGCCAGCCACGCGCCCAGCGGCTTTTCGCAGAACACCGGCTTTCCGGCGGCGAAGGCGGCCTCGGCGATGGCGCGATGCGTCACCTGCGGCGATGCGATCACCACAGCCTCGACGCCCGGATCAGCGACCAGCGCCTGCCAGTCGGGGGCGGCGCGGGCAAAGCCATAGGCGGCGCGATAGCGTTCTGCCGAGGCGGGGCTGCCGGCGGCGATCATTTCCAGCCTCGGGCGCAGCGCGGTGTCGAACACCGCCCCGACCGAGGCCATCGCGACCGCGTGCGCCTTGCCCATGTAGCCGCCACCGACCAGACCGATACCGATTTCCGCCATGACGCACCTCTTTCGAACAAGACCCGGTTGCAACCGGTTGCAAAATTCGTATCCTGAGTCGGAATGACGTGCAACGCCCAATCCGGCCCGAAATGGAAAGCCCGATGACAAGCCCTATCCGCCTGACCGTGGCGCAAGCCATCGTGAAATACCTGATGAATCAGTTCATCGAGATTTACGGCGTCGAGACCCGAATCTGCGGCGGCGGTTTCGGGATTTTCGGCCACGGCAACGTGCCCTGCCTTGGCGAGGCGCTCTACCCGGTGCAAGACGCACTGCCACTTTATCGCGGGCAGAATGAACAAAGCATGGGCTTTGCCGCTGCGGCTTACGCGAAATACCACCTGCGTCGGCGTTTCATGTTCTGCACCGCAAGCGCCGGGCCCGGCACCGCCAACCTGCTGACCGCCTCGGCGCTGGCCCATGCCAACCGGCTGCCGGTGCTGATGCTGTGCGGCGATACCTTCGTGACCCGCCTGCCCGACCCGGTGCTGCAACAGCTGGAACATTTCGGCAGTCCCGCGCTTGGCCTCAACGATGCGTTCAAGGCGGTGACCCGCTACTGGGATCGCATCACTCACCCCGCGCAGGTCATCCAGAGCCTGCCCGCAGCGCTGGCCACGATGCTCGACCCGGCCGATTGCGGGCCGGCCTTCCTGTCGCTGCCGCAGGATGTGCAAGGCTGGGCCTGGGACTATCCCGAGGACTTCTTTGCCCGCCGCGTCCACCGCATCCGCCGGCAGGCCCCTGATCCGGCGGAGGTGACCGAGGCGGTAGCGGCGCTGACCGCCGCGAAGCGCCCGATGATCATTGCTGGCGGCGGCGTGCAGTATTCCGGCGCGGTGGCCGACCTGACGGTTTTTGCCGAGGCGCATGGCATCCCGGTGGTGGAAACCATCGCCGGACGCGCCAACATGCGGGCCGATCATCCGCTCAACATCGGCCCGATCGGCGTGACCGGATCGGACAGCGCAAATACCATCGCGGCGCAGGCCGATGTGGTCATGGCGGTCGGCACAAGGTTGCAGGATTTCACCACCGGGTCGTGGACTGCCTTCGCGCGGGACGCGCGGCTGATCGGGGTCAATGTCGGCCGCCACGACGCGATGAAACACCTCTCGCTGCCGGTGGTGGGCGACGCGAAACTGGCGCTGACGGCGCTTGGGGCCGCTTCGGGCGATTACACCGCGCCCGCCGACTGGACAGCCCGCGCGCAGGCCGAACGCAAGGTATGGGACGCCTACGTTGCAACCAACGTCGCCCCCGGCAACCGGCCCAATTCCTACGCGCAGGCGATCGGCGTGGTGAACGAGCTCTGCGATCCGCGCGACCGGATCGTGACGGCGGCGGGTGGCCTTCCCGCCGAGGTTACGGCCAACTGGCGCACCCTCGATATCGGCACCGTGGACGTGGAATTCGGCTTTTCCTGCATGGGCTACGAGATCGCCGGCGGCTGGGGCGCGCGCATCGCACAATCGCAGGCGGAGCCGGACCGCGACACCATCGTCTTCGTCGGCGACGGCAGCTACCTGATGCTGAACTCCGACATCTATTCCTCTGTCCTGACACAGAAAAAGCTGATCATCCTCGTGCTCGACAATGGCGGCTTCGCGGTCATCAACAAGTTGCAGAACAATACCGGGCAGGACGGTTTCAACACCCTGATCGCCGATTGCCCGACCGTGCCGGAGCCGTTCACCGTCGATTTCGAAAGCCACGCCCGCGCCATGGGGGCCGACACCGTCACCGTCGCCAACCCGTCCGAACTGGCCGAGGCGTTCAAATCCGCCAAGGCCGCTGACAAGACCAGCGTGATCGTGATGCAGGTCGATGCCCACGAAGGCTGGACCACCCAAGGCCACGCCTGGTGGGAGGTCGGCACCGCCGAGGTTTCCGACAGCGCGCGGGTGCTGGAAAAACACGCACAGATCGAGGCCGAGCGCGCCAAGCAGCGGCAGGGGGTGTAAGATGCACCTCAAGGGCAACCGCTTCATCATCATCGGTCGCGCGGGAATGGATTTCTACCCCGACCCGCCCGGCACCAAGACCGAACACGCGACACGCTTCTTTTCCTGCCTCGGCGGGTCTTCCGCAAATATCGGCGTGGCGATCTCCAGGCTGGGGGGGCAGGCCGACCTTGTCACCTGCGTCTCGGACGATGCAATCGGACGCTTTGCCCTCAACGAGCTGGACAGATACGGCATCGGGCGCGCGCATGTCCGCAGCGTCGGCGGCGAGGCACGCAATTCGCTGGCCGTCGTGGAAACCACGATCGAAGATCACCAATCGGTCATCTACCGCAACGGTGCCGCCGATTTCGAGATGACCGAGGCCGATGTCGAGGCGGTGGATTACGGCCGATATGACGCTTTGATCACCACCGGCACCGTTTTCGCGGCGGAGCCGTCGCGCAGCGCCACTTTCCGGGCCTTCGATCTCGCCCGCGCCGCCGGTCTGCCGCTGATCTTCGATATCGACTATCGCCCCTATTCGTGGCCCTCGGCGGAGGTGGCGGCAGATGTCTACAGCCGCGCCGGCGCCATGTGCGACGTGATCGTCGGCAATGACGTGGAGTTTGGCTTCATGGCGGGCGATTACGACCGCGGCCTCGACAAGGCGCGCGACCTGGTGGCCGGCGGCGCCGGGATCGCCGTCTACAAGATGGGCGAAAAAGGCGCGATCACCGTGACACCCGAGGGCGAGTTCCAGACCGGAATCTACCGCAGCAAGGCGCTGAAACCCACCGGCGCGGGCGACAGTTTCATGGGCGGCTTCGTTGCCGGGCTCGCCGATGGCCTGCCGCTGCGCGAGGCGGTGCTGCAAGGCTCCGCCGCCGCCGCGATGGTGGTCGCCCGCGTCGGCTGCGCCCCCGCCATGCCCACGCGGCAAGAGCTCGACGAATTCCGCGCCACCCAGAACAGCCCCAGCGCGGCCTGAAAGGACTCCCCCATGCATATCGCCCCCCATGACAACCGCAACCGCCCCATCGTCGACACTGACGATGCCCGCGTGCCGCTGGTCTATTTCAACATCCTGCGGCTCAACGCCGGCGAGCATTTCGACTACCGCGTTCCGGGCTACGAAACCTGCGTCGTGCCTGCGACCGGCACCGTGACGGTCGAAACGGGTGGCGAGACCTGTGCCGATATCGGCAACCGCGGCGTCGATGTCTGGGACGGCGAGCCCGAAGGCGTCTACGTGCCCACCGATACCGGCGCCCGCATCACCGCGCGCACCGATACCGAGACCTTCATCGCCGGCGCCAGATACGCCGAGACGCTCAAGCCCTTCGCGGTGCGCGCGGGCGATCTCGACCTCGTGCAATACGGCTCCGACGACACCAAGACGCATCGCAAGATCAAGCATATCCTGGGTGCGGCCCATCACGACCGGGTCGGACGGCTGCTGGTGTCGGAACTCTATACCGTCGGCGCGGGCGGCTGGTCCGGGTTCCCGAGCCACAAGCACGATACCGATAGATTGCCGGACGAAACCCGCCACGACGAATGCTACAATTTCCGCTTCCGGCCCGATTACGGGTCCGGGCTGCAAATGCTGCAACGCGAGGATAACGAACCGGGCGACGCCTACCACATCATGAACCGCTCCACCGTGCTGATCGACAAGGGCTATCACCCCTGCTGCGTGCTGCCGGGCTACGAAATGTATTACTTCACCATCCTCGGCGGCCTCTCGCAGCGCAGTCTCAAGCAGTATTTCCAGCCCACCCATGCCGCGCAATTGCACACCATCCCCGGCATCATGGACATGGTGGCAAAGTTCAAATGACCATTGCAACCTTGTCCGATGTGCTGCGCCCGGCACTTCAGGGCGGCTATGCCGTGCCCGGCCTCGTCTGTCTGGGGTGGGAGGATATGCGCGCCTATGCGATGGCGGCAGAGGCCGAGCGCGCGCCGGTGATCCTTCAGGCCGGGCCCTCGTGCCGGGCGCACACGCCGCTGCCGGTGCTTGGGGCAATGATGCGCAACCTGGCCGACAGCGTCGATGTGCCGGTGGTAATCCATCTGGATCATGGCTACACCTTCGACGAGTGCCAGGAGGCGCTGGAGGCCGGGTTCACCTCGCTCATGTATGACGGCTCGCGGCTTCCGCTGACGCAGAACATCGCGGCAACGGCACAGGTGGCGGAGCTTGCCCATGGCGCAGGCATCTCCTGCGAGGGGGAGATCGGCTTCGTCGGCTATTCCGGCGGCGAAGGCTCGGCCGGGACAGATCCGGATGAGGCCGCGATCTTCGCCTCGCAAAGCGGCGTCGATGCCATGGCGATCAGCGTCGGTAACGTGCACCTGCAACAGGACAAGGAAGGCGGCCTCGACGAGGCGCGCCTGCGCGCGATCGAGCAGACGACCACGTTGCCGCTGGTGGTCCACGGCGGCTCCGGCGTGCCGGTGGCGCAGCGCCTGCATCTGGCACAATCTTCGCGCATCTGCAAAGTCAACATCGGCACGGAACTGCGCATGGCCTTCGGCGCCGCCCTGCGCACCGCCATCAATGCCGACCCGGCCCGCTTCGACCGGGTGGCAATCCTGAAAGAGACCCACGCCCCGGTGATGGAGGCCGCCCGTGCGGTCATCCGTGGACTGGGCGCAAACGGAAAGGCATGAGATGACCCTTCGCATTGGACTTCTCGGCTGTGGCCGAATCGGGCAGGTCCATGCCCGCAGCATCACCGCGACGACGGGCGTTACCCTCACCGCCGTCGCCGACGCCCTGCCCGAGGCGGCGGGCGCGCTTGCGCAAGCCACCGGCGCCGAAACGCGCGACACCGCCGCGATCCTGACAGCGAAAGATATCGACGCGGTGCTGATCGCTACCCCCACCGACAGCCATTTCGACCAGATCATCGCAGCGGCGCAAAACGGCAAGGCGATTTTCTGTGAAAAACCCGTCGACATGTCGGTGGACAACATCCGCCGCCTGATCGATGTCGTCGGGCGCGCCGGCGTGCCCTTCCTGACCGGCTTCAACCGCCGTTTCGACCCCAGCTTCGCCGCCCTGCGCGCCCGCCTGCGCGGCGGGGCCATCGGCGCGGTCGAGCTTGCCATCATCACCTCACGCGACCCCGCCCCGCCGCCGATCAGCTACATCGAACGCTCCGGCGGCCTGTTCCGCGACATGATGATCCACGATTTCGACATGGCCCGCTTCCTGATGGGCGAGGAATTCGTCCGCCTGCACGCCGTCGGCAGCGCCCTTGTCGACCCCGAAATCGGCGCCGCGGGCGATGTCGACACCGCTGCGGTGACGCTGACCACCGCCACCGGCCGGATCTGCCAGATCTCCAATTCGCGCCGCGCCGCCTATGGCTATGACCAGCGCATCGAGGTGCACGGGGCACTCGGCATGCTGCGCGCGGAAAACCAGCTTGAAACCACCGTCGAACTGGCCACGGACGCGGGCTTTGCCCGTGACCCGGCGCAACACTTCTTCCTCGAACGCTACGCGGCCGCGTATCTGGCCGAAATGCGCGCCTTCGTGGCAGCGGTCACCACCGGCACGCCGCCCGATCCCGACATCGAGGATGGCCTGCGCGCCCAGATCCTTGCCGATGCCGCCACCCGTTCGCGCGAAACCGGACAGCCCGTCGATCTGCCGCCGGCATGACCGCCCGCCGACAGCCTCTTGCCCCGCTGTCGCCGCTGGCCTAGAACGCCTCTGTCATAACGGAGGCCCGCCATGCTCGACCTGACCTACGAGACCCCGAAACACAAGATTATCGCCGGTGCCGCGCAGGACTGGGAGCTTGTGATCGGTATGGAGGTTCACGCGCAGGTCGCCTCGAAGGCAAAGCTCTTTTCAGGCGCCTCCACCGAATTCGGGGCGGAACCCAATTCCAACGTCGCCTTCGTCGATGCGGGCATGCCCGGCATGTTGCCGGTCATCAACGAGTTTTGCGTCGAACAGGCGGTGCGCACCGGGCTTGGTCTGAAGGCCGAAATCAACCTCTGGTCGGCCTTCGATCGCAAGAACTACTTCTACCCCGACCTGCCGCAGGGCTACCAGATCAGCCAGCTTTACCATCCCCTCGTGGGTGAGGGCGAGGTGCTGGTGGACATGGGCGACCAGACCGCCCGGCTGGTGCGGATCGAGCGCATCCATATCGAGCAGGACGCCGGCAAGTCGATCCACGACATGGACCCGGGCCTCTCCTTCGTCGACCTCAACCGCACCGGCGTCGCCCTGATGGAGATCGTCAGCCGCCCCGACATCCGCGGCCCCGAAGAGGCCGCCGCCTACATCGTCAAGCTGCGCCAGATCCTGCGCTACCTCGGCACTTGCGATGGCAACATGCAGAACGGCAACCTGCGCGCCGACGTGAACGTCTCGATCTGCGCCCCCGGCGCCTACGAGAAATACCGCGAAACCGGCGATTTCGGCCATCTCGGCACCCGCTGCGAGATCAAGAACATGAACTCCATGCGCTTCATCCAGCAAGCCATCGAGTACGAGGCACGCCGCCAGATCCGTATCGTCGAGGGTGGCGGAAAGGTGATGCAGGAAACCCGCCTCTACGATTCCGAAAAGGGCGAAACGCGCTCCATGCGCTCCAAGGAAGAAGCGCACGATTACCGCTACTTCCCCGATCCCGACCTGCTGCCGCTGGAAATCGAGCAGGCCTGGGTGGACGGCATCGAGGCCAGCCTGCCGGAACTGCCCGATCAGAAAAAGGCCCGCTTCATCGCCGATTTCGGCCTCTCGGATTATGACGCCAGCGTGCTGACCGCCGAGACCCCCGACGCCGATTTCTTCGAGGCCGTGGCGACCGAGGCCGGCGATGGCAAGCTTGCCGCCAACTGGGTGATCAACGAACTGTTCGGGCGCTTGAAAAAAGACGATACCGGGATCGCCGACAGCCCGGTTTCACCGGCGCAGCTTGCGGGCATCATCCGGCTGATCAAGTCCGGCGCCATCTCTGGCAAGATCGCCAAGGACCTGTTCGAGATCGTCTATACCGAAGGCGGCGACCCCGAGAAGATCGTTGAAGAGCGTGGCATGAAACAGGTCACCGATACGGGCGCGATCGAGGCCGCCGTGGACGAAATCATCGCCGCCAACCCGGCGCAGGTCGAAAAGGCGAAACAGAACCCCAAACTCGCGGGATGGTTCGTGGGGCAGGTGATGAAGGCCACCGGCGGCAAGGCCAACCCAAAGGCGGTCAACGAGATCGTGGCGACGAAACTGGCGGGGTGATCCTCGCATCCCGCCAATGCGCGCGCACCCCGGCGCACCAACTCTGTCTCGCCGCCGCCACCCGGTTGGCCATGACCCGGGCTCCCGCACCGGAGACGCACGCACAGGGTGCGCAGGGTGCACAGGCGGGTGCGGCCGCATCCTGGCGCATCCTGGCACGGGCCGGATTTCTTGCTCAGAGACAAGATTTTACCCCCGGCCCTCTTCAATCCGACCCGAAAAACTCTAGACTGCTTGCTCCGAGTCGAGAAGGGATGACCCATGGCGAGTAACGACCCGTTCAACTTCGATCTGCGTGTCTCCACGGACAAGAAGAAGCGCCGCGGTGGCCGGCGCGGCATGTCCGGCGCCTTCGAGACATCGCAGCGCGTCTGCGAACATCCCGGCTGCGAGGAGGCCGGCCAGTACCGCGCGCCCAAGGCGCCCGACGTGCTCGACGATTACTACTGGTTCTGCCGCGAACATGTGCGCGAATACAACCTGAAATGGAATTTCTTCGAAGGCACGACCGAGGCCGAGATGGAAGCCCAAATGGACCGCGCCCGCGTCTGGGACCGACCAACGAAGACCTTCAAGAAGTCGGTGGAGGAACGCGCCTGGTCGCGGCTTGGGGTCGACGATCCGCATCAGGTTCTAGGCGAAAACGCCACCCGCAATCCGGGCAAGAGCAATCCTACGGGTGGCCGCCGCCTGCCCCCGACCGAACGCCGCGCGGTCGAGATCCTCGAAGCCAAGGATCACTGGACCAAGGCAGAGGTGCGTAAAGCTTACAAGGCCCTGATCAAGGTGCTGCACCCGGACATGAACGGCGGCGACCGCAGCCAGGAAGAACAACTGCAACTGGTGGTCTGGGCCTGGGACCAGATCAAGGACAGCCGCAACTTCAAGTAGATCCTTGCCAAATCCCGAACGCCCACCCGTTAACCTTAACGCGCGCCCTGCCCCTTCTTCTTGGCCCAAATACTCCCGCCGGAGGCGTTGCAACGGGGCGGCTTGTTGTTACCGTGACGCGGAATGCGACACAGGACACAGCCATGCCCAGAAAGATCATCATCGACACCGACCCCGGCCAGGACGACGCCGTCGCCATCCTCCTCGCCCTGGCCAGCCCCGGGGAAATCGACCTCATCGGCATTACCGCCGTCGCGGGCAACGTGCCGCTTGCGCTGACCGCAACCAACGCCCGCAAGATCTGCGAGGTCGCCGGGCGACCCGATGTCAGGGTTTTCGCCGGATGCGACCGACCGCTGGCCCACAGCCTCGTCACGGCCGAACATGTCCACGGCAAGACCGGGCTCGACGGCCCCGAATTGCCAGACCCGCAGATGCCCTTGCAGGACCAGCACGCAGTCGATTTCATCGTCGAAACCCTGCGAACCGAGGCACCGGGCACGGTTACGCTCTGCCCGATCGGACCGCTCACCAACATCGCCACGGCGCTGCAAAAGGCCCCCGATATTGCCCCCCGCGTGCAGGAAATCGTGCTCATGGGTGGCGCCTATTTTGAGGTCGGCAACATCACCCCGGCGGCGGAGTTCAACATTTACGTCGACCCGGAGGCCGCTGAGATCGTGTTCAATTCCGGCATTCCGCTGACAGTGATGCCGCTTGATGTGACGCACAAGGCGCTGGTCACCGCGCCGCATAACGACGCCTTTCGCGCACTTGGCACGGACCCCGGCCGCATCGTCGCCGAATGGACCGATTTCTTCGAACGCTTCGACAAGGAGAAATACGGATCGCAAGGCGCACCGCTGCACGATCCCACCGTCATCGCCTACCTGATCCGGCCCGACCTGTTCACCGGGCGCCACATCAACGTCGAGATCGAGACCGCGTCACCGTTGACCCGTGGCATGACCGTCGCCGATTGGTGGCGTGTCACCGACCGGGCGCCGAACGCGATGTTCATGGGCGATATCGACGCCGAGGGGTTCTTCTCCCTGCTGACGGAGCGGATCGGTCGGCTCTGACCCTCTGGTATCGCGGCCGCGCGCGATTACCTAAGGGGTAGGAAAGGACAGCCCATGCAGATCGCCTTCGACAATTCCTATGCCCGCCTGCCCGAGCGCTTCTTTGCCGCGCAGTCGCCGACCCCGGTCGCGGCCCCGTCGCTGATCAAGGTGAACGCGGCACTCGCAACCGATCTCGGCCTGGACCCTGTCGCGCTGACCACGCAAGAGGGCCTGGCGGTTCTGGCCGGCAACACGGTGCCGGAGGGGGCCAGCCCGCTGGCGCAGGCCTATGCCGGGCACCAGTTCGGCGGCTGGGTGCCGCAGCTTGGCGATGGGCGCGCGGTACTCCTGGGCGAGGTGATCGACCGGCACGGGCGGCGGCGCGACATACAGCTCAAAGGCGCCGGGCGCACGCCGTTCTCTCGGCAGGGCGACGGGCGCGCGTGGCTTGGCCCGGTGCTGCGCGAATACGTGGTCAGCGAGGCGATGCATGCGCTCGGTATTCCAACCACGCGGGCGCTTGCGGCTGTGGCGACGGGCGAACCCGTCTACCGTGAACGCACCTTTCCCGGCGCGGTGCTGACCCGCGTGGCAAGCTCGCATATCCGCGTCGGCACCTTCCAGTATTTCGCCGCGCGCGGCGACGAGGACGCGCTCAAGGCGCTCACCGATCATGTCATCGCGCGCCATTACCCGCAGGCGGAAACGCCGCTCGACCTGCTCTCGGCGGTTGTCGCGGCGCAAGCGCGGCTGATCGCGCGCTGGATGGGGGTGGGCTTCATCCACGGGGTGATGAACACCGACAACATGTCCATTGCAGGCGAGACCATTGACTATGGCCCCTGCGCCTTCATGGATGCCTACCACCCCGAGCAGGTGTTCTCCTCCATCGACCGGATGGGACGCTACGCCTATCGCAGGCAGCCGGAAATCGCGGTCTGGAACCTTGCGCAATTTGCCACCGCGCTGCTGCCAATCATCGGGCTGCCCCACAAGGACGCGGTGGCTGTGGCGACCCGCGTGGTCGAAGGCTTCGCCGATCTCTTCACCGCCGCGTGGGACGAGGTCTTCGCCGCCAAGCTGGGCTTCGCGCGTCTGGATGAAGCGCGCGCCGCATCGGCCTATGGGCTTTTGGCGCGCATGGCGCGGGGGAATGCGGATTTCACCAGCGTGTTCCGCAGCCTCTCAGGCGACGACCCGACGGCGGCACGCGCCGCGTTCAGCGACCCCACGGCGCTTGATGACTGGCTGCCCCGCTGGCAGGCGCACCTGGCCGAGGAGGGCACCGACGAGGCCACGGCCCGCGCCCGGATGCAGGCCGCCAACCCCGCCTTCATCCCGCGCAACCACCGCATCGAGCACGCCATCGCGGCGGCGGTCGCGGGCGATTTCGCCCCGTTCGACCGGCTGATAACGGTCCTCGCCACCCCCTATGCCGATCAGCCCGACCATGCCGACCTGATGGCCGCGCCCACCCCGGAAGAGGAAGTGCGCGCCACCTTCTGCGGCACCTGACGACCGGCAACGGCGTGCCGCAGACAGCACCGCTCATGCCGGTGCGCGTCTTCACCCGTCTGCACGCTGGGGCACGGGCCGGGGACGAGGGGACACACGCAGTGCAGAGCCAATTTTCGGGTTCAAACCGCCCCCGCTTTCGGGCATAGATCGCCACGACCCGCCCGCCCAGAGAGGCCCCCATGCACGATATCCGCGCCATCCGCGACACGCCCGACGCTTTCGATTCAGCCATGGCCCGCCGTGGCCTGCCGCCGCAATCGCCCACCATCCTGGCCCTCGACGAAGAGCGCCGCGCCTGCATCACCGCCGCCGAATCGGCGCAGGCCGCGCGCAATGCCGCGTCGAAGGATGTGGGCAAGGCCAAGGCCTCGGGCGACGCAGCCGAGTTTGAACGCCTGCGCGCTTTAGTCTCTGAAAAGAAAGAGGAAATAGCGCGACTGGAGGAACAGGCGAAGGAAAAGGACGCCGCCCTCACGGCGCTGTTGGAGGCGCTGCCAAACCTGCCCGACGCGGACGTGCCCGACGGCAAGGATGAGGCCGACAACGTCGAACTGCGCCGCTGGGGCACCCCGCCCGCCTTCGGCTTCACGCCACGAGAGCATTACGACCTGACCGCGGTTCAGGGCAACATGGATTTCGAAACAGCAGCGAAACTTTCCGGATCGCGTTTCGTGATGCTCAAGGGCGCGGTGGCCCGCCTGCACCGGGCTCTGGCGCAATTCATGCTGGATATTCAAACGGTTGAAAACGGTTTGACGGAGGTCAACACCCCCGTTCTGGTGCTGGAAGAGGCGATGTATGGCACTGCCCAGTTGCCAAAATTCGGTGAAGACAGCTACCAGACGCGCGAAGGCTGGTGGCTGATCCCGACCTCCGAGGTGCCGCTGACCAATATCGTCGCAGGCGAGATCGTCGAAGAGGCCAGCCTGCCGCAACGCTACACCGCGCATTCGCTTTGCTTCCGCTCCGAGGCAGGAAGTGCGGGCCGCGACACGTCGGGCATGCTGCGCCAGCACCAGTTCGAGAAGGTGGAAATGGTGTCGATCACCCATCCCGATCACAGCCGGGACGAGCTTGACCGGATGACGCGCTGCGCTGAAAATATCCTCGAAAGACTGGGGCTTGCCTATCGAACCATGGTTCTTTGCAGCGGCGACATGGGGTTCGGCGCGCGCCGCACCCACGATATCGAGGTCTGGCTGCCGGGGCAGGATACCTACCGCGAGATCAGTTCGGTCTCGGTCTGTGGCGATTTCCAGGCGCGGCGGATGAATGCCCGGTTCCGCCCCGAGGGCGGTGGCAAGCCGGAGTTTCTGCACACGCTCAATGGCTCCGGCCTCGCGGTCGGGCGCTGCCTGATCGCGGTGCTGGAGAACGGCCAGCAGGCGGATGGCTCTGTGGACCTGCCCGAGACACTGCACCCCTATCTCGGCGGCAAGACCCGGCTGGCATCGGATGGCACCCTTGTCTGAGCGTGGCCAGGACAGCGGCGACACCCGCCGCATGAAGGCCATCGCGGTGGTCTGCGGCGCGCTCGCCTTCGCGGCGGGGTCGCTGATGACGCCGGGCTTTGACGGATTTGACCCGGCGGCCTTTCCCAACCCGGTCGAAAACCTGCCGCTGACCCCGGCGGGCTATGCGTTCTCGATCTGGGGGGTGATTTTCATCGGCTTGATCTTGAACGCCTTTTACGGCCTCATCAAGCGCGACACCGATGCCGGCTGGGACAGGGCGCGCTGGCCGCTTTTCGTCACGCAAGCGATTGGCGCGGCCTGGATCGGGATTGCGCAGCTCTCGCCGGTGATGGCCACAATCACGATCTGGATCATGCTGGCCGGCGCGCTTCTGGCCTTGCGGGCGGCGCTTCGCACGCCCGAGACATGGTGGATGCATGTGCCGATTGCCTTGCTCGCGGGCTGGCTGACGGCGGCGTCATGGGTGGCGCTGACCACGATTTTCGTCGGCTACACTGCCCTGTCGCCGGCCTTTGGCAGTTGGATCGGGCTTGCCGGGGCGCTGGCCACGAGCCTCGCGGTGCTGCGCGCCATGCCACAGGCGGGGTACGGGGTGGCGGTGATCTGGGCCTTGGTCGGCGTCATGGTCTCAACCTTGTCCGGCGGACTTCCCTTCCTGATCGCCACCGGCGCCGGCATTGTTGTAGTGGCGGGAATGTCTTTGATCGCGCTGCGCCGGGTATGAACCGCAACCCCTTTGACCCGGCCTGTCGCCTCGGATAACAGGGCGCAACGGCATACGGGACAAGGGCGGCATCATGCGCATTCTCATCACCAACGACGACGGCATAAACGCCCCCGGTCTCACCGTGATGGAGGCGATCGCGCACGATGTCGCCGGCCCCGATGGCGAGGTCTGGACGGTCGCCCCCGCGTTCGAGCAATCCGGCGTTGGCCACTGCATCAGCTTCGTGCATCCCACCCTCGTGTCGCGCTTCGGCCCCTATGTCTACACCACCGAGGGAACGCCGGCGGATTGCGTGCTGACCGCGCTGCACGACATCATGCGAGACGCGCCCCCCGACCTCATCCTCTCGGGCGTCAACCGGGGCAACAACACGGCAGAAAACATCTTGTATTCCGGCACCATAGGGGCCGCTCTTGAAGCAGCGCTTCAAGGTGTTCCCTCGATTGCGCTGTCGCAATATTATGGACCCGGCAACCTGCAACTGGACGACCCGTTCGAGGCTGCAACGCAGCACGGGGCGGCAACCGTGCGCGCGCTGCTGGATCACGGCCACTGGGACGAGGCCGATTACCGGGTCTTCTACAACGTCAATTTTCCACCCATTGCTGCCAGCCAGGTCAAGGGGCGCCGCGTGGCCTGCCAGGGGTTTCGCCGTGGCACGGGCTTTGCTATCGAGCCGCATACCGCGCCAAACGGCCGCCGCTTCGTCTGGGTCACCGGCGGTGACCAGACCCGCGAAACCGCCCCCGACAGCGACGCGCAGGCCAATCTCGACGGCTATATCTCGATCACGCCATTGCGCGCGGACCTGACGGCGCATGACGTGATGGACGCGCTGAAAGCACGGCTCGAATGACGTGGGATGCCGAGCGGAAAATGCAGTTTCTGTTCACCCTGCGCTCGAAGGGGGTGACCAACGCACGCACGCTCGGCGCCATGGAAAAGGTCGACCGCGGACTTTTCGTGAAAGGCCATTTCGAGGCGCGCGCCTATGATGACATGCCGCTGCCGATCGCCTCGGGCCAAACGATCAGCCAGCCCTCGGTCGTGGGGCTGATGACGCAGGCGCTGAACGTGCAGCCCCGCGACAAGGTGCTGGAGGTCGGTACCGGATCGGGCTATCAGGCCGCGATCCTGAGCCACCTCGCGCGCCGCGTCTACACTGTGGACCGTCACCGGCGCCTCACGCGGCACTGTGAAACCCTGTTCGAAAGCATGGACTTTCACAACATCACGGTGATTACCGGAGATGGCAGTTTCGGTTTGCCCGAGCAAGCGCCGTTCGACCGGATCATCGTCACGGCAGCAGCGGAAGATCCTCCGGGCCCACTTCTGGCGCAACTCAAGGAAGGCGGCATCATGGTGCTGCCCGTTGGTCAGTCGGACGCGGTGCAAAGCCTGATCAAGGTGACGAAAACACCCGTGGGACTGGACTACCACGAACTTTGCCCGGTGCGCTTCGTGCCACTGATCGAAGGCGTGGCGCAGGATTAAAGCGGCTGACGGGCTGGCACATGCGCCCGATTCGCGTGTAGAAGCGCTGAGATTTCAGCCCACGCCGACACGGCGAGCCCCCCTGCGCACGGGGCCGGTATTGAGACAGAACGAGGTGTTCGAGCAGATGCCCAGATTTTCCGTGATCCTGCTTGGCTTGGGTGTTCCGCTGCTGGCGGCCTGCGACCAGCCAGGTGCCTTCGATTTCGATTTTCGCAATAACGGCATGTCCGGTGCGACTGCCACGGCCACGAATGCCGAAACCGCCCCGCGCCCCGAGGCCGATGAATTCGGGCTGATCACCTACCCGACCTACCAGGTCGTCGTGGCGCGTCGCGGCGACAGCCTCGCCGATGTGGCCAATCGCATCGGCATGGATCCAGCAGACCTTGCCCGCTTCAACGGGCGCGAGGCAAGCGACACCCTGCGCAATGGCGAGGTGCTGGCCCTCCCCCGCCGGGTGACGCCGCCCGGCGCCGGCTCCACCACCGATATCACCGCAATCGCCTCGGCCGCGATCGACCGCGCCGATGAGGACGCCCCTGCCGCGACACGATCCGACGAGCCGGAGTTGCAAGTGCAGGGTGGCGCGGAACCCGTCCGCCACCGTGTCGCGCGCGGCGAAACCGCCTATTCCGTTTCGCGGCTGTACGGTGTCTCGGTCCGGTCGCTGGCCGAATGGAACGGGCTTGGTCCCGAACTGACGGTGCGCGAGGGACAATTCCTGATCATCCCCATCGTGTTGCAGCAGGCCCCCTCCGATCCGGACGGAAACGCCCCCGGCTACAGCATGGCCCCGGTGCCGCCGTCTGCCGCCGACCCGTTGCCGGAGGATATCGCCACCGCCGAATTGCCCGATGCCCCCGACATGCAGGCCGAGACGCCGACGCCCGGGGAAACCGCCGAAGAGACCGCCGGTCCGCAGATGCAGCGCCCCGTTCCCGGTCAGATCGTGCGGCCCTATAGCGGCAGCAGCGAAGGCATCGACATCGCCACCGACGCGGGCACACCGGTGCGCGCCGCTGCAAATGGCGAGGTCGCGGCCATCACGCGCGACACCGATCAGGTGCCGATCCTCGTGCTGCGCCATTCGGGCAACCTGCTGACGGTTTATGCAAACATTGCCGATATCGTTGTGGAACGCGGCGACACGATCAGCCGAGGCCAGACCATCGCAACCGTTGGCGCGGGCGATCCCGCCTTCCTGCATTTCGAAGTGCGCCAAGGCTTCGAGTCGGTCGATCCGACACCCTATATCGAATAACGAAAAGGGCGCTTTATCAGGCGCCTTTTGCGTTTTCCATCAGGGAGGTCGGGTCAGATCTTCACGCCTCGGCGTCCGGCCAGATCGGTGAAATACTGCCATGCCACCCGGCCCGAGCGCGCGCCGCGCGTGGCCTGCCATTCGATGGCCTCCGCGCGCAGGGTCGCGTCGTCGATCTCGACCCCGTAGGCGTCGCAATAGCCCCGGATCATGGCAAGATAAGCCGCCTGATCGCAGGGGTGAAATCCAAGCCAGAGCCCGAATCGGTCCGAAAGGGACACCTTTTCCTCGACCGACTCAGACGGGTTGATCGCGCTGGAGCGTTCATTCTCGATCATGTCGCGCGGCATCAGGTGACGCCGGTTCGACGTGGCATAGAAGATCACGTTATCCGGACGCCCCTCGACCCCACCGTCGAGCACGGTCTTGAGCGATTTGTAGTGCTCATCATCGTGGCTGAAGCTGAGGTCGTCGCAAAACAGGATGATCCGCCCCGGCGCCGCCCGCAGAATGGTCAGAAGCCGCCCGATGGACGGCAGGTCCTCGCGCTGAACCTCGACCAGTTTCAGCCCCGCGAAATCCGCTTCAACGGCGCCGTGCACCGCCTTGACGAGAGAGGATTTTCCCATGCCGCGCGCGCCCCATAAAAGGGCGTTGTTCGCAGACAGCCCAGCGGCGAACTGGCGGGTGTTCTCGATCAGGGTATCGCGCGCCCGGTTGATGCCCAGAAGCAGCGACATGTCGACGCGATTGACCCGTGCCACCGGGTCAAGTCGGTCGGGGTCTGCATGCCAGACAAACGCGCTTGCCATGGCCCAGTCTGGCGCCGCCGCTGCCGCCGGGCGCAACCGTTCCAACGCCTCCGCGATGCGTTGCAGCAGGGCCGTATCGCTCATTCCCGATGGTCCTCGGCCGCAGCGTCGTCATCATCGTCCCACAGGCCATCCTCGCGCAATTCGCGTTCACGCTTGCGCTCCACCAGTTTCACCAACTGGATCGACACCTCGTAAAGACCGTAGACCACCACGAACAGGATCAATTGGGTGATCACGTCGGGGGGGGTGACAAGCGCGGCCAGCACAAGGATACCGACCATCGCGTATTTGCGAACATTGCCAAGCCCCTCGGCAGAGACCAGCCCGGCCTTGCCCATCAGGGTCAGCAGAACCGGAAGCTGAAAGGTAATGCCAAAGGCGAAGATGAACTTCAGCTCCAGATCCAGCGATTCCTTGACCGACCCGAGAAACACCGTTTGAAGGTCGGTATTCGTATCGGGGGCAATCCCGGCGTCTGTCCCGGCGATGATCGTCGCAAGCGCGGGGATGACATCGGAAAAGCCGATGAAAAAGCGCATGGCCAGCGGTGTCACAACAAAATGGGCGAAGGACGCTCCGGCCAGAAACAGCAGCGGCGAGGCCACGAGAAATGGCAGAAACGCGTTCTTTTCGGTCCGGTACAGCCCCGGCGCCACGAAGCGCCACATCTGGTGAGCGATCACCGGAAACGCGAGTCCGAAGCCCACGACCACGGACACCCGGATCAACGTGAAGAACTTTTCCTGCGGCGCAGTGAAGATCAGGCGCGGATCCTCGCCGCGTTCGAGCAGGATGTCGGCGATCGGCTGGAACAGGAATTCGAGGATCGGTTCCGCGACGGTGAAACAGGCCACCATGGCGATCACGAACGCCAGAACAGACCAGATAAGCCGCGTCCGAAGCTCTGCCAGATGCTCGATCAACGGGGCAGAGCTTTGCTCGATCTCGTCCTTGTTCATGTGTCGGTTGTTCCTGTGCGCGCCGCGGCCTTTGTGGCGGGCCGGTCGTCCGCTGGCTTCGTTGCGGTATCGCTTGCGGCGGACTGCCGTTTGACCGTGGCACGCGCCGCCGCGCGCTCCTTGGCGGCGGACACGCGCGCCTCTGCATCCTCGCGGCGTTTCCTGGCCAGCGTCTCGGTTTCGCTCAGCGGTGTCTCGGTCTTGTCGGGGTCTTCACCATCAACCCGCGCGCCAGCGCGTTTCATCGCCTCCATCCCCATCTTGCGCGGGCTGGACACGTTGCGCAGGTCACGGGCAACATCGGTGGCGGATTTGAGATCCCTCGACAGATCGTCAAGCCCGGACTCGCGGGCGGCAGCGTTCATCGTGGTCTGGAACTCGCGCGCCATGCCACGGATCCTGCCGGTTACCTGGCCGAGCGTTCGGAACATCCTGGGCAGATCCTTGGGGCCGACCACGATAAGCGCGACGATCCCCACGACAAGCAGTTCCCACATGCCGATGTCAAACATGGCAATTCCTCAACCCGGCTGATCCTGATCCCGCAGCGGGATCAGGCGTTTTCGCGATCACGCTCCGGCGTCACATCGCGGGCGGCTTCGCCGGTTTCATCGCTTGCGTTCTCGATTTCATCGGTGCCTTCGCGCACGCCGCGCTTGAACGAGGTGATACCTTTGCCGACCTCGCCCATCAGCCCTGCGATCTTGCCCCGGCCGAAAAGCACCAGAACGACAACCGCGATGAGCAGAAGGCCCGGCAGTCCGATATTGTTGAGCATGTCAGTCTCCCTTGTCGGGGGCGGAATCCTCGACCGCCACCGTGAGTGCTATCTCACATAACTATGGATTCTCTCGCCCGGATCAAAGCCCCAATCTGTCACAGATCGGCATAAATCGGCCGGAAGCGGGTCGCGCGTGCAGGGTCCACGCACGGCTAACGGGCAAAAACGAAGCACCGATCGCGCCGGACCGTCAGCCAAAGGGGCATGCCCGCCTTGGGCAGGAACACCGCCGGCACCGTCGCCTTCAGCACCTGCTGATTGAAATCCATGCGAAATTCGACAAGGCTTTCATGGCCCATGAAACGCGCGCGCTCCACCACGCCGCGCGCGGGCGTGCCGTCCATCGGTGTCGGGTTGGGACCGCGTCCACCGCGGTCGAAATCGATTTTCACGTGCTGCGGGCGAAAGACGATCTCCACCTCGGTGCCGTCGGGATGGCCGGGGGCGAGAAACTGGCCGAAGGCGGTATCGGTCAGCGCCCCGGTCACGGTTCCGGTGATCGTGTTGATATCGGAAAAGAAGGCAGCCGCGTCCCGGTCGCAAGGCGCGTTGTAGATGTTGTAGGGTGCGCCCTGCTGCACGATCCGCCCGTCGCGCATCAGCGCGATCTGGTCGGCCATGCGCATCGCTTCTTCCGGTTCGTGGGTCACGAGGACGACGGCGGTGCCCTCTTCCTTGAGCAATTCCAGCGTTTCATCGCGGATCCCGTCGCGCAACCGGTTGTCGAGGCCGGAAAACGGCTCATCCATCAACATCACGCCAGGGCGCGGCGCCAAGGCACGGGCTAGCGCGACGCGCTGCTGTTCCCCGCCCGACAGCATGTGAGGCGACTTGTCGTCATAGCCTTGCAGGTCCACCCGGCGCAGCAATTCTGCCACCCGACTCGCTTTCTCGGCGCGCGTGCCGACAAGGCCGAAGGCAACATTCTGCGCCACGGTAAGATGCGGGAAGAGCGCAAAATCCTGAAAGATCAGCCCGACGCCGCGCGCCTCGGGCGGCAAGTGCAGATTGGCATCGGAAAGCGTGCGTCCATCGACCCTTATGGCCCCGGAGGACGGGCGTTCGATCCCCGCCACAAGCCGCAGCGTCGTGGTCTTGCCGCAGCCCGACGGCCCGAGCAGACACATGACCTCGCCCGGCGCAACCGCAAGCGAGACGTTGTGCACCACCTCGCGCCCGGCGAAAACGCAGGAAACGGAATCGACGTCCAGTCTGGGGGCTTTGGTCACAGGGCGGTTCCTGATAGATTGGCTCGGAAATTGCAGCTATCAGCGGCGGCGCAGTGTTTCAAGCACCCCTTGATGCGTCTTGCTGCGTCGCAATCGGGCCGGGGCCACGTTTTGCCGGCTGGCGGCACCTCATGTATCACTTCAAGACAATCTGCGATTGCTATGAGAAACATCTTCTATCCAGATTGATACACAGACTTATCCACAGGAACGAACGGGTGTTGCCCAGGGTCTGAACAACAGCTTGACGCTGTTTCTCTTGGATGGTCTCGTTTCCGGCAAGTCTGAAAGGCGCATTGCGCCCCGCACCGTGCTTCACAAGCGGTTTTCATCTTTATGATCAAAATTTTTCGCATCACGGTGCGCCAGAGGCAGGGCTTTCGCTCGAAACTCCTGCAATTGGCGCACAATACATTGAATATGAAATATATTACCCAAAAATAGCGTGAAGAAACTGATTTATGATTGTAAAAGTATAATTATTCTCCTCTTGAAAATCGGGCTCCCTTGCCCGGATCTGGCTACAAACGGGCGTTGTTCAGCAATCTGACGGCGGGTTTTGAGACTATTGAAAACAGCGCAGGCACGCCGCGCTGGTTCAGGGCCGGTTCAGGGGTCGGGCGGCCGCGGCCCCCCGACCCCGGCACCCACCGCTACAGCGTGGCATTCACCGCTCCGCCATCCAGCAACAGGTTCTGGCCGACAATGAACCCGGCATGTTGGGAACACAGGAACGCACAGGCTGCGCCGAACTCCTGTGGCGTGCCATAGCGGCCCGCCGGGATGGTCGCGGCACGACGGGTCTTCGCCTCGTCCATGGTGATCCCCTCCTGCTCGGCCACGCCGCGATCCAGCGACACCGCCCGGTCGGTGGCATGGATCCCCGGCAGCAGGTTGTTGATGATCACGCCCTTGCCCGCGACCTGCCGCGATGTTCCGGCGACATACCCCGTCAGCCCCGCCCGCGCGGCGTTGGACAGCCCCAGAACCGGGATCGGCGCCTTCACCGATTGCGAGGTGATGTTGACCACCCGCCCCCAGCCTCGTGCCATCATTCCCGGCACCAGGGCCTTGATCAGCGCGATCGGGGTCAGCATGTTGGCATCGAGCGCCGCAATGAAATCATCGCGCTCCCAATCCTGCCAAGACCCCGGCGGCGGACCGCCCGCGTTGTTGACGAGGATATCGACGTCTCCGGCGGCGGCCAGCACCCGCGCACGGCCATCTTCCGTGGTGATATCGGCAGCCACGGTCGTCACATCCACACCATGCGCGGCGCGGATCGCCTCCGCCGTAGCCTCCAGCGTTTCGGCGCCACGGGCGTTGAGGACAAGCGTCACCCCCTCGGCGGCCAGCATTTCGGCGCAGCCGCGCCCCAGCCCCCTGGAGGATGCGCAGACAAGCGCCTTCTTTCCGGAAATACCCAGATCCATTGCTCTGCCTCATGCGTTTTATCATTTATTGAACGTGACAGTAGCAGCTTCAGACGTGCTGCGCCAGCATCTGCCGGCTTGACCATCCATAACCGCGCCGGATAGCGATGACGCGAAGGAGTGCCCATGTCCCGCAGACCCGCGCAATTCAGCTTTCCGATCTACCCCGCCGCCAGCCTCGTCGTGCATTGGGGCGCGAACGAACATGACCCGATCGGCGGTGCTGCCAACGTCGTGCCCGGCGACAGCTACCGCCTGTCGCGCGCGGCGCGGGCGCGGCAACTGGCAATCTGGGACGGGCCCGAAGGCACCGAAGTTGCCGATGGGTCCGAGGTTGGCCAGCCCGGCGACAGGGTGCTGCTGGAGGTCTGCCACAGCATGATGGCCCCCGGCGGCACGCTGGTGGAAATCCTTGTGCTGACCATCACCGGTGCGCACGACACCGCCCGTCACTTCCTGCCACTTGCCCCGATGGAACCGCGCGGCGAATACGAGGTTGTCGCCTCTCAGGCCGAGATGGCGGCACGGCGGCTGGCCGATATCGCGTCGGTCAGTTTCATCGCCGGAACCCGGCTGACCATGGCCAACGGGCGCCAGGCCCCGGTCGAGGAGTTGCAAGTCGGCGACCGGTTGCTGACCCGCAACCACGGAGCGCAGGAAATCCGCTGGATCGGCCAGCAGGTCAGCCGCGCCACCGGGGCGCTAGCGCCGATCCTGATCCGTGCGGGCACGATGAACACCGCCAACGACATGCGGCTTTTCCCGCATCATCGGCTTTTCGTCTGGCAGCGCAGCGATGAGATCGGGGCCGGACGCTCTGAATTGCTGGTCAAGGCGGAACACCTCGTCAACGGCGACACGGTGCGGCGCGAGGAAGGCGGCTTCGTGGAAAGTTACCAGATCCTCTTCGGCGCGCACGAGATCATCTATGCCGAAGGTGTGGCCGTCGAAAGCCTGCTGGTCACGCCGCAGACCCGCGCCGCCCTGCCCGAGGACGTGGAAACGGAGCAGACCGATGCCGACCGGTTCCTCGCCTCGGATCTGGAGGTAGACCGGCGCGCGCTTTCTGATACCGGCGACCCGGCCGAGCGGCTGACCCGCGCCAGCCGGGGCGACAAGGACTAGGCCGCCTGCCCGGCTGGCCGGGCGTAGGCCTGATACGCCGCGCGCCACAACTGGTCCAACGCGGCAAGGGCGTGGCGGTCGAGCCCCTCGACCTCCCAGTAGCGGCCCGAGGGAACGTAGACCGCAAGCACGGCCTCGCGCGCCGTCGCCTGTTGGTAATCGGGCAATTCAGCCGGGGAAACCGCCGGCGGCAGGGCGGTCAGCGCCTGCGGCGTGGCACGGGGAAAGACCAGCCGCGATTGCGCGGCGCGCGACAGGTTCACGCAGCGACAGCCCGAGGCCGCCGCCATCAGCATCAGCCGGGCGGATTTCGCCTCCAGATCCTGCAAGGTCACATCGGCGCGCAGGGGATCGGCCGCGCCGGTGCCGTAGAAATGTGTCGGCCCGGTCGCAGGATAGACCATGTCACAGCCGATGAATGCCAGAACGTCCGGTTTCAGCGCATCGAGCGCCCAGTATCCGGCGGTAAACGCCATCGTCCCCCCGGCGTAGACGACGCCGCCAAAACGGTTCTGGCTGGGGACGTAATCCCTTGCAGTGACGACGCTCTGTCCGGGCAAGGCGCGGTCCGGGCGGCGGTCGGGCGGAAAATCCTCCGGGTGGATCAGATGGGTCCAGTCGGGGCGCACGCGCCACGCGTTGTTGATTGCGACGACGGCCGCAAAATCGGCCAGGTCCCAGCCAAGGCAATCGGGCGCGTCGGGCCCGCTGCCGACGATCAATACCATTTTCACCATCGTATCCCACTCCGTCAACGCGCTCAAGACAAGTAGCGCGACGGGGCACCCCGACAACGGCTTGCAGGCGCAGCCGTGGCGCAAGCGCAAATCCTTGCCAATCGTCGGGTCGACACCTATACGCGGCCCCATGCTGGACACGCCCACGACCCGCCCCGAATTGCACCCCGAAATCGCCCGCCGCCGGACCTTCGCGATCATCTCGCACCCGGATGCGGGCAAGACCACGCTGACAGAGAAATTCCTGCTCTATGGCGGCGCAATCCAGATGGCCGGGCAGGTGCGTGCCAAGGGCGAGGCGCGGCGCACGCGCTCGGACTTCATGCAGATGGAAAAGGACCGCGGCATCTCCGTGTCGGCCTCGGCCATGTCCTTCGATTACGGCAAGTATCGCTTCAACCTCGTGGACACGCCCGGCCACAGCGATTTTTCCGAGGATACCTACCGCACGCTCACCGCCGTTGACGCCGCAATCATGGTGATCGACGGGGCCAAGGGCGTGGAAAGCCAGACGCAGAAGCTGTTCGAGGTCTGCCGCATGCGCGACCTGCCGATCCTGACCTTCTGCAACAAGATGGACCGCGAAAGCCGCGACACCTTCGACATCATCGACGAGATCCAGGAAAACCTCGCCATCGACGTGACGCCCGCAAGCTGGCCCATCGGCATGGGGCGCGACTTCCTCGGCTGCTATGATCTGCTCCGCGACCGGCTGGAACTGATGGACCGCGCCGACCGCAACAAGGTGGCCGAAAGCGTCAAGATCGAGGGGCTGGATGACCCCAAGCTGGAACAGCACATTCCAGCCGACCTGCTGGAAAAGCTGCGCGAAGAGGTGGAAATGGCGCGCGAGCTTCTGCCGCCGATCAACCCGCAAAGCCTGATCGAGGGGCACCTGACGCCGATCTGGTTCGGCTCCGCGATCAACAGTTTCGGGGTGAAGGAACTGATGGACGGCATCGCCGGCTACGGGCCGGAGCCGCAGGTTCAGAAAGCCACCCCGCGCGAGGTCGCGCCGGAGGAAAAGACCGTCACCGGCTTCGTCTTCAAGGTGCAGGCCAACATGGACGCCCGCCACCGCGACCGGGTGGCCTTCGTCCGGCTGGCCTCGGGCCATTTCAAGCGCGGCATGAAGATGACCCATGTGCGCAGCAAGAAGCCAATGACCATCTCGGCACCGGTGCTGTTCCTCGCCTCCGACCGCGAACTGGCCGAGGAGGCCTGGGCGGGCGACATCATCGGCATCCCCAACCACGGGCAGTTGCGCATCGGCGACGCGCTGACGGAAGGCGAGGCGCTGCGCTTTACCGGCATCCCCTCCTTCGCGCCGGAGCTTCTGCAAGCCTGCCGCGCGGGCGACCCGATGAAGGCCAAGCACCTCGACAAGGCGCTGATGCAATTTGCCGAGGAAGGCGCGGCCAAGGTCTTCAAGCCGACTTTCGGCTCGGGCTTCATCGTCGGCGTGGTGGGCGCGCTGCAATTCGAGGTGCTGGCCAGCCGGATCGAGCTGGAATACGGCCTGCCCGTGCGTTTCGAGCCGACGCAGTTCACCTCCGCCCGCTGGGTTCTGGGCAGCAAGGACGCGGTGGACAAGTTCGCCGCCGCCAACAAGCAGCACATCGCCACCGACAATGACGGCGACCCGGTCTTCCTGACCCGCCTGCAATGGGATATCGACCGCGTGGCGCGCGACTACCCCGACGTGACCCTGTCGGCGACCAAGGAGATGATGGTGTGACGGCCCGCGCCGCCGCCCCCGTGTTCACGCGCCCCTGACGCGAACGTGACCGGCCGCGGCGCGATCTGACCGCTTCGTGATTGGGGTCCGGCACGGATTTCGTGTTTGCGTGCGTTGCATTGTCAACAAACCATCGGAGTCTCCGTCGTGATCAAGACGTTTCGTAATATCGCACTCAGCGCGCTCATCCTCGCAGCCGGCCCGGCCCTCGCTGAAGAGATCACCATCGAGGCCGTCATGGTGCCGCAGGAACAGATGCGCCTCGATTTCGAGGATGGCAGCAATCATTTCGTGCTGATGGTCCGGCGCGAAGGCACGGCCAATGGGTCTGGCGTGCTGGACGGGGCCGAGGTGACGGAACACGGCTGGCACGACATCGAACCCGGCGTCGGCGGCAATCCGCGCGGCTACCTGACCTTCGATACCGGCGACGGGCTGGTCTACGTCCAGTTCCGCGTGCGCGCCGTGTTCATCCCGAACGAGGCGGGCGGCATGCGCCTGCTTGACAACGGATATTGGGAAGTCGTCGGCGCGACCGGCGCGATGGAAGGATTGCACGGCGCGGGCACCCTGCACATCACCCCCGCCCCGGCCCCCGCCGCCGCGCCCGACCGGCTGTTTCAACTGACCGGCGAGCTTGTCGAAGGCTGAGCGCAGTCGCGCCGGGCAACGATTTGTTAACCCTTCGTGCCCCTAATCGGAGCCATGGTCCGGCTGCTTCTTCTGTGTCTCGCGCTCACCGCCTGTGCCCCATCGGGCGGTGAGCTTGCCTCCGCCGCCACCGGGCTTTCGGGCAGCTATTCCCGGCAAGTGGTGATCTCGGACCACCCGCATCACGTGCTCTATGGCCATGTCGTCGATATCACCGACGGGCAGGACCGCACCCGCGCGCTGATCGTCAGCCAGCGCCGCGACGGGGTGCATCGTCTCAGGTTGAACGAGGCATGGGCGGACGGGCGTAGCCTTCCCTACCGTCGGATGAACCGACGGCTTGGCTGCACCCATGGCCACTGCCGCAACGACGCCGTCGGCATGATCCTGCTGGGCGAGGGGATGATCAACCGCTCCGCCCGCAACGGCCTTGGCGCAAGCCTGATCGGCCCCGAGGGCCGCATCGACATCTACGCGCCACCGGGCCTGTTCACCGCCCTGATGGCACCGCCGCAACAGACCTGAACCGCCTGCGCACAGGTCTATTTGACGATTTCAGCGATATGGATTATGCAACGCACGGTATCGCGATGTGCGCGGTATGTCTACGCGGAGCGCGCGGAACAACAGCGCTCCATTCACACCTGCGGGAACGCCCCGCCAGACTGGACGCAGATGACGAAATTTACCGATCTCAAACTAAATCCCAAGGTTCTCAAGGCTGTCGAAGAGGCGGGCTATGAGAGGCCCACACCGATTCAGGCCGGTGCCATTCCCCCGGCTCTCGAAGGGCGCGATGTTCTGGGAATCGCCCAGACCGGGACCGGCAAGACCGCCAGCTTTACCTTGCCGCTGATCACCGCCCTCGCCCGTGGCCGCGCCCGCGCCAGAATGCCGCGCAGCCTCGTGCTTTGCCCGACGCGGGAACTGGCCGCGCAGGTCGCCGAGAATTTCGACATCTATTCCAAGTATGTGAAGCTCGACAAGGCACTGCTGATCGGCGGCGTCAGCTTCAAGGAACAGGAACAGTTGATCGACAAGGGCGTCGATGTGCTGATCGCGACTCCGGGCCGGCTGCTGGATCATTTCGAACGCGGCAAGCTGATTCTCAACGACGTCAAGATCATGGTCGTCGATGAGGCCGACCGGATGCTCGACATGGGGTTCATCCCCGATATCGAACGGATTTTCAGCCTGACGCCTTTCACCCGGCAGACGCTGTTCTTCTCGGCCACCATGGCCCCCGAGATCGAGCGGATCACAAACACCTTCCTGTCCAACCCTGCCAGGATCGAGGTTGCGCGCCAATCCAGCGCTTCGGACACGATCACGCAGAAACTGGTGGAACTCAAACCGACGCACCGCTCGCAAGCCGCCAAGCAGAAACGCGAGATGCTGCGCGCCATCATCAATGCAGAAGGCGACGCCTGCACCAACGCGATCATCTTCTGCAACCGCAAGGTCGATGTCGATACCGTCGCCAAGTCGCTGAAAACCCACGGCTACAACGCCGAGCCGATCCATGGCGACCTCGATCAATCGCATCGCACCCGCACGCTGGACGGCTTCCGCGACGGATCCATCAAGTTCCTCGTGGCCTCCGACGTGGCGGCGCGCGGACTCGACGTGCCAAATGTCAGCCATATCCTGAACTACGACGTGCCGGGCCACGCCGAGGATTACGTGCACCGGATCGGGCGCACCGGCCGCGCCGGTCGCAAGGGCACCGCGATCATGATTTCCGTGCCCTCGGATGACAAACTGCTTGCGGCGATCGAAGCGTTGATCGAGACGACCATCCCCCGCGTCGACGCGCCGTGGCAACCGGCTGACGCGCCCGAACGCCGCACCGGCGAGGACAAGGGGGAACCCGAAAAGCCCGTCCGGCGTAGCCGGTCCCGCGCCAAGATCGCAGAGGCGGAAAAAACCGAGCCGGCGGTCTCTGTGCAGCCAGAACCGGCAAAGCCGGAGGCGCAGAGCACGACGGCCCCCGATGCCGCGGCAGAGGCAGAGGACAAGCCCAAACCGCGCGCCAGACCCGAACCACGTAGCAGGTCCGGTCGCCGTGGCGAGCGCAACGACCGTGGGCAGTCTCAAATGACCGGATTGGGCGATCACCTGCCAAGCTTCATCGCACTAAGCTTTGACGAGCGCCGCGGTTATCCTGCCGGTTCCGTGCCGGATGTGGAAGCGGATGCTGACGACAGCGGCAAAGACGACAACGAAAACGCGGCCTGATCCCGATCGGCCACCGCGTTGCGTGAAACGCAAAAAAGCCCCGCCTTTCCCTAAGGCGGGGCTTTTGCCTGTTATCGACCGCCGTCAGGCCGCCATCAGCCGCGAGATGACAACAGTGACCTCGGGTTTGCGTCCGATCTCCGAAACGCAGACCTGACGCGCCACGCGGCGCACCGCCTCTTCCAGCTTGTCATCATCCATCACGGTCTTGTTGTCGAGCCGGGGCAGCAGATCGGACAGTTGATCCTCGATCAGGTCCGACAGGCTGGTGTCGCCGATCGCATCGGGCAGACCGCGCAGCGCGACCCAGCTGTCTTCCAGCGGCGCATCGTCTTCGTCGATGATCAGCGCCACAACAACCAACCCGTTCAGCGCCAGTTTCATCCGGTCGCGCACCACGCCGTCAAGCGCCCCGACAAGGCGAGAGCCATCAAGATAGGTGCGGCTGACCTCGATCTTCTCGACCACGCCGGGCGCGTTGCCCGAAAGCTCCACCAACGATCCGTTGGGCGCCAGAACCGGCGTCATGCCGCCCTCTGCCGCGACGCGGCAATGTTCGCGCAGGTGGCGGTGTTCACCGTGGTTGGGAACAAGGATCTGCGGCTTCAGCAACCCGTGCATGCGTTCCAGATCGGGCCGGTTGGCGTGGCCCGAGACGTGGTAAAAGCCTGACTGTTCGTCGACGACCTCAACCCCGATCTCCGACATCGCGTTCTGGATATGGCCGACCGCGGTCTCGTTGCCGGGGATCGTCTTGGAGGAAAACAGGAACGTGTCGCCCTCCTTCAACTGATGGCCCAGGTACTTGCCGCGCGCCATCGCCGCCGAGGCGGCACGCCGTTCCCCCTGGCTGCCGGTGACGATCAGCATCAGGTTTTCGCGCGGAACCTGCGTTGCCTCCTCGGGGCTGACGGTCGCGGGGAAGTCGCCCAGAATGCCGCTCTCCTTGGCGACGGCGACCATGCGCTTCATCGCCCGGCCCATCAGGCAGATGGTGCGCCCGGCGGCCTTGCCAGCCTCGGCCAGCGTCTTCACCCGCGACACGTTGGAGGCGAAGGTCGTCGCCACCACCATGCCCGAGGCGCTGGAAACAAGCTCCGCAATCGGGCCGGGCAGGTCGCTTTCGCTGCGACCCGGATGGCGCGAAAAGACGTTGGTCGAATCACAGATCATCGCGCGGACGCCGAATTTTCCGATCTCTTCCCACATCGCCGGATCGAACGGTTCACCCAGGCCGGGGGCGGGGTCGATCTTGAAATCACCGGTATGCACGACGCGACCCTCGGGGCTGTCGATGATCAGCGCAGACGCCTCTGGAATGGAATGAGAGGTCGGCGCGAAGCCCACCGTAAAGGGCCCCGCCTGCACTGTTTCCGGCCAGACCGGCGCCACCTGCACCATCGTGGGGTCCTGCCCGGCTTCTTCCAGCTTTCGGGTGGCGATAATGGCGGTGAACCGACGCGCGAAGACCGGCACACCGGGGAAATGGCGGTAGAGATGGCCAAGCGCGCCGACATGGTCCTCATGCGCGTGGGTGATGAAGATCCCGTCGAGCCGGTCCGCTCGCTCCGCGATCCAGGCGACATCCGGCAGGATCAGGTCCACACCCGGCGTGCCGTCCATATCGGGAAAGCCGACACCGATATCGACAAGGATGAACCGTTCCTTTCCCTTCGGCCCGTAGCCGTAGACATAGCAATTAATCCCGATCTCCCCCGCGCCACCGAGGGGAAGATACATCAAGCGTGAGGGAGAGGTCATCAGTGTGCGTTTTCCTTGTTATATTTGTAGATTACGGTCAGTCCGTGCGTCGTCAGATCGTCTTCGATCAGGTCAAATAACACATCCCCCTGCGAGAACAATGGCGCGAGGCCCCCGGTCCCGATAATGCGCATGGGTTTGTCGTATTCCTCGCGGATCCGGTCGCAGATCCCGTGCACAAGGCCGACATAGCCCCAGAACACCCCCGATTGCATGCAGGCGACGGTATTCGTGCCGATGACCGACTGCGGCTTGGTCACATCCACATGCGGCAGCGCAGCAGCGGCATGGTGCAGCGCCTCCAGACTGAGATTCACACCGGGCGCAATCGCGCCACCGACATAGGCCCCGTCCTCGGCCACCACATCGAAGGTGGTGGCGGTGCCGAAATCCACCACGATCAGGTTGCCGCCGTGTCGGTCATACGCCGCAGCGGTATTGACCAGCCTGTCCGGCCCCACCTGCGTCCCTTCATCGACGCGCGGCGCGATCGGCAGGCCACAGTCGGGCTTGCCCACAACCAGCGGCCGGCTGTCGAAATACCGGTCGCAGAGGACACGCAGGTTGAACACCACACGCGGCACGGTCGAGGAGATGATGCAATCGGTGATTTGCACATCCAGCCCTCTGTGCGCCATCAGCGTCGAAAGCCAGACGAAATATTGGTCTGCGGTGCGCTGATGTTCGGTCGTGGTGCGAAACGTCGCCAGAATCCGCGTGCCGTCCCAGATCGAAAAGACGGTGTTTGTGTTGCCGGTGTCGATTGCCAGAAGCATGGGGACCCCTCCCAGGGCGCTCAGAAAAAGATGTCGGCCGCCGGGATACTGCGTTGCCCCCTGGCCGTTTGCAGGATGAGCGAGCCCGTCGCGTCGATCGTCTCGAACCGGCCGGGAATGCTCTCGGACATGGTGCGCGCGGTGATCGTCTGCCCAAGCCGCGCGGCATGACGCAGCCATTCGGTGCGGATCGGCGCGAAGCCGTAGGTTCGAAACTGCGCATCATGGCGGGCGAAGGTCGCGGCGAGAAGATCGAGAAACGCCTCCGGGCCGATGCGGAGTCCGGTCTCCGAAAAAAGGCTGACAGGCCTCAGTGCGCCGGGGTCCACCTCGTCCGCGCCGGGCGCGGTGACGAGGTTGACACCGATGCCGATGATCAGGTGGTTGACCCTCTGGCCTGCGCCAAGACTTTCCAGCAGGATGCCGGCAACCTTGCCACCGTTCAGCAACACGTCGTTTGGCCATTTCAGGCTGAAAGGCTCCGCGCGCCCGGTCACGGCAACAAGCGTTTCCCGCAGCGCAAGGGCCGTCACGAAACTGCGCAGGGCTATCGTGTCCGGCGCGCCGTCGGGATGCAGAACCAGCGACGCATGGAAATTACCGGCGGCCGAGGTCCATGCCCGCCCACGGCGGCCATGCCCCGCCGTCTGCTCCAACGCCAGCACCCATTCCGGGCCGGAAAGCCGGGGCGCGATCCGTGCACCCTCTGCCATGGTGCTGTCGACCGATGTCAAAACCCTGCGGCCGACGCCCTCGGGCCAGCCGGACATGGCTTAGCGAACCAGCGTCGCGGCGGCTGCCTCGGCCAAACTGTCGACCCCGAAGAGATTGAACACGCCAAACACCATGATCGCGGCGGCAGCGACCAGCCCGACATAGGACAAGGCACCCATCTTGCCGTCGATGCCTTCGCGTGGCTCGCCGAAATACATGAAGTAGACAATCCGCAGGTAGTAGAAGGCCCCGATGACCGAGGCAATCACGCCAAGGATCGCGACCAGCATCAGCCCCGCATCGACGGCAGCAAACAGAACCGCGTATTTCCCGAAGAACCCGAGCAGCGGCGGCACCCCGGCCAGGCTGAACATCAGCACCATGATCGCAAGTGCCTTGGTCGGTTCTTTCGAGGCGAAGCCGTTGAGCGACGAGGTATTGGTGACGTGGCGACCATCCTTTTCCATCGACATGATGAACGCGAAAGCGCCGATATTCATGGTCACGTAGATCGCCATGTAGATCAGCATCGCGCTGACGCCCTGTTCGGTCCCGGCAGCAAGCCCCATCAGCGCAAAGCCCATATGAGTGATCGAGGAATAGGCCATCAGCCGCTTGATATCGGTCTGCCCGATCGCGGCAATCGCGCCGAGGAACATGGACAACACCGCCAACAGCGCGACGATCTGCTGCCAGTCACCAACGACCCCGCCGAACGCGTCATGCCCCAGCCGCGCCAACAGGCCGATCCCCGCCATCTTGGGCGCCGTTGCAAAGAACGCGGTGACAGGTGTCGGGGCCCCTTCGTAGACATCCGGCGTCCACATATGGAACGGCACAGCCGAGACCTTGAACGCCAACCCGGCGAACATGAACACAAGGCCAAAGATCAATCCGAGGGAGGCACCGCCCTCGGCCGCCTCGATGATGCCCGCAAAACTGGTGGTCCCGGCAAAGCCGTAGGTCAGCGACGCCCCATATAGCAGCAGGCCCGAGGACAATGCGCCAAGGACGAAGTATTTCAGACCCGCCTCGGTAGAGCGCACGCTGTCGCGGCGCATCGACGCCACCACGTAGAGCGACAGCGACTGAAGCTCCAACCCCATGTAAAGCGTCATCAGATCGCCCGCCGAGACCATCACCATCATGCCGACCGTGGCCAGCACGATCAGCATCGGGTATTCGAAGCGCAGCAGGCCGTCGCGCTTGAGAAAATCCTTTCCAACCAGCAGGATCGCGGCCGCTGCCAGCAGGATCACCACTTTCGCAAAACGCGCGAATCCATCGTTGACGACCATTCCGCCAAACGCCTGTTCGACGCCGACACCGGTAAAGGCGATGTACAGACCTATCAGCGCAAGCAACCCGGCAGACAACCAGACCAGAAGCGGCGCCTTGCCATCCCCGGAGGTGTACACCGCTGCCAGAAGCCCCAGCATCGCGAACACGGCAAGCACGATCTCTGGCAGGAGAATGGCGATATCGGACCCGAACATCATGGTACCTCAGTTGCTGGCGGCGACGGCGGCTTCAGGCACAACGTGCTCCAACGCCAGATGATAGTTTTGAACAAGGTTTTCGACCGAAGGGCCAAAAACGTCGATGGCAAGGCTCGGATAGACGCCCAGCAGGATCGTCATCGCGATCAGCGGCGCGAAAATCCACTTTTCACGCGGCGTCATGTCGGTGATGGATTTCAGGCTCTCCTTGATGAGATCCCCCAACATCACCCGGCGGTAAAGCCAAAGCGCGTAGGACGCCGAAAGAACCACGCCGGTGGCGCCAAGGACCGCGATCCAGGTGTTGACCTGAAACACCCCGATGAGGACAAGCAGCTCCCCGACAAACCCCGAGGTGCCCGGAAGGCCGACATTGGCCATGGTGAACAACATGAACACCAGCGCATAGGCCGGCATCCGGCTTGCAAGGCCGCCATAGGCATCAATCTCGCGGGTGTGCATCCGGTCGTAGACCACGCCGACGCAAAGAAACAGCGCACCGGCCACGAAACCGTGGCTCACCATCTGGAAAATCGCACCATCAACGCCCTGCTGGTTGGCGGCAAAAATCCCCATCGTCACAAAACCCATATGCGCGATGGACGAGTATGCGATGAGCTTTTTCATATCCTCCTGCACCAACGCGACAAGCGAGGTATAGATGATGGCAATCACGCTCAGCCACATGACGAACGGCCCCATCAGGTCGGAGGCGATCGGGAACATCGGCAGGCTGAACCGCAGGAAACCGTAGCCGCCCATCTTCAATAGGATCGAGGCAAGAACGACCGACCCGGCGGTCGGCGCCTGCACGTGGGCATCGGGCAGCCACGTATGAACCGGCCACATCGGCAGTTTGACGGCGAAACTGGCGAAGAAGGCGACCCACAGCAGCGTCTGCAGCCCCCCGGTAATGGTCCAGCCGAGAATGCTGACGGGGCTCGCACTGAACTCATGGGTCAGCAGCGTTGGAATGTCGGTGGTACCGGCGTCCACAAACATCACCACCAGAGCGACCAGCATCAGGACGGAGCCGAGGAACGTGTAGAGGAAGAACTTGAACGCGGCGTAGATTCGATCCTTGCCGCCCCAGATGCCGATGATCAGGAACATCGGGATCAGCCCAGCCTCGAAGAAGAGGTAGAACAGCACCAGGTCGAGCGCTACGAAAACGCCGATCATCAGGCTTTCCAGCACCAGAAGCGCGACCATGTATTCCTTCACGCGGTGATCCACCTGCCAGCAGGCAGCGATCACCAAAGGCATCAGGAAGGTGGTGAGCATCACGAACAGGACGGCAATCCCGTCGACGCCAACCTTGTAGGTCAGCCCCATCACCCATTCGCTTTCCTCAACCATCTGGAAACCGGTATTGGCGGGATCGAACTGGAACAGGATGAACAGCGACACGATGAAGGTCGCGGCGGTTGCAAACAGCGCCAGACGCTTGGCGCCAAGCTGCGCCGCCGCGTCGTCGCCGCGCAGGAAAAGCGCCATGATCACGGCCGCGACCAGGGGCAGGAAGGTTACGATGGACAGTAGGCTTTGTTCCATGTGTCTGCTCTCAGCCCCCGAAGCTCAGGGTGACGATGGTGATCAGGACCGCGATGCCAAGAACCATCGCGAAGGCGTAGTGGAAGAGGTAACCGGATTGCGCACGCCCCGCGAGCCGGGTGAAGAACGGAATGATCCCGAGGGCAATCCCGTTGATGCCGCCGTCGATGACAGTGCCGTCCCCGCGTTTCCACAGGGTGCGACCGATCCATTTGGCGGGCAGGACGAAGAGCACATTGTAGATCTCGTCGAAATACCACTTGTTCAAAAGGAACTGGTAGAGCGGCTGGAACAGGTCCGCCACGCGGGCGGGCAGTCCGGGGCGCAGGATGTAGAACACCGTCGCGGTACCGAAACCGATCAGCATGGCGATGAAGGGGGCGAGTTTGACCCACACGGACACCCCGTGCGCGTCGTTGAGCACGGTGTTGTCTGCTGCCATGTGGATCGACCCCTCGCCCGGTGCGCCGGTCAGGATGTAGTGCGCCTCTCCGTGATCGGCAGCCTCTTCGCCATGCTCATCGGCCTGACCCTCGACCGCGTAGGGAACACCGAAGAATTGCGCGACCGCATCTGTGTGCCCGAAGAACTGGTTGTACCAGATCGCACCGGAGAACACCGCGCCCACCGCCAGCACAGCCAGCGGGATCAGCATGGAGCGCGGGCTTTCCTGGGCGTGCTCATGCGCATGCTTGTTGCCGCGCGGACGCCCGTAAAAGGTCAGGTAGATCAGCCGCCACGAGTAGAAAGCGGTGAACAGTGCCGCAATCACCAGCATCCAGAAGGCATAGCGCCCGAGGGGACCGCCAAAGGCAAAGGCGCTTTCGATCACCGCATCCTTGGAAGCAAAGCCGGCAAAGCCGATCCACCCGGTCAGCGGGATCCCCACCCCGGTAATGGCCAGCGTGCCGATCATCATCGCCGCGAAGGTATAGGGGATCTTCTTGCGCAGACCGCCATAGTTGCGCATGTCCTGTTCGTGGTGCATCGCGTGGATCACCGACCCGGCGCCCAGAAACAGCATCGCCTTGAAGAACGCGTGGGTCAGAAGATGGAACATCGCCACCGGGTAGACGCCGACACCGGCAGCCACGAACATGTAACCAAGCTGGCTACAGGTCGAATAGGCGATCACGCGTTTGATATCGTTCTGCACCAGCCCGACGGTCGCCGCGAAAAACGCCGTCGTTGCGCCGATGATGATGATCAGGTTCGTAGCGAAGGGCGCGTATTCGAGGATCGGCGACATGCGGACGACAAGGAAGACACCCGCTGTCACCATGGTCGCGGCGTGGATCAGCGCCGAAACCGGTGTCGGGCCTTCCATCGCATCGGGCAGCCATGTGTGCAGGAACAACTGCGCCGATTTGCCCATAGCACCGATAAACAGCAACACCCCGATGGTGTTGGCGGCATTGAGGTCACGGCCGAGGAAGCTGATGGTCTGCTCTGCGAGGGACGGACCTTCCGCGAAGATCACCGAGAAACTGATCGAGTCCGTCAGCTTGTAGATCGCAAAGATCGCCAAGAGGAAGCCGAAATCGCCGACCCGGTTGACCACGAAGGCCTTGATCGCGGCGGCCCCGGCACTTGGCTTGCGGAAATAGAACCCGATCAGGAGATAGGACGCGACGCCGACGCCTTCCCAGCCGAAGAACAGCTGCAAGAGGTTGTCGGCGGTCACCAGGGCCAGCATCGCGAAGGTGAAGAACGACAGGTAGGCGAAGAACCGGGGGCGATAGCTCTCGCCCTCGCGGAAGTTCTCGTCATGCGCCATGTAGCCGAAGGAATACAGATGCACGAGCGCCGAGACCGTGGTGATCACGATCAGCATGATCGCCGTCAGCCGGTCGATGCGCACCTGCCAGATGACATCAAGCGTACCCGATGCAATCCACGTGAACAGGTCACGCGTGTAGGTGTCGCCTTCGAAGCCAAGGAACACGACCCACGACAGCGCCATGGACAGGAACAGCAGGCCGGTGGACACCCAGCAGGCAGCCTGCTCGCCGATCAAACGCCACGAAAAGCCGCAGATCAGCGCACCGACGAGGGGGGCAAAGAGAAGGATGGTTTCCATGAGTCGCTCAGCCCTTCATGTTCGAGACGTCTTCCACGGCGATGGTGCCGCGGTTGCGGAAGAAGCAGACGAGGATGGCCAGCCCGATCGCAGCCTCGGCGGCGGCGACGGTCAGCACGAACAGGGTAAACACCTGCCCGGTCAGATCGCCCAGATAAGCGGAGAAGGCGACAAAGTTGATGTTCACCGCCAGCAACATCAACTCGATCGACATCAGGATGGTGATGACGTTCTTGCGGTTCAGGAAGATTCCGAAAATCCCGATGACGAACAGCGCGGCGGCCACCGTCAGGTAATGTTCCAGTGCGATACTCATCTTGTCCCTCCGGGGCTGCCCGCCCCTTGGTTTTTTAAGCGTTCGGGCGCCGTAACGGCCCGATTTCGTCCCGAACCGGGGATTACAGCCCCTGCCCCGGCTTTACGTCCTTGCGTTCCATCGCCTTGGCCGGATTGCGGTACATCTGCGCCAGCACGTTCTGGCGCTTGATGTCCGTCCGGTGGCGCAGGGTCAGCACGATGGCGCCGATCATCGCCACCAGCAAGATCAGCCCGGCCAACTGGAACAGCAGGAAATACTGGTCGTAAATCAGCGCGCCAAGTGCTGCGGTGTTGTGCGTCTCGTCAATCGCGGGCGCCGGATTGCCAAGCCGCGCGTCGATTCCCTCCGAGAACTGCCATTCACTGTAGGCCATGGACAATTGCATCAGGATCACGACACCGATCAACCCGGCGACGGGGATATACCTCGACATCTCGGCCTTCAACTCGGCGAAATCGACGTCCAGCATCATCACCACGAACAGGAACAGCACCGCGACCGCACCGACGTAGACGATAATCAGAAGCATCGCCACGAACTCCGCCCCGATCAGGACGAACAGCCCGGCGGAACTGAGGAAGGCAAGGATCAACCACAGCACCGAGTGCACCGGGCTGCGGCTGACAACAACCAGAAGCCCGGCCACGATGGTCGTCACGGCGAACAGGTAAAAGGTGAAATCGGCGATCCCCATGGGGTTACTCCTCGGTTCCGTCGATGGCCTGGCGCGCAAGCTCCATCGCCTTGTTCATGGCCGGGACACCGCCAAAGATGGCGGCCTGCGCAATGGTTTCCGCGATTTCCTGCTTGGTCGCCCCTGCTTGCAAGGCATGGCGAACGGTCAGGTGGATTTGCGGTTCCGCAATCGCGCCCTGGATGGTCAGCCCTTGCAGGGTGAGAAGAAGGCGGGTCTTGCTGTCCAGCCCCTCGGGGTTGAACTGCTTGCCCATGAACGCCTCCATCATCTCGGCGGGCACGATCGGCCACTGCGCGGTGAAATCCTGCGGCTTGAACTGCGCAAGCGCCGGGTTCAGCGACTTGACCCAGTCTTTGGCCATGTCCTGCGTCTGCGCCATCAGCGCGGCGAACGGGTTTTGCGGGGACTGGTTCATCTGTAGGGCGCATCCAGTTCGAGGTTGCGGGCAATCTCGGCTTCCCAGCGGTCGCCGTTTTCCAGAAGCTTTGCCTTGTCGTAGAACAGCTCTTCCCGCGTTTCGGTAGCGAACTCGAAATTCGGGCCTTCAACGATGGCATCGACCGGGCACGCCTCCTGGCAGAAGCCGCAATAGATGCACTTGGTCATGTCGATGTCGTAGCGGGTGGTGCGGCGGCTGCCATCCTCGCGCGGTTCGGCGTCGATGGTGATGGCCTGCGCCGGGCAGATCGCCTCGCACAGCTTGCAGGCGATGCAGCGTTCTTCCCCGCTCGGATAGCGGCGCAGCGCGTGTTCGCCGCGAAAGCGCACGCTGAGCGCCCCCTTTTCATGCGGGTAATTCACCGTTGCCTTGGGGGCGAAGAAATACTTCAGCCCGAGTTTGAACCCCTGGAAGAAATCCGCCAGCAGGAAGTATTTCGTGGCACGGGTATAGTCGATCTGAGTCATGGGTCAGCCTCCGATCATCCAGCGGGCCCAGAAGCCGCCGAGGATTTCGAATTTCGCCAGGAAGGATACGATCACCACCCAGCCCAGCGACATCGGCAGGAACACCTTCCAGCCAATGCGCATCAGCTGATCATAGCGATAGCGCGGGGTGATCGCCTTTACCATGGAGAAGATGAAGAAGAAGAAGCCCATCTTCGCAACCATCCACAACGCCCCGTCGGGCAGGCCGGGAATCGGCGACAGCCAGCCGCCGAAGAACAGAAGCGAGACGAGCGCGCACATCAGGAAGATGGCGATGTATTCGCCGGCCATGAACAGCAGGAACATCGTCGCCGAGTATTCCACCTGATATCCAGCGACCAGTTCCGATTCCGCCTCCGGCAGATCGAAGGGCGGGCGGTTGGTTTCGGCGAGAGCCGAGATAAAGAACAGGAATACCATCGGAAGGTGTGGCAGCCAGTACCAGCCGAAGAAGCCGTAGCCGGTATCCTGCGCGCGAACGATCTCGCCGAAATTGAGCGACCCGCTGGAAATCACCACCCCGATGATGATCAGGCCGATCGACACCTCGTAGGAAATCATCTGCGCAGCGGAACGCAACGATCCGAGAAACGGGTACTTGGAGTTCGACGCCCAGCCACCCATGATCACGCCGTAGACCTCCAGCGAGGAAATGGCGAAGACGTAAAGGATGGCTACATTGAGATCCGCCAGAACCCATGAATCGTTAAACGGAATCACCGCCCACGCCATGATCGCCAGCACGAAACTGGTCAGCGGCGCGAGGATGAACACAGGCCGGTCCGCACCCGCCGGGATCACCACCTCTTTCAGCACGTATTTCAGGGCGTCGGCGACCGATTGCAGCAGCCCGAAGACGCCCACAACGTTCGGCCCCTTGCGCATCTGCACCGCCGCCCAGATTTTTCTGTCCCCGTAGACCAGGAACAGCAGCGAGATCATCACGAATGCGATCACGGCAAGACATTGCGCGACAATGATCAGCGCGATGCCGGGGGTGGTCGTAAAGAATTCAGCCATTTTTCCTCACACCGTCGGAATGCCAAGCTCGGCGCAGTCGGCAACCACCACTTCTGCGTCCATCGTCCGCAAGCCGCGCGGTAGCGCCGGTGACACGGTGTAAACCGCATCTGCCCGCCAAAGACCAGCCTCTTCCTGCACATTTGTGCGAACATGTCGCGCGAAACCGTAACCCCGGATCAGCGCATACTCTGCGGCTGCACATTCAGCAAAATCGGCCACGTCCTCGCGCCCCCTCGCCCCGCGCATTTCGACGCGGACATTAACAAGATCCTCATCCAGAAGCCGGGTCTCGACCGCCAGATACTCAAACTGCGCCGGTGCCGCGCTTCGCGTGGTGCCCGCATCGGGGCTGCACCCCGAGAACGCCAGCACAATGACACATACGCCCAGACCGGGCCGGAGGCGTTCACCACCCGGCACCGGTCATCACTCCGCCGCGACGGCGGTTTCCGTCCGCGCCTTGGCCTGCGCGCTCAACTCGGCCATCAGGCTCGACGCGCGGGCAATCGGGTTGGTCAGGTAGAAATCCCTGATTGCCGGCACGAAATCGGCATCGCCCGGCGCCCGCAGCTCCATCGGTTGCGCCTCGTTCACCGGCACCTCGTCGATCAGCGCCAGATGCGGCACCGCCGCAACCATGGCGCGGCGCAGTTGCGCCAGGCTGTCCCAGGGCTGGGTCGCGCCAAGTTCCGCCGACAACGCCCGCAGGACGGCCCAATTCTCTTTGGCCTCGCCAGGAGCGAACCCGGCGCGAAGGGCCAGTTGCGGGCGGCCCTCGGTGTTCACGAACACGCCCTGTTCCTCTGGATAGGCGGCGGCGGGCAGGATCACGTCGGCGCGGTGCGCGCCCCGGTCGCCATGGCTGCCCTGATAGATGACAAACGGGCCAGCCGCGACATCCACCTCGTCCGCGCCGAGGTTATAGATCACCTCCGCCCCGTCGATGGCAGCCTCCAGGCCGCCTTCGGTCACAGCGCCCACGTCCATCGCACCGACCCGACCGGCGGCGCTGTGCAGAACCAGAAGGCCGGAGCCGGAGATCTCCGCCATTTTCTGCACCTGCGCCAGAACAGCCGCGCCATCGGCTTCGCGCAGCGCCCCCTGCCCGACGATCACGAGGCTTTTCTTGCCCTCGCGGGTGTCGTCCGAAACGCCCTCCTCGATCATGTCGAGCAGCGCCTTGCGGCCGGTTCCAGCGTGATAGTAGTCATAGGTCAGGTCCGCCGGCGCCCCGATCAGCGCCACCTCGGCCCCGGCCAGCCACGCCTTGCGGATGCGCGCGTTCAGCACCGGTGCCTCGTCACGCGGGTTGGTGCCGACGAGCAGAATCATCTCGGAATCGTCGATATCCCCGATCGTAGCGGTGCCGACATAGGCGCCCCGGTTGCCGACAGGCAGTTTGGCCCCGTCAGTGCGACATTCGACGCTGCCGCCCTGCCCCTCTATCAACTGTTTCAGCGCGAAGGCCGCCTCGGTCGGGACCAGATCGCCCACCAGACCGGCCACTTTCCTGCCCTTCATCGCGGCGGCGGTTGCGGACAAAGCCTCCGGCCATGTCGCGGGGCGAAGCTTGCCGTTCTCGCGCAGGTAAGGCCGGTCGAGACGCTGCCGGCGCAGCCCGTCCCAGATGAAGCGCGTCTTGTCGGAAATCCATTCCTCGTTCACGCCATCGTGATTGCGCGGCAGGATGCGCATGACCTCACGGCCCTTGGCGTCGACACGGATATTGCTGCCGAGCGCGTCCATCACGTCGATGGTTTCGGTCTTGCTCAACTCCCACGGCCGCGCGGTGAAGGCATAGGGTTTTGAGGTCAGCGCGCCGACCGGGCACAGGTCGATGATGTTGCCCTGAAGGTTCGAATCGAGCGTCCGGTTGAGATAGCTGGTGATCTCGGCATCTTCGCCGCGCCCGGTCTGGCCCATCTGGTGAATGCCCGCGACCTCGGTGGTGAAGCGCACGCAGCGGGTGCAACTGATGCAGCGAGTCATGTGGGTGCCGACCAACGGACCAAGGTCCAGATCCTCGCTCGCACGTTTGGGTTCACGGTAGCGGCTGAAATCCACCCCGTAAGCCATCGCCTGATCCTGAAGGTCGCATTCGCCGCCCTGGTCACAGATCGGGCAATCGAGCGGATGGTTGATCAGCAGAAACTCCATCACACCCTCGCGCGCCTTCTTGACCATCGGCGAGCGGGTCGAGATTTTCGGCGGGCTGCCATCGGGGAAGGGGCGCATGTCCTTGACCTGCATCGCGCAGGAGGCGGCGGGCTTCGGCGGGCCGGGCTGCACTTCAACAAGGCACATCCGGCAATTGCCGGCAATCGACAGGCGTTCGTGGTAACAGAACCGCGGAATCTCGATCCCGGCCTGTTCGCAGGCCTGGATCAGCGTCAGCGCTGGATCGACCTCGATTTCCATGTCGTCGATGATGATTTTGCGTAGCTCGGTCATGCTTCACCCTTGCGCATCGCGGTCGTCCCGTTGGTGGCATACCTAGCGCACCACGCGGCCGGTTTCACGCGGAAAATTGCCGCCCGTCCGTCCTGCCGCGCTTGCGCGGAAGATGCAACGCCGCGGGCAGAATTTTCCGCTATCCGCCACGATCCGGCAACACGGACGCGCGTCGGGGGACGCGCCGCGGACAAGCGCTGCGGCCAGTGTCGCGTTTCATGGAAAAGGCAGGACTCTGGCGCTACCGCAGCAAGCGGCCGATCTCGCTTCCGGCGGCGATCTCCTCACGCCCCACGGTGCAATAGCCGCCCATCTGCTCGGGCGAGGCGCCGCGCGCGGCAAGCCGTTCATCGGCCAGCGCGCGCACGCGGTCCTGTTCGGCCTCGTCATCGACATAGGCGCGGATCTCCGACCGGCTGTAGCCCCTGTCCTCTGCAAGACTGACCAGCGAGGAGATGTAGGTGATGGCGCGCAGGCGGCGGGCGGAAATATCGTCACAGCGGTTATGGATGTGGCGCGCAATGGCAAAACGGATCAGCCCTTCGCTGATGACGGGATCGGCGCGCAACGCGTCCCACTGATCGGCGCGCAGCGGCTGCGCAACCAGAAGGGCGAGGGCGATCATCGGCAAGAACCTGAGCATCTGGAAAAACCTCTGCAAGCTTTGGACTGTCCCGGACAGATGGGCTGCGAGGTGGGTGTCATGCAATATCCGCGCGCTGTTACCTGATGACATCGGCGGGCGACTGCCAATTGCGATCAGAGTCGAACGCCCCAGAACGCGATGATCAGGTAGATCAGCAAACCGACGAAGCCGATGCCAAGCGTAGTATAGATCGCCGTTTCCAGCTTTTCAGGTGTGTTGAGCACCATCATCACCACGCCCGCGACAAGCATCCCGATGACGGAGCCAAGGATCGACCCGCCGATCCCCCAAGTATACCCAAGCCAGACGCCGAGCCCGATCATCACGAGGAAAACCGACACCATCCAGAGCCGGTAAAACCCGACGAGAACCGGGCGGTCGCTGCCCTGAACCTGCTGATTTGCCACTGCCGCCTCCTTGCAGAGGACCCCACCTGCCCCATTGATCAGGGCTTTGGCAGGATATTACCCCGTTGCGCCGATCCGATCAACATTGTCCGGCAACCGGTTTGTCGCTGTCCCCTTATTCCAGCGTTGCGTCAACCTCGGGGCATTGGGCGAAGATGCGCAGGCGATTGCCGGCCACCTGCACCCATTGCCCGGCAAGCACGTCGGTGTCGACCGTTGGGCAGACCGCGATGACCGCTTCGCGCAGGAACGCTTCGCCATCGTCGGCGGCGAGTTTGCCCTCGATCATCTCGGCTTCGAACTGGCCGAAAATACCGTCCCAGTGGACGAGTGAAGCGGTGCCGTCTTCGTTAACGATCTCCTCGCTCCCGCCGATCATCACCTCGGGCCGGTAGCGTATCACCGCGCGCACCCCTCGCTCATCGTCGCGCACGGTGCGTTCAACCGCCACATCAGGGTCCAGCCCCAAGACCTGTGCCACGAGCGGCGCCGCCAGCAACAGCACGAAGGCTGCCGCAATCTGGCCCGCGCGCCGCATCTACTCCGCCGCGACGGCGCTGAGGCGGCCCGACTTCTGCGCCTTGATGCGGTCCTCGATCTCGTCCCGGAAATTGCGGATCAGCCCTTGAATGGGCCACGCCGCTGCATCGCCAAGCGCGCAGATCGTGTGGCCTTCCACCTGCTTGGTGACCTGGAACAGCATGTCGATCTCTTCCAACTCCGCCTCGCCGCGCACCAGCCTGTCCATCACCCGCATCATCCAGCCGGTGCCCTCGCGGCACGGTGTGCACTGTCCGCAGCTTTCGTGCTTGTAGAACTTCGATAGCCGCCAGATCGCCTTCACGATATCCACGGATTTGTCCATCACGATCACCGCCGCGGTGCCGAGGCCCGAGCGCAGATCTTTTTGCAGATAGTCGAAATCCATGATCGCATCGCGCATGTTTTCGCCGCGCACGCACGGCACGGAGGAGCCGCCGGGAATCACCGCCTGAAGGTTGTCCCAACCGCCGCGAATACCGCCGCAATGGGTCTCGATCAGTTCCTCGAAGGAAATCGACATAGCCTCTTCAACGACGCAAGGTTTGTTCACATGGCCCGAGATCGCGAAGATCTTGGTGCCGGCGTTGTTTTCGCGTCCGAAGCTTGAAAACCACTCCGCCCCGCGGCGCAGGATGGTCGGCGCGACGGCGATCGATTCGACGTTGTTGACGGTCGTCGGGCAGCCATAAACGCCCGCCATCGCCGGGAACGGCGGCTTCATCCGCGGCATACCCTTCTTGCCTTCAAGGCTTTCCAGAAGCGCCGTTTCCTCGCCGCAGATATAGGCGCCGGCGCCGTGGTGCAGGTAGAGGTCGAAATCCCAGCCCGACCCGGCGGCGTTCCGCCCCAGCAGGCCCGCGTCGTAACACTCATCGATCGCGGCCTGCAATGCCTCGCGCTCGCGGATGTATTCGCCGCGAATGTAGATGTAGCAGACATGCGCGTTCATCGAAAAACTGGCGATCAGGCACCCTTCGATCAGCGTGTGCGGATCGTTGCGCATGATTTCCCGGTCCTTGCAGGTGCCGGGTTCGGATTCGTCGGCATTGACCACCAGGTAGGCCGGGCGTCCGTCGCTTTCCTTGGGCATGAAAGACCACTTGAGGCCGGTCGGAAAGCCCGCGCCGCCGCGCCCGCGCAGCCCGCTGGCCTTCATGATCTCGACGATCTTGTCACGGCCGAGGCCGATGATGTCCTTGGTGCCGTCCCAATGGCCGCGCTTCCTGGCGCCCGCCAGCGTGCGGTCATGCATGCCATAAAGATTGGTAAAGATCCGGTCTTTGTCCTGAAGCATCCTCAGTCCCTTTCTGCACGGCGCGCTTGCCAGACCTGATACGTCACGATCAGCGCCCAGACCAGAGCCGCAATTGCCGCAAGGTCGAATAGAAACACGAAGCGCACCGGCAGGCCAAGCCGTCCGCCCAGAAACTGCGCGCCCATCCAGAGCAGCATGGTCGCGGCCATCACGGTCGCGGCGATACGGGCCTTGCGGGCCTGAACGGGGGCGTTGCGGGGGGCGTCAGCCATGGGCGGCATGCCTCGGGTCGCGGGTCGGTTTGGCCCCGTTTATGGCAGGGCGGCGGGCGATGTCCACTCTTGGCGCCGCAAATTCGCCCCGCCATCGTGTAAAAAACGTGCCGGTAAGTCCGGCACAAGCAAGGTTAGTGCTGCACGGCTGCCGGTCAAACCAGTTGACCGGCCCCCGACACGAGGTCGAACCGGGCGCAATTGCGCTTGAACCCAGGCAGGTGTTGATCGAGCCAGTCGATCCCCGCACCATCGAGCCCGGCAATCTGATCGTAATGGTAGATCCCGAATTCATTGAGGCTGGCGGACATCTTGGCCCCGATTCCCCTGATCGCCGTCAGGTCATCCGCAACGCCGCCGCGCGGCGCGTCAAGCAACAGGGGCGAGGCAATCGGTGGTGCATCAACCGGCGCCTCATCGGTTGCCACCTCTTCGGCGGGTCTCGCGGCCACCACGGCACCGGCGGCCCGTTCATCACGTGCAGAGGGCGCGCTTTCCGGGTCTGGCGCGCAGCGGGCGGCGTCGGGACCGGGGGCCAACGGACCCGCCTCGGCAGCGCGCGCCATCGCCGACCAGAACCTTTGCGGCGCGGTCAGGCCGAGCGACACGCCCTGCACCGCAGCATTCCCATAGAAGGCGGCGGAGAAATTGGCCGCTGCCATCAGGTTGTTGCGGGCCGCGACAGACCCCAGCCAGATGTCTTCAGCAAGTTTCATGTCGTTTGTCCTTTTCGGATCATTCCATACATCCTCCTTCGCGTCAGTATACATCCCCATCGTCAACTTTTCTTGAGAATTCCGTCTCTTGCCCTGCGGCCAGACGCCCCGCCTGTTCAACCCATCCGTCGCGCGTGACACGGCCCCGGAAACCTTGCAGATTGTCGTCCATCCATGCCACTTCCGCTTCTCCCCAGGCGGCGATCTGGTCGAAGTGATAGATTCCGAGCGTGTGCAGCAATTGTTCCAGCTTCGGACCGATGCCCTTGATCTTCTTGAGGTCATCCGGCTCCCCGTCGCGTGCCGCCTCCATCGCGGCGGGCTGCAATGCACGGCCTTCCACGGCTGCGCCGCGCTCAGGGTCAGATTCAGGTTCCAGTTCGGGTTCCTGTTCGGGTTCCGGCGCGGGCGTGTTGTCAAGCTCCGGCTCGGGCGCCGCAGCCGGTTCCGGATTCGGCGATGGCACGGGCGACACCGGCGCGCTGCTGCCGGCGGTGGTCTCGCTGACAGGGGTCGCCCCGACCGCATCGTTGTCAACGCACAGAACCATGCGAAGAACGATCGTCACGAGAACCGCCACCACGATCCCCAGAACCAGCGACATGAAAAAACCCATACCCGTCGCCAGCAAGGAAACCACAACCACCGCGAGGCCAAGCACCACGCCGGCAAGAAGGCACTTCGCGGAACAGTCAGATCCGCTATTGTCAATCGACATGGTTTCTCCCTTTTTCCGTCATGTACGGAAAGTAGACACCACCGGTGGCCGCGCTGTGAAGGGAAAATTCCGAAGGCCGCCTATTTCGGCGCCTTCATGTTTCTTATTTGCTTGCGCAATTTGCGCATCTGCCGCCTGTAGTGCCATCTCGTGGCATAGGACGCCGCCTTTGGCACGATCCGGTGTTCTTCAAGCAACGGGTCTGTTGGCGTCCCGTCCTTCACATAGAGCAGCACGTTCTGCACCAGCCACGGCAGCGCCTGGTCGAACCCGGCCAGCCGTCGACGGACCGGATCGTAACAGGCGTAACCGCGCGCGGCGAACATCTCGGCCCATTCCCCCTGAAAGCGCAGGTTGATATGATCCACGCCCGCCTGATCGGGGATGCCGGCCGAGAACAGGACCACATCGGACAGCGCGCACAGATCGTCGACGAAGCTTTCGGAGCGCTCCGGCTTCAGGTGTTCGGCCACCTCGATCGTCGCCGCAAGGTCATAGCGCCGCTCGTCCTTGTAGGGCGCGTTGAGGTCGGCGTTGCGCCGCGCCGGTCCGGGGATCACGCTGTCGCCGGGATCGACCCAGTCGCCGTCGACGCCGGTGATCTCGGCCCCCCGTTTGGCGCAGGCATTCAGGAAAAAACCCAGCCCGCAGCCTAGGTCGATCACCGCGCGCGGCTGGTGGTAGCGCCACAGGATCTCGGCCATCACGTCGGCATTGGCCTGACGCTTCTCGGCCTGGTTCAGGTGGTCGGTGAACATGTGCCCGTAGGTGTCGGTCACGGCGACCTCCTGCATTGCGGCCCGTCGGCGCCTCAGCCTTCGGCCAGCTTGGCGGCCTGCGCCACCCAGTTGTCACGCTCGATCCGGCCCTTGAAGGTCAGCCGCGCATCGACCCAGGCGATTTCCGCGGCGCCCCAGGCGGCGATCTGGTCGAAATGGTAGAACCCCATCTCGTTCAGCATGCCTTCCAGCTTCGGCCCGACGCCGGTGATCTTCTTGAGGTCATCCGCCGCGCGCCCGGCGCGGGGGGCAGACAGGCGCTCCGGCTCTGCTTCCGCGACCTCTGCGGGCGCCTCATCGGCCGCCGCCTCTTCGGCCGGCGCGGCAGCCGCGTCGGACATCGCCGCAACCGGGGCCGCCCCGGCCTCATCCGTCCCGCCCGATTGCTTGCCCCACGGCGCCAGCAGCGGCACCTCCGTGCCGTCGATGCGCTTCACCGTGTCGCCAATATCTGTAGCCCGCCGCGCCGAGGCGTTCAGCGGGTCGCGCCCGGCCTCGTATTCGGTCAGCGAGGTCAGCCCGCCCGCCGGTTCCGAGGCATAGCGGCCGTTCTGCGGCCCCGGCGTCGGCACCCGGCCAGCAGCCAGTTCATCCAGCAGCCAGGCGAATTTCTCTGCCGTCAGATCCTCGTAATAGTCCTTGCCAATCTGCACCATCGGCGCGTTGGCGCATGACCCGAGGCATTCGACCTCTTCCCACGACAGCTTGCCATCCGCCGACAGCGTGTGCGGCTCGGCGGCGATCTTGTCGCGGCAGACGGCGATCAGATCCTCGGCGCCGCAGATCATGCAGCTCAGCGTGCCACAGATCTGCACATGCGCGATGCTGCCCACCGGCTGCAACTGGAACATGAAATAGAAGGTCGCCACTTCCAGCGCACGGATATAGTCCATGCCCAGCATCTCGGCCACGTATTCGATCGCTGGCCGGGTCAGCCAGCCTTCCTGTTCCTGCGCGCGCCACAAAAGCGGGATGATCGCCGAGGCCTGTCGCCCCTCGGGATACTTGGTGATCTGCGCCCGCGCCCATGCGAGGTTGGCGGGGGTGAAGGCAAAACTTTCGGGCTGGTCTTGGTAGAGGCGGCGAAGCATTAGCTGGCTCCTTCGGTCACGCGGGCGGCGGCGGCGATGGCAAGCGCCACCGTGGACAGCACGCCCGAGATCGTGTGTTTCATGTGCGCATGCCCGGACCGGGCATAGATAACGCCATCGGCAAAGCCCATGAAGGCGCAGACGGCAAAGAGGACGATCAGCACGTTGAGATCGCCGTAGATCGTGAAGACCAGCGCCAGCACCGCGAAGGCGGCATAGCGGTCGGCCATGACGAGCGGCAGCTTCTCGACCCGATGCGTTGTCTGCGCCAGCCCACGGGCCGGATCGGTCCAGAAGGCCAGCGACAGGGCACCGAGGATCAACACCGTGACCCCGCCGCAGATCGTGGTGAGAAGCGTCAGGCTCACCGGTCAATCTCTCCGAACACCACGTCCAACGACCCGATGATAGAGGCCACATCAGCCAGCTGGTGGCCAGTCGCGACATGGTCCATCGCCTGCAGGTGCAGGTAGCCCGGCGCGCGGATCTTGGCCTTGTAGGGGCGGTTGGTGCCATCGGCGACAAGGTAGACGCCGAACTCGCCCTTGGGTGCCTCGACGGCGGCGTAGACCTCGCCCTTGGGGACATGGAAGCCCTCTGTATAGAGCTTGAAGTGATGGATCAACGCCTCCATCGAGGTCTTCATCTCGCCCCGGTGCGGCGGCGTGATCTTGCCGCGCGCCAGCACGTCGCCCTGCCCGTCCGGTGCGCGCAGCTTCACGATGGCCTGCTCGATGATGCGGACCGATTGGCGCATTTCCTCCATCCGCACAAGGTAGCGATCGTAGCAGTCGCCGTTCTTGCCCACGGGGATCTGGAAGTCGAACTCGTCGTAGCATTCATAGGGCTGCGCGCGGCGCAGGTCCCACGCCATGCCAGAGCCGCGCACCATGACGCCGGAAAACCCCCAGTCGAGAACCTCCTGCTCGCTCACCACCCCGATATCGGCATTGCGTTGCTTGAAAATGCGGTTTTCCGTCAGCAGGCCGTCGATATCATCGAGCTTCCCCGGAAAATGCCCGGCCCAGTCCTCGATATCGTCGAGCAGGTCGGGCGGCAGATCCTGGTGCACCCCCCCGGGCCGGAAATACGCCGCGTGCAGCCGCGCCCCGCAGGCCCGTTCGTAGAAGATCATCAGCTTCTCGCGTTCCTCGAAGCCCCATAGCGGCGGCGTCAGCGCGCCGACATCCATCGCCTGCGTGGTCACGTTGAGCAGATGGCTCAGAATGCGCCCGATCTCGCAATAAAGCACCCGGATCAGGCTCGCCCGGCGCGGCACCTCGATGCCGGTCAGTTTCTCGATGGCGAGGCACCAGGCATGTTCCTGGTTCATCGGCGCCACGTAATCCAGCCGGTCGAAATAGGGCAGGTTTTGCAGGTAGGTCCGGCTTTCCATCAGTTTCTCGGTGCCGCGATGCAAGAGGCCGATATGCGGGTCGCAGCGTTCGACGATCTCGCCGTCAAGCTCCAGCACCAGCCGCAGCACGCCATGCGCCGCCGGGTGTTGCGGTCCGAAGTTGATGTTGAAATTCCGGATCTTCTGTTCGCCCGTCAGGGCGTCCTCGAAGCCTTTGCCGCCATCCATCATGCCAGCGCCTCCATGTTATCCGTCCAGCGGGCAGGCAGCGGGCCCAGTACCCGCGCCACCGCATTGTATTGAGGGGCCAGCCACGCCATCGCGCGGGCGCGCTGCGCCTCGGTCATCGTCAGGTCCGCGCCCGCCAGCACCCGCGCGTCCAGCTTCGCGGGCGCCTCGGACAAGCCCAGAAAGCCACAAAGCCGCGCCAATGTCTCGGGCTGGAACAGCGTCTCGTAAAACCCTGTGAACACCCGAGCCGGGTTCACCGCCGCGTTCAGCCGCGCAAGCGTTCCGACATAGTCGCAGCGCGCCGCCATCGTCCGGTCGCCACCATCCAGCACCTTGTCGAGCAGCGCCGCCGCCGCCACGGTCATATCCTCGCCCCTGCGCATCACCGCCATGCGGATGTTCGACCACAGCCTGTCCAGCGGGTCGCGCATCAGGAAAACGAATCGCGTCACCGGCGCCAGCCCGGCCATGCGGGCGAAAGACGGCTCCGACAGGGTCGCATAGGCCGGGGTGATGTCGCCCACCACCCGCGCACCGCCCGCGTCGTGACCCAGAAACGCAAGGTAGCCCGCATCGTTGCGCCCCTCGCGGATGACGCTCATCCAGCCGGTATACGCCCAGATCTCTCGCTGCAACCGCCGGTCGAGGCCGGCATCGCCGGTCGGCAGACGCAACTTGCGGCGCCGACGCTCGCGGCTCATGCGGCTCATCTGCCGCGCAAACTTTCCGGTCTCGCAGGTGTCGAAATAATGCAACTCCTTCACCGCGGGCAGGCGCACCTCCGGGTGCGCCGCAAGGTAGCGGTAAAGCCAGGTGGTCCCCGCCTTCGCCGCGCCGATCCCGTAAAGAAGCGTTGCCTGTGTCATCCGCCCGATCAGCCTTTCGCGGCCTCGGGCTTCTCGTCGCCCGGCAGGATGTAATCGGCGCCTTCCCAGGGGCTCATGAAATCGAACTGGCGATATTCCTGCACCAGCTTGACCGGCTCGTAGACCACACGCTTGAGGGCCTCGTCATAGCGGACTTCGGTATAGCCGGTGGTCGGGAAATCCTTGCGCAACGGATGACCGCGAAAGCCGTAATCGGTCAGGATGCGGCGCAGGTCAGGGTGGCCCGAGAAGAGGATGCCATACATATCGTATACCTCCCGCTCGAACCAGTTGGCCGCCGGGTAGACGCCGGTGATCGAGGGCACCACGTCGTCCTCGCGCACCGCCGCCTTCACCCGGATGCGGTGGTTCTGGTACATCGACAGGACGTGCCAGACCATGTCGAATCGCTTCTCGCGGCTCGGGTAGTCAACCGCGGTGATGTCGATCAGGGTCGAGAATCGGCACGCCATGTCAGTCTTCAGGAAATCCATGAAAGCGGGGAACGCGGCCAGCGTGATCTCCACCGTCAGTTCGCCATGGGCAATCTCGGTGCCGAGAACAGCATCCCCCTTTTTCAGGGTGATCACCTCGGCCAGGTCTTGCAGCGCGTCATCGCTCATAACGGGTCTCCTCGGGGCGCGCGGCCCTCAGCGGGTGATGGTGCCGGTGCGGCGGATCTTGCGCTGCAATTGCAGCAGCCCGTAGAGCAGCGCCTCGGCCGTCGGCGGGCAGCCCGGCACGTAAAGGTCCACGGGAACGATCCGGTCACAGCCGCGCACAACGGAATAGCTGTAGTGATAGTAGCCGCCGCCATTGGCACAAGACCCCATCGAGATCACATATCGCGGCTCCGGCATCTGGTCATAGACCTTGCGCAGGGCCGGCGCCATCTTGTTGGTCAGGGTGCCTGCCACGATCATCACGTCCGACTGGCGCGGGCTTGCGCGCGGCGCGATCCCGAAGCGTTCGGCATCGTAACGCGGCATCGAGGTGTGCATCATCTCGACGGCACAACAGGCCAGCCCGAAGGTCATCCAGTGCAGGCTGCCGGTGCGCGCCCAATTTATCAGGTCGTCGGCGGTGGTCAGAAGGAACCCCTTGTCCTGAAGCTCCGCGTTCAGGGTCTGGGTGGCAACGTCCTTGTCCGCGCCGGCGGTATTGGCCCCGGTCATCACTCCCATTCGAGCGCCCCTTTCTTCCATTCATAGGCAAAACCGATGGTCAGCACGGCGAGGAAGATCATCATCGACCAGAAACTGACATCCGACATCGTGGCGAAGGAAATACCCCACGGAAACAGGAACGCGATCTCGAGGTCGAAGATGATGAACAGGATCGACACGAGGTAGAACCGCACGTCGAATTTCATCCGCGCATCATCGAAGGCGTTGAAACCGCACTCATAGGCCGAAACCTTCTCGGGGTCCGGGTTGCGCACCGCCAGGATCACGGCGGCGAGGATCAGGACGATCCCCAGCGCGATGGCGAGGGCAAGAAAGATCAGAACGGGCGCATAGTCTCTCAGCAAGTCTTCCAAGGCTGGCTCCTTCGGCTCGCAGGCGCCGGATGCCCCGACGCGGGTCTGGTGCCGGCATTTCGATCCTGCGCGGCCCTTTGCATTGGTGTTTAGGGCCGCACCGCGCGGGGGTCAACCGAACCCGGTCATCTCGCAGCCGCTCGAAGCGGGAAAAATCACCTCGGCCCTGCCCACACCACCTCGCCCGACGCCTGCGGCGGGGCTTTCATCTTGGCAAAGATACCTTGGGGGACGCCGCAAGGCGCGGGGGCAGCGCCCTCCGGCCGATGCAGCCGTCGCGACGCTGTCCACGACGCGCCCGTGCCGATGAGCGGCAGCGAAGAGGCGCGCGGGTCGGCGCGCGAAAGCGCGGCGAAACCGCACTTGGTCTGCACCGGGGTGCACGGCGGGCGGGGTGCACGCCCGGTGCACGCAGGACACCCCACGTTCGTCGCCCCCGAAAGCGCATCGCAGTACCGCTCAGTTCTCCTGCCAGCCCGGCTTGCGCTTTTCGAAAAACGCCGCCACCCCCTCCGGCGCCTCGTCACTTTCCCATGCATCAACCAGCGCGTCGATGGTCATCGCCACCACTGAATCATCCACCCGCGGCTCCAGTTTCGCGACCAGTTGCTTGGCCCGCGCCACCGCCCCCGGCGCGCAGGAAAGGTAGGGCTCGATCTCGGCCTCCACCGCCGCGTCAAGGTCGTGCGGCGCGACCGCCCGCGCCAGCAAGCCAAGCGTAACGGCCTCATCCGACCCGAAAATCCGCGCCGACATGAAGACCCGCCGCGCCCGCGCCGCGCCCATGCGCGCCACCACGTAAGGCCCGATCGTGGCCGGGATCAGCCCCAGCCGGGTTTCCGTCAACCCGAAGCGCCCGCCCTCGACGCCAATAGCCACGTCACAGACCGACATCATCCCGACACCGCCGCCGAAGGCCTGGCCCTGCACCCGCCCGATCAGCGGTTTCGGCATCCGGTCGAGCGCGCCCAGCATCTCGGCCAGCTTGCGCGCCTCGGCGGCCCGCGTCGCACCGTCGGCCCCCATCTGCTCTTTCATCCATGCAAGATCGCCCCCCGCGCAAAAGCTCTTGCCGCTCCCCGTCAGCACCACCACCCGCACCGCCGGATCGCGGCCCAGCCGGTCCGCCGCCTCGGTCAGTTCCGCGATCATCTGCGCCGAGAGCGCGTTGTGCTTGTCCGGCCGGTCCAGCATGAGCACGGCCACCCCGCGCCCGTCCACGGAAATATCAATGGCTTCCACGTGTTACCCTTTCCTGATCGCCCGCGCCATGGCAGCTGCCTCGGCCAGAACATCCGTGTCGAGCCCGTGCTCAAAGCCCAGTTCCGCCAGCCGCGCGGCCACCGCTTCGGTGGCGACATTGCCCGCCGCGCCCGGCGCATAGGGGCAGCCGCCGAGCCCGCCCACGGCGGCATCGAACACCCGCAAACCGCGCGCCAAAGCCACCTCGACATTGTCGAGCGCCCGCCCGCTCGTGTCGTGGAAATGCCCGGCCAGATCCTCCGGCGCGCAGCATTCCAGCACTGCGGTCAGCATCGCGTCCACAGTTTCCGGCCGCCCCTGCCCGATCGTGTCGCCGAGCGAGATCTCGTAGCAGCCCATGTTGCGCAAGGTCGCGGCCACGCGGGCGACATCCTCCGACGGCACCGGCCCGTCGAAGGGGCAATCGGTCACGCAGGAAATGTAACCGCGCACCGGGATGCCATCGGCCTTGGCCGCCTGCGCCACCGGCACGAAGCGGGTAATGCTTTCCTCGATGGTGGCGTTGATATTGGCCTTTGAAAACCCTTCCGAGGCCGAGGCAAAGATCGCGATCTCGTCGGCTCGCGCCGCTTTGGCGCGTTCATAGCCTTGCATGTTCGGGGTCAGCGCAGCGTAGGACACACCCGGCACGCGTCGGATCCCGGCCAGAACGTGCGCCGAATCAGCCATCTGCGGCACCCATTTGGGGCTGACGAAGCTCGCCACCTCGATCCGGTGAAAACCGGCGCGGCCAAGGCAGTCAATGAGCGCCACCTTTTCCGCCGTCGGGATCTGGCGCTTTTCGTTCTGCAACCCGTCGCGCGGGCCAACCTCGAAGATTTCTACCGTGTTCCCCATTCCCGTCACGCGATCTGACCAAGCGCGTGAACCTCGATCTCGCGCACCATCTCGGGGCGCGTCCGCGCGCTGTGTCGGGCAAGCGCGTCGCCCGCCATGTGCACGTCCCAATCGGCGCGGCTGGCCCATTCCTCGACGAACACCAGAACCGTCGGATCGTCTTCGGACTGGGTCAGGTCGTAGCGCAGGCAGCCTGGTTCCTGCCGCACCTCCGCCACCATGATCCGCATCGAGGCGACAAGCTCTTCCAGTGTTTCGGGTGCCGCCTTGATGCGGGCGATCACGTGTAGGATATCAGCCATGTCAGGCTCCTTCCTCGTTCTCCCGGGCCGGGTAGAACGCTTGTTTGTAGAGCTTTTCCTGCGCCTCGGTGGGCCGCGACAACAGAAATCCGATCCGCGCCGTGATCCGTTCATACCACGCCGACAGCGCCGGGAAAGCGTCGAGCGTTGCAAAATGGCGTCCCATGTAGACCGCCTGCCCGACGCCGATATCCGCCGCCGAGAACCCGGAGGACAGCAGATGTTCCCGCCCCTGCAAGCGCGCCTCGATCGCAGTGTAGCATTTTTCCAGCCGCCTGGCTTCCAGCTTCATCAGGACGGGGCTGCGCATGGAATCGTCGCGCAGCATGATGTGCTGCTGTGTCAGGATCGCGCAATGCTGGCTGATCGTTTCCGCGAAATGCACCCAGATCAGCCACGCCGCGCGGTCCGGGCTGCCCGGTGCACGGCCCATGCCGGCCTCAGGAAAGCGTTCGCACAAAAGTTCCGCGATGGCTCCGGATTCCCACCAGCAATCGCCGTCGATTTCCAATGCAGGCACCCGACCCACCGGGTTCTTGCACAGGTAGTCCTCGGACCGCAGCGACCTGTCGAACGGCCAGACCTGAAATTCATAGGCAACGCCCAATTCATTGAGCAGCCACAGCGTCCGCATGGACCGGCTCTGCGGGACGTGGTGCAGCCGGATCATGCCCCGTCCTCCTCCTCGTCCTCCTCCTCCTCCAGACGGATCAGCGCAAACCCCTCGTCCACCTGCTGCCCGGCCTCGGCCATCACCTCGGCAATCACCCCGTCGCGCCAGGCGGTCAGCGTGTGCTCCATCTTCATCGCTTCCAGAACGGCCAGCCTGTCCCCGGCGGCGACCGCCTGACCCGCCACGACGAACACCGCCTTCACCAGCCCCGGCATCGGCGCAGTGATCAGCCCGGTGCCCGCCGCGGCCTCGGCTGCGACCTGCAACGGATCGACCGGCTCGAAATGGTAACCGTTGCCCCAGAAGACGGATACCCCGGCCGCATGCGTCACCACGTTCGCCGCGACCGCCTGCCCGTCGACCAGCCAGCGCCCCCCGTCGCGCACGACCTCGTGGAGCATCCCGTCGACCTCGACCCGAAACCGGCCCGCGTCCAACGTCTCCACCGCCGCCGTCAGCCGCTCGCCGCGATACCCGAAACGCGCGACCTGCCGCATTGATGCCCAGAGGCTGAACCCCTGCAACGGCGCAGCCGCCGTGTGCAGCCCCAGCACTCCGAGCGCAGCCAGCGCCCGGCTGCGCGAACAGGCGACCGGATCGGCGGCGAGACTGTCGAGGTTGCGGTCGATGAGGCCGGTGTCGATCTCGCCCACCGCGAATCCCTCATGCCGCGCAAGCGCCCGCAGAAAGGCAAGGTTGGTCACGCAGCCCGCCACCTCGGTGCCCGCAAGAGCATGGTCGAGCCGCTTCAGCGCCACGTCCCGCGTCGGGCCATGCACGATGACCTTGGAAATCATCGGGTCGTACCACGGGCTGATCACATCGCCGGCCCGCACCCCGGTATCGCAGCGCACGCCCTCGGGGAACTGCAGATGCGCCAGCGTTCCGGTCGCGGGCAGGAACCCCTTGGGCACATCCTCGGCATAAAGCCGCGCCTCGAATGCATGGCCGGTGATCGTCAGGTCGTCCTGCCGCGCGGGCAGGGCCTCGCCGGCCGCGACGCGCAACTGCCACTCGACGAGGTCAACGCCGGTAATGGCCTCGCTCACCGGGTGTTCGACCTGAAGCCTTGTGTTCATTTCCATGAACCAGAACCCCTCCGGGCGCAGCCCCTGCGACCCGTCGACGATGAACTCCACCGTGCCGGCACCGCTGTAGCCGATCGCCTCTGCCGCGCGCACCGCCGCCTGCCCCATGGCGGCCCGCATCTCGGCGGTCATGCCCGGCGCGGGCGCCTCCTCGATCACCTTCTGGTGGCGGCGTTGCAGCGAGCAATCGCGCTCGAAAAGGTGCACCGCGCGCGTGCCGTCGCCGAAGACCTGCACCTCGATGTGGCGCGGCTTCTCGATGAATTTCTCGACCAGCACGGCGTCATTGCCGAAAGCGGTCTTCGCCTCGCCCATGGCGCTCTCCAGCGCCTGCGGAAACTGCGCCGGGTCGTCGACCTTGCGCATGCCCTTGCCGCCGCCGCCCGCCACTGCCTTGATCAGCACCGGGTAGCCAATCGCATCGGCGGCACCCGACAGGTGCTCGGGGTCCTGGTTTGGCCCGTGATAGCCCGGAACGACCGGCACCCCGGCCTCCTCCATCAAGTGCTTGGCCGCGTCCTTCAGGCCCATCTTCCGGATCGCTTCCGCCGAGGGCCCGATAAAGGTCAGCCCCGCCGCCGTCACCGCCGCCACGAAATCGGGGTTCTCGGACAGAAAGCCATAACCGGGATGTATCGCCTGCGCCCCCGTGGCCTTTGCAGCGGCGATGATCGCACCCCCCCTGAGATAACTTTCCGAGGGCGCCGAGCCGCCGATATGCACCGCCTCGTCAGCCATCGCCACGTGACGCGCGCCCGCGTCGGCATCGGAAAATACCGCTACCGTGCGCAGCCCCATGGCGCGGGCCGTGTCGATCACCCGGCAGGCGATCTCGCCGCGATTGGCAATGAGGATCTTGTCAAACATCTCGCACCTCTCTCGCAGCCCGATGCGCTTCTTCTTGGGTCAAGTACTCTCGGGGGAGCGCGAGGGGGCAGACAGCCCCCTCGCACGGGTCGGCGCCGCAGGCGACGAAACCGTCCCGGTGTGTGACCGCCCCCCTCACATCCGGAACACGCCGAAGCGCGTCTCTTCAATCGGGGCGTTCAGCGCCGCCGAGAGCGACAGGAACAGCACCTCCCGCGTTTTCCGAGGGTCAATGACCCCATCGTCCCACAGCCGCGCCGAGGCATAGAGCGGGTGGCTCTGGTGCTCGAACATCTCCAGCGTCGGACGCTTGAACTCCGCCTCTTCCGCATCGGACCACGTGCCGCCTGCCCGTTCGATCGCGTCGCGTTTCACAGTGGCCAGCACGCCCGCGGCCTGCGCACCGCCCATCACGGAGATGCGGCTGTTCGGCCATGTCCACAGGAACCGGGGCGAATAGGCCCGCCCCGCCATGCCGTAATTGCCCGCACCGAAGGAGCCGCCCACCAACATGGTGATCTTGGGCACCTTCGTGGTCGCCACCGCCGTCACCATCTTGGCGCCGTGGCGCGCGATCCCCTCGGCCTCGTATTTGCGGCCCACCATGAAACCGGTGATGTTCTGCAAGAAGACCAGCGGAATGTTGCGCTGGCTGCACAGCTCGATGAAATGGGCGGCCTTGGCGGCGCTTTCGCTGTAGAGCACGCCGGTATTGGCCACGATCCCCACGGGGCAACCCATGACATGGGCAAAGCCGCAGATGATGGTCTCGCCGAAGCGGGCCTTGAACTCGTCGAAGCGGGACCCGTCGACGACGCGGGCGATGACCTCGCGGATGTCGTAAGGCGTGGTCAGGCTGGCAGGCACCACGCCAAGGATCTCTTCAGGGTCATAGGCCGGATCCTCGGGGCTCTGCCAATCCACGGTCAGCGGTTTGCGGCGATTCAGCCCTGCCACCGCCTGCCGCGCAAGGGCGAGCGCGTGGGCGTCATCCTCGGCAAGGTAATCGGCCACGCCGGACAGACGCGTGTGCACGTCGCCGCCGCCCAGATCCTCGGCCGTCACCACCTCGCCCGTCGCGGCCTTCACCAGCGGCGGGCCGGCCAGGAAGATCGTGCCCTGCTCGCGCACGATGATGGTGACATCGGACATCGCCGGCACGTAGGCGCCGCCCGCCGTGCAGCTTCCCATCACGACCGCGATCTGCGCGATGCCCTTGGCCGACATGTTGGCCTGGTTGTAGAAGATGCGCCCGAAATGGTCGCGGTCGGGGAAAACCTCGTCCTGCTGCGGCAGGTTGGCGCCGCCACTGTCCACCAGGTAGATGCAGGGCAGGTTGTTCGCTTCGGCGATCTCCTGCGCGCGCAAGTGTTTCTTGACGGTGATCGGATAGTAGGTGCCGCCCTTCACGGTGGCGTCGTTGCACACCACCATCACCTCCCGGCCCTTCACCCGGCCGATCCCGGCGATCACTCCGCCGCCGGGTGCAGCGCCGTCATACATGCCGTGGCCTGCGGTCGCGCCCACCTCGAGGAACGGCGAGCCGGGGTCGAGCAGGTTCGCCACCCTGTCGCGCGGCAGCATCTTGCCGCGCGACAGGTGGCGGGCGCGGGCCTTGTCGCCGCCACCTTTCTCCGCTGCTTCCGCCGCCGCGCGCACAAAGCCGAGCGCGTCGAGATGCGCGGCGCGGTTGGCGGCGAAATCCGCCGATCCGGTGATGATCCTGGATGTAAGCTTCATCTCTCTCTCCGGTTGTGCGAGGTCACATGCCCCGCTGCCGCTCCAGGTACAGGGTCTGCTCCGCGGTCATGCGCATCACGCAGCCCTCATAGGCCGGCCCCTGCCCGGTGCCGCCACTCCATTGGCTGGCCTCGTAGGTGCAGGTCGCGTCGCGGAAGGCGATCCAGGCGCGCTGCATGTCGCGCAGCGCCTCGGCTTGCGCGGGGGCGTAGTCCGGCGCCTCGGCGTCCTGCCGCTGATCCTGCGCGCGCAAGGTCCGGTAGACGGCATTCAGCCGGTCATCCCAGAACTCCGCCTCCAACGACAGGCAGCCGCCCATGGCCACGGTGCTGTACCCGCCCGGCGTGTCGGACATGCAGCGGTCCGCCGAGGTGCCGAAACAGGCCTCGGCCGCGTATTGGTCCGGCGCTGCCGCGATGCAGCCGAGCGTGTGCGACGGGTCGAAGACAAGCTCCTGCGCGACGGCAGGCACGGCGGGGCTGGCAAGGGCAAGGCAGAGGGCGGATAGAAATCCTGCGTGTTTCATGCGCGATACTCCGGGTTTTCGTAATCAAACCGGCAGCCCGCCACGAAGGCGCGCCGGTCGTTGCCCTCGGTGCGATAGCCGCCCGCGATTTTCAGCATCTTCGCCAGATGCATCGCGTTCCACGTCATGATGGTGGTGTAACGGCGGGTGAAATCGGTGTCGAACCCGGCCCGCTTGCCGTCCACCCCGTCACCATAGGAGGGGCCCGGTCCCGCCTCGCCCAGCCACAGCGGCGTGCCTATGATCAGGATATCGGCGGCCTGCACCCGCTGCCAGATCGCCGGCCAGTCATCCTGCCCCCAGCCGTGTTCCGTCATGTCGGGGTAGACGCCGGGCGGCACCCGATGGTCGAGCATGTGAAGCTCGTCGACCGTGACGCCGTGCTTGCGCATGATCCCGGCCGAGGCCTGCATCAGCAGGCGGGTATGGCTTTCATCCGCCGACCTCTTCAGCGAGGTGTTGACATAAAGCGCGGTGAGCGCGGAGAAATCGGACATCGTGCCTCCTGCGGATATTGGGGAACGGACAGCGAGTCGCGGCCCTGCACCGCGCACCCTACCCCATCGCCTTCATCAATTCGCGCCCCACCAGCATGCGCCGGATTTCCGAGGTGCCGGCGCCGATCTCCATCAGCTTGGCATCGCGGAAGATGCGGGAAACCGGGCTGTCGGACAGGAACCCGGCCCCGCCCATCGCCTGCACAGCCTGGTGCGCCTGTTTCATCGCCTCTTCACTGGCGTAGAGGCAACAGGCCGCCGCGTCCTGGCGGGTGACGTCGCCCCGGTCGCAGGCCTTGGCGACCTCGTAGACATAGGCGCGGGCGGAGTTCATTGCCGTGTACATGTCGGCGATCTTGCCCTGCATCAGCTGGAAATTCCCGATGCTTTGCCCGAACTGCTTGCGGTCGCGCATGTAGGGCATGATCTCGTCCAGACAGGCGGCCATGATGCCGGTGCCGATGCCCGCAAGCACGACGCGTTCATAGTCGAGCCCCGACATCAGCACCCGCACGCCCTTGCCTTCCTCGCCCAGCACGTTCTCGAACGGCACTTCGCAATCCTCGAAGATCAGTTCGGCGGTGTTCGAGCCGCGCATGCCCAGCTTGTCGAAATGCTCCGACGTGCTGAACCCCACCATGTCCTTTTCGATCAGGAAGGCGGTGATGCCCTTCGCCCCGGCCTCCGGGTCGGTCTTGGCATAGACCACCAGCGTGTCGGCATCGCAGCCATTGGTGATCCAGTATTTCGTTCCGTTGAGCACATAGCGGTCATTCTTCTTTTCCGCCCGCAGCTTCATCGACACCACATCGGACCCGGACCCGGCCTCGGACATGGCCAGCGCGCCGATATGCTCGCCCGAGACCAGCCCAGGCAGGTATTTCGCGCGCTGCGCGTCGTTGCCATTGAGCTTGATCTGGTTCACGCAAAGGTTGGAATGCGCACCGTAGGACAGCGAGACGGAGGCCGAGGCGCGGGCGATTTCCTCCACCGCGATGACATGGGCAAGGTAGGACATGCCGGCACCGCCGTGTTCCTCCGGCACCGTGATGCCGAGAAGGCCGAGAGCGCCCATCTCACGCCACAGATCCGCCGGAAAGAGGTTCTGCTTGTCGATCTCCTGCGCCATGGGGCGGATCCGCTCCTGCGCCCAGCGGTGCACCATGTCGCGCAGGGCGTTCACCTCTTCGCCCAGATCGAATGTCATGCTGGCCATGAACATGCGCAGCCCTCCCTCTTAATTGAACGCTTGTTCAGTTAATACGCAGGCGTGCGGCCTGAGTCAAAAGAATCCTGACATCACAGAACGCGCACCGCGAAGACTTTTCCAGAAAAGTCTTCGTGTTCAAAAATCTTCCCGAAGATTTTTACCGCCCGCCTCAACCGTCGAGCGCGACGGCCGAGACCTCTTCGCGGATGATCCGGCCGATCAGTCCCGCGTCGCCGACCGAGAAGGTCAGCGGTAAGCGCATGTCGATCAGCCCGGCAAGGATGCGGTCGGTCTCGGGCAGGCTCTGCGCGTCGGTGTAGCGCCAGCTGTCATAACGTGAGGTAAAGGCAACGGGCTCGGCGCACCCAAACCATTTCAGTTCCACCCCCCGCGCCGCGCAGCCCTCCAGCACCGTCGTGATCTGCGGCTCGGAAAACGCCGGCAACAGGAACTGGATCGACGACCCGACGATGCTTTCCCCTTCGCGCCGCTCGATTATCTTCAGGCCGGGCGTGTTGCGCAGCCCCTGCTCCACCGTGCGATAAAGCGCGTTCCAGCGGTCGACCTGGCGCGGCAGATCGGCCAGTTGCGGGCGCAGGATCGCGGCGCGCAGGTTGTCCATCCGGCCAGACACGTTCGGCGTGACCCATTTCACCTGCTCGAACGCGTCCGGCGGCGGCGCGGCGCGGTGCCGGGCATAGAGCATGTAGCTGCCCGACAGCATGATCGCACGCGCCATCAGAGCCGGATCATCCGAGGTGACAAACCCGCCCTCGCCGGAATTCATGTGCTTGTAGGTCTGCGTCGAATAGGCCGCCATCACCCCGTGCCGGCCCGAAGGCAGGCCGTTCCACGCCGCCCCCATCGTGTGGGCGCAATCCTCGACCACCCGCACACCGGCCGCGTCGCAGATCGCCAGCAGCCGGTCCATGTCGCAGACATGCCCGCGCATGTGCGACAAGAGCAGCACACTTGCGCCGCAAGCCCCGACCAGCCGAGCGAGGTGATCGAGGTCGATGGTCAGATCCTCCGTCACCTCGACGAAGACCGGCTCCGCGCCCACCGAGGCGATGGCTCCGGGCACCGGGGCCAGCGTGAAGCCGTTGCTCAGCACCCTGTCGCCCGGCCCGACGCCAAGCGCGCGCAGGGCGCAGGACATCGCGTAGCCGCCCGAGGCGACGGCCAGCGCGTAGCGCGCGCCGGTAAAGGCGGCGAACTCCTCTTCGAGCAGCGCCACCTCACCGGCCTCACCCTCGGCCACGTTGTAGCGATGCAGCCGTCCGCCGCGCAGCACGTCGAGCGCCGCCGCGATCCCGGCTTCCGGGATCGGTTCCTGCTGGGTGAAGTTTCCCTTGAAGACCGGTTTCATGGGCGAAGTCTTGGGGTCCGCATCCATCTTCGTCAATCCAGAAGCCGCCGTGCCAGCGCCGGCAAGTCGTCGAAATGATGCAGCAGCGCCTCCGGCCCCAGATCCGCGACCCCCTGCCCCAACGGCCCGAACGTGACAAGCACCGACGCCACACCGGCGGCGCGGGCGGTTTCGCGGTCGGTTATGGTGTCGCCCACCAGCAGCGAGCGCGCCACATCGCCGCCCGCCCGTTCCACCGCCACGATGTAAGGGGCCGGATCGGGCTTGCGGGTCGGCAGCGTATCCGCGCCGATGAGCGACGCGAAGAGGCCCCGCACCCCGAGCTTTTGCAACAGCGTCTCGGCCAGACCTTCCGGCTTGTTGGTGCAGATGCCGACGCGGACACCATCCGACAGCAACGCCTCCACCGCTGCGACCGCGCCGGGATAGAGCCTGGTGTGCACGTCGAGCGCCCGCCCGTAGGCGTCCAGCAGGATCGGATAGCCGCGCGCCACCTCAGCCTCCGGTTCCCGGTGGCCCAGCCGTTCCAGACCCAGTGTCAGCATCGCGCGCCCGCCGCGAAAAGCCGTGGAATCGTCGCGCCCCGCCACAAGCTGCGGCGCATGCCCCATGGCCACCAGTGCCGCGTTCGCCGCCGCGATCAGGTCGGCGCTGGTATCGGCCAGCGTGCCGTCGAGATCAAAGATTACCGTGCGCATCGCCGCACCCCTTCCCTTGGTGGCAGGATTCCGCCTGCGATTGAAACCTTCTGTTGGGGTTTTTGACAGCCCTCCGCCTTGCACCCAACGTCACCTTGCATGATACCGAAGCCAAATAAGCGAAAGCAGATGACATGCAAGCGACCAACCGGCCCTGCGCCCTCGTCATCCTCGCAGCGGGACAGGGCACGCGGATGAATTCGGACCTGCCCAAGGTGCTGCACCCGCTTGGCGGCGTGCCGCTTGTCGTGCACGCCATGGATGCCGGCGCGGCGCTTGAGCCTGCGCGCCGGGTGGTGGTGATCGGCCATGGCGGCGGTGCCGTCGAAGGGGCGGTGCGGGCGCATGACGAAACCGCCATCTGCGTGACGCAAACCGAACAGCTTGGCACCGGCCACGCGGTGTTGCAGGCCGCCGATGCACTTGCCGGGTTCGACGGCGACGTGATCGTGCTTTACGGCGACACGCCCTTCGTGCGTGAGGATACGCTGGCCCGGATGCTCGCCGCACGCGCCGCGCATGACGTCGTGGTGCTGGGCTTCGAGACCGCAAATCCTGGCCGCTACGGCCGGTTGGTGATGGAAGGCGAGCACCTCGACCGCATCGTAGAGGCCAAGGACGCCACCCCCGACGAGCTCGCCATAACCTTCTGCAATTCCGGCCTGATGGCCGCCGATGCCGAATCCCTGATCGACCTTCTCAAGGCGGTTGGCAATGACAACGCCTCGGGCGAGTATTACCTCACGGATGTGCCCGCTCTCGCCGCCGCGCGCGGGCTGACGGCGACTGCCGTTGCCTGCGACGAGGCCGAGACGCTGGGCATCAACACCCGCGCCGAACTGGCCGCCGCCGAGGCGCTGTTCCAGCGGGCCAAGCGCAGCGAGGCGATGCAAAACGGCGCCACGCTGGTCGCGCCCGACACCGTCTTCTTCGCCCATGACACACATCTGGGGCGCGATGTGATGGTGGAACCGAACGTCGTTTTCGGCCCCGGCGTCACGGTGGAAAACGATGCGGTGATCCGCGCGTTTTCCCACCTTGAAGGCTGCCATGTCGGCGCCCGCGCCACCGTCGGCCCCTATGCCCGGCTGCGCCCCGGCGCCGAACTGGGCAACGAGGCGCGGATCGGCAATTTCGTCGAGGTGAAAGCCGCCGAGATCGGCGAAGGCGCGAAGGTCAACCACCTGAGCTATATCGGCGACGCCGCCATCGGCGCGGGCAGCAATATCGGTGCCGGCACCATCACCTGCAACTACGACGGCGTGTTCAAGCACCGCACGCAAGTCGGCCGCAACGCCTTCATCGGGTCGAACACGATGCTGGTGGCGCCGGTCCGCGTCGGCGACGGCGCGATGACCGGTTCGGGCTCGGTGATCACCTCGGACGTGCCTGCGGGCGACCTCGCGCTCGGGCGGGCCAAGCAGGTGAACAAGCCGGGCCTCGGCGCCCGGCTCATAGCGCGGTTGCGCGCACTGAAGGCAGAGCGGAGAGGTCGGTAACCATGTGCGGCATTGTCGGCGTTCTGGGCCGCCACGAAGTGGCCCCCCTTCTCGTGGAAGCGCTCAAGCGGCTGGAATATCGCGGCTATGACAGCGCCGGGATCGCCACGGTCAGCGAGGGCCATCTCGACCGCCGCCGCGCCGTCGGCAAGCTGGCCAACCTGTCGGACCTGCTGGTTCATGACCCCCTGCGCGGCAAGACGGGCATCGGCCATACCCGCTGGGCCACGCATGGCGCGCCCACGGTGGGCAACGCGCATCCGCACCGGGCGGGCCGGGTGGCCGTCGTCCATAACGGGATCATCGAGAATTACCGCGATCTGCGGGCGGAGCTGGCCAACCAGGGCATCGGGTTCGAAACGGACACCGACACCGAAACGGTGGCGCTTCTGTGCGAACACCTGCTCGATACCGGGCTGGCGCCACGTGCCGCCGCCCGCGAAACCCTGCGCCGCCTTCATGGTGCCTTCGCGCTGGCCTTCCTGTTCGACGGCGAGTCCGACCTGATCATCGCCGCGCGCAAGGGCTCGCCACTGGCGATCGGCCATGGCGAGGGCGAAATGTTCGTCGGCTCCGACGCGATCGCGCTCAGCCCGATGACTGCCCGGATCACTTACCTTGAAGAAGGCGATTACGCCTATGTCACCCGCGCCGGTGCGCAGATTTTCGACGCCGAGGATCGCCCCGCCAACCGCGAGGTTCGCGCCATCCCGGCGCAGGCCACGCAGATCGACAAAGGCGGGCACCGGCATTTCATGGCCAAGGAGGTCTACGAGCAGCCCACCGTGCTGGCCGAGTGCCTCGCGCATTATTCCGAAGGCGACGCGGTGCGGATCCCCGAGGGCGATCTGGATTTTACCGACACCGACCGGATCACTCTGGTCGCCTGCGGCACCGCGCATTACGCCTGCATGGTCGCCAGGTACTGGTTCGAGACGCTGGCCGGCCTGCCCTGCGACGTCGATATCGCCAGCGAATTCCGCTACCGGGAGCCGCCGCTCTCGAACCGCGCCACGGCGATCTTCGTCAGCCAGTCCGGCGAGACCGCCGACACCCTGGCCGCACTGCGCTACGCGGCGGGCAAGGCCGGGCGGATCCTGTCGGTCATCAATGTCCCCGAAAGCTCGATCGCGCGCGAAAGCGATCTGGCGCTGCCGATCATGGCCGGGGTCGAGGTCGGCGTCGCCTCCACCAAGGCCTTCGTCTGCCAGTTGGCAGTGCTGGCCAACCTCGCCGTGCTGGCGGCGCGCCAGAAAGGCCGGATCGACGCCGCCCGCGAAGCCGAATTGCTGACCAGCTTGCGCGGGTTACCCGGCCTGATCAACCAGGCATTGGCGCTGGAGGACCAGATCCGGACACATACAGGCGCCCTGTCGGAGGCGCGCACGGTGCTCTTTCTCGGGCGCGGCGCGATGTTCCCGCTGGCGCTGGAAGGCGCGCTGAAACTCAAGGAAATCAGCTATATCCACGCCGAGGGTTATGCCAGCGGCGAGTTGAAACACGGCCCCATCGCGCTGGTCGACAAGACGGTGCCGGTGATTGTGATGGCGCCCTCCGACGCGCTCTTCGACAAGACCGTGTCCAACATGCAGGAGGTCATGGCGCGCGAGGGCAATGTCTGGTTGATCACCGACAACGCTGGCGCGGAGAGCGCGCGAGAGGGGGTCTGGCAGACGCTTGTGATGCCCGGCGTCGACCCGCTTTTCGCCCCGATCCTCTATTCGATCCCGGCGCAGCTCATTGCCTACCACACCGCCGTTCACAAGGGCACCGACGTGGACCAGCCACGCAACCTCGCCAAGTCGGTGACGGTGGAATAGCCCCGCCCGCCCAAGCGCGACTCGCAACAGCCCCGGAAACCCCGGAAAGGTCCGGTTGACGCCCCCCCCCCCGGCGACAGGACCTCTCGGCAAATCGGCCCCGGCCTTTCACCCCGCACCACGCCCTCAGCGACCGAACCGCACCGCGAAAATGTCGCGTGGCAACGCGGCCCGACGAGGGCCCCGAAGGGGCTTGAGAAGGGGCGCCCCCGCCGCGACGGCCCCGGCCGGCGCAATCACAATTCGGGCACGCCGCCTTCCAGCACGCGCCGCATCCACCCCATGTCGATATTGCCGCCCGACAGGATCACGCCCACCTTCCGGCCCGTCATCCGCTCGCGTTCCTGCATCAGCGCCGCCAGCGGCGCAGCGCCTGCCCCCTCGGCCAGGTTGTGCGTCGCGGTGTAGTAGAGCCGGATTGCCCCGGCGATCTCGTCCTCCGCGACGCTGACGATCCGCGCCGCACCACGGCTGTAGATATCAAACGCCTCCTTCACCGGCACCCGCACCGCCATCCCGTCTGCAAAGGTCCGGGCGGTGTTTGTCTCCACCATCGCGCCAGCCTCGACCGACAGTTTCGCCGTCTGCGCGTGTTCCGAGACGACGCCGACGATCTCCGTCTGCAATCCGAAGGCATCGCGCGCCAGAATTGTCCCGCAGATCCCCGATCCGCAGCCGATCGGAACGTAAACCGTGTCGAGATCCCGCAAGGCCGAAAACAGTTCATAACCATAGGTTGCCACCCCGCGCACCAGTTCGCGGTGAAAGGGTGGCACCACGGTCAGCCCCTCGGCCTCGGCCACGCGCACCGCCTCGGGGCGGGCGGTGTCGAAATCGTCGCCGAATTCCACCAGTTCCGCGCCATAGCCGATCATCGCTGCGTTCTTCTCGACCGAATTGCCCTTCGGCACGTAGATCAGCGCGCGCAACCCCGCCGCCGTCGCCGCCCGCGCCTGGCTTTGGCCGTGATTGCCTCGGGTGGCGGTGCAGATGCCGGGGCTGGCGGGGTTATCGCGACCGAGCCAGTCCATGAAGGTGATGCCGCCGCGCACCTTGAAGGCCCCGGTGGGGGCGTGGTTTTCATGCTTGACCCAGACCTCGGCCCCGGTTGCGGCCGAGAGCCCCGGCCATTCGTATTGCGGCGTCGGCGCCATGTGCCGGTGCACCAGGTCCGCCGCCGCCTCGAGTTCGCCACGTGAAAACCGCATCGCTCCCCTCCTCGCAGCATTGTTGCAGTGCCAGCTCGTGCTTGACACCTGTAAAACGCATACCCTGCGGCGCGTATCATCAGTCGCAAGGGTCAGCAATGTGGGACGTTGCGGACGGTCGGGCGGTGCGCCCTCGCGTCAAGGCCCGCAACGCGCCCCTGTCCATCAGCGGGTCTGGTCTGTGACGCGCACGCACATCCACCGCAAAAGAGGGCTGCGCAGCGCGCGGTCAGTCGCTATGACCCTGTCCCGAACCCGCATGTCATGGAAAGGCCCGCGCCGATGCTCGACCAGAAAACCATCGCCGAATACATTCGAACAATCCCCGATTTCCCGCATCAGGGGATCCTGTTTCGGGACATCACCACATTGTTCCTCGATCCGCGTGGCTTTCGACTCGCCATTGACCAGTTGCTTGCGCCGTTCGTGGGCCAGCGCATCGACAAGGTGGCGGGGCTGGAGGCGCGCGGTTTCATCCTTGGCGGCGCGGTCGCGCATCAGCTGTCGGTCGGCTTCGTTCCGGTGCGCAAGAAGGGCAAGCTGCCGGGCGCGACGGTGCAGCAGGATTACACGTTGGAATACGGCACCGCGACGGTGGAGATCCATGACGATTGCCTCGTGCCCGGCGAGCGCGTGCTGCTGGTCGACGACCTTCTGGCCACCGGCGGCACGGCAGAGGCGGGGATCCGGCTGGTGGAACGGCTTGGCGCAGAGGTGATGGGGACGGCCTTCGTCGTGGATCTGGCCGACCTTGGCGGGCGCAAGCGGCTGGAGGACATGGGGCTTGCGGTTCACGCGCTCTGCGCCTTCGCGGGCGACTGACAGCGCCTCACAGCCGCTTGCTGCGGCGGATGACCTGCCAGATCTCTGGCGCCGTGCCTTGACCGGTATCGATGATTTCCCCGTCAAGCGCGACACAGAACAGCGCCCCCGGCGCGGCAAGCCTGTTTCGCGCGTCCTGCGCACTGTCGATCCTGTCCAGCCGCGCGGCAAGACCGGCCTCGCGGGCGTGCGACACCAGCGCCTCGGCGCGCGCGGTCTGGTCCGGGCAATGGCCAGCGCTCTGGATCACCAGTCCGGGGCCAAGCGCCGCCGCCCGCGCACCCCAGTCACGCGGCAGGCGCGGCAGCGCCGTGGGGCCTTGAAGAATCCGCGCACAAAGCATGACTCCCGCGTCGCTATCATCCGCGATGCTATATCCGCGGGCATGCAGATCGGCCTCTGCACAGCGGTCGACCCCCTGACCGATCAACGCCAGCACCGCCCAGAACCCGTAGTAGCGCGCCCACTCCTCGGCCTCGGTCAGCAGCAGCGCCACCGAATCGTTCACAGCCTCGACCCAAAGCCGCTGCACCACCACGCACCGATCAGCGCCGAAGACCGGCCACCAGGAGGCACGCCCGGGCGCGAACGCGATGAACCCCTTGCGCGGCGCGCGCAGCATGCGGATCTGAAACCCATCCCGCAAACGGTCGAGCAACCAGTCCCGGCTGGTCAACCCTGCGCCCCCGTCAAGCCGGTTGTCGAGCGACAGGAATCCCGTCCGGTCCAGATTGGGCGGGCAAACCGTGATGATGTCGCGTGCCCTGTGCATCTTTGCAGACGTTCCCTCGATCCGTGCCATCCTGCCGATCAGCATAGGCGCGGGGCACGCGCATGGTCCTTGATCTGCCGCAAATCCCGTAAAACCGCCTCGGCGTTTACCACCGGTTAACCCATGGCGCGCTAAACGGGGGATGTTCGTCACTCACGAACAGTGTTGCTTGCACAACCCAAGACCCAAAGGCGTCCCGCCACCCCCGGCGGGGCGCCGATCCGTTCACGGATCGGCGCGCAGCACCGCGCCAGGGTTCATGATGCCGTTGCGGTCCAGCGCCACCTTGATCGCCCGCATCGCCACCAGCCCTGCCGGATCGCCGAAGCGTTCCAGGTCGCCGACCTTGAGGCGCCCGACGCCATGTTCCGCCGACACCGAGCCGCCCATTTCGTGCACAAGGCCATGCACCCGACCCTTGATCTCCTCGCGCCGGTCCAGCCAGTCGGCGCGCGCCTGCCCCTCTGGCGGAAAGACGTTGTAATGCAGGTTGCCGTCGCCCAGATGGCCAAACGCGTTGATCCTGAGCGGCCCCAGATCAGCCAGTCGCCCCGGTGCGCGCGCCAGGAAATCCGGGATCGCACCGATGGGAACGGATATGTCATGGCTGGAAATCGCGCCGATGCGCTTGTTCGCGGCGGGAATGGCTTCGCGCAACGCCCAGAACTCCCGCCGCTGTCCTTCGGATTGCGAGATCAGCCCGTCCTGCACCAACCCCGCCGCCGCCGCCGCCTCGAAGAGGTCCAACAGCCCGGCCTCGGCGCTTTGGCCCTGCGCGACGCCAAGCTCTATCAGGCACATCCAGTCGGGTTTCTCCGTGAAAGGCTGGCGCACGTCCGGGCCGACCGCGTCGAGAAACTCCAGCCCCGCGCGCGCGATCAGCTCGAACGCCGAAAGCGCATCACCGACGCGGTGCCGCGCCATGTCGAGCAATTGCAGCGCGGCCTGCGGGCTTTGCACCACCATCAGCGCCGCCGCGCGGTCGCTTGGTCGCGGGTAAAGGCGCAGGCAGGCCGCCGTGATGACGCCAAGCGTGCCCTCCGCCCCGATCAGAAGGTGCCGCAAGTCATAGCCGAGGTTGTCCTTGCGCAACCCCTTCAACCCGTGCAGCACCTGCCCATCGGGCAGCACCGCCTCGATCCCGAGGCACAGGTCGCGCGCATTGCCGTAGCGGATCACGTTGACGCCGCCCGCGTTGGTCGCCAGCAGCCCGCCGATCCGGGCCGTGCCCTCGCTGGCCAGCGACAACGGAAACAGCATGTCCGCGTCCCGCGCCATCGCCTGCACATCCGACAGGATCGCGCCCGCCTCCACCGTCAGGGTGCCGGCCAGCCGGTCGATCGCGCGCTGCGCAGTCATGCGTTCAAGCGACAGGACCACCGGCACCAGCCCCTCGCCGACCTGCCCGCCGACAAGCCCGGTGCCGCCGCCATAGGGCACCACCGCCACGCGCGCGGCATTGGCGCGGGCCAGAAGGGTGGCGACCTCGCCGGTCGATCCCGGTGCTACCACCACCCCGGCGCGGCCCCGAAAGAGCCCACGGGGTTCCTCAATGTAATGCGGCGCCGGATCGCGAAAACAGGCCGGCGGCAGGACGGCCCGCAGCCCGGCAAGGAAGGTCTCGTTCACCGGATTGAGCATCGCGCCCCCCTGTCAGCCCGCGCCGATCCGCCCGCGCCGGTCATGGCGCAGCATCGCGTAGAGCACATGATTGCGCCAGCGTCCGTTGATCTGAAGGTAGCTTTGCGCCACGCCTTCGTACTTGAAGCCGGCCTTTTCCAGCACCCCGCGCGAGGGCTTGTTTTCCTCCAGGCAGGCCGCTTCCAGCCGGCTGAGGTCGAGGTCGCGGAAGGCGTAGTGCGCAAGCGCCGCTATCGCCTCCAGCATGTAGCCCTGACGCTGGAAGGGCGATCCGATCCAGTAGCCAAGCGTCCCCGACTGCGCCGGGCCACGGCGGATATTGTCAAGCGTGATCGCGCCGACCAGCGTGTCATCCTCGCGCCGCACCAGGAACAGCGGCACCGCGCTGCCAGTGCCAAACGACCGCTGCGCCCAGTAGACGCGGCTGGTAAAGCTTTTCCGGCCGAGGTGATCCTGCGTCCATGTCGGCTCCCACGGTTTAAGGAACGCGGCGGAATAGTCCCGCAACGAGGCCCATGCGCGAAAATCCGAATGCATGGGCAGGCGCAGCGTCATGCGCTCTGTCTCGATCCGAAGTCTCTTTCTGCGCGCGATCATCAGGCGGCCAGACGCTCCACCATCTGCGCCACACGGGGGCTGTGTTCCACCGGGCCGTAAAGCGCAAGCGCCGCCTGCCCGGCGCCGACAAGCCCGGCGGCGTGGTCGCGCACGGCGGCACGGTCCACCGCGTCGATGCGGGCGACGGTTTCGGACAGCGGAGGCACCCGGTTCCAGATCGCCACCAGCCGCGCCAGTCGTTCGGCGCGGGCAGAGGGGCTTTCCAGCCCCATCAACATCCCCGCCTTTATCTGCGCACGGGCGCGGTCGATCTCGGCCTCGGTGAGACCATCGACCGAGCGGCGCACCTCCTCGATCGTCAGATCGCAGAGCGCCGCCAGATCGTCGCCGCCGGTTCCGGCGTAGATCGTCATCAACCCGGTATCGTCATAAGCCCCGACCTGCGAAAAGATTGTATAGCACAGGCCGCGCTTTTCGCGCAGTTCCTGAAACAGGCGCGAGGACATGCCGCCGCCAAGCGCCGTGGCGTAGATCTGCGCGGTATAGATATCGTCCGAGCGGTAACCCGGCGCCTCCAGCGCGAGGGTGAAATGCGCCTGTTCAAGGTCTTTGAACACGCGCCGTTCACCGCCCCGGAAGCGGCCTGGCAGGGCAGTGCTGACCGGGGTGGCGGGAAGGTGGCCGAACGCGGCCTCGGCCAGGCGCACGATCTGGTCGTGATCGACCGCGCCCGCCGCCGACAGGATCATCTGCCCCGGCCCGTAATGCTGCGCCACGAAGCGTTGCAGATCCGCCTTGTCGAAGGCGCGCACCCGCTCGGACGGGCCAAGGATGGTGCGGCCAAGCGGCTGTTCGGGATAGGCGACCTCTTGCAGCCAGTCGAAGACGATATCGTCGGGCGTATCGAGCGCTTGCCCGATCTCTTGCAGGATGACACCGCGTTCGACCTCGATCTCGCGCGCATCGAAAACGGGGTTGAGCAGGAAATCGGAAATCAGATCGACCGCCAACGGCACATCGTTTTGCAACACGCGGGCGTAATATGCCGTCACCTCGCGGCTGGTATAGGCGTTGATGTACCCCCCGACATCCTCGATCTCCTCAGCGATCTGCAAGGCACTGCGCCGCTTGGTGCCCTTGAAGGCCATGTGTTCGAGGAAATGGGCGATGCCGTTCTGGTCTTGCGCCTCGTGCCGCCCGCCCGCACTCACCCAGACGCCGATGGCCGCGGATTGCAGCCCCGGCATGTGTTCGGTCACGACACGCAGGCCGTTTTTCAGGGTATGAAGCTGCACGCTCATGCCGTTCTCTCCTTGCGCACCAGCGCCTGCAATTGTGATAGGTCATTTTCCACCCGCGTGATCCGCTCGGCACGGTCAAAGAGGTCAGCCATGCGCGCGGGCAGCACCGGGCGGATACCGCTGGCCTGTTCCACCGCGTCGGGGAATTTCGCCGGATGCGCCGTGGCCAGCGTGACCATCGGCGTGGTCCCGAGGTGATCCTGCGCGACATGCACGCCGACGGCGGAATGCGGGCACAGAAGCTCCCCCGTCTCGGCCTTGGCGCGGGCGATCATGGCCAATGTCTCCTCTTCCGACGCGCGGCCCGACGCGAACCGCCCACGCAGCCGTTGCAGCGCGCCCTGACTGACGCGAAATCCGCCCTGCCCCTTCAACTCCTCCATCAGCTGCGCCACGGCGCCGCCGTCCCGGTCATAGACGTCGAAAAGCACCCGTTCGAAATTCGAGGAAACCTGGATATCCATCGACGGGCTGATCGAGGGGGTGACGCCGTGCGTCTCGTAAGCACCGCCCGACAGCGCCCGGTGCAATATGTCATTCTGGTTGGTGGCGATCACCAGTTTCCCGATCGGCAGCCCCATGCGGCGCGCGATGTCGCCCGCAAAGATATCGCCGAAATTGCCCGTGGGCACGGTGAAGCTGACCGCGCGGTGCGGCGCGCCAAGCGACACGGCGGCGGTGAAGTAATAGACCACCTGCGCCAGCACCCGCGCCCAGTTGATCGAGTTGACGCCGGCAAGGTGCACCTCGTCACGGAACGCGTGATCGTTGAACATGTCCTTCAGCCGCGCCTGGCAATCGTCGAAATCGCCGGTCAGCGCAAGCGCATGGGCGTTGGCCTCCGACACGGTCGTCATCTGTCGGCGCTGCACGTCACTGACCCGGCCATGCGGGAACAGAATGAACACATCCACATTGTCGAGACCGCGAAACGCCTCCATCGCCGCCGAGCCTGTGTCGCCAGAGGTCGCGCCAACGATCGTCACCCGCCCGCCGGAGCGTTTCAGCGACGCCTCGAACAGCTGCCCGATCAGCTGCATGGCGAAATCCTTGAAGGCCAGCGTCGGCCCGTGGAACAGTTCCAGCAGGAAATGGTTGGGCGCAAGTTGCACAAGCGGCGCGCGCGCGGCATGGTCAAAGCCCGCGTAGGCGCGCGCGATGATGTCTTCGAATTCCGCGTCGCTGAAGGCATCCCCGATAAAGGGGCGCATCACGCGAAAGGCCACCTCCTCGTAGGACAGCCCCGCGAGTGCCGCGATATCCGCGTGACCCATCGCCGGGATCTCCGCAGGTACGTAAAGCCCCCCGTCGCGGGCAAGGCCGGTCAACATTGCCTCTTCGAAACTCAGGTCGGGGGCGACGCCCCGTGTCGAGACATAACGCATGAACTTCAGCTGCCTTCAGTTGATCCGCTGCTTGATACGCCACAGCAAGGTAAGTGTCATCCCCAACCAGGCGACCGCCATCAGAAACCACGTTATCGCATAAGAGAGATGGTCGTTCGGGATCGCGCCGGTACCGACAGGGAACGGCGTCACGCCGAGGCCGCCGCGCGGCGCCTCTCGCAGCACCACAAGCACCGGCTCTGTATCCAGTTCGGCCGCCATGGCAGGGATGTCGCGGGCAAACCAGATCCCCGCCGCGCGGTCAGGCTCCGGCGTGAAGGCATCTGTCTCGTCAGGCCAGTAGAGGTTGCCGACAAGCTCGACCCGCGCCCCGTATGGTCGGTCCGCCAAGTGCTCGGTCTCTTGCACGAAACCCATGTCGACAAGAATCCGCCGGCCCGCCGCTGTCTCCACCGCGCGAATGATACGATAGACCGGCCCCGCGTTGCGCAGCGACGCGAGGATGGTGATCTCGCCCTCCAGGATCGTCGCCGACAGCTCGACGGGCATGTACTGGTGCCGCTCCTCTCGTGGATCGTCCGGCAAGGCCACCGGCGCGTCCTCGATCCGCGCGTCGATCTCGGCCAGCAGCGCCTCTTTCCACGCCAGCCGCTGAACCTGCCACACCCCAAGGGCAACCAGCAGCGCGCAGCCGATCATCCCGAGAAGGATCGCGCCCGTCATTCGCTTTATCATCATCGCCTCCGACAGAAAAAGGCCGACCCCACTGGCCGGCCTTCACACCCCATTAAGGTTAACGCGGCGCCCTGCCCTTCTTCTTGGCAAAAATACTCCCGCCGGAGGCGTCCTGCCCGCGGGGCAAGCGCCGTCGCCGGGGCAAGGGCGTCACTGGCCCCAGATATAGACCGCAAAGAACAGGAACAGCCAGACGACATCGACGAAGTGCCAGTACCACGCCGCCGCCTCGAACCCGGCGTGACGCTCGGGCGTGAAGTCGCCCTTGATGGCACGCAACAGGCAGACGGTCAGGAAGATCGTGCCGATGATCACGTGGAAGCCATGAAAGCCGGTTGCCATGAAGAAGGTTCCGTAAAACCGGTCGCCGCCGAACGACCAGCCTTCGTGCACCAGCAGCTCCCAGTATTCATAGGCCTGAAGCGCGGTGAAGGTGAGGCCGAGCGCGATGCCGGCGCTCAGGCCGGTGATCACGTCACGGCGGTTGTTTTCATGCACCAGTGCATGGTGCGCCCAGGTCACGAAGCAGCCCGACAACAGCAGGACCAGCGTGTTGATCAGCGGCAGGTGGAAGGCGTCGACGGCGTGAATCTCCGGGATCGTGTAGACCGACCCGACATACTCCGACATCGGATAGATCGTGTGCTTGAAGAAAGCCCAGAACCAGGCGACGAAAAACATTACCTCCGACAGGATGAAGAGGATGAAACCGTAGCGCAGGCCGATCCGCACCACAGGCGTGTGGTCGACCCCGTTATTGCCCTCGGCAACCATGTCCTTCCACCAGCCGAACATGACGTAGAGCACGCCTGCAAGACCGATGGCGAAGAGCCAGGGGCCATTTCCCGCGATCCACATCACGATGCCCGAAAGCATCAGGAAGGCGCTAATCGCACCCAGGAACGGGTAAATCGATGGCGTCAGGATATGGTAGTCATGATTCTTGGCGTGGGCCATGATGTGCTGTCCTTCGTTGGTCACTCACTGTCGCCGTCTAGCGCGGCGTATTCGTCTTCGGGCAAGTCCGTTTCGTAGAATGTATAGGACAAGGTGATGGCGTGCAGGCCCCGTGTATCGGGATCTTCGACGATCTCGGGATCGACATAAAAGGTCACCGGCATCTCGACCCGCTCGCCGGGGCCGAGGATCTGTTCGGTGAAGCAGAAACACTCGATCTTGGCAAAGTAGTTTCCAGCCGTGAACGGGGCCACGTTATACGCTGCCGTCCCCGCGATCCAGCGGTCAGTCGGATTGTAGGCCGTGTAGAACGCCATTCCGGTTTCGCCGATGCGGATTTGCATCGGCGCGTCCGGGGCTTCGAACTCCCAAGGCATATCGACCTCGGTCGAGGCGTCGAAGCGCACGAGGATGGTCTGATCGAGGATCACGTCGCTGCCGGCCTCAGCGGTCGATGTGGTTCCGCCATAGCCCGTAACACGGCAAAAGAGGTTATAGAGCGGCACCGAGGCGAAGCCGAGCCCGCCCATCAGCACAACGACGCCGAGCAGCGTGATCACCGTCCAGCGATGGTTCCCGGTCTGGCGCGCATCGCTCATTGGCTGTCCTCCTCGGTGATCGAGGGCCGCACGGTATGGTCGTACGCCTCAACGCTGCCGCCGTTGCGAACCTTGGACACCGTGAGGAAGAACACGACGGCGACGAAGGCGGCAAGGGTCAGCGCCACGCCGATGTTGCGGCCCAAGCGGCGATTGTGAATCTCGTGTGTTTCGGTGATCGGCATCTTACCAGCCCCCCAATCCGACGCTTCGCAACCCGGCCTCTGCGAGAAGCGCGCCGAAATGCAGGAAAAGATACAGCAGCGAGAACCTGAACACCTTTTTTTCGGTGCGGTAGTCGTCGGCACGCGCCGCCGCCTCGTCCCGACGCCAGATGTCGTAGCCACCCTTGACAAAGACCAGGTTCAGCACCACCGCCGCAGCCAGGTAGACCGGCCCGCCGATCGAGGTCAGCCCGGCGGCAATCGCCACGGGCGCCAGAAGCAGCGTGTAGACAAGGATCATCCGGCGGGTATGGGGCCGACCGGCAGTGACGGTCAGCATCGGCACCTTCGCCTTGTCGTAGTCCGATTTCATGAACAGCGCCAAAGCCCAGAAATGCGGCGGCGTCCACATGAAGACAAGCGCGAACATCAGCAGCGATTCCACGGAAACGCCGCCGGTCGCGACGGCCCAGCCGATCATCGGCGGGAAGGCACCCGCGGCACCGCCGATCACGATGTTCTGCGGCGTGGATCGCTTCAGCCACATGGTGTAGATGACCGCGTAGAAAAAGATGGTGAAGGCAAGGAACCCGGCGGCGAACCAGTTGGCGGCAAGGCCCAGCATGACCACCGACAGCGTCGACAGCCAAAGGCCGAGCGACAGCGCTTCACCGGGCGCGACGCGGCCAGATGGGATCGGGCGGCCGGAGGTGCGCGCCATCACCCGGTCGATATCGGCATCATACCACATGTTCAGCGCCCCCGAGGCACCGCCGCCAAGCGCGATGAACAGGATCGCAGCGAAGCCGACCATGGGTGGTACGCTCTGCGGCGCGACCATCAGCCCGACGAAGGCCGTGAACACCACAAGCGACATCACCCGCGGCTTGAGCAGGGCGAAGTAATCGCCGAAGCCCGCCTCTTGCGGGGGGGTGCTGGTATTGGCGGTGAAATCGCTCATCTACACTGGCTCATCGGGCTGGAGGGCTTGAATGTGGGATGCGGGCGGAAACAGCGCCGCCCGCAGCTATGATCGCGCTACTGTTGTTCCACCGAGGCCAGTTCGATCGCACCGCCAATGGTGCCGTCCATCAGCGAGGCGAAATCCGTCCCGCCGGTGGCGAGCCATGCCTCATATTCCTCAGGCGTCACGGCCATGACGGTGATCGGCATGAAGGCGTGGTTCAGACCGCAAAGCTGCGAACACTGGCCGAAATAAATGCCTTCCATCCCCGGATCGACCTCGAACCAGAGTTCGGCGAGGCGCCCTGGAACACCATCCTGCTTGACGCCGAAGGCCGGGATCGTCCAGGCGTGGATCACGTCGGCGGCTGTCACCTGCACCACGACGGTCTGACCGGTCGGAACGACGACGGCGGTATCGGTGGCAAGGCGGTATTCATCCTGGCTGTAGCCATACTCGTCCAGTTGGTCCCGATCCAGCATGAAGCTCATGAACTCGATGTCTTCATCGGGGTATTCGTAGCCCCAGTACCACTGGAAGCCGGTGGCCTTGATCACCACGTCGGCTTCCGGGATCTCCTGCTGGTTGTAGAGCACGGGAAGCGAGAACGCCCCGATGAAAACCAGAATGGCAAGCGGCACCAGCGTCCAGGTGATCTCCACCGGCGTGTTGTGGCTGAAGTTTGCCGGGGTCGGGTTGACGCGCGCATTGTGGCGCAGCACGACCCAGATCAGAAGGGCCAGCACGAACAGAACGATCGCCCCGATGATGTAGAGCAGCATGCTATCGAGAAAGTGCAATTCGCGCGCCAGGCTGCTGGCGGCGGGTTGCAAAGAGACGGCCCCGGATTCGGGCGCACCGATCACGTCCAGACCGTCCGGGGCGGCCTGTGCGAAGGCCATGCCGGCGGCGGCGCTTGCGGCAATGCCGGCCACGAGGCCGGTAAATTTGTTCAGAAGGGTCATTCCGGTCGTCCTGTCGTTGCGGGGCTTGGGTCTGGCAGTCCTGCACACCCCGTTGCGTATGATCGGTGATGAACCATATAGAGGGTTTCATGGCAAGACAGTGGTGAAAAATGTCTCACCCCGCAGATTTTGCCCGATCAGTTGACACAGATCATTTTCCAACCCGGAAAGGTCCCCTGCCCATGGCCCAAGCCTCTGCCTTTCGCCCGTTCGAGACGCGGCTCGACAAGGATACGACCCTGAACCTGTTGCGCGCCGCGACCGACGGCGCCGAAGACGGGGAGCTGTTCCTTGAACGCAAACGCTCGGAAATGCTGCTGTTCGATGACGGTCGGGTGAAGACGGCAAGCTACGACGCCTCGGAAGGATTCGGTCTGCGCGCGGTGCGCGGCGAGGTGGCGGGTTATGCCCATTCGACGGAGATTTCCGAGGCCGCCCTGCGCCGCGCAGCGCAGACCGCGCGGCTCGCCGTGGGCGATGGCGGCGGCACCATGGCCGATGCGCCGATGCCGACGAATCGTCACCTCTACACCGATGCGGACCCGATGGAGGGCGCCGGATTCGCCGCAAAGCTCGACCTGTTGAAAGAGGCCGACGCCTTTGCCCGCGCGCTCGATCCGCGTGTGGTGCAGGTCTCGGTCAGCTTCGCCGCCTCGCATCAGGAAGTGGAGATCCTGCGCCCCGATGCCACCCATGTGTCGGACGCCCGGCCGATGGTGCGCGCTAATGTGTCGGTCATCGTCGAGGAAAACGGCCGCCGCGAATCCGGAAGTGCGGGCGGTGGTGGACGCGTTGGAATGGCCGATTGGTTGCAGGCCGAGAACTGGCAGGCTCTGGCGCGCGAGGCGCTGCGCATCGCGGTGGTCAACCTCGGCGCGGTTCCCGCGCCTGCCGGGATCATGGATGTCGCCCTCGGCCCCGGCTGGCCGGGCATATTGCTGCACGAGGCGGTGGGCCACGGGCTGGAGGGGGATTTCAACCGCAAGAAGACCTCCGCCTTTGCGGGACTGCTGGGCCAGCAGGTCGCGACGAAGGGGGTCACGGTGCTCGATGACGGCACCATCCCGGACCGGCGCGGATCGCTGAGCGTGGATGACGAGGGCACGCCGAGCGCCCGGACCACGCTGATCGAGGATGGCGTGCTGGTCGGCTTCATGCAGGATCGGCAGAACGCCCGGCTGATGGGGGTGGAGGCAACCGGCAACGGGCGCCGCGAAAGCCACGCCCATGCCCCCATGCCGCGCATGACCAACACCTATATGCTGGGCGGCGACACCGACCCCGGCGACATCGTGGCCGATCTGAAGGACGGCATCTATGCGGTCGGCTTCGGCGGCGGGCAGGTCGACATCACCAACGGCAAGTTCGTGTTTTCCTGCACCGAGGCGTACCGGGTGCAGGATGGCAAGGTCGGCGCGCCGGTCAAGGGTGCCACACTGATCGGCGACGGCGCGACGGCGCTGCGACAGATCCGCGGCATCGGCAACGACATGGCGCTCGATCCCGGCATGGGCACCTGCGGCAAGGCCGGCCAGTGGGTGCCGGTGGGCGTCGGACAGCCGACGCTTCTGATCGGCGGGCTGACGGTGGGCGGCTCGGCTGCGTGAACGATTTGCGCACCGCCACGCATGACGACATCGCGGCGCTGTCGCGGCTCTGGCACGCAGGCTGGCACGAGGCGCATGCCGCCTACACGCCCGAGGCGCTGACCCGGTTGCGCACGGTAGAGGATTTCGCCCGCCGCCTGCGCGCCACCCTGCCCGATATCCGCATGTCCGGACCCATGCTGCACCCGCTTGGCTTCTGCACGATCCGCGACGATGAGCTTTACCAGTTATTCGTCGCACCCCAGGCACGCGGCAGCGGGCTTGCCGCGCGGCTGCTGGCGGACGGCGAGGCACGTCTGGCAGCACGCGGGGTCGGTATGGCGCGGCTTTTCGTCGGCATCGGCAATGACCGCGCCGCAGGGTTCTACGCCCGCCATGGCTGGGAAGAAACGGGCACGGTCGAGGCGCAGGTGGACAGTTCCACCGGACCCTTCCGCCTGCGGCTGCGCGGCTTTGCGAAACGGCTCGAATTCGACGATTAGGCGGGCGCTGTAAACGGGTTGTTAAGAGTCGCGCGGCTAGCGTAGCGACTCATGAGGATGGATTTCGACGACGGATTCTACGAGGCTGCAACCGCCTTTTGCCCCGCCCCCGCTGCGGACAATGCCGACCGCTTGGCGCGGCTGCGGCTGGTGCGCTCTCGCCGTGTGGGGCCCGCGACCTTCCGGCGAATGCTGGCCGAGCATGGAAATGCCATCGCCGCGCTCGCCGCCCTGCCCGAAGTCGCCCGCGCCGCCGGGGTGGCGGAGTATGCGGCCTGCCCCGAAGCCACCGCATTGGCCGAGATCCGTGCCGCCAAGCGCCTCGGTGCCCGCATGATCAGCCTTGGCGATCCGGGCTACCCCGTGCGCCTTGCGCAATGCCCCGACGCGCCGCCCGTTCTGTGGGCGCTTGGCAATGCCGGGCTGCTGGGCCGGCCGCTCATCGCCATGGTGGGCACGCGAAACGCCTCCTCGCTTGGCGCGCGCATGGCCCGCAGGCTGGCGGAGGATCTGTCGCAGGCGGGCTTTGTCGTGGTGTCCGGCCTTGCGCGCGGCATCGACGCGCTGGCCCACAGGGCGGCGTTGCAAGGCGGCACCATCGCGGTGCAGGCAGGCGGGCTAGACGTGATCTACCCGGCGGAAAACACCGACCTTGCCCACGAAATCGCCGCCTCGGGCCTCAGCCTGTCGGAACAGCCCTACGGGCTGGAGCCGCGCGCGCGCCATTTCCCGCAGCGCAACCGCATCGTCGCGGGGCTGGCAAAGGCGGTGATCGTGGTCGAGGCGGCGGCGCGTTCCGGTTCCTTGATCACCGCGCGCAACGCCGCCGACTATGGCCGCGACGTGCTGGCCGTGCCCGGCCACCCGATGGACACCCGCGCCTCTGGCTGCAACCACCTGCTGCGCGACGGGGCCACCTTGATCCGCAGCGCCGCCGACGTGATCGAGGCGCTCGGCCCCGCCGCCGACGCACCGGCGCAACCCGACCTGCCGCTGACCGCGCCCGCCGATCCGGGCGCGATCCCCACTGCCGCCCCGCAACGCCCGTGGCGCGATCGGGCGGCGCTCAATGCCCGCATCCTGGACAGGCTCGGCCCCACCCCGGTGGCGGAGGATCAACTGCTGCGCGACCTGGCCCTTTCATCAGGCGAGGCGGCCAGCGAACTGGCCCGGCTGGAACTGGGCGGCCGCATCTCGCGCCAGCCCGGCGGGCTCATCTGCCTTGGCGAAAACGTCCCACGCGGGTCCGACGCCAAGGCCCGCTGAGGGCCGGCCATCGACGAACAGCGCACACCGATCACGCCGATCCGCCCGTGACGCGACCGGAAATTTCTTTTCCCGAACACGCATTGACAAGCCCCACGCCCTCGCCACATGGTCCCGCGCCACCCGAATTTTCCATTGCGAAGGTTTTGCCATATGCCCGTTGTCGTCGTCGAATCGCCTGCCAAGGCCAAGACAATAAACAAATATCTTGGGGACGATTTCACGGTTCTGGCCTCCTACGGGCACGTCCGTGACCTGCCGCCCAAGGACGGCTCAGTCGATACCGACAACGGTTTCGACATGAAATGGGAGATCGCCAATGACAGCCGCAAGCATGTCAAGGCGATTGCCGACGCGCTGAAAGACGATGACACGCTGATCCTGGCGACCGACCCCGACCGCGAGGGCGAGGCGATCAGCTGGCACCTGCAAGAGGCGCTGACCAAGCGCCGCGCGATCAAGAAATCGACCGCCGTCAGCCGCGTTGTCTTCAACGCCATCACCAAATCCGCCGTGACAGAGGCGATGAAGAATCCGCGCCAGGTCGACGGCCCGCTGGTCGAGGCTTATCTCGCCCGCCGCGCGCTCGATTACCTCGTCGGGTTCAACCTCTCGCCCGTCCTCTGGCGCAAGCTGCCCGGAGCGAAATCGGCAGGCCGGGTGCAATCGGTCTGCCTGCGCCTGATTGTCGAGCGCGAGATGGAGATCGAGGCGTTCAACCCGCGCGAATACTGGTCGGTGCGGGCGGTGCTGGAAACACCGAGGGGCCAGACATTCGAGGCACGACTGACGGTTCTGGGCGGCAAGAAGCTCGACCGCTATGATCTCGACAGCGAGGCTGCGGCCAGCATGGCGGTGAAGGCGGTGTCGTCGCGCGCGCTTAGCGTCGCGTCGGTGGAGGCGAAACCGTCCACCCGCAATCCCGCGCCCCCGTTCATGACCTCGACCCTGCAACAGGAGGCAAGCCGCAAGTTCGGTTTCGGCGCACGCCAGACCATGTCGACCGCGCAGCGCCTCTACGAGGCCGGGCACATCACCTACATGCGGACCGATGGGATCGACATGGCGCCCGAGGCGGTAACCGCCGCGCGCGACACGATCAAGGACCGTTATGGCGCCGATTACCTGCCCGAAAGCCCGCGCATCTACAAGAACAAGGCCAAGAACGCGCAGGAGGCGCATGAATGCATCCGCCCCGCCGACATGTCCAAGGACCCCGCGTCCCTGCGCGTGTCGGAGCCGGACCAGAAAAAGCTCTATGATCTCATCTGGAAGCGCACCATCGCCAGCCAGATGGAGGCCGCGCGACTGGAACGCACCACCGTCGATATCGCCAGCGACGATGACCAGGTGGTGCTGCGCGCCACCGGGCAGGTGGTGACGTTCGACGGCTTCATGAAGGTCTACGAGGAAGGCCGCGATGATGACGCCGCGACCTCGGACGAGGATCGCCGCCTGCCGCAGATCATGCGGGGCGACGCGTTGAAAAAGGTCGCAGACGCGATGACGGCGGAACAAAAGCGCCTGTCGCAGGACGGCACCGCGCTGGCCTCGGAAGACGGCGCCATTCTCGGCCAGCAGCATTTCACCCAGCCGCCGCCGCGCTATACCGAGGCGACGCTGGTCAAGAAGATGGAGGAACTGGGCATCGGTCGCCCCTCCACCTATGCCAGCATCGTGACCACGATCCAGGACCGCGAATATGTCCGCAAGGATAAGAACCGCCTGATTCCCGAGGATAAAGGCCGGATCGTCACGATCTTCCTGCTCAACTTCTTCCGCAAATACGTGGGCTACGATTTCACCGCCGAACTGGAGGAAGAGCTTGACGAAATCTCCGCCGGCGACCGCGATTACAAGGAGGTTCTGGCCAAATTCTGGCGCGATTTCTCCGCCGCCATCTCTGAGACGTCGGAGCTTCGAATCACGGAAGTGCTCGACAAGCTTGACGATGCACTTGCACCGCAGCTTTACCCACCCCGCGAGGATGGCAGCGATCCGCGCCAATGCCCGCTTTGCGGCGAGGGCAGTCTGCACCTGAAAACCTCGCGCACCGGCGGATTCGTCGGCTGCTCGCGCTACCCCGACTGCCGCTACACCAGGCCCATCGGCGGCGATGCGGACGCGCAGGCCGGCGACCGGGTTCTGGGATACGATGAGGGCGAGCCGGTGACGCTGCGCTCTGGCCGGTTCGGGCCCTACGTGCAGAAAGGCGAAGTGACCGAGGACAACAAGAAACCGCCGCGCGCGTCGCTGCCCAAGGGCTGGGCCGCCGATGAGATGGATCTCGATAAAGCCCTGACATTGCTCAGTCTTCCGCGCGAAATCGGACCGCACCCGGAAGACGGCAACATGATCAGCAGCAATTTCGGTCGCTTCGGGCCTTACGTGATGCACCAGGCCGAGGGCGCGGCGAAACCGACCTATGCCAACCTGCGCGATCCGAACGACGTATTCGAGATCGGCATGAACCGCGCCGTCGAACTTCTGGCCGAAAAGCGTGCGCGGGGGGGCGGGCGCGCTGCCGCCAAACCTCTGAAAGAATTGGGAGAACACCCCGAAAACGGCGGCGCGGTCAACGTGATGGAGGGGCGCTACGGTCCGTACGTCAAGTGGGAAAAGGTCAACGCGACGATCCCCAAGGAAACCCCGCCCGAGGACGTGACGATGGAGATGGCCGTCGGCCTGATTGCCGAGCGTGCGGGCAAGGGCGGCAAAAAGAAGCCGGCGAAGAAAAAACCGGCGCCGAAAAAGAAGGCTGCCAAGTAAGCGCGCAGGCCCGGCTGACCCTGTCGGCCCTGTTGGCAAGGCATCGCCCCCGGCCACAAGCGTCGAGGGTTGATCTTTGCCGCGTCTGCCCCGACATGATGCCGGACCGCCCCAGAAGGACCCCGCCATGACCAAGATCGCCCCGCTGAGCCCGCGCCCCGAGGTGCTGGAGTTCCTGCTGACCCGTCGCTCGCGCCCGGCCAAGACGCTGGCAGCCCCCGTGCCCGACCGCGCCACGATCGAGACGCTGCTGATTGCCGCCGCGCGCAGCCCCGATCACGGCAAGCTGGAACCATGGCGCTTCGTGGTGCTGGAACGCGCCGCCTGCGCGCGGCTTGCCGAACTCACGCTGGCGCTTGGCGGCGCGCGCGCGATGGACCCGGCAAAGTTGGAAAAGGATGTGCGCGGCTTTGCCGATGCGCATTTGGTGGTAGCCGTGATCGCGGCGCCGGTGGCCTCCGACAAGGTGCCCGAAATCGAACAGATCATGAGCGCCGGCACCGTCTGCCTAGCGCTTGTCAACGCGGCGCTTGCCGCAGGCTGGGGGGCGAACTGGCTGAGCGGTTGGATGGCGCGCGACCGGGCGTTCCTGACCGAAGGGCTGGGGCTGACGGAGACGGAATTCGTCGCCGGGTTCATCCATATCGGGACCGAGACGGTCGTGCCGCCGGAGCGCCCGCGCCCCGATGTGGCCGCCCTGACTACATGGTTAGAGGAATGATTCTCAATGATTTCCTGAAAGCGGTCGGGCAGATGAGCGACCCGCGCTTTCTGCGGGTTCTGCTGCTTGGCCTGGCTTTGACCATCGCGCTGCTGGTGGGCGCCTGGTGGCTGTTCACGCTGGTCATCGACTGGCTGGTGCCCGATAGCGTCACCCTGCCATGGATCGGCGAGATCGGCGGCCTTGACACCGCGCTTTCATGGGCGGCGGTGCCGGTGATGCTGCTGGCCTCTGCCGTCCTGATGGTGCCGGTCGCCACTGCGTTCCTCGGCATCTTCCTTGAACAGATCGCCGACGCGGTGGAGGACAGGCACTATCCCGCCCTTCCCCCGGCGCGCGCGGTGGGGCTGATCGAGGGACTGATCGACGCGCTGCGCATGCTGGGCGTGGTCATCGGCGTCAACCTTCTGGCCCTGGTGGCCTACCTGGTTTTTTCCCCGATCGCGCCACTTTTATTCTGGGTCATCAACGGCGTGCTACTGGGCCGCGAATATGCGCAGGTGGTCGCGCTGCGCCGCGTCGATGCCGCCGGCGCGGCGGCCTTTCGCCGCCGCAACCGGGTGCAGATCTTTGCCGCCGGCGTGCTGATGGCGGTGCCGCTGACGATCCCGGTGGTCAATTTGCTGGTCCCGATCCTTGGCGCCGCCACCTTCACGCATCTTTACCACCGGCTCAGTAAAGCTCACCCCCGAAGCGGGTGAAGAGATCGAAATCGTCGATGGTGACGACACCGGTCAGGACAACCGCGACGATCGCCACCCAGATCACCACCGCGATAAGCGACGTCAGGATGAACTTGCGCTTCAGCGCGAGGGTTTCGGGCGCCGATCCGGGCGTGCCGGGCACGATCTCACCCGCCTCGCCTTGCGTCTTGAGGCGCAGCGGCAGGACGACGAACAGCGTCATGAACCAGATGACGGCGAGCAGGACAATCGCGGAAAACCAACCCATCAGATCTGCTCCAATTCGACGAGTGTGCCAGCGAAATCCTTGGGGTGCAGGAACAAAACCGGCTTGCCGTGGGCGCCGATCTTGGGTTCACCACTGCCCAGCACCCGCGCGCCGGAGGCTTTCAGCGTGTCGCGCGCGGCGAGGATATCCTCGACCTCGTAGCAGATATGATGAATGCCACCCGAGGGGTTCTTTTCGAGGAAACCGGCGATCGGGCTGGCTTCGCCCAGGGGATGCAGAAGTTCGATCTTGGTGTTGGGCAGGTCGATGAACACAACCGTGACGCCGTGATCGGGTTCGTCCTGCGGCGGGTTCACCGACGCGCCGAGCGTGTCGCGGTACTGCGCCGACGCGGCCGCGAGGTCCGGCACGGCGATAGCCACGTGGTTCAGGCGTCCGATCATGGGCAATCTCCTTTATCGTTGTTGTCCTGAATCTGGGGCTTGGGCCGGGAATTGGCAAGCGGTGCATCGCCGCGCCCCGTTAACGGATCATCAACCCATGGCGGGTCTAATTGGTTACAGAATCGCCATTGGGGGCTTTTGGACATGGACACCGAAACACGCAGACCGGGGGATGACATTGCATTTTTTCAACCGGTGCCGACACCGGACAGGCCGCTGGCCGGGCTGACCGTGCTGGTGGTGGAGGACAGCCGCTTCGCGTCAGAGGCGTTGCGCCTGATGTGCCTGCGCTCGGGCGCACGGATCCGGCGGGCCGATTGCCTCGCCTCGGCGCATCGGCACCTGAATACCTATCGCCCGTCGGTGGCGATCGTCGATCTCGGCCTGCCGGACGGATCGGGGCTGACCCTGATCGAGGAGGTGCACAAGACCAGGCTTCGGGTGCCGGTACTGCTGGCCACCTCGGGGGCGGAACGCGCGGCGGCGGAACAGGCGGCGCTGGCGGCCGGTGCAGACGGGTTCCTGCCCAAGCCGGTGCAGTCACTCGGCGCCTTTCAGGCCGCGATTCTCGCCCATGTCCCTGCGGATATGCAGCCCGACGGGCCGCGCCCCGTCGAGACCGGCACCATCCACCCCGACCAACTCGCCCTGCGCGAGGATCTTTCCCATGCGCTCGACCTTCTTGCGCAGGATCCCCTGCCCACCGGGTATCTACGCCGGTTCCTGCTGGGGCTGGCGCGTACCGCCGATGACATCGGGCTTCTGGAAACCGCACGCGCCCTGCCGGCGCGCCCTGCCCATGCCGACCGTGTCAATCTGCGCGCGCTGCTGACCGACCGGGTGGCCGGGATGGCAACTGTTTGAGAGATCAGGTCAGCGCAGGGTCCGAGGCGACCCGCACCAGCCCGGTCAGATCGCCAAGCCGCTCGCGCTGCTGACCTTCGGCGTCGAAATTCGTCGGGTCGAGCCACGCGCGATAGGCTTCGCCGAGGGCGGGCCAGTCGCTGTCGATCACCGCGAACCACGCCGTATCGCGGTTGCGGCCTTTGACCACGGCGGCTTGCCGGAAGACGCCCTCGTAGGAAAAGCCAAGCCGCTGCGCCGCCCTGCGCGAGGCCAGGTTCAACGCATCGCATTTCCATTCATAACGCCGGTAGCCTGTCGAAAAGGCCCGCTCCATCAGCAGCACCATAGCCTCGGTCGCGGCGCGGCTGCGCTGCAATTCGGGGGCGAGGGTGATATGGCCGACCTCGATCGTGCCCATTTCCGGCGTGATGCGCAGATAGCTCGCCACGCCACCGAAATGGCCGGTTTCGATGCTCTGGATGGCATAGAACAGCGGATCGTCGCCGCGCGTGGTCTGCCGGATCCAGCGGTGATAGGCGGCGGCGGAGGAAAACGGGCCATAGGGCAGGTAATCCCAGATCGCGGGATCGACGGAATTGGCGCGGTGCAGATCGGCGGCGTGGGCATCGGCATCAAGCCGGACAAGCCGCGCGTAGCGCCCTGACAGCGGCGCCATGTCCGGGCGCGGTGGCGGCGTCCATCCCGTCACGGCCGCGCCGAAGCGTTTGCCTTTCATTCAATCCCCTTTCCCCTCTTGGCGAGAGGAAAGTCGAAAGCCGCGCAAAGCGCAAGCCCGTCAGGCCATGATGCGCGGATCGTCCCCCAGATCGAGGCCGGGGAAAACGTGCTCCTCCAGCGTGGCGCGTTCGCTGCCGAAAAGCCCCGCCATCGCCCAGGCCGCGTAGGCGCGCACGTCGCGCGTCGGCATCAGGTCACGTCCGGCGAAAAGGTCGCCCTCGCCAAGGCCCGGCCAATCGCCGAAGACCTGCCCGCCGCGCAACGCCCCACCGGCCATGATGAGCGCACTGCCGGTGCCATGATCGGTGCCGCCGGAGCCGTTGATACGCACCGTGCGGCCAAACTCCGTCATCGCCATCACCATGGTCCGGTCCCAGTCGCGGCCAAGCCCGGCGCGCAGTTCCGAAATCGCTTCGGCCAGACGCCGCAATGCGCCGCCCATGCGCTGCTGCTGCGCGCGATGGGTATCCCATCCGCCGATGGAAAAGCTGGCGATGCGGGCATCGGCGCGCAGCCGTTCGGCGGCGAACCCGGCCAATGAGCGGGGCGTCACCGTCCGGCCCCCGTCACGCAGACTCTCGGCCATGGCCATCATGCCGTCTTCGCCCGCGTCCGGGCCGCTGAAATCACCGTGCAGCAGCGCCGAGTAAAACGCCGCATCGTCATAGGCGGCGCGAAAGAGCGAATCGTCGTGATACACCATCGACAGAAGGTCCGCCGTCGCCGGCGACAGCGCCAACCGCGAGGCGGGCGACCATGCGACCGAAGGCGCGCGCCCGCGCAGGATCAGCGCCTCTTCCGTACCCACGGCAAGCGCGGTGTCGCGGCGCGCACCGGGCAGTGTCTGCACAAGCCGGTTGAGCCAGCCATCCTCGTGCGAGCTGCCGGCGGTGCCCGCCTGCGTGCCCGCCTCCAGCAGATCCTGCCCGTCAAAATGGCTGCGCTGGTTGCGGTAGGGGGTGGAAACGGCATGGGCAAAGCCGAGATCCCCTGCCTGCCAAAGCGGCCACAAGTCCGACAAGCCCGGATGCAGCGCGAAGAATCCGTCGAGGTCGCTGGCGCCACCCTCGGGGCCGATCGGAAACCCTGCGCGCGCGGCGCCAAGGCCGGGGTCGCCGTAGGGTTGCACAAGGTCGAGCCCATCCATCGCGCCGCGCAGGATGATCACCACCAACCGGTTCTCGGTGGGCGCGGAGGCGAAGGCCATCGGCGTGATCAGCGGGCTGGCCGCTGCCGAACAGCCCAAGGCGGTGGCGCGCAGCAGAAGGTCGCGGCGGGTAAGGTCCGGCATCGGCTCAGCTCCTTTGAAAGGCGGGCGCGGCGAAGACAAGACCGATCCCCTCGGCGCGGCTTTCGGCGCGGGCGGCGGCGCGCGACAGATCCGGCGGAGCCGCCCCGGCCAAGACATCCTGCACGAAGATGCGCGGATCGGGCAGGCGCGGGCGCAACGCAGCCGGGGTCGTCATGCACCAGCCGATCCGCGCCGCCAGAACCTGCGGCTGAATCCATTCAGCATCGTCGTCGAAATAGCCGTCCGGCCCGGTCGCGCCCTGCCACGGCGCCCCCATCGCGGCAAGCGGGCGTTCGACAAAGCGGCGAATGCGGCGCGCCGGAGCGCGCGCGATGCCCTCTGCCGGGATGTCCAGCGCGCGCAGCGCCGAGGCGATCAGGTGCAGCGGCCGCTTCACCCGTCCCGGCCCCGGCACCTGTGCCGCCGGGTGTGTCATCAGCGCCGTCATCACCGCGTGCAGGTTGCCATCCGTGACGCGCCACGCGGCTTGCATCGCCTCCAGCAGATCCGGGTCGGGTGTGTCGGAGACGAAATAGTCCGCCAGCTTGGCGCTGATATGACGCGCGGTTTCCGGGCGCAGGGCGATATCGTGAAGGGCAGCGCGGATCTCCGACAACGCGGCAGGATCGGCACCACCATAGCTGCGCCCCATCACGGTTTCCGGTCCCGGCTCGGCGTTGTTGGGGTGAAAGGCCAGCCCCGCATCGCCGATGCCGAGCCCGGTCAGAAGCTCCGCCATCTGGCGCACATCGGCTTGGCTATAGCCGCCATCGGCCCCGACGGTGTGCAGTTCCAGAAATTCGCGGGCGAGGTTTTCATTCAGATCCGCGCCCCGACGCTGCCCGCTGACGGAGTTCGGTCCGTAGCTGCGTTCCTGATCGAGATAAAGCACCATCACCGGGTGCAGGATCGCCGCCTCCAGCATATCGCCAAAGCGGCCCGCGACGTGGGGACGGATCGCCTCCTCGACGTAGGCGGCGATGCCGCCGCGCATGATGTTGCGCTTCCCCACGGTGGTGAAATGGTCGGCCCAGAACCACGTGAGGCGGTCGCGCAGGCCCGACGGGTCGGCAACACCGCGCGCCAGCGTGATCGTCAGTTGCCGGGTCAGGTCGTCGTACAATTGCCGGCGGATGGTCAGGAACGCCTCGTCCGCCGCATCGCTGTCGCGCCGGGCGCGGGTTGCGCGGGTGAAATCGCGGGCGAAGGCCATGCGGGTTTCATAGCTGTCCTGCGGGAAGGACGCGGCGACGCTGTCGGCAGCGGCGAGGTCAGACAGCATCGCCTCCACCGTCGAGGCGGGCTGGCCGGGTATGAGGCCGGTGCCAAAGCGGATCTGGGCAAGCGGGGCGGCGAGGGTCATGGCGCAATCCTGATGGAACAGGGTCCGGTCATTATAGGATATGGGCGCGCGTCCGCGAAACGGTAACCGCAGGGGCGGAAAAAACTTTGTGGACACGAAAAACCCCGGCGGAATCCACCGGGGTGTTGTTCTTCATCGCAGATGCGATCAGTCCTGCGGGATCACCCGCAGCCCCAGTTCCATCAACTGCTCCGGCGTCGGGTCGGAGGGCGCGTTCATCATCAGGTCTTCGGCGCGCTGGTTCATCGGGAACAGCATGACCTCGCGGATATTGGCCTCGTCGGCCAACAGCATCACGATCCGGTCGATGCCTGCCGCGCAACCGCCATGCGGGGGGGCGCCGTATTGAAAGGCGTTGACCATGCCGCCGAAGCGCTTGCGCACTTCCTCTTCGCCATAGCCCGCCAGGTCGAACGCCTTGAACATGATTTCCGGCTTGTGGTTGCGGATCGCGCCGGACACGAGTTCATAGCCGTTGCAGGCAAGGTCATACTGGTAGCCCAGCACGTCGAGCGGATCGCCGTCGAGCGCCGCGCGCCCACCCTGTGGCATGGAAAAGGGGTTGTGGCTGAAGTCGATCTTGCCGGTTTCCGGGTCGGCCTCGTACATCGGGAAATCGACGATCCACGCGAAGGCAAAGCGGGTCTTGTCGATCAGGCCCAGCTCCTCGCCGATCACGCTGCGGGCGCGGCCGGCCACGGCCTCGAAGCTTTCGGGCTTGCCGCCGAGAAAGAAGGCCGCGTCGCCCTTGCCAAGCTTCAATTGCTGGCGGATCGCCTCGGTGCGCTCTGGCCCGATATTCTTGGCCAGCGGCCCGGCGGCTTCCATGCCGTTTTCGCCATCACGCCAGAAGATGTAGCCCATCCCCGGCAGACCCTGTTCCTGCGCGAACTTGTTCATCCGGTCGCAGAACTTGCGGCTGCCACCGGTGGGGGCGGGAATGGCGCGAATCTGCGTGCCCTCCTGTTCGAGGATCTTTGCGAAAATGGCGAAACCTGACCCGCGGAAATGCTCGCTGACATCGGCCATCCTGATCGGGTTGCGCAGGTCGGGCTTGTCGGTGCCGTACCACAAAGCCGCATCCTTGTAGCTGATCTGCGGCCAGTGCTTGTCGACGGTGTGGCCACCGCCGAATTCCTCGAACACGCCCTCGATCACCGGCTGAATGGTGTCAAACACGTCCTGCTGTTCGACAAAGGACATTTCCATGTCGAGCTGGTAGAAATCGGTGGGGGAGCGGTCGGCGCGCGGGTCTTCATCGCGGAAACAGGGCGCGATCTGGAAATACTTGTCGAAGCCTGACACCATCAGCAACTGCTTGAACTGCTGTGGCGCCTGCGGCAGGGCGTAGAACTTGCCCGGATGCAGGCGGCTCGGCACCAGAAAATCGCGCGCCCCCTCGGGGCTCGACGCGGTGATGATCGGCGTCTGGAACTCGTTGAAGCCGATATCCCACATGCGCTGCCGGATCGAACGAACGACATCCGAACGCAGCTTCATGTTGGCCTGCATCTTTTCGCGCCGCAGATCGAGGTAGCGATAGCGCAGGCGCGTTTCCTCCGGGTAGTCCTGATCGCCGAACACCTGGAGCGGCAACTCGCCGTTGACGCCACCGAGGATTTCCATGTCGCGGATATAGACCTCGATCTCGCCGGTGGGCAGTTTCGGGTTGATCAACTCGGGGTCGCGCGCCTTCACCTCGCCCTCGATCCGCACGCAATATTCGGAGCGCAGCATTTCCACCGCGTCGAAGACCGAGCTGTCGGCATCGCACAGCACCTGGCTTATGCCGTAATGGTCGCGCAGGTCGATGAAGATCACACCACCATGGTCGCGGCGGCGGTGGACCCACCCGGAAAGACGCACGGTCTGGCCCACGTTCTCCTTGGTCAGGTCGGCGCAGGTATGGCTGCGAAAAGCGTGCATTTCGGGTGTCCTTCGGGGCTGGCAATCTTCGGATGCCGATACACAGGCTGCGGGCGGCGAAGTCAAGGCTGACACGCGGCCAGACATTGCCAGGCGAAGCTAAATACAAAGGAAATCTTTATTTCTTGCGATAGTCTGGCAAAGATACAGGCAAACAACGCAATCGGAGACGTTTGACCAGACGGAGGATCCATAGGCTATGTGGGACAAGATTCTGACGCGTGTGTTGCGCGGTTTCGTGAAGGTCGGCGCGCTGGATCTGACCCTGCCCGACGGCATGCGGCAGCAGTTTCGCGGCGATGCGGGTCCAGAGGTGCAGATCACCCTTCACGATGCAGATCTGCCGCGAAAGCTGTTGCTGACGCCCGACATGGCGCTGGGCGAAGGCTACATGAATGGCCGCATCACGCTGGGTGATGACGATGTCCACCGCCTTCATGATTTCATCAGCCGCAACCTCGACTGCGCCGATGACATGCCATGGCACCGCGTGATCCAGGCCACCCGCGCGGCGCGGCGCCGCTTCGACCAGTGGAACCCGGCGCAGAGGGCGCGCGCCAACGTGGCGCACCACTATGACCTGTCGGCGCGGCTTTACGATCTGTTCCTCGACGAGGACCGGCAATATTCCTGTGCCTATTTTTCGCGCCCCGACATGACGCTGGACCAGGCGCAGGCGGCCAAGAAGGCGCATATCGGCCGCAAGCTCTGCCTTGAGCCAGGGATGCGCGTGTTCGATATCGGCTGCGGCTGGGGCGGCATGGCGCTGACGCTGGCGCGCGATTTCGGGGCCGAGGTGCTGGGCGTGACGCTGTCGACCGCGCAACTGACCTATGCCCGGCAGCGGGCCGAGGCGGCAGGGCTGTCCGGCAAGGTGCGCTTCGAGCTGATGGATTACCGCGACGTCACGGGGCAGTTCGACCGGATCGTGTCGGTGGGCATGTTCGAACATGTCGGCGTGCCGCATTACCGGCAGTATTTCGACTGCGTGCACGACCGGCTGACCGCTGACGGTGTGGCGCTGATCCACACGATCGGACGCGCGACACCGCCGGGCACCACCAGCCCGTGGATCACCAGGTATATCTTTCCCGGCGGCTATGTCCCGGCGCTCTCGGAAATGGCGACAGCGGTTGAAAAATCGGGGCTCTACCCGATGGACGTTGAAGTCTGGCGGCTGCATTACGCCGAAACGCTGTCGCGCTGGTATGACCGGTTCATGGCCCGCGCCGACGAGGCGGCAACGCTATATGATGAACGGTTCGTGCGCATGTGGCGCTATTACCTCAAGGCCAGCGAAATGGCCTTTCGCAATACCCGGCAACTGGTGTTCCAGTACCAGCTTGCCAAGCACCCCGACTCGGTGCCGCTGACGCGCGACTACCTTTACCGGGGCTAGGGTCCAGCCCCCCTTGCACACAGACGCACCATCCCTATAAGGCAAGCAATTTGCGCGGGCGGCGTCGGCCTGCGCCCACGCCTGTTGTCCGGGGGTAAACCATGCCGAAGAGAACCGATATCCAGTCCATCATGATCATCGGCGCGGGGCCGATCGTGATCGGGCAGGCCTGCGAGTTCGATTATTCCGGCGCCCAGGCCTGCAAGGCGCTGCGCGAGGAAGGCTATCGGGTGATCCTCGTCAATTCCAACCCGGCGACGATCATGACCGATCCCGGCCTCGCCGATGCCACCTATATCGAGCCGATCACGCCCGAGATCGTCGCCAAGATCATCGAGAAGGAGCGCCCCGACGCGCTGTTGCCGACGATGGGCGGGCAGACCGGGTTGAACACGTCGCTGGCGCTGGAAGAGATGGGCGTGCTGGAAAAGTTCGGCGTCGAAATGATCGGCGCGCGGCGCGAGTCCATCGAGATGGCCGAGGACCGCAAGCTGTTCCGCGAGGCAATGGACCGGATCGGGCTGGAAAACCCCCGCGCGACCATCGTGACCGCGCCGAAAAAGGACAACGGCGATGCGGATCTGGACGCCGGCGTTCAAGTGGCGCTTGAAGCGCTGGAAGATATCGGCCTGCCCGCTATCATCCGCCCGGCCTACACGCTTGGCGGCACCGGCGGCGGCGTCGCCTACAACCGTGAGGATTACATCCACTATTGCCGGTCGGGGATGGATGCGAGCCCGGTGAACCAGATCCTCGTAGATGAAAGCCTTCTGGGCTGGAAGGAATTCGAGATGGAGGTGGTGCGCGACAAGGCCGATAACGCGATCATCGTCTGTTCGATCGAGAACGTGGACCCGATGGGCGTGCATACCGGCGATTCGATCACCGTCGCGCCGGCCCTGACGCTGACCGACAAGGAATACCAGATCATGCGCAATGGCTCCATCGCGGTGCTGCGCGAGATCGGGGTCGAGACCGGCGGCTCGAACGTGCAATGGGCGATCAACCCCGCGGACGGCCGCATGGTGGTGATCGAGATGAACCCGCGCGTGTCCCGGTCTTCGGCGCTCGCCTCCAAGGCCACCGGCTTTCCGATTGCCAAGATCGCGGCGAAACTGGCCGTGGGCTACACGCTGGACGAGCTGGACAACGACATCACACGCGTCACCCCGGCCAGTTTCGAGCCGACGATCGACTACGTCGTCACCAAGATCCCGCGCTTCGCATTCGAGAAATTCCCCGGTGCGAAGCCTCACCTGACCACGGCGATGAAATCGGTGGGCGAGGCGATGTCCATCGGCCGCAGCTTCCACGAATCCGTGCAAAAGGCGCTGGTGTCGATGGAGACCGGGCTGACCGGCTTTGATGAGATCGCCATTCCGGGCGCGCCCGACAAGGCCGCCGTGTCCAAGGCGCTGTCCGAACAGACCCCGGACCGGCTGCGGGTGATCGCGCAGGCGATGCGCCACGGCTTCGAGGATGCCGAGATCCACGCCATCACCGCCTTCGACCCGTGGTTCCTCGCCCGGATCCGCGAGATCGTGGAGACCGAGGCGCAAATCCGCCGCGATGGCCTGCCGGTGACCGAGGCGGGGCTTCGCAGCCTCAAGATGATGGGGTTCAGCGATGCCCGGCTGGCCAGGCTTACGGGCCGGGAAGAGGGCAACGTGCGCCGGGCGCGCGTCAACCTCGGCGTGACCGCGCAATTCAAACGGATCGACACCTGCGCAGCGGAATTCGAAGCGCAGACACCTTACATGTATTCAACATATGAACACAGCGTCATGGGCGATGCGGAATGTGAAGCACGCCCCACAAGTGCCCGGAAAGTCGTGATTTTAGGCGGTGGACCCAACAGGATCGGGCAAGGCATCGAATTTGACTATTGCTGCTGCCATGCCTGTTTTGCCCTGACGGACGTGGGCTACGAAACGATCATGGTCAATTGCAACCCGGAAACCGTTTCGACCGATTATGACACCTCTGACCGGCTCTATTTCGAGCCGCTGACGCTGGAACACGTGATGGAGATCCTGCGCGTCGAACAGTCGGCAGGGACGCTGCACGGCGTCATCGTGCAATTCGGCGGGCAGACGCCGCTCAAGCTGGCCAATGCCCTGCACGAAGCGGGCATCCCGATCCTCGGCACCTCGCCGGACGCGATCGACCTCGCCGAAGACCGCGAACGGTTCCAGGATCTGATCAACCGGCTGGAGCTGAAGCAACCGACCAACGGCATCGCCTCGACCGACGAACAGGCGCTCGCCATCGCCGAGGACATAGGCTTTCCGCTCGTGATCCGGCCCTCCTACGTGCTGGGCGGCCGCGCGATGGAGATCGTGCGCGACATGGATCACCTGAGGCGCTACATCGCCGAGGCGGTGGTGGTGTCGGGCGACAGCCCGGTGCTGCTCGACAGTTATCTTGACGGAGCGATCGAACTGGACGTCGATGCGCTGTGCGATGGCAAGGACGTGCATATTGCCGGCATCATGCAGCATATCGAGGAGGCGGGCGTGCATTCCGGCGATTCCGCTTGTTCGCTGCCGCCCTATTCGCTGCCCGCCGATGTGCTCGACGTGATCCGCGACCAAACCCGCGCGCTGGCGCTGGCGCTCAATGTCGTGGGCCTGATGAACGTGCAATTCGCGGTGAAGGATGGCGAGGTCTACCTGATCGAGGTCAACCCGCGCGCCTCGCGCACAGTGCCTTTCGTCGCCAAGGCCACCGACAGTGCCATCGCCTCGATTGCGGCGCGGCTGATGGCGGGCGAACCGTTGTCGGACTTCCCGATGCGCGCACCGTACCCCGAGAACGCCAAGCCCGGCACCCTGCCCGAGGCCGATCCGATGACGCTTGCCGACCCGATGATGCCGTGGTTTTCGGTCAAGGAGGCGGTGCTTCCCTTCGCCCGCTTCCCCGGTGTCGACACAATCCTCGGACCCGAGATGCGCTCCACCGGCGAGGTGATGGGCTGGGACATTTCCTTCCCGCGCGCGTTTCTGAAAGCGCAGCTTGGCGCCGGCGTCGTGCTGCCCACGGGTGGCCGCGCCTTCGTGTCGATCCGGGACGCCGACAAGGGCGCGCTCATGCTGGAGGCCGCGCAGATCCTGATTGCGCTCGGCTTCACCCTTGTTGCCACGCGCGGCACGGCTGGCTGGTTGGAGGGACACGGGCTGGCCTGCGAGACGGTGAACAAGGTCTACGAGGGGCGCCCGAACATCGTGGACCGGCTGAAGGATGGCGAGATCGGCCTCGTGATGAACACGACCGAGGGCGCGCAGGCGGTCGAGGACAGCCGCGAGATCCGGTCCGTCGCGCTCTATGACAAGATCCCCTATTTCACCACCGCCGCCGGGGCGCATTCCGCGTCGCTTGCGATGCGCGCGGCGCGCGAGGGCGATATCGGCGTGCAAAGCCTGCAAGCCAGCCCCGCCGCTTGATCGAGGCGTGGAAACAAGCCCTTTCGCGCCGCCGTTCAGGTGGCGCCGTCAGTTGTGCCGCGGCGGCGCCAGCAGCGCGTCGCTGAACAGCGTGTGCTGCGCCCGCCCCCGGTTCTTGGAGGCGTAGAGCGCCAGGTCGGCATCGCTCAGCATCTTGTCGCGGTCTGGGCGCTCGTAATGTGAGGCAAGGACCGACCCCGCGCTGGCGGAAATCCGGCAAAGCTGCCCGTCCACGCGGATCGGCTCCTCCAGCCGCGATATCAGCCGCGCGGCGATGGCCTCCAGAAGGTCGGGATCGTCGCAATCGCGGAACAGCAGCACAAACTCGTCGCCGCCGACCCGCGCCACGATATCACCGGCCCGGATCTCGGCACGCAGGATCTCGGAGGCGCGGGCCAGCACGTGGTCGCCCGCCGCGTGGCCGAGCGTGTCGTTCACCTCCTTGAAGAAATCGAGGTCGAGATGCATCAACCCGAAGCGCGGCAGCGGTTCGTCGACCATCGCCTGCAGCGCGGCATCCATCGCCCGGCGGTTGGCCAGCCCGGTCAGCGTATCGGTCAGCGCCTGCTGTTCCGCCGCGGCGCGGGCCGATTGCAGCCGGTCCGTCAGGTTGCGCGATTCCTGCGCGATGGCAGCGTTGGCCTCGCGCAGGTAAAGCAGGTCAACCGTTTGATCACATGGAGTAAAATCCCTCAACGTCAGGTCGCACTCCGTCACCGCCCGCGCAAACGACAGGCCGAGCGAGAGGTTGATCAACCCGCCAACCCCGGCGGGCAGCGCCACGATCATGCCGCGCAGGGGGAGATCGGGTTTCGACTTGAGACACAGCCGCAAGCGCGCGCCCTGCAATAACAAAAGCGCCGGCACCCCCGCCGCGACCTTGGGGCGCAACAGATCCACCACGTCAAGCACGGGGCGCCCGCGCAGATCCGCGCCGCCCGCGATCTTGGTCAGCGTCGGCCCGGTATGCAGCACCTCGCCCGACGCCGCGAACCACAGATGCATCGGCATCAACTGATCGAGCGCCCGCCGCGACAGGGCAAGCTGGTCCATCCCCGACCGTTTCATCCCGTCTGCCCGCCAAGCGAGAAGCTGCGCCCGGAGGCGAAGGCGGTATCCAGAAGCTCGATCATTACCCGTTCGCAACCATTTTCCTGCCTCTCCGCCTCGAAAAAGGCGAGTGCGCCGTAGTCATCCGCCATCGCCCGCAAGGCACCAACGAAAACCGGCCCCATGCCCGGCAGGCGCCACCTGATATCCAGCACGAAGCGGTTGCTGCGGTCGTGATGAATATCCAGATCGGGCATATCGAGATCTGGCACCGCCAGCCGCGCGCGCCCCGAAAGGTCATCGAGCGATTGCAGAAAATCGAAGAAACTGTCGCCACCAAAGCGCATCAGCCGCCGCAGCGCGGTCTGGTTGGGGTGGGAAATCAGGTAGGTGCCGACGTCTTCCAGCAAGCTCGCCCGATCCCGGTGCAAGACATGTTCCGCAGAAAAGATCACCTGGTCGGTCAGGCAATCCTCGTAATGCAGCATCGATTCGAACCCGTCAAAGGGCAGCCCCGCCTGACTGCGAACCTCGTCCCACGCGTCCAGACCGTAGGTGTCGCACAAAAAACCCTGCAAGGCACGGTTGACAAACCCATGCATGTTGACGGCTCCAACTCTCTCTTTGCCTGTTCATAGGACCGAGAACTTAAGGAATCCTTTCCGTGGCCGGCTGCGCCCCGCGACCGGTTCAGAAATCCGTCGGTGCGCCACCCTCGGCGATGCGCCGGTCGACGAAGGCCCGCAGGTCCTCCTTGATCGCAAGATCCATCGCCGGCGGCTCGAATTCCGCCATGATCATCTTGAAGGTCTTGTGCGCCCGCTCCGCCGTCCAGATGCCGCCGGACGCCTCCCATGCCTCGAAATTGCGCCAGTCGCTGACGATCGGTGCGTAGAACGCGGTCTGGTAGCGGTCCTGCGTGTGCTGCACGCCAAAATAATGCCCGCCCGGACCGACGTCGCGGATCGCGTCGATGGCGATATCGTCTGTCTCCGTGGCCCAGAGCGCCGGCTCGAAATAGCGCTGGATCATCTGAACCACTTCGCAATCCATGATGAATTTCTCAGGGGAGGCGATCAGCCCGCCCTCCAGCCAGCCCGCCGCGTGATAGACCATGTTGGTGCCCGACTGCACCGCCGACCAGAGCGAGTTCGACGTTTCCCACATCGCCTGCCCGTCGGGCACGTTGGCCGCGCAGACTCCGCTGGCGCGCAGCGGCAGACCGTAGAAGCGGGCCATCTGGCCGGTCATCTGGGTGGCGCGCATGTATTCCGGGGTGCCGAAAGCCGGCGTACCTGATTTCATATCGACATTTGACGTGAAGGTTCCAATCCCGACGGGACATCCTGGGGATATATATTGCAAAAGGACAATCGCCGCGAGCCCTTCGGCAAGGCTTAGCGTCACCGCGCCGGACATGGTGACAGGGGCCATGGCGCCGGCCAGCGTAAAAGGCGTCACGATCACCCCCTGGCGTGCCCGGGCGAGGATCATCGCGCCTTCCAGCATCGGGAAATCATGCTTGAGCGGCGAGACCGAATTGATGTTGGTATACATGCGCGGGGTCGCCTCGAATTCCTCGGGGCTCAGCCCGCCCGCGATGCGCACCATTTCCATCACGTCCTCGACCCGTTCCTTGCCCAGCGAATAGGCATGCGCCACCTTGTCGGTCAGCGTCAGCTTCTCGTAGAGGCATTCGAGGTGCCGGATCGAGGCATGCACATCGACCGGCTCCGGCGCGTAGCCGCCGGCGAAATGGATGCAGTTGAAATACTGGGTGAGCTTCAGGAACTCCTTGTAAGTCTCGAAATCACCGGGCCTTTTGCCGCGTTCCATGTCCCAGGCATTGGGCGGCGAGGACACGTTGCCAAAGACGATATGCTTGCCGCCGATGGGCAGCCTGCGGTCCGGGTTGCGTGGCGTGATGGTGAACTCGGCCGGCGCGCGGGCCAGCATCTCCATCACGAAATCCTCGTCCATGCGGACGGTCTCGCCCGTCACCTTGCAGCCGGCCTCGGCGAGGTATGTCCTCGCCTCGGGGTTGAGAAACTCGATGCCGATCTCGGACAGGATCCGCATCGCGCCCCGGTGGACCGCCTGCACGCCCTCTTCGGTCAGCGGTTCGACCGGAGGGTCGGGATTCAGCGGAATCCGCCACGGCATCTGGTCGATCACGGTTCCGGCGCTTCGGTCCTGATGTCCACGGCGTCCTCCGGCCCTGCGGCGGCGTGTCGGGGCTTCGGTCATTGCACTCTCCAATCCTGTTGTGATCAGGATGGAGGAGCACCGGGGTCCACAGTTTTCAGATAGCGACGAAATGTGAGTCCGTTTGCGTCGAATCTCACGCCGGGCCGGTCGTGTTCAGGCGATTTCCCGGCCCGAGGTGCCGCGCAAGCGCGCCGATATCGGGCAGAACGAGGTCGGCGTGCGGGGCAAGCACGGCCGCGCCTGCCATGCCGGTCAGAACCGCCGCCGTGCGCATGCCCGCCGCGCGACCCGCGTGCAGATCGTGCAGGCTGTCGCCGACCATCAGGATATTTTGCGGCGCGACATCCACCGCCAGGGCGAAGGCAAGGCACATGCCGGGGGCGGGCTTGCCACCGTAGCCACTGTCGGCGCCGACGATGAAATCGAAGCGGTCATGGATCCCGGCGGTGCGAAGATGCGCTCGCGCGGCGTATTCGGAATCGTTGGTCGCCACCCCGAAGCGCAGCCCGCGCGCAGCCAGATCGTCGAGAAAGGGCACCAGCGGCACCGCCTCGGCCATCGGCGCCTTGGCTGCGGCGCGCGAGATCCGGGTCGTCAGGTCATTCAGCGTCATCCCCGACAACAGCGGCAGCAGCGCGCGGGCGGCCTCGGCATCGGTTCCAGCGATCACGCAACTGTCAGGCCGAAACCGGCCCGCCTGCCAGTCGAACCCGATACGAGCGCCAAGCCGCCCGGCAAGACCGTCATCGCCGCCCGAGAGCGTCGCCAGGAAATCCTGCGCCCAGGCCGACCAACTGACGTTGAAATCGAACAAGGTGCCATCCTTGTCGAAAAGGATCGCCGCGATCATGGATATCCCCCTTCCGGGTCTGTAATAGTCGGCATTGGTAACAAGTTTGTCATCATGACGCCGGTTGGACTTGACCACGGCGTCATGATGCTGTCTTGAATAAGTGTGGAAGATATGACCCCGAAATATTGCTTGCATGACAGTATTGGTTATCATGCGACCTTCGCCGCCCGACTGGTAGAGCGCCGTGTCGAGGACGGCCTGCGGGATTTTGGGTTGACGCGGGTCGGCTGGTGCATCCTTCTGGCTGTGGCCGAGGAGGGGTTGAGGAACCCGTCCGACATCGCCAGGTTCGTCGGCATCGACCGGACCGCGACCTCGCGCGCCTTGCGGACGCTGGAAAACGAGGGGCTGGTCAGCCGCGCCATCGGGCAGGAGGATCGTCGCACGACGGAGGTGACGATGACCGCAGCCGGCTATGACCGGATGTTTCAGGTGGTGCCGATCTGCCGCGAGAACATGAAGCATTTCAACGCCAAGCTGACGGAAGCGGAACGGGCGGAGCTCAAAAGGCTCCTCATCAAGCTTTGCCATGGCCAAGCCGGCGAAAGCTGATCTCGGCCAGATCGGGCCTGGTCAGGTCCAGGTCGGCAGCGCGCCGCCCGGCAGCGCCTGACGCGCCTGCATCAAGGTTTCATATGCCATGCCTGCGGCCTCGCAACAGGCAATGACCCAGGCGTCGTCCATCAATATGAAATCCAGCACCGACCCAAGGAACGCGGGATCGCCCGCACCCCGTCGCAGATCGTCAGGCCCGGCCCCGCTTGCGCCCATGAAGACCGGCAACAGATCTTCGTTGGCCGCCAGCCAGCCAAGCGCGATCAGGGCAATCTCTTCGGCACGATCCTGCTGCATGATTGCACGGCTCCCCGGTGTTAAAGGCTTTGTTAACCTTTAAGGCTCATAAATGAACAAAGCCCAGAGATAAACCAGCGGCGGAGCTTTCGATGACAGGGCGCATTCTGATCGTGGACGATGTCGCGACCAATCGCATCGTGATGAAGGTGAAGCTCACCTCGGCCTGCTATACGGTCTTGCAGGCCGATTGCGGCAGCGCCGCGCTGGCGGTCGCGCGGGCGGACCTTCCCGATCTCATCCTGCTCGACGTCTTGATGCCCGACATGACCGGCGTGGAGGTCTGCCGCCGCCTCAAGGAGGATCCGGCGACCGCCGATATCCCCATCATCCTGATTACCGCGCTCAGCGATCGCGCCAACAAGATGGCAGGGCTTCAGGGCGGCGCCGACGACTTCCTGACCAAGCCGGTGGACGAGGTGACGCTGCTGGCGCGGGTCCGGTCGCTCTTGCGTGCCAGCGAGATCCAGCGCGAATTGCGCCTGCGGGAAGAATCCTACGCCGGGCTCGGTTTTGCAGAGGCAAGCGCAGCTTACGTCAGCCTGGCCACCGTTGCACTGGTGGCCCCCGATCCGGGCACCGGGATGGCGTGGAAACGGGCGCTGTCGACGCGCGTCAACGACCGGTTGGCGGTGGTTCCGCGCGAACAGGCGCTTCAGGGGTGGGATCCGCGCAACGCGCCCGATCTTTACGTCATCGCCAGCGATCTCGGCGCCCGCAACGAGGGGCTGCGCCTGTTGTCCGACCTGCGCTCGCGCCCCGCGTCGCGCCACGCGGCGGCGCTGATGATCCTGCCGCCGGGGGATGCGGAACGCGGCGCCGTGGCGCTCGATCTCGGGGCCGGCGATATCCTTTACGATCCGTTCGATCCCGAGGAGTTGGCGCTGCGCATCGAGACCCAGCTGCGCCGAAAGCGGCAATCGGACCGTCTGCGCGCCACGGTGGAGGCCGGGCTTGAACTGGCCGTGACCGACAGTCTGACCGGCCTGCATAACCGCCGCTACGCGTTGCGACGGCTGGACCGGATGCTTGCCGCGCCGGGGCGCGGGGTGGCGGTGATGATGCTCGACCTCGACCATTTCAAGGCGGTCAACGACAGTCATGGCCATGCCGCCGGCGACGCGGTGCTGGCCGAAGTGGCAAGGCGCCTGCGCGACGTGCTGCGCCCGGGCGACCTGCTGGCGCGATTGGGGGGGGAGGAATTCATCGTCGCGCTGCGCGATACCGATAGCGACAGCGCGCTGCACTGCGCCGAACGCCTGCGCGAGGCGGTGGGAAGCAGCCCGGTGACGATCCCCGGCCGGGCCGGACAGATCCCTGTCACGATGAGCGTCGGGCTCGCCATGGGGCATGACCGGACAGAACCGGGCGAAGACCTGATCGCGCGGGCCGACCGGGCGCTTTACGCCTCCAAGCACGAGGGGCGCAACATCGTCACGCTGTCGGCCTCGGCGGCTTGAAGCCCCCGCTCAACGGCGATCGCCGTGCCGGGTCAGGGCGTGGCGCAGCCGGTCTGCGAAGCGCTCCCGCGCCGCCTGCGGCATGGTTTCCAACTGGTCGAGCAGCGCCAGATGTCCGCGTTCCTGAAGCCCCACCACATGGCCGCGCTGCGCCTGCAAGGCCGCCGCCGCCGCCGCCCGGTCGAAGGGCTCGGCGGCCACCGCGTCGCTAAAGGCCAGCGTCGCCTCCAGCAGCGCGCGACGATCCGCGCGAAGGGCGACGCGGTCGGTCGTGGCGCGCGCGGCAATCTCTTCGCGGTCGTCCCGCTCCAGCGCCAGCCCCATCGGCCCCAGCCCGAGACTGCGCATCATGTCCAGCCGATCATGCATTCCCGCCCCCGGCGCGCCGGTCAGAACCGCGCCGCCGATGGCGCCGAGGACCGCGAGGTTCAGCGCAAGGCTTATCCCGAGGGCGATCTTCACCCCCCGCCCCGCGCGCCGTGGCCCTTCGTTGGCCGCATGGGTCATCACCTAGACTCCTTCGCCCGGCAACAGGTCCGCCAGCCCCGGCAACAGGTCGTCGCTTTGCATCAACCCCAGCCGCGATAATTGCCCGCCAAACGCGTTGTCCACCCGGTCCGGCGCGGCAACCCCGATGAAGAGCCCCGTCGCTGCCGCCGCGACCAGTCCGCCGGCCCCAAGCCAGCCGCCAGATGTTTGAAACCAGCCGCGCGACCGGACCGGCGCGGGGGCCGCAGCCGCGGCCTGCACCGCCGCAGCGTCGGCCAGCACGCGCGCGACCAGATCGTCAGAGGGCCGTTCGACGTCCCGCACAAGGGCGAGGATGTCCTCCAGTTCGTTGCTGTCATCGGTCATATCCAAGCGCCTCCTTTTGTCCGGCCAACCCCTTGGCCAATGCGCGTTTGCCGCGCGCGGTCAGGCTTTCGACCGCCTCTATGCCGATCCCCAGCACTTCGGCGATCTCGGGGTTCGACAGCCCCTCGACATGGCGCAGCACCACCGCCTGGCGCTGCCGTTCCGGCAACCGGGCCAACGCCGCATCCAGTGCCGCGATCCGCCCCGCCTGTTGCAGGCGGGCCTCGGGCCCCGGCGCATCATCCGCGGGTTCGGGACCGTCGTCCAACCCGACCGCGCGGCCGGCCTTGCGCAGCCGATCGACCGCAAGGTTAGCCGTCACCCGGTAAAGCCAGGTCGAGGGCTTGGCGCCCCCTGTTTGCCAATCCGCCGCCGCGCGCCAGAGCCTCAACATCGCCTCCTGCGCGACATCCTCGGCCTCGGCCCGGTCGCCCAGAACCCGCGCCGCATGGCTCAGCACCCGTGGCAGCAGGCGGGCGGTCAGCACCCGCGCCGCAGCGGCATCCCCGTTCGCAAAAAGCACCATCAGCGCATCATCCGAAAGCGGGTCGAGTTCGGCATCCAAGCGCTCCATTCTCCCGTTCTAGTCGTCGCACCCCAAAGAAGATACCTGTTAACGGATGGGCGGCCTGGCGGGCGGATTGGCATGTTTACCGCGCGCGAACCAAGGGCGGGCTTGCCTGCCTGCCCCATGATCCGAAGCGGGCGGCCCGGTCCCGCCCCCTTTCCAGAACGCAAGGGATCACCCGTTGTCGGACCAGCCCCGGCCCTGACCTTGGCCCTGTCCGTGGCCCTGACCGCCACCATGACGCCCCCAGCCTTCGCCGTCCTGCATGCCGTGGCCGCGCGCTTCGCCGTGACCAC
>Ga0210025_1000096_pt1 | contig 131277 bp, 121 predicted proteins | sample CryGeyme20150102_FD_183989 | JGI IMG/M metagenome (GOLD analysis project Ga0210025, IMG submission 183989) | Groundwater microbial communities from Crystal Geyser aquifers in Utah, USA - Crystal Geyser metaG 2015-0102 (SPAdes) (version 2) | ecosystem: Environmental > Aquatic > Deep subsurface...
CAGCACCGGATTCTGCTTGGGATGTTTCAAATTACACCGATTTAACGCAAGCTTTTGTCTCTTATATTATCAAAGATAAAACAGATATCATTGCTCACTCTTTCGGTGGTCGTATTATGCTCAAATTATTAAGTCGCAGCTGGAGCAAAGAATTTATTGGTAAAATTTTGATTACTGGTGGAGCAGGAATGAAACCAAAACGTAGCTGGAAATTCTATTATCGAAAATATTTAGCGAAAACACTCAAAGCGCCTTTTCTAGTATTACCTGGTTCATTACAGACAAAAGGACTAGATTTTTTAAGAAATACGGATTTATGGAAATCGTTAGGATCTTCTGATTACAAAACGCTTCAAGGAACATTAAGAGAAACATTTGTGAAAACTATTTCCGAATATTTAGAAAAACATTTGCCAGAAATTCAGCATGAAGTGTTTTTATTATGGGGAAAAAATGACGATGCAACTCCTTGGTATCAAGCAGAACGAATTCAAAAAGGAATCAAAAACAGTTCATTGGTTGGTATTGATGATGCTGGTCATTATGCTTTTTTAGATAAACCGACTCAGTTTTACGCAATTGCAAATGCGTATTTAACGGCATAATTACACAACTTTTTAAAGTAATTAAACTAAGTTCGGATTAAGAAATAGTATTAAACTGGTAGTAATAATTTTGTCATGCTGGGCCCCGACCCAGCATCTCTGCCTTAGAACTAAACTATTCAAAAGAACTGCTTATGGCGTAAAAGAAATTGGTCCGAGATAGGACTTCGTAGTTCCGAACGCCTTAGGTATCGTGTCGGGGCACAGGATGACTTTTTTTTGCAAAAACCATTGAAGTTTGTTTAGAAACGAAGTCCGAATTTGAGTTTTAGTTTAAATTCTAAGATTTCAAATTGAAACAAATGGAGGTTTTCTATTGATTTGATCAGGTTTTTATTTAATATTTTGCACTAATTCATATCCCTGAACATTTATCTTCGCCCGCATTCAATATAAACGTGTACATTTATCTTCTTTTGCGCGAATTCGTTATTTAAACCTCAGCCCTTACATAAAAAACTTTGCCTGGTATCTATATTCACGTTCCTTTTTGCCGACAAGCGTGCAGCTATTGTGACTTTTATTTTGTCACTAAAACGGATTTAATGCAAGATTTTACCGACGCTCTAGGCAATGAAATTGCTTTTTGGTTCAAACAAGATGTTTTTCCAAATGGAATTTCAACTATTTATTTTGGCGGTGGAACTCCATCTCGATTAGAAAAAAAACATTGGATTCAGATTTTTGATGATTTAAAACCCTTTATTGAACCAAATAAATCTATTGAAATTACAGTAGAAGTAAATCCCGATGATGTTTCGGAAGATTATCTTTTATTTCTAATATCGCTTGGCGTGAATCGCTTAAGTATGGGTGTTCAAACCTTCGATTCCAATTTATTAATGTTCATGAATCGTGCTCATACTTCCGAACAAGCAGAACATGCTATTCAACTTATAAAAAAGTGTAATTTCAATAGTTATACAGTGGATTTGATTTATGGAAATCCTGGGCAAACTATGGAAGAATTAGCTCTTGATGTAAAAACTTTTCTAAGTTTTGATCCGCCACACATTTCTGCCTATAGTTTAACAATTGAACCCCGAACAAGATTGGGTAAGGCATTTGAAAACGGGAAATTAGAACCTGCTGAAGACGATTTGGTCGCTGAACAAATGTTGTTTATTCAAGATGAATTTGAAAAAGCAGGTTACACTCGATATGAAGTCAGTAATTACGCAAAACCGGGACATGAATCCAAACACAATTCTGCTTATTGGAACCATGAAACCTATTTAGGCTTTGGACCTGGCGCACATTCATTTTTCTGGAATGAAAAAGATGAAGCTCAGCGTTGGCAACATCCTGCTGATTTAAAAAAATGGATTGAAAATCCTATTGAAAAAACAGAAGTATCTCAATTGAATTCTCAAGAATTAGTTGAGGAACGTTTCCTTATAGGATTGAGAACCAAAGCAGGTATAGATATTCAAGAGTTAGCGAATCGTTATGGATTTTCACTTTCTGAAAAACAACTTTCACTAATCAAAACTTTTCAAAAACAAGGTCTTTTTCAAGAAATTGATTCTCATTTAAGACTAAGTCCAAAAGGATTTTTACTTGCCGACCGAATCGCACTCGAATTAATCTCTGTATAATTGTTCTGCTTTTCCTGCAGAAGTAACAATTCCTTTTATCATTGCAGAGCTAAAACCTTCATGCTCCATCTGATTCAAACCAGCGATTGTACAACCCATTGGCGTTGTAACTCTGTCGATTTCTCGTTCAGGATGATTTCCCGTTTTCACTAATAATGAAGCTGCACCACGAGCAGTTTGTGAGGCAATTTTCAAAGCAATATCGGCATGAAAACCAATTTGAATTCCTCCTTGTGAGGCTGCACGAATAGAACGTAAGAAAAATGCAATTCCACAGGCTGCAAGTGCCGTTGCAGAACCCATTTGATCTTCACGAATGACTACCGTTTCGCCCACGCAGTTAAAAATTTCTTCGACTAATTTCATCGCAGCCGATTTTTCAGCACCAGCTAAACAAGTCATTGATTCACGAATCGCGATTGCAGTATTAGGCATAGCACGAACAATTGGCAATGATTCCTGAGTATAATGTTGCATATTTCGAATAGCCAATCCAGTAATTACCGAAATTAAAATATGTTTTTCAGGGTTTAATACAGGCTTTAGTTCTTGTAATACTTTATTCGCATGATGAGGCTCAACGGCAAGAATAATAACATTTGCTTGCGCAACGGCTTCTAAATTATTTGATGTTATGTTGCAGCCAAGTTCTAAGAAACGATTCAGTTTGTCTGTATTTCTTCTACTTAAAGTAAGTTGCTCTGGTTCTACAAAAGACGAAGCTAATAAACCGTCAGCAATGGAACAGCCTAAATTTCCAGCACCAATTATTGCGATCGTATTGATTGACATAAATTCTAAATGAGTAATAAACGTTGATGGATTGGTATGAAAATACTTGATTATGCATTACTATCAAATCTAGCTATCTCGGTAATATTCTTAGTTCGGGATAAGAAATAATTAGTAAACTGGTAAAAATTAACTTTCGTCATGCTTGGCTCTAACTCAGCATCTCTGCCTAGTTTTGTTTTAAAATAAAGATGGCACAGCTAAATAAATGCAGGTTCTCCATTGTTTATTCAAGTTTTTGATTAAAATCAGTGAACTAATCATTAACCCGAACTCAGGTTAATAATCTAGTTTAGTCACAAATTATCTCCGAGATTGCACAGAATAATGATTCAAAGAATACTATATTTCTATTTTTCTATATCATTTGCAAGCTTTTATATCAGTAGACCTTTATGGATAGCATCACTCCTGAACAGATTTATTCTTTTTTAGTCAAACTCATTTCAACACCCATTTTTAGTGTTAAAGAAACACCGATTACTTTCGTTTCTCTAATTATTCTCATCGGAATGTTAGTTGGGGTTTCTTATTTGGCTAAAATGACTAAAAAACTTCTTATTCATTCCATTCTTCCAAAAGCGCAAATGGATATTGGAACACAATATACACTTGCCAGAATGTCACAATATACCGTTGTTACTGTTGGTTCCATTTTTGCTCTACAATTTATTGGGATTGATCTAAGCGGACTTACCGTAATCTTTGGTTTATTATCTGTCGGTATTGGTTTTGGACTTCAAAATCTGACTTCAAATTTTGTATCTGGAATAATTGTATTGTTTGAGCGCCCTATTTCGGTTGGTGACCGAGTTTTGATTAATGATATTGAAGGAGATGTTACGGAAATCAATATTCGCTCTACTAAGATTCAATCTGTAAATAACATCTCTTATATTGTTCCAAACGCCGATTTTGTCTCTGGAACCATCATAAATTATTCCCATGGAGACAGTCGAATCAAAATTGATATTGAAGTTGGCGTCTCTTATAGTTCTGATGTTGAAATGGTAAAAAAAGCCTTAAATGAAGTGGCACAAGAGAATAATGAAGTCTTACTCATGCCAAAACCAGAAATTTTCTTAACTAAATTTGGTGACTCAAGTTGGGATATGATGTTAAGAATTTGGATTCCAGATGGAAAACGCAGGATGCAAGTTACATCAGATTTAAATTTTGCCATTGTCGATAAATTCAGACAATACAATATTGAAATTCCTTTTCCTCAACGTGATGTATGGTTCAAAAACTCAAATCCAAGTTAAAATCAAAAAATTCCACTTCTAAAGAGATCGTTTTTAATTATTCTAGATTTATAATGATGAATTTAATTCCTGAGTCTCTCCCTCCAAAATGAATAAAATTTAAAAAAACATAAATTATTCTGGAGGGAGAACAAGAGGGTGGTCAATAAAAAACAAATTCAAAAAAAACAATACTTTATCGCCTTCTAATTAAAGAAAAAACTCCCCCTTTTACCAAAAACTAAAATGCTAAAAAAGACGAAAGATATTTAAAGGGGGTTGGGGGGATTTTATGATGTAAATGTATTTTACTAGTCCTAAAAGTATTTTACGCATCATTTTTGGATTTAATTCCAAATACAAAGTATTTAAGAACCAAATTCAATCTAGTATCAGAAAAATCAAACTCAATAACTCAATAAATCCCTTAAATAAAACTAACTTTCCCTGCTGCTTTTCCAAAACGAAACGGATCTATCTGACGAGCATATTCATAAAAATCCTTCGACTCCTTATCACTTCCATTAAACTTGTGAAAATCACCAGTCAACTTATATAATTCTGGATGTGCAGGATAAACTTCTAACAGCTTTTGAACCAATTCTGCAGCTTCAACAATATGCTTTTCACCCAATAAAATTTTGAGATGATAAATATGTGCATCAATAAAGTTTGGATCAGCACCATAGCTATTCAAATAATGCACACAACGTGAAAAAATATTTCGTTCAAAATAATACCGAACAATATCCTGAACTAAAGTTATCGGTAATTTCATTTCATCTAACTGATTTTCTAAGCGACGAAGCGTATCTCGTTGATCTGTTTTAATTAACATAGAAGCAATACTCACCGCTTCATCAACATCCCATTTCGTTTTTACAATTTCAGTTTTTACCTCATCTGTATAATACTCCTTGAACAAACTAAATAAATGCGGTTCAGGATCAATCGGATTCATTAAACTTGAAATGTATAAACAGCGATCTAAATACTTTAACTGATTATATTTTTCTTCATATTGAGGCTCAATTCCCCACTTGCGATACAGTTTAGCCAAGTTCAAATATGAATAAGCGCACTGATGACTTAAACCCATTTGTGATGTTGTACTCGCAAAATTATGCTCAACTATGAGCTCAGTAATCATATAGATTTTTTTCTCCATTTGTTGAACCTGAAATGCCAAATCAACATCATCATAATAAGCTAACCCAAATTGTTCATCCATTCGGAATCCATCATCTTTTTTCAGCATAAAACAAGCTGAATCCATATTCGGAATCGCAACTAAAGTATCAGTTTTCCTAACGGTTGACTCCTCTTTATCTTGATCTGGAATCATGCTAAACGACAACACCGGAACCACAATTCCTGCATCAGGTTTATCATTAAAAACTTGCTCTAATTCATATAAAATATCGTTTTCGAAATCGATATCATTATGCATTACTAAAATATATTCACCCTGAGCTTTATCAATACCCTGATTCACTGAAAACGCAAAACCCTTATTTTCTTTATTTGTGATGACTTCTAAACGAAAAACTTTTTGACTTTTAACCTCGTTTAAAAAGTCGTATGTATCGTCTAAACTTGCATTATCAATTACAATAATTTCTGTTTTTTCACGATCAATTACATTAGCCAACGTCGTGAATGTTTGTTCCATAAGCTGAACACCTAAGCCGGTAGTTGGAATAACTATCGAATATTTTGGTGGCTCTAAAGTGGCCTCGTCTGCTTTTTCTTCTTTTGGAACTGCTGTAATAAATTCAGGTTCAGCTTTAGCTTCTTCCTTCTTTTGCTCATCAACTTTAGGACTTGAATGTTCAATTTTTGCTTTTACAGGCTCTGGCTTTTGTTGCTCAAATTCCTTTTTCTTCATTTCATCAGCTTCGACGAAACGACCTGTTAGTTCTAATAATTCTTTATAATAAACCTTAATTTCTTGATTTTCAGGGTCTTCCTGATGCGCTTGCGTTGCAAAATGAAGTGCTTTTACAATATTCCCTTTGCTTTTTTCTTGGCGCGCTTTGTCCAAAAGACTTTCTGCTTGTGAGCGGAATTGTTCAAAAGCTTCGGCTTCTGTTTCTTCCATTATTGCATAAACTCGTTCACGCAATGTTTTATCAAGTTGATAATTTCTCAACCAATGTAGTGCAAGTTCGCGTTTTACCGCCCAATTTTCATTTTCTTGTTCTTCAACTGCAGCTTGAAACCAAGCTTTTTTTTGTAACAAAATTGGAGATTGCTCAAGACGCCACATTAGTTCAAATGCAACAGAATCGTATAAATAAGGATCAAAAAACTGTTGATTTCCAGGTAAACCGGCCCATTTCCAGATAAAACCAAGACGTTCTTCTTCACTAGAATTATGAATTACAGAAACCCATTCTTGAAGATCTTTTGGAATCGTTTTTAATAAACAACACATTACTGCTTCAGACTGCTCTAAAGACTGAATTACGTGAAACAATTCCGGTTCATTAATGCGACCAACTGAATTTACAACCCAAATAAACTCACCTGATACCTCTTGTAAAACCTCATTTACCCTTACTCCAACACCAGCTTGTTCTTTTTGTTCAAAAAAGAACGTAAAATCATGATCATAATATTCAGAAAGAGATTGAATGATAGATGTGGCATCTTCACCAGCTCCATCATTCACGATAATCAACTCAAACGGAATATCTCGTAATTCATAAATAGATGTAAGTGTAGTTTCAATGAGATGGGGTTCACTGAAAACACAGATAATCGTGAGTTTTACAGGTGCGGACATAAAAGAATAATCGTTTTGACAAAAGTTATACTAAAAGAATATAACTGAAATTTTACTCGAAATTTTAAATTGTCAACAGTTCATAATTGTTGACAATTTAAACCCAAAAATTAACAGTTTTTACACGTGGCGTTCAGCATGATAGGAAGATCTAACTAAAGGGCCACTTTCAACATGTTCAATTCCTTTAGCTTCACCAATTTCTTTATAAGCTTTAAATTGATCGGGATGAATCCAAGCCTCAACTGGTAAGTGCATTTTTGTAGGTTGCATATATTGCCCAATTGTGAACACATTCAATCCAATTGCTGCTACATCGTCCATTACTTTGTACACTTCTTCTGGAGTTTCTCCCAAACCGACCATAATTCCCGCTTTTGTTCTGAGTCCAGCTTGTTTTGCATTATGTAATACTTCTAGCGAGCGCTCATATTTAGCTTGAGGTCTAACTCGTCTGTACAATCTTGGAACAGTTTCTAAATTGTGATTTAACACTTCTGGATGAACCTTGAGTACGATATCTAAAGCAGATCTGCTTCCTCGGAAATCAGGAATTAGAACTTCAATCGTAACTCCTGGAATTTCATGACGAAGACGATTTATAGTTTCAGCAAAAATTGGAGCTCCACCATCTTCTCGCTCATCACGATTAACAGATGTAATAACAACATGTTTTAATCCCATTGTTTTTGCAGCTGCCGCGACTCTGTTCGGTTCATCCCAGTCTAAACCTTTAACTGGTTTACCTGTTTTGATGGCACAAAAACCACAAGATCGGGTACAAACATCACCCAAAATCATAAACGTTGCCGTTCCTGAACTCCAACATTCTCCCATATTTGGGCAACGAGCTTCTGCACAAACTGTATTTAAGTTCTTGTTTTCAATAAGTTCAGATAACTCTTTAAATTTTCCGCCAGCCGGTAATTTTACTCTTAGCCATTCCGGTCTTTTTTCGCGGGTGTTTAAATTTGGTTTTTCCAGGACTTCCATGTTTTTAAAAATTCTATTACTGGTTTTCCGGTTCAAAATGAATGCAAAAATACACAGATTTCATGAATTAAATTTGAAGAAGGTCTATGTGAAGATATATGAATGACTAAGTCCAAATGAAATAGACTTAAATCGATACTACCAAGCTTAAGCCAAAAAAAAGTTTTTTTGGCTGATATCCTTTTTTAATTAATTGAGTTCATTTTTTCATTAAAAAATAAAGTAACAAAACTCAGCTTAATTAGAATTCAACTTCAAGAATTCCTACCTTTTATGAATCAATTAAACACATGCTATGACATACGTTCTATTAAATTTAGTCGCTTTCGGTGGACTTTTATTTTTCATGTATTATGTAAATCGTGACTCACCTCGAAGTAAAGAGATTAGTAATGAGCTTAATTCATTACGTGAAAAAACAGAACGACTACAGCACAGAGTTGAAAACCTGGAAGCTATAATTGCTGATAAAGATTTTGATGCGTTTTCAAATTCTACCTCTTCTTCTGAATCAAAACGCCAAAGAACTGATTAAAATTCGCTATCTGTAGAAATCGTTAAGAAATCTGAGTTCTTGATAAGAAATAAATTTCATCATTACAGGCTGTTAGCATTCGAGGGCTATATCTCCCTAATTTGGAGTTAAATTCGAGATTCCATTACGAAGCCAAATGGGGTTCTCCACTTTCTTCTGAATCATTTACCAGATTTTTATAAAAAATCATATTTCATTTCTCATTCAAACCAATTTTTCAACAAAATTTCAAATTTGAGCAATCTCAAAAGATTCTTATACTACGAACCTAAGCTAAGTAGATATTTATTATGAAAAGATTGTGCTTCTTATCGCTGAAAGGCGGAACCGGTAAAACAACCACCTCTTTTAACGTATCCATTCAATTAGCCCAAAAAGGACTAAAAGTCTTGGCGATTGATTTAGATCCTCAAGGTTATTTAACGGTTTCCTACGGAGAAAGCACCGCCGCAGGTAGAAAAAATGTTCACGACGTAATTAAGGGGACACCAATTCGTGAAGCCATTCGTGAAACAAAATCAGGCGTTCATTTACTCGCAGCAGATTTGGAATTAACCACTGCCGATTTAGACATGAGAGAAGACGGTCGTGAGTTTTTTCTGCGTAAAGCACTAGAAAAAGTAAGGGGTTACGATGTTGTAATTTTCGATTGTTGTCCATTTCTTGGAATTTTAAGTCTAAACGCACTTGTTGCGGCAGACGAATTAATAATTCCAACTGAACCTGAATTTTTGGCAATGAGAGGCGTTAGACAATTATACTTAAAAGTAGTTCAGTTAATCCAAAAAGAACTAAATCCGGGCTTAGAATTTAGTGGTGTTGTTGTAACAAAATTTGATTCCAGAAAACGAAATCACAAAGATATTCAGCAAAAACTGAAAAAATTATTCCCGACTCAAATGTTTGATACTCATATTCGAACAAATGTAGCTTTGGCTAATGCTTCCGCACAAGGAATTTCAATTTTCGATTTCGATCCATTTTCAAATGGAGCAATGGATTACGAAGAATTAACTGAAGAAATTATTAAACGCTACGAATTAGTACCAAAAGCTTAATTTTTTCATTAGAGTGATCTTACCATAGGTATTAGCGGTTTAATGATATCAGAAATTCCGTAAATAACTTGAAATCCATAAACATGAACATCTGAAAATGGTAAAAATGTTGCCCTATCAGGACTATTGTAACTGTGAGTAAACGCCCATCTTACTTTATTAAACCAACCAATTGAAATGTATTCGTCTGTAGAAAAATGTGGTGATCCAGATTCATTTTTCAGAAAACTTCTCAAACCAAATTCAACAAAATTGTTGTAACGCCATTTCCCACTAGTTTCAATATAGGTGATTGTTGGCGAAGGAGTTAGACGATATTGGGCTGCTAATCTAAAACCTAAACCAGAAATTTCTGGAAAGAGACGAATATCGTCGAATCCTAACATTCCTAAATAAATCTCTTTTACTGATTCAATCTGTTGGAATAATGGAGTGTTTGTAAACCGCTCAAGTTGTAAAAATGGCAAGCCTAAAAACATGGGTAAAAATCGATTTGGAGACTGAACAACTATTTGTAATTCTGATTTTGCTTTTCCATTAATTTCTGAATTTGTTAACGCGTCCAGTAAAATTGGTTTATAATTTGAATACGAGATGAAAATCCCTGGATTAATATACACGCTATAAATAAGTTGAGTTTGACGTGGTAATTCAATTATTGTTGATTCATTTCCTTTTACTCGTGTATCTACCAATTCACCCATACTATTTACTCCAGATTGTGGGGAAATACTTCTCCAACCAAGCGTAAGCTGAACATTATCAATATAAAAACCACCATAAATTAATCCCTGACTAATGTTTGTTTTAAAACCAGGATCACTTTTTTTATCAAATAAATTAAGGGTTTCAATAGCATCGGCAACCATTCCTACAAAAAAGTGACTACCTATTCCTGATCCGAAAGCAACTAAAACTCGGTTTAAATTATCTGATCTCAATTCTCCTGAGTCTAATCGAAAATTTGCCGGCGCCATTCTGAAATTCAACCCAAAAAAAGTGAGCGGTTTTTCATTCATGGATTGATATGTCAAAATTCGGTAAAAATCATTTCTAGCATCTTGAGTAAACTGAGAAGCGGCTTGTATTGAATTCCCACTTAAAACCCATTTTGAATTCGAAAAGTCTTGAGCCTTTAAATAGTTAGAAGAACATAAACTGTACAAAAACAGAAAAAAGAGAAGATTTTTTTTCATAAGTATAATTGAATTGAATTTTTGCCCAATTTGGACACAATAATTTATCCGCCAATTAAACTCAGAGATCTTACCTGGTCAATTATGACCATTAATCTATCTTCTTTGAATCTACTCGTATCTCTAATCCACTTTTATTAGTTCATTTTCAATTTAATTGAACTATTAAACTATGATTTTAAATTGTTCTGAATATACAATGAACCGCTAATTATCCAACTTGAAACGCAAATAATTTCAAATATTCAGATTCTGGCATATTCGGATTTACTGGATGATCTGCAGGATGCATTGACTTATGAATCAGTTTTAAGGTTCTTCCCTCTTTGTAAGCTGCAACTCGAACCGTATCAACAAATGCTTCTGCGGTAATATGATGTGAACAACTTGCTGTTACTAAAAATCCACCTGGTTTTGTGATTGAAATTCCCATTCGATGCATTTTTTCATAGCCTTTTAGTGCAACAGGAACTGTTTTTCTATTTCGTGTAAAGTTTGGAGGATCCAGATTCACCACATCAAAAAGACCGATTTCCTCTTTTAAATCTAAACCTACTTTCATTAAATCTGCTTTTCTGAATTCTACTTCTAGATTATTTCTAATTGAATTGGCTTTAGCCCTTTCTAAAACATGTTCAGCAATATCAATGGCTATAACTTCTCCTGCACCGGCTAGTTTTGCATTTAAAGCAAATCCGCCTTCATTACAAAATCCATCAAAAACTCGATCTCCTTTTTGAATTAAAGTCTTAAACCACAAGCGATTATCTCGCTGATCCAAATACAATCCCGTTTTTTGACCTGATAAAACATCCACTTCATACAATAAGCCATGTTCTGTCATCATTGTTTTTGCGTCTTCTTCGGTTCCTTTAGCCATTTTTTGTTCTTCAGGAAGATTTTCGAGACTTCTGTGATAATGATCGTTTCTTAAAACTATTGCTTTTGGTGAAAGTAATTCATCTAATAATTGAATGATAATTTCTTTTTGAGTTTCTAATCCCGCAGAGTTTATTTGAACACTTATAACATCATTATATAAGTCAACTAATAATCCTGGCAAACCATCCGACTCAGCATAAACAACACGATAAGAGTCACTTGTATGGATTATTTTTTTTCTAAGAGTTATAGCTGAACTTAGCTTTTTCCGAAAAAAATCAATGTTTATTTCTTCTTGAACTCGAGTTAAAACCCTAAATGTGATTAATGATGATGGATTTACATAACCTCTTCCCGCCCATTTTCCATCTGCTGTATATACATCACACAATGAACCTGCAGGAATTTCTTTGAAATCAGGTTCAAGTTCATTGGAAAAAATCCAATCATGTCCATGTAAATAACGTTTTTCAAGTTTCCGTCTTAATCTGAGCTGATAAATTGACATAAGGCTGAATCTAAATTGTGTGATTTTAAAAAAGATACGGATTCAACTATACAAAGACTTAAAACTGGAAAGAATGGTAAATGAAGCTAAATAATACCTTATAGAGAAATTTATAATCAGTTTGTACTGAGAAATGAGCCGAAAATGGGAGTCGAACCCACGACCTACGCTTTACGAGAGCGTCGCTCTACCAACTGAGCTATTTCGGCTTTCTTATTAGTTCTAAGATACTTATACCCCAAGTCTTAATCCATAATTCTCTTTCTCAATTATAAAACACTTTCAAAAATTCACATCTTTTTTGATTATTAATTTTGACTTGTTAGCGCTTGGTTTTAGAACTTGTTCTTTTTATCAATAAACTTTCTTTGATTTACCAAATTTAACTCCTTAAGCTGTATTTAATGATTAATTTGTAGCTCTAATTCAGCCAAAAAAAAATCTATTTAGCTGAATCCACTTTTGTGATAATCTCTTTGTTAAGTTTTTCATATCATCTTGTTTAAATTGATTTAATTAAAAGTTTTTATTTTTTCTATTATCAGAATTAAAAACGTGTTATTTATCAGTACTTTTTAGAAACATTTTGATACTTTAGTTTCTCACTTAATTTTTTTACTAATGAGCGCTAATAACGTTTTACTTATTGATGACGATAGAACTATTTTAGTTCTTTATGCAAATTTTCTCTCTAAGGAAGGAATTACAGCTTATCAAGCTGATAATGCAAAAATGGCAGTAACAACTGTAATGAATGTTCCTATTCGACTAATTATCACTGATATAAATATGCCCGATATGAACGGCATAGTTTTGGCAAAACAATTAAAAGAACGCTACACTTCAGTTCCAATTATTGCTATGTCAGCTTTACCTTTTAAAGATAACAAAGATGCTTTAGTTGAAGCTGGCATTTCGGGATTTTTGCGAAAACCCGTTAAACGAGAGCTTTTTATTGAAACAGTAAAAAAATATTTGATTTAGCTTCTCTTTTTGCACCTCATCATTTTTTTCTTCTTTATTGTTGCTATCTTATAGCTTTAAAAAAAGCAAACTATTTATATGATACCTTTTTTCTATCCTAAACTTTACTCCTTATTAAAAGAAGGAATAGAAAAAAAACAAGTAGTTAAAGATATTTTTTCTGGCTTAGTTGTTGGAATTATTTCCATTCCTTTAGCAATTGCTTTTGCAGTTGCATCAGGCGTTTCCCCTGAAAAAGGTTTGATCACTGCTGTTGTTGCTGGTTTTCTTATTTCTGTTTTAGGTGGTAGTAGAATTCAAATTGGTGGACCAACAGGTGCTTTTATAGTAATCGTTTTAGGAATTGTCAATCAATTTGGAATAAATGGATTAATAATTTCTACTATTCTTGCAGGGTTTTTGCTAATTGGATTTGGGCTTTTACGATTGGGCGCTTTACTCAAATATTTTCCACATCCTTTAGTAGTTGGTTTTACTAGTGGAATTGCGCTCATTATTTTTTCAACTCAAGTTAAAGATGCTCTTGGTTTAGAATTAGAATCAGTTCCAAGTGAATTTATTTTTAAATGGCTTACTTATTTCGAAAATTTGAATTCAATTAATTTTATAGCATTGGGTTTAACTTTAGCGACAATACTTATTGCAACACAATTCAAACGTATTAATGATAAAGTTCCAGGTTCTTTTGTTGCAATATTAATCATCACCTTAATTACTCAATATTTTGCTCTTCCTGTTACAACTATTGAAACCTTTTTTGGTGAAATTCCAAATAAGTTCAGTTTTTCTTTCCCAACTATAAATTTTCGTGAACTCCCTCAATATTTTGCCCCTGCTTTAACTATCGCCTTGCTTGGCGGCATTGAATCTTTACTTTCTGCTGTTGTTTCTGATGGTATGATTGGCGGAAAGCACCGATCTAACACAGAGTTAATAGCTCAAGGAATTGCTAATATTATCACACCTTTATTTGGTGGAATTCCTGCAACTGGCGCAATTGCACGCACAGCCACAAATGCAAAAAATGGTGGTCGAACTCCTATTTCTGGAATAGTTCATTCCCTAACTATTTTGCTAGTTATGTTATTTTTTGCTTATTGGGTAAAACTAATTCCAATGGCTTCTTTAGCAGGAATTCTTATTGTTGTCTCTTATAATATGAGTGAGTGGCGTTCTTTTCGTTCTATTTTAAATGGATCTATTTACGATATTATAATTCTACTGAACACTTTTTTACTAACTGTATTAGTTGATCTTTCCGTTGCTATTCAGGTCGGTGTTGTTTTATCCGCTTTATTATTTATGAAAAGAATGTCTGATTTTGGAAATAAAATTCCACCTGAGCTTGATGGTGATTTAATTGAAGATTATGATTCAATACCAAAAGAAATAGGTATTTATGAAATTTCAGGGCCTCTCTTTTTTGCTTCTGCTAGGGAATATTCTGAAGTTATTAATCAAATTGGAATTAAGAGTTCTATTTTGATTATTAGATTGAGACATGTTCCTTTTATGGATATTACAGGCGCTCATAATCTTAAAGAAACCTTATTTGAACTCAAAAAAAGAGGGGTAATTGTTATTCTTTCTGGTGTTAAACCAAGACTTTATCTCGATTTACGTAAAAATGGAATTTCTCAACTTGTTGGAAAACCATTTATTTTTGATTTATTTGATAATGCTCTTAAAGCTGCATTTTCTAAACATCAGCAAATATTCCCACCCAAAAAATTACACTAATTGCTTTTTTCTGTAATCAATCTAAATATTGTGTAGCTCATTCCACTTAAAAATAGCACAACAACAACTATAAGTAGAGCATCAAATCCATATAATGCTGATAAAAAAGAACCTACTACACAACCTATAAAAAAACCACCTAAAACGGTTAAATGTAAGTTAAGTCGTGCAAAATTTACTTCCACTCCTCTTAAATACTGCCCTATAAATATTCCAATATCAGTAACGATTCCTGTCATATGTGTTGTTCGTAATATTGCTCCACTAAAGGATGTTGCCATTGCATTTTGTAAACCACACGCCGCTGATAAAAATAAATCAGTTCATTTACTTGAGTATATATTTGTAAAATAAGCTAAAGCTAATAATGAGGCTTCCAACATGATTACAAAACCATAGCGTTTTCCGAAGCTTAATAGTTGGTCTCTTACAATTAAACTAGAAATTATAGCACCTAATAAGAAAAAAAAGACAATCGTTATAAAATGAATTAAATCGGACCAATTTAATTTGCTAAAATGTATACCAGCAGTACTTATTGTTCCTGTTAAATGTGAAACAGCCTGATGATGAACACTGAGTAAACTTATTACATTTATAGCTCCTGCAATAAAACTTAACGTGATTCCCCCAAATATAATCCAGCGAGGAATTAATGATTTCATGATTTTACTCTTATTTCTCGATATTAATTTTATGCCGTGTTTTGACTTTTAAATAGTGAGCATACTCCGAAAAGTAGTGTTCTTCTAAAGAATCGACGATTTCACACTATTTGAATGGGTGAAAACCGAAAAAAAAGATTTTCTGGAGAGGACTCAATAGTTATTTAATTGAATACTGCTAAAAATGCTTAACTAGTTCATTTTGCGATCATTTTTTATTTTCTTAAATCAATTTTTTAGTAAATATTCATTTCTACTCGATTTTGCAATAACTCTAAAAATACAAGGCTTTTTATAAACTTTTTCATTCTATCGGTTAAATCCTTAAATTTGTCCTCATTCAACACAAACCAGTTTATATTAGTATGAATAACACTACCGGATTTGGCCTATTAAAGGGAAAAAAAGGTATTATTTTCGGCGCTTTAGACGAAAGAAGTATTGCATGGCGCGCGGCATTAGCATGTCATAGAGAGGGAGCAGAATTTATATTAACAAATGCACCAGTTGCTTTACGATTGGGACAACTAAATGCACTTGCTGAACTAACAGGTGCCGATGTAGTTTCCTGCGATGTTACATCAGACGAAGATGTAATTAAACTAATGGAAACAGTAAAAGAAAAATTCGGTAAAGTTGATTTTATTCTTCACTCTGTTGGAATGTCTCCAAATGTTCGTAAAGGTAAAGATTACAAAAGTTTAAACTACGATTGGTATTTTCAGACTTTAAATATTTCAGCTATTTCTTTGCACCGTGTTTTACATCATGCAACTGAAACCACTAATGTTTTAAACGACGGTGGAAGTGTTGTGGCTTTATCTTTTATTGCAGCTCAACGTATTTTCAGTAAATATTCTGATATGAACGATGCAAAAGCTCTTCTAGAAAGTATTGCTCGTAACTGGGGAATGAGAATTGGTGCTCGTGGTATTCGTGTTAATACCGTTTCTCAAGCTCCAACTGCAACTTCAGCTGGAACTGGAATTAAAGGTTTTGATGCTATGTTTACTTATGCGCAAGCCGTTGCTCCTATGGGAAATCCTACCGCAGATGACTGTGCTGATTATTGTGTAAGCCTTTTCTCAGATTTAACTAAAGGTGTTACCATGCAGAATCTTTTCCATGATGGTGGTTTCTCAACTACTGGAATTTCAGAACGCTTTGTTTCTGAAATGAAAGAACTTTTCGGCGATATCGTTTAAATCTTCTTTTTATAAAATTTTTGAAGGACTGAAGTCTATTGATTTCAGTCCTTTTTTTTTGAAAAATTCTTAAGTTAAGTCATTATTAAACAGATGATTATAAGTTTTTTATTAAAAGACTTTTCATAACCCGAACCTAGTAATAAAACAAATAACGGACAAACCTGAACAAACTAAGTTCAAATAAGAAATGAAGATAATATCTCTTCTAATACCTCATTCTTCTGAAAGTTATTTCTTTACTCGAACTCAGCTGAATAAGAAATATAATAGTCAAGATTATAAATTTTCTACTATGGTTAGCAGCGAAATCATTATCAAAGCTTTATGGATCTGAAATTTTTTTCTAGAGAATTTTACTCACATCAAATTAAACTCAAGAGATCTCTAATTTAAATTGGAAATTGACCTGAGCAATTCTACCTTTATTCAATGAAAAATCAAATCGTTTTAGGTCTTGATCCTGGTTCGCGAACAACCGGTTTTGCCGTAGTTGAATTCACAGCAACTACTCGGAACGTTCTTATTTGTGATGTGATAAAACTCGATAAAATTCCGGAACACCAAGACAGACTCAAAGAATTATTTGAACACATTCAACAACTTATTGAAGTCTACAAACCTACAACTGCGGCTGTTGAAACTCCCGTTTATGGCAAAGATCCTTTAGCTATGTTAAAATTGGGAAGGGCACAAGCAGCTTGTATGTTAGCACCAAAATTAGCCGGTTTAACCATTACTGAATACTATCCTAAATCAGTAAAAAAGGCGATTACTGGTAATGGAAATGCTACAAAAGAACAAGTTGCACGCATGCTTGAACACATGACTAATTTAGATTTTACAAAAATTAAATTAGACGCAACCGATGCATTATCCGTTGCTATTGCTCATTATCTTTCTTTAAACCACCCTCTAAACGCTCAATTTCCAAAAAAGAAATCGCATCAAAACCGATCTGTTTCTTCTTGGGAAGATTTCGTTAAACAAAACCCAAGCCGTATTAAATAATAGCTATGATTTATTTTCTTCAAGGAATTCTACGCTCAAAACTCCCAACTTTTGTAGTTCTTAATGTGAATGGTGTTGGTTATGGAATCAATGTTTCTGCTAACACAACGGCTACTTTACCAGCAATTGGTGAAAAAACAGAACTCATTATTCATCATCATATTACAGAAATGAGCCAAACTCTTTTTGGTTTTGCCGACGAACAAGAAAAAGCCTTATTCGAATTATTGATTACCGTTAAAGGTATTGGGCCAAAAATGGGAATTTCCATTTTATCGGGAATGTCAGGTTCTCAAATTCAAGAATCTATTGCAAAAGCCGATTTGGTTATGTTATCTCGAATTCCAGGAATTGGAAAAAAAACAGCTGAACGAATAGTTCTTGAACTCAAAGATAAAATGGGATTCCAATCATCGAGTAATTCTTCAAGTTTAGGTGAAGCTTCATCTAATTTAGCTCAAGATGCCGTTTCTGGACTTTTATCATTAGGATATAAACAGCTCGATGCCGTAAAACAAGTTTCTGATTGTGTTAAATCTGGTGTTGTTTATAAAAATGCCTCAGAACTTTTACGTGATGCGCTAAAAAGACTAAATTCATAAGTAATTTGTTCTGATCTATAATTTTAATTTTTTTTAAACTTGTAAGCTTACCATATTTAAAACGTTATCTTCATTTTGGTAACAATTTCTTAATTAGATATTAACCTATTAAAATGCTTAGTTTTAAGAACTTTAAATTCTTAGCCTAAATACAACGTGCAACAGAAAAAAACCATTCTTGTAGTTGACGATGAGAGAGATTTATTAGACCTCATCGAATATAATTTGAAAAAAGAAGGATATGATGTTCTTAAAGCCGAAGATGGACTTGAGGGCATCAGAATGGCAAAAAAATATAAGCCTGATTTAGTTTTGCTCGATATCATGATGCCAAAAATGAATGGGCTTGAAGCTTGTGAGCAAATTCGCGAAGACGATGAAATTAAGCATACTCCAATTATTTTTTTAACCGCTAAAAATGATGAAAAAACTGAAGTTAGAGGTTTAAATCTTGGCGCTGATGATTTTCTGACTAAGCCTATCTCAACAGCTAAACTGGTTTCTAGAATAACCGCTGTTTTACGCAGACTCGATAGCTTGAATGTGGATAACTCAGATCAACTCAGTGCAAATGAGAATTTATTAAAAGTACATGACCTTGTTATTGACCGTGAACGATTTATTGTTTTAAAAGAAGAAACTGAACTACAACTTCCTAAAAAAGAATTTGAATTATTATTTTATTTAGCCAACAGAAAAGGTAAAGTTCTTGATCGACAAACCTTATTAAATGAAGTTTGGGGAAGTAATATCTATGTAATTGATCGAACTATAGATGTTCATATAAGAAAAATTCGTGAAAAGCTTGGAGATGATTATATTGAGACCGTAAAAGGTGTCGGATATCGTTTCAAAGAATAAGCGTGAAATCATTTTTTTTTAAAACTTCCCTTAGAATTGCCGGTTTAACTTCTTTCATAGTTTTCGGGCTTTTATTTTCTTTTTTCAGCTTTCAATTTGGAGCCGAACGAAGTCTATTTCTTTCAGGAATTTTTACTCTATTAAATGCTCTTTTAATTTATGGAATTTCAAATTTTATTTTAAATGAGCGATTACTGCGAATTAATGATGATATTCAGCGAATACGGCAAAAAAAATTCGATGAGTTTGATGCGGACTTTAATTTAAATAGAGATGAAATTGATGGAATTATTCACCAAATTACACTTACATCGGAGACCATTGAAAAAGAATTAAAACGCTTAAAACAAATTGAAAATTATAGAAAAGAATTTATTGGGGACGTATCTCACGAACTAAAAACTCCAATTTTTGCAATTCAAGGTTTTATTGAGACTTTATTAGATGGGGCAATTGAAGATGAGGCAGTAAATAAACTGTTTCTAAAAAAAGCCTTGAGAAATGTGAATCGACTCATATTTCTTACCAATGATTTAATGGAAATTTCTAAACTCGAAACAGGTGAATTAAAAATTCAGTTTGAAGAGTTTAATCTAGCCACAACTATTTACGAAATAATTGAAAGTTTACATTTTAAAGCTGAAAAAGAAAAGATTGACTTAAATATGGATGAAGTCTCTGATGTACTTCGAGTTCGCGCAGATAAAAATCATTTTAGACAAATAATGATAAATCTTGTTGAGAATGCCATTAAATACAACCGACCTGATGGCTCCGTACAAATTGGGGCAAAATTGTATCCTCAGCACCCTAAAAAGATTCTTATTTATATTAAAGACAGTGGTATAGGAATAGAAAAAAAGAATATTAGACGATTAACTGAACGATTTTTTAGAGTAGATAAATCTCGATCAAGGGAAAAAGGTGGAACTGGGTTAGGCTTATCTATTGTAAAACACACCATTGAAGCTCACGGTGAACAATTGTTTATTGAAAGTATTCCTAACGTAGGGTCAACGTTTTCTTTCACCGTTCAGAATGCTCAAATGAGCTAGAATTATACTTATCAATCGTGTACTAATAAAAATACTATGATTATCAGCAAACTTGAGCATGATAGATTAAACCTAGAACCGTTGCAAAATTATGCACAAAGTTTCTCCCTCCAGAACAAATTAAATTTAAAAAAAATGAGTCTTTCATTTGGAGGGAGATTAAAAGGGTGGTCAGATTAAAATTATTTATAAATCATTTAAAATTCATTTTTTCACTATCCAATCATCAAAACCAGCCTGTGTTATCAAACCATTCTTAAAATTAAATTTTTCTCTTACATATTTATTTCTGAGTGCCTGATATTGAAACCAGTTTAAATAAACTCCCAAACTTTCATTCAACACGTTCTCTTCAAATTTTGATTTTATATCTAAGTCATTGAGCCAAAAGTTAATAGCACACCTATTTCCACTTAAATAATCCTTCAAAAAATCAAATGAATCTTCGTTTGTTTGGTCATCTATTTTCCACTCAATTCTAAAAGGGGCTTTTTTGGTGAAATATTTTTTATGCATAATTCGCTTTCTAGATTTAAGCGCATGCAAGCGGTAAAGTGACATCAACATACGATTCGTAGATGCAAGACCTTTAAAAGCCCCAAAGAGTTCGTCAAACGTTGAGCCGTGCTCTGTTAAAGCCCAACCTATTTCAATTGAGTCTTGCTTTTTTTTGAGACCAACAAATACATATAATTCGTGCTTTGTGTTTGCTCTATTGAACTGCGGTTTACATTTTCTGAGATATTCATTCTCTTTTAACAACGTTTTTTCTTCATTTTCACATATTTCCGTTTCTACTCGATCAATTTTACTCACTAACCGAACTAAACGCTTAGAATCTTTATCAGGTTGAATTCTTCCATAAGACAAGATTCGTGTTCTTAGCTGAATCGATTTACCTACATAGAGCAAGGTATTTGAAGCATCATAAAATCGATAAACACCACATGAATTGCTTATCCCTTCTAATATTCCAGTCTTAATTTTACGTTTAAATGGATTAATCCATTTAAATAAATTCAGTTGCCTGTACTTTTCTGTAAATTGCAGCATAATGTTCTTTTTGATCAATTTAATGTAGTACAATGTCAGAACCAGACACTCAAAAGAGAAAAGATTTTGCGACTAAACTAATTTTTGGAATTGGGATTATTATCTTAGTTATTAAGTTTTTTGCGTTTTTTGTTACAGGTTCATCAGCCATTTATTCAGATGCATTGGAATCTATTGTGAATGTAATTACAGCGGTAACTGCATTTATTGCAATTCGAATTTCCTCTCAGCCTGCCGATAAAGATCATCCTTATGGTCATGGTAAGGTTGAATACTTTTCAGCTGCTTTTGAGGGCATTCTGATTATTCTGGCAGGTTTATTTATAGTTTATGAAGCTGTATTTGCATTTATTGATGGAATTCATGTTCTAGAAATCTCCAAGGGATTAATTTTAATTTTGATAACAGCTATTTTGAATGGATTATTGGGAATGTATCTCATTCGTACAGGTAAGCAAATGCGTTCAGATACCTTAATTGCTTCAGGTTATCATGTTTATTCCGATTCAATTACATCGTTTGGAGTTTTTATTGGGTTGATTTGTGTTAAGCTTACTGGAATATTATGGATTGATCCTGTAATTGCTCTTTTTGTTGCCGTTCATATCATTTTTCAAGGTTCAAAATTGCTCAGAAGTTCATTAATGCGTTTAATGGATAGTGCCGATGAGGAAGCACTTTCTCTAATTTCTACCTGTTTAGCAAAGATTAGAAGAGATGAATGGATTGCACCACATAGACTTAGAGCTTGGAGAAGCGGTTCACAATTATTCATAGATTTTCATCTAATAATGCCATGGTATTTTAGTTTAAGGCAGACTCATGATGCTGAACACGAAATTAAAAATCGATTTTCTGAAACAATGAATGAAAAGGTAGAATTAATTATTCATACCGAACCTTGTTTCCCTGAAGCTTGTCGTTATTGTAGAATGAAAAATTGCTTCTATCGTTCTGATGCTCAAGAAGTAAATTCCATTTGGTCTAAAGATATGTTGATGAGCATTCCTGAAATGCCAAAACCAAATAAAGATATTCTCTGAATTCACTTCAAGTTTTCCACACGTTTTAATATTCTTTATATAATTATATATATATAGTAAGTAAATAGTAGAGCGTGTGGATATGTGGATAACTTTACTCATCACCAAATACAAAAGTAAATGTTTTTCATTTGTTGATAAGTTTGTTCGTAAACTTTGCAATAATATCAATGAGATAAGAAAGTCTGAGTATATTTATCCACATTTGTACATATAAGACATATCTTCATATATATGCTACTTATCCACATACTCTTTTCGAACTCATAGAATGTGAATAAATAATTCGAAATGTGAATCAATGTGTATTATTTTTAGAGCTTACAAAAAATTGAACCTAAAAGCATAGTTTTCCACATAGTTATCCACCTTATGAGAGCAGTTATCCAGAGAGTTTCTTCAGCTACTGTTACCGTTGAACACAGAATTACAGGTAATATAAATCATGGACTTTTAGTTCTTTTAGGGATTCATTCAACGGATACAATTGAAAAATTAGAGTGGATGGCTTCAAAAATTGCACGGCTCAGAATTTTTGAAGATGATGAAGGAAAAATGAATAAATCTGTTCAAGATGTGAACGGTTCAATTTTAGTTGTTTCCCAATTCACTTTATACGGTGATGCAAAAAAAGGAACAAGACCTAGTTTTATTGAAGCTGCGCCACCAAATCTAGCTATTCCATTGTATGAAAAATGCATCGATTTACTTGAATCCACCCATAATGTACGTGTCGAAACAGGTGTATTTGGAGCAATGATGAAAGTAGAATTAATCAATGATGGACCTGTTACCATCATTTTGGAGAAATAATGGCTGTTATTTTTATTTTTATTGATGGTATTGGAATTGGTAAAGAAAATGAGTTTAATCCCTTTTACACTAATCATTTACCAGGTTTTGAATTATTAAGTGGCGGAAAATTAGGTGAATCAAGTAAACAAATAATTTCACATAATCATGTTTTTAAACAAATTGATGCCAATTTAGATATGGATGGTTTGCCACAAAGTGGAACAGGGCAGGCTTCGTTGTTTTGTGGAATGAATATGTCTCTATTGATTGGAAAACATTTCGGTCCTTACGCACATTCACAAACGAAACCGTATTTAAAAGAAGAATCTCTATTTTCTGATCTTTTAAAAATGGGAAAATCACCTCATTTTATAAATGCTTATCCCAAACCATTTTTTGTAAATGCTGAAAAAAGAAGTCGATGGTCTTGTACAACTTGGATGACAATGGGAGCCGGTTTAAGTTTAAATACTGAAGATTTAGTCATTAATGGGGAAGCAGTTACAGCTGAAGTAAAACAAGATTATTGGAAGAAAAAATTAAGAATTGAACTTCCAGAAATAAAAGAAGCTGAAGCAGCTCAAAGAATCCTAAAAAAAGCGAATCAACATGATGTAGTTCTTTTTGAATATTTTTTAACGGATAAAGCGGGGCATGAGCAAAATCCAGAAAATGCATTTTCTTCACTTGAAAGAATTGATAAACTTTTGCAAGAACTAATTAAGGAAATTGGAAATCATACGCTTTTAATAACAAGTGATCATGGAAATATCGAAAACTTAGCGGTGAAGACTCACACTAGAAACCTTGTTCCTTTATACGCTTATGGCGAAAATGCACAAAACTTCGAAAAAATAGAATCCATTGTTGATGTAAAAAATGCTATTCTTAAATGTTTTGAGTGATTTAGATAATTATTAGAACCCCATTTATTAGTTACCTGAGTTTTGAATTAGAAAGAAAACTCCCCTTTTTACCCAAAACTAATTTGCTAAAAAAGACAGAAGAAATTTAAAGGGGCAAGGGGGATTTTACGATATATTTTATTTTTGTATGTATTTGTATAGTGTTTAGAAGTAAACAAAGCAAAATTGAGCATTTTTAGAATTGATTTTTGTAAATTGGATCCACTTAAAAAAACAAATTTCACGGTTTACACCCAATCCAATCTCATTTAAATAGCAGAATAGTTAAACTCAGGTTTTTATAGATAAAGTCGAAAAACTAATCATACTTGGTTTTTAAGGAATCACGGCTAAAAGATGCGTTAAATGTATAACTCAATTTTAAATCAGTTTATAACTAGTGATTAATCGAATACAAAGAAAACCAATTTTAATGGCTCACTATTAGTAATTCATAAAACAAAAAAAGTCATGAACTCTGAATTACTCCATTCGTTCTTGACTTTTTTTTTAAATAGCTAGAAACGAATTAAGTTAACTCAGCACAAATTCGGTTAAAAATATCTTCAACAGTTCCAACACCATTTATCGAAGAAAATATTCCAGTCGATTTATAATAGGCCATCACAGGTGAAGTCTCTTTTTCATAAACTTGAAGTCTCACTGCAACTTTTTCTGGAGTATCATCGGTACGATCTTGGCCTCGGGAAAGAATTCGTTTCTTGAGTTCTTCATTCGGAACTTCAAGTCCAATACAAGCATTCACTTTCATGTTATTTTCAGCTAAAAAAGCGTCAAATTGTTCTGCCTGATTAACTGTTCTTGGAAAACCATCGAGGATATATCCATTTTTGAATTCGTCTTTGCTTACAGCATCAACTACAACTTCAACCACAACCTCATCAGGTACTAAATTTCCAGAATCAAGTATTGATTTAACTTTTTTACCTAATTTGGTTTGGTTTTTTATATGACCTCTGAAAATATCTCCAGTAGATAATTGTTTGATAGAGAATTTTTCCTCCAATAATTTCGCTTGTGTGCCTTTTCCAGCACCTGGTGGTCCAAATAAAACTAAAATCATAAAATATTAAAAAATAATAGGTTAGAATTAAAATTATAAGCTTACGGCGAGAAGTACAAACTAAAACCAACCTGTTTTTTTGTTCCTGCTAAATAGTGCCGTAAAGAAAATGGGTCATTTTTTTGAATCAGGAAAATACTTTAATTACAAAAGAGTTCAAAAAAATAACAAATTCATAATTGAATTGATTCAATTATTAACAAATGCGTTTTACCTTTTCTTTTATTTTCTGTTTCTAATTAAAATTTTTATTTCATTCAATAGCTAGATCTACTCCGTTAAATGTAAAACCAAGATTTATAAGTATTTTTTTTAATGGTATTTAGTTTAGGATTGATGGATTGTACATTTCACAAATTTGATTCGTAATATGAAAAAATTAGCTCATCTTCTTACCCTTAGTCTATTGATAATAGCTAGTTTATCACTAGATTTATCGGCACAACATGTTAAACACCAAGCAGGACCTATGTTAGGTTATGTAGAGCACATGGAAGTTGGAATTTGGTATCAAACAAATTCAAAAGCATCTGTGCAGGTACTTTATTGGAAAAAAAGTGATCCTAAAAAGGTGTTTAAAACAGAAATAAAAGAACTCAAATCAGATGTATATTTTATAGGAAAATTTGTATTAACAAATTTAGATTTTGGAACAGTTTACGAATATCAAGTAAGTGTTGATGGTAAAATCTTGAAATTTTCTTATCCATTACAATTTACGACTCAAGATTTATGGCAGTGGAGAAAAGACGCCCCTGACTTTTCTGTTGCCCTTGGTAGTTGTCTTTATGTAAACGATCCACCTCAAGATAGACCTGGAAAAGCTTATGGCGCATCGCCGCAACTGTTAGAATCAATTGCTGATATGAAGCCAGATGTTATGCTTTGGACGGGTGATAATATTTATTACAGAGAAACTGATTTCTATTCTAAAGCCAGAATGATTTATAGAAATAATGAAGCAAGAAGTCTGAAAGAGATGCAAAGACTTTTATCCACGGCTGCAAATTATGCAACTTGGGATGATCATGATTATGGACCAAATAATGCAGATCGTTCTTATAAATTCAAAGATATAACTCTTGATTTATTTAACTCCTTTTGGTTTAATCCAAACGCAGGCGAAGTTGACAACAAAGGCGTTTATTTTGATTTCAAATACAATGACATTGATTTTATTTTACTCGATGACAGATATCATAGAGCTCCAAATGACTTAATCGATTCTACGAAAACATTTTTTGGAAAAAAACAACTTACTTGGTTAAAAGATAGATTACTAAATAGTTCAGCTCCATTTAAAATTGTAATTAATGGAAATCAAACAATTAATAAAAGTAATCCTTATGAAGGTTTTAATCACTATCAGAATGAACAAAATGAATTACTTGAGTTTTTAAAAAATCAAAAAATTGAAGGAGTGGTTTTTTTCTCAGGTGATAGACATCATACAGAACTTTTAAAATTAGAAAAAGATGCAATGTATCCGCTTTATGAATTCACAAATTCACCTTTAACAAGTGGTTATAATGCTAATTTGAGCGAAAAAGAATTAAATAACCCCTTAAGAGTTGAGGGTACTTTGGTTAATAACACTCAAAATTTTGGAATGATGAAGGTTTTTGGTCCTCGAAAGAACCGTTCTATTTCTTTACAAACCTATGATCCAAAGGGTAAATTGATTTGGGAACACACTATTAATGAAAAAGAATTGAAATTCAAATCTGATAAATGAGCGTACTCCGAAAAGTAGTTTTTAGCAAAATATGCGTCGAATTCGTAGTATTTTGAGTGGTATAAACTTAAAGAATTGACTTTTTGAAGTGGACTCATAAATAGATATAGTACTTAGAAATACTTAACTTACCTAGTTTTTTTTAATATGTATATATTCATCTTAGTTCATTAATTGATAATCTTAGTTCTTGATAAAAATTGTGGCAATAATATTAGATTTGAACTAAGAAAAACGTCTTTCAATTAATACTCTCAAATAGCCATGAAGCGAAAAGTAATCTCAAAGGCAACGTGAAATGAATTCTAGAATTTAACTCCAAATTGAATAAAGATAGCATTTCATGGTTTCTCAAATAGCTTCGCAATCACGAGTATCATTTTTCAGTGGATTGACAATACCTTTTTACCAGTTTTCTACTTTATTTCTTTTCGCATACTCAGTTTAATAAAATAAATTACATTCCTAAAACAAAATTTCGGTCTAAATAAAGTATTAATCAGCAATGTATAACTAATAAATCATGAGCAAGACGAACATTTTTTGGTAGCTCATTTTCAACTTCAGCTTGTTTTATTTGACTATTCATGTGAACAATCCAAGCATTCTTTGGGTTAATTTTAGTAATAACTTCTAATGCTTCAGGAATAGTAAAATGTGTTGGATGTGTTGGACTCATACGTAAGCCACTGATAACCAGTTGATTACAATTTTTACAAAAATGAATTGCTTCATCTGTTAAGTATGATACATCGGTTATATAAACAAGATCATTAATTTTGTAAGCCCAAACCTCCATAGTCCCATGTTGAACTGGAAATGGAGTTATTTTTATATCACGATATTCAAAAGATTGAAATAGATTTACATGTATAAAGTCAAAATCAACAGAGCCAGGAGTTTTAACAGGAGGAAACATGTAAGGGAATCGCTCTTTAATTGATTTTATACAATTTGGAGAAGCAATTGTTTTAATTGGTTTTTTTTGAACATAATTAAACGGTCTTAAATCATCTAAGCCACCGATATGATCTGCGTGTTCATGAGTTAATAGAAGTATATCAATTTTCTTAATTCCTGAACGTAAACTCTGTAACCTAAAGTCAGGGCCAACATCTATCAATAGAGAAGTTTGTTCGGTTTGTATAAAAGCTGAAACACGTAGTCGATAATCTCTTGGATCAAGACTAAGACTATCATAAGAAAATCCACCTGCAACAGGCACACCCATTGATGTCCCAGTTCCTAAAAAGTTTAATTTCATGATAAATCAAACTCCTCATTTTTCTTTTTACTGTAAATACTCATCTTCCACATACGTTCTAATTCTTTTCGTAGAACAGGTTTTATAAACTGCTCGTCAATATTTAACTCATAAAGTGCTTTAGCAAGTAGTGATACCTGAAAATCAATGGGGTGTAATTTATTTAAAACTAGATATTTTTTACCCTCAACTGTACATGAATCACTCTTAAAATTGCCTTTTTCTTTTCTGATTTCAATTCCGAAACCAGTTAATAAATCCTCTAATTCTGAATATAATCGATCTGTTTTCATAGTTAAAAACTTAATCCTAATCCAAAAGTTAGTGCTTTTAAGTTATAATCAAAAAGAAATGAATCAATATCATAAATATGAAACAAGTAGGAATTATGAATAGATAATCGTGAGTTTCCCCATACTCTGAATGTATTTAATTGAACTTTACTCTCTAATAATGTTTTGCTCCCATATTTACCACCAATTCCACGTGCCGAAAATCCATAATGTGCTAATTGACTTAAATGAAGCCGTAACCAAGGTTTAAATTGGACTGAAGACTCAATACCTGTTCCAAATGTAAATCCTGTTTGTTCAAATCGACTTTCAGTTAAATCGACATTTGAAGAAGAAATGGTAAAAGAATCAGTGGTTAAATGTAGTGGAATCGCAATTAAAAACTTCTTTGTTCGTGTTAAAGTAATGTTCCCTAAAAAAGTTAAGGATAAACTTGTGTAACGTAATTGATTTTGTGATCCAAGAGAAGTTCCATAATCAATATGAATATGAACTAAACCGAATTGACCATGTAAATAATAAACAGGGTCGATAAAATTGAATTGAGCAGTTTGTAAACGGTAATCTGATGAGGTTTTGCCTTTGTAGGAAAAATCGACAAATGAAGTTCCTGCCGAAAAAATTAGAGAAGATTCGTCTGTAATAGCATCTTTTTTTTGTGACTTAACCGAAAACATTTGCGCTGATAACGTTTCAAATGTTAGAAAAAGAAAAAGAAAAATGTTAAGTTTGAGCTTCACTTTATTCATAGATAGAAGAGAAAAGGAACGTTTTTCGTTTAATTTTAAATTCTTAAAACACATAGTAACAATTAATTTTTCAAAATAGTATGAAAATTTTAATATCTATCCTTATTGGTACTTTTTTTATGTCATTTTCATCTGATTCATTTTACGGTTATAAAGTAAAAAACATTGATGGAGAGGAAATATCACTTGAATCGTACAAAGGTAAAGTATTGCTTGTTGTAAATACAGCATCAAAATGTGGTTATACTCCACAATATGAAGGTCTTCAGGATATTTATGCTGAATATAAAGATCAAGGCTTTGAAATCTTAGGTTTTCCAGCTAATAATTTTATGGGGCAGGAACCTGGAAGCGATAAAGAAATTAAAGAATTCTGTACAGCAAAGTATAATGTGGAATTTCAAATGTTCTCAAAAGTGTCTGTTAAAGGAAAAGATCAACATCCTTTATTTGCTATGTTAACAGAAACAGAGAATCCAGATTTTAAAGGTAGTATTAAATGGAATTTTGAGAAATTCCTTATTTCAAAAGATGGTACATTGCTACATCGTTTCCGTTCAGGTGTTAAACCGACTGATAAAGAAATGAAAGCTGCAATTGAAGAAGCTATAAAAAACTAAATGTTTTTTTTAACTGCTATTTCAGAATTCAATTTTTGGATTTCAATCATTCAAATAGTGTTTAACTGTGATTAATTTGCTGCAATACCTTCTTTGAATAATCTGATTTTTAAACATAAAAGGCTGTCTGAGTAATCTGGCAGCCTTTTTTTGTAAATATTTTGATAAAATTATAATCAGTTGTTTTTATTCAACCCACTCGGCTATAAATACATTAGTTTCACGACTTGGTTTTCTATCAGTTCTTCTATTAGAAGCAAAAACTAAGAACTTACCATCATGAGAAAACATAGGGAATGCATCAAATGTGCCGGAGTTTGTTATTTGCTCAAGTTTTTTAGTATCTGGATCAATCATAAAAATATCAAAGATGCGACCGCCTTTATCCATTGTATGATGGTTTGATGAAAAGAGAATTCGATTATTGTCTGGGTGAAAAAATGGAGCCCAATTTGCACCTAGTAAACTAGTAATTTGTACAATATTATTTCCGTCAATATCTGAAGTATATACATTCATTTCTTTTGGTTCAACTAAGCCTTTAGACAGTAATTTTTTATACATAGGTAATTCTTCTTCAGTTGGTCTGCTCGCTCTCCAGACAAGTTTTTTAGAATCATGGGAGAAGAAAGCACCGCCATCGTAACCTGGTAAAAACGTGATTTGTTTAATTTCTTTAGTTTCAAACTCATAACGCCATAAATCTAAATCACCAGATCGTGTTGAAGTAAAAATCATGTATTTACCATCTGGTGAAATGGTTGCCTCTGCATCGTAACCTTCACCACCAATTAACAATACAGATTCAGTTGAAGCATTATCTTTGATATAAATATCGAATGTATTGTATATGGCCCAAACATATCTCCCATCTTCAAAAACGGGAGCTTTTGGACAATTTGCATCAGCAAAGTGAGTAGAAGAGTAAACTATTTTTCCATTTGGATGAAAATAAGAACAAGTGGTTCTCCCTTTCCCAGTTGATACTTCTTGATATTTTGAGCCAGTACTTAATGGACTTCCATCAGCATTCATAACATAAATTTGATCACAAGCTTGTGAATTTATTTCTGACCAATCCGATTGAAAGATGATTTGTTTATTGTCAAAACTCCAATAGGCTTCCGCATTATTTCCACCAAAGGTTAATTGGCGAATGTTTGTTAGATGTGTTTCGGTATCAAATTTTAAGGAGTGGTTTTGAGTAATTACTTCTGGTTTTACTCTATTTTCAATTGGTTTTTCAACAATTGCTGGCTTTTCAATTGTGCAAAAACTAAAAAACGACATAAAAGCGAATAGGTATCTTTTTTTTAATAACATAGGTATGATTCAGTTTAATAAATGTGAACGTAAAAAAAATCTTGGAATTGTCACTTTAAGCGTATGTCCTTCTTTTGTTTCCATCTCATATACGCCTTCCATTGATCCTGATGGTGATTTTAGGACACAGTAACTTTGATAGGTAAACGATTCGTTGGGATTTATAAAGGGTTGTTTACCAATAACACCTTCACCATTAACTTCATAAATATCGCCCATACTATCTTTTATTAACCAACTTCTTCTTAAGAGTTGTACGGTCACTTGTTGTAGATTTACTATGGTCACGGTATAAAGAAAAACGTATTTCTGAGTTAAAACATTAGACTTATCTTCTGCAAATACAGGTCTAACGCTAACACTAATTTCATTTGATAGTTGTTTATATTCGAACATGACTAAAAATAATAATTAATAGTACATTTTACAGCATAATTACCGTATTTAGTATTGACTTCAATTAAATATTGTTGGTATATTTGAGTCTTCCAAAAAATGGTCCGGTAGTTCAGTTGGTTAGAACGCCTGCCTGTCACGCAGGAGGTCGAGGGTTCGAGTCCCTTCCGGATCGCAAGCTCATCATTTTAATGATGGGCTTTTTTTTTATATAAACTATTCAAAATCTCGTGTATTTTAGTATTAAGTGTAGTTATGGTTTAGATTTTTTTATTCTAGAGCGTAGCAACATTTCGTTTCATTCTTTTAATCAGCCTTCTATTCAAATTATTAAATCTTTATGCTTTCATCAAATTATCCCAAGTACGATGTTATAGTTGTAGGTGGTGGTCATGCCGGTAGTGAAGCCGCCGCCGCCGCCGCTGGTATGGGTTCAAAAACCCTACTCATATCCATGAATCTTCAGACTATAGGTCAAATGAGTTGTAACCCTGCAATAGGAGGTGTTGCTAAAGGTCAAATTGTTCGTGAAATTGATGCTCTAGGTGGTATTATGGGTAAAGTAACTGATCAAGCATCCGTTCAATTCAGAATGTTAAACTTGAGTAAGGGTCCTGCTATGTGGAGTCCAAGAGCTCAATGTGATAGGATGTTATATGCTCAATTAATTCGTGAAGCTTTAGAACGTTTACCAACATTACATTTCAGGCAAGACAATGTTATCGAAATACTTATCACCGATAGCAAAGAAGTATATGGGGTAAAAACCCAAATAGGACAGGTTTATCATGCTGATAATATTATAGTTACAAGTGGTACTTTTTTGAATGGAGTAATTCATATTGGAGAAAATCAATATGGTGGAGGTAGATCTGGTGAAAAAGCATCAAAAGGAATTACCGAGTGTTTATTACACTATGGTTTTGAAGCTGGTAGATTAAAAACAGGCACACCACCACGTTTAGATGGAAGAAGTATTGATTATTCAAAACTAGAAGAACAATATGGTGATGAAAATCCAAAAGCATTTTCATTTTCTACAAAGAAAATGCCTACTCATGAAAAACAACTTTCATGTTGGATTGCTTATACAGATACAAATGTTCACGAAGAGCTTCGATTAGGTTTTGATAGAAGTCCTATGTTTAATGGACGAATTAAATCAACAGGTCCAAGATATTGTCCATCCATTGAAGATAAAATAAATCGTTTTGCAGATAAGGATAGACATCAGTTGTTTCTCGAACCAGAAGGATGGAATACGTATGAGATGTATTTGAATGGGTTTTCAACGTCTTTGCCTGAAGATGTTCAATATGAATCGTTAAAGAAAATAGCTGGTTTTAAAAATGTTGTTGTCTTACGTCCTGGTTATGCAATTGAATATGACTATTTTCCACCACATCAGGTAAAACGTTCTTTAGAAACCAAATTAATAGATGGCTTATTTTTTGCTGGTCAAATTAATGGAACAACAGGGTACGAAGAAGCTGCATGCCAAGGACTTATGGCTGGTATTAATGCTTCAAGAAGAGTTCAAAAGAAAGAGCCAATTATATTAAAAAGATCTGAAGCTTATATTGGAGTCTTAATTGATGATTTGGTTTCGAAAGGTACAAACGAACCGTATAGAATGTTTACATCTCGTGCAGAACATCGAATTATTTTAAGACATGATAACGCAGACTTGAGATTGATGGATATAGGAAAAGAAATTGGACTAATAAATGAGTCCGTTCATCAGGAGTATTTGTTAAAAAAGAAAGAAATTGATCTATTAATTAAAGAATTACATAATTATTCAGTTAAACCTGAGATCTATAATACTTTCTTAGTAACTATAAATTCATCTAGTCTAAATCAATCTATTAAATTGCCTAATTTGTTAACAAGGCCAGAAATTAGTTTAAATAATTTAATAACGATTGATGAATCGCTTAATGCTTTAGTTTCTGATATTACAAATAATGATCAAGTCATTGAACAAGCTGAAATTCAAATAAAATATGCTGGCTATATTCAAAAAGAATTTGAGATGGTTAGCTCATTTAACAGACAAGAAAGTTTAAAAATTCCACTTTCAATTAATTATGGAGCAATTCATAGTTTATCAGCTGAAGCCGTTCAAAAGTTAAATAAAGTTAAGCCCGAAACCATAGGGCAGGCTTCTAGAATTTCTGGAGTTAATCCAAGTGATATTGCTATATTAATGGTATATATTAAAAACTAATGTTTCACGTGAAACAATGAATTATATAAATGAATAAAAAAATCGAAATAGTTAATGTTTCACGTGAAACGTTTCAAGAAGTTGAGTGGTACAATATGAAATATTTACCACACTTCAAGGAATACGTTCGTCAAATCTTGTGGTGGAATGCAAAAATTAACTTAGTAAGTCGAAATCAGTCTGAGCAATCAATTCAAGAGCATATTAGGCATTCGCTTGTTCCTTGTATTACGGAAACGTTTTGGAAGGCAAGAACAATTGTAGATGCGGGAACAGGTTCTGGTTTGCCTGGAATCCCATTATCCTATTTAAATGATGATGCCATATTTCATTTGGTTGATATCAATATGAAAAAAGCAACAGCCGTTAAACAAATGGTATACAATCTTAAATCGCAATCTACTGAAGTTCATTGCGCAGATATAGAAACGTTTATTCCACAGCATCAAGAAAAGGTAATAATGGTTAGTAAGCATGCTTTTAAGCTTAATGAACTGTTATGTAAAGATTTTCCAGTAAAATACGATGGGTTTTTATTCTTAAAAGGAAACGATTATCAAACAGAGCTAAATGATGAGATTTTTGATAAGTTTAACGTTAGAGCCTATAATTTACAATCTGGAACAGAAATACCCTTTTATAGACAAAAATATTTGCTAGAAATTCTTTCAAAATAAAAATATCAAATTTAAAAATATGAGTGACTCGATTAAAAGTGCAGACAGACGATTAAAACTTTTATTAATGCTTCAATCGAGTAGACAGTTGTCTGTAAATAAAATTGCAGATTATTTTGATGTAAGTAGAAGGACAGTATTTCGCGATTTGAGAGCCTTGCAAGATATGGAAGTGCCGATTATGCACGATTCAGTTGAAGGCTATAGTCTTATGAAAGGTTATAAAGTTCCCCCTTTGATGTTTACTGAAAGAGAATTAGCTAGTATTGTTTTAGGTTTATCCTTTATGAAAGGTCAATCAGATAATTCTATGAGAAGTGATGTAGCTCAGGTTTTATTGAAAATTAAAAATGTAATTCCTTCAAATCTATTGTCGTTTATACAATCTATTGAAGAAAATGTGATTTCATCACCATACTATTCAGATTTTAAATCTCTACCTCAATTAGGTGATTGGTTCTCGATTTGCTCAGCAATATCAGAGCGCACAAGAATACAATTTGATTATATAAATGCACAAGGGGAGAAAAGTAAGCGTCAAATTGATCCTTATTTTGTTGTTTTATACCAAGATCATTGGAATGTTATAGGTTTTGATTATTCCCGAAATGATCGAAGAAACTTTAAGTTAGAAAGTATTTCAAACACAAAACATTTGCTTGAACGTTTCGAACCAATTACTAATGATCAAAAACAAAAATTAATTTATAATCAAAAAGTCGAGAGCAATGTTGTCTATGTCGTAAGTATTAAGAATGACCATTTAAATCCGTTTTTACGAATATTCCCAGCATACATAGTAAAAAAAGAAGTAAAAAAAGAAATAACAACACTTAGTTTTGTTTTTGATAATGTAGAATTTATTGCTTCATTTTTAGTAACTCATCTTAATTATATAGCCGTTGAGTCTGAAGTATTAAAAACTGAAATAAAAAACCAGTTGCGGAATCAACTTTCGAAATTGGAATAACTCCAAATCATTTCTTATTGATTATCAACCCTTAGTATCTAAAAGAGTTGAAGCCAAAGAAAACAGCTTATCCAAGTTCAAGAATAGTAATGAATTAATATAAGCCAAATTAAAGTTCATCGTTCTGTACGGAACACTTTTGGAAGCAGCTGTGCCTAATTTTGGCGTAGTTTCGAGATCGCTTTCCATGGTTTTTCAAATTGTTTCACCTAGTCATTAGTGTCATTTAGAAGCCAAATAAAATTCACCCTGTTTTATTCTAATTGTTGACTAATTATTTTGTATTTAGCATTAACCCGAACTCAGTTATTTAAAATTTAAAATCAATCGTGCAATCAAAAAACAAACTTTTAAAATAGGAGAGATAGTACTCCTAGAAATAATTTGGAATTAGGGTACTATTCAAACAAATTTAATTTGGTGAATGTTGAATTTATAGGAGTAGTTTATGATGTGTAATAATTTGTTTGAAAGAACTAATTATATGTAATCGAAATCTAATTTAATCAGCTATCAAAACTTGAATTTGCAAATTTTAAATCCTTTTTTTTTATTTTCTTATAAGGTGATGTCCACTCCAAAAATTTGCTTATTACGGTTAACACCCTTTAAAATTCTACGTATTTGACGAAATTTTTTCAAAATAAATTTTCGGAGTACGTTCAGAGAATCTATTTTTCATTAAAAATAAAAATAAAAACAAGAACCCTATGGCAACCTCTTGTTCTTATTTCATAAACGTTATATAGTGGTCTCCAACCCAGCATCTCAGCTTTTGAACTTAAGCTATACAAAAGAAGCGTTTATGGCGTAATAATAGTTTTCACCGAAATCCTGTGTAGTGTCACAGGATGAATTTTTATTTGAAAAACTAGTGATGTTTGTTTAGAATCGAAGCCCGAATTTGAGTTATAAACGTATATTTAAAAACAAAAAAAAGCTGAATATCTTACTATTCAGCCTTTGTCTTCAAATCGGTTGATTTTATTCTTCAGCATTATCGTTGAAAAGATCACCTGTTTCACTTCCATCCTCAGGAATTTGGTTTTCAGGTTTAACCACTCCAACATCACCAGCGGTATCAACTAAACCTTCAACTATTATCTCTTCATCGTCTTCTTTAACTACTCGTGTTACGCCTCCTATCATATCTTCGGATCCTAGACGAATAATTCGAACGCCTTGTGTATTTCTTCCAAGTGTTCTAATATCACTCACGTGCATTCTAATAATTTTACCATTTGTGGTAATAACCATTAAATCGTCACTATCTGAGACTTCTTTTAAGGAAACCAAATCCCCCGTTTTTGGAGTAATCTTCATGGTTATTACACCTTTCCCTCCACGACTTTGTTCTCTGTAATCATCTACTAGGCTTCGTTTTCCATAACCATTTCCAGAGATAGCTAATACAGTTGACTCATGGGTATTGCGCACAACTACCATATCGACTAAAGAATCTCCATCACCGATTTGAATACCTTTTACACCCGTAGTATTTCTGCCCATATCGCGTACATCACTTTCTTTAAATCGAATTGCACGTCCATCATTAGTAGCCATTATAATTGTGCTACTTCCATCGGTTAATGCTGCTTCGATTAAGGTATCATCTTCACGAATATTAATAGCAATTATACCATCTTTTCTAGGTCTAGAATAGGATTCTAAATTCGTTTTTTTGATAATACCATGCTTGGTAGCCATTATGATAAAATGATTATTTATATACTCTTCATTCTCTAAATTCTTAACAGGAACAAAAGTTTTTATTGAATCATCTTTTTCAATGTTAATCAAATTGACAATTGCTCGACCTCTCGTAGTTCTAGTTCCCTCTGGAATTTCGTACACTTTTAACCAGTAGCATTTACCTTTTTCTGTAAAGAAAAGAATGTAATTATGATTTGTTGCTACAAAAAGATGTTCAATATATTCTTCATCTTTCGTTACAGCACCTTTCATTCCAGTTCCACCTCTACGTTGCCGCTTATAGCCACTAACAGGAGTTCGTTTAATAAAGCCTCTATTGGAAATAGTAACAACCACATCTTCATCTGCAATCATATCTTCAACATTAAAGTCTTCTGCTGAATAAACGATTTGAGTTCTTCTGTTATCACCATAACGATCTTTTAAATCTTTTATCTCGTTTTTAATGATTAGTGTTTGTTTTGCTCTACTAGATAAAATCTCGCGAAATTCACGAATTTGATCAACTATTTCTTTGTATTCCAAATCAATTTTATGACGTTCCAAACCTGTAAGCTTTTGAAGACGCATGTCTAAAATGGCCTTAGCTTGTAAGTCAGTTAAGGCAAAATTTCTTCTTAACCGATTATTTGCCTCAGCAACGTTTGCAGAACTTCTAATTGTTTTAATAACCTCATCAAGATTATCAAGTGCAATTTTTAAACCTTCTAAGATATGCGCTCTTGCTTCAGCATGGTCTAGATCATATAAAGTTCTTCTAATGATAACTTCAATACGATGTTCAACAAAGTGTTTAATAATTTCTTTTAAACCCATTACTTTCGGACGACCTTTAACCAAAGCTAGGTTAATTACACCGAAAGTGGTTTGCATATTGGTGTACTTAAATAATTGATTTATAACTACGCTTGGTGTAGCGCCTCTTTTCAGAATAATAACAAGACGCATTCCATCTCTGTCAGACTCATCGCGAATATCAGCTACTTCTGTAAGTTTATCATCACCAACTAATTCAGCAATCTTTTCAATTAGCATTGCTTTATTAACCTGATAAGGTAATTCTGTTACAACAATTTGCTCTCTATTACCTCGAAGTTCCTCAACGTTTGCTCTTGCACGAAGAGTGATTTTACCACGACCCGTTTCATAAGCCTCTTTAACACCTTCGTATCCATAGATTATTCCAGCTGTAGGGAAATCAGGAGCTATGATAAATTTCATGAGTTCCTGATTGGTGATATCATTGTTGTCTAAAAAAGCTGTAACTCCATCAACTACTTCACGCAAATTGTGCGGTGCCATATTGGTAGCCATACCTACTGCAATACCTGACGATCCATTTACCAAAAGATTAGGCAACATTGCAGGAAGAACTGTTGGCTCGGAAAGCGTATCATCAAAGTTAGGTTGGTAATCAACCGTTTCTTTGTTGATGTCTGATAACATTTCCTCAGCAATACGTTTCATTCTTACCTCAGTATATCGCATAGCAGCTGCTGAGTCGCCATCAACCGATCCAAAATTTCCTTGTCCGTCAATTAAGGGATATCGTAAGGAGAAATCTTGAACCATACGAACAATAGTATCATAAACAGCAGAATCTCCGTGAGGGTGATATTTACCTAACACTTCACCAACAATACGAGCGCTTTTTTTGTACGGGCGATTATGTAACATGCCTAATTCGCTCATACCATAAAGAACACGCCTGTGAACCGGCTTAAGACCGTCTCTAACATCTGGCAATGCACGAGCGACAATTACGGACATAGAATAATCTATGTACGAGGATTGCATTTCATCTTCAATAGTAACTTTTATTATTTTATCTGTAGCCATTTTTACTAACCTGTATTAAATATCTAATTTTGCATACTTTGCATTACGTTCAATAAATTCTCTTCTTGGTTCAACGGCATCTCCCATTAAAACAGAAAATAATCTATCTGCTGCTGCTGCACTTTCAATGTTTACTTGTTGCAAAGTCCGTGTCTCCGGATTCATGGTAGTATCCCATAGTTGGTCAGGATTCATTTCTCCTAGACCTTTATAGCGAGATACATCCGTTTTAAATTTTGTTTCCTTACGGACACGTGCTAAAATCTTATCACGATTGATATCATCCCAGGCGTATTCAATGTTTTTACCAAATGTAATTTTATACAACGGAGGAGTTGCTATATAAATGTGACCAAACTCTACAAGTGGATGCATGTACCGATAGAAGAAGGTTAATATCAATGTTCTAATATGAGATCCATCAACATCAGCATCTGTCATGATAATAATTTTATGATAGCGTAGTTTCTCAATATCAAAATCATCACTGTGTCCAACACCTGTGCCAAGCGCAGTAATCATAGCACGAATTTCTTTATTCTCTAAGATTTTATTAATTCTCGATTTTTCAACATTTAAAATTTTTCCTCTTAGAGGCAAAATGGCTTGAAAACTTCTATTTCTGCCCATTTTCGCTGAACCACCAGCAGAATCACCCTCAACCAAGTAAATTTCACAATGTTCAGGTTCGTTAATAGAACAATCGGCAAGTTTACCAGGTAAGCCTGCGCCAGCCATTACACTTTTACGCTGTACTAGTTGTCTTGCTTTTCGAGCAGCTTCCCTAGCTTCAGCTGCTAGTAAGACTTTTTCAATAATCATTCTAGCAACTTTGGGGGATTGCTCTAAATGCTCATTAAGTTTTTCATAAACTAGAATTTCAACAATACTTTGAACTTCAGAATTACCAAGTTTTGTTTTAGTTTGTCCCTCGAATTGTGGCTCAGGGACTTTTACAGAAATAACAGCTGTTAGACCTTCACGGAAATCATCTCCACTTAAAGTGATTTTTCCCTTTAGCATGTTATTTTTTTCTGCGTAGTTCTTAAGCGAGCGAGTTAGTGCTCTTCTGAAACCAGAAACATGAGTACCACCTTCATGTGTATTAATATTATTTACATAAGAGTGAACATTTTCAGAATATGATCTATTATATTGAATAGCAATTTCTAACGGAACATTATCAGATTCACCGGCTATGTAAATTGGGCTTGAATCATACGTGTCTCTATTTTCATCCAAATATTTTACGAAATCACGAACACCGCCTTCATAATGAAAAAGTTCTATTCTTGTTTTACCAGAATCTTCATCCAACTCTCTTTCATCAATAACTTGTATGGTAACGAGTGGATTTAAGAACGCAAGTTCTCTCATGCGTTCAGCAATAATTTCGTATTTAAACTCTACTGTTTGCGTAAAAATGCTTGGATCTGGAAAGAAAGTTATAATAGTTCCTCTTTTTTCAGTATTACCAAGTTGTTCCATTGGAGCTTTAGGAATTCCTAATTCAAACTCCATTTTGTAAACATTTCCATCTCTATGAACTTCTGCTACAAACAAAGTTGCCAGTGCATTAACGCAACTTACCCCAACACCATGAAGCCCACCAGAGACTTTGTAGGTATCTTTATCAAATTTACCACCCGCATGAAGTTTGGTTAAAACAACCTCAAGTGCTGAAACTCCAAATTTCGGGTGGATATCAACAGGTATTCCACGTCCATTATCCGTTACCGTTATTGATCCATTTCTGTTAATTGAAACAGTTATAAAATCACAATAACCAGCAAGAGCCTCATCTATAGAGTTGTCAACGACTTCATTTATAAGATGGTGCAATCCTCTTGAACCTGTATCACCAATATACATTGCCGGTCTTTTTCTAACTGCCTCTAAACCTTCAAGTACCTGAATATTTGAAGCTTGATAGTTAGACCTATTGTTTTCAGACATATTACTATATTAAATTGTATGCATTAATTAGTTAAATAACGGTCTAAAATAACGCATAGGCTTACAATATCAAAATGAGTAGAGAATAAAGTTAACTTGGCTCCATATCGAAAGGCAGATCAAAAATGAGCCCCATGAAAATATGTGGATAAGTAGTGGATAAGTAGATATTTTGTTAAATAGTTCTTGCATGAGTCAATAAATAAACCTATCTTTCTCTTCTTTTCAAAAAACTAAAAGGTAACACCATGTCGCGTCGAGACGATTTAACTGGTAAGAAGGCGTACAACGGCTACCGTTCTTCCCACGCCAATAACAAAACGAAACACAAGTTTCATTTAAATTTACAGAAGCGTAAGTTCTACCTTCCTGAAGAGGATATGTGGATTACTTTAAAAGTAACTGCAAAAACGCTTCGTACTATCAACAAAAAAGGAATTTCAGCAACGTTGCGTGATGCAGCTGCTGGTAAACTCTAAAATCTGAAATAGGATGGCAAAAAAAAGTAAAGGTGTACGTATTCAGGTTATCCTAGAATGTACAGAAGCCCCTGGAACATCCCGCTATGTTACGACAAAAAGTCGTCGTAATACTCCGGGTCGTATGGAATTAAAAAAATACAATTCCAGACTCAGAAAACATACAGTTCATAAAGAAATTAAATAAAAGGCATGCACCATGGCAAAGAAGCAGACATTCGGTGATAAAGCTCTCCAAAATAAGCTTGGTATTCGTAAAATGGCTAAAATTATAATTGCTAAAAAGCGCGCTAGTGGTTCTTATGGTTATTCAGAATCCATTGTTGATGTTAATGAAGCAAGCGATTTCTTAGCTAAAAATAAATAGTTTTTTAAACTTTCTTGAAGAACGGTTTTTAGGCTGTGCACGTCGTGTTCAGCCTTTTTTTGTATTTGAAACTCCAATTAATCTAAAAAAAATACATTTAGGAATGATTAGTTAAAAACAACTACCTTAAACATTAAACGTTCCGTATTTTTACAAAAACTTGATTACAAACTAAAAAATAAGACTATGGGTTTATACCAACAAATTTTAGACGACTTAAAAGCATCTATGCTCGCAAAAGAACAAGATAAAACAATGGTTCTAAGAGCAATAAAATCGTCCATTATGAAAAAAGAAATTAGTATACGCCAAGGTGGTTCTGCTACGTTAAATGAAGAAGAAGTGATTGGTGTAATTACCAAAGAGGCTAAACAAAGAAAAGATTCAATTGTGCAATTTGAAAACGCTAGCCGTTTTGATTTATCAGAAAAAGAAAAATATGAACTTTCTGTAATTGAGACCTATTTACCAAAATTGATGAGTGAGGAAGAAATTACACAAATTGTTGATGAGGTGATAAAAGCTGTAAGTGCAACTGCTCCTTCTGATATGGGTAAAGTCATGGGTAAACTAATGCCAAAGGTAAAAGGTAAAGCTGATGGTGGTCTTGTTAATAAAATCGTAAAATCTAAGCTGTCCTAATAGTATGGAAACTCTTGATATTATTATTCTATTACCTTTAGCATATTTTGGTTTTAAAGGTTATCAGAGTGGACTCATTAAAGAGGTTTTAGGAATTCTTGGTCTTATTTTAGCTGTATTCTTAACCATAAATTACCTTGATCAGTTCAGCTCGTATGCTAAAAATTTATTGAACTTGCAAGATGATTTCAATCCATTCATCTTTGGAATCATGTTATTTGTTACAGTTATGGTTGTTGTTAATTTAATAACTTATATAGCTTCAAAGTTAATAGATGTCACAAAACTAACCTTCGTAGATAAGCTTTTAGGTTTAGCGTTTGGTTTATTAAAGGCGGGTTTATTAATAAGTGCATTATTAATACTTATATCTGGTTTTGGTTATCCATCTGATGAAACTAAAAAAGCATCAATTAGCTATGATTATTTGATTAAAGTAGCCCCAACTACTTATAATGCAATCGCTTTGGTTTACCCTGGTGCAGAGGATTTCTCTAAAACCATCAAAAAAACGATTAATGAAAACAACCCTTTGAACTCAATTAATTTTTAAAGAATGTCCAAATTTTTACCCGTTGAAGAACAATTAGCGTTAATCCGCCGTGGTACAACTGAAATTATTCCAGAAACGGAACTTAAAGTAAAATTAGAAGAGTCGCTTAAAACGGGAAACCCGCTGAAAATTAAATTAGGTTGTGACCCAACACGTCCAGATTTGCATTTAGGTCACTCTGTAATCTTAAGAAAACTAAGGCAATTTCAAGATTTGGGACATCATGCCATTTTAATAATTGGTGATTTTACTTCGTTAATTGGTGACCCAACTGGTCAAAATAAAACGAGACCAGCATTAACACCAGAAATTATAAAAAAGAATGGCGAGACTTATTTTAAGCAAGCTTCAAAAATACTAGATACTGATAGAACCGAAATAGTTTACAACTCAGACTGGTTAGGAAAAATGAACTTTGCGGATGTAATTAAACTTGCTGGGCAAATGACGGTTGCTAGAATGTTAGAAAGAGATGATTTTAGTAAAAGGTACTCTAATAATGATATGATTTCTCTTCATGAGTTTTTATATCCACTTGCTCAAGGTCAAGATTCAGTTCACTTAAAATCAGATGTTGAACTAGGAGGAACAGATCAGAAATTCAATTTATTAGTTGGTCGTCAACTTCAAAAAGACAATTCTATTTCTCCCCAAATTTGTCTTATGATGCCTTTACTTGTTGGAACAGATGGCGTTCAGAAAATGTCAAAATCTTATGATAATTATATTGGGTTGGACGATGAGCCAAACAATATGTATGGAAAGTCTTTATCCATTCCTGACCATTTGATTTACACCTATTTTGAGCTATTAACTGATGTTGAAACGTCAAAATTACCAAAAATTAAAGAAAAAGCTGAAAATGACCCTAGAAATGCCAAGCACGATTTAGCTTATGTTATTACAGCAATGTACCATGGAAAAGAAGCTGCTGATGATGCTCGTTTACATTTCGAAAAAACAATTATAAATAAAGGTATTCCTGATGTGATGGATGTCTTTCAATTTGAGTCTGGTAGTTCTCTATCATTAGTAAACGTAATAAAACAAATTGGTTTTGCTCCGAGTAATGGTGAAGCTAAGCGTTTAATTCAGCAAGGCGGCGTTAGTTTAGATGGTGAGCAAGTTAAAGATGTTGCTTTCGAACTTAGTTTAAAACCTGGAGAAGAAGTGATTTTAAAAGTTGGCAAAAGAAAGTTTGCGCGAATAAGGTTTAAGATAAATTAAAAGAGAAAGGAGTTAATTATAACTCCTTTTCGACTATCTAATCAACGACAAAATTAAAACGGATTCTTGAGTAGATATCGCCAAGTATTACTTCATTGTCGCCTCTTTTTAAATCTACAACTTTAGAGCGATTACTTAAGCCCACTCGAACGCCACTTATTAGACTACCATAACGAGAGCCTCTGTCGCTTAATTCAATGACGTTATTTCGTAGTGAAATTAACAAATGGTGAGGAGATACTTGATAAGGCGGACTATCGTGCAACATTAAATCATTTATTCCTAGAACATCGTTAACCTCTTGCCGTCCAATTCGGAATGGGAATTCTTTAACATCAAACTTTTTAGCACCTAAAGCCGATTTGGCTGCCTCAGTAGTCGGTTTAATCGTTAATTTTGATGGCGATGTAAATTCGTGACCTCCCTCAGCGCTTGCAACCACGGAGATATCGGAAGATAGTGCCGAAATAACTTGATTTGTAGTTCTGAGTCTTTCAAACATTGTTCTTAAAACTGGAATTAAAGGACTCTCGTTTTCAGCTGAAAAATGCCTAACAAAAGCTGATTTTTGTGTTACTGCAACTTCTACATCAGTAAGAGCTGTAACTGTAGCTGATCTTGGTTTTTCATCAATTAAGGCCATTTCTCCAAACATGTGTGGAGGGCGTAATATGGCTAAAATGGTTTTATTGCCATCCGCAGAGATAAACCCAACTTCAACACTACCCGAGATAAGTTGAAAAGCCTCATCGCCATAATCGCCTTGTTTAATTATTATTGCCCCTTTTGGGTAAACTCGTTTAATCTGATTCATAAAAAACTGAATTATTACTATTATTAATCAAAAAGAATCTATTTATGATACTATCCACTTTAAATGTTAACGGCATTCGATCCGCTGAAAGTAAAGGGCTATTAAATTGGTTGTCTGAAATTAAGGCTGACATAATTTGTTTCCAAGAGTTGAAAGCAACAAAAGAACAAATACCTGTAAAAATCCTTGAATCTGGATATTTTGGTTATTACAAATCGGCTGAAAAAAAAGGATATTCTGGTGTTGGAATACTTTCTAAAAAAGAACCCTTAAATATATTTGATTCTTGTGGAATTGAATGGATAGACAAAGATGGGCGTTTTATAGCTGCGGAATTCGATAATTTTGTAGTTATATCAGCATATTTTCCCAGTGGAACAACTGGCGATGAAAGACAACATATTAAATATACCTTTTTAGATCAATTTTATGATTTCACTCATAATTTTCAGAAAAAAATGGGGAAAGAACTCATTTTGTGTGGGGATTTAAATATTGCTCACAAACCAATTGACATACATAACCCGATATCAAATAAAAATTCGTCTGGATTTCTACCTGAAGAAAGAGAGTGGTTTTCAAAATTTTTAGATTCTGGATTTGTTGATGTTTTTAGAAATCTAAATCAGGATAAAAAAGATTTGTACAGTTGGTGGAGTTATAGAGCTAACGCTAGAACTAACAATAAAGGATGGCGAATTGATTATCAATTATGCACACCAACCTATTCAAAAAAAGCAAAAAAAGCTTGGATTGATACAAGTTATGTGCTATCTGATCATGCCTCAGTTACTATTCAATATGCAGAATAAGAACTATTGCTGCCCGAATTATTGTTGTTAGAACGACTTGAAATCTTATTTTTATTAAAGATGCTTGTTTTTATTCATTTTAAACTAATTTGAAACAAGATAGTTTAACGTAGCATTTGCGAAATTACTTAATAAAAGTAATAAAAAATAGCAAATACCACTTTTTTAATAAGGATAAGATTATACTAATTATTGTATTTATTAATTATATAACATACATTTACTCATGGGAACGAAATTTAACGGTTCTGTTGAACAAGTAACGGCCTTAAATCTTTTTATAAAATTAAACAGAGCTGCCGATTCAGTTTCTAACAGAGTTAATAATTTTATAAATTCTCAACATCTTACTGTAAGTCAATTTGGCGTTTTAGAAATTTTATTTCATTTAGGATCAATGTCTCAATGTGATATTGGAAAAAAGCTTCTAAAAACTGGCGGAAATATGACGATGGTTATTGATAATTTGGAAAAAAGAAATCTTGTTGAGCGAGTAAGAAATGAGCATGATAGACGTTTCATTGAAGTGCATTTAAGCTCAGATGGTGAAAAACTAATTGAAAAAATTTTTCCTAAACATGTAGAAAAAATCGTTGAAGAAATGAGTATCTTGACTCAAGAAGAACAAATTGAATTTTCAAGACTTTGCAAAAAATTAGGAATGCAAGAAGCTGAACTAATTTCAAAATGATAAAGAAACTATTATCCCCAAAAAACTAAACAATAAAAAAGCCGATTCTGAACAGATCGGCTTTTTCTTTTTCAAATTAATTTAATGTTTTTGAATGAAATTAAGCTTTAGGTCAAAAGTAATAAAGATTTATTTATAAGACGATAACTGGTCTTTAAGACTTTCTACAACTTTCTTAACATCTTGAGAAGCATTTAAGTTACAAACTAAAATAGCGTCTTCTGTTTCAATAACAGCCGTGTTTTCCATTCCAACTAATGCAATTAATTTTCCACTTTTTCCACTAATGAGAGAATTTGTGCTACCCATAACAACTGAATTATTCGATTGAATGACATTACCATAAGAGTCTTTTTCACCGATATCGTAAACAGCTGACCAGCTTCCAACATCGTTCCAACCAAATGAGCCTGGTACAACAAAAATCTTTTCTGCTTGTTCCATTATCGCATAATCTACTGATACAGAATTACATGCAGAGAAAAAAGAAAAAAGTTGATCAACACTAGGTGTTCCCGTTTCTGAGCTTAGTTCACTTTGAGTTAAATGGTACATTTCTGGTTGATAGGCTTTAAATGCGTTTGATATAGTTTTTACGGACCAAATAAACATGCCACTATTCCAAAGATATTCACCAGATTCAATGAATTTTTTTGCTGTTTCTTTAGTTGGCTTTTCTTTGAATCCAAAAACAGGATGAACAAGATTAGCACTTAGTTTTTCTTTTTCAGATGCATTATAATGAATATAACCGTAACCTGTTTCTGGATGACTAGGTTCAATTCCTACTGTAACTATTGAATTTATATGTTCAGCTTTAATAAAAGCAGATTCAATAATATTCAAAAATTTAGGCTCATCAAGAATTACATGATCTGCAGGAAGTACACACATTAATGCATTAGCATCTCTACGACCAATCACATGGGCAGCTAATGCAACACAGGGAGCGGTGTTTTTAGCCATTGGTTCACCTAAAATATTTATAAGTGGAAGTTCTGGTAATTGATCGTGAACAAGAGGTATATATTTCTGATTGGTTATAATAAGAATATTTTCATAAGGAATTAATGTTGAAATACGATCAACGGTCTGTTGAATTAGCGTTCTGTGTCCATATAATGACAAAAATTGTTTAGGGAAAGCCTCTCTACTTTGTGGCCAAAAACGGGATCCAACTCCACCAGCCATGATAACGGCAAATTTATTTGAATTCATGATTATTAAATGGTTTAAAAATGTACTTTGTAATCTACAAATCACTAATTGATATAAAGAAGATATATCAATGAAGGTTTGAAAACTAAAGATAAACCAATTTGTTCATCAGCTTAGTGAAAATTTAGTTTGATTCACCTTTTGTAACTCGAATGATTTCAAATGCTAATTGTAATGCTTTAAAAATGTCATCATTTTCTGAATATACATCGGGATGAAACTGCTTAACTTTTGTTTTAAAGGCTTTTTTATACGTATTCAGTCCTGCATTATTTTCGACACCAAGAAGAGTTGATGCAAGAATTGAATCTTGATTTTTTATTAATGAAAGCTTTTGTTTTAAAGCTTTGTTTTCAATCCGTAGCTCAGTTGCCTTAACAATTAAGGATTCTAGTTTGTTTTTGAGTGCGTTAAAATCATTTGTGGTGCTATTTTTCTCTTTTTCAAGTGCTTGTTCATTGATAGATTTTAAAATTTTAGCTATTTGACTAAAAATAGAATCATAAAAAACTAAAAGAGCTTCTTTTGATAGTAAATCAGTTGGAATAACACTTTTTTGAAGTTGAAGTTGAAGCTTTAAAAGTTCATTAGATAAATGAAATTCTTCGATTTGTGACTCAGTAAACTTTGTACCAAATAGTTTTTCACAGCGAATGGAACAAAATCTTACTTTTTTGTTATTTGGTAGGAATTTATCCCCACAATAATTACAATAACTTGTACTGGGCTTAAATGAATTCGAAGACATGTTAATTTTATGAGCAGGAACAAATGATGGTAAAGAAAAAAACTGAAGTAATCTAAAAAATAGCCAATAAACTAAGTTAAAAGACTGAAATTAGATGGTTAATCCTTTTTACTATTAAAGATAAGCGTAAAAAAAGTCGGATATTTTAGTCTAAACCTTTAAATTCAAGCTTAAGAACCAAATAGTTTTTAGATTGATGTTATACCTTTTCAGCATCAGATCGACTATGATTTAGCTATTTCATAGTTTTAGTTCATATATGAAAAAAAATAGACTAAAGTAAAAAAGGCAATTAAATAAAATCTGACAATATAAAAGATATGCTACCACCATTAAGCCGATTTTTTCGGTTAAACCCTTCAAAATCTACGAATTTGCCAATTATTTAATTAAAAACAACTTATCAGAGCAATTTTAATCAAATAGCAGCGTCTGTTAAATTGAACCCAAACGTTAAATTAAATAGGATTCATTTTAAAAAATAACTCAAAATTAAACAGAAACAATAAAATCAATGGTAGAAAAACAACTCTTAATTACTCTTGTCGGTTTTGGAAAAATGGGTAAAACCATTAAACAAATTACGAATCATGATCAAAGTGTAAAAATTAATTTTGTTATTGATAATGATAACAATGTGCATGGCTCTGCTTTTTCACACACCTCGTTTTTGCAATCAGATATCGTAATCGATTTTTCGCATCCTTCGGCAGTTGTTTCAACTATAAAGTCATGTGTTGCTGCGTGTAAACCAATAGTTGTTGGGACAACAGGTTGGTCTGAGTATCAACCTGAAATAATTGATTTAGTTCGTAAGAATGGAGCAAAAATAGTATATGGGTCAAATTATTCATTAGGAGTGCAGTTATTTAATAAGTTAATCAAACAAGCTTCCTTATTGTTTGGGCAGTCCTCATTGTTTGATTCAGCCCTGCATGAGGTTCATCATACTCAAAAAGCTGATTCACCAAGCGGAACGGCGTTAACACTAGCAAATACCTATTTACACCATTCTGCCACAAAAAAGGAGCTCAACACACATATTCCTAATCATGAAAAAGTGGAAAGTGATTCAATTTATGTTACTTCACAACGATTAGGAGGTACTTTTGGAGAGCATGAATTAAGAATTCAGTCGGAGTGGGATGATATTCAAATAAAACATACAGCAAGAAATCGTGACGGTTTTGCTGCCGGAGCAGTTAGAGCTGCAAAATGGCTATTCAAGAAAAAGGAATCCGGATTCTATTTATTGGAAGATGTTGCAGAAGATGTAATTATGCAGGGCTGAAAAATTGAGATAGAAAAAAATCGAAAAAAATGGGATTTACGGTCATGGTTTTTTCATCTCCATGTGTGTTGGTTTCAAAAACAGCATAATTAGAAGCATTCTTAATCAATGCAGCATGAAGAAAACAATCATTTGCAAAATTCTCAGGTCTAATTTCAATTACTTTTGGAGAACTCATCCATAACAGATTACTTAAGCCTGCACCATGAGGTCCGCAAATAACAGCTGCAGTTGAAAATAAAGTAATTTGCTCTGATAGGCTCATTTTCTGCGATTCGACACATTCAAATCCAAATGAATCTAAAATGGGAATAATATCTTCTTCGTTTACAATGGATCGATTAGATTCACTTTTTCGACTAACATAGATTCTTTTTGACTTGGGTTTATCAGCATTATAATCTACAGTTCTTTTTAAAAAGTTATTTTTGATGAATTCGAATCGTTCAGGAATAAAATTTAAGCCCCAAGGAATGGTCATAAGAGTATCTGCAGTGTACTCAATTCCATCTCTTACTAGTTGAATATCATTATTCGTAATTCCTAAAAGATCAAAGGCTTCAGCTAAAAATGAAGGAATATTTTCACTAACAAGTAATTTCACTTTTCCTATAAAAGGCATGTAAAACTCAAGACGTGGCAGAAGTTCGGTTAGAACATGATAGTAATTTGAAAACCCGACATTGGTAAAGACAAAATAAATTCCAGATAAATGAACGGAACGTTTTGCTGGAATTTGCTGGTTAAAATAGGATTTGAATTCTGTTTCAAACGGAAAGGAAAAGCTATCGGTAATCCAATTCCCTTCTGGAGATTTAAGAAAGCCACAACTTGAAAAAAGTGTCCAATCTTTATCTAAAAACAATAAATATTCAGGGTTTATTTCGAAATGTTTTCGTTTAAGTACTTTTGCATAACTGCCATTTAACTCCCATTTAGAGAAAGAAAAATCCTTGCTTAAAATTCTGGTTGTTCTTAGTTGCTCATTTCTAATAATTCCAGATTGATTAAAAAAACGCTGTTTTATCATCATAATAGATAGAATATAAAAAGTAATTTTTAAAGGCTTAACTACATATTTGCTAAAAATCAATTAAGTTAGCCTATCAGAATTATCAACCGTTTTTTATCTAGGTAGCATGAAAGTAATGAAGTTTGGCGGCACCTCAGTAGCCGATGCAAAAGCATGGAAACAAGTTTATTCCATAATCTCAAAAGAAAAAGATGTCGTAATCGTAGTATCAGCAACCACAAAAACTACAAATGATCTATTAATCGCTTCAGAATTAGCAAAGAATGGCAATTTAACAGAAGCCATGAATGTTTCAGAACGAATATTGAAGCGTCATACTCAAATTGTTGACGAGCTTATGAATAAAACAGATCATCCTGTATTGTTTGAACAATGTATTGCATGGATATATGAGCATGTCGATTTATTGAATAATTATTTATTAGGTATTCATACCCTAAGAGAATTAACACCTCGATCATTAGATGTCATTTCTTCTATTGGTGAACGAATGTCGTCGTATCTAATAGCACAAATTGGTCTGCTTTATGGTGTTCAGTCTGTTCATATTGATTCAAGAGAGGTGATTATAACAACACCCGATTTTGGGAAGGCTTTACCAATTCAAAAAGAAATTAATAATCGAATATCTGTTATCAGACATCATTTAGAGAATGAACACACTCCAATTATGGGTGGGTTTTATGGTTCATCTTTGCAAGGAGATCTTACCACACTCGGTCGTGGCGGTTCCGATTTCACAGCAAGTTTAGTTGGATTAGCACTAAGTGTTGATGATATTGAAATTTGGACAGATGTTAGTGGAATGTACACTTGTGATCCAAGAATGGTTCCAACTGCAACACCAATTCCAGAAATCAGTTTTTATGAAGCTGCTGAGTTAGCTTACTTTGGCGCTAAAGTGCTACACCCTGCAACTATACAACCTGCTATTGAAAAAAATATTCCTGTGTGGATTAAAAACACATTCAAACCGAATGATTACGGAACCAAAATTTTTGCCGGTGCACCACTTGATGGCGTTTTCAGAGCAATAGCTTTTAAAAAAGACATCAATATCATCACGATTAATTCTACAAGAATGTTGTTAGCTTATGGGTTTCTTGCAAAAGTATTCAGCATTTTTGAAAAACATAAAGTGAGTGTAGATTTAGTTACCACATCTGAAGTATCTGTTTCTATGTCTGTTGATAACAAAGATAATTTAGATCCTGTTATTGAAGAATTGATGCAAGTTGGTCATGTTCATGTTAATATTAAATTGGCGCTTGTTTCGGTTGTGGGACAGAATTTTTTAAATGCCACTGGAGTAGCGGCAAGGATATTTAATAAGATTTCAAACTATCCAATTAAACTGATTTCACAAGGAAGTTCTGATATTAATTTATCCTTCGTAGTTGACAATGATCATTTGTCTTATGTAGTGAAAGATTTACACCAAGAGTTTTTTGGCATTTAAACTAAACAGCAGCACTCATAGTTTTTGATAGATTGTGAGTGCTTGTTTAAAATTAAACTTCAAATAAATTCACGAGAAGAGTATATATATATATATATATATATCTTTTTAATCAAATACTTATGAGTCGTTTTGGAAATCTTAAATGATAGTTTATTATTTGAATAGTGAGTTTACTCCTAAGAGTAGTTTTCTATAAAATAGTTGGCAAATCCACAGGTTTTAGAAGAGGTTTAACAGCAAAAATCAGCTTTTCAAAATGGACTCAATAGTAAAAATGTATCTCTCCGATTTTTTTTCTAAGGACAGATTTTGAGTTTAGCGTAATACTTCTCTTAAAAATGGAGCGGTATGACTTGCATCAACTTCCATAATCATTTCTGGGGTGCCTTCTGCTACTAGTGTTCCGCCACCAAAACCACCTTCAGGCCCGATATCAATAATCCAATCTGCGGCTTTGATAATATCTAAATTATGTTCAATAACAATTACAGAATGCCCAGCATCAACAAGTTCATTAAATGCTTCAAGTAAACGCGCTGTATCTTCGAAATGTAAACCTGTACTTGGTTCATCAAAGAAATAAAGTGTATGTTCCTTATTCGTTTTCGTAAGGAATTTTGCCAGTTTTACACGTTGTGCTTCACCACCACTAAGAGTGGTTGCACTTTGTCCAAGTTTCAAATAACTCAAGCCAACTTTGTCAAGGACCGCAATTTTATCAACGATATTTTTTTCATCAACAAAGAAATCTAAAGCCTCAGCGATTGACATATCGAGTACATCAAAGATGTTTTTACCTCTGTATTTAATTTGTAAGATATCTTTTCGGTATCGCTTACCCCCACAAACTTCACAAGGCAATTCAATATCTGCTAAAAACTGCATTTCAATAGTTTGAATTCCATCTCCTTGGCAGGCTTCGCATCGACCACCAGCAACATTAAATGAAAAATGACCTGGCGTTAATCCTTGAATTTTAGCTTGGCGAGTATTTGAGAAAAGCTCACGAATATCATCAAAAGATTTGGTATAAGTTGCAGGATTTGAGCGTGAGGAGCGACCAATTGGTGTTTGATCAACCATTTCTATTAAATGAATTTGATCACGGCCTTGAATTTCTTTGTGTTTTCCGACTTTATCATTGTAGGTTCCCCATTCAAGCATCAAACCTGCATATAAAGTGTCATGTACAAGCGTGGATTTTCCTGAACCTGAAACTCCAGAGACTACAACAAGCTTATTAAGTGGAAAATTTACCGTCAAATTTTTGAGATTATGTTCAATTGCATCTACCACGGTTAAAGATTTTCCAATTCCAGCTCTTCTTTTTTTGGGAATCGGTATTGATTTTCTGCCGCTCATATATTTGGCTGTTAATGAATTTGAAATCATCAAATCATCATACGTTCCTGCGAAAACGACTTCTCCACCATAAACGCCAGCAAAGGGTCCGATATCAATGATCCAATCGGCTGCTTTTATCATTTCAGGGTCGTGTTCAACAACAACTACCGTATTCCCTATATCTCGCAGACGTTTCAAAATTCCTATTAAGCGATTATTGTCACGGGGATGTAGTCCAATTGTTGGTTCATCAAGAACGTACAAGCTACCAATAAGAGAACTTCCAAGTGCATTAGCCAAGTTTATTCTTTGCGCCTCTCCACCTGATAGTGAGTTTGTTAGTCGATCTAGTGTTAAATACTCCAAGCCAACTTCATTGAGATAGAGTAAACGTTTTTTTATTTCATAAAGAATTTGAGAAGCAATTTTTTCCTCTGTTGGAGTTAAGGTTATCGATTCGAAAAAGTCTCTTGCATGACCAATTGTCATTTCAGCGACTTCACCAATTGAAAGATTATTTACTTTTACATAGAGTCCATCTTTTCTTATTCTATACCCATCACATTCAGTACATCTTGAATAACCACGATAACGAGCATAATAAACTCGCATGTGAACTTTGTAAAATTCATCTTTAATAGTTTCGAAGAATTTATTAATCCCGATGTATTCGTCTTTACCTTGCCAAATTATTTTTTTAATCTCTTTTGATAGTTTGGTATAAGCAACATCAATCGGGATATTTAATCGTGCGCAAACTTTAACTAAATCTTTGAGATTGGTGCTAAATTTGGGCGATTGAAAAGGCGAAATGCAGCCACCACGAATACTCAAACTTGGATCTGAAATAACCAAATCTTCATCAATTCCTGCTATTTTTCCAAACCCTTCACAAGTAGAACAGGCGCCGTAGGGGTTATTGAAAGAAAACATTTGAGGGTTTGGTTCTGTGAATTCCATTCCGTCACGCTCAAATAATTCTGAAAAGCTTAAAAAATCTCCGCCTCTTAGTTTGATGTAGCATCGACCATTTCCTTCTTTGAACGCTAATTCAATTGAATCGGTAATGCGAGTTTGAGTGTCGTTATCTGTCTGAACAGCGAGTCGGTCAACTAAAACAAATTGTTTCTTCAAAGAAATCGATTTTACATTTTTTTCGGCTTCTGAAATATCAAGTATTTCTTCTGAATCGATATGTAATAAACGAGTAAACCCTTTTTCGCGTAGAACCTGGAGTTCATCTGAAATTTTTGAATTTTCGTGACTTGGAATAGCGAAAAGAACATAAAAACGAGTTTTTTCAGGAAAAGCTAACACTAAATTTACCGTTGACTCAGGGGTGTCTTTGGTAACCTGTTCTCCAGAAATGGGACTAATTGTTTTTCCAATTCGCGCAAAAAGTAATCTCAAATAATCGTAAATCTCAGTAGAAGTTCCAACAGTTGATCGAGGGTTTGTTGTCGAATTTTTTTGTTGAATGGCCATTGCTGGAGAGATTCCTTGCATGAAATCAACATCAGGTTTATCCATTCTTTCCAAAAATTGTCTAGCATAACTAGAAAGACTTTCAACATATCTTCGTTGACCTTCAGCATAAAGTGTATCGAATGCAAGCGAGGATTTCCCAGAACCACTAACTCCAGTAATAACAGTTAAAGAATTTCTGGGAATAGTTACATCTATGTTCTTTAGATTGTGAACACGAGCTCCTCTAATGATAATTGGTCGGTCAAATGTAACAGAAGGAGATGAAGAATCGCTTTTTTTTGACATGCAATAAGTTTTGATGAAGCTTATAAGTTAGCTAATAGAACAATGCTAGGAGATACAAACATTCACTATTGAATCTGTTAAGAATTTATTTTTCTTCGTACTCAAAATCCGGATCAAACTTTTTGTATTTCATGTTTTGCTCAATTTTCTTTGCGAGTAATAAAGCTTTTTTTCGAAAAATACCATCTTTATGGTAAACCCATGCTGCCATATCACGCGCTTCTTCCATACGGTTTAGATTAATTAAGGTATGAGTTTTAAACCACATTGCTTTCTCTGTGGCATTGTCATCTACCGGTTCTAAAATTAAAATAGCTTTATTGAAAGATTCGAGTGCGTTTCCAAATTTACCATCATTAAAGAAAACAATTCCTAAATTAAAACTTGCAAGACCTGCTGAATAAGAATTTGGGTAGAGTTCTATAAGTTTTGAAAATGTTTCTATTGCTCTTTTCTTTTTTCCATCAATTGTAGCTTTTAAGCCAAGATTTAACAAAGAATCCATGGAAGACAAATTAGAATTATCTGAGCGAGTACTATTTGGCGCTTGAAGTTCTAATAAATCAACAGAAGTAAATCCTACTTGATAAGGATCGCGTTCAATTTTTAGCAACAAACCTATAAGAACGCTAAAAAAAACGACTGCAGCGGCTGAATACCAATATTTTAAACTTGAAAAGGTAGCACTTTTTTGAGAAGGATGAGATTTTTGTTCATCAATCACTTTTTTTACACCGGCTACCGTTTTCATGTATTCCAATAATTCGGCATCGGTTAGTGTTTCTGCCCAAAGCCATTGAGTTTCTTCAAAACTAGCTGTTTCAGCTAGCCATTTATCTACAATAATCTGATGTTTTTCTGTCATACTATTTAATTTAGGTTAACGTATAACCTAGAGACGCTTGAAACTTCAAAACCTTACAAGCTTTTTGAATTTTTTTCAATTTATTTTTCCAGACACACAATTTGCTAGAATTTTAATGATTCTATGCTTCTTTGTGAATACAGTATTTAATTTCATTTTGAAATATGCGGCTACTTTTTCGGCTTTTTCGTCAGGTTTACTAAGCCAATATGAAATAAAGCTTTTATTCTCTTTATCTAATTCGTCCACACAGTCTCTGAGTGCTTCATATTTTTCGTTTTCAACCAATGCATCAATCTGTTCTGATAAAGAGGCAAAATATTCAGTATTTTGATCAAGTTCATCTAATTGAATTTTTCTTTTGAATGAGAAATATTGATTTTTTGAAGCAGTGATTAAATACGAGCCAATTTTTTCTGGTTCATTAATAGCTCCATCGCGAATAATATTTACAGTTTTCAGAAAAACGTTTTGAATAACGTCATCACAGTCTGCCAAATCAGCTTTCATGGTAACCCGAAGGTAGCCAATTAGTTGGTAGCTTAGATGAGCAAATGCTTTGCTTATTCTAGCTTCATCGTAGGTTAAAACACCTTCATAAAAGTCAAAAAGTGCAGTTTGGTTAATCATTCAATTCGGACTTCATCAAACCAAATCGAGTAATTCTTGAGGAACTTCTACCATCATTTTTAAAACTTGAGAAGCATGGGTTTTACCCTGTGCATCTAGTTTAAGCGAAACGGTACCGCCTCCACCTAGACTTCCATGTAATAAAAAATTAAGTGCACCTAAATTTGGTAATTCAAAACGCTCAACATCGCCTTTGCAAACGTGTTTCATGTGTTCTTTAATACGTTCAGGAGTTAGCGTTTCTTTTAAAAAAGGATAAATAGATTCATGGCGAGCAATAATTCCAACATTGCTAGCATTTCCTTTGTCCCCACTTCTTCCGTGAGCAATTTTTAAGAGATGTACGTTAGGCATAATTAAACATGTTATTAATTTACAATTTTTCCAATTTCATAAGCTTTTTCACCAGACACTTTCGCCCAATCAAGAACCCTGTCTTTTGTATCAGCACTGACAATAACTATTAGACCAATTCCTAAATTAAATGCCTCACGTTGATCTTCTTCTTGAATATTTCCAACTTCGGCTATCAATTTAAATAGAGCAGGTCTCTCCCAAGAGTTCCAGTCAATTTCGATTTTTAAAGGAGCTGGAACGACTCTTTTTGTATTTCCGATAATACCACCACCAGTAATGTGTGAAAAAGCATGAATACCGTTTAGTTTTTTTAGTTCTCTAATAATAGGGAGATACGATTTATGAACGGCTAAGAGAGCTGACCCTATATCTGTTCCTAGTTCCTCAACATAGTCATCCACTTCATAATTTGAAAGCAAAACTTTTCTAGCAAGTGAATATCCGTTTGTATGAAGTCCAGTGCTCGAAAACCCAATTAAAACATCTCCTTCGGTTACTTTTGAGCCATCAAAAATAGATTCTTTGTCAACTACTCCAACAATTGTTCCAGCTAAATCAAATTCACCATCACTGTAGATATCTGGCATTTCGGCTGTTTCACCACCAATTAAAGCACATTCATTTTCTCTACAAGCAATTGTAAAGCCTTTAATAACTTCTTTTGCTACAGCTTGATTTAATCTTCCGGTTGAAAAATAATCTAAAAAGAAGAGAGGCTCGGCTCCACAAACAGCAATATCGTTCACACAATGATTTACTAAATCTTGACCAACAGTATTGTAAACGCCTTTTTTGAAAGCAACGATTAGTTTGGTACCAACTCCATCAACAGAACTTACTAAAACGGGGTCTTTAAATAGAGTAAAATTTGGTCTAAATAATCCTCCAAACCCTCCAATATTTGATAAAACAGAGACATTGTGAGTCTCTTTTATCATTTCTTTTATTGAGTTGACTAATTCTTCGCCGGCTTTTACATCAACTCCGGAATCTTTGTAGGTGAAAGCTTTTTTTTCCATGGTGGATTTAAAGTGAAATAATAGGATGTAAAAAATTAAGTGACGAAGACAAATTCATAAAGTTTTTACTTCATCTATAGAAATCGCTGAAATATAGGGAATCTTAGACCAAAATCAGGAAGGCTTATTGGCTTACTAGAATAGATTTCAAATTTTTATAAAAGAGCGTACTCCGAAAAGTAGTTTTTAGCAATATATTCGTCGAATTCGGAGAATTTGGAAGGGTGTAAACCAACAGAATCGACTTTTCGGAGTGAACTCATAAAACAGTTAATGGTTTAAACCAAGATGAAACACAAGTCGTTATTTCGTTTGACCCAGATTTGTGGAAAAATTCATTTTTACTTCCATCGTATTCATAATCGTTTACCCATTCTTTTGCATGTTCAATAACTTGTTGAATTGCATATACAGTGTTTAAAGCTTCTTCATTTGTAATTGAAGGATGTAAAGAAAAACGAACCCAACCAGGCTTCATTGAACGGTCACCAGAGTCAATTTTTCGAGTAATCATTTTTGAAAACTCTGGTCGAACGTGTAACAAATAGTGACCATAGGTTCCTGCACAAGAGCAACCGCCCCGAACTTGAACACCAAAACGATCATTAAGAAGTTTAACAATCAAATTATAATGAATATCATCGGCATAAAATGACAAAACTGCTAAGCGATCTTTAATATTTTCAGCGAGTAAATGTAGTTTGGGTGTAGATTTTAACTTATCCCAAACTAAATCGATTAATTCATGTTCTCTGGCAAGAATGGCTTTTGTTCCTATTTCTTCTTTTAGTTGCATGGAATAGGCTGCTCGAATCGTTTGCATAAATCCGGGTGTTCCTCCGTCTTCTCTAGATTCAATATCGTCAATGTATCGATGTTCACCCCAGGGGTTTGTCCATTCAACTGTTCCGCCACCAGGATTATCGGGAATTTTATTGGTATATAAACTAGGATCAAATACTAGAATGCCACTAGAGCCTGGGCCACCCAAAAACTTATGTGGTGAAAAATAAATCGCATCTAAATGTTCTTTTGGGTTTTCAGGTCTCATAACAATGTCTATGTATGGAGCTGAGCACGCAAAATCAACAAAACACAATCCCTTAAAATCATGAATCATTCGAGCCATTTCAAAATAGGGTGTAAAAACTCCAGTCACATTGGAGCATGAAGTTACCGCTGCAATCTTAAGAACTCTGTTTTTGTATTTCTCTAATAATTCAGAAAAATGATGGAGATCTACTAATCCATCTGCGGTCGGCTTGATGATCTCGACATCAGCAATAGTTTCTAACCAAGTGGTTTGATTTGAATGATGTTCCATGTGTGTTATAAACACTATTGGTCTTTCATCATCTTTTAAATCAATTTGATTGGTAAACCGTTCATGAATTCGAAGGCCTAACATGCGTTGTAATTTGTTAACTACGCCTGTCATTCCAGAACCTGTAGAAATTAAAATATCTGAATCGTTGGCTCCTACATGTTTCTTAATAAATTGGATAGCATGGTGATAAGCATGAGTCATGCTATTTCCTGTAAAAGTAGTTTCAGTATGTGTATTTGCTACATAGGGACCAATTATATTGGAAAGTCGGTTTTCTATGGGGCCAAAAAGGCGACCACTAGCAATCCAATCTGCATAAATAATTTTTTGTTTTCCATAAGGACTATCAAACTCGGCATCGTTTCCAATAATTCCTTGACGTATCAATTCAAAGTAAGCTTCAAGATTCACACTGTTTTCCATAAACTGCAATTAAACAATTCTCAATAGATTTAAAAATAGAGATACAATCACATTTAGTAAAAATAACTAAAACTATTGAGAATTAAGCCGTTTGCTCATTTCTTGAATATAAAAATGAAAGCGGAAGGTATTTAATTGAATTGGAAAGGCTATTTTTTACATTCTTTCATTTTCTTTAAGTAATTTACCATTCAATTTAATATGATTGCAGAAAATCATTTCTAGAATAGTATCTTACCAAATTAAATCAACCACATAGCCTTAACTCAATTTTTAAGCAAAAAATCTGAATTTATAAACATGGACGTACTTAAGTTTGGCGGTACATCTGTTAAAGATGCAAAAAATATATCCCGCGTAATTGATATCGTATCAAATAGAGACTCACGACAAGCTGTTGTTGTTGTTTCTGCACTTGGAGGAATAACCAATCAACTAATTGAAGTTGCAACACTTGCCGAAAATGGACAAGATTCGTATAAGACACTTTTAACTGAGATAGAAACACGCCATTTAGATGTCATCAAAGCACTTATTACGGTTAATAGACAGAGTTCAGTAGTAGCAAAAGTCAAAATTCAACTCAATGAGCTTGAAGATTTATTAAGAGGAATGTCTTTAGTTGGTGAGGTTTCACCAAGAACATTAGATATCGTTCAAAGTTTTGGTGAACGATTGTCATCATACATTATTTACGAAGCATTTAAAGAAAGAGGTTTTGATGTAACCCATTTAGATGCACGGCAAATAATTAAAACAGATAGTAATTTCAATAATGCTCTTGTTGATTTTGATAAAACAAACGCATTAATCACGCAATGGTTTTCATCTCATAAAGGATTGCACATTATCCCAGGATTTATAGCAAGTAACGCTGAAAACAAAACGACTACACTTGGAAGAGGTGGATCAGATTATACGGCTTCCATTTTAGCAGCAGCTCTAAATTCTTCGATTTTGGAAATTTGGACAGATGTTGATGGAATGATGACAGCCGACCCTAGAAAAGTACCAAAAGCTTTTCCTGTTGAGCGCGTTTCTTATTCAGAAGCAATGGAGCTTTCCCATTTTGGAGCGAAAGTGATTTATCCTCCAACGATTGTACCTGCTATGGCTAAAAAAATTCCAATTGCAATAAAAAACACATTCAATCCGAGCCTATTTGGAACCCTAATAAAAGATTTAGTTGAGGATAATACCTCTTCAATTAGAGGAATTTCTTCCATTGATGACATTTGCCTATTAACTGTTGAGGGCTCTGGCCTGGTTGGTGTCTCTGGGGTAGCAATGCGTGTTTTTAGAGCCTTAGCCCAGGAAAAAATAAATGTTATTTTAATTACTCAAGGCTCATCAGAGCATAATATAACTTTTGCAGTATTGCCCAAAGAAGCGTCAAAATCAAAAGAGATTCTCGAGAAAGAATTTGCATTAGAGCGAAAACTTAATCTTGTAGATCCAATACGAGTGGATAAAGAATTAAGTATAATAGCGGTTGTTGGCGAAAATATGAAAAACACACCGGGAATCTCAGCACGCTTATTTGAAGCTTTAGGCAGAAATGGAATCAGCGTTGTTTGTACAGCTCAAGGTGCATCAGAGCTAAATATTTCGGTTGTTATTGAGAAATATCATGTTCGAAAAGGACTAAATGCTATTCACGAAGCCTTTTTCTTAGACAAAAAGAAACGCTTAAATTTGTATGTTGTGGGTACAGGTACTATTGGCAAAACGTTATTAACTCAAATAAATGAACAAATGGATTATTTGAGTAATCAAACCAATATTGATGTTCGCTTGGTTGGTTTGGCTAATTCGAAACGAATGTGGTTTAATGAGGATGGAATATCTTTAGGAAACTGGCGTGAAGAACTCGATTTGCATGGTTCAAGAGCAAATTTGAATGAATTCATTCAAAAAATGAAAGATCAAAATATGCGAAATGCTGTGTTTGTCGACAATACCGCAAATGCAACTGTTGCAGCTACGTATGCTGATATTTTGGATGCTAATATAAATGTTGTAACACCGAATAAAATTGCCAATTCTGGAACAGTTAAGCATTATTTAAAACTTCAACAATTGGCATTGAAGAAAAATGTGTATTTCTTGTACGAAACCAATGTAGGTGCGGGGCTTCCAATTATTAGCACCTTGAAAGATATGATTCACAGTGGTGACAAAATTCTTCGAATTGAAGCCATACTTTCTGGTACATTAAATTATTTATTTAGCTCTATTTCGGAGGAAAAACCATTTTCAAAAGTTGTTAGAGAAGCAAAAGAGTTAGGTTTTACAGAACCTGATCCAAGACTTGATTTAAACGGGATGGATGTTGGTCGTAAAGTTCTAATATTAAGTCGTGAAATTGGGCATCAACTCGAATTGTCAGATGTTAGCATACAAAACTTAATGTCTACTGAAACTCAAGCTTCGGAAACGATGGATGAGTTTTGGCAAAATCTAGAAAAATATGAAGATGGTCGTTATGCAGAAATGATTTCAAAAGCTAAAGATGCTGGTAACTGTTTAAGATATGTTGCAACTATTGAAAATGGGAAAGTATCTACAGAAGTAAAAGAAATTCCTCCATCACATCCATTTTATACCTTAGAAGGAAGTGATAATATGATCAAGTTTACTTCATCTCGATATAAAAACAATCCATTAACAGTAAAAGGGCCTGGCGCTGGCGCTGAAGTAACAGCAGCGGGTGTTTTTGCCGATATTGTACGAATTATCAATACACCTTAATCCTGTTTAAAAAAATGTCTGAACAAGTTCTTGTACAATCACCTGCAACAGTAGCAAATGTTGCAGCTGGTTTTGATATAATGGGATTTGCCTTAAATAATCCATTCGATGAAATTATTGTAAGGAAAACAAAAGAAAAAGGAGTTCGGATTTTCAATGAGACTGGAACTTTCCCAACAATGCCCCTTGAACCACAGAATAATACCTGTGGAATAGCTTTGCAAACGTATTTAGCTCACGTTAAACCCGATCGTGGATTCGATTTGATTTTTAAAACAAAAATTAAACCAGGTTCTGGAATTGGTTCAAGTGCAGCAAGTGCAGTTGCGGGTGTTTTTGGCGCAAATCAATTATTAGGAGAGCCTTTAAAACGTAAAGATTTACTTCGTTTTTGTATGGAAGGTGAACGTGTAGCAAGTGGCGTTGCACATGCTGACAATGTTGGTCCAGCTTTACTTGGAGGCTTTATTCTGGTAAGAAGTTATAACCCACTTGATATTGTTAAAATAGATACGCCAGAATGTTTATCTGCGGCAATTGTTCACCCACAAATTGAAGTTAGAACAGAAGATGCTCGTGCAATTCTTCGCAAAGAAGTATTGTTAAAAGACGCTATTCAACAATGGGGAAATACAGCAGGTCTTATTGCTGGATTAATGAAAAATGATATTGGCTTAATTGGCAGGTCTTTAAACGATGTAATTATTGAACCTATTAGAAGTATTTTAATTCCTGGTTTTAAAGAAGTTAAAGAAGCCGCATTGGCAGCTGGCGCTTTAGGTTGTTCCATTTCAGGTTCAGGACCGTCCATTTTTACACTTAATGATTCAATAGAAACATCTGAAAAAGTGGCAGAAGCAATGAAAAATACGTTCGAAGCTATTGGAATTCCTACATTTTCCTATGTTTCGAAGATAAATATCGATGGTGTAAAAGCGTTTAGTATCGATTAAAACTAATAAGAACCACCTCATTTCAATTAACTATCAAAAAAATTCTAAAATTAGCATGAAGTTTTACAGTACACGTGATCGATCAAATCTGGCAGAATTAAAATTGGCAGTAACAAAAAGTTTAACTTCTGATGGTGGTTTATATCTTCCTGAACGTATTGAAAAACTAAGCCCTGAGTTTTTTAAAAAACTTCCTGATTTAAGATTAGCGGAAATAGGATTCGAAGTTAGTAAACTTATTCTTGATGAAATTCCAGAAGCAGATTTAAAGAGAATTTGTGAGGATGCACTTTCATTTGAAACCCCATTAGTTGAAATTGCTCCTGATACGTACAGTTTAGAGCTATATCATGGCCCAACAATGGCTTTTAAAGACGTTGGTGCTCGTTTTATGGCTCGCCTCTTATCTTATTTATTAGAAGATAAAGAACAAGAAGTGCATGTTTTGGTTGCCACATCAGGCGATACAGGTAGTGCGGTTGCTTCCGGATTTTATAATGTACCTGGCATTCGTGTAACCATTTTATATCCTAGTGGCGGGGTGAGTTCTTTTCAAGAAAAACAACTTACGACTTTGGGCGGCAATATTAGTGCACTTGAAATAGATGGCGTTTTTGATGACTGTCAACGTTTAGTTAAAGAAGCGTTTGCAGATGCTGATTTAAAAAGAGAACAAAGGCTAACCTCTGCCAATTCGATAAACTTCGCACGTTTATTGCCCCAAAGTTTTTACTATTTTTATGCAGTTGGGCTATTAATGAAAAATAATAAACCGATTGTAATTTCTGTTCCAAGTGGAAATTATGGAAATTTAACAGCAGGGGTAGTTGCCTGGAAAATGGGTTTGCCCATACATCATTTTGTTGCCGCCTCTAATGCAAATAATGTGGTTCCTCGCTATTTACAAACGGGCAAGTATGAGCCAGGTAAATCAATTGCTACGATTTCTAATGCTATGGATGTTGGAAGTCCTAATAATGTAGAACGCTTGCAAGACTTGTTTAGCCATAACTTAGATGATCTTAAAAAAATGGTTAAAGGAACTTGGTTTGATGATGATGCAACGTTTGCTTCTATGAAAAAAGTTTGGGAGGAGAATGGATACATGTTAGATCCTCATGGCGCTGTAGCTTATTCTGGTTTAGAATGGTATAAAAAAACAATAAATGAAGATATTCAAGGAATTTTCTTGGAATGTGCTCACCCAGCAAAATTTGATGAATCTGTTTTTAAAGCAACAGGGAAACAACCTAGAATTCCTGAACACCAAAAGCATGTTTTAACAAAACCCAAACGTGCCATGATGATGAGTAAAAACTTCGATGAGTTCAAAGATTGGCTTTTACATGAAGAAGGTTGTTCTTGTTAATAGTCTTTTTCTGATGTACTTGTTTCTGCATGTATCCAATTAAGATAAGCAGGATTTCCAGAAACAATTGGCAAGCTGATTAAACATGGCGTTTTGTAAGAATGTAAACTCAAAACAAGTTTATTTAGTTGTTCAAGCAAGTCTTCTCTTGTTTTGAAAATTAGGACGACTTCTTCTGCTTCTTCAATTGAATTTTCCCACCAATAGAGGGAAGTCATTTTTGGTAAGAGATTGGCGCATGCAGCTAATCTCTTAATAAGTACTTCTTTAGCAATCAATTTAGCTTCATTAAAATTCACACAAGTGCAGTAAACAAAAATAGTATTCATTTTTTTCTTTAAAATTCGTTTGGCATAATTGACGATGTCTAAAAAAATAGTTAACTTTATCGTTCTGAATTAGTTCTGTTATTCGGAATGCGAGAGTGGCGAAATTGGTAGACGCGCTAGATTTAGGATCTAGTACTTTGCGGTGTGGGGGTTCGAGTCCCCCCTCTCGTACCAAATACAAAATTAAACTTTTAATGGATAACATAAATCACGATTTCCTACAATGCAAGAATTGTATCAGAGACGTGATTTTTTTGTATTTAATCAGGACATAAGAATCGAAAGTACTATTCCTGTAATTTAATACAGTTTATCTATTAATGTTTAAATAAATCCCCATCACAAGTAAAAAGCGGCTCCCGTGAATATTTCAGTAAATGATCTTTCCTCAGTTGACAAAGAAATCGTTATTACAGCAACAAGAGAAGAATTAGCCAATACATTCGATAAAGCGTTTAGAAAATATCGTTCTCAGATGAATATACCTGGTTTTCGCCCAGGTAAAGCTCCTTTAGATATTGTTAGAAAACGTTTTGGAAAAGAGATTGAACAAGAAGAGGTTAGAACGTATGTACTCGATATCTATAATGATAAAATAGTAGAGGAGTACAAACCAATTGGAGAATCCCTTTTTAAAGAAATAATTTGGGAAAATGACAAGTTAAATGCTGTTATCCAAATTGGTTTAGAACCAATTTTTGAACTTTCAGATTTAGCTGAAATTGAATTAGATAAATTAATTCATGATGCAACAGAAGATGATGTTGATAAAGAAATTGAATTTCTTCTCGAAAAAGAAGGCTCATGGTCAACTGTTGAACAAGCTGCAACAGAAAATAATCGGTTGATTCTTGATATCCATGCAAAAGATCATGATGGCAATTTAATTGATAACGATGTTGATCCTGACCAAGAGATGGATTTACGCGACGCAAAAAACGCCGATTACAAGCCTTTTTTATTAGGAAAAGTAGCTGGCGATGAAGTTGATGCAGAAATTAAACATGGCGATCACTCACATCAATATAAGTTGGTGGTTAAAGAAGTTCAAACTTTGGTAAAACCAGAAATTAGTGAAGATTTAGTCGAAAAATTCACAAATGGTGAATATAAGAACTTAGACGAGTATCGTGCATTCTTAAAAAGTAAAGTTCAAGACTATTTTGATCAAACAGCCGATACCATGTTAAAAAACCATCTTGTTGATGTTTTGGTTGAAAAGCATGTATTCGATGTGCCAAAGACCTTAATCGAAATGTTGATTAAGCGCTATGTTGAAGATTTGAAAAAACAATACAAAATCACAACTGAAATCAACGTTGACCCATTCCGAGAAGAATATACTCCAAAGGCCATTAAAGAAGCTCGTTGGTATTTTATATCTGATAAATTAGAAGCAAAGTTTGGTTCCGAAATAACAGTAGAACAAGCTGATTTACTCGCTTACTTTGAAAAGCAAGCTGCACAAGTCGGTTACCCCGCAGATATGCTAATGTCATTCTATGAATCTCAACCAGAACAATTAGAAACAGTTCATAAACAGATTCAACAAGAAAAAGTATATGATAAAAGCTTAGAATTCGTTAAAATAAACGAATTGGCAAAAGATGCTTATGAAGAAAAGCATTTCAAAAAACAGAATTAAGCTTTAAAGAATATGAACATGAATCAACCTTTGTTTGATAACCATTCTAATGGAAATCTCGATTTGCAAAGTAACCTAATTCCAATGGTTATTGAGACTACAAATCGAGGTGAACGCGCTTACGACATTTACTCAAGATTATTAAAAGATCGAATTATAATTCTCGGTACCCCAATAAATGATGCAGTTGCAGCTAATGTGATTGCACAAATATTATTCTTAGAGTCAGAAGATCCTGAAAAAGACATCAATATCTATATTAACTCACCTGGAGGAGTTGTAAGTTCTGGCTTAGCCATTTATGATACCATGCAATATGTAAAATGTGATGTAGCAACCATCTGTATTGGTATGGCTGCTTCAATGGGAGCCATTTTGTTAACTGCAGGAACAAAAGGTAAACGCTCTGTTTTACCTAATTCCAAAGTAATGATCCACCAACCAATGGGCGGAACACAAGGACAGGCATCTGACATCGAAATTGAAGCTCGTGAAATTTTGAGAACCAAAACCACACTGAATGAAATTATTGGTAAACACAGTGGGCACACTGCCGAAGAGATTGCGCACGACTCAGATAGAAACTATTGGTTAGATGCAAATGAAGCACTTAACTACGGTTTAGTTGATCGTTTATTGGAAAGAAAACCCAAATCGAACTAATGGCAAAAGAGAACAAAACTACTATTTACTGCTCGTTTTGTGGTCGCTCCAATTTTGAAGTAAACAGTATGATTGCAGGGCCTGATGTTTACATTTGTGATCGTTGCATTAATGATGCTTACTCGATTGTACAGTCTGAGCAAAATACAAAATCTAAAAAAAGATCATCAAATTATAAGCCGGTTTCTAAACCGATTGAAATAAAAGCTAAACTTGATGATTATGTAATAGGTCAAGATTATGCTAAAAAAACCTTAGCTGTAGCGGTTTATAATCATTACAAAAGATTAAGTAATTCCTCGAAAAGTAAATCACTTGATGAGATTGAAATAGAGAAAAGTAATATTTTATTGCTTGGGCCAACAGGTTCTGGTAAAACCTTATTAGCTCGTACTCTTGCAAATATTATTGATGTTCCATTTACCATTGCAGATGCTACAGCTTTAACCGAGGCTGGATATGTTGGAGAAGATGTGGAAAGCATTCTATCAAATATGCTTCAGTCATCAGATTATGATGTCGAAAAAGCTCAGCGAGGAATAATTTATATAGACGAGATTGATAAAATTGCACGTAAAAGTGACAATCCATCAATTACTAGAGATGTTTCTGGCGAAGGTGTTCAGCAGGCATTGCTAAAAATGCTTGAAGGTACAACGGCAAATGTTCCTCCAAAAGGGGGAAGAAAACACCCTGAGCAACAGTTTATTCAAGTTAATACACGTAATATTTTATTTATTGTCGGAGGTGCATTTGATGGATTATCTGAAATCATTTCACGTCGTCTTTCTACTTCATCAATGGGATTTCAATCCATTGAGCAAAAAAAGTTTGATAAGAATGATCCTGAAATATTCACGTATGTTGAACCTGAAGATTTACAGAAATTTGGTTTAATTCCTGAGCTAATTGGTCGTTTACCTGTAATTTCAGGTTTGCATGAATTAGACGAAGCTTCAATGATTCAAATTTTGACAGCGCCTAAAAATGCCATAACAAAACAATATCAAAAATTGTTTGAAATGGAAGATGTTGAATTAGAATTTGAAGAATCAGCTATGAAAGCAATCGTAAAAAAAGCAATGGAAAGAAAAACCGGTGCTCGTGGTTTAAGATCAATCATGGAAAAATCAATGCTTGATATCATGTTTACTCTTCCTACACTTACGAATATTGAACGTTGTGTGATAACAGAAGCAACGATAAATGAGCAAGCGCCACCGATTTATATAAAACGAAAAGCTACAGCGTAAAGAGAATTAAAAAGGATTGATTTATTAAATCAATCCTTTTTTTTGATACAATTTTAAATACGGGGAAATTCCTAGCCTAATCTGAACTCGTATTAATAAATAAATAAATTATATTATTAGATTGTATCGTTTCACAATTAAAAAAAATGTAACGTGAAATACAAATCTTCATTCTTAAAACTAACATTAATAATTTTTTTAAGTGTAATTTCTCTTACAACTATTACGTACAATTATTATTTATTGAATACACTCAGAGAAAAAGAACGATCAAGTATTCAGTTATGGGCTAAAGCAATTGAGCACAATGGAACTCCACAAAATGAGCAAACGCGTAAAGATTTAAATCTACTAAATAAAGAGATACTAGGTAGTGAAACGGTTAATAAAAACGATAAATCCCGTTGGAGTCGCTTATTACAAAGAGTTGATGCAGAATTGGCGAATTCGGCATTAGATTTTGTAGCTACTGAAATCATAATCAAAAATCGGTTTGAAGTACCGTCATTTGTATCTGATTCAACAGGAGAAATATTATATACAAGAAATATTGATGTAGTTTCGGATTCCGCAGAATTATTATCTGAGTTTAGAAGCATGAATCTACCCATAAAGATTAAAGTGGGTAATGACGAAAGTTTTGCGTATCAATATGTTCATTATGGTGAAAGCAGAACTATTCAGTTATTGAAATATTTTCCATATATACAGTTATTTTTTTTAACCCTATTTATCACAATAGCTTATTACAGTTGGAGTATAGTGAGGCAAAATGAACAATCAAGTTTATGGGTCGGAATGGCAAAAGAAGCTGCACATCAATTAGGAACACCTTTATCTAGTTTGTACGGATGGATAACTTTATTAGAGTCAGATGAATTGACAAAATCTCAAAAACATGAAATTATATTTGAATTAGCCAATGATGCAGATAGAATGCAAAAAGTTGCGGATCGCTTTAATAAAATTGGTTCCGCACCAGAATTAAAAGAACAAAGAATAGAGCCATTAATTAATCAAGTTCTTGATTATTTAGAGCCAAGAATTCCTAGATTAAATAAAGGAGTGGTGTTGTTTAGAGAACTTAAATCGAATGCCAAACTTCCCATTAATGCGGAATTGTTTGAATGGGCAATAGAGAATGTTGTAAAAAACGCAATTGATGCTATAGTACCGAATCAAGATGGCTCGTATGTAAAAGTAATAAGTTACCAATTAGAAAAAGAAGTAATTATTATTATTGAGGATACGGGTAAAGGGATTGAAAAAAAGAATACAAATCTGATATTTAAACCGGGTTTTAGCACAAAAAAAAGAGGCTGGGGACTTGGTTTAAGTCTTACAAAAAGAATTATTGAAGAATATCATAAAGGCAAAATAGAATTAGTTAAATCTGAACAAGGTAAAGGTGCTATTTTCCAAATTACCTTGAAAGTTAACTAACAACAACATCCATTATTTCCTAGTTAAATTTGAATGGTAAAAGTAAATCTGGAATGAGTAAAAAAGGAAACAGAGAGGTGTTTTTATCGTTTCTAACAATGAACATGTGTATAATTATACCATGAAAAACAAAAAAAAGCGATTACTAGCTTTAAAGTTAGCAATCACCCTTATAATTTTATTAAATACTTTTTTTGTTTCTTATGGGCAACAAAATGACTCAACAGCCACAGATACCTTACAGTTTGACTATAGTACTCTTGATTATGGAAAAATGGTAGATAGCTTGGGAACTCCTTCGCTTTCGATAGCGCAACAAGATTCTTTGTATATAGCCAGAAAAGATTCATTAAGAAGAGATAGCATAGCAAGAGCCTCTTCTATGTTAACATCGAACTATTTAAACAGAAAAAGGAAATATGTTCCTTTACCATCAAGTATAATTTTAACTTTTACCGATTCTGCCTTAATTAAAGCAGAGCATTATTTAGCGATAGAAGATTATTTTTTAACGACGTTCAAAAAAACAACTAAAAAAACAATTTTATCGGTATTAATTGGTAAAAAAGTAGAGTTTACCACAGCTTATGTTCGTGCATTACCCCTGCTACAAGCTGAATACGAGGAAAAAAAGCAGACACGATTCGTATCAAATCAAGAATTATCTAGTTATAAAGAGAAACAGATGGAATACTTTGATGCTGTTGTTGATATCGTTATGGATATAAAGTCTGAGTTCATTGCTGTAACAGAATTAGATACCTCATTATTTGCTGTTCAATTATTAATTGATGAATTCACAGTTAAGCCGATAAGACAAACATTATTACCATTGAATAGTTATATAACGGAGTTCATTCCATGGTATGAAAGGAGAATCATTCTTTCTTTTCCCCGTTATCACAAAGGAGAAGATATCTGGTTTGAACGAAATGTAGCATTAACTATTCAATTAATGAATCCGAATATGCTTCCTGATACCAAATATCAAACAATATTTCGATTTGATATGAATCATGATTTGCGAATTGATCCCAAAGAAGCATTAAATAGTCTTAATTCAAATTGAATTGACCTAAAATATTCAAATAAATAGGTATTTTTACTCTCATATAGTGTAAATTATTCGTTCTTTCATAATCTAAACTATGTAAAAACTATTGCTTTTGAATAAAATTTAACTGTATAATAAAACGCTATTAACAAGTTATCCACAATTGTTGGCACAAAATTTGTCATCATTTACAAAAACCCTAGACAGAACCTTAATTGGATGAAAAATTCAATTTATTTACTACTTCTTAATTCCTTACTCGTTTTTATGCCAATGCACTTATTGGCACAGGGTAGCTTTTGGGATAATGCCGACATGGTTTTCAAATTTGGTGTAAACTCATTCCATGGTGATTTCGATACGAATGTAAATGGCGATGGTGCAGACATTATGGGCTTACCATCACCAATAGATGGTTTCCATTTAGGTTTTGGGATATCGAAACCTTTGTCAAGTTTAAAATCGACAGAATACAAAATACGATTACACTTTGGTTTAGATTATGTACAACATCAATCTCCTACATTAACTCAAATTGGTGTAATTGATGTAAAAAATATTCAAGGAATAATACCTATAAATATTAAAAACATTGGGATTGGGCCATATGGAGGTTTAGGGTTTGAGTATTTAGTTTCGCAATCTTCATCAATTGAGCCCTACATATTGATAACAGGATATTATAATGATCCAAGAACGGATGGTTTTTTAAATGGTTCAATGCAAGTTTTGACATCATCAGAGACAGGCTTAAATAGACCATATCGATTAGTCGATCTTCCACAAACAAGAAATATTGACGAAGCTACAGCTGTAAGCAGTTTTATTCTTGGTGCAAAAGCTGGGGTTAGGTTTAATAGAGTAGTTTCTGGTACGGCAAGATTTTTTGTTGATTATAACTTTTTATATTTTTTGAGCGACTATTTTGATAACACAAGTGGCGCATTACAATCAGGTATTGGAGCTTCTCAAAATGATGCTATGACAATGTTAACAATGGGCTTCCAATTGCCAATGAATGGAGATGTGGTAAGTTCTATGGAGGCTGAAAGGCAAATTGTTAAAGTTGATCGTAAAAAAGTTGCGAAAATAGAACGGATTCAAAATATTGCTAATTTAGTTACTAACGATGAAGACCTTCGTGAGTTACAAAGAATAATGAGCGACAAGATTTTACTCTACGACACACCAGGTGTTAGATTTAATGAATTAGCGTCTAAAACAATTCAGAGACGTGTACGATTAAGTGACACGGATATTGAATCAGAGATGATAGAATTACCTGGTGGAAGTTATATAATAGGTCTTACCTCTGTAGATGAGCTAAATATTCAGGTTCAAGGAAGAAAGCGCATAACTATTAACCCTTTTATGGTTGATAAATATGAAGTTACTAACGAACAGTATAGAGCTTTCTTAATTTCGATGGGTGCTTTACAACCACCACCTCAAACAAATCCTGCAATTCCTGTAACAAATTATGGAACTAGGTTGAGTATTCAAGAATTATTAGTAAAAGCTGGTCTTGAGAATATTGCAGACTACAGAAATAGTCCAAGAATACTATCTATAGACGATTTACTACCAGATAGCACATCTTGGTCAAAAATGGGTCTTGATGAAGTGATACCTTGGGGGATTTATTTTTACGACCCTTTTTATAGTGACAGACCTATAGTTTGTGTAAGTTGGTTTCAGTCGAAATTATATGCTGCTTGGGCAGGCAAGCGTCTCATGACCGAATCTGAATGGGAATTTGCAGCGAGAAGTGGTGTAAGTGGAAGAGTTTTCCCATGGGATGGTTTAGATGTTCAGACTAAGACTGGTAAATATAGAGCAAACTTTAAGCAAGATAGAGGAGTTTACGATGCAGATGGATACCCCATAATGGCACCAGTTGACTCGTACCAGCCAAACGATTTTGGACTACACAATATGTCTGGAAATGTTAGTGAGTGGGTAATTGATTCTTGGAATCCAAGTTATGTTGTACTACAAAATGTAGGAACAGCTAATTTTGTCTCCCCGTCATACAATAATATAAAAGAGCCTAGACGTATTCACCGTGGTGGATCATGGCAATCAACATCGTTTTACATTGGAGTCGGAGTAAGAAACTTTCAGGAGGCAAGTTCTGGCACACCCTTCATTGGCTTTAGATGTGCAAAAAGTGTAGTAAAAAGATTCCGTTAATACACCGATATATTCTTGTTCAGATATTGACACTTTCATAAGTAATTCTTTACTTATGCATTCATTTTAAAATAGTAACAATCGAACTTAAACAATGGGAGCCTATCTATGAGTTCAAGCATAGAAAGCAAATATCGACCAAAGAATTTACCAATCTATTTTACCTATAGAACTTTTAAACTCGACTCCTTTTTTGTAGGAATTTTCGGCGCTATGGCTGTTTTTGGAGTATTGTTAAAAATATGGAAAAAGCCGTTTTGGGGAATGATATCTCCTGAAACGGGTCAAGCGATGTATGATATATTTATGCCAGTGGGTTTCTTGGGAGAAGCAATTGTATTTATAATTATGGGTTTTATGAAAGGTGATGCCTATATTGAGGTCTATCCAGATGAGCAAGACGATTCAGGCACAGAAGACGCTGTATCATCACATGGTGGTGTAATTGTGAATATGCAACTACCTGATTCATTAAAACGAATTATTGAAGAAAAAGTAAGTGCGCAATTAGATAACAAAGTTTCTGAATTGACAAATTTGCTCGTTTCAGATATTCAGCACACAAGGAATTTGTTGTCAGATACAAACCAAATGAATTCAAGAATTGTTGAAGTTGCTGGAAATTTGAATGAGTTATCAACGAAAATTAGATCTTTTGGAGACTCATTAGGAGAGTTTGAAAAAATTAACTCTTCAAATATTTCTAAAAATGCAGCTGCAATATCAAATAAGTTGGAGAGCGCCAATAATGAGCTACAAGTATTTGAAGATGAAATGAAAAAGCTAGCTAATCGTTTCAGAAACTTTAATTCACCAAATTAAAGTTGACGTTAAAGTATAGAAATATTCACATTTAAATAGAAAGAAATATATGGCAGGTGGTGGCGGTGGCGCAGTTGGGATGCGACTCAATATTATGACAGCTTTGTATTTGCCCATTCTTGGTTATGCAATGTCAACATTTGATTTAAATCCTGATGCTCTAGTTCTAAATTCTGAAAACTTAGAAGCGTATGCAATAGCGAAAAATCGTACAGTTGCTTTAGGAGATCGTTTTGAAGCAAGCATTTATTATGAACTCAAACCAACTGACGAGCAAGAAGCTGCCCTTGACATGCTCGATAAAGGTGCTAAGAAAGAAGAGGATCATAATGCTAAAATGATGTTTAAGCCTATAGTTAATATTGATGAAAAATCGTCGGTAAACGGGATTTATTTTGACACATTAGCTTCAAAGTTCTTTTTAGATACTGACAAGTTACGTTCAAAAATGGGAAGTGAAATGACAAAAACGTTCAAATTCAAAGCAAATATTACGGCTAAAACAGTAGGTGGTAAAGGCTTTGAAAAAGATGTTGAAGAGACCTTTACTGTTTTTAAACCATACGTGGAAGTACAATCAAATGCAGTTCCTTCCTTAATTGCAGAATGTGAAAACTCTCTTAGATTCAATGCAATCGGATATGATCCAACAGCTTTAGTTCTTTCCGATAGATCATCTGGACAAGTCGTTAATGGTAATACAATCACATGGTCACCTAAAGGTGATACAACCGTAATTACAGTAAGTGCACGTACAGCCGATGGTCAAGTTAGAGTAATTGACAAAAAAGGATTTAGAATTAAACCAACTCCATCGCCTGTTGCAGGGTTACGCAGAGAAAACGAAAGAAAGTTTTTGGGAGCAACTGATGTTATTAGTTACCAAGAGTTTTTAGAATTAGTAATTAGACCTGATGATTCTTTTGTTAAGGATTTTCCAAAAGATGCAAAATATAGAATTGATGAAGTAGCGGTTGAAGTTGCCAGACGTGGGTTAGCTCCTGAGTACACGGTACTTTCAGCAGCAGACTTAAGAACCTATATTGATAAAAGTGGTAAAGGTAAAGCCAACAATGAAGACATCTACATATTTTCAATTTATGATGCGATGGGTAAAAACATGATTGCACAATCTGTTAATATCAGAATCGATAAAATTGTAAGAATTAACTATCAAGGAAAATCAATTCCTGTAGATGTAAATACATTCAAGTCAAACTTTGTTCATAATGTTAGATAAAAAAAATGAATTATCATTTTTTTTCCTATTCTTGCTACTATTAGTTACACAAATTAATAGTAGCTATGCTCAAGTAGTACGTCAGGAGCAAGAAGGTGTAATGTGGAAGAAAACCTTGAGAATTCAAGGATTAATTTCACGAATGGATCCTTTTAATGAAACCTCTTTATATGGGCTATCTGAGGTGAATGTGGACTCAATGAAGACTCAACGTAGTTCCATTCAGTTTGAACTAGTTGCATCAAAATTTTGGGAAGCTCTTAAAGACTCTGTAATAAGTGGAATTAAGACAAATAGAGTAGATGTTCATTTATTAAAAGGTGATCCTCAGCGACCAAATATTTATTTTAAAGGCACAAAAATCACTTCATATAATGTGCTTTTAAATGAGTTATATCTAGGTTTTCAGAAAGCAATTGATGCAACTGATACGCGAAACCAAAAAGCTGTTTATGTTTTGGAACCACTTGGGCCTCAAATAATGCTTGAGAGAATAGTTGCAAGAAATGTTGTAAAGTCCAAAGAAGACGTTCTTAAATTATTAACATTGTATCAGTTAGAAGTAATATTCTCTGTTGATGAAACTGGGTTTAAAATTGAACCAATGAGTCTTTTATTAGGTTCTGCTCACTTTTCTCAAATACCCCTAATGGAAGAGAATCAAGATTATGCTTTATTTAAAGATTATTATAATCTTTTTGATAGAGGATTTGGTTTTTTTGTAGACTTAACATCACCACTAACATATAGTTTTTTAGTTGAGACTGGTGTTATGTATAGTGGAGAAGGAAATATTATTCCATTTTATGATTTGGTAACGATGTTTCATTATCCTTACGAGTTTTACTCAGAATCTGATTTTGTTATTGCGGGCAGAACAGATCAAGATGAGATTAAAAGATTAATGATGGATCGTTATAACGAAACAACGTTTAATAATCTATATGGTCAACCTCCACAATGGTGGGAAGCTTATGGAAAAAGTCAATTTATGAATGGTATATTTGATATTGATACAACGAAACAACGTCGAAATTAAATGTTTTCTAGAGAGATTTAATACTTATTTTCATTTGAGCCATTGGTTGAAAATCAATGGCTTTTTTAATGGAATCTGTAATTTTAATAGCATTTTCTGTTGTTCTATCGTTTACTCTTGCAAGTACTACTAAATTATTCATCTGATTTTTCAATAAGACAAGAGTACCAAATGGTAATGTTGGGTGAGCTATAGTAAATGAATTTAGATTAATTAACTCCCCGTTAGTTGTAACATTTCTCTCTTCTTTTGTGTTATAAATAAAGGTAGGTATTAATTCTTGATTTTCAGATTTAGTTGAATTTACTTCATTATCAACAAATAAGGATACCGTTTTATATGGGTTTTCATTTATTGTACCTATTGATTTAAGAATTATAATTTTATTTCCTTTTTTAAGTAGTTGAGAGTCTTTTAAGAAGGGGTTTAAAACACGAACTTCATCTGCTTTTATATCATTTTGTAAAGCAAATTCAGCTATCGAAATATCTTCTGTAACATCAATTGTTTCAAATGATTCAATCTTCAAAGATTTTCTACTTTCAGATTGGGCAATTAAATTATCGTTATTAGGTATATAACGAATGATTAATTCTTGACCAATTTTTAAAGCATTTTTTTTAATCTTGTTTAACGATTTCAACTCATTCACAGTAACGTCATATTGTTTCGAAATACTAAACAGGGATTCAGATTTTTTAACAATATGAATTTCGGCTTTTAAAGATTTTTTTTGAGCGTTATCAAGTTTAGCTTTTAAAAAAGGATCAGTTACAAGTAATACTTGGCCAACAGCAATAGAACTACTTTGTAGTCGATTCCACTTTTTCAATTGACCAACAGTAATAGAATATTTTTTTGAAATACTGTAGAGAGTTTCTTTTGCTTTTACAGCATGCTTATTTTGAGCACTTAGAAGAGTATTGGTAAATAATAAAAAAATAAAGCTTAACAAAAGCGATTTAAATAGCTTCATGTTCTAAGGAAATTAATTCGTTAAACGTTTTAAGGTCATTTTGATCTTTTGCAATTATTTTTGCTTTTTCTAAATAAATATTCAATAATTCTATTTCATTTTGAGTTGAATATATCTCACATAATTGAAAGTAAGCCGCTAAATTTGCACTATTTAAGTTAATACACTGCTTAAGCATATCTACAGCTTCATTTATCTTTTTAATCTTTTTGTATTCTAAAGCTAATGCATAACTAGAAAATTCATCATTTGGATTGTGTTCCAAAAAATTTTGTAAACGTTCAATTCTAGTCATTATCATTAACAATTCTCCAAATTATATCGGCACTTAATTGAGTTAAACGGTAAAGACTTACAAAATCTAATTTGTTTTGAGCATCAACCACTCGATTAGAATAAGGCGATTCATCAGCAGTTATGCGAATATAATTAGAATAAAATCCATCAAGCTGAACAAAATCTGAAAATAAGGATACGTCTATTTTGGGTCTTCTGCTAGCAAGATCAACTAAACGTTTAAAATCATTATTTCTAGACTCAACAAATACCCTAGCATGGCTTATATCATCTTCATTCATAGAGTATGCTATTGACTGAATTTCAACCCATGAACAATTTTTTAATTCTTTCAAAATCGGTGATCGTTGAAGCGCAAGTAGTCCACTTTTATTTCTTCTTGATCCATTTAGGGCTATAAAAATAATAGAGTAATCAGGCTTTTTTTTTAAACTCTTTAAAACTCTAGCTATTTCTAACATGCTAACAATACCACTAGCGTTATTATTCGCTCCAAGGTAAGGTGTCCCATTAACAGAATTTGATCCTTCTTGATCTAAATCTGCGACAATAACAACAGCTCGATCAAGTCTTTCATTTTTTCCTGGCAAATAGCCTATTTCATTATATACCATTTCTTCTTGATCAACGCCAAAATCGGTATTTAGCGAAACGGTGCGAGAAACATATTGATTTAAATATTCGCCATTTGATCTATTCGTAAAATGTATCGGAATCGGTAATTGATTTTCGATAATAAATGGTTTTGCAGTATTAGCAATATTCTTTTGAGCTAATAAAGGAATTTCTACAAATTCCTCAAAGCGATATAGGTTTACACCATCAGTAAAATCTGATGGCCAATAATAGATAATTCCAATAGCTCCTAGTTTTTGTAGGTTTACAGAATGATGATATACTCTATTAAATGTTTCTGCATTAAAATTAAGCCCAGCTTCTAATTTATGAAGTACAATTTTTCCAGCAAACGAACTATCTAAACTGCTAACTAAGCCACCTCTTATTTTTCCTATACGACCCCATATTGCTGGGCTAACCGTTTTACCTTTTAGTAAACTATCACCAGTTGAAATGAAATTATTTCTTCCTGTAATATAATTGTGAACAGTAAATTCTTGCTCATAAGAACTTTGACCTGGAAAGGCATAAAGCCCAATTTGTTCAAATTTATAACTAATCCAATTTGTAGCTTTTTTGTTACCTATTGTTCCAACTTCTCTTCCTTCAAAAGCAGGTGAGGCAAAATCCCGAATGTCTTCAATCATTTTTTCTGGGTTGATAAACTCAACAATATCAAGATTTATAGAAGCATCTGTTTTTTGAGCACTTGTTTGAATAAAATCAAATAATAAAAAACTTAAGAATAAGAGTTTCATTTAGATTGATAGTGTCTTTTTATTTCATTGATTGAATCAGAACCATATTTTTCCATAAATACATTGGCAAGAACGGATGCAATACTGTTTTCAAGAACAACAACAGCTCTTGGAAGTGCACAAACATCAGAGCGTTCGTAACGAGTTGGTTGAGACTCTTTTGTATCTAAGTCAATGGTGTTTAATGGGCTTAGCATGGTTGGAATTGGTTTCATAACGCCTCTAATAATTAAAGGCATTCCTGTTGTCATTCCACCTTCAAGACCACCTGCTCTGTTGGTTGCTCTTGAAAAGGAATTATTATAGATAATTTCATCGTGAACAAGGTTGCCAGGCAAAGTACCTGATTCAAATCCTTGACCAAATTCAACCCCTTTCATTGCTTGGGTACCAAGAACGGCATACCCAATTAAACCATCGAGGCGTTTATCCCAATGAGTGTAAGATCCAAGTCCGGCAGGGAGTCCAGTTACTACAATTTCCCAATGTCCACCTAAACTAGCACCAGCTTTCCTGCAGGCTTTAATTTCATCAACCATTAAATCTGAAAGATTTTTGTTTAAACAGCGTACTTCTGATTGATCTGCGTATTTGCCAAGTTCTTCGGCTCCCATTTTAACATAAGAATCTGAATGAGTACGAATATCTGCATAGTTAGTGTAGCCAATTGAACCAATACGAGTTACATGACCGCCAATTTCAATGCCAAATTCTTTTAAAAATTTTCTTGCTACGGCACCACAAGCTACTCGAATTGTTGTTTCTCTTGCACTTGAGCGTTCAATTACGGGTCGAATATCGTTAAAACCAAACTTTTGAACTCCTGCTAAATCGGCATGCCCAGGTCTGGCTAATGTTATTCGTTCAATAATTTGCTCAACAGGTTCTTTCGACATTACAACAGGCCAATTCGCTTTATCAGTTACAAAAGCACGATTTTCGATTTGTAAAGCAATTGGTCCGCCCATTGTTAAACCGTGTCGTACTCCAGAAGTAATGACTGTTTTATCTTTTTCAAAAGCCATTCTTCCACCTCTACCGTAACCCTCTTGCCGACGAGCTAATTGAGTATTTATATACTCTTCTGAAATAGATAAACCGGCGGGAACGCCGTCAATAATACCAGTTAGTTGAGGGCCATGTGACTCACCCGCAGTTAAATATCGAATCATATACTAAAAATGTGTTAAAATGCTAAGTTGATATTGAGCGCCTATGCTGCTAAATGAGGTTCGAGAAATATCAATGTTGAAACGTGAAATTTTAAAACCAGCACCAAATGCTGTTCCTGATAAATCAATTCTATTCTCTGTTTTAATGGCATCACTTCTATATTTATTCATTCCAAATCGTATTGTAAAATTTTCAGAGAATAAAAACTCCCCACCAAAAGCGAAATGCCTACTTAAATCAGTCCAAAAGCTTGTTTTTTTGCTATCGTAAATTGTTTTTAGTGGCCAATCTTGCAAAGAGTGCGAGGTAATAGTAAATCGAAATGGTACATATTTTAATCTTTTTGTAATTCCTAAACTAATATCGAAAGGAATGTTCTCTTTGTACAAATTAAAATTATTGAATTGAAATCCTAAATCTCTTAAGGCTAACCCTATTGTAATTAACTGTGATGGGATTAAATAATAGGCTCCTGCTGTAATTGAAAGTCCATTAGAAGTATAGTTTTCAATTGCGGAACGAATTAATGTAAAACTGGCCGCTATATTCAAATTGGTAAGAATAACTTTTGAAGCTGAAAAAGATAAACCCATATCATAAGAAGAGAAACTACCTGTTTCATTGCCAAATTCATCATATTTGCTAAAATCGCCATACGTTAAATAGCGCAATGAACTTGAAAGTTGAAGCGTTGAATCATAAGCATAAGAATAAGCTAATGCAGAATAATTAGCATCTGCGAAATGGCTCATGTAAGAGAATTGAACTTGGTTATGAAAAGACTTGTTTGCATAAGCCGGATTTCCAATTAAAGAAAATAAATCAGGATTTGCTAATGAAACAGCATGTAAACCATTTGTAGCAGATCTTGGCGAAACGGGAAGTTCTAGAAAAGAAAACACTTTTGTTCCACCTGATTGAGCGTTAACAAGATTTACTAATAGTAGATTAACAAATAAAAGAGTTAAAATGTTTATCTTATACATACGTTTAAAATACATGATTTATCTTGTTATTTACAGTTCAAAATTTGAAAGTCAACCGAGCTAATGACATTATTTGTTTTATTTGGTAGGTATTGCTTGTTATTGTATCAGGCATTGCGATCATTTATAGAAATAAAAACCTATAAGAAAAATTTTATACAAGAATTAATAAAAACGGGCTACGATTCAATCCCAATAATACTGCTTGTTGGTGCGTTTACTGGAGCGGTATTGTCTATTCAAACAGCGTATCAATTATCATCAGGTTTAATTCCTACTTCAACAATTGGCGCTATTGTAAGTAGATCTGTCATTATTGAACTAGGAATGGGAATTGGGGGGTTGGTTTTAGCAGGAAGAATTGGAGCGAGAATAGCAACCGAATTAGGTTCAATGAGAGTTAGTGAACAAATTGATGCACTGGAATCTATGGGATTTAACTCCGTTTCATTCTTAGTGATTCCGCGTGTTCTTGCTGGAATAATTTCATTCCCTATTTTATATTTAATTGTTGCTGCTACAGGAGTTTTAGGCGGGTTAATTTCTGGTCATTTAACAGGTGGCGTTACCATGTCTGATTATATGGTAGGTGCACGAATGGATTTTTATGAAAGTGACCTAGTATTTGGTTTAATAAAGGCAACTGTATTTGGCTTTGTAATCACCTCCATTTCCTGTTTTAAAGGGTATTTTGCAACAGGAGGAGCCGAAGGGGTTGGAAAAGTGACTACCCAAGCTGCGGTATTAAGTTGTGTATATTTACTTCTTTCTGATTTAATATTGGCTACTATCTTATTATGATTGAAGTAAAAAACCTTTCAAAAAGTTTTGGACAGAGTTTGATTTGGCAAGATGTAAGCTTCACCATTGAAAACAATACAGTACTTGCAATTATTGGGCGTTCCGGTTGTGGCAAATCTGTTCTCTTGAAACATTTGAACGCATTACTTGAACCTGATAAAGGTGAAGTATTAATTAATGGTGAAAATATTTACAATCTGAATTATGTAAAACTCAGAAAAGTAAGACAACTATTTGGAGTACTATTTCAAGGTGGAGCATTGTTTGATTCAATCAATACTTTTGAAAATGTTGCTTTCCCTTTACGTTATTTCTCAGATAAATCAGAATCTGAAATCAAAAAAAGAGTGTTAGAGTGTCTGGATCTTGTTAATCTTTCGAACGCTGGAAATAAAAACACCTCAGATTTATCAGGAGGAATGAGAAAACGTGTTGGTTTAGCACGTGCAATGGTTCTTGAACCCCGTTATCTTTTGTATGATGAACCAACATCTGGACTTGACCCAGAGACTTCTGATGAAATAAACGATTTGATTATAGATACAGCAGAAAAACTAAATGTTACGTCTGTCGTAATTACTCACGATATGCATAGTGTACTTAAAATTGCGGATAAAGCAATTTTTTTAGACGAGCAAAAATTAGCATGGCAGGGAACGATTGATGAAATGAAGGTAAGTAAGAATGAGCGATTACTTTCATTTATCAAAGCTGCAGAATATAGTATTTAAAAAACGGAGAACGAGATTGAAATTTACAAATGAAATAAAAATTGGAATGACGGTAGTATTCGCAACCCTCATAGGAGTTGTAGGATTTCGAGTAATGCGTGATGTGCCAATCTTTAACAATGGAAGACAAATCGTTTCAACTTTTTCTAAAGTTGATGGCCTTGGCATTGGTAAGAAAATATATTTTAACGGTGTGGACATTGGTAGCATAAGTTATGTAGAGTTATTACAGAATGATAGCGTTCGAATTACAATGACTATTGATGCAGATATAGTGATTCCAAGAGATTCAAAAGCGTTTATTCGTTCTATTGATTTTCTTGGTTCTAAAGCCATTCTAATTGAAAAAGGTAATTCACCCTCAGAGGTTGTAAATGGGGGGGCTTTAAAAGGTGTATTTGATGAAGGGACTCTAAACGAGTTACAAGCGAAGGGATTAAGCTTAGGCGATAAGGTTGCTGAAGTTGGCGAAAATTTAAATATAGCTTTAAAAAGAGTAAATACGACTTTAAGCGATGATGTTCAAAAAAACGTCGAAAAAAGTTTAAAGGAATTAGAATTATTGACTCGTGAATCAAGAAATTTGGTTCAAACGAACAAGAATTCTGTAACTAATTCTTTGGCAACATTAAATCAAGTCTTATTACAAGCAGACTCGTTAACAACTGAGACAAGACCTCAATTAAAAGATCTAGTGTCAAATTTGAATAAACAATTAGAAGGTCTTGAAATGGCAACAAATAGTTTAGACGAAACATCAAGGGAATTAACAATTCTGTTAAAGAAAATCAACTCAGGAGAAGGAACTCTTGGAAAGTTAGCAAACGATTCTTCTTTATATACAAATTTGGATAGTTTAACGATAGGATTGAACACTCTTATACGGAATCTAGATCGAGATCCTAAAAGATATTTAAAACATATAGGATTTAGCCTGTTTTAAAAAATAAAAGTAATTGTTTTGTAATGATATAGTTGGTTCCGATTGTTTAAAAGATAGTTAAATGCTATATTTGCAGGCTAATAACTAAATTAAAAATATTAATCTTTAATTTGACCATAGGTACCCAATGGGAGTAATGGAAAAATTCAGAGCTAGTACAAAATATATTTTGTGGCTGCTCATTTTATCTTTCGGTCTTTTATGGGCCTTAGCTGATACAAACGTTTTTGATGCCATGATGGCTGGACCACGTTCGTTGGGTGAGGTTAATGGAAAAGCCATTTCATTTGAAGCATATAATCAAAAAGTGCAAAATTATTCTGAGCGATATCGTTATGAGACAGGTGATGCTGCCACCTCAGAAATGCGTGCATATTACGAAGATATGGCTTGGGAAGAACTTGTTCTTGATGTAATTATAAAACAGAAAATGGATGAACTAGGCATTACCGTTACTGATGATGAGTTAGTTAACATGATTACTGGTCCTAATCCAGATCCATTTATTGCTCAGCAGTTTAAAAAAGAAGACGGAACTATTGATAGAGCCGCTTTAGATGCTGCAATTTCAGCTCCAGAAAACACAAACATTTGGATTACAATTGAGCAACAATTACGTGATAACCGTAGAAGAGAAAAATTATCGCAATATTTACAAGCTTCGGTTAAAGTTTCAGATGCTGAAGTTGCGCAAGAGTATATGGATAAAAATTCTACACTTTCGTTCGATTATATTCGTGTAGCCTACAATGAAATTCCTGATTCTGTTTTAAATCCAACAGATACTGAATTGAAAACTTTCTACACTAAAGAGGCAAAGCGTTATCAAAGAAAAAAAACGTGGAAGTTTAATTATGTTGAGTTTGACTTAACGCCTACTACTGAGGATACCCTTAAAACGCTGACTGAACTTCAAAGCATTAGAGAAGAACTTACTGGCGATACAAACGATTCGCTAATATTTTTACAATACAGTTCTACTACCCCATACACTGTAACGACAGTTGCTAAAAGTGAAGTTAAAGAATCTTATAAACCAGTTTTATCTGTTGATGTAAACCAGACAACAGAAATAATTAAAGAAGCTGATGCAAGTCTACACCTTTTGAAAAAAATTAGTGAGACTAAAAAAGAACTATCGTTTATTGATTATTCAACAAAAGTTGTAGCAGATCCACTTGGTACGGTTGATGAAAGAGCAAAAGAAGCAGATGATTTCGCATATTTTGCAACTGAAAACAACTCTTTTCAAAAAGAAGCAGAGACTCGTGGTTATACTATAAAAAGTGGTATTGCAACGGAAGATACACCCTTTATTGCAGGATTAGGACAAACTAGACAAACCTTAAATTGGTTAAAAGGGGCAAAAATTAATGAAGTTTCACAAAACCCAATTGAATTACCAAAAGCATTCGTTGTATTAGAGTTAATTGAAATTCAAGAAGCTGGAGCAAGACCTTTTGCAGAAGTTCGTCCACAAGTTGAACGTCTTTACAAAACTGAAATGCGTAAAAAGCAATTGTTAGCTAAAATAAACACAGCATTAAAAAGTAGAACAGACTTCAATGCTGTTGCATCTGAACTAAACAAAGAAGTTAAAACAGCTGAAAATGTTCGTTTTAATTCTGATATTATTCCAGGTTTAGGTCGAGAGCCTTTAGTTTTAGGTAAAGCAATTACCTTAGATTCTGCTCAAGTCTCAACCGTTGTCACAGGTGATTTTGCAGCTTTTGTTATTAAATTAAAAGATCGGAAAGTCGCCGACGAAGCTGGTATGAATGCTCAGGTTTTACAACAAATTAGAACTGAATTAGAGCAAAAAAGAAATACAGCTCTTTCAGCTGTTTGGGTAGAACAATTAAAAGAAGCGGCTGATATTAAAGACTTCCGCACGTTAGTTCTTCGCAATAGATAACTAATTATTTTAATAAAAAAAGCCGTTTGATGTTATGCAGCAAACGGCTTTTTTTGTAATCATGTTCAACCTAGTGGCTTAAGGTAGTTTGCTCGATTATTTTTCGATAAAATTTTTTGATATTAGCAAGATGAATGTCCTCATCAGATTCAATACAATTGAGAATCGGTAACTCAAACCAAATCTGATTGTTTTGCATGAAATCTTGAATAGTAGCATCAAAGACTGTATCAGTATCCCATAACTTGTGCATAAATAAATCTGAGTTATATTGTTTTAGAGCTAATAAATAGTAACCCCCGCTGCGAGAAGGCCCAATTACAGCGTCCGTTTCCTTTAGTTCAAATATAGCTTTATCTATAAGCTCAAAGGTTAATTCTGGGTAATTAATGGATAGGAATACTACTTCTTTATATCCAATTCTGAATAAAGATTCAAAAGCAAGAGATAGACTTTCGCCAAAGGTGCGTCCAGTTTGAATTTCATAAATGAAATCGGAATCTGGCCAATTAGAATCATTCTCAGGTAGGTCGTCTTTAAAAAAAACATATCTATGAGCCTTAACTCTTGCTGCTTCTTTAGAAGAGTGCTGAATGAGCTCTGTGTAAATTTCAGAATAACGATTTAAACTAGTAACGTGTTTCCCATCAACAGAAGAATCTTGTTCGTTTTTTTCATTTGTTGATGGTGAGAAAATAATTAGAGCTTTTTCCATTGCTTTAAATTCATAAGTAGATAAATGCATTAAATAAAATTCTTGTGTTTTCTAAAGCTAATAATTTAAAATTTTGTGAATTTAAAATTATCGTGACATTAAAAACTTAATACAATTGGTATGGTAATGTAAAGCCTGTTAAATATCAAAAGAAAAGTTTTAAAAGCGATTCTTTTTCAAGGATTTATTGTGGTAAAGTGTCGTGTTTTGTTAAAACGTGGAAAAAAGCAGAATAGAATTTAGTATTTTGCAGCTTGGATAGCAACGTATCATATATAGAAAAGAAGTCAGTAGGTAACCTATGAATATTTATGTTGGAAATCTTTCCTGGAAGGCTAAGAAAAGCGATTTGGAAAATTTATTTGCCCATTTTGGAGATGTTAGCCGTGCCTTTATTGTTAGAGATAAAAAAACAAAACGATCAAGAGGATTCGGATTTGTAGAATTTTCTGAAGATGAAGCTGGTAAAGCAGCCATAGAAAATCTAAACAATACCTTATTTATGGAGCGCTTATTAGTTGTAAATGAAGCAAAGCCAAAAGAAGAATCAGAAGCTTAATTCGTTTTTTAACTCAATTAAAGATTTATAAAAGGACTGTGAAATACAGTCCTTTTTATATTAAGGATTTTATAGATGAAAACATTGTATTTAATGAGACATGCAAAGTCAGATTGGTCAGAACCCAATAAAACTGATTTCGAACGTGGTTTAAATACTAGAGGTACAAAAGATGCTCTTAAAATGTGTTCAGTAATTCAACATTTCAAAGAAAAACCGAGTCATTTTTTTTGTTCAACTGCTAAAAGAGCAAGAATGACCATTGAACCATTTCAAACTCATCTTACTTTCAAACTAAGTTACACTGATAAATTGTATAGTTTTACTGGGTCAGATTATATTCAGTTTATCAAAGAAATTCCGCACAACTATGAATCCGTTTTGATTTTGGGACATAATCCTAGTGTGGAGTATGTTGTTACCTATTTACTAAACGCAAAGGGTGGAAGTATAAGAATCCCAACATCGTCATTATTAAAAATTGTGATTGAGACAGAGTCTTGGAAAGAGATAGAAGCCGGCAGAGGAGTCTTACATTATTTTCTTTACCCTAAAATTGTAGGGCAGATAGTCTAGCTCATTTGTATTTAAACTAATGACTGATTATCAAGCTCCTGCCTCAGTAATTGAGACAACTCATTAATTTCTTTCATTAAGGTTTGAGTAAGCTGTTCAGTTAATTTATGAATCGAAGAATCGGCTTGTTGAATTCTTTTTGTTACTAAAGCTAAACGATTAAAAAATAAAGAGTCAGCACTTCCTTGAATCCGATGTGATAGTATTTTTAGATGGGAATAATTTTTAGACTCTAGCATTTCTTTGAGAGCCTCTAAATCTTTAGTAAAATGTTTAACAGATTGCTCTAAAATTTGACTATAAATCTGTTTATTGAAATCTAGAATTCTTAAAAAAGCTTCGCTATCAAATACTATTTCATTGTTTTTAAACAGATTTTGAGTTTCGTTCGATTCCCTATTATTGGAAAAATCAGAAACTGTCCACTCAAACAGAATATGTTTAATTTTATTTAAAATGACTGGCTTTGCAATATAATCAGACATTCCATTGGCGAGACACTGCTCTTTTTCTCCTTTTACGATACCTGCGGTTAACGCAATTATTGGAACATGTTTTCCGTTTTTAAAAGATCGTATAGATTTTGTAGCTTCAATTCCACTCAATAATGGCATCTGAATATCCATAAAAATGATATCGGGATTTGTTTTCTGAAATAAATCTACTGCTTGCACTCCATTTTCTGCTTCCACTATTTTGAATTCAGAATTGATTTTATTTAAAATAGTTCGTGCTAAAAGCATATTTATAGGGTTGTCTTCTGCAACTAAAATGGTTAAATAATGTGAAAACGTAATTTCCTCATTCTTTTTTACCGAAACTGGAAGAGAATCCGAATTAAGGTCAAGACGTGTATCAGATTGTAAAAGAACATCGAAATAAAATAAACTTCCATTACCTAAAGTACTATCTACCTTGATGAAGGAGTCCATTAAGCCCAGTAATTTATTAGCAATGGTTAAGCCTAAACCTGTACCTCCAAATTTTCGGGTGGTTGAAGTGTCTTCTTGACTAAATGCTTCAAAAATCTTTTTAATATTTTCTTGAGCTATTCCCACACCTGTATCTTTTACGGCGAAACGATACAATCCTGTTGTTGGATTGGTCATTTGTAGGCAATTAATAGCTACCGTAACTTCACCTTTAGACGTAAACTTTAGTGCATTACTAATAAGATTTACAAGAATTTGTCGAATTCGAACAGGATCAAGAACTATTTTTTTAGGTACTGATTTATCTAAATTAAAGCGAATTGGAATGTTTTTCTGTACAGATTGATACTTTGTGATTTCATTTATTTGATTTAAAAGATCACTAAGGTCCGTGCTTTCCATTTCAAGTTCAAGTTTGCCAGCTTCAATTTTTGAAAAATCAAGAATTTCGTTAATAATTTCCATTAAACTATGAGCGGATTGATAAACAGTCTGCATGTAATTCTCCTGCTCATCAGACAAGTTTGTTTTCATCAAAATGTCTGTAAATCCAATTACTCCATTTAAGGGTGTACGGATTTCGTGACTCATATTGGCTAGAAAATAAGACTTTGCATTACTTGCTTCCTCTGCAATTTTTTTTGCTTTTGCCAATTCAAGCTTATCGTTTTTTATATCATTAATATCTTGAATTGAGCCAAAAAGGCGAACACACACTCCGTTATCAATCTCTGCATTTCCGATAGATTTGACCCAAATAGTATTCATTTTAGCCGTAATTATTCGAACTTCATAGGCCCAAGGTTGCCCAAATTTAATAGCTTTTTCTATAGCTAAATTTAACTTTTGACTATCCTCTGGATGGTAAAATTCATTAATTGAGTGTAAATCTGGTTTAAAATATTCATCAACCTCTAGAATGTTTCTTATCATAGAAGACCATTCAAGAGAATGATTGAGCATATCAATTTCCCAGCCCCCAACTCGAGTTAAAATGCTAGTTTGTTCCAAAACTTCTTTAGTTTGGCTTAAACTTTTATTTGAAATGGAAATGGCAGTATTTTTTTCCTCAAGTAGTTTGTTTGTTTGAGAGAGTTTTTTTCTACTTCTTAAATTAGATAGGAGAAGTAGTGTAAGTGTAATTAAACCAATAAATAAGGTTGCGCCAATAAATCGAATTAAATTCTGTCGTTCTTCAATTTGTTTGATTTCAATCTTTTGTTTTTCGTACTGAAGGTTAGAATTCACCCAATCAATTATTTGATTAGCTTGACTTGTATTTAATTCATTAATCACATCAATTTGTTTTTTTCTGAACACATAAGCTTGGATAAAATCATTTTTCTGAGCGTAAATGTCTGCAAGAACCCCTGCTGCTGCTGCAATACGTTTATCAGCCGCTGAAAATGTTGCTTTTTCAAAAGCTTCGTTGGCTAATTCTAAAGCTTTTTCATAATTGTGGATTTTTAAATAGATTTCAGCCATCGCTGTTTTTAAGGCGACAGTACTGGCGTAAGGGTCATGTTCCTTTTTGAGATCTATGGAACGTTGAGCAAATGATAGAGCGGATTCCAATTTATTTTCAGCTACATATAAACGAGCTAATCGTTCAAGTGTACTAGATAGACCTGCAAAATTTTGGTCTTTTTTTCGAATTTCGTACGATTTCAAAAAAGCATTTTCTGATTCCCTAAAATTACCCATATCAAAATACATTTCACCTAGGCGTAACCATGCATAACCTAAACCAACTGGATGATTTAATTCAGAAAATAATTGAATAGCTTTTCTGAGGTAGTTTTCAGCCATTTCATAATTTTTTTGAATACTGTAAATTTCCCCAATATTATTGTAAGCAAAAGCTAATTGCTCATTGTCTTTAGTTCTTTGAGCAATAGCGAATGCTTGTAAATAATAATTCAAGGAAGAAGCATAGTCGCCAAAATTTCTGTAAATAACACCCACAAAAGACAAGTGCTTCTGAACTAACTTATAATTATTAAGTTGTTGAGCAATTTCAACGGCTTGCATTCCATAAGTGAGGGCTTCGGGTAGATTTAAACCTCTTAACCGCCATGCTAATTCTCCAGAAATAATACAAGCTTCTTCAGTATTTAGGCTAATTTGTGATAGACGTTTTTTTAGCTCAATAACTTCAGGGGAATCTTGAGCAGCAAATGAGTGAGAAGCACATAGACTGAGCAAAGAAAATAAAAAAACACCAATTAAAGTAAAATGACGCATACCTTTATATCTGGATCACTACAAAATTTAATCAACACAAAAATGGTTGATTATAAATATATAAATCAATGAGATATGAAATTGTATTCATTAATTTATTTATTTAAACATACGGCTTGCTAAGTAAGGGTTAAATTATTTTAAAGCAACAGTAAAATGAATCAAAAGGGTTATTGTTTTATTCTTTCAAATCATAGAAGTTAAGAAATGAATAAAAAAATAAGAGTATCTATAGTTGAAGATAATAATGGCATTCGCGAAAGTTTGTCTCTATTGATAGAAACAAATGCTGAGTTTGAACTTGTAAAAACGTATGCAAATGCAGAACTAGCCATGCAAGATATTGGAGATCATATTCCTGATTTAATTTTAATGGACATTAATCTGCCAAATCGGTCTGGTGTGGATTGTACGGTTTTTATAAAAGAGCACTTTCCGAGCATTCAACTATTAATTTTAACTGTTTATGAAGACGCAGATGTTGTGTTTAATGCTTTAAGAGCAGGTGCTTCTGGATATCTATTAAAAAGAACTTCATCAAAGGAGCTTATTGAAGCCATGCATGATTGTTTAAATGGTGGCGCACCAATGAGTAGTGCAATTGCAAGAAAAGTTGTGCAGTCGTTCCATACACCGATTTCAAAACCAGACCCAATGGCAGAATTAACACCAAGAGAAGAAGAGGTTTTACAATTTCTATCAAAAGGGTTCAGAAATAAAGAAATCGCTGAAAAGATGTTTATTAGTGTAGAGACGGAGAGAAGACATGTTCATGTTATTTATGGAAAATTACATGTCAGATCGAGAACAGAAGCCGTTTTGAAATATCTCGGTTCTTCTTAGAGTTGTTTTACAAATCCGTTTAAGCCCTTTTCTTTTAGTGTTCTTTGCCATTTTTTAGCTTCATTAGAAGTGTTGAACTTTCCAGAATACACTCGGAATACAGTTTGCCCATTTGCTTCACCTTTTAATACGAACGATTTGGGTATTTTTTTTGCGTTTTGTTCTGCACTTTTACTATCAGAATAGGAGGCAAGTTGAACACTAAACTGCTCTCCGGACGATATTTTTTTAGAAGAATTTTCCAGATCACCTTTAACTAAAAGTAATTTTACATTAGCCGTACCAGTTTTAGTTATGCCAATTTTTTTGGCTGCCGCCTCAGAAAGGTCAATAATTCTATCTTTTGCATAAGGACCTCTATCGTTAATTCGAACGGTTACTGACTTCCCGTTTTCTGTATTAATAACTTTTACTAATGTATTAAAGGGCAATGTTTTATGAGCAGCAGTTAACCTATTTTTATTGAATTTTTCTCCATTAGCTGTTTTTTTTCCATGAAAACCTGGACCGTACCAACTGGCAACTCCGGTTTGAATATCTTTTAACATTCTACTTGACGAACAAGATGCAAGTAATAAAAAAAGAAGTATCGGAAGAGATATATTTTGAAAAGATAAACTCATAAGACTTAAAACATAATAAGATTGAAAGGTAAGGCTTTGGTGCGGTGTGTTAAAGGAAATAAGAACAATAAATTAATAATTTTTGTAAATTTACAGCGTTCAGAACCGTAACATAAACTAGGAAATGTAGCAAAATGTCAGGCCAAGAAATGATTGTGGCGATAGTTGCCTTAAGTATTTTTGGTGGAATAGCAACCACTTTCATTCGTTCAGTTTATAAAATAATTAACAAGAAGTTAGATAATGCTAATTCACTACCCGAATTAGATAAGAAATTTTATGACGATTATATCACTTTTAAACAAGAAGTAAGAGCTGAAATTGCAGCAATAAAAAATCAAAGTGCTAAAAAAGTGCAATCTGAAAAGACCTTCGAAAATGCAAAACCCTTGTTAGATTCAGTAGAAATTCAAGTGGATGACATAGCGCCATCTCCTAGGCTCAAAAATATGCTTGACCAGAAAAAGTAATAAATGCTTAGAGTGGAATCAGTATATTTTGGGCAAATAAAATCACTAGTGAACACATTATTAGAATAACAGGAACCTGATGAAATTAACTGCACTCGAGATTAAACAACAAAAATTTGAACGATCTATAAGAGGTTTTGATGTTGGTGAAGTAAATGCATTTTTAGGAGTTATGGCTACTGAATGGGAACATTTAGTAGGGAAAAACAGAGAAATGGAAAATCAGATTCAACGATTACAAGAAAAACTTCAGCATTACGAACGAGTTGAGTCTGCATTACACGAAACATTACAAACGGCCAAAGACACAGCGACACAACGAATAGATAATTCTAAAAAAGAAGGGCGAAGAATTTTTGAAAAAGCTGAGATGGAAGCAGAACGAGTTTTACGTGATGCAAGACAAGAAAGACAGCAAATTAGACAGAGTGTTATTCGATTAATTGATCGTAGAGATGAAATTATTCGAGGAATTAAATCTTATTTAGATATGGCTAATGAGTCGCTAAATACCTTTTCACGAGATGATAGTAATCTATATTCTCTTCCCAGAGACGACTATGACGCTCAACAAACTGAAAATATTCAAAAAAGAACTGATGAGAAAGAATCCATCAGATCTAAACTAGGACAAGATGATAATGCGTCTGTTCCTGGCTTAAATGATGTAGATTCAATCATTGATCAACTTGATTAACTGAAAAAGAACGTTAAAATAAATTTGAAAAAATAATGAGAACATTTGATACCGTTGAACAATTTCGTACTAAACGTGATGAGGCCGTTGCCTACATTCAATCAAAAACTGAAATGCGCCCTGAGTATTTGGTTATTCTAGGAACTGGACTCGGTGATTTGGTAAAAAAAATAACAGTTATAGACTCCATTTCTTATAAAGATATTCCTCATTTTCCTGTTTCAACGGTTGAAAGCCATGCAGGTAGATTGCTATTTGGTGAATTAGGGGGCAAGCAAGTTGTAGCCATGCAGGGTCGTTTTCACTTTTATGAAGGTTACACCATGCAGCAAATTGTATTTCCTGTTCGTGTATTACAAGCAAACGGTGCAAAAACCCTTATTGTATCGAATGCGGCTGGTGGTATGAATCCTTTATTTAAAAAAGGTGATGTGATGTGTATAAACGACCACATAAATCTAATTGGAGATAATCCACTTATGGGTCCCAACGATGATGTATTGGGGCCGAGATTTCCTGATATGAGTCAGCCATATTCTTTTAAATTAAGGAACAGCGCTGAAAAAATTGCTTTAGAACAGGGTATTCGTTTGCAACATGGTGTGTATGTTGCTGTATCAGGTCCAAATTTAGAGACAAAAGCAGAATACAGATTTCTTAGAAATCTTGGCGCTGATGTTGTTGGAATGAGCACCGTTCCTGAGACTATTGCTGCGGTTCACATGGGTATGAGTGTATTAGGTTTTAGTGTAATTACGGACGAATGTTTTCCAGATGCGCTAGAACCTGTTCAAATGGCTGATATTTTAGCTGCTGCTGATATAGCCCAGCCCAAAATGACAAAACTTATTGTCGGAGTTCTTGAATCACTCTAAAATAATGTTGAAATTAAATAAATGGCTGAAATTAAATTTGAAGAATTTGGCCTTTTATATCTTATAATAATTTACAAACAAACACATTTAGATTTAGTAGCAAATGGATTTTCCTAATTCTGTATGGGATGAACATCGTTGGGAAGAACACTTGAAAAGTCTCGAACTTGGTAGTGTGAAAAGGAAGAGTTTTGTAAATAACTCTTGGGGTGATAATGAACCTGTTTGGATTCGCTTTCTAAAAGAATATGATGATGTTGAAGCAGCTCTTGAAAGTTTTTTGGACGATGAATTGACCTATGAAGAAGCCTATTTCCCTGAAGACCCCGATGAAGACGAAGAAGATGATGATATTGATGATGAAATTTTTCTAAATTCAGGAGATTTTTTTGGAGATATTGATGTTGAAACTGAAACAGACTCCGATTTTCCGTTTTCTTTGGGTGAGTCAAGTATGCCTTATATATTTGATCCTGCTGAAGAGTTTTACTTTGATGATTACGAATCAATTAATGAATTAGATGATGAATTAAATGAATTAGACTATTCAGAATTAGAAGAAGGCGATGAGTGGAAAGCGGTTCTACCAGAGTTTCAAACAGATCCTTATGCTGAGATAGACGATCCATTCTATTGTTATTTACATTATGATGAAATTCATGAGATAAGCTTGTATTTTTTACATAGAACTCGAATTTTCCCAGAAAGTCAAACATCTTTAAGTTATTTAAACTTTATGCATGAACTTTTGCAAGGCACAACAAAATACGCTGCAGGACTTGCGTTTGACCATGAAGAACCCACGGTAATAGGTGCAGTAATAACCTATTTTAAAAAAGCTTTAAGTCATATAAACCTGGCCATTGATTTATTAAGGGTGTTGAAGGTAGAAGGTTTGCTGAACGACAGAGAGTATCTCCCTTTAAATACTAGAATTTTTGAACTGAGAAATAATTTAGGAATAATGATTCAAGAGATGCGTGAACACCTAAATAAATTCACAAATAAATAGCTTAATATTCTTTTTGAATCAGAATACTATTTAAATCTGATTCACTATTCCTATATTAAACAGAAGGTATGTAAATTCTGAACCGTTGATCACCTACTATGGCTAAACAAATTGCAAATAAAATGGCTCCATTATGGGGTAATATTTTTAGTGCACTTAACTTTTCTAAACAAGAATCTGAAGTTGATATACTTAAAAAAATACCGATTTTTCAAGATTTAAGAAAAAGAGAACTAAATATAGTCTCTAAAATTTTGTATGAAAGAAAGTATGAAGCTGGCGAATATATGTTTGAAACGGGTCAACCAGGTGCGGCAATGTTCATTATTAAAGAAGGATCGGTTCAAATTACACGAACTAGTAAATCTGGAGAAGAATTAGTGTTAGCAAATATAGGAAGCGGTGACTTTGTTGGAGAATTAGCACTTCTTGACTCATCTGCAAGATCTGCCTCAGCCTATGTAATAAAAAATACGGTTGCGGTTGCCATCTTTAGATCAGACTTAGAAAAACTTTTCGAAAGCAATCCCGATTTGGGAAATAAAGTAATGAGACGACTAGCTACTGTTATCGGTTTGCGACTCAAAGCAACAAATGAATTACTTATAAATCTGGAAGATGAGTATGGCAATCAGCAAAACGAACCCTGAACGTCTTAAGCGATCAAGAATTTTTTACGGGGCTCTAACTTTTTTTATAGTTTCAATTATCACAGTTTTGCTTTGGACTTTAAATGCCTTAGTTCTTCCCATAATAATTGGTTTGATTTCGGCTTACATTGCAATGCCTGGTTTGAAATGGCTTATGAAGCATAGAATACCGAAATGGCTTGGCATTTTAATGCTTTTCGGTGGCTTCATATTTGTTGTATTTATTTTGGGGAGACAAGTAATTTCGATGTTACCAGACGATAAGGAGCAATTGGAACTTAGAGTCAATATTCAGTATAAACTATACTCAAATTTTCAGGATTTTATGAACGAAGACACATCTTCTCCTAGTAAAGAAATGTTGTTAGCCGTTTTTGGTCCCGAATTAACACCAATTCTAAACTCTATTGTAAGTTTTATTTCTTTAAATGAAGATGAAGGAAAAAAACTTTACCAATTAAGTCAGTTTACGGAAGAAAATCAATATCCTATAAAACCGTCAACTGTTAAGCGTTTTGAAGAATTAAAGAACTTAGGTTATTTATCAACGGATGTTGAAGAAGAAAAAGAAGGCACAGAGAAGAAATCTTTTAACGCCTTTGCTGCAGCTCCTGGAAGTAGTAGAATTGCTGCACTACTCTCTGCAATATCTAACTGGATTTTAACACCATTTGTATTCATTTTTATTCTATTCGATGATGGCGAGATTAAACACACTTTGTTAAATCTAATTCCGAATAGATATTTTGAGATGTCTCTTACTACCATGGATAATGCCGATAATGCAATTGGTTCTTATTTGAGAGGAACACTAACAGAATCAACTTTGGTAGGTATTTGTTTTATTGTTGGATTGATGTTAGTTGGATTTGAACTCCAAGCAGCCGTTTTAATTGGAATTATTGCTGGTGTAGCAAATGCTATTCCGTTTTTAGGTCCTGTAATTGGGTTAATCGTTGGAATTAGCTACGCCTTGATTGTAGAAAATATTGATCCTTTACTACCATTTTTAAGTAGTGAAAGTGCCATACTAGGAGTAGTAATTGTTGTAATAACTGTTCAATTATTAGATAATGCGTATTTTGGGCCTGTAATTTTAGGTAAAGCGGTGAATTTACATCCACTTGTTGTCATTATTGGCGTATCTGGTGGGTCAATTCTATTTGGTTTTACAGGAATGTTATTTGCAATTCCTAGTATAGTAATGATAAATGTAATTATTTCGACTGTTTTTAAGCAGCTCAAAGCTTATTACATAATCTATTGAGGGATACCATTTGAAAATAAACCCGTAAAACGCCATTACAGAATCACACTTTTTGCATTTCAGTATTAGTTAGAGTACTGATTGTGAATACTATTACTTTTTATTCTCTTATTATCTAGCAAAAATATTTTTCAATTCGTTTGGTATTACCCTGTATTTCAAAAAATTTAATATACTTTACAGAAACGAAGATTCAATTAACGAGGCATCCAATTTGAGTTAAAACAACACCATAACAAACAAAGTTTGAAGCTGAAATCATCAACTAGAAAGTTTAAACATAGCTGTAGATTAAAATTCAACTTGCTTAAAAACCTTCAAATCAATTAAAACTGTGAAGTCTTAAAATCTCGTTTTAACTCTCTTTGACTATCTCTTTCAGCTATACTATCACGCTTATCGTGTTTCTTTTTACCCTTAGCTAAACCAATTAAAATCTTAGCAAACCCATTTTTGAAATAAATCTTTAAAGGAACAACCGTGTACCCTTTTTGATGCAGTAAGATATCTATTTCTTCAATTTCTTTTTTCTTTAGTAATAACTTACGTGTACGAGTAGCTTCGTGGTTATTGTAGGATCCAAACTTGAATTCTTTAATATATAAATCCTTCAGTAAAATCTCCCCATTGTCCATATAGGCAAAAGAGTCAACAAAACTAACTTGTCCTTCACGTATCGATTTAACCTCTGTTCCTTGAAGAGCAATTCCAGCCTCATATGTTTCTTCAATTAGATAATCGAAGGTGGCTTTGCGGTTTTGAATAGTTGGAGTGGTTTTCTTTTTGTCTTTTTCTGCCATAAAATGTTCTAAACGAACGTTCAACTGCGACTCAAATAAGTAAAGAAGCTCGGTTTATAAAAAAGTTTTGTCTCTTAATCAGCAATGTCTTGTGGTACTTCTCGACCCATTTGTTTATAAATCCCCTCAATTTGCTCAATTTCAGCCATAGCTTTTGAATTTCCAGGCTCTAATTGTAAAGCTTTTCTAAAATGCGCTAATGAACCGGTCATGCGTTCTTTCATTCCAAGGTGATCTCCATAATATTCCATGAAAACTCCCATCTCAACATAAGCTTCAGCTAAAGCAGCAGCATTTTCCCTAACTGAACTATCTGTTTTCTTTAGTTCAGTAATTTTGTTTTGTAAGTAAGCGCTATTTTTAACACGAACGTCTTTTCCTAATTCAGTGGATTCTTCAGAAAGAGGAAGCGAAGAGATGTATTGAAGCGCCTCGTTAAATTTATTTTGACTTATTAAGGTTTCCACCTGTGCTTTATATCCAGTTTTTTTATTTTCTGAACCGCAAGAAATAAGTAAAAATGTAACTAAAAGTGCTGATAAAATGATTTTCATGATAAAAAAAATGAATTAAAAAAGGAACTAGGTAAGTGTTGAATTTAGCAGAAAGTAATAATCAGTAAAGTATGACTAAAAAGTGTAATGAATAGATACTAACGGCAATTGGTCTTAACAAATTTGAGTCATTTATAAAATGTACACGATTTAAATCAACCATTCAAAATTTGATTTAAAATTACAAAATGCAAAGAACCTAAAATACACAAATTTGGATTAATACGATAATAGATACAAAGGACTTGGACTTATACAAACAACGAATAAAAACATACCAAACCAGCCTAAAGCACGACGAACTGGGTCTAATTCTTGTTGGTAAATAACAGGAGGGTGTTCAATTTTTACAAAAAACAATATAAAAACCATCCAAATCGCCCAACTTGAAAGACCATTCCATTGAGCTGCTCCAAAAATATTGACTAAGACAAAGCTAATGATTAAAGAAGGAACAGCTGTAAAAATAGTCCAATTTAGATTTCGGTGATAAGCTCGTTGTAGCATCAAAAATAATATAATACCCCAAATAGCCCATGCGTACATCCCCCAGCCAGGATTGCTTCCTTCTAGTAATTCTATAAGTAAAGGAATGATTCCTAATGCCCCAAGAATAGAAAGAAGGGCAAAAAAGACACGAGCAAAAAATTGGTGTTTTTTGAATCCAATTAGTGAATATAAAATATGCCCACCATCGAGTTGACCAATCGGCATTAAATTTAGCCCTGTAAAAAACAAGCCCAGCCAACCTGCGAATAAAAAAGGAAAATGGTACATTTCCCACATAGGTGGAACATTATCAAAAAATAATGACAGGAATGAATAAAGCAGTGTATCTCCAACCATAAGTACAGCACCATCTTCGGTTATAATTGGAACATCAGGATATTCCCCATACGATTGAACATAAGCTTTTAATTCGGCATGCCCTTCAAATGATTGAACATAATCGGGACTTGGTAAAGTAATGAAGCCTATAATTAACAAAGAGAATGAAACTACAAAACCTGCTACAGGTCCAGCTATTCCAATATCAAAAAGCTTTTTTGTAGATTGTATGCGTTCTTTAAGTCGAATTACGGCACCCATAGTTCCAATAGGAGAGATAAATGGCAAAGGAATAAAGTAGGGAAGAGTTGCTGAAACTCTATGATAAACAGCTGCAAAATAATGCCCGAATTCATGTGTAGCTAAAAACAGTAACAATAAAGCGCTAAATAAAACTGATTCCTCAATAGTAAAAAAAAATTGAAGACTTGTTATCGACACCGCAAAAAAAGTGATGACTAATAAGCCAACATGAAAAAGAATTGTTTTTATGGATAAGCCAAGTCGTTCCAATGTGGAACGACTTTCTTGGGCTTCAATTATTTCGAATTCGCTTTTAATTTCTTTCAATGTAGTGTTATCTAATACTAATTAGCCAATTCTTGAAATAGGCATGGTCATACAACGTGCACCACCTCGACCACGGCAAAGCTCATTTCCAATGAAAGCAATAGCCATTTTTGTGTCAGGCGTTGGGTTAAATGGTTTGTCTTTAAAGCGGTCTAGAAAATCAAACTGAGTTAATAATTCATAACCGTTATCTCGCAACGTATTAAAGGTATTTGTATTTCGTTCATAACCAACAATAACACCTGGCGCTAAACAAAAAACATTTGCTCCATCAGTCCACTGTTCACGACTTTGTGAAATAGTATCTTCACCGCCACATTTTATAAAGTTAATGGCATGCCCCATTTTTTCTTCCAAAGCATAATGTAAGGATGGTTTACGATGAGTAACAATTTGGCCATTTTCATTTTTGCTTAAACAAACCACATTATCGGTTCTTTTCATAATTGCAGGTGGGTAAACAATACAATCAGAATTACTTGCAAAAGTGAAAATAGTGTCTAAGTGCATGTATGCACGTTGTTTAGGTATATCAACGATAAGCACATCTTTAATACCAAATTGGAAAAAAGCTTCAGCGGCTTTCATAATTCCACTAAATGAACTACGCTCAGACATACCCACTAACGCTAAGTCTTTAGATGGAATTAAAACGTCGCCACCTTCAATGGAATCGTAATGTTTTAAACGAAAAGCGGAATCTCTAACATTTTCGAATAAAGGATGGTAATGTACAACTGTATCGATAAGCATGGATTCTCTCGCACGTGCCTTTTTCGCAGCACGTGAAATGATAATTCCATCATTTATGACTGCGGCTAAATCACGAGTAAAAAGAATATTTGGCGACGGTAAAATGCTTATTTCATCTAATGCTTCAGTTCTTCCTAAAATGGCAAAATCTAATAATTGGTCCGCTGAAAGTGTTTTTAAAGAATTTTCAATAGGGTGTAAATTCCATTCAGGGAAACTATGAACAAGTAATTCAACAAAATAAAGACGTGCCTCTTCATGTTGAAACGCAGTTCGTATTAAATCACAAATTTCATACACCTGCCCATCTTTTGGCAGTGCAGCTTTGAAAATGTCTAGCATTGCTAAATGTTCATTTCTAGCATCTGACTCAAAGATAATGTCATCGAACAAAAGTTCATCTTTTATTTCGGGACTAACTAAAGTGACTTCTTGCCCCGGAGTATGTACAACAACTCCAGATAAGCGACCGGTTTCGGATGAAACATGAATATTCATATAGGTATTTTGTTAAATTGATGGTGAAATTATCCTCGAAATAGTAAGCTCACCTATACAACAGCGCAAAATGTAAGAACTTTCGCCATTTTTTAGCGAATTTTAATTGAAAAATTGCAAAATGGGCACGTACACGGCTCACATTTAGTATATTCTTCTATATTTATTTTTTTAGTGTTAAAAATTCAACGTTTATGATGGCATTTTTAGTTATTTGTGTATTGGCTTATTTGATAGGTTCAATTCCTTCCTCTGTTTGGGTCGGTAAAATCTACAAAGGTATTGATGTTCGAGATTATGGAAGTGGCAACGCTGGTGCAACAAATACTTTTCGAGTATTGGGTTGGAAAGCAGGTGTAATTGTTGTTATTATGGACTTTGTTAAAGGGTTTACGGTAACGGTTTATATTTCAAAATTAGCCATTTATTTTGGAGGTTTGCCTGAATATTTTATGGGTGAACATGAAGTAGTGATGAGTATAATTGTAGGGATTATTGCAGTAGTGGGGCATACGTTACCCGTTTGGGCTCAGTTTAGGGGTGGAAAAGGAATGTTAACTGCTGGTGGAATGTTATATGGTGTAGAACCTATTTCGATTACAATCACTATTCTTATGTTTATTTTGGTAATTTCAACTACTCGATATGCTTCTTTAGCATCAATTATGGCTTCATTAGTTTACCCAATCATTTTGGTTGTAATGAAATTCTTTTTAGGTTATACTATAAATCCACTGGTTTTAGTAATAGCCTTTTTGTTGTGTGGATTTTTACTATTCAAACACAAAACGAATATTACACGACTTTTAAATGGAACTGAGACTAAGGTCGGTTCAAATAAATAAGATAACACCTTAGATTTAAAATTTAAATTAGGAAATGACGTGAAAGTAACGGTAATTGGTGCTGGAAGCTGGGGAACAGCATTAGCAATGGTACTTGCAAGGGCAGGACATGATGTTCAAATATGGTCTCGTGAACAAGATATCACATTTAGCATCAATAATTTACACGAGAATAATTCGTACTTACCAGGTGTAACTCTTCCCGATTCCATTAAAGCCTATACCGATTTAGAAACCTGTTTAGATCATCGTGATTTAGTTGTTTTCGGAACACCCTCGCATACAACAAGGGAAGTTGCTGCTAGAGTAAAACCCTTTTTATCTGGCAAAGAAATTTGTATTACCGTATCAAAAGGGATTGAAAATGAAACCTATATGACCATGTCTCAGGTATTAACAGAAGCTTTACAAGGTATTATAATTGAAGATCATATCGGTGTTTTATACGGACCTTCTCACGCAGAAGAAGTTTCTCGTTTTAAGCCAACATTAGTTGTCGCCGCTGCAAACTCTAAATCAACGGCTAAATTCGTTCAAGATGCATTTATGACACCTATGTTTCGCGTTTATGTAAATTATGACGTAATTGGTGTAGAAATAGCAGGCTCAGTAAAAAACGTAATTGCAATAGCAGCAGGCGTTATTGATGGCGCCCAAATAGGTGATAATGCAAAAGCGGCCTTATTAACACGTGGTCTTGCAGAAATTAGGAGATTAGGACTTTATCTAGGAGCATCTCAGGATACGTTTTCAGGCTTAGCTGGAATGGGCGATTTAATAGTGACCTGTACATCACAGCACTCCAGAAATAGGTATGTTGGTTATCATATAGGTAAGGGTGAAAAATTAGATGATATTATTTCCAGAATGAATATGGTAGCAGAAGGGGTTAAAACGACGCGTTCGGTCTATGGCTTAGCTCAAAAACTGGGAATTTCTATGCCAATCACTCAATATGTCTATCGTGTTTTATTTGAAAATTTTGACCCTAGAGATGCTGTTTTTCAACTTATGACACGTGATCCTAAAGAAGAAGTAAACGCTTAATTCGAGCAATAAATTTCATGAAAAATAGTTTGTTCACGTTTAACTAATTTTACTGGATAGGTATGAAAGAAGTAAGACCGGTTCGTTCTTCAATGAAATTATCAGACCTAAAAAATCTGATAAAAACCGGAGAAGGATTATTCCTTGAGTTTAAACGGACGATTCCTAGTCCCGAAAAAATTGCTCGTGAATTATGCGCCTTTGCCAATACTAAAGGTGGAACGTTACTTATCGGAATTGACGATGATGGATCTATTATTGGCATGGAAAGCTTTTATGAGGAGCAATTCCTCCTAAATGATGCGGTTTTTTATCTGTGCGAACCAGAATTAGATATTAAAGTTGAAATTGTTGAATATAAGCAACGCGAAATTGCAATCGTTCTAGTAAAAGAAGCAAAAGAAAAACCTGTATTAGTTGATTTGGGTACCGAATGGGTAGGGTTTGTTAGAGTTAATGACAAAAGTATTCGCGCAAGTAAAGAAATGTTGAAGGTTTTAAAAAATCAAACTTCTGATGAGGGTGTAAGCTTTGTTTTTGGAGCAAACGAGCAAAAATTATTGCGCTATTTGAATCAATTTGAACGAATTACAGTTTGTGAGTTTAGTAATCTTGTGAATATAAGTACTCGCAGAGCATCAAGAATTCTTGTAAATTTAGTCGGCGCTGGAGTTCTGCATATCTTTACCCATGAAAAAGCGGAGTTTTTTACTCTAGCTCGTGCTTTTTAAGCAATAAAAAGGTTTAAATTCGTTTGTGACCAATATTTATAGCTTAATGACACTTTATTGAATTAGTTTAAGAATTAATTTTATGGTGCTAAAAAAAAGAAAAATATAAGACAAAAGAATTTATTTGTCTAACTGAGATTTAGAAATTCAACTTATCAAAACTATGTCTGATTTATTTGTATTTACGCCCGTTGCAGAACCAATTCTGATAAATGATTCCGCTTCAAAACAATTAAAAAAAGTGATTTCTCAAAACGCAGAAACGGATAAATTTTTACGCATTGGTGTTAAAGGCGGTGGCTGTTCAGGTATGAGTTATATTTTAGAAATGGATATAAAAACTGAATATGATGATATGTACACCGTAAATGAAGTGGAATTTATTTTAGATAGGCGACATTTACTGTATTTAGAAGGAACAGAATTGCAATTTAGCGATGGTTTAGATAATCGTGGTTTTCAATTCGTTAACCCAAACGCAAGTTCAACCTGTGGCTGTGGAACTTCTTTTAGTGCATAGTTGCAGCTTATACTAAAAAGATTATCTTTTACAACAATCTGAAATTTTTTAAAAATATGCTCAAGATTCAAAGTAGCACGTAGCGAGAATTTAACGAATAAATTGGCTTAGAACATTGAATTAAGCCCCATTTACAAACACTTAAAAGCAGAAATACTAGACCTCAATTAGATTATTTATAAACTTACTTCTAAATTTAAAAATGCTATTTCATTTATTTATTCATGAAATAGCATTTATTTTTGGAATAATTACAATAACGAAATCACTCCCGAAAGTCGATTTTTTTCGTTTTAACCCTTCTAAATCTTTCTAATTCTCCGAATATTTTGCAGAAAACTATTTTTCAGTGTTAGTTCAATTGTTTTGATTTCATTCTTATTCAAAAAGCAATGATAATAATTGAACTTATTTAGCGCTTATAATAGCTTTAACTTTGTTTGGCTATTCGGTAATAATTCCATCAACATTATATGAAATCATTCTTTCCATAACTTCAACTGAGTTTACAGTCCAAGGCACAACGTTAAAACTTTCTTTGTGCAAAACGTTAGCTAAAGAATCAGAAAGTGCATCATAATGTGGACTCAATACATCTGGATTAAGGCCTAGTTTTTCAACCGCTTTTAAAATTTCAGGGTTTCCACCAGTTAGTAAAGCAATTCTTTGATTTGGGTTTTAAAGCTCGTATTTCTCTAATGAGTTGCATCTCAAACGATTGTACCGTACTTCTCTGTTCAATAATTAAGTCTGCAATTTGTTTTGTTACCAATGCTGCAAAGAATCTAGGATTTGGAGTTTTATTCGCATAACCTTTTAACTCAATAGTGAATCGTTATTTTAGTATGCCTTTTTCTTTGGTAAAGACATAATTTCTTTTACCATGGCAGCAAAGATAGGCTAAATTGTTGCTATTGATTTTTGTTCAGGATAGTTAGGAGTCGAGCGGAGAGCGATATAAAATTGTGCAATTTCATTGTAATCCATATTCAAAAAACTATACAACTTGGTTTCTGAAGTATCTAATGGAGTTCCATCTGGCTTGGTTGTAAATATAGGATTAAACCGAGTCTCATGAGAGACAACTAATTGAGAAGCCTTGCTTACAACCAAATCTAATTCTAAAGCTTGTTTAAAAGGTGTAATCGTATTTTATGGAGCATAAGCACGAGTTCCACGATGACCTTGAAGATCAAATCTTGGAACAATAGATGAAGAATTTATTGAACAAAAAAGTAGCATTAAAAGAAACTAAAATGCAAAATGGGTTTGATGAATTTAGCAACAGTAATAAACATAATAGCAGATTATTGGGAAAAAAATTTTCCGTGAATTGTGAGCAAAATAAATCGGTAACGAATCTCTTGCATTGTTGAGATGTACTAAATCCTCAATTCTTTCCTTAAAACAACTTATAAATCAGACTAAGTGAAGTAATCGTATTTTAAAATAAGGAGAGGGAAATGGTAAAGCTGCATTTTGCCTAACAATGTACTACAATAATTTATAGGTAAACTTCAGCAAAAAAATTAACTTAAAGCGAATCGTAATTCTAAGTTCAATATGTGTCTATGAAAAATTACTAATAATCATTCTACTAGCAAGTGTTATTTCATGCACATCAACAACATCAAAAAGAATAAATATGCCTAAAAAAGAGTTTGCAATTGCTATTCACGGTGGTGCTGGTGTTATCTCAAAAACTATTCCAGATTCCATTCGCAAAAATTACGAGGTTGGTTTAAAGGAAGCATTAGATATTGGTATTGAATTGTTAAAAGAAGGAAAGTCAGCGATAGAAGTTGTAGAGCAAGTTATTCACAAATTAGAAAACAATCCTCTTTTTAATGCAGGAAAAGGTGCTGTTTATACGGCAGAGGGAGAACATGAGCTTGATGCTTGTATAATGGATGGTAAAACTTTGGCAACAGGAGCTGTAACGGGAGTGAAAACAGTAAAAAATCCTATTACACTTGCACGTTTAGTAATGACTGAAACACCACATGTTTTATTAATGGGCGCCGGTGCTGAAGAATTCGCAAATGAACAAGAAATTGAACGTGTTCCGAATACGTATTTTGATACGGAAAACCGCAAGAAACAATGGGAGCGCTCTAAACAAAAACACTCAGAGCTTGATCCAATGTTTAAGTATGGAACGGTTGGCTGTGTTGTTTTAGACAAACGAGGAAACTTAGCAGCAGGCACTTCAACTGGTGGAATGACCAATAAAAAGTTTGGAAGAGTTGGAGACGCGCCAATTGTTGGTGCCGGAACCTATGCTAATAATATAACTTTAGCTGTTTCTGCAACAGGAACGGGTGAAGAGTTTATTAGAAACACGGTGGCATCTAGAATAGCATCTCTTTATGAGTATAAAGATTATACAGTCAATAAAGCGGCAGAACATGTTATTCACCATATTTTAAAACCTGGTGATGGTGGGGTTATTTGCATTGATAAATTCGGAAATATTGCAATGCCATATAATTCAGTCGGAATGTTTAGAGGTGCTGCCGACTCTGACAGCGAATATCAAATCAAAATTTGGGAATGAGTCAGGTTTTGAAAATCAAAAAAACTAATTAGATTCTTGAGTCCACTCCAAAAAGTCGATTCTTTCGATTTTCACCCTTCTAAATCCTACGAATTCGACGAATAGTTTGCTAAAAACTACTTTTCGGGGTACACTCATTCTTGATATTCATAATCTTGTAAACCTTCTACAAACCAATAACTCATACTGAGGTCAATAGCAGTTTGAGGAAATTGAACTCGAATGGAATCAAAAGCATTTATCGCTTCAAAGAAATAATCAAATTCATGCATTTGATTCAAATTCGTTGCTTTATTAATGATATGGGTTAATTCAAGAAGTTTGGAATCCATAAGTGAAGCATAACAAGAATCAACGCGATTTATGATTAGCGCTTGCCCAACTAAATATTGATTCACTTTACCAAAATAATGCTGAGTTGAGTCGAAATGAGCGATTCCTGATTCCAAAATCGGTAAAACACCACTTTCAGTTTTTACAAAATAGGGCAAAATCGCAAATTTGAACATTCCAAGCATCCATTCAGATTGCGCTCGATGGGTATAAATTTCCACTTTTTCCGCTGTAGTAGTGAAATATTCAATCCTCTTCGTTTTGCTCCAAGCTTGATAAGAAAGAACGGTTGCAATATGCTTTAGAATTGAATCGGGATGTGCATTAAAAGGGCAAGAACCAATTCGTGCTAATTCGTTTTTTACAACAGAGGTTGAGTCCTCTAAATAGCGAGTTAAGGAAATGGGTTGAGCAAAGACACTTAAACTATGAAGAACAAAAAAACTAATGAATAAACTTGTTTTTAACATCAATTTGCGAGAGTTTCTGTCTTTGAGTGAACTAATCCACTTAGGCTTTTCTTTGCTAATAGTAATAAAACTAAAGCTAAAATAAACAATACAAGGGCAATAACGCCTAAGAGATACTGTTGCTGCCCAAAATTTTTCCAAGCAAAAATAATTAAACTGCTAAGAGTTACAGCAAACATAAAAAACATAGGAATTAGCGTAAACCAAGGGTTAATTCCCTTTTTAAACAACCAAACCGTAACGGCCAATAAAGCCAAAGCTCCCAAAAGTTGATTAGCAGATCCAAATATCGGCCATAAAACAGCAAATTCACCTGAAACAATTAACAAAGCAGAAATAGCAACAGTTATTAATGTGGATAAATGTCTGTTTTCACTTAGCATGTTTGCACCAGAAATGTTTTCGGTTTCAAAATATTCTTGAAGAGCAAATCGAGCTAAACGAGTACACGTATCTAAAGAAGTTAAAGCAAACGCAGAAACAGTAAGTGCCACAAAAGAAATTCCAATAGTTAAGGGGACTCCAAGACTTGATATAAATCCACCAAGACCTTCTGAAAACAAGGTAACTGGACCAACACTTGTTAACCTTGAAAAATAATCTTCTCTGCTAAGAACAATAACGGCAGAAATGGAAAGTACGGCTAAAAGAGATTCGATTAACATTCCCCCAAAACCAATTGCAAGTGCATTTTCTTCTTTATCAATTTGTTTTGAAGTTGTACCTGATGCTACAAGAGAATGAAAACCAGATAAAGCTCCACAAGCTATGGTTACGAATAAAAAAGGGAATAAATAACCTAGAGATTCCACTTCAAAACTAATGGCAGAATCCATTTTTATTGACGGATTAGCAACAAAAACACCAAGTATTCCAAAAAACATCATTCCATATAATAAATAGCTATTCAAATAATCCCTTGGTTGAAGAATTAACCAAACTGGGGTTACAGCTGCAAGGTAGATATAAGCAAGAAGAATTAAAATCCAAACGGTGTAAGAAAGGTTTAAAGGAAATAACCCCCCGATATAAATGAAACTGTACATCATTAAAACGCCTAATGTAGAGAGAATCCAAAAAGACAAAGTAAACCGACGGAGAACCCAACCAAAAACCATAGCAAGAGCCATAAAGCCAATAGAAGCAGATGCCGCAGATGGAACTTTAACAAAGGTTTTCGCTACAATATCGGTAAAAACGGCTATGACAAGAAGTAAGGTGGTAAAAGAAAAAATCAAAAAAAGTTTTTTGCCAAAAATGCCGATATAAGTCTCAATAACAACGCCAATAGATTTTCCTTTATGTCTAAGAGATGCGACTAATGAAGTTAGATCGTGTACAGCGCCAAAAAATATTCCGCCTAACAAAACCCAAAGCAAAGCAGGAATCCACCCAAAAGCAACGGCAATTATTGGACCTACAATAGGACCAGCGCCCGCAATAGAAGCAAAATGATGGCCAAGAACTACGGAAGTTTTACTCGGAACATAATCAATATTATCTCTATGAGTATGGGCAGGTGTTGTGTTTTCATTGCGTAATCCTAGTGTTCTTGCCAAAAAACGACCATAAAACCGATAAGCTAGTAGAAGAAATACCGATGAAAAAACTAGTAAGCTAATAATATTCATTTCCATACTCTTATAAATATCGCATTAATTTTAATAACTTTGAATAATGAGAAATTCTTAAAGTTCTATATAATAAGAAATCTGAAAAAATCTTCTCAAAGATGGTGATACGTAAATAAACTCCCAATTGAGTTTATTTACGTATGATAGCGCTTTTCGCTTGAAAATTCCCGATATTTGCCCACTTTTTTTAGAATAATGAAAGAACGATTGTATGAAATTGCCCTTTATTTTCGCTAAGCGTTTTGTAGCTGGTGAAACATTCGAACAAACGATTGCCAAGGTAAAAGACCTTAATTATAAAAAGATTAAAGTTTCTCTTGATTTACTTGGTGAAAATGTGAAAGATCGCAAAATTGCTGATGAAACTGTTGCGGCATACATAGATTTAGTAAAAGGAATTGAGGAAAACGGCTTAGATGCCACAATTTCAATAAAACTTACGATGTTAGGGTTAGATATTGATCGAGATTATTGTCGTGATAATTTGTTCAAACTACTTTCAGTAGCAAAAGCAAATAAACGCTTTGTACGCATCGATATGGAAGGATCGCCTTACACTCAGGTCTCTGTTGTGATGTATAAAGAAGCTTTAGCCAAATTTGGAAGTAAAGTAGTTGGTTTAGTATTACAAGCTTATTTGAAAAGAACAGAAGTTGATGTGAACGAATTGGCAAAATTGGGTGGTGATATCAGAATTTGTAAGGGCGCTTACAAAGAGCCAGCAGAAATAGCTATAAAGGAAATGCCAGAAATTCGCAAAGCGTATTTGCGCTACGCCAAACATTTAATTGACAATACAGCTTATCCAAGAATCGCGACACATGACGATGAGTTAATCGATGCTGTTTTAGCTTATACCAAAGAAAAGAACATTTCAAAAGATCGTTTTGAATTTCAAATGTTATATGGTTTGCGTCAGAATACCTGTGAAAAACTTGCTGCAGAAGGCTATAATGTGCGTGTTTATGTTCCTTATGGTACCATGTGGCTTCCTTATTTTACACGCAGATTAGCTGAAAGAAAAGAAAATATTTTCTTTGTGCTTACCGCAATGTTTAAAGGCTAATACTTAGTTTTTGGTATGTTTATTGTCGAATAGCAAAATAACATATTATTTGATTAAATATCCTGCAATTAAGGTGTTAGTGCCATTAATTGCAGGTATTTTTGTTTCAAATTGTTCTGATTTTTCTCTTTTTATTGCGCTTTTCGTTTCTTTATTATCTTTTTCAGGATTACTCATTTTAGAGCGAAAGGGGATTTCGAAAATTGAATCTGTTTCGATTCCATTCTTATTCATTTTTATTGCTTGTGTTAGTTTTTTTCGTACCGAAGTCGAAGAGAAAACAAAATTAGCAATGTTTCGATTCTTTGAGAAGGTCGTACAATTCGCAGATTCGGTTTACCTATTTGGGGAAATAAATGAAGTAAAAGAAACCAATAGAGCGGTTACTTACACTATAAAACTCGATTCACTACAAGCAAATTATTATTCAGAATCTCTTCGTCAATTTAAATTTATCCCGAAATCTGAAGCTCAAATTCAGTTAGTACAATATGTTGATGACTTCAATAGCGATGAGAAAAATCTCTTGCTTTCGGGGCAAAAAATTAGTGCAAATGGGACTTTTCGATCAATCAAAGAAAAGAGAAATCCTCATCAGTTTGATTATGCCTCGTATTTATATTCAAAAGGAATCTTAGGGCAATTTGTAATTCAAGAGATTTTATCAACAAAACCGCCTAATTGGCTTTCAGAAGTAAAGAATAAATTTCACAGAGCTGTGGAATTAATTTTTTCTGAAAAACATACTGGATTGGCAAAAGCCTTAATTCTGGGGGATAAATCAGCTATTGACCCCGATACACGCCTCGCTTTTAATCGATCTGGTTTGGCACATTTAATGGCTGTATCTGGACTTCATGTTGGTTTTTTAATAGCACCATTTTGGTTTATTATTCCATTTTTTTGGACTCGTCAAATCGCTCGGCATATTAGCATTGGTTTATTGGCATTTACTCTTTTAGGTTATTGTTGGTTAACGGGATTTTCTCCTTCCGTTGTTCGCGCTTCCCTTATGGTCTTCATTTTTTCGTATGCTAAATTGTATGAACAAATTCGAACACCTATGAATATTGTTGGTTTTGCAGCAATTTGTTTGTTAGTCTATAAACCTAATTACATTTTTGATGTCGGATTTCAGTTATCATTTGGAGCTGTTTCGTTAATAATTACAGTGTTTCCTTTTTTTCAACGATTGATGGGAAAACAATCATTTTGGAAAAAAATACTTAGCTCTATTTTACTAGGAATTGTTGTTCAATTGGGTTTGGCTCCATTGTTAGTGTCTTATTTTGGTGAGTTATCTATCATTTCACCATTAACCAATTTGGTAGCTATGATTCCAGCCTCTATCATGGTATTAGCTGGATTACTAGGTACAATTTCGGTAATCATTTTTCCAAGTTTTGCCCCTATGTTGAGTTATCCTCTCAATTTTGTTGCCTTGAGTTTAGAGTGGCTTGCAAAATATTTTTCAACAACAGAATTTAGTTATGCCGTGTTTTCTGCACCTTCTCCCTTAGTTTTGATCATCTGGTTTTTCTTTCTTGGCACATTGGCAATTTGGCAAAATCACGAATTTCGGTGGAAATGGATTATTCTTACTTTAAGCACAGTTGCTTTTTTCGGTTTGAGTAATCTTTTAGAATCAATTCAAGAAAAACCATTTAAAGTCATAGTGTTCGATATTGGTCAAGGCGATGCCAATTTTATCGAAACGCCAGACGGAAAAACAATGTTGATTGATACCGGAATTTGGTCGCCGAATTTCAATTCTGGTACCAGAACTATTTTACCAGAATTAAATGCAATGGGTGTAAAACATATAAATGCACTTGTACTTACGCATCCTCATGCCGATCATATTGGAGGAACAAAACCCGTTTTAGAGAAATTTAAAGTAGATACCTTATTTACTGATTCCTCTTCTGTATTACATAAAAGTAAGATTTATGAAGAAATTCTAGCATTAGCAAAAGAAAAGAATATCCCAATCAAACCCGTATTTTCAGGTGATAAGATTGATTTAGGGAAATCAGTAAATGTGAGGGTTGTTTGGCCTCTGAGAAGATTTAGTTCAACAAATTTGAATGAAATATCGACAGTAATTAGACTGGATTACAAAAAGAATTCGTTTTTATTTACAGGTGACACAGAAGATGCTGGAGAAGAATGGATGAGTGAACAGTTGAATGAGGTAATTGATACCGATTTTTTAAAAGTTGGTCATCATGGAAGTAGATCGAGCTCACATAAGCCATTTTTGGAAGATAACACCCCAATTTTTGCAAGCGTTTCTTTGGCAGAAGTGAATAAGTATAAACATCCTCATGCAGAATCTATGTTAAGACTTCAGGAATTCACAAACGCAATTCATTTTACAAGTCTATCTGGCGCAGCTATTTATGAGTCAAATGGTAATGAAATACAAAAAATAGATTGGCGTGAAAAGTCAAAACGATGAACGCTATAAAATTAAAAAGAGTATAAATTTGCGAGTAAACCAAGCTATAATTACAGCCATCTTGTAGTAACTATTGAAATTGTGGATAACATGTGAATGAGATTGAATAATTTCAAATAAAACCGTATTTTAACAGACTGTACAAGAATTGTATAAACAGCTGTTTAATATGTTTGAAGATTTATCTGATAAACTTTCCGCCGCATTTCAAGGAATTAGCGGAAAGGCAAAACTTACCGATGTAAATATCGCCGAAACGGTTCGGGAAATCCGTCGTGCATTATTAGATGCCGATGTGAACTATGAAGTTGCTCGTGATTTCACAAATAAAGTGAAAGATGAGGCAATGGGCTCCGGAGTTCTTACTAGTGTTCAGCCAGGTCAGATGTTCACAAAAATCATTTATGATGAACTTGTTGATGTCCTTGGCGGGGAAAAAGTCGACATCAATTTTTCAAAAAACTCTCTAAGTGTTATTCTAATTGCAGGTCTTCAGGGCTCTGGAAAGACAACATTTGTAGGCAAATTAGCCAAATACTTAAAAGATAATAATAAAACCCCAATGGTCGCTGCAGCTGACGTTTATCGTCCGGCTGCTGTAGAACAGTTAAAAACACTTGCGGCACAGGTTGGGGTTCCAGTTTATTCGATTGAAGCCAAAGATGCCGTTCGTGTTGCCAAAGAAGCAGTTGATGCTGCAAAAAAAGCTGCTTGTGATGTTTTAATTATTGATACCGCCGGTCGTCTCCACGTTGATGAGGAGATGATGAACGAGGTGGCGAAAATAAAAGAAATTGTAATGCCATCTGAAACCTTGTTTGTTGTGGATTCCATGACGGGGCAAGACGCAGTAAACACAGCAAAAGAATTTCATAACCGCATTAACTTTGATGGTGTTGTATTAACAAAATTAGACGGTGATACCAGAGGTGGTGCCGCTCTTTCCATCAAAACTGTAGTAAAAAAACCTATTAAATTCGTAAGTACAGGTGAAAAACTCGACGCTTTAAGCCCGTTTTATCCTGATCGTATGGCTCAGCGAATTTTAGGAATGGGAGATGTAGTCTCGTTAGTTGAAAAAGCTCAAGAGCAATTCGACGAGAAAGAAGCACGCAAATTAGAGAAAAAAATTCAATCGAATTCTTTTACTCTTGAAGATTTTTATGAGCAATTACAACAAATCAAAAAAATGGGCTCGCTCACCGATTTGTTGTCTATGGTTCCCGGAATGGGGAAAACTCTCAAAGATGTGGATATCGATGATGGTGCCTTTAAACCAATTGAGGCAATTATTAACTCGATGACCCAACACGAACGCCAAAGCCCTGAAATTATTAACGGTTCAAGGAAACGCCGCATTGCGGATGGATCTGGTACAAGCGTTCGTGATATAAACGAGTTACTTAAACAGTTCGAACAGATGAAGAAAATGATGAAAACCATGTCGAAGTTTTCTAAGATGGGAAGAGCTGCACAAGGACTCAAAAACATGCCTTTCATGAAAAGGTAATTATTAACTAAAAAAAATCCAAAGCAGGAGATAATCTTGGTTAGAATTCGTTTACAGCGTCACGGACGCAAGAAAAAACCTTATTACCATATCGTTGCAGCAGACATTCGCAAAAAACGCGATGGTGGTATCATTGATGATTTAGGCCGATATAATCCGGTTGCAAACCCGAAAACAATAAGTTTAGAAACTGACCGTGTGATTTACTGGTTGCAAAATGGTGCACAGCCTTCAGAAGCTGTTAAAGGTTTATTAAAAGCTGAAGGTATTTATTACCGTTTGCACTTAATTCGTTGGGGCAAATCAGCAGAAGAAATTGAACAAACTGTAGCTGACTGGAAAGCTGGCAAAGGTGAGGAAAAAACTCTTTCACGCGTAGAAATTAAACGTGCTGCCCTGAAAGCAGAACAAGAGCAAGTAAGTGTAGCTCGTGCTGAAGCTGCTGCAACAAAAGCCGCTGAAGAAGCTGCCGCCGCCGCAAAAGCCGCTGAAGCTGCTGATGCTGCAAAAGCCACTGAAGCTGCTGCTGCTGCAAAAGCCGCTGAAGAAGCTGGCGCACAATCTGTTGCAGAGGAAGTTGCATCTGCTGCTCCCGCAGAAGCTGCTCCCGCAGAAGCTGCTCCCGCATCTGCTGCTCCCGCAGAAGCTTCAACTGAAGAATAATTTAAACGGATTATTCGGCCGTAATGACATCTGGATTTGAACAGGTCGGTAAAGTAATAAAAGTACACGGTTTAAAGGGTGAGGTAATTATTGAACCCAATGTAGCCGAACCGACTCAATTAGAATCAATTGAAGTGTTTTATGTGAAAAATAGACGCGGTGATGTGGAGCCCTACCGAGTAGAGCAAAGCAAAATTATTGAAAAAAGTAACCGCTATTCGTTCTTTGTCAAATTTGTTTCTCTTAACGACCGATCACAAGCCGAACATCTTCGAAATAAAGAAGTAATGATTCCGGCCTATGAATATGAGAATTTAGATCCGTTTGAATTTTCATTTCATGAGTGCATCGAATGGGAGGTCTTCACTGAACACGGTATCCATGTGGGCAAAATAATTGATGTAATGGATAATACGGTTCAAGAGTTGTTAGAAGTCAGAACACTGGAAGGTGTTGTGCTCATACCCGCAGTTGATGAATACATCGCGGATGTGGATATGGAAAATGAACAACTGATTGTGAAAGACATTAAATCGCTAATGGAGTTATAACCCAATGCGAATTGATGTTATCTCTGCTGTACCAAAACTACTTGAAAGTCCAATAGATCATTCAATTGTAAAACGGGCTCGAAAAGCTGGTTTAGCCGAAATTTTAATTCACGATTTGAGAGATTTCACTAAGGATAAGCATCGCAGAGTCGATGATACCCCTTACGGAGGTGGCGCTGGCATGGTATTAAGCGCGCAACCGATTTTCGACTGCATCGAGCAACTGCTCAGGCAACGCAGATATGATCATATTATTTATACCGCCCCGGATGGAAAACTCTTCAATCAAACTGAAGCGAACCGAATTTCCCTCTCCGAGAACATCATCATTCTGTGCGGTCATTATAAGGGTGTTGATCATCGTGTAAGAGAACAGCTAATTACAGCTGAATATAGTATTGGTGACTATGTACTTTCGGGCGGTGAACTTCCTGCTTTGGTAATGATAGACGCACTAATACGGTTAATCCCCGGCACTATTGGAGATGCCGAGAGCGCACTGGAAGATTCGTTTCAAAACGGACTTTTAGGACCTCCGGTTTATACAAGACCAGCCGACTTTAGAGGACATCAGATACCTGATGCGCTTTTATCGGGAAATCACAAATTGATACATGAATGGAGAAGTACTAGTTCATTGGAACGCACAAAACAATTACGTCCCGATCTTTTCCAAACCTATTTAGATAACCATTAACGCGAAAGGCCAATAAGGTTAACGCCATGAATAAATTAGACTTAGTCGAACAAACACAACTTCGTACCGACTTGCCAGTTTTCGAGCCGGGCGATACAATTAACATTCACTATCGCGTACGCGAGGGTGGAAAAGAACGCATTCAGCAGTACCAAGGTGTAGTAATCGCTATCCGCGGTTCAGGTGCCAACCGTACTTTTACTGTACGTAAGATTTCAAACAACATTGGTGTTGAGCGTATCTTCCCCTTTTCTTCTCCATTTCTTTCATTGATTGAAATCAAGAAAAAAGGACGTGTACGTCGTGCGAAATTATTTTACTTACGTAACTTACGTGGTAAGGCAGCTCGTATTAAAGACAAAAACAAGTTCTAAGGAACAAAAAAAGGGGTCATTTGACCCCTTTTCATTTTATATAGACATTGTACTGTAAACGTTCTTAGGGCTTAAATAAAATATCTATTTTCTCTGTGGGTGATTGCTCCGCATTTCTAATTGAAACTTGCTGAGCAACTTTTTGTGCCATTTCTGTTAAAGCAATTGCTGCTAGAGATTCTGGATTTCCAACAACAATAGGAATTCCTTCATCACCACCTTCTCGAACAAATTGTTCTAATGGTATTTCTCCTAAAAATGGAACACCCATTTTCGAAGCAAGATTTTTTGCTCCATCTTGTCCAAAGATGTGATACTTTTTGTCTAGTGCATCTGGTGGAATGAAGTAAGCCATGTTTTCAACAATTCCTAAAACGGGAACATTCACTTTTTGGAACATGGCAACGCCTTTTATAGCATCGTCTAAAGCAACCGTTTGAGGTGTTGAAACAATAACAGCACCTGTTAGAGGTACGGTTTGAACTATTGTAAGTTGAATATCACCTGTGCCTGGTGGTAAATCCATCACTAAATAATCCAATTCATCCCACATTACCTCAGTTAAAAATTGTTTAACTGCGCTTGATGCCATTGGGCCACGCCAAACAACAGCTTCACTTTGATCAACTAAAAAACCCATGGAGAGGAGTTTAACTCCATATTTTTCTAGGGGTAATAATTTCTTATGAGTGGTAATACTGGGTCTTTCTCTCATGTTAAACATGGTAGGAATACTTGGTCCGTAAACATCAGCATCAACAAGTCCAACTTTTGCACCACTTTGAGCTAAAGAAATAGCCAAATTAACGGCTATAGTTGATTTCCCTACTCCACCTTTACCAGATGCAACAGCAATAATATTTTTTACTTTTTTAAGTAATTCATTTGGATTGCTATGCCCAGCGTTTACAGGTGCAGTAACTTTAGAAGACATTAATGCATCAACAACGACTTCTTTATCTATTAAATGATGAATTGCATTAACACATGCTCGTTGAATTTGCTCTTTCATAGGACAAGCTGGTGTTGTTAAATTAACAACGAAAGAAACATGCTTGTCTTTAATTGAAATGTCCTCAACCATGTTAAGCGTTACAATGTCTTTTCCCAAATCGGGATCAATAACATTTGATAAGGCAAATAAAACCTGATCTTTACTAATAGCCATAATGTTGTAAATAATTAAATAAACGATTATTTCTTAAAGGTACAAAGACTGAAAGCGTTTTTAATTACAAAATCTTAAAAAGCCTGAGGTCAATTTCTCCCTTATGAGTTTCAGGGTTCGTATATTACATAGCTTTTATAAGTACTTCAATTCATTCTGCCAATAACTCATATCAGTTCAAATGGTAGAAATTATAAAGTAACCGTTTACCAGTTTAAATTACACAAGGGAAAATAATGTTAAAACGTACTCAATTTTATCAAGCACATAAAGACTCTTCTGCAAAACTTATTGATTTTGGTGGATTTGAAATGCCTGTTAATTACGAAGGAATTAAAGCGGAGCACAATTGTGTTCGGGAAGCTGTAGGTGTGTTTGATGTATCTCATATGGGTGAGATTTTTATTAGTGGAAGTGATTCACTTTCATTTATACAAAAAATTACCATAAACGATGCTTCAAAATTAGTTCCAGGAAAGGCTCAATATTCAGCGATGTGTTACGAAAATGGTGGAATTGTCGATGATTTATTAGTGTACATGTTAGCTGAAAATGAGTACCTATTAGTAATCAATGCATCTAACATCGATAAAGATGTTGCTTGGATGACTCAATTTGTATTTGGAGATGTAATAGTTGACAATAGATCTGAAAATATGTGTTTATTAGCTGTTCAAGGACCAAAATCTGTAGAATTAATTCAGCGATTAACCGATTTAGACGTTTCTTCCATTTCCTATTATAGTTTTAAAATTGGCACGTTTTGCGGTATGTCGAATGTAATTGTATCGGCAACTGGCTATACAGGCGAAAAAGGGTTTGAATTGTATTTTAATGAAAGTGATGGAAATCCTATAACTGTTTGGAATACATTAATGGAATCAGGCGCTGATTTAGGAATAAAACCCACTGGTTTAGGCGCAAGAGATACACTTCGTTTAGAAATGGGATACGCATTATATGGAAATGACATATCTTCAGAAACAAACCCTTATGAAGCAGGATTGGGCTGGATTACGAAATTAGATAAAGATGAGTTTAATGGAAAACAAGCTTTAGTAGCTATTAAAGCGAAAGGAGTTACACGAAAATTAACAGGATTTATAGTTCAAGGTGAAAAACAAGTACCAAGAGCTCATTATGCTATTTGTAACGCAAATAGGGAAAAAATTGGAGAGGTTAGTAGTGGTGGACTTTCCATAACGCTGGGGACAGGTATTGGCTTGGGGTATGTCGATGCCGGCTATCTAAAAGTAAATACCGAGCTGTACATCTCAATACGTGGCAAACTAATAGCAGCACATATTACCAAACCTCCTTTTTTAAGGAAATAATAAAATAAACGATATGAATACTTTCATAGATGTTTTTGCTTCTGGGTCTTCCATTTCTGATGAAGACGTTAGGAATAAAATTGTAGTTGTAATAGATGTATTAAGAGCATCTTCAACCATAATTACGGCACTTCAAAACGGGGCGAAAGAAGTTATACCAGTTGAAGATATGTCTGCCGCTGGTAAAATCGCTCAAAACTTAGATGCAAGTAGATATCTGCTATGTGGTGAAAAAGATGGTATAACTATAGACGGATATCATTTAGGAAATTCTCCCTTTGAATACGTGGAAGAGGTTGTAAAAGGCAAAACGCTTATTCTAACGACTACAAATGGTACTAAAGCGATTACAAAAGCACAATTTGCAAAAAAAGTTATCATTGCAGGGTTCATAAATGCTGATGCCGTAATAGAGGAACTCAAAAAGTACAATGGAGATATAGCAATTATTTGTGCAGGTTGGAAAACAAGAATTTCACTTGAAGACCAACTATGTGCAGGTTATATTACTCGAAAATTGATGCAAGGAGTTTTGCCTGATAATGCTAGAGATGGCGCACGAATGGCGTTTGTACTCAGTGAGAAATATCAAAATCAGATTACAGAGATTGTTCACTTGAGTAATCATGCAATGAGATTAATCGAATTAGGTTATGAAACAGACATAGCTTATTGTTCTCAATTAAATACTACTACTGTTATCCCTGTTTTAAAAGAAGGAACCTTAATTAACGATAATGGCTCGGAAAAAAGTAACACCCTCAGATAAGGGCGAAAAAGAAAAACAATCATCTTCAAAACTAAATGTAAGCTCAACCAGAAAAATGGAAATTTTGGGTTTGAGTATTATGTCTTTAGGTGTGTTGATTGCGATCAGTATTCTGAGTTATTCAGAAACAGATGTAACACATTTATCGAAAATTACTCTTGGCACTATTTTCTCTGGTGAAGATGGTGCCGCTTTGCGTATTAAAAACTGGCTTGGACCTATTGGGGCTTGGCTTGCGCATAGCTTTGTATTTCTAGGATTTGGTTATGGATCAATTATATTAACCTTAGTTCTTGTGTTATATGGTTGGTACGTGTTTCGATCTAAAGCATTGAGTAATTTAAGTTTTGGAACGGTTTACTCGTTAATTATGATGGTGCTTTTTGCAACTATTTGTGGTTGGTTTATTCATGTGAATGGAGTACAATCGTACAGTTGGTCAGGTGTTTTTGGCAAAACTATCGCATCTGTTTTTGTGATTGCATTATCAAATATTGGTTCTGCTTTGGTTTTATTTGTATTAACAGTAATTGCGCTTTTATTTGCAGTAGATCGTGATATTCAGGTTACAATTGACAGGCTGAAAGAATATGCAAAAGATTTAAGTTTTAAGTTTGCTGAGTTACGTGAGCGAAAAGCTGAAGAGCGATTCGTTAAAAAGCAGGAAAAAGAGTTAGCTGAAAAACGTGTAACTACTCAGACCGTAACAACTCCACAAGTTGAGTCAAGAAAAGCAGAGCCTGTTCCAACTCAAAAACCTCATCTACAGATTCAAGAAGTCGAATCGGCAGCAGTAAACGCTGAACCAGATGTTGAAGATGTGTACGATCCTGAAAAAGTTCTTCGTGAATCAATGGAAAGAGATAGGGTTCGTCTTGAACAGAAAAAAGATTTAAAAACGGATTTAATTGGAAATAGAGCCTCTTTAGATAAGAGAGAATCAAAACCTGTTGAGGAAAACCAAGTATCAGACTTAGATGATTGGGACCCTGAGATAACTGTTTATGTGGGAGAAAATGAGACTGTGGCTAGGAAAAGTGATTTGAAAAAAATGCAGACAGCCTCTCTTGATTCGTTACCTCTTATAAAATATACGTTTCCAACTATCGATTTACTCGATTCTCCGCCGAATGAGGGAGCAGAAATCGATATGGAAGAAATTAATGAGAATAAACGTATTATTTTAGATAAGCTAAAGAGACATAATATTGACATTATTGCTATTGATGCGATTGTTGGACCAACCGTTACTTTGTATGAATTAACACCAGCACCAGATGTAAAGATTTCAAAAATCGAAAGCTATGCCAATGACCTAAAAATGGCACTGGCAGCAATGGGAATCAGGATTATTACCCCAATTCCTGGAAAATCCGCTGTTGGAATCGAAGTGCCAAATCAAACAAGAGAAACTGTATTTATTAAACAAGTAATCAACACAAAGAAATTCGTTGAATCGAAAATGCATTTACCAATTGCATTTGGTAAAACGATTGAAAACGAAGTGTTTATGGTTGACTTAGCTAAATGTCCACACTTATTGGTTGCTGGTGCTACGGGTTCTGGTAAATCGGTTGGTATAAATACAATTATTACTTGCTTGTTGTACAAATGTCATCCAGACAATTTAAAATTTGTTCTAGTTGATCCAAAAAAAATCGAATTAGCACTTTATAAAAGTCTTGAGCGTCACTTCTTGGCCACGCTTCCAAATATGGAAGAGCCGATTATCACCGATACCACTAAAGTACTCGAGGTACTCAATTCGGTTTGTAAGGAAATGGATGATCGTTACGATTTATTGAAATTAGCGGGAGTTAGAGACTTAATTGCTTATAATGATAAAGTAAAACGCGAAGTAGTTTCTCAAGAAGATGGTCATAGACATTTGCCATATATTGTTGTTATTATTGATGAGTTAGCCGATTTGATGATGACGGCTGGCAAACAGATTGAAGAGCCGATTGCTAGAATTGCCCAATTAGCTCGTGCAGTTGGAATTCACTTAGTTGTTGCAACTCAAAGACCATCAGTAAATGTAATTACTGGTACAATTAAAGCAAACTTCCCATCTCGAATTGCCTACCAAGTTGCTTCAAAAATTGACTCACGAACGATTTTAGATACAATGGGCGCCGATCAATTAGTTGGTCGTGGAGATATGTTATATTCTGGTGGTGGGCCCATGATTCGAGTTCAAAATGCATTTGTATCCACAGAAGAAGTGGAACGAATCAATGAATTTGTTGAAAGCCAAGGTGGATATAATACCCCTTATTACTTACCAATAATTGAATCTGAAGAGGATCAAGATTTACCAAGTTTAGACAGAAGTGACCGAGATACACTTTTTGATGATGCCGCAAAAGTTGTTGTTTTACATCAGCAAGGATCTGTTTCATTGTTACAACGTAAACTTCGCTTAGGTTATAATCGTGCAGGCAGACTTATTGACCAATTGTATGCAGCAAAAATTGTTGGGCCTTATCAAGGTAGCACAGCGCGTGATGTTTTAGTAGAAACAGAAGAGGAGTTGGATGAGATTTTACGCCATTTGGATTAATCATCTTATCATTCTTATCTGTTTAATTACTGCGCCAGCAATGGGATTTCAGACAGTAAAACCGACAAATGGTTTAGAAAACCTAAAAGCAAAGTTGAAATCTGGACAGGTTTTTCAGGCTACCATTACGCATTCGCTTATCGATACGTTTACGAATGACACTCTTTATACTGTTGGTAAAATTTGGATTTATCAAGATGGATATCGCTTAGAATCTGAAAATAGAATAATTTCCGTAAATGATAGTATATCACAAGTGTACAATTCGATTAAAGAGCAATTAATAATTTCTCCGTATGTTGCAATTGATGACGATTTTGCACCATCACGATTTATTCAAGCTTCAGAAACAGATTTTAATATCGTAGAAAAAGCAATCAATGATTCAACGCAATGGTTTATTAAACTTGAATCAAAAGAGGATTTTTCATTATTTACAACCATAGAACTAACATTAGATGAATGGTTCGGTCCAAAGTCTGTGAATGCAAATGACCAAAACGGGAATATAAATACAACTCTATTTACCAATGCAATTTGGCAGGATTACGATAAAAAAATACAGGAAATCGATTATCCTGATTCAACCGAAATTATAGATTTACGAGAGTGAAGCAAAACTGGAAAACTATTGCTGTAAGCATACCTATTGGCGGACTTTTCTTATGGCTGGCATTTAGAAATGTAGATTTAAATGAAGTATTAAGCTATTTTGGAAAAATTGAAAAAGGTTGGTGGATTTTTTGGTTTATACTAGTTTCCGTTAGTTCTTATTTAATTAGAGCAGAAAGGTGGATGTTGTTGGTTGGTGAAGACAGATTAAAAGCACATCGTTCAAGTTTTGTTGCAGGCACTTTTTTTGGTTACATGATGAATTACATAATTCCAAGACTAGGTGAAGTTTCTCGCTGTATGTACGTGAGTAAAAAAGATGAAATTTCAGCAGTCAGTTTAATTGGTACCGTAGTTTTGGAGCGCGTAATTGATACACTTATGTTATTATTTATGGTTGTATTTCTATTTGTGTATGTAATTACCGAACAAGAAACCGTAGTTAGACTATTTGGCACGGAAAATGCTGAATTAATGAATAAAATTGGTTCTTTCGAATCTATACTCGTTGGTTTTGCGATACTTGTTGCAGTTTACTTTTTGTTTAAAGCAGGTATGACTTTACTTAAAACAATGGAGAAAAAAGAATCGGTGATTGGAAGTTTAGCTAAAAAAACTAGAGGACTGATTTCTGTATTTTCAACAGGTTTAAGTAATATTAAAAAGGTACATAATTGGCCCTATTTTATTGTTTTAACTAGTTTACTTTGGTCTTGTTACATTATGATGGCATACATACCATTTTATATGTTTTCAATGCAAGAAGTGTATCATCTTGGAATCGCAGATAGTGCCATATTAATGGTTTTAGCTGCCGTTGGAGTCGCCTTGCCTTCTCCAGGTGCTATTGGAACCTATCATTGGTTTGTTACGCAAACATTATTTGTTTTATATAATGTGCCAGAAACGGTTGGTTTAGCTTATGCTTTTGTTACTCATTCAGCCATGTTATTGCTAGTTATGGGACTTACACCGATTTTTCTGTTCATTAACACATTTATACTTAGAAAAAAGAACCGATAACAGGAACATAGTTAGTTAAACAATTGTGTTATCGATTGGTTTAAGTGTTTAAAAGGTTTTTTAAATGATTCATACAGCAGTTCTTGGTACAGGCTATGGAATTTCAACGTATGCACGAGCTTTGCAGGTGCATCCCATGTTTGATTTATATACTATTTTTAGTAGAGACGAGAATAAGGCAAAATATTTCAGAAAAGAAAATGGGTTTAAAAAATATTCCTCAGATTGGAAAGAAGTTCTTAGTGATCCAACTGTAAATCTAGTTTGTATTGCAACGCCGCCACATACCCATTTTGAAATTGCAAAAGCCGCGTTGTTAAAAAATAAGCATGTAATTTGTGCGTCACCGTTTTGTTTGAGTGTTAAAGAAGCAGAAGAATTATCTTATCTATCTAAACAACAGCAAAAAATAGCAGTTGTCGATCATCATTTAAACTATTTCCCAGCCAGAAAATATGCACAACGTTTAATTTTAGACGGTAAAATTGGTCAAATAACTCATATTGAGCGCATTTTTAGGGATAATCAATTATTTAATACAGATTCCCTTCCTCTTTGGAAAATGCAACGTCAACTTTTAGGTGGTGCATTTGGCGTTTTGGGAAGTCACGATATTGATTACTTACTTCGCATTGTGGGTGGTGTTAGAAAAGTTAGAACTTCACTTTTCACTGCAAGACCTTTAAAAGAAGCTCATGGTGGTGAATTAATCGAAAATAATGCTGATGATTCTTTTCAAATGGCCATTTCGTTTCATTCAGGAGTGAAAGCTCAAATTCATGTTTCTAGAACGTATATTGGAAAAACGCAGGATGAATTTATATTTCATGGTCATAAAGGAGCTTTGCAGTTTAGTAACAATACCGATTTAGTTTATTACGAAATAGGCACTGAAAAAAGAGAACGAATAGCGCTTCCTCCTGCTTATCAACTTGCAAATATTCCAGGAAGTTATCAAACGGCTGGTTTTTATATGTTACTTGAATTAACTTCATCAGCAATTTTTCATAAAACCCCAATTTCCCCTACCTTTGACGAGGCTGTTCACATCCAACGCATTCTAGATGCATCCTATCTTTCTGCCAAAACAGATTCAGGAGTTCTTGTAGGAGAGATAGAAACGGCGCCGGTTAAACCTAAAAGCGACGAAATAATTGTAAAGAAAATATACGATTAGACCGTCGCTTATCGTATTCAAATTCATGAAGTATCTATTTTCTTTACTCGTACTCACTCTTTCTTTTTCATTATTTACTTCGCTATCCGCTCAATCTTCGACTCAGACGCAAGGTTCTGATCTATTACCTGATATCAACCCTCAGGATATTGAAATTAAAGGTGATTACCGTACAAGATTTCCAGGATTACAGCGTCAGCCGATTTTAGGTTTTGATTCTAAACCTCGTGTGTTTCAGTTAGATCCCTATAGAATGCCATTTTTAGAAACAAACGACCAAGTTGTTGCTTCTATTCCCTTAACTCCTTTAGAAATACCAACGTCTCCAACTAAAAATTATCGTCGCCAAGTTGAGCAAAAAAACTTGTGGATACTTGGTGGTTTTGGAAATCGACTTTCTCCTGAAGCTGAATTGGGTTTTTCTGTTACCAATCCATCAAATTATCGTATTAGCGGTTTTTTTTCTCACTTATCAAGTGGAGATTTAGGCTTTTCGGTTCCGTCTTCGTTCTATGATTGGAGTAGTAATCTTGGTTTTACAAAATACCTGAGTAAAGGATTTAGCTGGACAACACAACTTTCTGCTGCTATGTTGAAAAATCAAGTTCCATTGAAGAGCGATTCTGTTACGGCTTCTGAAGTTGAGAAATTTGGTTTTGAAACACAGCTTAAAAAAATGACAAACCCTTATGATTATTGGACATTTAGTGGTAAGTATAATTTATATAGTCAAACCGTAACTGGAAAAGTATCGGGTGAACTTGAGCATCAATTTGGAGCTAAATTCGAAAAGTTTATTGCTTTATCTCAGCCTATGTCAACAGTAGGATTTGGAGCTTCGGTTTTAGGTTCTAGTTATGAGTTAACTACCACTTCGAAAAATTATTTAATTGCAAACGCTTTTGTAAAATATGCTCACCGATTTGGAACCACTCATACGCTTAGTAGTGGAATTGCCCCATATTATTCTTCTGATTCTGTAAAATCTGGTTTTTTTGTTTACCCAAATCTTGAATTTAATTATTTCGGATTTACATCGACCTTGCTTAAGCTTGGTTTAAGAGGAGAGGTTTCTAATGGAGGGCGATCTTTATATCAGACAGCAAGTCGTTTTTTGGCTGAATCTCAGATACTGCAAAATAACAGAGGCTACACGGCATTTGCCTATATGGATCGTGAATTAACAGCTTATGGTAATCTCTATTTTGGTGTAGATTTTAAATACTTTACCAATTTTGGATATATTGATTACATGCGAAATATTCAAACTACTAACCAATTAAAACATACCATTCAATATGATGCTGCTCATATAGCTAAAATTAAAGCTGGTTACAGTTATCGCTTTCCAATTCCAAAAGTGTCGATTCAAGGAGAAATTTGGTATCAAAATAATGCGTTATCAACTGGAAATATGATTCCTTACATGGAACGTTTTGGCGCAAAAGCCTCAGGTTTGTGGTATGTTACGAGTAAACTAAACCTAGAAACTGAATTGTTATTTCTAGAAGGTCGTGAAGGTAAAGTTACATCAACTTCATTTTTTGTTGCCAATGCAAAAACGAGGTATTCCTTCAATACAAATTGGGCAGTTTACCTTAAAATTGTAAATTTGACAGGTAGCACCTATCAATATTGGTCGCATTTTAATGAACTTCCACTCTTTTTAACAGGTGGTTTAACCTTAACACTCTGATTTTTTATGGACGATATATTCAGAAAATCACTAATTGCCGTTTTACGGGATCAGTTACATCAAAAACGTACAGTTGAACTGGAAGGTTTAGGTACTTTTAAATCTATTCATATTAAACAATATCAAAAACCTGAGCCTGATGGTAGAGTTGTGTTAATGCCACCAATCGATTATATCTTATTTACACCGGAGAAAAAAGACGCATGAAAATCACGAAAGAACAACTAATTGAACAACTAATTGAGCACTCACAACTACCTCGCGAAGTAGTAGAGAAAGAATTTGATCAATTTATTGCGGAGACCTCTGGTGTTATTAAAGGAAACCCGTTAACAATTGAAGAGATGGGTGTGTTTCGTTTAAAAAAAGGCAGACTTTCTTTTGAAACAGATCCGAAATTAGCCTTAGAAATAAATTACAAATATGCAGGAATGCTCCCAATTGAAGTAAAAAAAGGTCAAACTTCTTCTCAAGATGATGAAATTCACGATGAAGAAAACGCAACCAGTTTACTTTCAAAAAACGATGACAACGAAAAAGTGCAAATTGGAAAAGTGCGTGAATCTAAGAAAGAAGAACCTGTAAAAGCGGTAGAAAAAGAGATTATCAAAGAAACTTCAATGGAAGAAGTTAAAGAAGAGCAAGCTCTTACAGAAGAATCTTCTGATGGTAAAGCCCCAATTGAAGAAATCGAAGAATTAAAAGTTGATGCTACACCTTTAATTTCTGAGGAAGTGAAAAATCAGGAACCAGAAAAAACGGTTCAAGAAACCAAAGAATCTACGAACGCAGAGCCTAAAGTCGAAAATGTAGCTGAGGTGAAAAAAGATACCTCAACTAAGACATCAACTAAGACATCATCTAAAAAAGAAGATGATAAGACCATGACTTATGCTACAATTGCAGCGGCAGTTATCATTATTGCAGCTATAATTTGGTTTATGAATACTAAGCCAAAAGAAGTGATTCAGCCCGATAGTGAAATAACGCAAGTAAAACCAACTGTTAAACGTGAAGTTAAAACGGAGGAAAAGCTAGCTCCAGAACAGACAAGTATGGAAAAAGCTCAAAGCGAAAAACCTTTAAAAGAAACCAAAGAACAGTCTCAAGGTAAATCTGATGGTGTCTATAAAGAAGGTTTAAAAGATATTGATATCAAAAGCAGTTCAACAGCAAAACTGGATTCACAAAAAGAAGAAATCGTTCAAGATATTGTAAATCAGTTACAAGAAAGTGCTAATCCAGTCGTTGCAACTAAACCTAAAGTTTATTATACAGCAGTAATTTACACCTTAAGTTTTAAAGCACGCGCACATCAAGAAGTTGAATCATTTAAGAAAAAAGGATTTTCTGCTTTTGTGAAAGCATTTAAAAATAGAAATAATGAAGAACGTTTTTATGTTTGTATTGGTAAATTAGAGTCGTATAAAGACGCAAAAGAATTTGCTGAAACCAAACTTCCTGAGCCATTTAATTCATCTAAAAATTTTGCGGTAAAACGCTTAACAGACTAATAAAAGACTTCCATGAACCCATTTTTTCTGATTGCTTTTTTTCAGGATACCCTTAATGTTGCAGAAATTTTACCAGAAACTGAAAGCATGAATTTACTTTCTATGTTCAGTGATGGTGGTATATTAATGTACCCTATTTTAATCTGTCTGTTTATAACTGTTTATGTAATTGCTGAACGCTGGCGCTTTTTATCGAATTCATCTGTGGATTCAGATAAAGTGGTTGAAAGTATTGAAACCATGCTTACCAACGGTTCTCCTCAACAAGCTTTAGATTACTTAGAGCAATTAAATAAACCACTATCCAGAATTTTAACAAAAGGAATTCGCCGTTTAGGAAAAACAATTACCGATATTGAAGACGCTATTCATATTGCTGGGAAAAAAGAAATTTATCTTCTTGAAAACAAATTGGATTGGCTGGCAACTGTAGCCGGTGTTGCTCCTCTAATTGGTTTTCTAGGAACAGTAACAGGTATGATTTCAGCATTCCAACAAATTCAAGGTCTTGAAGGAAATGTAAATCCATCTGTTTTGGCCGGTGGTATTTGGGAAGCTTTAATTACTACGGCTTTCGGTCTTGGTGTTGGTATTATTGCTTTTGGTTTTTATAACTATTTATTAGCCAAAGTAAATCGAATGGTTTTTGATCTAGAAAATGCTTCAGCTGAGTTTATTGAGTTGTTGCAAAATCCAGCTAAAAAGAAAGTATAGCTGTATGAATTTTAGAGGTGATTCAGACCGAAAAAAACCATTGGCGATGTTCTCACAGTCTTCATTGACAGATATTGTTTTACTATTGCTCATTTTCTTCTTGTTAACATCTTCTTTTGTCTCAAATTTTGGAATTAAAGTAAATGTCCCTAAAGCTGAAACGGGCGATCCAAATGTGAGTCAACAAATAGTTGTTACTGTTACTAAAGACAAGCAGTTTTATGTGAGCGGAAATCTAACAGCAAAAGCTTCATTAGCGGCCTCAATTCGAGAAGAATATCAGAAAAATCCAAACAGAGCGTTGGTTTTACGAGCTGATAAAGACGCAAGAGTAGATGATGCCGTTCAGGTTATGAATATTGCGCAAGCCTTAGGCATTCGAATAATAATGGCTACCGAACGGGCAAGTCGTTAACAAACATCCTAAACAGCAGATAAGAAAACGTTCATGTTAAAATACTGGTCTCAAGAAGAACGGTTCGGACTTACGGTGGCATTTGTATTTCATGCCATTCTGTTGTTGATTCTATTACTCATCCGTTTGGATAAACCTGAAGAAAATCGTTCGGCATTTATTGAAGTGGATTTCGGGCAATTTCAGTTTGGATCACCAGCTGAATTTGCAAAAGAACAAAACAAACATGTTCAGACAAGTAAAGTTACTTCCAAGAATAAATCAAACGAAAAACCGATTGAGAACAAACCGGTAAATGAGCAGAATACAAGTAAATCGGTAGATAAAGCGAAACCCGTTGTTGCGCCAACTCAAGAACAAAATGTTGAAAGCGAAGATGTTGTAAAAACTCCAGATACAGAGAAAATCAGCCCAGATTTAACAACGAAACAGCAAAAAAGAGAAGAAGCCGTTGCGCCCGATGTGAAAAAAGCAGAAGATGAAAAAAAAGGCGCTGAAAAAACAGGTGATATTGAAGGTTTACGGGGTGAGTCGAATGTAAAACAAGGAACAGGAACCGATGAAAATAAATCCGCTCCGTTTTCATTGAAATGGGAAGGTGATATTGAACGAATTCCTCAAGTTCAGCCACTACCAAGCTTTTCTGAAGATTTAGAAGCTGTAATAACGATTCGTTTTCAAGTGCGTCCTGATGGAAGTGTGGGGCAAATGATACCTATCAAGAAGATGAATCCAGACTTAGAAGCAGAAGTGAAAAAGACATTACGTTCATGGAGATTTTCACGTCTTCCAAGTGGAGTTCCACAACAGCCACAATGGGGAACGATTACATTTAGATTTGTCTTAGAGTAAAAAATAGATTTTTTAAAAAGGGCTAAAAACTCCCCCTTTTACCCAAAACTAAAATGCTAAAAAAGACAGTAGATCTTTAAAGGGGGCTGGGGGGATTTTAAGAATGGCGAAAAAAAACTTATAGAAACAGTCTCATTTACAATTTACACTAAGTCGCAAATTAACTACCAAATCTTTGCAGAATGTTCAATCAATAACAGTTCCGATGTAAAATCCCCAAAAGCCCCCTTAGGCAAATTTTATGGGGCGAACGGCAACAGCCTTTTCGAAAGTGGGTGTTTTTTTGGAGAGTTTTGCAATTAAAAAGTCATATGTCTACAATGAATTGTGAATTTTATTAAACAGCAAAAAATGTCTGCGAAAAGTTGAAAAAATTGACGTTTAAACAAATAAAAGCTAGCAAATACATAATTAAGGTTCATTATTTCAAACTTCAATTTCAAAACGAAATGATGAACGCTTAGTTCAATATTTTACTAAATAACTATTTTTATTATATCTTTCTCATGTTGAAAAATTTT
>Ga0210025_1000099_pt1 | contig 129821 bp, 169 predicted proteins | sample CryGeyme20150102_FD_183989 | JGI IMG/M metagenome (GOLD analysis project Ga0210025, IMG submission 183989) | Groundwater microbial communities from Crystal Geyser aquifers in Utah, USA - Crystal Geyser metaG 2015-0102 (SPAdes) (version 2) | ecosystem: Environmental > Aquatic > Deep subsurface...
CATTGCAATGGTTGCGATTATCTCTGTGGTTCTTGCTCTGCCTGTGATGTGGGTGTGGAATGCGGCATTTGTTGGTACGATTGACGGTGTACATGAAATTGGATTTTGGAATGCTCTTGGTATCCTATTTCTTTGTTCAATGTTGTTCAAAAATACTAAGGTGGGTTAACAAATTTTAGGTATGATACAGTAAAACCCCACTTCGGTGGGGTTTTTAATGTCTATAATAAGTATAAGTATTTGATTTATCTAGGTATTTGACATTTTAATTGATGAGTGATATGATATATATCAGTTAAACAACATGGTGAAAATTGCAATGACACAATCTGAATTGATTCGCAAGTTATATACATTTACCCCAGCTACTCCGTATGGTGAGTTGCTCAAAAAAGAATTTAATGTTGAAGTGCCCGCTTCTGCGGCTGCATATCAACTCGAATATTTGTATAAGTACTGTCTTCAATTGAGCATCGATGAATCTATCGATACGAATGATATTGTTGCTCTGGCAGCAGATAAAGTATATGAACATGTGGGAAAATATCCGTGGTGTAAAACCAAATATGATACTGTGTTGACTCATATCGAAAAGATGGCAAAAGCTGACTTTAAAGATATGAGAAAAGACAATATCGTTGTGTTTTCAGAAAAATATCAGAAGTATATGTTTTATAAAGATAATGTCGTTGCTTGCCGCTCAAACACAGTAGAAGGTCTGAAAAAAGTCGTTGCTCGTAAATTCGGCTCGGAGTTTGAACTCAATATGAATATGCTAAGTATTTGATTCATTTAGGTGTTTGACATTTAATTGAGTCGTGATATAATGTATACATCAATTAAACAATACGGAGAAGAAAATGTTTACGAACGATATTAAGAAGGGTATGAGGGTTATACTCGCGAATGGATGGTATGGTACTATGATGGATAACATGAAGGGCAACATTCGAATGGTTAATGTAGAAGGATTCTGTACGGAGATTGGCTCGGTTTATGCATGGGACATTTCACAGGTCATCAATCCTGATGGCACCAGTGTTAAAGTTACTCTGACCGAGAAACAATTGAAAACAAAAAAAATGGCTGATGCTTTCACTGCATGAGTATTTTGAATAGAATTTTACTATGATGCCAATCAATAAATGACTAAATTACAAGACAGCAAGAATTCTCAACTTACTGCTAGAAAAGCGAAAGATTCTACAACATCTTCCTTATTGACTACAATTATCGGGGAGACTGAAATAATTGGCAAAAATGAGCGCAGAGAAGTCACAGATGATACATTAAAAACATTAAAGCGGTTTGAAAAGGGTATGATTGACACAATTGGATACATGAATGATAATGGCATGTCATCTACTGCCCCAAGGTTTTTACATACGCTGAATGAACTTGAAATTGTTAGAACATTCCTTCCGACTAAAATTTCGGCCGGTCAAGTGCTGGACGCCGTCAAATTTATTATTGGGGTATGTGGGCTTAAATTGGAGCAAAAATCACTGGGTGTTATCACGAAGAAACTCAAAGATAAATACGGTGAACAGTTTGATGGCAAACAAGCAGCTACTCAATTCAAACTTCTGCTATCTTAAATGGAGAATCTTATCCTCAGACGCATTGCTGAACTTTCTGGCCATAAAATAGAGTTTAAATGTGAAGCAATATTGACTGGAACAGCATGGATTGGAGATATGCCAATCGATATTACAGTCTGTGGAGGACATGTAAAACTCAATGGGATAGGCGCATTTTCAGGAGATTCACTGAAATTATCAAAAAGCAAATGGAGAGGAAAAGGAAGATTCAAAGAATTGCGCCCTCATATTAACCAGACGTTGATAGAATTTGGGTTTAAACCAGAACTCTATCTTACTCCTTTATCGCCGGTCTGGAAGAGAAATTATAATTTAGTAGAAGACGAACGAGGTAACTGGAAAATAACACTTTAAGTTATGTATGATTATTTGAATTCAGCTATTATCAAATAACTATAAATAATAACATCAATTAAATAACGCGGGGAAAAAATGACAACAAAAAACTACGAAGTGAAAAAATATGCTGATGCCAAAGAATATTATTTGAATGGCAAATTACATCGTAAAGCTGGGCCCGCAATTGAATATGCTAATGGCGCCGAAGAATATTATTTGAATGGCAAATTGCATCGAGACAATGGTCCTGCTGTTAAATATGCTAATGGAAACAAATACTGGTATATTCACGACAAATTGCATCGAGACAATGGTCCTGCTGTTAAATATGCTAATGGCACTCAAGCATGGTATAAAAATGGCAAATTGCATAGAGACAATGGTCCTGCTGTTGAACATGCTGATGGTGATAAAAAATGGTATAAAAATGGTCAACTTCATCGTGAAGACGGTCCTGCCGTCGTGCACAATGATGGTACCAAAGAATGGCATCTAGATGGTAAACAGCATACCGAAGCAGAATTCAATGCAAAGATGAATACTGCAAAGTAATTGTCTGTTGCAGTCATCGAAAAGATATTCGGTTTAAAGTAAAGATTGTTAAATAATTGATTTATTTCGGCATTTGACATTTAATTGAGTCGTGATATAATGTATTCCTCAATTAAACAACACGGTGAAATACTCAAACATGATTAAATTCTATTCAAAAACTGGCCGATATTCTTATATCGTAGATGGCAAAACTCTTGCTACATCTAACGATAAGAAGAAACTCGAAGCAAAAATTCGAACACTCGGCAAGACTTCAGCAGCTGATGTGGATGATGATGTTTTGCTTGAAGTTAAAAAATCCGAATTTACTGTGGCTGAGCGGTTCGACTTCATGACCCAATTCACTAAACTCGCAGCTAAAGGTATTATCCCCAGCCTCGTGGTGACAGGTTCAGGCGGCCTCGGGAAGTCTTTTACCGTTTTAAATGCACTTCGAGATATGGGATTGACTGAAGATACAATCGGCACTATGGATGGTGACTTCGTGTTTGTGAAGGGTTATACTACTCCCCGCAACTTGTACACCACTCTCTTTCATGAAAACGGCAAGGTAATCGTTCTGGATGACCTCGATACAGCTTTTCGTGACCCGATTGGTGCAAGCATTTTAAAAGCTGCATTGGATTCTTCCGACCGCCGGATTATCTCCTGGGGGGCAGAATCAAAAGATGATGAGGTGCCTAGTCGTTTTGAATTCACTGGCAAAATTATTTTCATTTCTAATCTAGAATTGCATAAGTTCCCGCAGGCAATTCTGAGCCGTTCTATAGTATGCGACTTGACTCTCAATGTGGACGAGAAAATAGAACGAATTGCTCAGATTTTCGATGAAGATGAAAGGTTTGAGTCCGAGGATAAGATAGATGTGTTGAATTTTATCAGGAAGCATGTGAAAATGGCAAAAGATTTAAATATCAGAAGTGCCTTGAATATTCTCAAGATGAAAGTTGCACTTGGGGAAGACTGGGAACGGCCTTGTTTATATAACTTTTCTGTAAATGGATGACCTAACTGGGGCTAAGGCATCTTAGCCCCATTATCTTGATACCGTCGATGGGTGCATATCAACTCAAAACAATGAGACTGGTACAGCATCCTAGACTGTCTTTTAGATAAGTGATTGATTCATCAAGGTGTTTGACATTTAATTGTGTCGTGATATAATGTATTCCTCAATTAAACAACACGGGGAAATAAAATGCTTCCGAACGAAGTTAAGCTCTACGATAATGACGATAAAGAATGGTATCTGAATGGTAACCTCCATCGTGAAGACGGCCCTGCGGTTGAATCTGCAAATGGCGATAAAGAATGGTATCTGAACGGCCTGCTGGCCCGGCCTCGGCGGTCCTGCTGCTGAATTTGCCAATGGATGCAAATTCTGGTATCTGAACGGTAGGCGCCATCGTGAAGACGGTCCTGCTATTGAATCTGTTCTCGGAACCAAATATTGGTATCTGGATGATGTAGAATACACCGAAGCAGAATTCAATGCAAAGATGAAGACTGAAAAGTAATTGTCCGTTGCTGACATCGAACCGCTGCTTGGGTTTAAAGTGAAGATTGTTAAGTGATTGATTTATTTCGGCATTTGACATTTAATTGAGTCGTGGTATAATGTATACATCAATTAAACAATACGGAGAAATAAAATGAAAATATCGATGGATAACAAGGCTCACTTTTTTGTTGGATACTGCATTTCTATTACGGTGGCACTCGGCCTGATTGTGGGAGGCATCACAAGTATGCAGATGGCGGCACTCCTTGGACTGTTGGCGGCGGCGAACGTCGGGATACTCAAAGAAGTGTGGGATATCCTCCACCCTGCTAGCCGCCGGGCAGATTTACGGGATGAGGTCAGTACGTTATTAGGCGGCGCTCTTGCGGGTGTGGTAGTGACCGGAATGGCTATGATGGTTACTCCATGAACTTATTGACCGTACTCTCCCGCGGCGGCTTAGCCCCATTATCTTGACACAGTCGATATGCACCCATCAACTCAAAAACAACAAGAATGGTGCAGCATCCTAGACGGTCGTTTAGATAAATGCTTGATTCATTAAGGCATTTGACATTTAATTGAGTCGTGGTATAATGTATACATCAATTAAACAACACGGAGAAGAAAATGTTTACGAACGAAGTCGAGGTTCAGGTTAATGCTAATGGCGACAAACTCTGGTACTTGAATGGGGAACTTCATCGTGAAGACGGCCCTGCCATTGAAAAAGTTAATGGAGACAATTACTGGTACCTGAATGGTGAATTGCATCGTGAAGACGGCCCGGCGATTGAATATGCTAATGGGGACAAATACTGGGGTTTGAATGGACAATATCACCGTGAAGACGGCCCGGCGATTGAATATGCTAATGGAGACAAAATCTGGTATCTGAACGGTAAATGCCATCGTGAAGACGGCCCAGCGATTGAATATGCTGATGGTTACAAAAGTTGGTATCTGAACGGTAAATGCCATCGTGAAGACGGCCCAGCGATTGAATGTGCTAATGGGGACAAAAGTTGGTATCTGAACGGTAAATGCCATCGTGAAGACGGCCCGGCGATTGAATGTGCTAATGGGGACAAAATCTGGTATCTGAACGGTAAATGCCATCGTGAAGACGGCCCTGCAGTTGAATATATCAATGGAGATAAATTCTGGTATCTGAATGGTGTAAGATATACAGAAGCAGAATTCAATGCAAAGATGCATCCTGTAATAGATGTTTGACGTTTACATGATATTACCAATCTTATTAATCGAGCAAAAGAAGCACATATCGACATTCACGGTAATCTGATTTAAGGAAATATACATCATGCAAAATTTAATTCGCTGGCCTTCTATTGAGCAATTTCGTAATGTTGTAAAAAACGTACAGCATAAAGTTCGCTTCAGTGGGCTTGATGATAATGGGAATGCAATTTTCGATACATCTGCTAAGCTTCCTACACTGCATTTTGAGGGCACCGTAAAATTACACGGGACAAATTCCTCTGTTGCGCAGTCGCATGATGGCGATATGTGGTATCAATCCCGCGAAAATATCATCACACCAGAAAGAGATAATGCTGGATTTGCCATGTTTGCAATTGCGAACGAATTTGCGTTTCGAGATTTAATGTGTACAGCTAGATGTATTGCTCGCGATGCAATCGCAGATTCTCTGAAACAAGATATTGTTGTTTGGGGAGAATGGTGTGGGAAGGGCATCCAAAAAGGTGTTGCTATTTCTGAACTGCCAAAAATGTTTGTTATCTTTGGTGTGGCATTTGTTGACGAGGAAGGCAATAAGACATATTTTACACGTCAACAAATTGTTGATACAATCGATGGATGCCGTGAATATGTATTGAGGCCAACTGGAAAGATTCCTGAGGAATCTTGCATATATTGTATATATGACTTTCCTTGCTTTCAACTTGATATTGATTTTGAAAATCCTCATGCAGTCCAAAATAAACTCAATCAATTAACTCTATCAGTAGAAGAAGAATGCCCTGTTGGTGCGGCATTTGGTGTCAACGCGACAGGAGAGGGAATCGTTTGGAGATGCACCGACGAAAATTATAATAATTCTGGTTTTTGGTTCAAAGTAAAAGGAGAGAAACACAGCAATAGCAAAGTAAAAATACTCGCCACAATTGATGTAGAAAAAATTAATAATTTGAAGGATTTGGCTGCTAGACTTGCCCATAATGGGCGCCTTGAACAAGCTGCGCAAATTATATTTGACACGTTGAATGGCGGGGAAGTTGATATAAAGAAAACAGGCGACATGATTCGCTGGGTAATGTCTGATATTATAAAAGAAGATGTCAATATTATTGCAGCCTCTGGTTTTACATTCAAAGAACTCGGGCCGTCTGTTGCAAAGAGGGTACGAGATTTTGTCATGAAGAAAATGGAGATGTGAATGCCACTCGCTTCATCAGAGTATTCTATCACACGAAAATAATTTATAAGGGCAATTATGGAAAATTACAAATTCATCAAATCTGAATCAATGTATGACCCAGGAATGATTTTCTATCATCTTGAGAGAGATGCATTTGAAAAACAAATTGGCGGGGTTAGATTCATTGAAGTAACGGCCGATTTTAAAACAGCTCAATTTGTAAGAGCAGACAGTCTGAAACCTGTCGGATTTGTGATGAAACAATACTAATTTAGGAGAATTTGAAATGCAACGCAATTGTGTTTGTGGAAAGAAAGAAAAGCCTGCTGTAGTTACTGTACTCAGATATTATAGGCGCTGGGATGACAAGCACAATCAATATTCCTCATCCGGCGGCATGACTGCCATCTGTGAACTCAATTATGACACTATGACATTGACTTTTTACCCCTCGTTTTGCTCAGACAAAGATAACTTCTCAAAGCAGACTGGTGCAACCGTAGCAGCCGCTAATAAAGTAAGGAATATTGGATATGCATGTCCTTTGAATAGGAAACATTCTATTTTCGATAACATCATATACAATATCGATAACAATACCTTGCAACCTACCAGTACAGCAGCCAAGGCTAAAATGAAACACCTCTATAATTGGATTGATGAATGATGAAAACGCGAGAAGAACTTGAGGCACAATTCTTAAATGGAGAAAAGTTTTATATGATGGTCAATGACATCAGTATATCAAATCATATTCCATATATGGAATCTATCATGTATGTGTGTGATAATAATGGTATAGACCCTGAGGATTTGGTTAAATTGCAACTCATATCTCCTCTACTCAAATGCAAATTAGAGGAGGAATCTATTGCCGCTGGGTTATTGAAAGAAACATCTAAATTGCCAATATGAAATGCCTATTCAGCCATACAAATTTTATAAAATATACTCAGCAGTAAATTTACATTTTACTTCTTCTTATGATTTAAATAAATATAAGGGAAAGTCTAAAACGATTTCTAGTATTTCATTTGATAACAGAAGAGACAAACATAGATTTTCATATTTTGCTCGGCACATCGAATCATCTAAAGATGCTCTTAAATTCTGTGTCTTCAATTTTTTAGACAACACAGACTGGTTATATAATAATTATACTGAAGCAAATGATAAATACTTTGAGAAAATTAAATTTTATTCTACTTTCACTAAGAACATAACAAATGATTTTTCCACCATCCAAACAATTAGAGACAGTAAGACGGTATCGTTCAAGTCATTTTTTGAAGAAACTAGAACAGGAAACCCTCCGCCGATTCTTCAGTTATTTTGGGAAAATTCTATTAGTATTGAGTTCATTTGCCTCTGTAATATCACTTATCCTTATATGCGCAAGTTAAGTGACTCGATAGACCCATTAGTAAGAGAAGAAGTTAGAAAAATTTGCAATTATTCACCATTTGTGTTATCATTTAGGAAATAGAGAAGTGGACAAGAAATTTCATAAGAAACATTTTCAAGCCGAAGTAGAAGAAAAGTTAGCCAGGAAACAAAAGAAACAACGTTTGAATGAAATTCAGGAAGAAGAATCATTTGATTGTGAGGAAGATGAGGAACTTTATTTTCAAGTGAAACATCTATTGAAATGAATTTTAGTTGTAATTAAAGACGTGAGGTGCTGTTACCTCCGAGTACATTATGATATTGTGATTTTTTAACAGGTTGGCACGTATGACGATAAGTCGAGAAGCCGTTTAAATAAAGGAAATAAAATGTCAAATTCAGCAATGAACAAACTCCTAGCAGCAGTCCAAAAAGCAAAAACCAATTCTTCCTTTGATAGAACAGATGAATTCTTCTATTATCCAACTCGAGACGCCGCCGGTAATGGTTCAGCTGTTATCCGATTCCTACCTGCAGCTAACGAAGAAGATGTTCCATTTGTTAAGTTGTATACCCATGGTTTTCAAGGACCGAACGGTAAATGGTTGATTGATAATTGCCTTACTTCAATCGATGAGGAATGCCCAGTATGTATTGAAAATGGTAAGTTATATGCTTCGATGTCGAAGGATGATGCTAGAAAGTACGGGATGAATCGCAAAACATCATATATCGCTCGTATTCTTGTCATCGAAGATAAGAAGAACCAAGAGCACGAAGGTAAAGTATATCTTTACAAATTCGGCACAAAGGTATTCGATATGATTGCAGATGCATTGCAACCAGTTGATGAGGACGATGCGAAATATAATGTATTTGGTGTAGAAGGCGATGAAAACAATTGGCCAAACTTCAAGCTTCGAATTCGTAAGGTAGATGGGCAGGTTAATTATGGAAAGTCAACGTTTGAAGCTGGCGGTGATATTGATGTCGATTTCATGGCGCAGTATACGGCAGAAAATGACCCACAGAAATTTATCCAGAAGGATCAATTTAAATCTGCTGATGCATTGCGAAAACGTCTTGCTTTTGTCTTGGTAAAAGCGCCTGAAGTAGATGATAGGGCAAATGAAGAAGTCGAGGATACACAAAAAGTAGTAAAAGAAGCAAAAGTAGCTACTAAGCGAGTTGAAGTATCAACAGATGATGATACAGATGATGTGATGAATCTGATTCGAAGTCTATCTGAAAAAGCGGATTAAGCAAATTTAGCTCTCGTTTTCAAGAATAGTGAAATACTATTATCTTGATTTCGAGGGCTATCTTTTTGTCTGTTATTATCATTAGCGACAGTAGATATATTTTGGATGGTCTGTTGATTACTTTGAGTGATAGCAGAACCAACTGCCGCCGCTACTTCTTGTGCTTTGGCTGTATTTTTATTTTTCTCAATAATAGTAGATTGTTTATCTAATTCCTCAGCAGTATTTTTTGGTTGAGTTTCAAGTTTCTTGGCTGCTGCTGCTCTCGCTGCCCGCATCGCGGCTCGTTCAGCATCCCATTTCTTTTGAGATGCTTCGTCTCTATATAATTCGTCCTTGCCTTGAGCCACCCTCGATTTATTTAATTGAATTAATCGGGCAGTTGAGATGTGTTCCAAATCCATGGGAACAGGCTTAGCAGCATTTTCGGCATCGGTATCTGCTCCAGACAAAAAAGAAGTCACTTTACCGATTACACTATCGCCAGCGATGTTGCCATTTTCATCCAGTTCACCAATAGATTTTAATATACTTGTGCCAGCAGCATATCCAGCCGCACCAGCACCTGCAATCAATGCCGCTGGCACGGCTATTCTAGCAATTGAACCAACAATAGATTTTAATGCTGGTAAAAGTTTTGATGCTAATGCTCCTGATATTCCGGCAGATATTGTATCTATTAAAGAGGATTCCTCGCCAGTTCCCTTCAAATTCTTAATATCCTCATCTATCTGTACAAGGATTTCATAATTCTTTTTTGCCGCTTCTTTTGTACTTTCTATCAGTTCATCAGCTGATTCATCTTTTTCTTCCTCAAATACACTATCATTAGCAGCAAGATTCTTTTCTTCTATCTTTATATTCGACTTTTGAGGTTGCCTGTACTTTGGGGTTGCCATTAATGGCAATTCTGACTCTTTTGTTGTGATATTATTTTTTGGAGGTACAGGAGTAGGTGCAACAACAGGCGTAGGAGTAGGGGCAACAACAGGAGGATTTTCCACAGCTTGGACATTTTTGGGTTGCTTTGGTGTAAGCAAGAATTTCATTATAGAACTTAATCCTGACTTTGCCACAGTCAGAACATCATCCAACCCTTTGCCTGCTGGACTTAATGATGCTCTAAATCTTTCATTGGACATTACCTTCTTGTCCCATTGTACTTTTGTTTCTTTGATTGCCTTCAATAACCGAATTTCTTCCTCTGTGGCTAGATGCTTTTTATCTAATATTCTTTTTTCTTCAGAAAGAATTAGAGCACGATATTTGTCGTCTTCTGCGAATCCCCTTTTATCAAGCACTAGCTGTTTATTCTCTGCGGTAGTCTTTGGAGTATTTGGGTCATAATATCTCGATTTAAATGTATCCAATATACCAGTTCTAGCGGTAGATGGTTTAATATCAATACCGAGTTGAGATGCAGATGCTCTCACATGCAATTTACCTAGTCCACTTTTTACGGCACGCGCGGCCCCAGCCGATATTTTACCACCAGAGGTTACTGCTCCCTCTTCAATTAATAAATCCTGCATATCAGGGGCTAAGGTAGCAATATGTTTACCTTTAACCGTGTGGAAATATGAATTTAAATAATTGTTAAACTCTGTTTTATTTGTCTTGAATAATATACGAAGTTCAGTCTCTTCGTCTTTTATCATGCCATTTACTTCAGCCGGCGTAGGTAGAGCATTAGTATTAGTAAGATGTCCGTCAACTATATTATATGCCATGACCTTAATCACAGCATCAAATCGTTTCTTTTGTTTAACTAACGCGTTGTCCGATAAAATAGACATTTCAATCCTCTTTTTCTTGTTTCTGTTTCAATAATCCAACATATATACTTCTTTCCCACGGCAACATATCTTCCAACTCTGCCAACGTGAAGTGTTTATTGTTGATAAGAGAGAAATTAAGTTTAAAATATTCTGCCAGCCCCTCTTCAGAGAGGCTCAAGCGAAAAAATTATCTATGCCTTCAATGTGAATTTTATTTTTATGTTCGCACTTGCATGTGTATTCTATATCTATAGTTAATATAGGGAAGTTCTTATAGAATTGAGTCAATTTTACTAATTGACTATTCATCAAAGATTCAATCAATTCTATCCTTTCCTGTTCTGTATAATCGCTGGCATGTTTAACATTTTCCCCTTCAATTATAGTATCAAGTGACATAGCAATCGCTAGAATATCATCTCCTTCTTTTAACCGCAAAGAATCTTTTAAAGATGGCACCTTCATTGTCAACCAAATGTCTTTCATTATCTCAATAGGTTCAATCTTTAATTCACCAGCAACAAATGCAGTAGTTAAATCCATTAATAATGGAGTTTTTACTCCGCACTCCTCGCATATACCTTTAATATCGATGCCTTCTCCTATTGATTTGCATCTCAGTTGAAGAAACAAATATTCTGCATCTATTTTGTTTATGTTGTCTATTGATATTTTGCCGAACGTACAATTATTAAATATCTGGTTCATTGAGGTCAACATCATTTCAGTGTTTTGCTCTTCTTTAGCTAAAAGAAGAACTTTTTCTTCTTTCACCGTAAAGGGCCTATATTTAACGACCGTTTTAGATATAGGTAGAGTGCAAATATATTCGGGTAGCATCATTTCAATTATTGCCATTTTATATTCCTTTTAAAGTTTTGTTTCGCCTGTAAACCATTTTGGTATATTACTGATAGTGTCTTTTGCTTGATTTATAACACTTATGTCTGCATTAAATGGCCCTATTTTAAGTTTATTTTTAGATGTAATATCAGGTGCAATATTTCCTGATTTTCTTGCTGTCAATATATCTTCATATTTAACAGTTTCGTATACTAGTTCTACGGTAATTTCTTGGTGTCCTACATTCGATGCACCATAACTAACATTCAATACAGTTTTTATAAAACAATTTTCGAAAATGTAACTGTGAACTGGAGTAAAATTTTCATCTGTTACTATTAATTGCATGTTGAATTGCGCTTCTTCTTTATATTTAGGAGAATAAGAGGATTTATCAAACAACGATACTTTTGTTTTATGCATAAAGAACTTTTCTAATCTGTGCATTATATCCACATTGAATGTCATCCACATAGGGTCTTGTTCTAATTCTATTGGTATTTCATATTGCAGTCCATATATTTTAGCTTGTTGCGATTTGATTCTCCAGCCCGGCAATGTCACCTTGTTTAAATGGAACCCCATAGACATTATCTCCTCTAAGGAAGCACCATTAACCAATATATAACCAATGTAATAATACCCCTTAGAAAGTCTGAACTGATCAGTTTTTAATTTTGCAGTGAACGATGATAATGAGAATGCATCATCATTTGGTGGGGTTGATTCAGCTACATTTTTTTTACCGAATACGTCATATGCATATTTAGATGCACCCAACAATAGAGCATTTCTAGGTTTTTTTAATTCCTCCAGCCCGTTAACTACGGTGTCTTTTATACTCATTTCTTACTCCAGACTTCTTCGTTTGAGGCACCCTTGAAACGACATAGAGGAAGCCATATCGTAAATTTCCATTCGTTTGGTGGGATTATAATGAAGTTACTTTTTACCTGTTTGAATAAATATTTTTTGACACAATTAGAAACCTCGGAGAACTGAGATGCTGTTTTTAATGCCTGCCAACTGAATGCTAGTTTAGTTTTAGATGATAAAGTATCATCTGTGCTATATACCATCAATTTTTCTAATAATGCTGCTCTTACTCTTGGGTGTAGATAATGTAAATTGAGTGCGGTGAATGAATCAGAATCTGTGTTAAAAGGAAGACTCATCGGGAATGTATCATAATAAGGAAGGGTATCTTTTCCCTTAGGAGAATAAAAGAAACTTACCATATCACCCGGCACTACGTTTTTACTTTGATGTGCTTGATTGTCCCCCAGAAACTTCTGAGCGGACATTCCAGCTGCCGCATTTCTCACATTAGTTTCATACCACTGCCAAGATAGTTTCGATTCTTTCTTGGCATTAGCATGTACGGTATCTCTTAGGTTGCGCATTGGTTGCTTCATTTTCCTGTCAAATCCAATTCTTCTTCATATTCATTGGAAAAAGTGATGTCTTTAGGCAATTTGTCTTTCAACTTTGATATATCGAAGTCGCCTACATCGTACGACGCAGAAATATGAGGTTTAAATTCTGAAAAATCGTGAGTAGCATTATGTTCGTCCATCAATTGATTGTGTCTTTTTATTATGTCAGGTGATTTAAATTTTATCACAAGGCAATTTTTACCAGATTTTGTCGGCCATATTTCTACTCCACTTATCTTTCCTTCATATTCTCTATCTGGTTCGGGAATATAATTTGGGAGAAATTTTCTACTGTATAATAAAGTACAATGTAATTTATCAGTTGGTTCAAGATTAGGAACATGTAATTCTGTGCAAACATCGTGTAATGCTTTTGCATCTGAGTTTACTGGTTTCAATGCAGCATAAGTGCCTTTTTTTATATATTCTTTGAAACTTTTCATGGTTTAATGTGGTCTTCTGTTAGTATAAGAAATGTCATATTTTTAATTTTGCACCAATGTTGCGCCGCGGCCCATTTTGCTTGATTTACTTCATACGTCATAATTTCAGTAATCATCCTAGGAGTAGATTTCTTCCTCTTTTTGGGTGGAAGCGTCTGTGCCTTGGGTTTAACTTCTACCAAATAATTATTAATACCCGTGCTTGATTTAGATACAACGACAAAATCTGGGAAATATCTATGTATTCTATTATCTACTGGGCTCAGATATGGTATAACAATTTCTTCGGAAGACCATTCTAATATATCAGGATTATTATCGAAGAACAACATTGCTTTCTGTTCCCATCCTGACCTTACCCATATTTGTGTTGGGTCACCTGCATATTTTTCAGGATGTTTTGGTGACCATCTATATGGTTTTGGAAATTTGCTCATTCAACACTCAGTGATAAATAGTAATTAATCATAATCAATTATATTTATCACTAGTATATGGCATATAAAACGAGAGAAACTAAATTGGCAGAAACACAGAAACCAATATTAAATAGTAGAACATTTATACCAGACCAAACATATTCTACCATAGAATACCCACTTGGGCAGCTAGGTGGAGAACGGTATCCATATTATACTATATTTTATATAAATGAAAACAGCAAGTCTAAATATATCAAAGACACAAGTACGTACGATGTAGAAGAAAAGAGGACTGGTGCTGCTGTATCTCAATCAATAAACAAGTCTTATATATCAGAAGCAATAAAAACTGGCACAAATGTTTTGATTGCTGGCGCAAATGTATTATCAGATGCATCGCAGGGTAGCCCACAACCATTTGGCAAAATTAAAAAATTAGATTCGGTTGAATTTACTACTGGTACTAAGAGAATAAAATCAGCAATATGTTTGCCAATGCCAGCTAAAGTTAGAGCAAATTATGATGCAGATTACTCAGCATCAGAAGCAATTGGTGCGCTTGGTGCAACTATATTAGCTGCAATCAGTCCTGATGGAGATACTGCCGCAACAGCATTACAAGGACTTGCTCCTATAGCAGTAGAGCGTATAGCTAAACGTATATCACTTAAAATTCCTGGGTTAAGAGATAATGCGCGCGAACACGGAGATGATGCAGGTAAAATCGCAAAAAATATAATACAGAAGTTCACTGGTAAAGTTATTAATAGGAGACAAGAACAATTATTCAACAATATGAAATTCAGAAGTCATCAGTTTTCATATCTCTTTATACCAAGAAATGAACAAGAAAGTAAAAATATAACAAACATAATACGAGAATTTAAGTTACATATGCATCCAGAATTTGATGGTTCTGCTGGGGGGTCATCGTTGCTTATAACACCAGCAGAATTCGATATAGAATTTATGCATAAAGATGAGGAGAATGTCGCATTAAGCAGAATAACAACATGCGCATTGCAGAGCATAGATGTTAATTATACTCAGATAGGTGAATTTATAGCCTTTGAGGGCACAGATAATCCTGTTGCAATAGGATTAGATATGATTTTCGTAGAACTAGAACCACTCACGAGAGAATTGATAGATAAAGGCGGCTACTAAATGGCTTATTTCAAAGACTTTTCATTTATAAAATATGATTATACTATACCACAGGATGTAAAACCTATCATTGATGTAGTGGTAGATTTGACACAACGAATCCAATTGAATATATCGGAAGAGGATTTGGCTAAATTGTGTGATGAATATATTGTCTCGGATAATATAACACCAGAATCCATCGCAGCAAGAGTATATAACAACCCCTTTCTGCATTGGACTATACTCTATGTCAACAATATAACAGATTTATCTGCTGGTTGGCCAATGTCAGGAAATTTATTGCGCGATTTTATTACAAAAAAATATGGTGCAGGCAACGAAGACGCGACGCATCACTATGAAACACTGGAAGGGGTATGGATTGACCCCGATTTCGCTATAGAGATATATGGTATAGCACCTAAAAATATCACTAATTACGACTTTGAATATAACATAAACGAATCGAAGAGACATATTAAAATAATCAAACCATCATATATAGCAAGATTTGTCCAGTCCTTTCAGGAAGCTAGCGTAAATGGATAAATCTTTAGGACCAGGCATACAACAAGCAGGTGATGTAGAGATAGAAGCAGTATTCCTTATCGATACAAAATCGAATAGGAAAATCAATTTACTTGGCTCTATGGTAGATATGACCATATATGAGGACTTGTTTTCTCCTGTACTTACTGGATATTGTGCAGTCATCGAAACTCAAAATCTTATATCAACTCTCCCCATAGTAGGTGGAGAAATGTTATATATAGAATTCAGCACTCCTACACTGAATACAATCAAAGCAGCATTTCAGATAACAAAGATTGGGATAAGAGAGCATCAGGATAAAAAGAATGCATACACATTAGATTTTATCTCGTATGAAGGCTACGCGGATGTACAAAAGAGGATAAGCAAAGCATATTCTGGTAATACCTCAGTACTTGTACAATCTATATTTAAAGATGAGTTTGGAAGTACGATATTGGATGCTGATGATTCGGATAATTTTATAAAATTCGTGTCTCCCTATTGGAGCCCGTTAAAAATTATAAATCACATAACATCTAGAGCTATATTGCCTAACAACAAAATAATAACACCCAATTATCTTTTTTTCCAGACCACAGCAGGCCATAAATTTAAATCAATTAGTACATTGATGTCAGCTAAACCAAAAACAGAATTGTTCTTTGACAAAAATCCAGCAAGAAAACAACTCTCGCCAGGTAAATCACATAGAGATGTCGATAGAGAATACAAAACAATAAAAGAACTTACATTTGTCTCTTCTCAGGATTTTTTGAATAATATGATGAATGGTGCATATAATCATAGATTGTATGGTGCGGAAATATTTTCTAAAAACTTTAATATCAACACGTATTCATACACGAATGATTTTACGAAGACTATACATACTGATATTAATCCTCTTAATATATTACCAATAGCTAGAAATTCAGGACTTCATTCTATACATCATGTATACAATAATCTGTTTAATGGAGTCATCGATAATTCGGCTGAGATTATAGCTAAACGTATATCTATGTTGGCACAATTGGAGACATGGAAAATTGATATAGTGGTGCATGGCAGAACCGATTATGAAGTAGGACAACTTGTTAATGTCTGGATAAATCAATTCAAGACAATTGACTCGAGTGACAAATATACAAATGATAAATTCGATAAAATATATAGTGGAAAATATTTAATAACAGCAATTCAACACAGATTCACTCAAGCTAGACATCAAATTAACATGCAATTAATCAAGGACGCTGCTTTCAGCGAGATTAAATGATTTATATAGGCAAAATAGAAGACAGTTCAAGTGACCCATTTAGGGCAACAAGATACAAGGTAAGGATTATAGGGGTACATCAGCCAGATAAGTCTATATTGCCAACAGAAGATTTGCCATGGTCGACCTGTGTTCAAAATAATTCGGCTGCCATGAGTGGTATAGGCACATCTGCAAATGGGTATCTCAACGGTTCAACTGTTGCAATAATGTTTTTAGATGAGGATAAACAAATTCCTTTCATCTTAGGTGCACTCGGTGGTGTGCCTCGAGCAGAGTTAACAGGCAATGAGTTATACTCCAGCATTGAATCTGAATTAGCTATATTACCCAGACCCACTCCTCCTGAAGAACCGAATGCTGATTATATAGGGCCTCTGTCCCATAATGATGTAAAAAATATAATCGCTAAACTGGGAGAGTTGAGAGTAAACAATAGCCCAAAAACAACAGAGTTCGGTGTAGGCCGGTATCAACATACTCTCACAGAACTCGAAATATTGGGATATATACACAATAATGAATGGGTCGGTAAAAACGGTATAAAAAGCAACGAGCAATATTTAAATACACCAAACGAGCAATATGATGCAGAGGAGATTCTGCTGAAATTATATTATGTTGCATTAATGCAAACCCAAGTAATAACATCATATACCCCAAAAGAAAAGGTATCTGGTGTGCTATTGGCAGCTCATGTCAACGGGATAGAAGGTGCATATGCTCTTGTGTATAACGGCGAAGACAGTAATAATTATTTGAATGAAAATAGTCTTAATTTCTATAGAGAAGGATATAAACTAATACAGGGTGTATATACGGAAGAAGTACCGTCGCTAGAAAATATCAACAATACTGCAACAGATAATAATGATGAAGATGTCTACCCATCAAAAAGCAAATTTGACGTAAAACCGATTGAAATTCCCCTTAATAATCAAGGGTTTAAAGACCCAAATGGGACATATCCACTGTTGTCCCATGAGAAAGAGTCTGACACACCCAGATTGGCGACAGGAATCAAAGCAACCCAGACTATACTTGGGCTCAAAGAGCAAATGGCAGTAAAGAATATAGCTATAGCCAATAGTACAATCAAATGGAAACAACCACCGCAGCCATATAATGCAATGTATCCAAAAAATCATGTATATCAGAGCGAGTCCGGTCATGTGATGGAGTTTGATGATACTACTGGGGCAGAAAGAATACACATTGCTCATAATACAGGTACATTCTTCGAGATTGATAATGAGGGAAACCAGGTAGACCGCACTGTCGGCACTCGCACTATCATAGTAGATAAAGATGAACTTGTGTACATCAAAGGTTCCGGGCATGTTACTATAGACGGAGATATGTCTCTTAAGGTAACTAGAGCGATGCATGTTGAAATTAGCGGTGATGCTAATATTAAGGTAGCAGGCGATTATAATTTAGATGTAGCAGGTACTTTCAGAGTAAATTCCGGTGCATTCGAGATAGGTGGAAGTTCGACATCTAAAGTCACCTCTCCTATATTAGAATTGGATGCAAATAACATATTACAGAATCCATCCACAGGTGATATTGTATTTTCAAAGCATACTAATAGTTATGAAAGCGTATCTGGTGTAAATACATGGTCACCGACAATAAAATTACCTGCACCTATTACCAGAAAAGAAATGCAAGGAATAGAACTCGAAGATACTGAAGCGTCCAAAATATTAGCTGGATATGACAAAAAATTGAAAAAAATTGATGCAGATAAAACTGCATCGACTCATACACCAAGCAAAATAACAAGTATATATTCCTTACCAGATTTAATAACATACAATACGATATTATCAGCAAACTTTAAAGTCAGAGATGTTGCTGTGGGGAGTCTAGGAAGTAACTTTCCATTCCAGGGACAACATGGTTTAACAGCAAGGGATATAGCAGTAAACGCTCAGTTACTTTGCCTTAATTGTCTAGAACCCATAAGAAAGCAATTTAGTAGTGTTGGTTTTAAATTAAATTCAGTTGTCAGACCTTCTGGCAATCCATATTCAAATCCTGATAGAATTTCACAACATGAACTTGGTATGGCGGCTGATATATCATTCTCTCTAATAAGAGGTCTACCAGATGATAGACAACGATTCTTTCAAAATGCAAAGTGGATAAAGGACAATATTTTATTTGACCAATTGTTGCTCGAATATCGAAATGGGGGTTCTGTCTGGATTCATATATCCTACAATAAAAGTAATAATAGAAGGAATGTCATGACAATAAATAATGATAAAAAATATGATAACGGTCTAATATTATTGACAGAGGTTTGACATATGGCAATGACAGCACAAGGAATGGCAGATAAGATGATAGCAGCATTGCCGATACAACCGGAAGTAAATAAAGACATATTCGATGCTTTCTTGTTAGCACTATCTACCGGTATAATAAATGAAATACAGGCGAATTCAGAATTGGTACCAATATCAACTGATAGTGGCTCTGCTGGTGCTGGTATCATAACAGGCAAAGTGGCATAAAAGTTACGAAATAGTTGACAAATTCTTGACAACCGTTCAAAATTAGACTGTGCCTCGATGATATTCTACTATTAAATAAAGATTTTATAAGGTATTAAATATGTTACTTGAATTAAAAAGAATTGATTTATATCCATTATGTACAATAGGAACATTATCGGTAAATGGTAAATTCCTGTGTTACACATTAGAAGACACGGTGAGAGAAGTTGATGGTGTACCAGTTAAAGACTGGAAGATTCCTGCCAAGACTGCTATACCTAGAGGAGAATATGAAGTACTCATAACTAGGTCTAATAGATTCAAAAAATTGTTACCTGAATTACTGAAGGTCGAAGGATTTGCTGGTATCAGAATACATGCTGGTAATACACATGACGACACTGAGGGGTGTATATTGGTTGGCATGAAAAACAGAATCATATCAGTAGGCGATAGTGTTATTGCTATGAAGAAATTGCAACCAATGATTAGCACTGCTATTAAAAATAAAGAAAAAGTAACTATAAAAATAGCATGACTGAGCTGATTGTTTTGTTCATACTTAATGTCCTTGTATTGTTGTATATCTTTTTTCCTAGGAAAGAAACTCGTAAAAAGAAGTCACCTCTGAGTACTCATTTCAAAGAAGACGTCAAAAGAGGGAAAAAAGACCCTAGACAGTAATCGATAAATAGTGCCATATATCATCATTACGAGTATCATGGCAACTTATACCGATTTAAGCTTATCACTCCAAGCACATCCATTCACTAAAGATATACTGAAAATTTCAGATGTTGATGCTGTCAAGCAATCAATGAAAAATATATTATTCAGTGGCCCATATTCTTCGCCGTTCAATACGGTTCGTGGTGCTGATATAAGAAGTATACTCTTTGACCAACTCACCCCTCCAAGTACCGCTATTATAAAACAAAAGATTTTATTGTCAATGGAAGAATTAGAACCGAGAGCAGCCATAGAAGATATATATGTAGGCGAAGGAGAAAACAACTATTTAAATATTGGTATATTGTTCCATGTTGTTGGTAATCCTAATCAACAGACATTAAATTTCACATTTGAACGACTAAGGTAAGGTATTATGCAAAAGATACGTATAGGGAAACTTGATTTTCAAGACATAAAAGATTCTCTTAAAAATTATCTGTCTCAGCAAACAGAGTTCACAGATTATAATTTTGAAGGTTCTAATATATCTCAACTGTTGAACATATTAGCATATAATGCTCATTATGATGCGCTGGCTGCCAATTTCCTCGCTAATGAGGTTTTCCTAGATACCGCTACCAAAAGAAGTTCTGTTATCTCGCGCGCAAAGGAACTGGGATATAATAGTAGAAGTCGTCGAGCATCCTCCGCTATTTTAACCGTTCATATTGACAATTTGTTAAATGCAGAATCGACTCCATCAGTCCTAGTACCACGAGGTACTAGATTTACAACTAAAGTAAACGAGGAGATATTCACCTTTACTACAAAAGATACTGCGATATTAGATAAACAGATTGAGTTAGGATTACCAGTATTTGTTGGCACGGTAAATGTGTATGAGGGAGTACTGACACAGAACATAAGCACATACGATGCTACTGATTCTACTATAACTATACCTAACATCGATGTTGATACTACTACCCTTCGAGTAGAATTATATGAAGACAGCCAGTGGGTAGAATGGACTCTACCGACGTCATTCTTATCTGTCACTTCTACCTCTAAAGTGTATATGATTCAAGAAGGATTTAATGGATATGAAATTTATTTTGGCGATGGTGTTCTAGGTAAGAAACCAATAGATGGTTCGCAAATTCGTATGACATATGTAGTAACATCCGGCGCCGTTGCAAATGGAGCATCGGTATTTTCATTATCATCAAATATAACAGGAGTAGGTTCTAATACCATCGTCACAGCATCTGTACAATCTCCGTCTTCTGGCGGATTGTTAGAAGAATCGATTGAATCTGTAAAATTGAATGCTAAAAATATATATTCCACACAGAATAGAGCGGTAGTTGCTGAAGATTATGCTGCCCTCGCTCAACAAAATTTCGAACAAATAAGAGAAGTATTAGCATGGGATGGTGCAACGACGATGCCACCTAGATTTGGCCGAGTAGTGCTTTGTGTTAAACCGAGAGTAGGAGCAGTATTAAGTACAGCAAATAAGAGTTTAGTATCTGACTTTTTGATGCGAAAGGGAGTAGGTAATATCAAGATTGATTTTATTGACCCGGAATACATCAATATCGAAGTGGACTCTATTATAAAATATTCTGTGTCTAATTTACAATTGACTCCTTATGAATTAGAATATCTAGTAAAAGCAATTATAACAGATTATGCAGGAGACTCAATTAATAAATTTAAGGGAGTTTTTAGATATTCTAATCTTGTATCACTTATCGATTCTGCTGATTATTCTATATACAGCAATGAAACTGTGGTATCATTGAATAAAGAAGTTAGACCAAATCTGTATGAACCAAATAATTTTGTATTCACTTATGCTAATCAGATAGTAAAAGGATCCTTTAAGAGTACAAAATTTAATGATGGTATATTACCAAATAAATTATTCTTGCTTGACGACAACGGCAAGATACATGAGTATTATTCTATTAATGGTAAGAATGTAATATACAAGGCAAATGTAGGTACAATAAATTACGTGACAGGTGAAGTTGTTATGAATAACATAACAATGTCAAGTGTAGATGATTTAAAATTTAAGCTATCAGTAAAGCCGGCTACGTTAGATATTTATTCCACTCAAAATATTATACTGACTTTAACTCAGCAAAATATTAAAATCAAAGCAATTAAGGACACAGTTCAATGATTGAAGTACCAACAATACCTGATGTAATCGAGGCACAGATTCCTGTTATAGCCAGACAGCCAGAGAATGCTAAATTTGTTGCTCTCCTAAAGCACTATTATGATTGGTTGATTCAAAAAGGACAACCGACTGACTTCATCCGTAATATACTACAATATAGAGACATTGATTTAACTACTGACGCATTCAGAGAACATTTAGCTGCATCGCTATATCATGTCATACCGTCCACCTCGGCTGCGGATAAGATTTTAATGACTAAACATATAACAGAATTTTTAAAATCAAAGGGGAGTTTAGAGTCCTTTGAATTTATTATGAATGCTATATATGGCGAAATTATTCAAGTGGACTGGAATTCTGACAAATTATTCAGAGCATCTGATAATGAATATTCTCGCAGAGCATCCGTTGTAATTGAATCTGACAGTCCTTGGTCGCTTGTAGATGATTCTGAAATTGAACAAACATATCCAACCCCAGCGTCTGCTATTATAGAGAGCTGTGTCACCACTACTTATAACGGTACGACTTTAAATTGGTTAAAACTTAATGATAAAAGTGTCATGGGTAGATTTGAAGTCGCCGGCTCCGTTAGGGCATTGCATAATAACATCGACTTATCTTTACAATATATCGAAGAATATTACAAACCAATAAGTCTTTTTGGTGATATATTAGAGTTTTCAGCATTGACTGAAGAGGCTAGACCGTATGATACATTAATTGTTAAACAATTAAATTCAGATTTCAGAGCAATTATCGAGACACTTATATCTAGGGTGACTGATAATGATAAATCACGCATCAGAGTTAAAGTGACTGCAGTCACTGGTACTTTGGGAACGGATGATTTGTATATCATCCCTGCAATGATTGAAAATAGTTTATATACTAAAGATGAGTATGAGCATGGTATTGTATCAAAATCAGTGGTAGGAATATCGTTTGATAATAGCGGGGCATTATACACACCTGGGGATAATATCACATTTTTGGCAGGTTCAGGACTTAATGTAGATGCTGTCGTCTCTGATATTGGAGCAGGTGGTATCGATACTGTAGATATTATCAAAAAGGGATACGGATATTCAGTTGGTGATAACTTGACAGTCCTCAATGATGCATCAAATGGGGCTGGATTCATTGCCTCAGTCGATAAGATTGATGGTATTGGTGGTGATATTGCAGTTACTACAGAATTAAATGCGTTCTCGATTACTGATGGTGGTTATGGTTATGCTGTTGGAGATGAATTGCAAATACTTGGAGGAAATAGAAAAGAAGGAACTCCGCCTGCCAAATTCCTAGTATCAAGTATAAATGCAGCATGGTTGTTTAAGGGCATTAAGATTGTCAACACTGGCTCGAATTATCCGAAATACTCAAAGATTGAATTAATCGATTCTGTTACCTTGGCTAAAATTGCTGGATTTGTTGCTACTCCTACATTTAATACTACTAATGGTATATCAGATATAACAATCACATCCACTCCAACTATATCATCTAAGGACTTGAAGGTAATAGTGAATGGATATGGTGCATCCTATACAGCAAACTTATCTGCTGGTGCTGTTATATCATTTACTCAAAGCAATGTTGGGGTGAATTATATTAATCCGGAAGTTGAGATTCTTGGAGACGGTGTCGGCGCCTCGGCGGTACCTATTTTATCCTCTGGTACTATAACAGGTATAACGTTACTTAGCGGAGGGTCTGGTTATACAACAACTACTGTATTAATTAAAGAGAAATTTAGCACTGGTTTTGTGGCTACGCCAAAAATTCAAAATACGACTGATAATACTGGTACTATTACCGGTCTCTCTATAATTGATAGAGGAGAATATAATACACTGCCATCTTGCTTTGATAATAAATTAATAACGAAAACGGGCATCGGCGAAGATGCTACGGTATCACTAGATTTTAGATTGCTTAATACCAAATTAATATCAGCAGGTAATTATTATCAAACTGCAACTGCTGATATTAATGGTAACGGCTCTGGGGCGGTATTTAATCCTATACTTCGAGACGGCTCGATAGGTTCTTTTAACATTGTCAGTGGCGGGTCGGGATATACTTATGCATATATTACAATAGGTGATGGTTTCGATTTCGTCGGTAGCGTTAATATAACTGGTGGAGTGATTACCGGTATCACAATTTACAAATCAGGATGGGGATATAATACCACAAGTTCAGTCAATATCATCGGCGATGGTATCAATGCTGATATTAATTTGTTAGGAGCAGGCAATATAAAAAATGGAGTACTGAAAGAGCTTGTTGTTGTATCAGGAGGAACAGGTTATTTTTATGGTACTAGTATATCTGCTCCAACAAGTCAACCAGGTGCTATAGCAGCTATATTAACTCCTATTATTGTCAATGGTGAGATTAAATCAATATCGAGTACTGAGGGAGAAGGATATATTTCTACTGATATGGACAACATCATACTTGATGCAGGTATATCAGCGCTGATGACTTTGAGTGTATCAGGCACTGGCAAACTTGTATCATACGATATTACGAGCGGTGGAGAAGGATATTATTCACAGTCAGAAGTAACTCCGGTATCAATATCAGCAAGTATAGGTACAGGTGCTGTATTGTTGCCTACAATAGATGCTGCCGGCAAAATAATTGCGGTGCAAGTTCATGCTGGTGGTCAGGGATATACTGGAGGTACTATACTTTCAGTCGCCGGCGGGGGTGGAAGTGGAGCAATTCTAAAACCACTGATATATCAAAATAAAATAACTGATGTCATCATTGAAAATTCAGGAGCAGGATATAAATACGGTACATCAGCTTTTGTAGTTGGTGATGGTATGAATGCTAATATAACTCCGGTGGTCGAAACTGGTATTACATCAGCCGACGTCATAAGCGGAGGTGTTGATTATATTAATGGTTCAACTGTCATAAACATAACAGACCCAACGGGTACCGGTGCTGAAATTCAACCTATCATTGTCGATAACACGATAGTATCATTAGAAATTATAAACAAAGGAACAGGATACACAAATCCAGTGTTATCTGCTACGATTGGTTCAGGTGCAACATTAATAGCAAAGGCTCCGCGTAACATTATAGACTTCACCGTAGTTGATGCAGGTACTGGATATACCTATGCCGATTTGATATTACTCGGTGACGGTTCTATCAATGCAGATGTTCGCTTGAAATTCGATAAATTAGGTTCAATTGATTCAGTCATAACAACCAATTATGGTACAGGATATACGATAACACCCGTCGTATCGATAACAGATACTAGTGGGTATGGTGCTGTGTCTAAAATAGCTATTAAGTCATTAGGAGGTGGATATACGGTACCCCCTATATTAATATTAGAAAATAAATATGATGAATTTGGTAATTTAACAGCATCTGGTACAAAATTTTCATCTCATGGTAAAAACATAGGCTCAATAAAAGGAATATCTTTTACAGATAATGGTGCAGCTTATGATGACCTTCCTATACCAATTTTCCCTGTTGTTGCTACCTTGGCTGAAAATGCTGCATTTATATCTGGAGAGACCGTAAAAGTATATTCTAATTTATACAGAGATATTAGCGCATCATTTGGTGCATTGTTAGAGAGTGGGGATAATATATTGTTGGAAAGTGGTGATACATTAGGTCTTGATGTACTAGATTCGTCCTTCGACAATGGTACTACTGCAAAAGTAATTTCAGTTGATTATGAGAAAAATATAATTAAACTTGATGTAACATCAGATGCGTTTTTTATAACAAGTGAGCAATTAGATAAATTAGTCATAACAGAAGATGATATTGATATTGTGCACCAATTATCTGCATCTTTGGATATAGGCGATGTACTTATCGGCGAAAAATCAAATGCTCATGCTACTATCTCATATATGAACAGAGCCTCAGGTGCAACTATCGCAGGTGGTAATGGATGGGGAGACTTTAAATTCAAGTCAAATGTAGGTAAATTGAATGATAAATTATCCGTATTGGCTGACAACAATAGATACCAAGATTATGCATACGTTGTAAAAGCAGGTAGAGCGCTAAAAGATTATGAAGTTTTGTTGAGAACAACTGTGCACCCAGCTGGATTTTCTTTATTTGGCGATGTTGTCACTCAGACATTAACAGAATCTAATATACTGAATGAAATTGGATATAACAGCACCGTTAGTATATTGTTTATATATTCTATATATGCAATGTATCAAGAAAGTACGATAGGACAAGAATGGTCAGCAATAGATGATTTATTTGGAGATTTTACTAAATTCAGATATGTCGATATGCCAATTTCTCTTGTAAAAGATTTTACTACCAGACAAACAAGCAAAACATTGTATAGAATTGTCGATGAATATGCTGCGCCTCCTATAGTTACAGCAGATTTATCTAAATGGACATTGGCTGATAATATACAAGTAATAAAGAATCATTCATCTGGACCATCTGGTAAATTGGATATGTACAAACTATCTGATTTATATAGCGCAAATGTTGCAAGTATATATAATATAGTACCAGTAGCAGCTGATGGTAGAACATATGCATTTGAATGTATGATTAAGAAACAAGTAAATCCATTGACATATCCTAAGTTCGAACTTAAGGATTATATTTCAGGCGGCGACATATATACACTTGTTCTGAATACTGAAAGTGGAGAATATAAAACAGATGGAACTGGACTGACAACTGTATTATCTGTCGGCGACTTTTGGTTTGTTAGAATGATACCTGCCGTTGTAGCACCTGGTGCTAATATCTGTGCTAAAATAATACCAGCCGCATCATATATTGATGCATTTGTTAATTCTCCATGGGCAAATGACATAACTGCTATAGGTTCCATTGATATATCGGCGGTTGTCCTGAAAGATATAACTGGGGTAGCTACTCATACCGGATATATTAGAGCGATTAATAATGAATATGCAGGTGCTATGTTTTATTTGACTCCAACAGAAACAGATTTAATTATTCAATAAATACAAACATGAATTCAAAAAGGAACGTAGATGTCTGCAATCATTCGTGATACATTTAAAACAACAGCACTTGCAAATTTCATTAATAATTTGAGTGCAGATTCATTATATCTTGGTATTGGTAGACCACAAGCATGGGATACTGTCGCTAATCTGGATACTACGGTACCTGTTCCTGAAAATACAGGCAGGATGGTAAGCAATGATTGGGAAGATATGCTTTCGCTTAAAAAAATATCTTCCTCTGATGCATATTCTGGTATATTCAAAGAGACATGGCAAGCAAATGTAATCTACGACATTTATAGACACGATTGGTCCGGAGATATAAGTGCAGTATATAATGGGCCAAACCAAGCCCCTACGACACCGAGTTCAATAGCAGATGTCAAATGTTTTGTGGTAACTGAAAACTTTTCTGTGTACGTGTGTCTAAAACAAAGTGTCGTAAACGGTGTGGTTCAGCCTTCCATATATTCTCCAGAGACTGGAGTACCTGTTGGAGTGGATACTGGAATAGTGAAAACAGCCGATAATTATTATTGGAGATTTTTAGCTAGTACATCCGCCGCGGATTTTGTGAAGTTCTCAAGTAAATATTATCATCCAGTCGGGACGGTTCTTGTAGCTCCCGGCCCAAGTGATGCATATTATACACAATGGTTACATCAAGGATATGCTGCACAACACAAGGGAGGCATTTACACAATAAATGTTACAACAAGTGGTACAGGGTATAATGGTGGCATTGCTGGAAGCAGAGCAGTAACAGATGCAGAGGCAGATGCTGAATTCAAAGTAATAGGTAATGGTCTCGGATTAGAATACACCGTAACATACGGGCCAGGTGGTTCAATTTCAGATGTAGAAATTACTAACCCAGGGGCAGGATATACACATGCTACTATCTTAGCAACAACTGGAACAGGTGCAGTATTTGATATAATTTATACTCCGATGAGTGGACTTGGAGTAAACCCTGCTAAAGATACCGTTGCTAGGTTTTTGCTGATAAATGTTATATTAACTGGTGCCGAAGGTAGTGGGGATTTCACCGTAGGAAATGATTATCGAAAGATTAGTCTAGTATACAATCCAAGCATATTTGGCAGTGATACAATCGCAACAGCAGCTACTTTAGACGCAACTCTAACCCTAGGAATAGCAGCAGGACTTCCAGTTGATGCATATCCTATTGACTCCATTATAACAGGTACTACATCTGGTGCTAAGGGTAGAGTGGTAGATTACAATTCTACTACCGGCGCTCTGCGTGTAATTAGAACATCATCTGAAAATTTGAATAATATAGGTGCTAATAATTCATTTCAAGTGGCAGAAAGTATAACAGCACTTGGAGGAACGGGTAATAGTGTTATTGGTACTATTACTAATCCTGAAGTTCAAGTATATTCTGGTGATATAATTTATTCTGAATATAGAAGCCCTATTACTCGTGCTGAATTACAGACAGAAACATTAAATATCATCATAAAGATTTAACGTGAGTCGGTAATAAATAAAACATAGAATAAAACATAGAACTGCATACTTTACTAGGAATACTACATGCTTGATTTAAATACATTTCCCTATTATGATGACTTTGAGTCTCTAAAAGGGTATCATAAAATATTATTTCATCCTGCCAAACCAGTACAGGCGCGAGAATTAACGCAGATTCAGAGTATACTTCAAGCTCAAATAAAACGACATGGTGACCATGTATTTAAAAATGGCACACTCGTAATACCGGGTCATGTATTCTACGACGACACTGTCAAATTTCTTAAATTAGAAGTAAATTATAATGATGTTAACATTGAAACATATATATCTGATTTAGTAGGAACTACGATTGCAGGTGATACGAATGGCATAACAGCTACCGTAGTACATTATGATGTATCGACCGATACTGACCAACCCACAATTTATATAAAATATCTTTCTGCTTCAGGTGCTATTCAAGAATTTCAGTCAGGTGAAACTCTTACTAGCGTAGATATACCAGGCCTTGTATTTAAAATTGCTCCACTCACGACTTATACAGGAGCGGCATCAATATGTACAATCGGCGAGGGGGTATATTATGTAAATGGTTATTTCGTACAAGTATTAAAACAATCAGTAACCGTTTCTAAGTATACTAATACCGCATCTGCTGTTGTAGGTTTAGATTATATAGAATCGATTGTAACTGAAAATGAAGATTATACTCTTAACGATAATGCATTTGGATTTACCAATTATAATGCACCCGGTGCTCATAGATTAAAAATATCTTTGACGTTATCGAAGAAAGATTATGAGTATACTTCCGCGGATACTGCTGAAATTAAATTTATTGATTTATTGAAAATCAATAATGGTAAGATTGAATATCTAAAAAATGAAACAAAATATGCTGAAATAGAAAAATGGCTCGCACGAAGAACGTATGAAGAGTCTGGTGATTATGTAGTTTCTCCATTTTCATTTAATGCGGCTGAATATCGCAAGAATGATAGAGGAATATGGCTCCCAAATATCCCAGTTTTAATTGGCGATTTAGTATCTAACGGCGATATTACATACATCGCAATGAATCAAGGATATACTGGTTCAGCTGCCCCGGTGCATACTTATGGAATCGTATCTGATGGTGTAATTTATTGGAATCAAGTACCAAATAAGAGATTGTTTGACAATAAAGGAACGACACCAATCACAAGTGAACTGATAGATGAGCATATTATTGCTGAAAGTAAAATGGCAATTCAAACAAGTCCAGGTAAAGCATATATAAAAGGATTTGAAATTGAATTTAACTTAGCTACAACTGCTGTTGTATCAAAAGCTAGACAAACTCGCCAACTATCTCAAGCACAATTATATACGCCAGCCGGTGCATATATTGTAGTCAAAGATATAATAGGCGTTCCTTCAATAACAGCTAATTTAACAAAAGTAGATATATTGGATGTTACAAGTGCAATCATTGGTACTGCCCGGGTTAGGTCTCTGGAATATTTGTCTGGTACACCTGGTATCGATAGCACATATAGGCTGTTCCTTTTTAATATAAAATTAAATACTAAAAATAATTTTGCAAGGGATGCATATTCTTTTAATAGTACATCCTTTTCTGCTAATATCGTTTCGAAAGTAATACCGTTAAGCGGTTCTGGTACATCTGCTGCCACTACCATAACTGGCGTCGGTACTTATTTTGATTTTGAATTATCAGTAGGTGATAGAATTGTTGCTTCGGGGGTATCTGCTAAAGTAGTTACCATATCAAGCCCAACAACAATAACAACATCAGTTGATATAACTGCATCGGCAAGTACATTATATAGAGAAATTGCCGAACTTGTTATATTGGGAGATTATGTTCGCAAATTGCCATCTAAGGCTATAAATACACTTCGAGATATTAATGGTGATATTGACATGCAATATGTCGTATCCAAATCATATCAGTTCACCACGGTTGGCACTACATATAATATTATATTAACAAATGGGGAAACATTCTTACATACGGGACATATTATAATTTCGGGCAGTACAGGTTTGCCTGTTAATGCAACATATTCGCTTGATACTCCTGCAACAACATTGACTATCAGTGGGTTGCTAGCTGCCACTGATTATAAGGGTATTATATTAGTTAAAAGAACAGGTGCATTTGCTAAAGAAAAGACTAAGTCCCTAGCAGTCGGCGCATTAACACTTACAAATGCGACCTCACAAAAATATGATAGCAAGAATATATCCTTAAATGAGGCAGATTGCCTTCGTATTATAAAGATAACAGAATCGGGTGACCCTACTGATAAAGCATCATACGTTGAAGCAGGTGAATCTGATATTACAAATAAATACGTGTTTGATAATGGGCAGCGAGCAGAATACTATGATGTCGGTCGAGTGCGGACTAATCGTACTACTACTAGACCAATTCGTATCATATTCGAGTATTTCGTGCATTCTGATGGAGATTATTTCAGTGTAGATTCATATTCTTCAATCCCAACCGCATTGTTAAATGCCGTTAAAATAGGAGATGTTGACTATTATCTGCCAGATTGCTTGGATTTCAGGAGCAGAATTTCGGACAATGGTACTGAATTCAATGTAGTAACTGGTGCATCGGTATCTGACCCATTATCATCTGAGTCTACTATGAGTACAAGCTATTCATACTTTTTATCTAGGACAGATTCACTCGGAATATCGAATTCAGGAGAAATGACTTATATCCTCGGCGGTGATATGGTCGATGGAATGCCATTGGTTACAATATCAGTAGCTGCAAAGACAAATGTACCATCAACTGATGTATCATTTTCTAATGAGCAAATACTTAATTATACAATGAGAGCTGTAAAAGATTTAGATAGCAGATTATCTAATGTAGAAACAGAAGTACTTTTAAGTGCAGCAGAAAAATCAACCGTGAATTTGTCAATCAAAGATAGTTTCGGTTTAGAAAGAGATAAAAACGGTTTCTTGGTTGATAATTTTACTGGATTAGAAGTATCAGATATATCTAATCCAGATTTATCTACAGCGATTGACCCTGAAAACAGAGAATGCAGAGCATTAGCTATATTGGATGGTGTTACATTAATGGAGCCGACTGGCATTACAGCTACTGCCAGAAAGGCATCAAACTATCAACTGACAGGTAGTTTAATAACATTACCATACGAAGAAGTAAATATGCTCAATCAGTCGATGGCATCAAAAGCAGAAATTGTACAAGCATATTCCACATTAGATTTCACTGGTAAACTCGATGTATTACCTGCAGCAGATAATTATGTTATACATAGATTTTCTGTCGTCAATGACCCTACTGTGCGACTTGCGCCTGTTACTAATTATATAAATAAGACAACCAGAGCATATATTACGTTAAGTGGTAGAATGGCGGATGCATCTAGCTATTTCAGGAAGATAAACAACAGGAAACACGGTCGAACGTATAATACTAGGACTGACGTCGGCGGTGTTACCAGATACAGAAAGAGATGGCGCCGGAATGATAGATAACACACGAACAATTTAAAAGAAACATACAATGACAAGCGACAGAATAGAAACAAACATATCTACTACGAGTGCCCAAGAAACATTATCATTGGGTAGTTACGATGTAGTCAATAATTTCAAAGCATCTAAACTCAGAACTAGAACCGTTATATTATCCGCAACAAAGCTTAAACCATTTGCTGATATGAATGTATTTTTAAGTGGAACTCTCGTAAATTCTCATTTTACTCCTTGCACTATGGTTGAAGTTTCGACCACAGGAGCCTTTGCACCAGCAAAGGGGCAGCAATATAATGATAATATTTTACTGAGAACGACTTCAATCAATTCATACGATACTATATTAAAGGGAGATGTTATCACTTGCCTCACAGGTAGTGCTATTGTAATATCAGACGAGACTATTTACGATAAAACTTTAGGTGCTAATAAGAGAATATTATATGTAACAAATGTAAAAGGCACAATTTCTGGTACCATAACTGGCAGTGTAAGCATGAGTACTGGCACAGTTGTATCAGTTTCAAGTGGAAGTAGAACGACTAATTCCCTCGGAAATATATATGGTGCCCTAGTAATTCCAGCATTTACATTTGACTCTGGTATCCAAAAGATATTATTAAGTGATGCAAATACACCAGATACAAATGCATCTAGCACAATGGCAGATGCAGCATATATATCTAATGGGGATGTATATGCGCATACAAAGCACAATAAATTCGGAGAAAGAACAGTGACGAGTGTAGTAGATAGGACAAAGACGACTGAGTTTTTCTCACAGTCGTAAATAATTAAAAGGATTTAATACATGAGCGCTTCAATTTCACCATTAGCACAAACATTTAAAGTAGATAATACATTCACGGAAGGTGTCTTATTAACATCAGTCGATTTATTTTTTGCGGCGAAAGATGATACTGCTCCTATAGAAATTCAACTCGTAGATACTTTGAATGGTTATCCTACTAACATTATAATCGAAGGTTCCAAAGTCATATTGCCGGCAGCTGCTGTTACGACATCGAGCACATCGTTAGTTCCAGTAAAATTCAAATTCGATTCGTTGGTATATTTGGAATCTGGCAAAGAATATGCAGTGAAAGTACTGACAAATTCAGCCAAATATAAAGTTTGGACATCTGTTATGGGTGATAATAGGATTGACAATCCTGCTGTACTAATTACTCAGCAACCTGCTGTTGGTTCATTATTTAAATCACAAAATAATTCTACATGGACACCTGAGCAACTTCAAGATTTGACATTCAGATTAAACAGAGCAAAATTTAATACTGGTGTTATCGGCAATATATCTTTAGTAGAAGCGCCAACTAACGATATAGTGACATTAGTATCAAATCCATTTATGACAACAAATGGGCAAACCACGGTTAAAGTGCATCATATCAATCATGGATATGCACCTGGTATGTTAGTAACTTATAGTGGAAGCACTGATGCTACCTTTAATTCTCAGTTCTCTGTATTGTCAGTTATCAATTCTGATTATTATACCATTGGACTAGCATCGGCAGCCTCGGCCACAAACAAAGTCGGCGGTTCAGATGTACAAACTGAACAATCGATAAAATATGACACTATCATGGTATCTGGTATATCCGAGGGCAGAGAGGTAGGTACTAAAGTAACTGCCAGACTGAGTAATTCGATAAACCGAGATGCAACAGATACTGATATTACTCCTGAGTATTTTACTGATTTGACTAGTAACAAATATGTATATACATCCGCCAATAGAGTATCAAAATTAGCTGGGGTGAATTCATTTAATCTGAAAGTAGCCCTCAGTTCTAATAATGATGCAATGTCTCCAGGGATTGACTTGGAATTATTATCTGTCGATTTACTAAGTAATAAAATTAATAATCCATCTAGTACTGACATAGATTTCAATATCGATGGTGAAACTATTGTAGTAGGAGCATCGAATGTTTCCTTTGATGCTGTGACCAATAATATCACAATACCAAGTACAACAGATTACACAAAAATAAAAGAAGGCGCCTGGGTTAAAATACTCGATGCAGGCGGATTAAATGATGGTTTATCTGGTTATATTTCAGAAATTGATACTTTTGCTAATACCCTTACCGTAGTAGGAGATACATTAGTCACTGAGTCTAACAGAAGTGCAACAGTTGAACAATATATATCATTCATTTCAGAGACATCGAATGGTGGTACAGCAGAATCAAAACATATAACAAAACAGGTCAATTTAACAAATAAATCTACTGGATTCAGAATACTAGTCGATGCTAATATTCATACAGATGCTGAATTGGAATTATATTACAGGACAGGATTGCAAAATGCTGGGCTCGAATTATCCAATGTAGGATGGAGCAAACACGATATTACATATAAAAAATCAGTCAATGAAACTGATTTCATCGAGTATGAATTTAATATTACTGATTTAGACCTATTTGACCAATTCCAATTGAAGTTTGTATTGTTAAGTTCGAATACTGCTGTTACTCCTAAACTTAAATTGCTGAGAGTCATTGCACATGCATAAAACTGATGTCGATAATATTATGCAAGCGAGTACAGGCATTTTAATTTCTACCGCTAAACCTACAGGATATTTAAATCAACATAAAAAAATGTTAGAACTTGAGGCTGATAGGATTAAAATAAATAGATTAGAATCTGAAATGAATATCATAAAATCCATGCTTCAACAAATTATTAATAAGGTCAACACATAATGGCAAAACCGATCGTAGAATTGTATAACAGTTTTGAAGACTGGAGAGTGATGACAAATACAATCTCCAACAACGTAGGTGACCCATTAACAGTATCCCCAGACCAAACATTCGCAGTAACTGATGTTGTATCTGTATTAAATGATATTTATACTAAGAAATTTAATAGAAGCGGCGGGGATATTACTGGTGATATATCAGTTAACACTAATAAATTTAATATAACTGCTGCATCTGGTAATACAACAATTGCTGGTACATTAGGTGTCCTCTCCAACCTTGCTATCAATACAAATAAGTTCAATGTAGCTGCTCTATCTGGTAATACAACAATCGCTGGTACATTGGGAGTAACAGGTGCAACAACACTTACGGGATTGTTGACTACTAACGGCGATTTACATGTTGGAGCAAGCAAAGTTACCATGTTGTCTGCGACTGGAAACACCGCAATTGCAGGTACATTATCTGTTGCTGGTATTACATCGTTAGCAATAACATCTACTACTTCACTCAATGCATCTGGTGCTTGTTTATTTTCCTCTACATTAGGCGTTACTGGTGACGTTGCTATTAACACTAATAAGTTCAATATAACTGCTGCATCTGGTAATACCTCAATTGCTGGTACATTGGGTGTCGCCGGTACAACTACTCTTTCTTCTTCTTTAATATCAACAGTGGGTATACTTAGTACTAATACTCCGATATTATCTGCATCACAGACTTGGAATAATGCAGGTACAGTATTCAATGGTATATATGTAGATGTAACTAATACAGCATCAGCACCGGGGTCTAGATTATTGTCCTTTAAATTGGCCGGGGTAGATAAATTTAACATTGATGTTAATGGTGCAATTAATCAATCATTAGCCGGTACATATCTTGCTAGAAAAATCCTTTCTGGCTCTCGAGGTGTTAGAGAATATCAGGATTTGCTCGATGATGGAATTCAGGGTTTACCTGGGTCACCTGGTATAGAAACCGATTCATTTGAATGGGGATTCACATGGAATGCTGCTTGGGATAATAGTACTCATACTTATATTAAAGATAGAAGTAATGCAGGCGACCATGCATTAATGATGAGGACATCAAAGAAATACACTCAAGATTGGTGGTTTTCAGATGGTACAACAGGTGGCTCTGCTATATTATGGACAAATAAAGTAAAATTTGACCTGCCCAATAGTGCATATACATTTGCTGGTACAATTAATACAACAACATTAAATGTTTCTGGGAACATACAAACAGGTACTTGGAACGCAACAACAATATCAACTACTAAGGGAGGTACTGGTAGAACTACGATAGGAACCGCAAATCAATTCTTGGGTGTTGATGCCACGGCGACTGGACTTGAATATAAGACAGTAACTAGTTCTGATAGTTCATTGTCAATAATGTACCCAAGTGCGGGTGTTATTGATATTAAATTAGTAGGAACATTGCCGGGTAATACAAATTTCGCCGGAGATTTATCAGTAGGCGGTTCAGCACCAAATCATAAATTCTTGGTATTGGCAGCATCTGGTAATACTGATATTAATGGAACATTAGGGGTAACAGGTGCAACAACATTATCGAGCACATTGGGGATAACAGGTGACGTTGCTATCAATATAAATAAGTTCAATGTAGCTGCTCTGTCTGGTAATACGACAATCGCTGGTACATTGGGTGTAACAGGTGCAACAATATTATCTAGTACATTGGGGGTAACAGGTGCAACGACATTATCTAGTACATTAAACGTAGTAGATTCCTTATCGGTTAATATAAATAAGTTCAACGTTGCTGCTCTTTCTGGTAATACAACAATCGCTGGTACATTGGGGGTAACAGGTGCAACAACATTGTCGAGCACTTTGGGTGTTACTGGTAACGTTGCTATCAATACAAATAAATTTAATATAACTGCCCTATCTGGTAACACAACAATCGCTGGTACTTTAGATGTCGCCAGCGCAACAACATTATCGAGCACATTGAATGTGGTAGGAGCATTTTCAGTCAATTCAAATAAATTTATTGTCAATCCTACTACTGGTAATACAACAATTGCTGGTACATTGGGTGTAACAGGAAAGACAACAATCACGGATGTTTCACTTAACACACTAGCATTGAATGATGGAACAGGCGATGCTACCTTAATGGATGTTACTAGTACATCTGTTGCAATCACAGGAGCAACGGCAATTGCAACTGTACCCGCGGCATATAAAGCAGTAGAATTCTTAGTAAAATGTTCAGTTGCAAGTGCCGGTGCGTATCAATTGATTAAATTGTTGGCTGTTAATGATGGTGCCGCTACTACTGCGGTAACTGAATTCGGCAATGTTGAAATCAATGATACAGGTGTATCATACGATATAACATCTGCTGGTGGTATTATGTCGCTAATTGCAACAACTACTATTGCAAATTCGGTATTCACTGTTATTGCGACTTCCATAAAGTAATAAATAGATTATAAACAAATTGTAGTTTTCGGGGATAGGGAACCGAGTTATGGCACAAAAAAGATTTAATGCAAAAAACGGCATTTCAGTAGGCGGGTCAGGCACAGCAACACCGATAGATTTTATCGATGAAACCGGTCAAATACTTTCTGGCAGTAGAATATCATTTTTAGCAAATCCAACAATCACGACTGATCAGCCATTATTCAATGGAAATCAGACATGGAATTCAGCCGCTACTCCCTTCACGGGATTTAGGATAAACATAACTGATGCAGCATCCAATGTAAATTCAAAACTTATTGATATGCAAATAGGTGGTATATCAAAATTTAATGTCGATAAGGCCGGAAATGCACTAATAACAGGTGATTTGACCGTGCAGGGGGCGACTGTCACGATGAATACTTCGACTGTCGATGTCGAAGATACAAATATTACATTAGGCAAAGTTGCAACTCCGACAGATATTACTGCCGATGGTGGTGGTATTACGTTACTCGGTGCAACAAATAAAACATTCAATTGGAATTCTGCTGGGATTAATTGGGATTCATCTGAAAACATTAATCTAGCATTAGGAAAAACATATAAGATAAACAATGTTTCAGTATTATCTAATACTACATTGGGGTCAAGTGTTGTAACATCATCATTAACATCACTTGGCACTATCACAACAGGTGTGTGGAATGGTACAGCTGTTGCTGGTCAATATGGTGGAACTGGTGTTGCTAATACGGGCAAATCAATCACGCTAGGTGGAAATTTAACAACATCTGGAGCATTCAATACAACACTCACGGTTACCGGTGCAACTAATGTAACATTACCGACAACAGGTACATTAGCTACAACCGGCCTCACCGCCGGCAAAGCCCAGCAAGTCGATCAAACCGTAGCTGCTACTGTCCGGGCTGTAACTACCGACCTCACCGGGCAATCCATCGACGGCACGCTCTCCGACACGGGCGTAGCCATTACAGCGTTCCACGGTGTAGCCGGGGTAACCTATAAGCGCAAGTGTCTCGGTGGTGGTCAGATTATTGCAGGGGCAGGGCTGACCATTCTGCAAGGCGGCGCAAGTATTACTACAGCGGCAAATGATACGTTTGAGGTGTACATGCTCACCGCTAATACATGTGAGGTGCGGAACTACCAAAGAGCGATTGACACATCCACCGCTAACCATGCGCTGGCAGGCGGGCATTACGGGCAAACTTGGCAGGATGTAACTGCGAGCAGAGCTCTTGACGTTATCTACACGAATACAACCGGGAAGACAATCTCGGTTAGCGTTATCTTTACCGGTACATCCAACTATGCAGACATTAGAATATATGCTCCGGCTCTCGTGGAGCAGAGTACCGGGCCAGCTGCTGGTCGGTTAACTGTTGGCCCCGTAATCGTCCCCGCCGGTGCAATTTATATGGTGCGAAGGCTCGGCACTGCTGGGGCTATATATGCTTGGACTGAATTGAGATAGGAGGAATCATGAAACATTACAAGAATCCACTAACAGCCGAAATCTACGCTTATGCCGCCGACGGCTCGCAGGACGCTTATATCAAGCCGGAACTCATCCCTATTTCGGATGCGGAACTGGCCGTCTTGCGCGCACCGACACTAGAGCAGGTGAAAGAAGCAGCCATCGCAACTATCAAAGGTCGCATAGCCGCACTAGAACAGTCGCAATCAAGAGCGGTACGCGAAGTCCTGCTGGGAGGTCCGACCGATAGGCTGGCAGCAATAGATGCCCAGATTGTGGCAGCTCGAGCGGAACTAGTGAAGGCGATGGCATGATGTATCCCATCAAAGCCCTTGCTTCGGTCGTGGTCACGCTGACAGCCTATATGTTCAACTGGCTGTTTGCGTTATTCGTCCAGTCAGACGGCAATCTCCCTCGATGGCTCAAGTGGTTCCAGCCATCCGATAATCTCGCTATCGGGGATGCGCGGTGGAAGGCGGAGCACCCGGGCTACAGCAACTATATGCTTGCTTTAACCTATATGAACCGCAATCCTGCGCAGGGCTTTGACCAGCTATTGCAAGCCGACGTGTCAGAGAGCACCCCTGTAAAGGTGAGTGGTAACCTTTATATCAGAGTTGGCCCGAAGGGCATTGGCGGCTGGTGTCTATTGCAAAAGGATACAGTCACAATACCCTCGGTCAGCTTGTGTTCACCCCGGCCAGATTTCATCAATTTTACAGATAAGGAAACAGCATGGAATTTCGACTGGGACTGCCGGAATTAATCGCTTTTGCATTGGCAAATGTCAGGCTACCGCAATGAACTTTACAAAAGTTTACGGTTATGCATAATTATGAATTCAAATTTTAATAAATAATCATGTAGCTACTTTAACAACTTAACAAAGACTTAACAAAGGAATATCGAATATGAGTACAGCTAAAATTAAAAAATTAAAAACACAGATTTATTTCACCGCAACATGGTTAGCGAATGTATTGACAGTAACAACATCATCAGCACATTATCTGGTGACTGGTGATGTAGTATCAGTAATACCAGCATCTGCACTTGATATGACATTAAAGGGGCAAGTAACTGTCCTCTCTCCTACTGAATTTACAATCTCAACAAATCAACCGTACTCATATTTAAGAGGACTCGTTGAAGTCGATTTCTTCCGAACTGGTCAAACTGGCAGACAAATATTCACATTACCTAGAAGTACTGGAACGGCAGCTGTCATGCAGAGCTTTGTTACTGGAGCAGGCGGCGCTGCATATAACTTTGACCTATCGTTAGATGGCACACATTGGGTACCAGCAGCATCTGTCACTCATCCGCTTGTAGATGGTGATTCTGATTTCCAGACAATTGCTCCAGCTTGGTTATATGCTTCAATTGATATTACTTCAATCGGCGCTGCGACTAAACTTGAAGTATTATATAGCGCATAGACATAAACCTTATGAATACAACTGCACTCAATGGTATTTCCTCAGATACCATATTGACTGTACGGCCCTCTGATACTCCTTCTGTCGATGCCTTTGGTCGACAACGCATTTCTCAGCCATTCGGTTTATTTGATAATAAGTTCCTTTCATCTAAAAATCACCTTCTTTGGGATGAGCGATTAACTGGATGTATTATGATTCATGGGACTGTAACTGGAACATTTGAAGTTGGGCAAACATTCACTGGTTCAACATCTGAATATCATGGGGTAATTGCATCAGTCGATAATCCGACATCATTCACATATTCAACGATTGATAATTCATTTACAGTTGGAGAAACAATAACAACGGCTACTGGTTCCGCTGTTATAACATCTATTAATACCGGTACTCATGTTGAATATCAATATTATAGAGCATCAGTTGCTTTGAAAGTTGGCACATTGCAAGGTCAGAAAGCAATACGTCAGACATTTCGATATTTTCCATATATTTCAGGATATTCTCAATTAGTGAATACTACACAGGTATTTAATGAACCAAAAATCGGGCTGAAACAAACTGTAATGTATGGTGATAATCTCAATGGTATTGGCATTGTACAAGATGAATTGATAACTAAACTGTTGATTCGTAGTAATACATCAGGTGTTCCAGTTGATAGTTTGTTAGCACAATCTGACTGGAATTTAGATAATCTATCCGGCAATGGAGTAGAGCATGGCAATCCTTCAGGTGTGAAACTTGATATAACAAAGAATCAGATTCAAACACTTGACTTTCAATGGTTGGGAGTTGGTAGAATTCGCTGTGGATTTAATATCGATGGTAAATTGATATATGTCCATGAATTTAATCACGCTACTCTGGCATCTGGCGTTTATATGAGAACTCCCACGTTGCCAATCAGATATGAGATTGAGAATGTTAGTGCGACGGCTTCTCCGTCTTCCTTAGAGCAAATATGCGCGGCGGTTGCAAGCGAAGGTGGATATGCGATTCCTGGATTTGAATTCTCTGTATCACATGGTATTACTGAGAGGTCGCTGGCAGATGGGGTTAGGACGCCAATATTAGCCATCAGATTAAAAAATGCATCTGAAAATGGTGGGATACCAGTAAGAAATACATTAAAATTAATAGATTCTGGCTTATTCGCAAGAGCAGCTGATGTTTATTTTGAATTGGTACATATTCATGAAATGAGAAGTTTCACTGGTACATGGATATCAATCGATGATAGCAGTGCTGCAATGATTTCAAAAGACATAACTGCGCTGACTGCCCATCACATTCATGAGATTGAAGGTGCCATGGTCGCTACCGGCACGGGGATGAATGCAGGAGCAACAGATGTAATTAATACATCTATTATCAGTAATCATATTTATTTGAGTCAAGACATTGACAGCGAATTGTCAGAAATGTTTGTGATTTACGCAACATCAAGATTTGGTGCAGGATATGCATCAGCTCACATCTCCTGGATTGAATTAGAATGAACGGCTTAAATTGTTTTAGAAAAGATTATATAAACTATAGACTGATGAAGATTCTTCTGACATCTGACTTGTTGATTACTCGAGCGGCAGTTGGGTTATCGTCGATATTGTTTTCAATGGTGTTGTCAGTGCATTATTTATTAACCCCGAATTTTTATGATTTATTTTGGGTATTATTTTCTATGATTCATGGACTTATCACATACTGGGCTCTTATAACAGATAGAACGACAAAATACACTTTTGTAGGCGAAGCATTAGCAGGATTTATCTTATGGAATTATACATCACTTTCATTATTTTTAGAAAATGGAATGATAGAAGCAGGATATAATATAGTCGGCGCTGCGGCAACACCAACTTTTGTTATTGGACTTGCGACATGGTGGATTCTTTCAAGATACCCTAGAATAAATACAAAAACATCACAGGATACCAAATGCCGCTCAAAGAAACAATAGATGTAATACAACATAGTTCACAAACTGGAAGTGATATATTCACACTAATATTTTCAATATTAATCGCAGGAGCAGGCGCTGCGCTGTGGATGCGCCGAAAGCTATCTAAGGACTCGCTTGAGATAAAGAAGGATTCAGCAGAAAGTGATTTGATTCAACACTTAGAAGATGAACGCGATGTCTTAAAAAAGGACAAAGAGCATTTATTTAATCGACTTATTCAGACAGATACAGAAAAAAATGAAGCAGTCAATAAGGTAGGGCAATTATCAGTAGAAGTAAAACATTTATCGGCGCAAGTTAATCAATTAGAATTGATGGTAAATACTCTATCACACGAGTTGAAAAGTGCAACAACAGCGATGCAAGAGCTTGTAATCGAAAATGCAAATCTAAATGCAAAACTTGGTGCAATGAAAGAAATATTTTCTATGAAATGTGATAATTGTACTTACAAACGAGAGTGTGATTTAACGGGGAGCATTTAATAACGTGTTAGAACAATTCCAATTATACCTTCCGCACATTATAATATTTGTAATCATTTTTATTATTATGTACAAAGCACACAAGAGTGCAGATTCAGTATTCAATGTTTTTGATTATATCATTGACCCATCTACTAAGAAAGCATCTATTACCCGAACAGGTCAAGTGATAGCTATTTTAACGTCAACATGGGCCATCGCTAAAATGACAGCACTTGGTACACTAACTGCCGAAATGTTAGCGATATATCTAGCAGCACTTGGCGCGTCTTCTGCCTGGTCGAAATATATAGGTGCTAAATTTATAGATAAACACGAAGGCACTAAATTAGAATGAGTCAATTCACTACACCCGCGCAACTTGAGATGCTGGGTGACTTTAAATGGAAATTACTTGTTCCATTTGAATATCATGTCGGAAAATATCCTAGTGAAGATGTCATCACAGTACCCGCTGGCTTTGTGGCGGATTTAGCAACAATCCCTAGAATATTTTGGCCCATATTGCCACCCCATGGAGAATATGCCAAATCGGCTATCATACATGATTATCTATATGTAAATGCAATAGGGGCAAAGAATTATGCAGATTATGTTTTATTTGAATCCATGGGAGTTTTAGGCGTAGCTGCATGGAGAAAATATATCATTTTTTGGTCAGTAAGATGGTTTGGTCGAGGGAATCATCAATGATTAAATGCGCAAATTGCAATACTTTGCAATATGTTAAGAATAATAGACGATGTATTCATTGCGGTGATTATTTGTGATAATCAGATGGCTTAAAGAATATTGGTTTTTAGTTGTGTTCTTATTTGCATCTGGTATGGCATGGGCAGAAACTACAGCTAAAATTCAAACTATCGAAGATGCAGTTAAATCCCAATCACAAGTACAACAAGAAATTGTACACCTAAAAGAGGGGCAAGCAAAACTTGATGATCGCACAAAATTGATGCTAGATGAACAAAAAGAGACACAACAATTATTGCGGCAAATGTTGCTCGAACAGAAAAGGATAAACAAATAATGACTTATTGGGTAATTACAAAAGATAATTGGTTTGGTGTGTCACCGATAGATTCAAATTTCAAATCATCAGAAGGTTATACCATATTTAAATTTGATACCGATATTCCTGATATGAAATTTAATACATGGGACTTTGTCAATAATGAATGGATTAATAATGGATTAGGTAAGTCAAGTAGAGTCGATTTCATTACTAGATTCTCCGCCGCAGGTACTTAAACTATGGCAATTAATAGTAGACAACAATTAGCTGATTTTGCACTCAGACAACTCGGTGGCGGCATCAATAATATTGAAATCACACCTGAGCAGATAGAGGATAATATAGCACTTGCTATTGAGCATTATCAAGAATATCACTTTGATGGGATAGTGAGAGATTATTTAGTTCACAAAATATCAGGCACAAAATTATTTTTGGATGATACTACAGGCTTCAAAGTAGGCACTAAAGTCAGTGCTATGGACAATAAAACATTCGCAGAAATTGTCGAGGTATCTACCAATACAATAACGATAAATCGCCAAATTGGATACGAAAAATTTGTTATAAATCAAGAGGTTAAAAATAGCGAGTTGTCTAGTACAACATTTATCCGGGAAATTGTTTTAGGAGATGTTGACAATGGTTGGATTGAAGCAGGCGAAAATATTATTGGTGTAATACGCATATTAAACATAACGAGTGTATTGGGCTCATCTGATTATATGTTCAATATGCAATATCAGATAATGATGACTGAATTACAAGCGCTAACAAAAGCTGGCGCTAGTATGTATTGGCAGACATTAAATTATCTAGGACATTTGGATTTTATATTAAAGAAAGAGAAGAATTTTTCTTTCAACCGGCGCATGAACCGATTGATGTTGGAAATTGCATGGGGTACAGATGTTAGAGTAGGTGATATTGTTGCTGCCGAAGTATATCATACCATCGACGAAGAAAAGTACACTGAAGTATACAACGATATATGGCTAAAGAATTATGTTACTGCATTGTTTAAAAAGCAGTGGGGGACAAATTTAAAGAAATATAAAGGAATGCAATTGCCTGGCGGACTTGTTTATGACGGACAGACCACGTACGACGAAGCCGTACAGGAAATTAAAAACTTGCAAGATGATGCAATAATTAGCTCGGCTCCATTATCGTTTTTCATAGGATGATATGTCTAGTTTAATTAACCCATTTTTTCACAAGAATAGAGGATTAGAGCAAAATTTGATAGATGGTTTTGTCCGTGAGTCTATTCAACTCATGGGTGAAACTTATTATTATCTCCCTAGGGACGTACAAATAGAGAATTTAATTCTGGGAGAGGATGTTGTTAGTAAATTTAAGGTTGCTATACCAATTGAAATGTATCTTGTCGATAGTCAAGGATTCCAAGGCGACAAAGAAATGTTCTCTAAATTTGGATTAGAAATCAGAAATTCATACAAACTCGTAGTGCATAAAACTCGATGGGAAGATGAAATAGCATCACAATTTGATAATAATCAATTTAAAGTACTAAAAGAACAGGGAGTAGGATTTATATTATTGGAGGAAGGGTCTGTTCTGCTCGGCGAAAATACGACAGACGAATCAATATATGATATAACTAATTATATCAGACCGAGAGAAGGAGATTTAATATATGACCCAATTACAAAATTCCTATTAGAAATTAAATTTGTAGACCATGATGTAGAATTCTTTGCATTAGGAAGAAATTATCAGTATTATCTATCCTGCGAAGCATTCCAATATAACAACGAAGAAATTAATACTGGCATAGAAAACATTGATATATTTGCATCGAACTCAAAAGATATACTAGATAATCAATTGTTAGCAGAAAATGGATATGCCATAAGTTTTGAACAAGGAGGATTTGTGCTGGTGGATGATACGCCTATCATAAGTATAAGAGAAAGCGGCACTGATTTTAAACCTGGTGCTATAAAAGTTAAATCAACTGTAATTAACCCATTCGGAGTATGATTATGTCAACAATGAAAGAATGCATGGCAGGACTTGTAGCTGGAATGGAATCTTATTACGCAGCACATAATAGTGGTATGTAATTAATGTCTTTATTCAGCCAAACTCCGTTTTATCACGAATCTATATTAAGATTTTTCACTGCCTTCGGTGACATATTTTCTGGTATTACTATTACAAAGAGAGATGAAACTGGGAACAAAGTAAAAGTATATGAAGTACCAATTGAGTACGCGCCAAAAAACAAATGGTTAAGACGTATACGAGAACAAAATGATTTGACTGCGCATCAAGTAAAAATGACATTGCCTAGGATGTCATTTGAAATGATTGATATTCGATATGCACCAGATAGAAAAGTTGGAGTGAATGGAGCATACGCAATGGGTAATATAGCAGGGAACAGAGGAAAAATATATCCGCCTACTCCCTATGATGTTATTTTTAATGTATATGCACTGACCAAAGACCAGAATGATGCTTTGCAAATTATAGAACAAATTATACCTTATTTTCAGCCGTATCTATCATTGACATATGAGATATTACCTGAATATCAAATATCAAAAGATGTACCCATTACAATGCAGTCATATCAGATAGAAGATGCATTCGAAGGTTCTCCTGAAGATGTTAGAACAGTAAATCAAATTTTTACATTCGCTGCTCAACTGGACTTCTTTGGCCCAATGATTACAAACAGCTCGATAATAAAAGATGTCATTGCTAATATCGGTTATGAGTATCAGAAACCAGCTCATACTAAGATTGAAGTTAAGGTCGACCCTATAACATCAAATGTCGATGATGATTATGTAATAAATACATCAATAACAACATTGATTTGATAAAATGACTAAAGAATTGGCAATGATTTTCGACGTGAAACCAGTGGAAGTGATAGATAATGCGGGCAATTCAATGACAGTAGTACCAGATGGTGCAGAGGATGAGGACTTTATTTATGCTAGAACTCGTACTTATGAACTCGCAGAAAAGGGAGCCGAGGCACTCGAAGTCGCAATGCGAATAGTTAGAGGAGCAGAAAGCCCCGCTGCTATCACAGCATTGAGTGGACTCATAAAAACGATGTCGGATGTCAATAAGAATTTATTGCTATTAAACAAAGATAAAGCAGAAGCAAAGAGTGCTAAATCTGGGCAAAAAACAGGAACAAATGTAGGTACTGCTGTACAAAATCAAACAAATATATTATTTTCGGGAAGCAGCAAAGATTTAAATCAACTTTTACAGGAACAAATAGCAAAATGACAAATACAAAAACACAAGGGGTAAAATCATTTTTAGAATTTTCATCAGGACCCTCGTATGCAGAACTTCGCCAAGCACTAGCAGAAGCAGATAAAATCGAATCTACTGCAATATTGGATGAATCTACTGAACATAAAGTATTTAATATAAAGCCCGTATCTAATAGAGTGGAAACAGATAGCACTAAACCAGGGTATGATAAACGAACTGCGTATGCAATATATGGTAAGCCCACCACCGAAAACAAAGAAGGTACTGCATCCAATATTGCAAACCATGAAAAAATAACAGGCCGACCTGCCTCTCCTACCACAAGAAAGGCATTAAAGGCATTTAAGCATGAAACAAATGGTGAAGGGATTTCAAAGTTATTCAGACTGTATGGCCATGCTGACCCAAAACTAATTCCCTCGGAAGATAGAAAGTCGGAAATAACTTCAAATTTTAGAGAATATGCAGACTTAAGGAAAAATAATCCTGAAGAATATGCTCGAAGAGTCAAAGAAATGCGCTCCAAAAAGTTGGGCGAAGTGCTTGGGAATAAAACAAAAACAGATACAGTAGCAGATTTGCCTGGTATTAATAAAGGCGAAGAGAATGGACATGAAACCTTGGGCTTTGGTGGCAATCCAGATATTAGGCGGCATTATACTGATTTACATGGAAATTATGTAAACGGAAATGCATGTCATGGCAAGGGTAATTGTGTCCATTCATGCTTGGCCAAAAATGGGTGTGGCGGCTTTGAATCAGTTAAAGGACATAGAGACTTTTATGACCAGCGGTCATCTCATAATGCTGCGGCCAGAAAAGACCATGATTTAGAATTGTTTCATCAACTTCATGAAATATCAAAGAAGGCAAAGAAGAATAATAAAGGTGTGATTGTGCGGCCGGATGTTACAACAGGACACCAACAAACTGAATACGCAGATGCTATTTCAGAGCACTTTGGCCCACATAGTGCTGGGGTAAAGGCTGGAACACATGCTGTAGTCAGGTCTGATACATACGGCAAAATGGCTGGAACAGATAAAGATCCTCATAGTAGAGAAAAGGCTATTAATACAGCAATATCAGACCAAGGAGTACCGGCAAACAAACGAGATGTGGATGCGCATATTAAGCTTAACTCCCTGCTGCGTAGACGAGGTAAAGATGCTCGTGTTGCATATACTGTAATGAAAGTTACTCATCGACAAGATAATAAAGATGGCACAGAAAAGATACATAATAACCCGAAAGATGCAGAGAACTGGAAAAAGGTTATGAATGTTACCTCGACTAGGCGATATGATATTCTTCATTCTACTCCCGGTACAGGAGAAGGTGAAAATCCTAACGAAACGAGAAAAGAATATCACGACGAAAAAAATAGGAATGGTCGGGTAACACATGAAGGAAAGAGTTATTATTACACTGACCATCGGGTACCGGCGCCACTGACTGATACTAAAGGAAAGCGTAAAGTATCTAGCTACCACGATGCTCGGGGATTGGAACTAGCGCACCATATATTAAATCATCCTAATGAACATGGTATCAATGCGGTATCTCCAGCTACAGCATCTACTAGTTTTAAAGAAGGTCCTTCAATTTTTCATAATCCAGATAATATTTCAGACAACACTCTTCATATATTACATCCAGCATCTCCTGAGGCAGCTAAAGCAAGGGAAATATTAACCAGAACGAAGTCATTGAAAGAAGCTAGTGCTGCTCGCCGACGGTTTGGAGACAAATTTAGATTAGAGTTAAAAGAATCTAAAATGGGTGAAGTACATGATGCTATCATGTCTAAATTCCCTGATAAACACGATGTTGAAATTCAAGACCCTGAAATTCATACCCACAGTAATTACAATCAATCTCTCAAGAGGGAAGAAAAAAGAAAATATGTAGTATATCCAGTTACTTTTTACGAAAAACCAAAGACATCAACTGGCTGGCGACAGCCACGTCAAACAACTGTACATCACCCTATTGGTGACCACACAGATGTAAGAATGGGATTACCTAAAAGACTTGGTGGCGACATCATCAGAGTTACGTAATGGTTCTGATTTGCCGCTGCGCGAATTCGCGCCGCCTAAATAAAAGATGATTAGTTTACCGGACAGTATACGTGAATTATTAGAAATATTTTCCTTTAGAGGCTCTGATGACCTTCGGCCTGCTGGCGCAGTAGTAGAATACACGCCAGAAATGATTGCGGAATATATAAAATGTAGTAAAGACCCTATATATTTTATACGACATTATATCACTGTAGTGCACCCAGATAGAGGTGCGGTTCTCATGGATTTATATCCATTTCAAGAAGACATGGTTAAATGCTACCATGAGAACAAGCGCGTGATATTTATGACTCCGCGGCAGTATGGCAAGACTTCGGTCTCTGCTGCATATTTTGTTTGGTTTATATTGTTTAATGATAATAAATCTGTTGCTATATTGGCCAACAAACAATCTACGGCAGATGAAATTATGCAACGCGTTAGATTTGCATATTCTAACTTGCCTAAATGGATGCAGCAAGGAGTGAGTTCTTGGAATAAAAGGTCTATTGAATTAGAGAATGGGAGTAAGATATTCGGCGCCGCCACTTCTTCCAGCGGCATTCGAGGAAAATCAATTCAGTTACTGTATCTTGACGAATATGGATTTGTTCCTAATAATATAGCGGACGAGTTCTTCACTTCGGTTTATCCAACAATCATTGCTGGCGAAAATACTAAGGTATATATAACTAGCACGCCGAACGGTTACAATCACTTTCAGAAGATGTGGAGAGAAGCAGAAACTGGGAAAAACGGATTTTCTTTCCTGCGTGTTCATTGGTACGATATGCCAGGCAGAACACAAGAATGGTATAATAAACAAATAGAGGTATTAGGTGAACTAAAGGCATCTCAAGAGCTTTCCTGTGAATTCTTGGGCTCTAGCATGACATTATTGTCTGGTTCTACTTTGGCGAGATTAACACACGATATACCTATTAAAGAATATACTGATCAGTATAAGGGATTACAGGTATATCAGGAACCACAAAAGGACAGATTATATTCGATGTCGGTTGATGTATCGAGAGGCAGACATTTAGACTATTCTGCTTTTATTATTTTTGACATTACATCATATCCACATCGAATTGTAGCAAAATATAGAAACAACGAAATACCTCCTCTTTTATATGCATCATTACTACAGAAAGTGGGTTCAACATATAATGATGCATACATATTGATAGAAATAAATGACATCGGCGGGCAAGTAGCAGATATTCTGTGGAATGAACTGGAATATGAAAACATGCATTGGACAAAATCGGGCACTGAACTTGGCAAACAAGGTACTGACCCATATCCAGGTGTTAGAACAACTAAGAAAACAAAACGAATTGGATGCGCAAATTTAAAGGATATGATTGACAACAATCAATTGATTGTAAATGATTATGATTTTATTCATGAACTAAGCACGTTTATTCAATCCAACAATGGGTCGTATGAAGCAGACAAAGGATTTCATGATGATGTGGTGATGTGCGGAATAATGCATGCATGGCTTGTGTCTCAACGGTTCTTCAATGAATTGACTGATAGTGACTTAAGACATTCGATGCATAGCAATCACGTGAAAGAATTAGAAGACCAAATTTGTATGACAGGATTCTATAATGATGGAGTAGAAGATGCTATACTCAATGATAACAGGAATGAGTATTATTCGTGGGACGGCTATCGATAAATAACTAATGACTTTACTAGGAATTTAACTATGTATACAGCAACACCAGAACAACACAAAAAAACAATGGCAACGTTTTCCAAATCTCAACAGACATTAAAAACACTTGAGAAAATGAAAAAAAGAGAGCAAGATGACAATAAAACTAGAAATTTTAAATTTATTGCTAAATTAAAAACACATGATAATGTAAAACAAAAGCCTTATGTATCATCTGGTAAAGACGGGTGGCATGTATTAGACGGCAAAGGCAAAACATTGAAGTCTTTTTCAAAGACAAAAGAAGGCAGATTATCTGCACAGATGTATCTTAAGCAACACTTTTCAAAACTTAGCAAACATAATGAGGGTACAGAAATAAATGAATCTCCTTTCATCGTGACCCATGACCCATCTACATATAGGTTTTTAGTGCATAAACCCGGTAAAGATGCAGTGAAATCTTTTTCATATACTGATGCGGAAGATAAAGATTCAGTTAGACAGTCTGCTGAAAAACATGCAAATTCATTAAAAGAGTCAATTATTGCAACATTTGAAACTTGGTTAATCGAGTCTGCTACATTAGATAATGATAGTAGAGGTAAGCTACATGAGATTCTTGTCGCAGCGCATTTAAACAGGCTGATACACGGCAATCTGACCCATGCCGACCACTTTAGAGATGAAAAGGGCAGAACACCAGAAGAAGCACACAATAATTTGGTAAAAGGACTGTCAGATGCTTCATATCAAGAAGCACATTCACATGCGGTTCAAGCAGCGGAAGAAATTCATACTCATATAAAAGCAAATCATCCAGAGCTTTTAGCAAACAAAGAGCATCATGTAAAAGTATCTTGGACGTCATTAAAATCAGACCACGAAAAATTGACAGGTAAGAAAGATGAATCTCATTCTGGTGGGGCGGATATAATGTTGTCTAGTCACGATGCAACCGGTAACCTTCATCATGCAGTAGGATACTCATTGAAGATTGCAGATAATAAAATTACTACCGGGCAAACAGGTTCTAAAACAACCGAACAAGTAATGGGTATGCCAATAGGCTCATTGACTAAACACGACACCAATCATAGATTAGAAGTAAGTAATATATTAAAAAAACACGGGCATGATGCTGATTCTATGTCAGAACATCAGAAACATGTTGCATTTAAATTATCGAGAGATAATACAAATCCAGCCGGCAGAAAAATGGCAGATGAAATAAGAGCATCTGCTTATAAACATGCCGCAAATAAAGTTAAAGAAATCAAAGAACATCTTGGTTCACTATCAGATTCTGAGCAAAAAAATAGAATCACTGAGTTTGTAGCACCATCGCATGCGTTTCCTACATATCAAGTAGCTACTTCGCCAAAGTCTAAAACAACTAAAATAAAAAACGAAAGAGAAGATATAACAAATAGATATAATGCGGCTGGTAAACTATCGTATACGCAATCAGAAGGAAATGGGAATTCTCTTTTAGTTAAGAACAGTGAAGGAAAGACATTACATAGGATTGAGATAAGAGCTAAAAGACCTATCGGACATTCAGAAATCTTGGTAAAATAGCATGAAACTAAAAGAAGCTAAAATAAGATTTGGTTCAATTGAAGAAACGGCATAAATGTTAAAGTTCAAAGCATACATACTAGAAACATATGATAATCAATTGTTAGAATCTATAACAGCTGATACTGAAAAAGTAAAAACACATTTATCGCATGTAGAAGATTTAGGGCACGAATTGGGGCACGCTGGTACTGAACATGCCATAGGAGCATTACAATCCGCCGCACAACATATAGAACATGGTAAACACAATCCATCATTCACTTCGAAGGTAGATGGTGGAATATCTGTTGTAGCAGGCAAACATCCTATTAATGGAAAGCAATGTGTTGCATATAAGAGTGCATTAAATAAAGTAGGCGCCGATAATGAACATACTGCTAAAATATGTTATTCTCATGCTGATATTGATAAATATCATTCAGATAAACCATATGTAGCAGAACCATTACATCATGCATTAGACCATGCACATAAGGTATTACCAAAAGAAGGTCTTCATCAAGGTGATGTGCTATTCACAAGTAAAACGAAAAAAGAAGAGGGTGATAAAGTAGGATTCGAGCCAAATACTATTAAATATAGTGCTAAGAAATCCTCGGCGGAAGGAAAAAAGATATTAAAGGCACGATTCGGCGCGGCATGGCACACTAGCTATTCTATGGTAAATGGTAAACTAACAGCTAAACCAATCGAACACGATACTCTAACAAGTCACGATGATTCATACAATTTGTCCACGTCAAATGATACATCCAAAGCTCATTTTTCAGAGTCAGATAAAGCAGAAGTAAATGGCCACATAGAAGCTGCAAAGAAAATTCATCAAGAAAATGGGGTTAATATGCATAATGCGGTACATGGGGTAGGTAAACATGTTAGCACATATATTAATCAAACCGTTCGGCACAATGAACCTCCTTCTACAGAAGGATTAAAGTCTCATATCATAGCAAATGGGAAAAAAGAATTTGAATCCGTCAAATCAGAAAAGGCAAAAGCGAGAAAAGTAGCCAAAACACAACAGATACACAATCATATAGAAAATAATTCTGCTCACTTTGATAATTATTTCAAGCTGCATAAACATCTTCAACAAGCTAAAGACACATTAGTTAAAACATTAGATAATGCAGACCATCCATTAGAACATACTATTAATGGTAAGAAATCACACCCAGAAGGATACATCTTTCATCATAATGATTATCCTGTCAAATTAGTAGCTCGCAATGAATTTAGCAAAGCAAATTTTGAAAAAGTTAGAGATTGAATAAATGATTCAAATAAAACAATTATTCGAAGAAGCAGAAGAAGCAGAAAAAACAGAGGTTCTAGCCTATGGTAGGGCGCAGCCACCAACTTTTGGACATGCTAAAATGATAGATGCTGCGCTGAAAGAACCTGGGAAGAAACGTATATACGTTTCTCATTCTCAGGATAACAAAAAGAATCCACTTTCAGCAGATGAAAAGCTCGATATACTTCATAAAATGTATCCAAATCATAAACAAGTCTTTCGAAAATCAACTAAGGAAGAACCTACTATATTTCATGCTGCTGCGAGGATGCACAGAGAAGGTGTAAAACATTTAGTTGTAGTTGCTGGTGAAGATAGAGTAGCAGAATTTCAAGACAAATTGAATTTTTATAACGGAAAATTTGACAAAAACGGAAATGGATTTAACTTCAAATCAATAACAGTAAAATCAGCAGGTGCAAGAGACCCTGATGCTGAAGGTGTAGAGGGTATGTCAGCGTCAAAGATGAGAGATGCAGCAATAAAAGGAGATAAAAAATCATTTTATGCTGGATTACATACCAACTTGACAGATAAAGATAAAGATGATTTGATGACTACGATAAAAGACAGACTTTCAGTCAAAAATGAATCTTTCAAAATTGGAGATTGTGTTACTAATGGTTTAATAGAAGGCGAAATACTTCAACTTCATCCAAAATATGCTATCATAATATCAGATGGTATAGAACATAGATTGTGGACAGAAGACCTAACTATTAGCACTAGTGGTATTAAAAGAGACCAATTGTATAAAGATGCATTAATATTTAAGGGATATAAAACTAAGAATTTTAATCGTCAATTGGCGGAAGACTTCAAGGAAATCTCAAAAACACACGAAGATTCATATGCAGTATTATCGTGTTTAAAGGCATTCGATTATATACTTGGAGTCAATGATGTCACGATTCAAGAGGAATATTCTACTGTTAGAATTCAAATAGAACGTCTTCGACGATATGCAAAAAAGATTGAGTGTCCTTATCTAGTAGAAAAGGTAATATCAACAGTAGAAGAAGAATTATTAAAATATTCAATATTAGAAGGTATTAAATTCTTAACTACTGACAGGATTATGATAGCTAGAGTTGTTGCGATGGTAGCTGGTATTACAACAACTAATGCCGACCCTACAAATACAATAAATAATGCTATAATCAAATTGAGAACAGCACAACTTACTCCGCCTGGGTGGCAGATAGTAGGCAGATTAATGAAAGTAGTAGATTCTGCTGGTATACCATGGAACAAAAATACATTTTCAAATTCACAATTACGAATGATGGGACTATTAAAATGAACTTCAAACAACTATTATCAACAAAACTACTCGGTTCATTAAAAGAATCTGCTCCTGCACGAGCATCTGACATTGTTACTATTAATAAACCGGGCAATTCTCTTCATGGCAAGAAAGGGAGAGTATTTTACAGACATCCGGATGGTAGAGTCAATGTGCAAGTTGGGGATGGGAAAAATATAAAGGCCAATCTGACATTAAAGAAAGATGAATTCAACGAATCATTTGACTTGAAAGCCGAATTAGATGCAGCAGAAGAATATGCAAATAAAAAATTAAAGGATAAAAGAAAATTACCAGTAGATACTGATGATTCTTGGTCTAGTAGCAAACACACTCAAGTAACAGATAAGTCATTTGCTGATACTAAACCAGTCGGGAGAAGACATATTGGTACGTATGGTACATCATATAATCCATCTGATGATGAAGAAAACCCAGTTAAAGCAACTAAAGATACATCAGGTGCTCCTAAGAAAAGGGGCAGGCCAGTTGGTGCACTTGGTATAGCAAAAACTGGGTTGAATAAATCAAGTGCTGGAGATTCGAGCAAGAATCTAGCTCAGTTACTTGGAATCAAACTCGATAGAAAATTAATGGGCAAAAAACCAACTATTAGACACAAGTTAAGCGATGTTGATACATCTGGCATCAAAGTAGAAAACACAGACCTCTATGAAATGTCATACATGCCAAGCAATCGAGCATTATCATTAGTTGACAAATATTCGCTGGGGCTAGACCCGTCTAACCCAGAACACCAGAAGACCATTGCAGGCAGAATAAGGAAAGCATTGAATCTTTCGAGAGTAGTTGTTATGGGGCATGATAAGATTGCGCACGAATAATGAGCACACTTAAAGAATTAAAAGAAGGCAAGACAGCAAGAGCAGCAGCATTAGCTGCTTTGATCTCCGCAGGGGGGATGTTTGCAGCAACAGATGTTGATAAAAGACCGGTAGATGATACTGGACAAAGATATGTAATACCATATCGTGCGCCGGTGACAAAGCCTATTGGTGTTACTACAATAAATGGAAAGCCGCACCATATTTATTGGCCCGGCGGTATAGCCTATCCAGCAAATGAAACAAATAAATAACATTATCGATAAGGAGAAATAAAATGAGTCAATGGTCATACACAAAAAAACCCAATTGGGTTGGGGATGGTAAAGATGCATATAATGGTGCTAATGTTGTTCCTACATTAAAAGGATGGGAATATCAACCTACTGGAGAAGTGCTAGTAGCAATAAGTTCATTAAACGTAAAGAATTCTGATGTAATAACTGTACCTACATTCACCGCGCTCGCTACATATTCTGGTACATCTACTATGGTGACAGGAGATGTACTGACAGTAACGTTGACTGCAAGTGAACCTGTAAAGGTGGACGGCACCCCAGCAATATCGCTCGTTGTCGGGGGTAATAATAGAGAATTAGTATTTAATCCTACATTATCGACCAGCACATCTTTGGTGTTTGAATATACCATTGTAGCAGGTGATTCTGCAATAGCGGGGCAAGTAACAATCGGAGCATCTACTGCTGGTGGTTCTGTTTATGATATAATTCAAGGCGGTGCGCTTATTGCAGCATCAGTGACATTTGTTGCACCGGATACTTCAACATCGACAGTTAACTAAGGATAATTTATGGCAGACACAAAAGTTAGTCAATTAACTCCTGCAAGCACTTTAAATCTTACAGATTTGCTGATGCTTGTTCAGGGAGGGGCATCGTTAAAAGCAGACATCGAAACAATCTCCTTAAATCTACCGAGTAGATTAATCGTTAAAGAATTGTCTGAATCACTTGTATCTGGCGCAATTGCCACGAATATCCTTTCTTCTAGGGTTCATAGCACAACTGCCAGTGCGGCATATACACTAGCGGCGGGCACACATGGTATGGAAAAAGAAATCGTGTGTGAATCCGCAGAGGTTACAACTCCTAGTGCCGTGGTAACTGTTACTGGCGGATTGGGAGTGAACACGATAACCTTTTCTGTCGTTGGACAAAGCGTCAAGTTGAAAAATATAAATGATAGCTGGTATGTAATGAGTTCAAACGGCGCTGTTATTGCTTAATCAAGGTACCCAATGGCACAACCAAAAATAAAAATGAGTATGATGTCAGTGGCCAAGACAATAACGGCCACTGATACCTTGATGCTATTACAAAATGGAGTCAATAAAACTACAACAATATCAAATTTACTCAAAAATTTTAATACAAATGATAATATAAGATTAAATCCAATTCAATTATCGATAAACACTAGCATTTCATCGAAGAATGATGCTAATGCCCTTTTTGTAAATGGTGTCACGGATAAGATTGGAATAGGCACAAATCTACCTTCCTCTAAATTACATGTAATAGGCAACCTTCAAGTTGGTTCATCTTCTAGCGATGGTGTATTAGTCCAGTCGACTGAAGTCATCATATATACGGCGACCGATAGTACAAATGGGGTTACAAAAGCAATATCGCCTACTAGAGCTAATACTATACTCAAAAATGATAGTGGTGTTTATGGATTATACTCCCTATCTTCCGGTTATGACGGTCAGGTAAAAAGTATTGTTGTAAATACATTAGACCTCGGCAAGACAGTATCCATATCTATTATAGGCGAAGGATTTAATACCATAACATTAAATGCGGTTGGCGATACTGCGGTAATTCAGTATTCAGCATATACAAGCAAATGGTATTTAATCGGCGGGAATAATCCAGTATTGAGTACGATTTAGTAGATGATAACGAAGGATAATTTCATAATTATGGCAATGAGGGCGTATGATAATCCTTCATGCAAAACAATAATTGAATTCGAAAGTGATATATCAAAATTTACTAATTTAGTAAGATTAACGTCAAGAAATATGGGTCCTATCGAGACTCATTTGCTTTTAAATCAAATATTAATTTTGCTTAATTTATTTTCACCTGACATTTGTATCGAAATGATGTTTTTTAAAGTAAAAAAAGATGATTGGTATAAATTAAAAACTGTCCTTGTGTATTTGAACAGAATGCCGGATTACATACAAAATGCCAATATAAAGACAAAGGATATAATTATATGCAACGAGATGATGGACATATTGGGGAAGATATGACCTCGGTTGGTGCAGGTGGCATAGCAGCAATTGGAGTAAATCAATTGGGTGAACCTACTACTGACACTTTCGGTGAACCACCTAAGAAAAACACAATCAAAAGTCTGAAAAAAAGATTAAAAAAATTAAAGGACAAAAATGTTATTTGATAAACGTTTGATTATACTTTTTGTTATTGTTGTAGGACTCATTTTTTATTGGGCTAGTCTAGTAACAACAATAGAATCACAAAAAACAGAGATATTAAAATTATCTGTCGCAATTTCAACTCAAAACGTTGCAATAACAGAAGCTACAAATGAGCGAAATTCACTCCAACAGAAAATAAATGAAACTTCTCTGAAAAATGTAAAATTGAGTAATGAAAATAATAAGCTCAAGAATAAAATAACAAATAGACCTCCTGTCAATAATTGCGAAGATGCTTTTTCATATTTAACATCTACAGCAAAACAAGTAGCATCGGAGTTCAACAATAAATGAAAACATTAATATTATTATTTTTATTATCGCTGGGGGGATGTAAATCAATTGAATACGTATATGTTCCAGTATATACACCAATAGAAATACAGATGCCAGTGCGGCCTGTCTTGTCTAGTGTGGGTGGTACCTCTTATGATGTAATAGGCAAAAATATAGAAAATGATTTAATTGACCTAAAATCATATGCTATGCAACTAGAATTACTGTTAAACGATATAAGTATCAAACAGGGGCAGAAAATAAAAATCAATAAATAGAAGAATCATCTGAAATACAAATTTAAAGGAGCAGTATATGACTTTGCTATCAGCAGGCATTGAAATTAAAGAAAAGGACTTTTCACAGATAATCCCGTCGGTATCTAGTTCAGTAGGTGGTATCGCAGGCAGATTTCTCAAGGGACCGATAGAAACTCCTATTCTTATATCAGATGAGGATGAATTAGTTTCAGTTTTTGGTGAACCAAATGATACCAACGCAAATGAATGGCACACATGTTCAGAATTTTTGAAATATACAAATTCATGTTATGTTGTTAGAACTAGAAATACTGGTGTTACAAATGCAGATTCTACTGGGGGCGCAGTAAGCATCGTCAATCGGGATGAATATGAAACAATTTCTTCGGCTGATAGAACTACAGCAGGCGAATTTATAGCAAAGAATCCAGGTAATGTAGGAAACGGTATTGGTATGATAATGGTAGATGCTGGTACATGGGCAGCATTCGATGCTTGGTGTGATACCAATTTGGCATTATTCCCTAATGGTGTGTCACTAGCATCATATTTTAATAGTGCACCAAGTACATCTGCGTATGTCAGTGGTAAAGCTTCTGACGGAAGTGAAAAAAATGATGAAATGCATATTCTTGTGTTAGATATAACAGGTGCAATATCTGGTGTACCTTATACCGTGCTCGAGAAATACGAAGGAACATCCAAAGCATCTGATGCAATTAATTATCAAGGGTTAACTACATATTACGTTAATGTCTTGAATGAATCTTCTAAATATGTATGGTGGACTAATCATCCTGTTGCCACCTCAGGTGCCTCTATTGTTCCGATGGGTGCTACATCGTATGATGCAGCATTGGCAGGTAACACATTTGCACAAATCAATATAATTGCTTCACCTAATTTCTTTTTGCAAACTCTATCAGGTGGAGTAGACGGTACATCAGCTACTGAAGCAGAAATTAAGTCTGCATATGACAAACTTGTAAACAAAGATTTGTATTCTATCGACCTAATCATGAGTGCTGCATTCTCGGTTGGTGTGTCGGGTACAATTGAAAAATACATCCTAGAAAATATCGTAGATGTTAGAAAAGATTGTGTAGGGTTTATATCACCACATCAAGCAGGTGCTCCTATTAGAGACGCAGCAGCTGCAATAACTAATATAATCGCATTCAAGTCTGCGGTCGGTGTTTCTGATTCTATTGCATCATACGGATTTATGGATACTGGCATGAAATATATCTTCGATAGATATTCAAAGAAATATCGCTGGGTTCCACTTAACGGTGATATGGCAGGATTAGCAGCTAGAACAGATTCTACAAATGACCCGTGGTGGTCTTTTGGTGGATTTAATCGTGGTGGGGTGAAGAATGCAATCAAATTGTCGTATAACCCAAACCAATCTGACCGAGATGTTCTATATCCTAAGGGAATTAATCCGGTAATAGTAGATGCTAATTCCGGGGTTACACTTCTCGGAGATAGAACTATGACAAATAAACCATCTGCATTTGATAGGATTAATGTACGAAGATTATTCATTTTGCTTGAAAAAGCAATTTCAAAAGCATCTAAATATATGTTATTTGAATTTAACGATAATTTTACTAGAGCGCAATTTAAAAATATGGTAGAACCTTTCTTAAAGACTATCAAAGGAAAACGTGGTATTACTGACTTTATTGTTCGCTGCGATGCTAGTAACAACACGGGGGATGTTATTGATAGAAATGAATTCTTGGCCGAAATTTACATCAAACCTGCGAGAAGCATAAGCTTCATTACACTGACTTTTGTCGCAACTCGCACTGATGTGTCATTTTCAACTGTAGTTGGTGCATAATTATTCATCAAAACACAATCATTCTTAAGGAGAAATAAAATTAGCATACTAAATTTTAAAGCAGCTTTACTTGGGGGTGGAGCTAGAGCAAATCAATTCCGAGTTACACTTAACTTCCCTGCATTTGTAACTGGGGCATCTACCGCGGCAAACAAAGCACAATTTTTATGCACCGCCGCAAGTTTACCCGGGCAAAACATCAATGTAGCAACTGTGATGTATCGCGGCCGCGAAGTAAAACTTGCTGGAGAAAGAATATTCCAAAATTGGACAGTGTCAATACTGAATGATAATGATTTTGATATTCATAATGCATTTGAATCGTGGATGCAACAAATAAACAACAAGCAGGAAAACTCTGGTATGGTTAATCCATTGTTATATACCACTAACATGAATGTAGAACAATTGGATAGAAATGGTGTTACATTAAAGAAATACACATTTCAAGATGCTTGGCCGACAGTAATTTCACCAATTGGTCTTGGATTCGACCACAATGATAGGGTAGAAGAATTTCAGGTAGAATTCGCCTATAGTTGGTTTGAGAGTGAAGCTTATAAAGGCCTTCAGGTTCATCTTTCTACTCCACTTGGTTCAATTTAATTTTAAATCTATAAATGCAAATTTCGGAAGAGTTACTTAATCTTTTTGGTTTAAAAATAAAGAGTAAAATGCCTGATAAATCGTTATCAGGTGCGCTGTCAACTGAATTAGATACAGATGGAAGTGGTATTACTTCCTCTATGTTATCGAGTGCTGGTGCCTTTGGTACGTATCTTGATACTGATGGGCAAATAAAAACAGAAGTAGAAGCTATTCGTAAATATAGAGAAATATCTCAATTTGCTGAAGTTGATATTGCAATTCAAGAAATCATTAATGAAGCTATACCACAAGAACAAGATACTAAATTAATTAAATTAAACCTCGATGGTTTAGATGATATTGTTTCAGATAATGTAAAAAATAAGATAAAGGATTCATTTGATATAATCTTAAAATTATTGGACTATGAAGATAAGGGAGCAGAATATTTTAGGAGATTTTATGTTGATGGTAGACTTCCATTCCAAATTATAGTTGATAAGAACAATATAAAAAATGGTATTCAAAAATTAGTATTATTAGACTCTCAAAATATTAAAAAAATGAGAGATGTCACTACAAAGACTAATTCTCAAAATGCTATCATAGTAGATAAGGTGGAAGAATATTATCTATACAACGAAAATGGATTCGGTGTTGGGAAGAATACACAAGGAACAGGTTCAAATACAATAAGCAATTTACAAATTAGTCCTGATGCAATAATATATATTACAAGTGGTCTAATTGACCAAAATACCGGCATGATTCTTGGGCATCTCAATAAGGCAATCAGGCCAATCAATCAACTTAGAATGTTGGAAGATGCAACTGTTGTTTATTTTATAGCTCGTGCACCAGAACGTAGAGTATTCTATGTCGATGTCGGTAATCTACCAAAACATAAAGCAGAACAATATTTGAAAGATATTGCTAATCGTTATCGCAATAAAATGGTATATGATGCTAAGACAGGTGACATAAAAAACGACAAGAAATATATGTCAATGTTAGAAGATTTTTGGATGCCACGCAGGGACGGTGGTAAAGGAACAGAAATTACTACACTCCAAGGTGCTCAGAATGTTACTGGTTATCTTGATTCGCTCGAGTGGTTTAAAGAAAAGATGTATGAAGCACTGAATATACCCAAGAGCAGATTAAAAGAAGATACTGGGTTTAGTATAGGGCAATCTCAGTCCATATCAAGGGATGAAGTAAAGTTTCAAAAATTTATTGATAGGCTTCGTAATAGATTCGGTCAATTATTGTTAGATTCTCTAAAGACACAGCTGACTCTTACACAGGTGTGCAATATTGAAGAATGGGAGGATTTAAAGCAATATATCAAACTTGATTTTCAAAAGGATAATTTCTTTACTGAATTAAAAAATCAAGAAGTGATGACAAGTCGTTTTGCCATGGTACAACAACTTGATGATTATTTACAAAAATATGTATCAAAAGAATGGATTCAACGGAATGTCCTTATGATGGCTGAGGATGAAATTAAAACAGAATCTATCAGAATGAAAAAAGAAAAATCTGATATAAGCGCACAACCTAATTGGAAGATTCAAGGGCAATTTCAGCAAGACCAACAAGCTGAAATGATGCAACAACAAGCTGCTCAACAACCAGATGCTGATGCTGGTGCTGAAGATGCAAATGCTCCTGCACAGGATACAGGTCAATCACAACAAGGTGAACAATATCCAGAGTATGACCCACAGAATTACCGGAAGCAATAAATAATTATCATGATTTCAAAGGAGCAATAAAATGTCAGTAGAACAATTAATTTCACAAATTTCTGAAGGTTCAGAAGATGCTAAGGTTACTTTAGAATCTATTCTAATGTCAAAAATAGCATATAAATTAGATGAATTAAAAATGAATGTGATGAGTGAAGCATTCCCATCCTCATCAAAAGATGATGACGAGGATGATGATGATGCCGACGATTCTGATGACGAAAAAGACAAGTCGATTATAGGTTCTGGTAAAAAAGACGAAGTAGAAATAAAAGAAAGTGTAACATCACCACATAATTTAAATAATTATGATGTAATGAATAGATTGCATGCAGCAGGACATCCTATAAAGATAGATGCTGAAGATGATAATTCTAGGAATATGAGGGTGCACTGGAAAAATTATGCAAAAGAATTCGGTTTAAAAACTCGAGAACAAGTTGCTGCTCATGTTGACCAAGCAGATAACAATTCTGACCCTTACGATGGCGGGATGGGGGGTGAAGATAAAAATGGAAAAGCAACAGGGAATCACAACGAAATTGAACGCATTCATATTCAACATTTAGGTGGGCACGAATAAGGAATAAACATGAAGTTAATAACTGAAACCTACTTAGAGGGTATCGAATCTTTAGTAGAAAATACGTCTACTGGAAAAACATATAAGATTGAAGGCCCCTTTGCTACTTATAATAAAGTAAATGCAAATAAGAGGATGTATACTGAATCTGTTATGACTCCAGCAATGAAAAAATACATTACAGAAAAAGTTTCAAATGGTAGAGGCTTTGGCGAGTTAAATCATCCTCAATCGCCTCAAATTAATTTCGAGAGAGTTGTAATGGTAATCGAATCTTTGAAAGATAATTCTAATGGACATTGGATTGGTAAAGGCAAAATCATTAATGAAGGTATGGGAAAGATTGTAACTGCTATCATGGAAGCCGGGGGTAAAGTAGGTGTTTCTACTAGAGCGCTTGGCACAGTTCGGATGCAAGAAGGTATAACATATGTCAATAACGATTTGATTTTCTCTGCTATTGATGTGGTGAGCGAGCCCTCGGGACCGGGATGTTTTGTCAATGGTATCATGGAATCTGTTACTTATGACATGGTAGAAGACGGTACTATAATTGAATTAGTAGTAGATTCTGTTAAGAACAAAATAACAGAAGAGAAAGCACTCAAAGCATGGGGAGACCTAATGCTTAAATTTGGAAAATAATTATAGATGAGTTTCGTGAGAATAGCGACTGAAAAAAGCGATTTCAATAAATAAGTATGATATATGAATTCAAATCGCTCAATCGGTATTGACCTTGATGGTTTAGAGAAAACCAATCTAAACTAAAAAGAGCACAGCAACATTAACATCGGCCGAATTGGTCGATTACAAACGCAGAGAAGCAGTTAGTCCCGATTATGGTGTTCTGCACCAAAATTTGGCATCTTTGATGAAGCGTTTAGCAAAAGTAAACTTTTGTAAAGTTTACGGTTATGCATAATTATGATAATAAGGGAGTATTAAATGCAACTCGACGATAAAATTAAGGCAATCTTAGCAGAAGGGTCTTCCGTACCTGGAACTGATGCTACTCTTGGCACTAAACAATCTGAAACACTTAAATCAGCAGACTCAGAAGAAGGAGATTGTGGCAAGACTGCTAAAATTACTGCTAAATACAAATCAACTAAAGGAGAAAAGTTAGTTGATGATGGTAAAAAAGGAGAGACAGATTCTAAAGCTAAAGAAGAAACTGCAAAAATTAAAGAAAAATATGTTTCTGGTTCACAAGATAAACTAAAAGAAGAAGCATTTGATGCTTTATTTTCGGGTGAATCCTTAACAGAAGAATTCCAATTGAAAGCAAAAGCAATTTTTGAAGCAGCAGTTGAACAGGTATCAGAATCAAAAATTGAAGAATTACAAGAAGAATACCAGTTTAAACTGGACGAAGCAGTAGAAGAAGTAAAGGGAGAGCTAGTCGAACAAATTGATGGATACCTCGATTATGTTATCGAGCAGTGGTTGCAAGACAATGCAGTAGCCCTTGAGAGCGGTATAAAAGTAGAAATGATGTCTAGCTTTATGGAAAATCTCAAAAATGTGTTTGAACAACATTATATAGATGTACCAGAAAGCAAGGTTGATATTGTTGAAAATCAAGTTTCTCAAATTGAAGAACTTGAAGACCAACTCAAAGAAGCACAAGAAGCAGTTACACAAGCTACCGTTGAAGTTCAAATTATGAAAGCAGAAGCAATCATTGCTGAAGCTCAATCTGATTTGACTGCAATTGAAGCAGAAAAACTATATTCTCTCGCTGAAAATATTAACTTTGAGACAGAAGAAGAGTTCAAATCTAAAGTTGCGGTGCTTAAAGAATCTTTTTTCCGCAAGCAATCAACACCGATGGATACTAGAATATCTCAAGATGGAGCAGACACTATCACTGAATCTAAACATTCAGATGTTGAAGCTGTATTAAAGGCCTTGCGCCAAGATTCAAAATTAATTCGTAGTTCTAACTAAAAGGGAAAAATATGTCATATCTAAATGAAGCAATGAAAAAATGGGCTCCTGTTCTCGATGATGAACAGACAGTAGCCGAACACGGTGCTCTTACAGGTGACCGTAGACGTGTAACAGCGATTGTTATGGAAAACACAATCCGTGAGCAACAAAAATCTGCTCAGGCCTTGCAAGAAGCAATTCCATCGTCTAACACATCCAATACAGCTAATTATGACCCGGTCATCGTTGGTCTACTTCGCCGTGCGATGCCTAAGCTAATTGCGTATGACTTCGCTGGTGTTCAACCAATGACCATGCCTACCGGCTTGATTTTTGCTGCTCGCAATCGTTATACAAGCAAGACTGGTGCAGAAGCCCTGTTCAATGAAGCAGATGCTAGCTTCTCTGCTGGTGGTGTTACAACTGCTGCTGCTGGTACAAACCCAGTAGATGCAGTGGATGGCCTATCTCCATGGGATGCAACACCTGGTTTTACTACTCCAGCCGGGTTGACAACTGCACAAGGTGAGGATTTCGGTGGAGCTACAACTCTTAACGAAATGACTTTCACAATCGAGAAACACACGGTTACTGCGGTCGAACGTGGATTGCAAGCTGGATATACTGTTGAATTAGCACAAGACCTAAAAGCAGTTCATGGTCTGGATGCTGAAACAGAACTATCTAACCTCCTAAGCAATCAAATCATTGCTGAAATGAACCGTGAAATTGTTCGTACCCTTTATAAGGTATCTACAACTGGTGCAGAATTAACTGCAACACCTGGTACATTTGACCTTGATGTTGATGCAAATGGTCGGTGGTCTGTTGAACGCTTCAAGGGTTTGATGTTCCAAATTGAACGTGAAGCTAATCGCATCGCTCAAACAACTCGTTTGGGTCGTGGTAATGTATTGTTGGTGTCTGCTGATGTGGCTTCGGCATTGGCAATGACTGGCAAGTTGGACATCGGTGGCATTAAATCTGGCGAAACATTGACTGTTGATGATACTGGTGCAACATTTGTTGGTACATTGAACAATAAGTATAAAGTGTTTATTGACCCATATATGGCAAACGGTGATGCAAATCAATTTGTGGTTGTTGGTTACAAGGGTGATGGTCTAGGTAAGGCTGGCATGTTCTATTGCCCGTACGTTCCATTGACTAAACATAATGCGATTGACCCAAATACCTTTCAACCAAAAATTGCATTTAAGACACGCTATGCACTTGCTGGTAATCCAATGAACGGTAATAACGCTGCTGATGCAGGTCCTGCATTTACATTGGCTGCGAAATCGAATGCATTTTTTCGAATTCTACGCGTAGCTAATATAGCGTAAGCAATTAGGGGGTATCAAATAGAGAACCTCGCTTCGGCGAGGTTTTTTGTGTCTATTTAAAGAGCGATGTTTATTACTCAGAAATACAGTTCACATAAATACAAATATCATAATATTATCATATTAAAATGTCATCTATATTCATTAATAACAAATATACAAAAATTTACATAAATTTAATTGAAAAAGCAAAATTAAAAGAGAAATCAGAATATTCTGAAATTCATCACATAATACCTAGTTCTATTGGGGGAACAGATGATATAGAAAATTTAATATCACTATCACTCAGAGAACATTATATTGTACATTTATTGTTAGTAAAAATGTTAAAAAGCACTAAACATAAAATGAAAATGGTATATGCATTAGGAATGCTTTCTAATAGATGTACACATTTTAATAGTAGATTATATGAACAATTGAAGATAAAACACATTCAACGAGGAATCACTAAGACATATTATAACAAGGTAACTGATAAAATAATAATGATATATGATGACGATTATATTCCTGATGGTTTCATTCGAGGCACTAGACCTTTTAGTGAGGAACACAAAAATAAAATGATGAAACCAAAAACAAAAGAACATGCTGAAAATATAGGAAAATCATCAAAAGGGAAACATCATTTTCTCAATAAAGAAACTGGGGAAGCTAGATTTCTTTATGAAAAACCAAATACAGGAAAGTGGATTAGAGAATGTGTAAATAAAGGCAAAAAGAAAATACCTACTATTTTCTATCATAATCCTGATAAAACAGAACATAAGAGATTTAAGATTACTGATATTATACCAAAAGGTTGGATTAAAGGCAGAATTACTTCTCCAAAACAGCTCGCCGCAGCCCATAAGAATCTGTTATTATCAATAGAAGCGAGTTCTATTAAAAATAAAAACACAATACATTGTTATGACCCAATAACATTAAAAGAAAGGAAACTCAAATGCATTGATGATATACCAAAGGGCTGGGTTAAAGGTCGCTCTCCTAAAAATATAAGAACTGGATGGAGTCAAACTGAAAATCAAAAACAAAAAGCTAGGGAAATAGGTTTAAATAACAAAGGAAAAGCACCTGGGAATAAAGGTAAAAAAATGATAATAGATGAAAATGGAAAAAGAAGATACGTAGCTAATATAGCGTAAGCAATTAGGGTGTTTCAAATAGAGAACCTCGCTTCGGCGAGGTTTTTTGTGTCTAATAAATATGTACATAACAACCCAAGGTTAGATACATGTACAATCGAGATTTGAAACTCGCCATAGGCGACATCAACGACAAGAAAAATATGATTTCTATAAGTCTCACAAAATCAATTAGACAAGAAATTGAAGCCGCCACGCGCTGGTTGGATACATTATACCCAAAGGTGCCTTTGAAAATTAGATGTTTAATAATCTTGAATGATACCGTACAAGAAAACATTAAAAGGTGCCCAAACTGCGATAAACCAGCCGGATTCGACAAGACTAATGGATTCAACAAATTTTGTTCAGACGCATGTTCAAAATTGTATGGTAGATTGCCTCAAGCAACTAAATCATTATTGAATGATTATCAATGGCTTTACAATAAGCGAATAAATGAAAGAATGTCCTATACTCGCATCGCAGAATTATTGCATTGTTCTGGTAATCCCATAATACAAGCATGTAAAAGACTGAATATACCAAAAATCAATTTGACGGAAAGTGACTATACCATAAAAGAAAAATTAAACGATAAAGACTGGTTGCTGACAAATTACAAAGAAGACCATAAGACGTTGGTGAACATTGCAGAAGAAATTAATTCAAGCAAATCGACACTGTCGTTGGCGATTAAAAAACACGGAATTGAAGCAAATCCAACAAACTCGTATAATAGAGGGCATGTAGAGGTGTCAGGTGAATGCATGGAAGTCTATGAGTACATTAAAGAAATCTTACCAGAAAACACAGAAATTAAATTGAATGATAGAACTATCTTGAATGGTAGAGAAATTGACATTTTGATACCGGCACTGGCTGTTGGGTTCGAGTACAATGGAATTTATCATCACATCCACAAGCACTCAGAAAATACTATCAACAAGACTAAGAGTTACCATCTGGACAAAACAATAGATGCACGTAATGCCGGGATAAAATTATTCCACATTTTCAGCGATGATTGGATGCTAAATAAAGATGTCGTAAAAGATTTTATCAGTGCGAAATTGGGCAAATTATCCTCGGTAGTTTTTGCTAGAAAATGTGAAATTGCTATACCATCTCTTACTGAGAAAATTAAATTCATGTCAGAAAACCACCTCCAAGGCAAGGACAAATCTTCCATTGTTATAGGATTGAAATTCGGTGATGACTTTGTTTCAATGATGACTTTTTGCAAATCTAGGTACAACAAAAATTATATGTGGGAATTATCCAGATACGCTGTAAAAAGAAACACTAATGTCGTAGGTGGATTTAGTAGATTACTGACAAATTTTAGACAAAATCACTCCGGTTCAATTATTTCTTACGCAGATAGGTCTTATAGCAACGGTGATGTTTATTACAAAAACGGATTCAAATTGATTAAAACAAATCCACCGTCTTACAAGTACGTCAATTTAGGAAAAAGTATTAAAAGGATGCACAGAGCAAATTTCATGAAAAAGAAGTTGGCACCTGGTGATAGTAGACCTGAATGGAAAGTCATGTTTGATGCTGGTTATAAGCAGATTTTTGATTGTGGCACATTATCATTCTGCATCGCATAAATAATCTTACAACATACATCGAAAGAATTAAATGACAATAGTAAATTTAAATGATGTCAATACAATTGGGTCTGCTACCATGCAGAATGGTGATTTATTGACATTTGACCCTCTTATCATTAATAAATTTTCACTGATTATACCGAATCAGGAGAATGTTACTTTCTTTTTACAACAATTCTCTTTACCTTCAGTTGGCGTTAATGAAGTCGTTGTTAATACTAGATATGTTGATATGAATGAGATAGGAGAGAAATTAAATTTCTTACCGTTCACTGTCAATTTTCTAGTAGACAAATATTGCAGGAATTGGTCTGCTATATATAATTGGATGAAGCAGATGACTGTAGATGGTACAATTGTTGGCAAGACAGAAGATATTATCCTCATGATTGATGGTAAAGAATTCATACGGTTTTATGGTTGTTGGCCAACAAATTTAAGTGGTATGAATATGGATTCTACCATCGAAAGAGTTCAGTATCTAAAAGCGTCAATAGTATTTAATTATGATTACTTTGATTTACTAGGAAGTTTTACAACAACTGATTCAGCATATCTTTAATTAACATCTTTGAGTATCTTTCATTTATCAGTTTAAACTCTTTGTTTAATTCATTTATCTATTCATTTATCTATTCATTTATCTATTCATTTATCTATTCATTTATCTATTCATTTATCTATTCATTAAACCCTTATAAGTATCATTTAATCTTTATTTAATAGTAGAATATCATCGAGGCACAGTCTAATTTTGAACGGTTGTCAAGAATTTGTCAACTATTTCATATTTTTTGACACATATTTATACTATCTATATAATTAATTTAACTAATTATAAAAGATAATCATGACTACCATATCAACAGAAGAGATGTTAAATGAATGGAAGAAAGATGCCATCATTAACGAAGCAGAATTGTCGAAAGAAATCATCCGTGTACCAATGCTTCATTCAAAATATCTTGAATATTATATTCATTTCAAACGTCTGCTGTCTAAGGCAGAATCTGCAAAAAACAAGCTTGGGTGGATAAAGAGAAAATATTTTAGAGGTGAAATGGACCAGAGTGATTTAAAAAAACATGGTTGGTCTCAGTGGAATGGATTAAAACCATCATCAGTTGAATTAAATCAATTATTAGAATTCGACTCCGATATGAATGATGCGGCGCGTGTGGTATCAGAATTCAAAACATCAGTATCAGGCTGTGAATATATAATGAATCAGTTGAAGAGTAGAGAGTATTCACTTAAGACTGTATTTGAATATCAAAAATATTTAAGTGGTAATTGACATGGCCGACGTAATCATATCCAAGAAAAATGAAACCTTCATCAACATAGATTGTGATTTGGGAATACTTCAAGAACTTTCTGATTTCTTTACTTTTTATGTCGAAGGCTACAAACATATGCCTCGTTATCGTGCTGGTGTATGGGATGGTAAAATAAGACTTCTTGATATGAGATTTGGCACATTGCCAGCAGGACTTACCCCTGAACTTGTTGAGTACTCTAGCAAACTGGGGTATTCGGTTTCATTTAACACCAATAACTTTGGTGTTCCAAATGAAAAAACAATGGTAGATATAGAAACCCTAAAAAAGTGGATATTTGACCTAAATATTCATACTACAATCAATGGGTTAGACACACGAATTGACGTTAGAGATTATCAGGTGCAAGCAATTTATAACTGCATCCATAACCAACGACAAGTATCTATTACTCCGACTGGTGGTGGAAAATCAGTAATAGCTTATTGTTTATATAGATGGTATATGGAACATGGCATGAAGCATTTCTTGATTGTTGTACCTACACTTGGTCTCGTAAAACAGATATATTCAGATTTTAAAGAATACAGCAATGGATTCGACTTTGAAGCAAATTCGCAGATTATCACAGGTGAGACAGATAAGAATATAAGTAAAAGTATTATAATATCTACGTGGCAGTCACTTTATAAAATGCCAAGCAAGTGGTTTAATAGTATTGATGTTATATTAATGGATGAGTGCCATCAGTGTAAATCTGATGCTATCAAGGGTATATTCGAGAAAGCAACAAATGTAAAATATAGATTTGGCATGACAGGGTCTTTAGATAAATCTGCTGTCAATAAATTAGTAATTAAGGGCATGATTGGAGAAATATCTAAGGCAAAAACAACACGTGAATTAATAGATGAAGGGCATTTATCTGATATAAAGATAACCTGCGTAATATTACGATACAATAAAGAATCAAAGGCATTAATTAAATCAGCTGATTATCAGACAGAGCTTGAGTTTCTTTGTCAGCACAAAAATAGAAATACTTTCATAAGCAAATTAGCACTTAAACAAACGGGAAATTCTCTTGTACTTTTTAACTATGTAGAAAAACATGGAAAGCCATTATATGAAGAAATCAAAAATCTTGCAACAACGCAGAAGGTGCACTTTGTATCTGGCAAGGTTGAAGCAGATGACAGAGAAGAAATACGATTATTGGTACAAGCTTCCACTGAAAGTAACATCATCGTAGCATCCGTAGGAACTTTCAGCACCGGAGTCAATCTCCCCCGTATTCATAACATCATATTCGCCACTCCAACAAAATCAGTCATACGAGTAATGCAATCTATTGGTAGAGGACTTAGAAAATCCTCGGATAAAGAGTATTTAAAATTGTATGATATTGCCGATAATATTGTTCCTTCTAAACATAAACCAAATATCACTATGCGGCATTTTTTGGAACGATTGAGGATATACAACGAAGAAAAACATCCATATAAAATAATAGAGGCAAACATAGAATGAGTATGACGTTGATGATAGTCAAACTAATAACAGGTGAAACATTACTTACTGAATTGTTTGTTGACAAAGAACATAGTCGATATGCCTTTTTGAACCCTTTAGTTTTGGTCAGAGTGCAAACTCAAGAAGGAGAGACTACTATTGCGATTCAGTACATGCCGGGAATGTTTGATGATGTGATTTTTGTGAGATTTGATTCTGTTATAACATTATGCGAGGCTAGTCATTTTTACCGAAAATTGTACGGTTCTGCTCTTTTTAGAGCTTACATTCAACATGAATCACAACAGATGACTGCAGTCGGGGGCAAGGATACTGATGACAAATTCATCGAGAAGATTAAATTGAAAGAAGTTGAAATCCTTGCTCATTATGGTATGATTGATGAGGAAGAAGCTGATTCACTTACAACAGGATTATTACATTGAATGATACAAACGAAAAAACATTTTACGTATCCAACAAAAAATTGTACGAAGAATATGTGCAATGGTACATAAAGATAAAAGAAGCAGAATCTGCGGGTAAAGAGAGACCGCAGATACCTCCTTTCATTGTTGATGCAATGATGAAAATTGCAAAAAGATTGACTTATAGTTACAAATTCATTAATTATACATTCAAAGAAGACATGATTAGTGACGCACTATATGATTGCATTAGATTCGCATCCAAATTCAAAGAAACTTATTTCTCTAAAACGAAGGGAAGAATCGAACAGGGGAATCCATTCAGTTATATTACTACCATTTGCTTTCGAGCATTCCTCAGAAGAATCGATAAAGAAAAGACACAGAGGTATATCAAAACCAAATTAGTAGCACAATCTCCTGATAGTGACTTCATTGATAATCAATTAGGCGATAATGATAATGAATATACGAATCAATATATTGACTTCCTTAGAGAAATTGGATATTCCGAGGACTCTGTACCAATGAGCATTAAACGGGGCAAAAAATCTAGATTGCTTGGTGTAAAAGGACCATTAGATGAGTTCGAATAACCCTTTTATCATCTTGGGCGATATACACATAGGAGCTAGAAATGCATCGATGATATTGTGTGAATATCAAATTAAGTTCTTTGAAAATGAACTTTTTCCATATATGGAAAAACATAATATCACTCATATATTACAATTGGGCGATATGTTTGATTCGAGGAAATTTTCAAATCATATAATATTACATCAATGGAAAACAAGAGTGTTTGATTTAATGCAAGCTAAGGGGTATTCTTTTATAACATTGATAGGAAATCATGATACCGCTACAAGGAATTCTCTTCTAGTAAATTCGCCGAGTCTGTTTCTTTCCGATTATGACAATGTAAAAATAATTGATACTACAACCGAAGTGATATTAGGCGGCAATACTTTTTTGATTGTACCTTGGATATGCATTGAAAATGAAGAGGAGAGTAAATCTTTAGTTTCATCTACTTCTGCTATATATTGTGCGGGGCATTTTGAATTTAATGGATTTAATATGCAAAAGGGCATATCAGCGCGCGGCGGCACAGATACAAAGGAGTTTAATAAATTTGATTTAGTATTATCTGGTCATTATCACACTAGGAGCAAGAAACATAATATATTATATACTGGAGTTCCTTATGAAATGACCTGGGCGGATTATGGAGACCAAAAAGGATTTCATGTATTTGACCCAATGAAGCATGATGTTAAATTTATCAAAACAAAAAATACATTATTCAATAGATTCGAATATAATGACAAAAACAATGAACCAAAAGTACCAAAGAATTTAAAAGGCACATATGTCAAGATAGTCGTAATTAATAAAACTGACCCATATAAATTTGAAAAATACATTAATAATATAAATATTCAATCTCCAGCAGATTTGAAAATAACTGATATTGATGTCGATTTTTCTGATGTTGATATTGATGATGAATTAGAATTAGAAGATACAAAGACTTTAATTGATAATTTTATTAAACAATTGGATACTGATATGAATAGAGATAAATTAAAGGACATGATGCAGGGACTTTATTTGAGAGCATTGGAGACTGTTGAATGAAGGTAATTTTTAAAAATATTGAATATTCAAATTTTCGTTCTATAGGTAACACCCCAGTCAAAATCAATCTAAATAAAGACAAAACAACCCTCATTAGTGGAACAAACGGTGCTGGGAAATGCGTTTCATCAACTACTATTGTAAGAATAAAAAACAGAAAAACCGGTGAAATTAAAGAAATTACAATAGGAGATTTATATGCGCAAGAGAAACAAGGTACTTTGTTAAATGCTTAAAATTTCTGACAATGTAGAACGTAAGTTCGTAGATTCAGTCGTAGTCACAGATTGGGATATTGACACTGACCGTGGATGGTGCCCAATTTTAGCTGTACATAAAACTATTGAATATGCTGAATACAAAATAACAACAATAGATGGAAGTATTATAGAATGCGCAGACACTCATATTTTATTTGACGAGAATATGCAAGAAATTTTTGCTAAGGATGTTAAACCTGGTTATACATATGTGATGCTGAGGTCTGGACCTTCATTAGTCGATTCAATTTCGGAGAACGGCAAATCTTCCAATATGTTCGATATTGAAGTAGATTCTAGTGACCATAGATATTATACAGGTAATTTTCTATCTCATAATACATCTTTGTTGTCTGCTATTTGCTTTGGTTTATTTGGTAGAGGTTATGGGGCAATCAATAAACCAGCTTTAGTCAATAGCATCAATCAAAAGAAACTTATGGTCGAACTTGAGTTCAGTATCGGCAAAAAAGAATATAAGATTCGTAGAGGAATGAAGCCAAATGTTTTCGAAATTTATGAAAATAATAAATTAATCAATCAAGACCCGAGTATCAAAGATTATCAGAAGGTATTAGAACAGCATATTCTGAAGTTCAATTATCGCGCATTCACTCAAGTAGTGGCTGTTGGTGGCGGTGCAGATTATACACCATTCATGAGATTATCAGCCAAAGATCGGAGAGAATTTATCGAGGATTTATTGGATATTAGAGTATTCTCAATAATGAATTCAATTATAAAAGAGGACACAAAAAATATAAAAGATAGATTGAAAGAGTATGATTTTATGCTCAAATCTATAAAAGATAAAGTTGCACTCCAACATTCATTTGTTACGAAATTGAAAAAAGATAAAAAAGAATCTTCTGATAAAATCATCAAGTCAATCGAACTGTTTAAAACACAAAATATTACATTAAAAGCAAAATTAGAAGAACTGAAATCGAAAGTTGCAATATGTGATACAAAATTACAAGAACATACTAAATTAGATGATGCTCTGAGTGACATGAGACTCGCAAATAAACAGCTTCAAAGTAGATTGAATAAATCAAAAGAACAAAGTAAAAATTATGAAAACATGTCAGTGTGCCCTACTTGTTCTCAAAGTTTACCGGAAAAACACAAAGAAGACGTTATATCTGAATATACAAAAGAAACTAATATTATATTAAACGAGATAATCGAACTTGAACAAAAGGAGAAAGAAGTATTTGCTCTAATGGGCACGTACAATGAATATATCAATCAATATCAATTATATTCTGATGCAATATCTGATATTCAAAATGAGTTATTCGCTAATAACAAAGCGATAAAATATTCAAATGAACAACTCGAATATAATCAGAATGACAATAATAGCATAACAACTGAAGAGGATAAATTAAAAGAAATATCAATTGAATATGTAAAAACTGAATCAAAAAAGAAAAAAACATTAGAAACACGACAATATCAGGAACTTATACAACAAATTTTATCTGACTCTGGTATAAAATCTAAAATAATTAAGCAATATATTCCAACTATAAACAAATTAATTAATAAATATTTAGATGATTTTGAGTTATTTTTGTCAATGAGTTTAGATGATACATTCAATGAAACATTTAAATCCAGATACAGAGATTCATTTACTTATGAAAATTTTTCAGAAGGACAGAAGAGACGAATTGACATATCGATATTATTGACTTGGATTGAAATTGCTAGAGCAAAGAATGCATTACATACTAATGTTGCATTCTTCGATGAATTTGATTCGATGTTGGATAAAGAAGGGTCTGATTTATTTCTATCAGCACTAAAAAACATATCTTGCGATAATGTGTTCATTATTAGTCATAAAACAGATATTTTAATGGATAAAGCAGACAATGTCATTGAATTTAGATTACATAATAACTTCACCGAGGTTGTAAGTGATTGATTTATTTCTGCATTTGACATTTAATTGATGTGTGGTATAATGTATTCCTCAATTAAACAACACGGTGAAGAAAATGAAAACATACGAAGTCGAGGTTCATAAAAATGGCGACAAATATTGGTACCTGAATGGGCAATATCACCGTGAAGACGGTCCGGCGATTGAATATGCTAATGGCACTAAATTCTGGTATATTCACAATGATTGTCATCGGGAAGACGGTCCTGCGATTGAATATGCTGATGGCACTAAATTCTGGTATATTCACAATGATTATCATCGGGAAGACGGCCCTGCTGCTGAACATGCTAATGGAGACAAATTCTGGTATCTGAATGGTGAACTACACCGTAAAAACGGCCCTGCGATTGAATATGCTACCGGCGCAAAACACTGGTACCTGAATGGTGTAGAATACACCGAAGCAGAGTTCAATGCAAAGATGCATCCTGCAAAGGAATTGTCTGTTGCTGACATCGAAAACCTACTTGGTTTTAAAGTGAAGATTGTAAAGGAATAAAATGAAAACATACGAAGTCAAGGTTCACGCTACTGGAGACAAATTCTGGTGCCTGAACGGCAAACTGCATCGTGAAGACGGTCCTGCTGTTGAATATGCTAATGGAAACAAATTCTGGTATCTGAATGGTAAACTTCACCGTGAAGCAGGCCCTGCCATTGAATTCGCCAATGGAGACAAACTCTGGTGTCTGAATGGTAAACACCACCGTGAAGACGGCCCTGCTGCTGAACATGCTAATGGAGACAAATTCTGGTATCTGAATGGTCAACTTCACCGTGAAGACAGTCCTGCTATTGAATATGCTAATGGAAACAAATACTGGTATCTGTACGATAGAGAATACACAGAAGCAAAATTCAATGCAAAAAAAGCAGCATAGGTGGCGTTTTCAACTATCTCGAACAGGATTTAGATAAGTAATTGATTTATTTCGGCATTTGACATTTAATTGATGTGTGGTATAATGTATTCCTCAATTAAACAACACGGTGAAGAAAATGAAAACATACGAAGTCAAGGTGCATGATAATGGCGACAACTTCTGGTATCTGAATGGTAAACACCATCGTGAGGACGGTCCTGCCATTGAAACTGCTAATGGAAACAAATATTGGTATCTGAATGGAAAACTTCACCGTGAAGACGGCCCTGCCATTGAACTTGCCTCCGGAGACAAATTCTGGTACCTGAATGGTGCAAGATATACAGAAGCAGAATTCAAGACAAAGATGTATCCTGTAAAGTAATTGTCTGTTGCTGACATCGAAAAACTACTCGGCTTTAAAGTGAAGATTGTAAAGGAATAAAATGAAAACATACGAAGTCAAGGTGCATGATAATGGAAACAAATATTGGCACCTGAATGGTAAACTTCACCGTGAAGACGGCCCTGCCATTGAGTTTGTCAATGGAGGCAAATTCTGGTACCTGAATGGTCTGCTTCATCGTGAAGACGGCCCTGCAGCTGTATTTGCTAATGGATACAACTACTGGTACCTGAATGGTGTAGAATACACCGAAGCAGAGTTCAATGCAAAGATGCATCCTGCAAAGGAATTGTCTGTTGCTGACATCGAAAACCTACTTGGTTTTAAAGTGAAGATTGTAAAGGAATAAAATGAAAACATACGAAGTCAAGGTGCATGATAATGGCGACATTTATTGGTACCTGAATGGGCAATATCACCGTGAAGACGGTCCGGCGATTGAATTTGCCAATGGAGACATTTATTGGTATCTGAATGGTTTAGAATACACAGAATCACAATTTAATGCAAAGATGCATCCTGTGAAGGAATTATCTATTGCTGATATCGAAAAGCTCCTTGGGTATAACGTGAAAATTGTTAAGGACTAAAATGAAAACATACGAAGTCAATGTCCATGCTAATGGAGACACATTTTGGAATCTGAACGGAAAACTACATCGTAAAAATGGACCGGCGGTTGAATATGCTGATGGAGACAAATTCTGGTATCGGAATGGTGAACTACACCGTGAAGACGGTCCTGCTGCTGAATATGCTAATGGAGACAAATTCTGGTATCTGAATGGTGAACTACACCGTAAAGACGGTCCTGCTGCTGAATATGCTGATGGTTCCAAAATCTGGTACCTGAATGGTCTGCTTCATCGTGAGGACGGCCCTGCGGTTGAATATGCTAATGGAGATAAAGTCTGGTACCTGAACGGTAGCCGGCATCGTGAAGACGGTCCTGCTGCTGAATACGCTGATGGTTACAAAAGTTGGTATCTGAATGGTCAACTTCACCGTGAAGACGGTCCTGCTATTGAACTTGCTAATGGAAACAAATACTGGTATCTGAATGGTGAACTACACCGTGAAGACGGTCCTGCTGCTGAATATGCTAATGGAGACAAATTCTGGTATCTGAATGGTGAACTACACCGTGAAGACGGTCCTGCTGCTGAATACGCTGATGGTTACAAAAGTTGGTATCTGAATGGTCAACTTCACCGTGAAGACGGTCCTGCTATTGAACTTGCTAATGGAAACAAATACTGGTATCTGAATGATGTAAGATACACCGAAGCAGAGTTCAATGCAAAGATGAATTCTGTAAAGGAATTGTCTATAGCTGACATCGAAAAGCTTCTTGGATGCAGAGTGAAGATTGTTAAGTAATTGATTCATTTAGGTGTTTGACATTTAATTGATGTATGGTATAATGTATACCTTGATTGATAACTTGTGAAGAAAGAGAGATTTTATTATGGTTAAAATGAACATGACTCCCCGCTTTGATTCCCGTGTTACTGTTGATGTCTATGCTGGTAGAATCAGCAAACGTCGTGCAAAGCGCACTGTCACCACAATCGCTGCTGGTTCTAAGGCGGTATTCAATAAAGAAATGCGCGCGATTTTCAATGGTCGATAATAGAGTCGGAGAGTTTGTTCGACTTCGCGGCATCGAACATTCAAAATCTATCTTCGAAGAATTATTTGGAATCAAGGGGTACGAGTTTCTTTTGATGTCAGAAATACTCAGAATTCCAGCAGAGATTATATCAGCTTCGACTGCTGGATTCTGTTGCATCAAGGTAATCGGCTTGTACTTTGACCAAATTTCTATACAGCATATCAAGTAACATTTCACAGTGAGCTAAATGTCATGATTATCGATAATACATCACACGTAAAAACCAGTTTGCGCAATTCTGTGGAATTTTCTGTTTCAGAAGATTCTGCAAAAATTTTCAGTTTTCTATCCAACTTCCTATATAAAGACAAAGAACGTTCTGTAATTACAGAACTTTGTTCTAATGCTCTTGATGCTCATAAAATGTTAGACAAAGACTCTACCCCAATTCGAGTACATTTGCCTACTGAATTCCAAAAAGAATTTCGAGTTCGAGATTTTGGTCCCGGGTTGACAGAGGCGCAAGTGCATGAATTCCTGACTAAATATGGTGCTTCGTCAAAGAACGAGTCAAACGATTTCATCGGTGGCTTTGGCATCGGTTCTAAATCTCCTGCGGCGGTCACAGATACTTGGACAATCAATTCATTTAATAATGGGTATGAAACATCATACTTGATTCATGTAAACGAAAGAGGAATTCCAAGTATTAACACTCTTTATAAAATGCCCACTACGGATAGTGGACTAGAAGTTGTGGTACCCACAAAAACCGTGGCTCCTTGGCACACCGCGGCTATTAATGTATTTGAAGTGTATGATGTTATGCCAGAGTTAAAACATGCATCTAATCCAATTAATAAGAAAGAATTTAGTAAAATAGATGGACTCGATTTAATCATGTTCGACAATAATAGCAGTGATATGCGGTATTATCACAGACGAGAAATTGATGTTATCATGAATCGTAGACTCTATAAATTGGACACAAAAAAAATTGGACTTGATGAAACATTCGAGTACCAGTGTTATCTCCCTTTTGATACTTCCGAATTAAGTGTGAGTCTTTCTAGGGAGGATTTGCAATATGATACTAAAACCATTTCAAAGATTAAATCACGATTTGAGGCAATTAATGGTGCTTTGCAATCGTTATGGAAAAATAATGTATCGGTGTGTACTAATGTGGTTGAATATCAGCTCGCTGCATGTGCATTCAAGAAAAAATACAATTTAACACCGAGTGCAGCGTATTCTTTTGCGCAAAAAATGAAAGATGAATTTTTGACAAATGTCGATTTTTTTAATTTAAAATTATTTAAATTTAATGTTCCTATTGCAGATTCGAAAGTCCAATATCACGACGCCGAAAAAGCAGTAACTCTGAAAGCGGGCAGATATGCAAAGGGATTTAATTCAATCTCAATAGCCCCCCCTATTAGTTACAGTAAAGCCCAATATCAATGTCAATATCAATGTATATCGTTTGTATGTGATGATGTAGATAAATTGATATTTGTTCTTCGTGATACTACTGCAGTTTTAAACCGAGTTAAATTAGAACTTTCAAAGCATTCGCGTATGTTTGCTGTAATATTAGATAAAGAATGGTATGATTGTGTTCCAGTAGGGTTTAAAAAAATACTCGCGAGTACGCTGGAGCGACCTAAAATCGAAAGAACAAAAAAGGATAAAGTAATTTCAGAGTTGTTTCAAGCTGCAGGAAATCACTTCAATAAAGTATTAGAAGGAGAGTGTTCTAAAGTTGATGCAGTATATATTACAATGTCGAACGCCAACACAATCAGTTCAATTGTAAATGAAGTTGATGCGAAAGTATTTAAAGAATTTAGATATGATGCTAATTTCGTATTTATCAAGAAAGATACTATTCCACCAAAATGGGCAATATCTTGCACAGAATGGATAAAAAACAAATATAATTCCTTATGTGCAATGAAAGATGAAATCATTCGAGCTAAAAAATGTAAGATGATTGATCAGTTATATTATGGGAGTTTAATTGATAGAATGATTAAAACCCCAAATTTGTTTATTGATATTCCTATTAATAGTGTGGCAAGTCAAATTATGTCAGAAATTCATGCCATAAAGAAAAATAAACTAAATTTGACTGCCCTTGCACAATATGATACATTATATAAATGTGCAAAAATTTTAAATAAAACAATAGATGATGACGTTAACACAGTGCGTGAGTATAAAGATCGTATGTTCTTAGCATATCCTATGTTGGAATTTGTTAGTTATGGAGGTAATTTAAATGATATATCTTCTCGTAAGGTGGTTGATTATATTAAACTTTGTGGAATGTGATTAAAGGAGAAACAAATGCAATATGTAAATGTAGTAACAGATGATTCCATTCTTGTTTTGAACATCGAAAACGGTGAACAGGTCAAATTTTATAGCGATGACAATAGGTATCAGCTCGCATTGGAATTATTGCAAGAGGAAGATTATGAGTCCATTTTTGAAATGGACATTAAATCAGTCGTAACAAACTTCTTTCAAACCGACAAATACGGCGATATCTCAGTTAAAATTGAGGATGGCACCGGGGTTGTTCATTTTGGGCGAGATAATACAACTGTGCCATTGCATCCTGCGATTGCCCAGCGGATTCTAAAGATGAATGAACAAGGATTAGATTCTCTTGCACTTGTCAATTTTATTTCTAATTTATATGACAATCCGAGTAAGACCGCGGTAGATGAACTATATCTTTTTATCGAAGCATGTGAACTGCCTATCACGGATGATGGATGTTTTATTGCTTATAAAATCGTCAGGGAGGATTATAAAGATATTTTTAGCGGTACAATGGATAACAGCATCGGCCAAACACTGAAAATGCCGAGAAATATGGTAGATGATAACCGAAATCGCACTTGTTCTGCTGGTCTTCACTTTTGCTCAAAAGATTATTTATCTTATTATGGCAAGGTAAATAACAGTAGATGCATTCTTGTAAAAATCAATCCAGCTGATGTAGTTTCTATTCCTTCCGATTACAATAATGCGAAGGGCAGGACGTGGCAATACACTGTTGTAGGCGAAGTAGAAGACCCGGACTGGAGAGCAAAACTTTCTGTAGCCGACTACACAAATGATGCTGTTGTTGATTCTACTGGGTGTTCTAAATCTGAAAAAGGATATTATGAGAGCGACTATGAGGACGACTATGAGGCAGATGATGTATACTGCGATGAAGAATAATTTGCAACTTACAAAGAAAGAAATTTAAATGGCTACTACTAAAATTAGGAAAAAGACTCCGATGAAGAATAGGACATGTCTTTGGAGAAAGATTGCAAAGAAGCAGGAAGATGGTAGCAGAACAGGTAGAGCACTACGGAATGCAATTGTGTCGACTGTGTCGAATAAAAAGTTTTTACTACCAATTCATGCTCAATTGTTCAAACGAGCGGGCATAAAAACGCCAGAATTTGACAAACTGTATCAGATGGTAGATAATAAGTCAATCGGTGATGAAAATAATCAAATTATTGAAGGAGAAGCTAATGTTGTTGTCTAAAGAAACAGTTGAAGTATTGAAGAATTTTAATGGAATTAATTCAAATCTTGTAATTAATGTTGGTAATAAAATTGAGACAGTATCGGTAGCAAAAGATATTATTGCATCGTATGTGTCCGAAGATGAATTCGATAAACAAATGTCTATATACAACCTAGGAGAATTCCTTGGAGTATTATCTGCATTTGAGCAACCTGACCTTCTATTAGATACAAAGTCTGTAACATTTAAATCCGGTAAACAGAAAGTGAATTATATCTATGCAGATTCTTCACTCTTGGTTACTCCACCTACAAATCGAGATAAAATCACTAAAGCACTCAGTTCACCTGCGGTTGAATTTTTATTGAGTGGGTCTACTTTGACAAAACTCCAGCGCATGGCTTCTATCCTGAACGTAGAAGACCTTAGTGTATATGGCGATGGGAAGACAATTAAGCTCAGGGTATTCGACAAAGCAATCACTAAAGGCAATGATTTTGAGTTAGATACTGAAGAAAAAACAAAAGAAAAATTTAATATTCTATTTAAGATTTCAAAGATAAAGTTGATTGATGGGTCTTATAAAGTAGAGATTTCTGATAAAATGATTTCTCGATTTACTCATGATAGCATTAATCTCAACTATATCATCGCAGTAGAATCTGATAGCACATTTTCTTGAAAGAATACCGATGTCTTGGGCAAATATCGGGTGAATTGATTGCCCATTTTTTAACATTGTTTAATTATAAGGAGTAGTATATGGCACAAAAGCAAAAAGTTCATTCTCATGGCACAGATGGTAATCGGTATTTCTGGGCAGTAAATGTTCATGGAGAAGAAGGAGGTGTTTATCGCAGCCGTCATGCAAAAGCCAAATCTGTAATAGCAGAATTCGCAAAGAATGGTAAGAAGATTACAGGCATTCGTGCATATGCAGGGTAAGTTTAAGACATTGTTTTAAGTAATGTAGTCCTGAACAAGACTGAAAACTGTTCATTAAATTTATTATGAGGTGAGTATGGAAGACGTGTTGGCTGAGAAATATAGACCTAAAACAATCGATGAGTGCGTTCTACCGGATGCGACTAAAGAGCAGATTCGTGGTCTAATTTCATCTGGGAATCTCCCATCAATGTTATTCGTGGGGAGTGCTGGTTGTGGTAAGACAACATTAGCAAAAGCCATCGCTAATGAAATGGGAGCGGATTTATTATTCATTAATGCGTCCAAGGACGGGAATGTTGATATGATTCGTACGCGTTTAACACAATTCGCATCCACCGTGTCATTTAATGATGCAAGAAAAATAACAGTATTGGATGAGGCAGACGGTCTAACTCAACAGGCTCAACAGGCACTTAGGGGATTTATCGAGGAATTTGGCAAGAATCATAGCATCATATTTACTGCTAACTTCGCATCAAAAATCATTGACCCGATTCATTCTAGATGTAAGGTGGTTGATTTTAAAATATCTGCTGCGGAGAAACCAAAGATTGCATCGAAGTTTCTAAAGCGAGTATTTTCTATACTGAAAGCAGAATCTATTGAGTATGACAAAGAAGCGGTAGCAGGTTTGGTGATGAAAAAGTTTCCAGATTTTCGTTCTGTGTTGAATGAATTGCAAGGATACGCGGCTGGTGGCAAAATCGATTCGGGCATCTTGCTTAATTTATCAGATGAAGCATTCTCTACATTGATTGTAGCATTAAAGCACAAGAAATTTAATGATGTTCGCAAATGGGTGGCTGACCACATTGATTTAGATTCTCAATATCTATTTCGTATGTTTTATGATACTGCCGTGGCGAAGATGGAACAAAAATCAATTCCAGAACTCATTTTACAGTTAGCAGAGTATTCATATAAAGAATCTTTTGTTGCTGATGTAGAGATAAATCGAATGGCATTTTTAATTACTATTATGATGTCGCCCTCAATCGTGTGGAAATAATTTACGTTAAGGTTCAAAATGGCTACATTGTGGGATATAGTTAAACACATTAATGAGAAAATACCACTAGAATTTACTGATACAGAATATTCAGCATGGATGGTAAATCGTGTTTTTTCTAATACGATTGACACTTTATTTTATGCTGAAGCAATGAATAGAGCATCACATCTAGACAGAGACATTCAACACGATTTTTATTATTATGCTTTGCCTAAAGCCAAACGATACGGCAAATATCATAAAGCAGAGGCAATAAATAATTATGTTGAAATGATGATGAATTTGTATCAAGTCAACCGAAGAGTAGCAGAATCGTACGTAAAGTGTATGAGCGAAGCTACATTGAAACAATTAAAAGAAAAAATGGTTGAAGGTGGTAAAAAATGAACGAAGAATTTCCTTATGGAGTAAAGATTAAACTCAAAGATCCGGAATCATTTCTCTTGGTGAAAGAGACTTTAACTAGACTTGGTGTTGCATCAAACAAGAATAAAGTTTTATATCAAAGTGCTCATATCTTACACAAACATGGGGATTATTATATAGTCCATTTTAAAGAAATGTTTGCGATAGATGGCAAATATTCTGATATAAATGAAGAAGATATTCAAAGACGAAATTTGATTATTAAATTAATTAAAGAGTGGGGGCTGATAGAGGTGATTGATGAAGCGAAAGCATCAAATATTGCATCGATGTCTGCTGTAAAGATTTTATCGTTCAAAGATAAAAATGAGTGGCAATTAATTGCCAAATATACAATTGGTAACAAACGAAAGGGAGTATAATGTCTGAAAACAACACAATTAGCTTTACCGTAGATGAAGTAAATAAAATTCTCAATTATCTTGCTGAAGTACCTGCAAAATATTCAATGGATTTAATTAATTTCATCGCAGAAAAATCTCGTGCCCAAGGTGCGGCGACGGCCCCAGTTGAGCAGGAGAATGCAGAATCTATTCAACCTCACCTTGAAGCGAAGGAAGAATAACATGGCACTCATTGGCACATACACAGATGCTACTGGCACATATAACAATGTATGTGCCAAAATAACACGAATTTGGGGCTCTAAAATCGAACACTGGAATGCATGGGTTGCCGTGTTTAAAAATTCCACAGCAGTTGAACCCATCACGACTTTTTCTATTCAAGCAGAATATGTAGAAGGAGAGAATCCTTATATAGCATTATATACAGCATTATCGAAAATGGAATATTTTTCTAATGTGACATCAGACATTTTGCCGAAAAGCGAAGTTAATATAATTGTAGAAAATGTCAAACCAAAAAAGAAAACAAGAAAATAATTTTAAAATTTTTGTTATAGATGCGAAAAGGAATGAAATTGTTTTTCATATATCTTCAAATAATTATGATGGGGCTGTATACATTATTGCTAAAAGTGATAAGTATAGCTACTTTAGAATCAAATGTTTTCTTAATACTCAATCAGCAAGAAAATGGTGTGATGATATGGTTGACGCAGCAAGGATTGTTGACAGTGCCCCATGAATAAATTACAATTGAATAATGGTAAAGACATTAACGTAATTGGAGAAGTTAATGTAGAAGGTAGACAGAATTTTATTTGTCCTGTTACGGCGTTTTACTGGAACGATATTTTAATAACTCACGTCCTAATTAGTACCGATAAGTTCAATATCAATCGTGATTATGTGGAAGTATTAAATAATGAGCAAACTGTACATAGCGGAAAAATACCTGAAGATAATAAGTCCTCGTCTCCTCAGGTTCAAGGAGAAGGGTAATCACGTCTGGAATTGCAGATGCCCTTACTGTGGAGATTCAAAAAAGAAGGCATCACTAGCAAGAGGATATTTTACCCAAAAAATGGGTGCTTTGAATTATTATTGTCATAATTGTTCAATGTCAGTATCTTTTGGTTCTTTCTTGAAATGGTTCGACCCGAATTTATTTCAAGAGTATTCATTAGAAGTCTTTAAAGAAAAGATGCATAAAGAGATTGCATTCATCGAAAAAGAACCCCCAATAACTCATCGATACATTCCTAATATATTTTCAGATTTAAAACTAGTCAGAGAATTATCAAAAGACTCTGTAGCTTATAAATTTTGTGTTGGTAGAAAACTACCAATTGATACATTCGACATTTATTATGTCGAGAGTTTTATCAAATGGACTAGGGGGCACACTGATAAATTCAAAGATTGGTCTACAAAAGACGACCATCCTCGAATTGTTTTACCATTTAAAACTAAAGATGGTATGATTTTTGGTTATACAGCTAGAGCACTCGATGACAAAGAAACCCACAAATATTATAGACTGATACTCGATGACACAGTGAAGGAAAAATTCTTTGGGATGGACAGACTAGATGCTACTACACAAGTGTATGTCCTTGAAGGTGAAATAGATTCTCTTATGATTCCAAATGCTATCGCTGTATCAAATGGCAAATTACATTCTTATTTTAATAAAGATGCAATCTATATTCCAGATTGTGATATTCGTAATAAACACATCATGAAAAATGTATCAGATATGATTGCGTTAGGACTTAAAGTTTGTATGATGCCACCAGATTTACCCGGCAAAGACCTTAATGAATTAGTTAAGCAAGGATGGACAAGTGAAGACTTAATTGATATAATTAATTCTAACACTTATGAAGGTCTAGCTGCACAATTAAACTTTAAATCATGGAAATTATAATGCGCATCATACCCCCCAGTTTTGAAATACTATCCTCTACCCCAAATATGGAACTTTTAATAGAAAATGCGATAAGGTGCGCATACAAATCAGAGGATAGAATTGAAGAAGGCAGTGCAGCAAAAATCATTGAACACATAAAATCACTAAAACATGAGTCGACGCTAGAACACACCGCTATTACAGTAAAATTTATCACTGACCGCGGTGTTACACATGAGCTCGTTAGACATCGTATCTGCTCTTTTACCCAGGAATCTACTAGGTATTGTAATTATAGTAAAGGGAAATTCGGCGGCGAAATAACTGTAATTGAACCGTTCTTCTGGGCAGGGGGAGATGAATATTCAGAGTCGAAATACGACGTATGGAAAAATGCATGTTTATCAGCAGAGGCTATGTACCTCAGCTTATTAGTTCAAGGTGCTAAAGCACAAGAAGCTCGTTCCGTTTTACCTAACTCTTTGAAGACTGAAATTGTAGTAACAGCGAACGTGCGGGAGTGGCGAAAGATTTTTTCACTTCGGACATCGAAAGAGGCGCATCCGCAGATTAGGCAAATCATGTGCCCATTGCTAGGCGTTATGAGGAAGCGGTGGCCTACATTATTTTGCGATGTAGGCGACACATCACACGATAGACCAGCGCATAATTTAGAAGTTAAACATGAAAATAGGAGATAAAAATATGATTTTGAATAATTTAAAATTACTTGTACGATTGAAGAAGTATCTAATGAACTCTAATGAATTTTTAGATAGTATACCGAATGAAATAAGCGCTGCATTCTTCGATAATTCTCATGTCAATAATGTCTTCACTATGGTAGATGAATTAATCAAAGCGCATTTTGGCGCTGATGCAGAAGAAGTTTTTTGGTTTTTATATGAGTGGGATGGCAAAGAACAAACGACTGTATTCGATTTCAATAATAAAGAACACGTGGTAAATTCAATCGATGAATACATTGAATTTTTAAAAATTTCTTATAAGGATAGATAATGGCGAGGAAATTGCTCAACCCAACCGGCGCATCTATATTATACTTCGGCAGCCATGAAGATGTGGCTGATATGCATGATTATAGAAAGCGACCGAGTATTGTTTCAGCTAGACAAATTGATGAATCATTTAGAGTCGATACAAATGATTATAACTATATACAAGGCAGACCCGGGGATTATTTGATAAAAGCACTCGACGGTGAATTGAGTGTGTGTGATAAAGATATTTTCGAATTACTTTATGACCCAGTTGAATTAGAATGAGCATACCGATGCCGATTGATATGTTAAATTATCGTCTTGATTAAAAAGGAAATAAAATGGAAATTAAATATGATGAAATGGTTCTAGCATTAGTTAAACCAGGAGATGATATTATCGCATCTTTGACGCCAGAAAAAGCACATGTGTTGCATATGGCAGTTGGCATTTCTGGAGAATCAGGAGAACTACTCGACGCAATCAAAAAGCATGTAATTTACAATAAAGAATTGGACAGGGAAAACGTGATTGAGGAACTTGGGGACATTGAATTTTACATGGAAGGGTTACGACAAGGATTAAATATCCGGCGGGAAGAAGTACTCTCCCATAACATAGCAAAATTGGGGGCTCGATATGCTGATATGAGATATACAGATGCCGCGGCGCAGCAGCGCGCGGATAAACAGTGATATTTACGCCGGCATCCTGCGCGGATGCCGATAAATAATCTCCCAACCATAATAATTAAAAGGAATCTACAATGGATGTCTCTCAAACAATTCTCTCTGAAATTACAATTTTTAACAAATATGCAAGATATATCCCTGAGCTAGCTAGACGAGAAACGTGGCAAGAGCTGTGCGAGCGCAACATGTCAATGCACATTAGTAAATATCCTATTCTTAAAAAAGAAATTAAACAAGTTTATTCTGACTTTGTTCTACCGAAAAAAGTATTGCCTTCTATGCGGTCTCTTCAATTCGGTGGCAATTCAATCGAATTGTCTAATAATCGTATGTATAATTGTGCATATTTGCCAATAGAACATACCGATGCATTCTCGGAAACAATGTTTCTATTACTGGGCGGCACAGGGGTAGGTTTCGGTATTCAGAAGCACCAAATCGCCAAATTACCAATCGTGATTGGGCCAAAAGATAAGACTCGAAGATTCTTAATCGGTGATTCCATTGAAGGCTGGGCGGATGCAATTAAGATTTTGGTTGAAGCTTATTTTTATAATAAGTCAGACCCTGTGTTTGATTATAGAGATATTCGTCATAAAGGAGCGCGTCTAGTTACATCTGGAGGTAAAGCACCCGGCCCTGCTCCCTTGCGTATTTGTATAGAACAAATACGATCGATATTGACTAATGCGACTGGCAGAAAGTTGCAACCAATTGAAGCACATGATATACAATGCCATATTGCTGATGCAGTTTTATCTGGTGGTATTCGTAGGGCTGCTATGATTTCATTGTTTTCACATGACGATATGGACATGTTATCTAGTAAATCCGGGGCTTGGTGGGAATTGAATCCATCCCGAGGTCGTGCTAATAATTCAGTTGTGCTAGATAGAAAAAATTTGACAGAAGAAGAATTTTTTGATATATGGGAACGTGTAGAAGAATCTGGAGCGGGGGAGCCAGGTATTTTCTGGACTAATGATATAGACTGGGGAACAAATCCTTGCTGTGTTTCAGGTGATACCAAAGTTCAAGTATCATTTAATGGTTGCCCAGTGCAAACAATGAAGTCGTCTGATGTTGTAGAATTAATTAAAGATGGTAATAAAGTTGATATACTTTCATGGAATGGCGATACTGCCATTATGCAACATGTAATTGATGGGAGATTGACTAGAAAGAATGCAGAATTGGTTAAAGTTACTGATACAATTTCTAACAATCATATAATCTGTACTCCAGACCATCGAATATTTACAGAGAATAGGGGATATGTTAGAGCAGACGAATTGTTGTCAACTGATATTTTAAAAGAATACATGCCCCCCGATTCGATAGAGCGTGTAAGATGCAAGAATAATATGATAGTAGTAGAAAAACTCAACTATGTAGAAGATGTATATGATTTTGAAGTAGAAGGGACTCATTGCTTTTATGCGAATGACATTTTAGTTCATAACTGTGAAATTGCGCTGAACCCCTATCAATTCTGTAATGTTACAGAAATTAATGCATCTGATATTATAGACCAGGCAGATTTAAATTCGCGTGCAAAAGCGGCGGCATTTCTAGGAACATTGCAAGCAGGTTATACTGATTTTCATTATCTTAGGGCTGAATGGGAAGAAACAACCAAACGTGAAGCATTGATTGGTGTTGGTATGACTGGTATTGCATCCGGCGCAGTATTAAACCTAGACCTGCGCGCAGCCGCGGCGGCAGTTAAAGAAGAAAATATTCGAGTAGCTGATTTGATTGGTGTCAATCATGCCGCTCGCAATACTACTATAAAACCGAGTGGCACTACGAGCTGCGTGCTGGGGTCTTCATCCGGCATACATGCATGGCATAATGAGTTCTACGTCCGCAGGATGCGGGTAGGTAAGAATGAACCATTGTATTCATACATGAAAGATAATTTTCCTGATTTAGTAGAAGACTGCTATCATAAACCACACATTGAAGCTGTGATGTCGTTCCCTCAAAAAGCTCCAACTGGTTCAATTGTCCGAAGCGAATCATTTATGAACTTGCTAGAACGAGTCAAACGATTCAATATCGAATGGGTGCATGAGGGACATGTTGATGGAAAAAATTATCACAATGTATCTTGCACAATCTCATTGAAAGCAAAGGAATGGGGCAAATGTGGTAGATGGATGTGGAAAAATCGAGATTTCTACACTGGAATTTCTGTTCTTCCGTACGATGGTGGGACTTATATCCAGGCGCCATTTGAAGATATTACTGAAGAAAAATATAATGAAATGATAAAAATTCTTCAACACAATATTGACTTAAGTAATGTTATTGAACATGATGATAATACTACACTAAAAGAACAGGTTGCCTGCGCGGGTGGGCAGTGTGAATTGCACTAAATTAGATTGGCCTGATTTAAAATTCGGGCCAATCAATTTGTGGTCTATGCCACCAGCAGCGTGGTTTTACATGACGCCGGCCGAAAAACACAGAGAAGTTTATGAGGCCTCCGCGAAACCCCCCTTGCTTTGGGGAGGGGTGAATGTCAAGAGCTGACCCGTGAGTATCGAGGTTTGAATTCAACTGCAGAGTTCAAGTTCAAGGCGTAATTTTCTCCAATTCCGATTGTAGGTTTGGTGTTTTTGCAAACCACGACCTTTGTATCCTAGACCTAATGTTACCATTGTAACATTTTGGGTCAAATAGAGCACCTGTAACATGTAGAAAATACTCTTCCGAGTAAGTCAATGCTGCTTTTGTACTAACAAATAATAGTATTTCTCGTTTGAAATTTAATTTGCCTTCTTTTTCGACTGTCTCGATTAATTTTGGCGATGAACTCCAATACTCCGCCCAATCAGATTCTTTTCGTATCTTTTTCTTTTTGCCATTTATGGTTTTAGTCGCCGCGCGGGTGAGTAATTTTCTTCCGATATACCACATACCGTCAATCTCATTTGTTATCTTGTAGATAAATCCTATTGAATTTGCCGGTATATCTTCTGTTTTCAGTTCTTTTTTATTAAAAAACCACATAATTTATTTATTTCCTGTACCATTTGATTGTTATTTATCTATGGCAATGACGATTATTTAGAAGGGATGCACAATAATTGAAGAATGGGTTCACTAAGTCATTGATATTTAATGATATTTGACAATTAATTAAAATTCTATATAATAGATTATGTTGATTAACTTGAAGAGGTAAATGTCATGAATAAAGCACAGACAATTCTCAATCAAATCAAATCTGGTACAGATGGGTATAATAAGGGAATCGTGCTCATGATGTGTTGGGGTTTTAACAAACCAACAAGTACTTTGAATGGCCTGAAGTTCAATGTCAAAGGCAAAAAATTAATCGGCAAAGTTGAAGTAAATTACAATGAGGGGTCAGATTTATACGATTTGGTATTTTCAAATCGAGTTGGTAGAATGATGAACACTGTTACTGATGTTTATGCCGAAGATTTAACTCGAATTATCGATTCAGTCGTAGAAAGTGGTAAATGAAAGTAATAGCTGACTATGTTGCCGTGTTGGGAGCAGTTTCTGGTTCTACTGTTATTTCTCTCAACATTGGAATAAACGAGGTAGGGTTTGTATTGTTTTTGCTTTCTAGCATAGCTACTATTTATTTGTTGCATATCTCGGATGCATCTAAATCTGTGCATTTTATTACATTTTATTTTTTAATTGCCAATATAATTGGTATAATCAGAGCATGAGGAGAAACTAATGGGAACACGTTCTATCACAAAAATTCAAGATCAGTCCGGCATCGTTTACGTATGTATGTATCGACAATACGATGGCTATCTTAGTGGGCACGGCAAAGAATTATATGATTTTTTAAGCGGTATTATATTAGTAAATGGATTCAATTCTGAAACTAAGGCTATGGCAGCAAATGGCATAGGATGTTTATCCGCGCAGATGATTGCCCACTTTAAAACTGAAATTGGGCAATTCTATATTGAACCGTCAACGACATCTCAAATAGAAGAATACAATTATACCGTAATTGTAGATAAACTGACTGGTGATATTAGAATTGAAGTTAGCGATTATCTTAATAAAGTGTTCTTTGCCGGCACTTTACCGCAATTTTTAGTATACATCCTAGAAAGCGGTGATTGATATGTTCCCAATTAGATTGAACTCAAAAAAGGGGCTTGAACAGTTCAATATACTCTCCGAGCAATTGCAATTTTACAAAAAAATTAACAGAGAAACTGAATTTCGGATTCGTTGCCAGCAAGACTGGAAGTATCAAGTGGATTATTTGGGATTCTTTTTGGAAGATGATAAGATGGCTAAAGAGTTTCCTATGAATGATGACGATATTGATAATTTTGCATTATTTAATGAACAATCTGATGTTTGTACATGTCTCCGATATTTTGGTGGTGGAGTAATGTAATGATTGCTTTCAGTACACTGAAAGGAATATTGTATGGATGATACCCGAATAATAGAAGATGTATATGCAGAAAAACGAAAGAAAGCAATCGAATATCTGGGCGAAAATTGGCTGTTGCATCCTAAGTACAAAGTCAATAAAAAGCATTCTGTATATACAGAAGAAACAAAAGAATTAACTGTAAAACAAACTAAATCGTATTCAACTGAAAGTTTAAAGGAGATAATTATGGAAAACAATACCGCTTTACTTAAAACCAATTTACAGGAAGGTGTAGTAGAAGTAAAATTCACTAAACGCAATGGTGATATTCGTGTGATGAAGTGTACTTTGAATTTTGCACTAATTCCAACAGAACACCAACCATCGACTTCCGGTACAAGCAAAGATGATTCAAAGAATACTTCACTTCCTGTATTTGATATTGATAATCAGGAATGGAGGTCATTCATTTTTGATAAGGTAATAGAATGGAAGAAATGTTGATTAAGACATTGTTTATCATTATTTGACATTTAATTACTATATGTTATAATTATTATGAATTATCATAAAGGTGAATGAGATGATTAAAGACGAAAAGTGTTATACAAAGAAATGTGATGTAATGTCTGCTTCATACAAATTCTGGTTGAATGCCGCGATGATTCAGGAAAAGGCTGGCAATCAAAAAACAGCTGAAATATTTTTCAATTTGGCAGAGATGTATAGTCACGATTACGATTTATGCACCTGAATTGCGAATAAATTGTATAATTTTTGACACCCGTGGTTTAATGTATTGAAATGATTATCTATCACTAAAAAGGACATAAAATGACAAAAGACGTTATCATCCCAACATCGCCTGCGGACCAAGAAACTATCCTCGATGCAATGAAAGAAGCAGATGATTCTTTGCAACGTATTGAATCTGAAAAAGAGCAAGTGAAAGCAATCGTGGATACTCTTTCAGAAAAGTTCGAAGGATTAAACAAGAAATATATCCGCAAATTGATTATGACTTATCACAAGCAAAATTTTGATAAGATGACGGCAGAATCAGAAGATTTTGTAGAACTGTACGAAGCAATTGTAAAATGATTAGGTTGAAATTCTAATAATTATTTTACAGAATAAGGAATTATAAGATGGCTAGAACTGCTTCAGCTAAAGGTAGAGAAATTCTTAAATCTAAGGAAAAGTATCCTGAATTTAATATAATGGATTACGATATTTCGCTTCGTTCAAATCTGTTTTATTATACGTCAGAGGTGGATGATAATAAAAAGAAAAAACAATGGACTCTTGACTATTGGAAAAGTCTAAAAAAAGACATTTCGTCAGTATCGAAGATACCAGATTCTTATTTCTCTACCTCGGGGGCAGTGGCTCACATGATATATGTGAGAGAATTGCCGCTGGAAGCAAAAGACGTATCTTATCTCGATAAAAAATATATTGAATTTTCTTCAAAGCCTGCCGGGAAAGAGGAACAATTAGAGGAAATTATTTCAGAAAAAAATAGGCGGAAACAAGTGCAAGAAGCTGCGGTATTTAGTAAACATATAACAGAATTTGATATTGCTATTGATTCATATCTGGATGGCAAAACATTCGATGCTAAGAGTTATCTCATCCGCAATAATATTAAACCAGGTACTAGCAAACATATAGCAGACCATATCAAACCAATATTAAAAGAAATCAAAGAAGCAATAAATGGAAAAGATGCACAGTTGATAGAAGCATATTCATTTTTAACAAAACGCAAATTAATTAAATATTATGAATATATCCAGTCGTTGTCAACTGCATGTGATGTTGCAACCGCGATAGTAAAAGCATCAAAAAAACCAAAAACTACTAAAATTAAACCTCCCGGCGAATTAGTAAAAAAGGCAAAATGGTTAATATCTGATGCGACATCTAAACTAAAATCAGAGCACCCAAGTAAGATAGTCAATAGCACCGAAGTTTGGTTATATAATGCAAAAAATCGGCGTTTATTTAAATATGTTTCGCTCAATGGGATGAAATTAACGGTTAAAGGCACCACGATTTTAAATGTCAATACAGAAAAATCTGGTGGCAAGATTATTAGAAAGCCTGAAGTAACATTAAATGGTATACAATCTTTGAGTAGTCGACCATTGAATAAACTTTATAATGACATCAGAGGAACAGAATCTAAGGCAGTAGGCAGGTTGAATGAAGACACAATAATTGTCAAATGTATATGATGCCGCGGTTTCTTTACTGAAAACGGCACACCAAGGAAAACAATAAAAATCAAAGGCAAGAAATAACTACAAGGAGAATTGACATGGCAGCTACAGAAAAGCAAATATTAGCATTAATGAGAGCTAGAGAAGCTAGACGGCTAAATTCATTAAATAAAAAAGATACAACAAAGAAAAGTGAAAATAAGACTGATGTAACTACTGCTGCGGGCTTGTCAATCGATTCAGAAGTATGGGTGAAAGGACTTATCGCAGCGCTGCATACTAGAGATGTGAAGCATGAAGGAGATGTTGCAGCTTGTACTAAACTTGCTGATGCGGTCTTGACTGCATTCAAAGAAAGATTCAAATGAGCATTGTCCTGTGTGACTTTAGTCAAATGGTTATATCTTCTGTTGCTGCTAATGCTAAAGAATTTAAGGAAGGTGATGAAAAGAATCTAATTAAACATATTGCATTGAATCAATTGTTAGCATTAAAAAGACGCTTCAATGGTAAAGTAATTCTTTGTTGTGATGGTAGAAACTATTGGAGAAAGACAGAATTTCAGTGGTATAAAGGTCATAGAAAACATAATAGGGCTGCTACTGGGTTAGATTGGGAAATAGTATTTGAAACATTAAATGAACTCATTGAGGAACTTAAAGAAAATTTTCAATATATTGTGCTTAAAATTGATACCGCAGAAGCAGATGATATAATCGCATGTCTCGTCAAATATTTCGACGAAAACGAATTAGTAAATACTGGATTAATCGATGAGCCAGATGCTATTATAATTTCTTCTACTGACCACGATTTTCAACAATTGCAGGCATATAGAAATGTGTCGCAGTGGAATAATGTAATGAAAAAACATTTGGTATGTAAGAATCCAAAACAATTCCTCATAGAACATATATGTATTGGCGATGCAGGGGATAATATACCGTCAATTGTAAATGGAGACAATTGGGCTAGAGATAGAGCAGATAATGTAGCTACCAGAGCAAAACCATTTAAAACAGCGAGATTCAAAGAATTTTATGACAAAGGATATGATGCATGCTTGAATGAAGAGGAACAGCGCAATTTTCGCAGGAATGAAAAGTTGATAGATTTTGATTTTATTCCAAACCAGATATATAATAATATTATATCTGAATATATGAATTATAAAATCCTCGGCAACAAAGCCAAGGTATTCAATTATCTTAATGCACACAGAATGAAATTGTTGCTGAATTCAGCATCTGATTTTTAACAAAGGAGAAACAAATGACTGTAATCAACGGCAGAATAGTAAAACCAATTCATTGTTATGAACAATTGGATACAATTGAAAAAGAGAAAGACGAACCACTGAAATTGAAACTCATCAAAGAATATGGAAGCCGACCCCCTTTGAATTTTATTCTCTCATTAAATTTCAACAATAGCGTTAAATTAGATTTGCCGGAAGGTATGCCACCAATAGATGCAAAAAAGCTGGATATGCTAACTCATCCAGATTTTATGGGCCAACTTGGCTCAACAATTGCAAGATTGAAACACTGTACAGTAGACAGCGATTTAAAGAAGTTCAAAAAGGAACAGATTTTCTATGAGGTTCTTATTAATTGCCCATTGAAGGATGCTGAGATTCTTTGCTCTGCAAAAGATAAAGCGCTGACAGAATTGTATCCATCTGTAACGGCTGAATTAGTTTCAAAGGTGTTTCCTAACTATGTGAAAGCTTGATAACCTCCTCCACCTAAAGGAGATGTTCCGGCGGCGTGCACTAAATAAAATACATGTAGAGAGACTAACTTAATGCCAACATATACCTATTTCTGCAATAAATGTGGTCACGAATTCGATTCATTTTCTAAAATATCAGATAGAAAAAAACCAGAGAGCGAAGCTTGCCCATCGTGTAATGATGTAAATTGTATCTATCAAAGATTAACTGCCCCAAGTATAACACTCTCAATTGGAATATCTAAGGCTACAAAGAATAGTTTAAATGGGTCTAAATTTCAAGAAAAACTAAATCAAATTCATAGAGACACCCCTGGCTCTCAACTCAATACATCCTCGACGATAGTGGATGTCAAAGGATGATTTTCGCTCACTCTCCATTACTTAAAGCTAATTTGGAGAGAATCGATTCTCCAACCGGCAGATTATATGTTACACCAGAAGGAAACAAATACGAATCTGTTACTACTTGGTTGTCTAGAATATCGGATAAATCTTGGATAGAAGAGTGGAAAAAGAATGTAGGCGAAGATGTAGCTAAAAAAACTTTAGAAAGAGCCTCAAAAAGAGGTACTAGACTACATGAGAACATAGAACATTATCTAAAAAATGAAAAAGTAGAAAAGCTTTCTATGCTGGATGGGATATTGTTCAAACCACTGGCTATTATAGCAGATTCACATATTACTGATATTCACGCACTGGAATACCCACTTTATTCAGATGTAATGAAACTTGCAGGAACAGTAGATTGTGTCGCTAATTATGATGGGGTAATAGCTCTCATAGATTTTAAAACATCAAAAAATAGAAAATCAAAAGAAGACATAAGTAGCTATTTTTTACAGACTTCCATTTATAGCATAATGATTCAGGAAATGTATGGTTTAAAAATCGATAAAATGGTTATTTTAATGGCGGTCGATAATGAAAATAAAGTATTAGTATTTGAGGAAAGTAGAAAAAATTGGTTGAATGTTTTGGTAAATAAACTAAAGGAATTTCCTACAAAAAATGAAAAAAGATAAAGAAGATGACAACCGTTATGAACCACAAATCGCCAATATTTATTTACTCTTCGAGAACATTGATAATGATTCTGCCAGTAGAGTGTGCGAATGGATATTACATAATAATTACGTAAATAATCCCCAACCGGATTTTCTTAATTTAATTATCAATAGCCCGGGCGGGTCATTATTGGATGCATATGCGATTATTGACATTATGGAAAGTTCAAGAATTCCCGTTAGGACGATAGGACTTGGGTGTGTACAGAGCGCTGGATTAATGGTTTTTTTAGCGGGAGAAAAAGGACACAGAATTCTAACCCCAAATACTTCTATCATGAGTCACCAGTATTCGTGGTGCGCAGAAGGAAAGCATAATGAACTTATTGCAATCAACAAAGAATACGAACTGACGTATTCTAGAATGTTGAATCACTACAAAAAATATACAAAGTTATCGATAACTAATATCAAAAAATACCTCTTGCCATCGGAAGACATGTATCTATCGGCAGAGGAAGCACTGAATTATAAAATATGCGATAAAATTTCATTATTGAACACTTGAACAACATGGAGAAGAAAATGAAAGAACTTGAAGTTGAAAATGCCGGAGACACATACTGGTTTCTGAACGGCCAACTTCACCGTGAAGACGGTCCTGCGATTGAATCTGTTCTCGGAACCAAATATTGGTATCTGGATGATGTAGAATACACCGAAGCAGAATTCAATGCAAAGATGAAGACTGAAAAGTAATTGTCTGTTGCTGACATCGAAAAGTTACTTGGGTTTAAAGTGAAGATTGTTAAGTAATTGATTTATTTCGGCATTTGACATTTAATTGAGTCGTGGTATAATGTATACATCAATTAAACAACACGGAGAAACAAAATGAAAACATACGAAGTCGAGGTTCATGCTAATGGAAACAAATTCTGGTATCTGAACGGCAAGCGGAACCGCGAAGACGGCTCAACGATTGAATATGCTAATGGAGACAAAGTCTGGTTCAAAGCTGGTAAACTTCACCGTGAAGACGGTCCTGCTGTGGAATATGCTAATGGAGACAACTACTGGTATCTGAATGGGGTAGAATACACCGAAGCAGAATTCAATGCAAAGATGCATCCTGCGAAGGAATTATCTGTTGCTGACATCGAAAAACTACTCGGTTTTAAAGTGAAGGTTGTTAAGTGATTGATTCATTTGGTCATTTGACATTTAATTGAGTCGTGATATACATCAATTAAACAACATGGTGAAGAAAATGAAAACATACGAAGTCAAGGTTCATGAAAATGGCGACATTTATTGGTACCTGAACGGTAAACATCACCGCGAAGACGGGCCGGCGATTGAATTTGCTAATGGAGACAAATACTGGTGTATGAACGGTAAAAATCACCGCGAAGACGGCCCGGCGATTGAATTTGCTAATGGAGACAAATTCTGGTTTCTGAACGGTAAGCGCCATCGTGAAGACGGCCCTGCTGTGGAATATGTTAATGGAGACAACTATTGGTTGTTGAATGGTGTAGAATACACCGAAGCAGAGTTCAATGCAAAGATGAATACTGTAAAGGAATTGTCTGTTGCTGACATCGAAAAGTTACTTGGATGTAAAGTAAAGATTGTTAAGTGATTGATGTATCATACATCTAGATGATGGAAAAGGGCTTAAAATGAGTATTCTTGATATTTTGAATGAACTGACATCTACTCCTTCAACGAATGATAAAGTTAAAATTTTAGAACGAGAGAAAGATAATAAGGTACTGAAGCGAGTATTTCAAGCAGCGTATGATAAAACACTCACATACGGCATTAAAAAAATTCCTGAATACACCGAGTATGTCACCAAAATCAGTTTAGATAAAGCAATCGATGAATTGACGGTTTTCTCTACTAGAAAATATACTGGCAATCAAGCAATTCAATATCTTTCAAATATACTTTCCAGGCTGTCTCCTGCCTCTGCAATTGTATTGGAGCGAGTAATTCAACGGGACCTTCGATGTGGAACAAGTGATACACTAGCCGCGCGAGTGTGGCCTGGCATCGTGCCTGTATTCGATGTGATGTTAGCGCACAAAGATATTTCTGGAATCAAATACCCTTGTATTGGGCAAATTAAATTCGATGGTGCAAGATGTCATTTAATTTGGGATGGCACAAAAGCATCAGCTTGGTCCAGAAATGGCAAGGAAATTCAGACACTAGGAGTATTTGATTCCCAGATGCAAAGTGCATTTGGTGCTGAGTGCGTTACGATTGATGGTGAATTGCTCATCGTGCGAGATGGCAAGATTATTGATAGAAAGACCGGGAATGGTATAATCAGCAAAGCCAATAAGGGAACAATTACTAAAGAAGAGGCAGATAGTATCCGTATGGTGGCATGGGACATTGTTGATGTTACTAGCAAAATTCCTTATGATGTGAGATTGCAAACTCTCACCGAGGCAATGTCGAAAGCGCTAAATCACAATATGATTATACTTGCTGAGACCCGCAGCATAAATTCTCCTGAAGAAGCGCAAAAAATGTTTGAGGAATGTATTTCACACGGGCACGAGGGCGCCATGATGAAGAACATCAAACAGACATGGGAACCAAAACGAGTAAAGGGGATTGGTAAAATGAAGGCGGTAGAGAGTATTGAAGTGCGAATTACTGAGATAATCGAAGGCACGGGTAAATATGCCGGGATGCTCGGCGCATTTGAATATTCTACTGATGACGGACTCATCAAAGGCAATGTAGGTTCTGGATTTTCAGATGACCAGCGGAGGATGTTTTTTGATAAGAAATATATTGGTGAAATTATGGAGATTCTTTATAATCAACTAATCACTGATAAGAATACTAAACAATATAGTCTGTTTTTGCCTAGGTTTGTTGATATTAGATTTGATAAAGATATCACGTCTAAATTTGAAGAAATTAAATAATTGGATAAAACAAAATGAAAACATACGAAGTCAAGGTTCATGGTAATGGCACCACCCACTGGTACCTGAATGGTGAACACCATCGTGAAGACGGCCCTGCTGTTGAACTTGCTAATGGAAACAAATACTGGTATCTGAACGATACACGCCATCGTGAAGACGGTCCTGCTGCTGAATATGCTGATGGTTCCAAATTCTGGTATCTGAATGGTAAATGCCATCGTGAAGCCGGCCCTGCCATAGAACTTTCCAATGGAGATAAATTCTGGTATCTGAATGGTTTAGAATACACCGAAGCAGAATTCAATGCAAAGATGCATCCTGTGAAGGAATTGTCTGTTGCTGACATCGAAAACCTACTTGGGTATAAAGTGAAGATTGTAAAGGAATAAAATGAAAACATACGAAGTTAAAGTGCAAGACAATGGTGACAAATTCTGGTACATGAATGGTAAACAACATCGTGAGGACGGTCCGGCTGTTGAACTTGCTAATGGAAACAAATATTGGTATCTGAACGATAAGCGCCACCGTGAAGACGGTCCTGCGATTGAAAGTGCCAATGGAAACAAATTCTGGTGCCTGAACGGTAAACGCCATCGTGAGGACGGCCCTGCTGTTGAACTTGCTAATGGAAACAAATACTGGTATCTGAACGATACACGCCATCGTGAAGACGGTCCTGCTGCTGAATATGCTGATGGTTCCAAATTCTGGTATCTGAATGGTAAATGCCATCGTGAAGCCGGCCCTGCCATAGAACTTTCCAATGGAGATAAATTCTGGTATCTGAATGGTTTAGAATACACCGAAGCAGAATTCAATGCAAAGATGCATCCTGTGAAGGAATTGTCTGTTGCTGACATCGAAAACCTACTTGGGTATAACGTGAAAATTGTTAAGGACTAAAATGAAAACATACGAAGTCAAGGTTCATGGTAATGGCACCAAATTCTGGTATCTGAATGGTAAACTTCACAGTGAAGCCGGCCCGGCGATTGAATATGCTACTGGAGATAAACATTGGTGTCTGAATGGGGTAGAATGCACCGAAGCAGAATTCAATGTAAAGATGCATCCTGTGAAGGAATTGTCTGTTGCTGACATCGAAAACCTACTCGGTTTTAAAGTGAAAATTGTAAAGGAATAGATGAAACCATACGAAATCAAGATTAATGATGATGGCGGCATTTATTGGTATCTGAATTGTGAATTGCATCGTGAAGACGGCCCTGCAATTGAACTTGCCAATGGAAACAAAATCTGGTTCAAAGATGGTAAACTGCATCGTGAAGACGGCCCTGCAGTAGAACTTGCTAATGGAAACAAACATTGGTTTTTGAATGGTAAACTGCATCGTGAAGACGGCCCTGCTGCTGAATACGCCAATGGAGATAAATTCTGGTATCTGAACGGTAAATGCCATCGTGAAGACGGCCCGGCGATTGAATATGTCGACGGAAACAAATACTGGTATCTAGATGATATAAGATACACCGAAGCAGAATTTAATGCAATGCTCAATCCAGAAAAAGAATTGTCTGTTGCTGACATCGAAAAGCTACTTGGGTATAAAGTGAAGATTGTAAAGGAATAAAATGAAAACATACGAAGTTAAGGTTCATGATAATGGCGACATTTATTGGTACCTGAACGGTAAATTGCACCGTGAAGACGGCCCTGCTGCTGAATATGTCGACGGAAACAAATACTGGTACCTGAACGGTAAACGCCATCGAGAAGACGGCCCGGCGATTGAATTTGCTAATGGAGATAAACACTGGTATCTGAACGATAAACTGCGGCATGAAGACGGCCCGGCGATTGAATTTGCTAATGGAGACAATTTCTGGTATCTGAATGGTGTAATATGTACCGAAGCAGAATTCAATGCAAAGATGCATCCTGTAAAGGAATTGTCTGTTGCTGACATCGAAAACCTACTTGGTTTTAAAGTGAAGATTGTAAAGGAATAAAATGAAATTTCTAGCTGGGGGTAGAAATTTTGTGCGCTGATAATAAAGATAAATTGCCCCATATTCTCATTGCTTGCCACGGTTTACCTGGGTCTGGTAAAGACACATTTGCAAATCATCTTATCCGAGATGGTGGTAATTGGTCAAAAGTATCATTTGCCGCCCCAATTAAACGAGGACTCTCGGCGATGTTCAATATCCCGATGGAAGACATTGAGAACCCAAATATCAAAAATTCCGCCCATTATAAATTTGAGCGAAGTATCAGATACATGGCGCAAACTCTAGGTACTGAATGGGGCAGAGTATTAATTAAAGATTCCGTATGGGTCGATTTGGCCCAAGAAGGAATAGAGCATGCATGGAATAAAGGACAATCTGTTGTCAATACTGATTTACGTTTTGAGAATGAGGCTAAAAGAGTAAAAGATTTGGGGGGATTTATTGTCCATATTATTCGCGACGATAATAAATTCGATTCTGATAATAAAATAAACGGAGCAGTCAATCACGCGTCCAATATCACGTTAGATGAAAAGTACATCGATTTTGTAATTTTCAATAATGGTACAATAGATGAGTTTCAAAGCGACATAACAAAAGTAATAAAAGAGATTACAAAAGGAGCAATAAATGAGTGACACTTTTCTAATTGCAGACCAACACTTTGGCCATTGTAACATCCTCTCATTTTTAAACGAGGATGGTTCAAATTTGAGGACATTTGACTCGTGTGAAGAGATGGACGAGACTATGGTTAATAATCATAATTCAGTTGTTGGGCCAAATGATACAGTTTATTTCTTGGGAGATGTGTGTTTTGGTGCTACTCACTTTCATAATGTCATGCCAAGATTGAATGGCGCAAAAGTCCTCATTAAAGGAAATCACGATAGTTTGAAGATGTCAGCTTATAATCAGTACTTTAAAGATGTTAGGTCTTGTCACATGCTAGACAGGATTCATTTGAGCCACATTCCAATCCACCCAGGAAGTCTAAGCAGGTGGAGGAGTAACGTGCATGGGCATTTACATTCTGGAACTGTGAAGAAGCAATTATTTTCTTTAGAACATGGTTCACCGGTCTGGACTGAAATCGACGACCCTAAGTACTTCAACGTATCTGTAGAAAGGAATAATTATACGCCTGTTGCATTTGAAGTAATCAATAAGCATTTCAAAGATAATGGGCTGTGAGTAATTGAGTTATTATTCTTCCTCCAAAGATTCACAAATCAAAATAATTTGATTGTTGGCTTGACATGGTTTAAAATAATAACAGGGAGATAATTATGAAATTTTACACTTATTGCCAAACTCTTGGTAATTCTATATTATATAGAGGATATGATAAGGGCCGACAAATAATCGAAAAGATTGATTTTGGCCCTACATTATTCGTTTCCACAAAAAATAGAGACGAAAAATCTTGGAATGATTTATACAAAAACACCCCACTCGAACCAATTCAATTCAATAATATCCGAGAAGCAAAAGATTATGTAGAAATGTATAAGGATGTCCATGGGATTGAACTTCATGGCATGACTAAGTGGAACCTTCAATATATAAATTCAAAATTTCCAGGAGATATTGAATATGATATATCACATGTAAAAATTCACACGATAGACATCGAAACAGTAGATGAGGATTCCGAAGAAGGTTTTCCTGATATTCAGGCAGCGCGCATTCCGATTGTTCTCATATCTATACACGATAATATAACAGATAAAACGGTCGTATTAGGATTAAAAGAGTTTGATAAAGTTGAGTCTGATGCCTTTATATATAAAAAATTTGATACTGAGAAAGAACTATTAAAGTTTTTTATCGAATTTCAGATTGCAACAAAACCAGATGTTTGGACGGGGTGGAATACATCAGGATTCGATATACCATATATGATTAATCGAATCAAACTACTATTTGATGAGACACAAGTTAAACGGCTATCGCCATTCAATTATATTCGTGAAAAGATGGTTAATATCCGTGGAAAAGAAATTCAGACGTATGAGATTTATGGTATCATAGACTTGGATTATCTTGAACTCTATAAGAAATTCGGCACATATTCATCGAAAGAATCGTACGCATTAGGATTTATTGCCCAAGAAGAACTTGGCGAAACAAAACTTGAATTACCAGGGGTGTCATTCAGAGATTCTTACGTAAACCACTTCGACACTTTCGTGAGATATAATGCGATAGACTCAATTCTTGTTAAGAAATTAGAAGACAAGATGAAGTTGATTGAACTTGCTTTTGCTATGGCATATATGTATCATTGCAATCTAGGAGATGTATATCGCACTGTTGCTCCATGGGAAGCATTCATCTATCATCACTTGAATAAGAAAAAGATTGCAGTTCCGCCTCGAAAAAATGGATTGAGGGGGGATGTAGAAGGTGCATGGGTGAAAGACGGTATACAGGGCATGTATGGATGGTGTATGTCTTTCGACTTCTCATCCCTATATCCTTCTGTTATTCGTCAATGGAACATATCGCCGGAGACATTTAGAGCACCGGAATATGATATTAGAGCAAGAAATTTCTTGGATAATGATGCAGATGCTATTGCTGCCATTGATTATGCAAAATCAATCAATCATACAATTGCTGCAAATGGTACAATGTATGATAAATCCAAAAAAGGATTTCTAGCAGAATTGATGGAATATTGTATGACTGGTCGTGCAATAGCTAAAAAAGAAATGCTTCGACTAGAATCGGAATATCAAATTATAGAAAGGGAAATAAGTGAACGCGCAGCGCGACCGTAGAGATTGGCAATAATCATTAGAAAGGAAACATATGAATTATTCAGAAATGACTTTAGACGAGCTTTTAGAATTGAGAAATAGTAGTAGAGCAAAAATAGCAGCATTAAAAAATAAACAACTTGCATTGAAAATCGCTTAATCGTGGGCGCAATACAAAGAAATTTGTAATTGAAAACTATGTGAATTCGGTGAACATCCCAAATTGGGACAATACCGAGCCAAGCCCTAATATGGGAAGGTGTAACGACTAGGCGAAAGCCGTAGGGTCAAGTGACTCGAAGCGCATAGCACCTGTGAAGGTGAAGAGATAGTCTGTTCTGCATAGTAATATGCAGCTATATGGGATGAAATTAACGACTTCATTTAAACACAAAAGGCGAATTCTGCATTCGGCAGCATTGGCAATGAGGGGTTCCATTATTATGATTATCGCATGGCTGAGGCGATTACACTTACTGGTCAACTATCAGACATCCATTTGGCAAATTTGTTGAATATGAATTTCAATAAAATATTAGAAACAAAAGATGTAGATTATATTATTGCAGGCGACACTGACTCTGTGATTATTAATTGTCAGAGAATTGTAGATAAATTTGCGTCAAACAAATCGACAGGTGATGTTGTTAAATTTTTGGATGATTTCGCTAATAAAATATGTCAACCAATTATCAATAATAGCGTCAGTGTGATTTTTGATAAAATGAATGCTTATGATAAAATAATGGGAAGTAAGAGAGAAGCAATTGCGTCAAAGATGTTATATCGAGCAAAAAAGAACTACGCAATGTATGTATATAACTCCGAAGGGGTTGCATACAATCCACCTAAACTTAAAGTAATGGGAATTGAGATTGTAAGGTCGTCTACCCCTAAATGGTGCAGAAATAAATTAAAAGAATTATTACAGTTGATGTTTGAATCAGATGAATATACTCTACGAAAGAGATTTTTGGAACTGGAGAAAGAATTCAAAACATTGCCGCCTAGTGAAGTAGCATTCCCGCGGGGAGTGAGTGATATTGGCAAATATTTTGCAAATAATGCAATTAGAACCGGCATGACAGTACCTATGCATGTAAGGGCAGCCTGTCTGTTCAATATGAATGCAGTTAAATTCAAACAATATCAACAAATTCAAAATGGGGACAAAATAAAATTCTTATATTTGAAGATGCCAAATCCAATTAGACAAAACGTAATAGGCTTTCCTTCTAATATTGATTTGCCTCCTGAATTTAAACTGCATGGATACTTAGATTATGATACGCAGTTTGAGAAGACAGTAGAAAATGCAATGAAATCATTGACAGATTGTGCTGGCTGGAAATTGAGAGAAGAAAGTTCATTAGAATCATTTTTTGACTGATAAATAATTGCATGGTATCCGACTCCATGCACAAATCAAAAGTCGTAAATGAAAGGAGAAATACATGAGTCTATTAGACAAACTTAAAGCAGTAGGTTCAATTAAAGCAGAAACAGTAGCAGCATCAAGTTTCTTTGCTCCAAAAGATTTAGTTCAAACAAATATCCCTATTATCAACGTAGCATTTAGCGGTATACTTGATGGTGGGATAGTATCAGGTCTTACAATTCTTGCAGGACCTTCAAAACACTTCAAATCTAATCTTGGTCTTGTTTGTGTAAGTTCATACATGAAGAAATATAAAGAGGCCGTATGTTTATTTTATGATTCTGAGTTCGGCATTACTCCTGAATATATGTTATCGCATGGAATTGACACAGAACGAGTATTACATATTCCACTTGAACACATCGAACAATTAAAATTTGACATCACAAAGCGCCTAGCAGAAATTAAAAAAGGTGATAAGGTAATCATTTTTATCGATTCTATTGGCAATCTTGCGTCGAAGAAAGAAGTTGAAGATGCAGAAAATGAAAAGTCAGTAGCTGATATGACTCGAGCTAAATCACTTAAGAGTTTGTTTCGTATTATTACTCCACACCTGACAGTAAAAGATTTGCCATGTATTGCAGTCAACCACGTATATGCCGAAGTGGGACCGTTCGCGCGGACGGTCGTTAGTGGTGGGTGTTTGCTTGCAGGCACACAGTTAGAAATGGCGGACGGTCAAAAGAAGACTATTGAATCTATTAATGTAGGAGATATGGTGAATACATTAAATGGGCCTAAAAAAGTAACACATACATGGAATCCAGATACGTTGTTACACGGAACCCCAGAATGTATTAGATTTACATTTGATGATGGTTATTCAGTAACAGTTTCAGAAAATCATCCATTTTTAACATCGGAGGGGTGGGTAGAAGCAAAAAATCTCACAGAAAATCATATTTTTGTGGTTAGATGATTGACATCCTCTACAGAGGGGCAGTTAAAATAGGGTGAAAATAATCAAGGAGTGTAGCAGCGGCAAATACTATTACCGAGGCAGAATAACAAAATAGACATGGAGAAAAGAAAATGAAATTAATAAAGATAGAGAATGTTGGGATTAAACCAGTATATGATATATCTGTGGAAGATGTTGAGCATTATATTCTTGAAAATGGTATTGTTACACACAATACGGGCCTCTACTATTCCTCAAATCAGATTTTCATCATCGGCAGGTCTCAAGAAAAGGCGGGAACAGAGGTGGTAGGTTATAATTTTACAATCAACATTGAAAAATCGAGATTCGTGAAAGAAAAAAGCAAACTTCAGTTTCAGGTTATGTTCGATGGTGGTATTGATAAGTATTCTGGTTTACTTGAACTTGCATTAGAAAGCGGGTTTGTTCAAAAACCTTCTAATGGTTGGTATATAAGAGTAGATAAAAATACTGGTGAGATATTGGATGAAAAGAAAGTCAGAGAAGCAGATACTCATAATAAAACATTTTGGGCGCCGATTTTATCTAATCCAGATTTCTATAAATTCGTGAAAAATAAATTTCAATTGTCAGTTAATCCAATGAACGCGGAGGTGAAAGATGACAAAACTATATAAAGTGCGCGAACCGACCTCTACTGGTGTTTGCCCTATTCAAATCACCGATGGTAAATTCAGTGGCATTACGTTTGCTTATGGCAGAGTAGCAGTTGAGGAAATAGAAGATGCCGCCAAATTATCATTTGTATATGATGTGTTCGAAGGTGAAATTGATAAAAATTCAACAGAAGAATTTGAAAAGTTGACAGGAGATATATTAAAAGATATTCTTATTGAACAATTGAATGCTAACGAAGTAATTTACACTGGTGGTACTGATGGAATTAAAAATTGAAAATATTGTATTGGAAAATTTGATTAATAATGATGATTATTTTAGGAAAGTATTTCCTCATTTAAAAGAGGAATATTTTAGTACAAAAATAGAAAAGACACTGTTCAAATTCATTACCGTATTTGCTGAAAAACATAATAAAGCACCTAATCAAAAGATTTTAGGATTATTATCAAAGGAATATTCTTCTTTTACTCAAGAAGAATATATTCAAGCAGAATTGTTTGTGAAGGAATTGAACGGCAAAGAAGAAAATGTAGACTGGCTCATCGGCAGGACAGAGAAGTTTTGTAAAGATAAAGCATTCTATAATGCTGTCATGACTACAATTCAAGCAATGGATGGGAAAGACTCAAAATTGTCAGTGGAAGCTATGCCATCCTTGATGCAAGATGCACTGGCGGTATCATTTGATAATAGTGTAGGGCATGACTTCTTTGATGATATGGAATCTCGTTTTGATTTTTATCATTTAAAAGAAGATAAGATTCCATTCAGACTGTCGTATTTTAATAAAGTTACTAAGAATGGTATTCCTCGCAAGACACTAAACGCTGTTCTAGCAGGGGTAGGGGTAGGTAAATCACTTTTCCTGTGTGATATGGCAGCAACATCATTAAGTCAAGGCTTCAATGTGTTGTATGTCACGCTGGAGATGGCGCAAGAAAAGATAGCAGAACGCATAGACTGCAATCTACTTGACATCGATGTTGATAATTTAGGTAGATTGAACAAAGATGATTTTATCGATGGAGTTACTGGCATTAAATCCAAGACTCGTGGACAACTAATAATTAAAGAATACCCTACTGGTGGTGCTCATGTTGGGCACTTTAGGGCATTATTGGAAGAACTGAAACTCAAAAAGAATTTTCTCCCAGATGTTATTTGTATTGATTATATCAATATTTGTGCATCACAGAAATATAAGAGCAGCAATTACAATTCTTATTTTGCTATCAAAGCAATCGCAGAAGAACTAAGAGGATTGATGGTGGAATATAACTGTGTTGGCTGGACGGCCACTCAACTTACCAGAACAGGATTCAATGATTCGGATTTCAGTATGACAGATACATCGGAATCGTTTGGTTTGCCGGCATCTTTAGATTTCTTCATAGGTATTATACGCACCGAAGAATTGGACAAAATGAATCAGCTGATGATTAAACAGTTGAAGAGTAGATACAATGACATAAATTATTATAACAAATTCCTCATTGGTGTTGATATAAGGAAATTTAAATTATCTGATGTAGAAGAATCCCAACAACAAACAGTCTCCGACCAAGGCATTACAGATGATGAGTTATTCGGCAAATCCAAGAAAACACATGACTTTGCCAGCATAAATTTCGACTAAGTTGTTGATTCATTTGACAGTTTGACATTTAAAATAATGTTGGTTATGATAATAAGATGGGGCATGATGTTAAATTTGATAGCTTATAGAGCAGAAAGTGAGGTGTAAAAATGAAAATTCGTGTATATAGCGATATTCATTTGTAGTTGGACTGGTACTTTAGTGATGATATACAATTTGATGCTAATAACAGTGAAGTGAAATGCTGGAAGCCACCTGTGCTTCCTGATGACAAAGACACAATTCTAATTCTTGCTGGGGATTTATGGATTGGCACAAGATTTATTGAATTCGCGGGGTATTCATGGATTACAGAGGTCTCAACACGTTTCAAGAACGTCTTAATCGTATTAGGCAACCACGACTATTGGCCCGGAAACAACTCCCTGACTATCACGCGTGGTGGAGATACCTGCAATGCTATGTTGCAGGATTTAGGGTGTTACAATGTAAAAGTACTGGACTGCGATACATGGGAAGACGGTGAGTATTTGTTTGTCGGTTGCACTCTTTGGACTGATATGAATAATTGTAATGAGTTATCCATGTATAATATGCCTATGTTCATGCGATATGACGGAAAGATTCAATATGATATTGGGAGTAGATTTACATCTGAAAAATGGGTACAAACACATTCTAAACACCGAGCGTACATCAAACATGTAATTGAACAAAATCGAGACAAGAAAATTATTGTTATTACTCATCACCTCCCTTTGTTGACTTTGAGTGACCCAAAATTTAAAGGTACTCAAGGCAATGATTATTTTATGAGCGATTTGAGTGAGTTAATCCTTGGCAATGAGCATATTGTAATGTGGTGCGCCGGTCATACACATTACGGGTCAGATACATTTTTTGAAAAAACTAGAATAATTATAAATCCGTGTGGATATACATCAGAAAAGTTAGAACAATCAGGATTAGTTGTACACGAAACATTGAAAGTGAGGTAACTGAACCGTGAAAAGCATAATTTATCTAGATATGGATGGTGTTTTGGCCGATTTTCGAGGATGGGCAATAGAAAATTTCGGTGAAGAGTGGAAAACAGAAATTGAAAAGCCGAATTGGGGGGCTATAAGCAACACGTCGAATCTATTCGCCAAATTAAAACCAATGGCAGACGCGTTAGAATTATACAACAATTGTGTAGACATCATCGGCGACAAAAACAGAGTGCAAATTCTTACAGCATTGCCACAAAGAATGAATATGGAATCTGCTGCAAAAGATAAGATAGAATGGGCTCACACTCACATTAGTCCTGACATTAGAGTACACTTTGGTCCTTACGCCCAAGACAAACAATACCACAAGCGACACAAATTTGATGTGCTAATAGACGATATTGAATTGAATATTCAGCAATGGGAATCAGTCGGAGGTTATGGTATTGTTCATGAAAATTCAAAAAAGTCGACAGAAGAACTAAATTCGTTTATTATGGTTATAACAAATCAAGAAATGGGACAATTATGAGTGAGGAACTTGGCATTTTAGGTAGAAAACATATTATGATTGACATCGAGACATTAAGTTCTCGCCAAAATGCAATCATAATTCAAATCGGCGCGTGTTCTTTTACATTTGAAGACGGTATCGGCGAATCATTCCTTCACAATGTTGACATAGAATCCTGTTTAAATGCTGGTATGCATTTTGCAAAAGATACATACGAATGGTGGATGACACAAGATGAGACAGTATTTAAGTCATGTTTAAATGATGCAAAACCCATCAGCGAGGTTCTGCATTATTTGAATACATTCATTGGTAAAGATAAAAAAACATTAGTATGGGCGCAGGGGAGTGTGTTCGACCTAGGAATTTTATCAAGTGCTTATACATTGTGTGGCATAAACAAAAGTTGGAAATATTTTCAAGAAATGGATTCTAGAACGGTATTTACATTATTGAATGTGAGGAATGACTTGGAACGAAAGGGAGCGGTTGGTCATCATAATGCATTAAATGATGCAATTGCGCAGGCTGAAACACTTATAAAAGTTTTTAAGGAAAATTGATGACTAAAATTCATGGCAGATATACAAAATTTGATACTGCAACATTAGATGATTTTATTGAGTCTAATATAGATGCAGCTCAAGTAAAAACAGAATGGGTAGGTATGCCAGAATTCAATCAGCATAATATCGATTCTTTTGCTACTATTGTTTTTAGAGTAGTGGATGAAGAACATCTAAAAAAACTATCAGAATTGGTTGGTCAGCCATTGACACATAAAACAAAAACGGTATGGTATCCTAAACAGGGAGTTTTACCAGAACGTAGGGCATTTTATGTAGATGAGGATGATGTATGATTGACGAACACATGCCACAATACCCACTCTACATTGTGTCAAAAGGAAGAGCTGATAGTCGATTTACTTCCAAAACGCTAGAAGCAATGCATGTGCCATATTATATTGTCGTAGAAAAACAAGAAGTAGATATATATGAGGCAGCAATAAATCCTAAATATGGTACAGTTTTAGAACTCGACAAGAAATTTCAAGATGAATATGACACATTTGATGATTTAGGATACACTAAGAGTAAGGGGCCAGGTCCTGCTAGAAATTTTGTATGGGAACATGCAAAATCGAATGGATTTAAACGTCACTGGGTCATGGATGATAACATCAATGGATTTTATCGATTCAATAATAACTCTAGGATAGTGTGTCTGAGTGGAGCATTATTCCGGGCAATGGAAGATTTTAATGATAGATATACTAATCTGCCTATGTGTGGGCCTAATTATTTTTCTTTTGCTGTTCCTTGTGGCAAAAAAAATCCACCGATTATTATGAATACTCGCATTTATTCCTGTAATCTGATTGAATGCGGTACCCCTTATAGATGGAGAGGTCGTTATAACGAAGATACTGATATTTCACTTAGGATGCTGAAAGACGGCTTGTGCACTGTACAATTTAATGCATTCTTACAGGGCAAAATCGTAACACAGGCAGTGAAAGGTGGGAATACAGCAGAATTTTATGCAAAAGAAGGAACTACACCAAAATCTCAAATGCTTTTTGATATGCACCCAGATGTTACTAGATTGGTCACGAAATATGATAGGCCTCATCATCATGTAGATTATAATGTATTTAAGAAAAATAGATTACAACGTATCCCTGATATTATTATACCAAATAAGATAAATGAGTATGGCATGGTTTGTGTGAAAAGAGAAGAGTTAAAAGAAGAGCGCAAAGACGATTTTATAACAAAGATGGTGAAAAACCAAAAAAAGGAAATTTAAAATGAAAAAAGAAATTATGAGTTCTACTGGCTATCACAGCGATATACAACACATTGGTCGACCGGATTGTGTGTTTGACCAAAGGGCTAAATATACGTTTAATGGCGAAGACTTTGCAAGAGCCATGAGTGAAAAGAAATTAACCAAGACATCAACACATGTTGAAGTCGTTGGCCCTTTGACTATTGAAGAAAATATGTGATTGAGACTCGCGATTGTGATAAATAGTGATGTAGTTAGGATTTGATGAACTTTAGGAGATTCAAATCCAGTGGATATTGCATCCATTGTCCTACATCACAATACTATTTATCATTTGTAAAATTCTCCTAAATGTCTTAGTATGAACAGTCTACCGCAGGCATAAGCAGATTATGCCCCAAATGATGCCTGGCTTTTTGCTAAAGAACATCATCACTGGTATAGACAAAAAGTGAAATAAAAAGCTCCGGAAATGCTATGGTTGCAACCGGGAATCAGCGACACTTTGTTAAAAGAGGGTGGTATTAGCTGTAGGCGCGAGATATGCCAGCATCGTAAAAAGTCTTCACACTCGCAGACTTTACCATTTGACACATGGTTGAATCTTTTAGACCATCACTCCGACATTCGACGGAAAAATGTGGTTAGGTTCTGCTAGCCTAACCATGTCCTCTACTCTCTGGAAACAATTAATTAATCTTTAGATTAGATTAATCAATTAAAGAAGGTAAAGAATTAATCAATTAAAGAAGGTAAAGAATTAATTAATTAAAGAAGGTAAAGAATTAATCAATTAAAGAAGGTAAAGAATTAATTAATTAAAGAAGGTAAAGAATTAATCAATTAAAGAAGGTAAAGATTAATCAATTAAAGAAGGTAAAGAATTAATTAATCCTATCTATTAAAGAAGGTAAAGATTAATCTATTAAAGAAGGTAATTATTAATTACTTTGAAATGGAGTCCAAATGAAACTTGAATTAGATAAATCCTATAAAACAAGAAATAACAATATCGTAAGAAGAATACTTGCTGTAGATAGAAATAATGAAGCATTTCCTGTTGTTGCTGAACTTATGAGCGGTACTATTTTTGTGTATACAGCAGAAGGTAATTATACTTTACAGCATGAACATCCTTTTGATATTGTAGCTGAATATCAGTAAAATGAAGAACTCTATTGTGTTGAATTATGCCTATTAACGACTTCATTTGTATACAGTGTGGCTTTGAAATAAAAGATGTTCTTCACAAAATGTCTGAAATTCCAGTCAGATGTCCTAATTGCGATAAAGACGGTTTGAAACGAATACTATCAACTTCTGGTATCATTTTTAAGGGTACTGGATTCTACCAGACAGATTACAAAAACAAATAACGATGGTTGTAAGTGATTGATTTATCATTACATTTGACAATTAAATGTATCAATATTATCATAGTAATATGGTTGATATGGTGAGAAATAATTAAATCATGAGTTATAGAGACTTAATTCAAACAAAAACTGAAGAGATTCAAGAAAAGCTATTAGCTCTTGGTTTTGCAAAGATTCATACTCCATTTTCTATATGTAAATTGCCAAAAGGAGTTGCTGGCAGGGCGTGGGGGTACGATAGATTCGAGATAAGCATAGATTATCTCGAAAAACATACCGACCGCATTTTATCTCGTACTGTTCCTCATGAAATTGCACACATGTACACAGCGAAGTACTATCCTCAAGCAAATGGTAAAGGTGGACATGGTAGAGAGTGGAAAAAATTCATGGAAGCACTTGGATGCGAACAGAACAGATACCACGACATGAAATTGACAGTTGGTGCAATAAACGAGCCAACCAAGATTATTAAGCAAGATAAAGAATTTGTCGGTATCTATGATGTTCTTTGGAACAAAGACTCACAATGCTATAATGGATTCATCAATAAATCAATTGTTGCAACTGATATAAGTTACAATAAAGTAAAGAAAATCATGCAAGAATCTTTCGGTTGCAAGATGTTCAATGTTGTAATCCCATCATTTTAATGAACAAAGGAGAATGGAATGAACACTGAATTTGAAAAAGGCCAAATTGTATTCCAAGCATGTTCGAATTTTGCAACAGTGGGAGAATCGGGGTTGAATGGTACCAAATTCAAGCCGGCAGTGAATATCGGGATTGTGATTGAACGCAAACTAAATTCCTGCAATGATGAACGTGTATTTTTTGTTGACCGTGGAGGTAATGATTTTGTTTTCGGCCGGGTGTATTACTTCGCATGGCGCGCCGACGGCATATTCGCAACAGCTGATGAAGCCTTTGAGGCACTGCAAAGCGACGTAATCTGCCCAGACGTATACTCTGATGCAGATAAGAAATCATTCGATGATTTTCGCGGCGGTAAAATGCGCATTGCACCTGATACTAAATGATGATTGACGAAACCGTGATGTTGCACCCGCTGCGGCAGACAAGGAGATTAGAAATGAGCGAGCATAAAGCACTATCTGCCTTCGAACAGGCGGCGATACAAGTAGAAGTTATCGAGTTGAAACAGCGGCTGAAAATGGCAACTAAAACGATAAAATCCCTAAACAAGCAAATAACAAGACTTGAGGATGTTTTGTTTTCCTCTATGACCGCCGGCAATGGCGACCGCAAATAGCTGGAGAACCATATCACGAAGCGTGTCATTCCGTGATAAGGTCAACAAAACAATGTTTTTAAACATTGATATAATCTTATCATGAAGGATAATCTCAAAATGTAGACTATTACACCTCATAACCCATTCATTTTAAATAAGATTTGACATTTAATTGCAAATGATTGATAATACATTATCGAATAAGGGAGTAGATGATGAAAAACTGGATTGATGCTATCGGATGCACATTGTTTTTTACTGGGATTTTTTCCCTTTTTGTTGAAGCATGGTTTCGTTTACAAGGGCTTTGAAAGGAGAATAGTCATGAATGGTTTTTTAATTTTTATTGATGGACAATATTTTGACGAAGTGTTTTTCCCGAAGAGTATGACAGTAAAGGAAGCTCGAGCTTCCTTGCTTGTTGAAGGATATCCTTCGAACATTGAGATTGAATCGTTTCGTACTTCGGTAGAGGACTAATATGGCTAATGTTAAACAAGGTAACCTTACAAAATCGCCTCAATGGTGGAAACACCTAAAAGATTTTAAACGGGTGTTTTGGAAAACTGAACGTCTTGCCCAAAAGAAGAACATCCGAGAACAGATACGAGAATCATAGATAATTTGGTGAATTTTAATAATGACAAATTTGAAAAAAATATCTGATATTGTGCTGAATAAACGATGGGCAGAGTTCACTGAACTCGGCATTGACATGAAGCATTATGAAGATTTGGGTATGGTTCTTTTGAACTATAATCAAATCGAAGCAATCAAGAATCATCCAATAGTAAATCTTTGCCGAGGATTGCTAATTGGATATGACGGTTCTATTATTCGCAATGGCATGCCGCGTTTTTACAATTTGGGTGAGAATGGGGTCGACACATTCGACTTTCAAAATTCAATCACATTTGAGAAAGCCGACGGCTCACTCATGTTTACGTACTTTTGCCTCCCAACAGGGAAGTGGGAAATCGGTACTCGCGGAACTGCTTTTGCAGAAGGACCGAAAGAATTCTTCGGGACATTCCGAGATTTTATGCTATCAGCTATGGGCCGAACAGAAGCAGAATTTCAAGAAGACTGCACGGAATTGCTGAACAAGGAATACACATACTTGTTCGAGTGTATCGGGAAAGATAATCGCATAGTAACTCCGTATGGAGAAAATATGCTGGTATTTCTATCTAGTGTAGAAAATGCAACCGGCAATGAATATCTTATTGGTAATCAGGAAGTACATAACGCTTTGCTTAATTGGAATGTCCGACCTGTTGAGGTGTTTTCATTTAATACTCAAGATGATTGTCTCAAAGTGCTTGGTGAATTGACTGGACTCAAGGAAGGGTTTGTTGTATATAACACAAAAACAAAAACACGTGTTAAAATAAAGTCGCCTACATATCTTGCAATCCATCGCCTCCGTGGCAATGGTTTGACTTTGAATTCAGTATGTGAACTTATCGTCACGCGCGAAGTGGATGAATACTTAGCTACGTTTCCTGAAGATACACATAAGTTCAATGAAGCACAATCAATGTATGCAGTTATACAAAATGAACTCACAGATAATTATTGTAAATTCAAGACCATTGAATCACAAAAGGACTTTGCTATTGCGATTAAGGACTTGCCTTTAAGTTGCGTAATGTTTAAGGCCCGCAGCGCAAATGTTAATGACGTGTTACATGAATTCAATAAGTTTCCAGTTAACAAAAGAGCAGAATGGCTAAAGACTAGATTGACTTAGTCTTGCCGTTGTTCTATGCCGTCATCACAAGGAGGTCGACCAATGAAAAATCGCGAGGGAGTTGAGTATTCTTTTCAAAAAATTAACAATGATGAGTTTAAAATAGTAGGTGACTTGAAACACTGGAGATATGGTGGTAAAGACGGGCAGGCTGAAATTGACACAAATGATTTGGGATTTGTGGACCCATCTGGAGGTCCATTCATTTCAGTCGGTTCTTTGTTGAATGGGCGTAAAGTCACGAATATTCGGATCGATGCCGACAGTTCATTCATTTTTGAACTTCAGCCCTATGCAGCATAAGTCATTGGTTTGTATAGACATTTGACATTTTATCAGCATGTGTTTTAATGATTATATCGATAAATGTGGTACGAGGAGAAATACGTGAAAAGGGCTATTATTGCAATTGGTATTTCGGGGTCGGGCAAAACCACCGAAATTGCAAAGCGGGAATATGATTACTTCGTTAGAATTGAACGTGATATTATGCGCAAGCGCCTGCTTGGATTTGATGATGATAATTCTAGCGATAACTTCTGGTCCCTCTGGAAATTCACAAAAGAAAATGAAAACAAAGTCACTGAAATGGTGAATGAAATAATTGATGACTGCGCAAAGATGAAAGCAAACATCATTATTGGTGATACGAATTTGAATATTAAATATCGGTCACTGCTGCATACAAAACTTGAAGAACTTGGATATACTGTTGAGTTCAAAGTCTTCCATATTGATGTGATGGAAGCAATTAAGCGTGACGAGCGCCGCCGCGATACTGTCGGTCATCAGGTTATTTGGAAGCAGTATGAACAATTTACTAAAGAATTTCCAAGTACTCGGCAGTATGTTGCAGACGTCACAAAACCAAGGGCTATCTTGGTTGATGTAGATGGAACATTGGCTCACATGAATGGTAAGCGCGGGGCGTTTGAATGGGATAAAGTCGGGCTGGATGATTGTGATGAACAAGTAAAGTTTTTGGTAAATAACATGCCAGTGGAAGATACTGTTATAATTCTTTCTGGGAGAGATGGCATCTGTAGACCAGAAACAGAAAAGTGGCTCGATTATAATGACATTTTTTTTGATACGTTACTCATGCGAGCAACAGGTGATATGAGAAAAGATACAGTTGTGAAAGAGGAAATTTTCTGGAGAGATATTGCTCCGAATTACAATTGTCAATTCGTTATCGATGATAGGCCTAGCGTGTGTGATAACTGGAGAGCAATGGGGCTTAAAGTTTTTCAGGTTGGCAATCCTAACATCAGATTTTGACAGGAGATTAAATAATGGAAGTCGTAATCAATGTAGATTTTGGTGGGTTTGGGGTTTCATCAGAAGTAATGCAGTATTTGATAGATAATAAATCTGATGCAATTATACTCATGCCTGTGATGGATGCTGATCATTTTAATAAGTATACAAGTAATTACAATGATTATGGTTGTATAAAGGCGACAGGGAATTCTATTTATGTTCTGAAATCCGGATATGATATTCGTACAAACAAGGATTTGATTAAAGCAGTTAAAATATTTGGCAAAGCAGCGAACGGGAAATATGCGTCATTGAAAATTGTAGAAATTCCTGACGACATTTCGTGGTTTATTTCGGTGGATGACGGTGGTAGAGAACATGTTTCGGAAACTCATAGAACTTGGAGATAAAATGAACTATAATATTGAGTATGAAAAAAAGTCTTTCATGAAAGCAATAGACTACATTAAAGAAAATAATCTCTATCGCAGAGGGGAGTCTAATTATGATTTGTGGTTAATTGATTTTATCAAAAGCACGGTAAAGAGTGCTATGCATAAGTATAAAAGCGCGGGGGTATGGTCTTCTTGGTCTTCGTGCGGCGGGGTAACACTTGTGTTAACGTCAGATAATAAAGCAACGGAAGGCTTCGATATAATTGATGTCAATATCACAGTTGAACCTAATTTTGAAAATAGTGATTATGTAACACTAAAAATTCGTGATGAAGCTTAAAAATGAGTCTAGAATTAGAACAAAATAACAGGTATTACTTTTGATAAAGGGATTGACATGAATTTTATTATTACTACTCATGCGACATTTGAACATATTTACGAAATTGATGCCCCAAATGAAAATGCCGCTGTTGAGATTGTGACGAGAACAGATGCTCAATTGGATTATCATCAAAGATTTATTGGAGAAAAAGTAGTACACATCACACTTGCCCACAATTCTATTCCTATGACGCCAGATGAATTTAGAGCATTAGGTTGTTTTTGATAATGCCAGATTAAAGGAGATTATTATGCGAGTGGACATAGGAAAGTACAAGTATTATGTTGGGCCTTATCAGATAGCTGAAATGCTGATGTTTTGGATTCCTAAATACAATGATAAGCACGAATATACAAAAGCATACGATAAATATGTTCATAGATTTGGTGAAATTTTAGCAGATACTCCGATAAACACTTTATGTGAATGGATTGATACTAAGCAGAAACGTAAAATCAAAGTTAAAATCCACGATTATGACACTTGGAGTATGGATTATACATTGGCATTGATTATTTTACCTATGCTTAAAAAGCTGAAAGAGACTAAACACGGCTCGGTCATAGTTGATTTAGAAGATGTTCCACTACAGTATCGATATAGTGATGATTCAGAATATGAAAATGCTCAACGAGCATTTGACTTTTACAATGACGAAGATAGTGTCAAAATTGAGTGCGACCATCATGTACGATGGGACTGGGTACTCGATGAAATGATTTTTGCCTTTGAAATGATTTTAAACGATGGAAATTGGATGGATGCTTATAAAACATCATATCCAATGACCGAAGAGGAATCAAAACATCAATCAGTATTAAATAAATTGTATTCTAAAAATGTTAAAATTGTTTATGATTGGGATAGTATCGAAAAGGTAGAAAACAGAATAACAAACGGCCTCATTTTATTCGGCAAATATTATAGAGGATTATGGTCTTGATGATGTGGGCTTTTGAGTTAAATCAAATATGGAGCGCAGATGTTAGACATACAAACTTTACGAAATGATTTGGAGGGCGTGGCCGCACGTTTGGCGACACGCGGATTTGTTTTGGATACCGCGAAATTCGAGCAGCTGGAAGCCGAACGCAAAAGCATCCAGGCGCGCGCGCAGGAACTGCAAGCCAAGCGCAATGTCGCATCCAAGCTAATCGGTCAGGCGAAGGCCAATGGTGAAGAAACGACCGCTATCAAGGCCAAAGTGATAGCGGTGAATGATGAGTTGAAGCAACTAGAAGCCAGGCTGCCACAAGTGCTGGGAGATATGGAGGCCTTCCTCGCCAATATCCCCAACCGGCCGCACCCCAACGTGCCCGAAGGGAAGTCGGAAGCAGATAACGTCGAGATGTATAAGATCGGCGAGCCGAAGAAATTCGATTTCGAGGTGCAGGACCATGTCAGCATCGGCGAGGACTTGGGCGGTATGGAGAAGATTTCCAAGTGAGCCTCATCCATCTGCTCGCCACCACCGGCCACAGACTGACGTGGCCTCTAAAGATCGTAATGTGTTTATTGATATTATCAAACACCTCCTTAGCAGATAAGCTCGTAATACCACCAGAGTATGTGATAAAATATTCAGCGAAAATGGCTTATAAAGATTTTCCAAAACAAGCAGATATTTTGGCAATAATCAGAGTAGAGTCAGCATTCAATCCGAAGGCATTCAATCCAGAGAAGAGCAAGATAAATCCTAACAGGAAAATACCCCCCTCTATTGGACTTATGCAGGTGCAGAATGGCACGTTCAATCCGAAGCATAACATGAAGCAAGGAACTTCTCTACTTAGAGAGTATTACGTAAAGTATTGCAATCGTAGCATTGAGTGCGCCGTAAAAAGTTATAACATCGGTCCACGAAATTTTAAACACGGGAAATTAAAAAAATCTGGAGCAATCTATTTCAATAAATACCAATATCATCGAGCGAGATACGACAAATTTGTTGAAAAGTTGACAACCCACGTTAATTAATCTATGATGGATTTTTAGAACTCAATTGGAGTAATGTATGAATGTTGTTGTAATTAAGACATTAGGCGGTGAAGAGATTCTGGCAGAACTCGAATCAATATCATCAGAAGGTGATTATACCGTTACTAGACCTAGGATACTAATGGTTTCTGGCCAAAACATTGGATTAGTGCCTTATCTCATTAGTGTACCTGATGCTAATAACATCAGAATAAAAGCACATTCTATTGTAACAGCGGTGGATGCTCCGCATGAAATCGCGAATCAATATATCAAAACTGTAACAACTTTGATACTGGGGTAAACGTAAGCATGAGTACTTTTATTGTTTACTTTGACATCCTCGCGAGGTTGTCAAAGGGGTAAATTGTTGTTTTTATTAGACATTTGACAATTAATTAAAAATCTATATAATTGATTATGTCGATTTAAATGTTTTGGTGAATCAATTTGTTTCATAATGAATTGGATGAAATTTCGCCAAATCATTGATTGATAAATAAATTTGACAATTAAATCGAAACTTGATATGATTGTTAGGTGGTTGTGAAACAGGCAACACTGAAAGGTGTAAATCTTTCACCATTTGACAATTAAATCGAAACTTGATATGATTGTTAGGTGGAATTCAATGACACATAATATCGTGTTAGCAAACAGGAATGGAACGTGGCTGCGAGGACCTGTTTAAAAACCTCTACGGGCGGATTCGGGGATGAATGGGAAACTGAAAAATCCGAATATTGGACATTCAATAGATGTTCAATCAAAAAAATTATGCATATTAATATATTAATATGTTAAGACCGTTGTTGGATACGGAGAGATTGATACAAAGTATATGGGTTCGATTCCCTTTATGAAACTGTTAACGCAGATGGCATATACAGGTGTTCCAGAATTAAAAGGTTGGTAATCGACGTGGTGAGCAAAGCCAACATTATTTGATTGAACTTTATTGAGTGTGCTTTATTAAGATTTTCAATGAAAAGGTTGCAGATGTAAACATCATTGGTCAAGAAATCTTAATTAAGCACATTTTACAATACTCCTGTAACGCGAAGGGAACGGTTTGATTCCGTTACGGACCGTTACGGTCCACCAAAATGCACAGCATCGCTTTATGCTGTGGTAGGAAGCCTCTGTATCCGTCGGAAACATGCATCTCAAACTACAACGAGAGTCCTCGCAAAAGGACATAGCTTTAAATAATGCCCTGATGGCGGAATTGGTAGACGCATCAGATTTAAGTCCTGACGCTTAGGCATGTCGGTTCGAGTCCGACTCGGGGTACCAACTTTGAGTTGCATATATAGGGCCTGTAGTTTAATGATAAAACACCGAACTCATAATTCGAGAGACTACCAGTTTGACCCTGGTCGGGCCCACCAATTTGGCTGAAACATATTATAAATGTCACTATGGACTAATGCCGCCGATACAACAAATGTAACAATTACAACAACGGGTTCTAAATTTACAAAAACTGCACATTAAGGAAAATAATATTATATATGATTTACCGCCAGTATCACAACCGCCTTCTAAGCGGTAGCCGTGTAATTGGACCAATGGGAGTTCGAGTCTCTCCTGGCGGACCAAATTTGCCGACATCTACTGGTTCGAGTCCTGTCTCCGAGACCATAGAAGTTGTCTAATCGCAATATGTTTTAAGATATACCCGAGCTGAACCAAATAATGAATTGGGAGTATAGCTCAGCTGGAAGAGCATTCGACTTTTAATCGACAGGGTGCGAGTTCGAACCTCGCTGCTCCTACCAATGCAATGCATGACTACACTAAGTCAGAGCATAAATTTGGGATGTTAGTGATAACGAGAGTCCTGCAAGAGGACATAGCTTTAAATAATGCCCTTATCGTATAATGATATTACGGTTGACCTGTAATCAACTCATGGAGGTTTGATTCCTTCTGGGGGCACCAGAACAAATGTAATAAATATGCTCCCCAGCATTAGTGTGCAGCGGATTTTTATAAAGTCTGGAGACTGGTCAGATAGGCTGGAACGGCACGGAGCGTAACCGTGGGGGAGTACCAAACAACTTAACGCATGTGATAAATACCCGAGTGGCGTAATGGCAGCCGCGCTGTGCTTAGAACGCAGTGTCCGTAAGGGCGTGTCGGTTCAAATCCGACCTCGGGTACCAAAATAATTGGAGATGTCATATACTGGCTATTATGCTCGGCTGTCTACCGGGACAAGACGGATCGTAACCGTTCATCTCCGCCATACAATGGAAGATGTGGTGCAAGGTGCAACCGGAGTTTGCTAAATTCCCGGCCAGAAAGGGCCCGACAGGTTCGATTCCTGTATCTTCCTGTGCCTCGTCTGATGGACAGTGTCTAGTCTTCGAAACTGGAACAGAGCGGTTCGATACCGTTACGGGGCACCAAATAATCGTCGTGTGGCAGAAAAGTGATGCACTGCTTTCATAATGCAGTTTCAAGCTGGCGCAATACCAGCCATGACGACCGATTATTACAATTGGGCATTAGTCATCTTCTGCCAAATTCAATAATAATGGTGAGTATAGCTTAATCAGTAAAGCCTCTGGCTGTGAATCAGGGAGTCCTGCGAATGCAAGTCTCGTTGCTCCCCCACAAGTTTTAGCTTTGCAAAAAATAACTCTCTGAGGTGTTAATAGATGCATGCGTGGTTTGGGACCACGAGGAGTAGGCGCGATACCTACCAGAGAGACCAAAATACAGTGTGTAAGTCATTGGCAGACATCCCGGCTTGGAACTGGGGAGCAGTAGGTTCGATTCCTACCACACTGACACAAGTGAAGATGATTTTGTGTCATCTTTACACAATGCGGGAGTCGTATAATGGCATTATTACAGCCTTCCAAGCTGAAGACAGGGGTTCGATTCCCCTTTCCCGCTCCCTTGAGTCACAGTCAAGACTCGAACTTGTATATAGTAATATGAAAACATATTATACAATCTACAAGATAACAAATCAAATTGATGGCAAATTCTATATTGGAAGCCATAAGACCAGAAATTTGAATGACTCATATATGGGTTCTGGTAAGTATCTTAGATATGCCATTGAAAAATATGGGTTGGAGAATTTTGAAAAAGAGATTCTTTATATATTTGATACATCCGAAGATATGTATACAAAAGAGGAGGAAATAGTAAATGAAGAATTCTTATCTGAAGAAAACACTTATAATTTGAAACTTGGTGGATTAGGCGGGTGGGACCATATAAATTCGAATGTTGAGCTTCGAATAGAAAAGAACAAGACAGCAATGGAAAATGCAAATAAAAATGGCTGCTCAATATTAGGAAATATGCGGCATTATATAAAACAAGAAAATTATAAAAATAATCCAAATAAATGTTTACATTGTGGTAAAGAGTTAGAATACTCAAAAAGAAATAACAAATTTTGTGGTCATGTTTGTTCAGCAACACACGTAAATAAAACACGAACATTAAAAAAGAATTTGCAAGGTCCCGTATCCACACATTCATAGGTGGCTAATACCGTCTTGTATAGTAACAACTGCGACTTCTATCAGTAGACTTCTGGCTCATAACCACGAATGGGAGTAGGTGCAATTCCTGCGGTCGCAACCAATTAAATATAGTTTATGGGGGCAGTAATGGGTTACGGCAATCATTTGCGATGATTGTGCTGGTAGGGTTCGATTCCCTCGGCCTCCAATCCTAATGTGTACGGAGGTAAAATGAAATCATTTAAAGTATTTTAAAAGTAAAGAACATGGTTAAAAATCATAACTTGGCAAAATCAATTCACGATGCTTCATGGTCGGAATTGGTGCGTCAGCTTGAGTATAAGTCCAATTGGTACGGTAAAACATTTACCAAAATTGATACTTTTTTCCCATCTTCTAAAACTTGCAACTGCTGTGGTCATAAGGTAGAGTCTTTGCCGCTCGACATTAGGGAATGGATTTGTCCATCTTGTAGTGCTGAGCATGATAGAGATGTAAATGCAGCAAACAACATTCTGGATGAGGGCCTTCGTGACCTTTATTCCTTAACATCGGCCGAATTAGTCGATTACAAACGCAGAGAAGCAGTTAGTCCCGATTATAGTGTTCTGCACCAAAATTTGGCATCTTTGATGAAGCGTTTAGCAAAAGTAAACTTTACAGAAGTTTACGGTTATGCATAATTATGATAGTTGTGGGCAAATACTATGGAAGAGCAAACCGACTGGCGACGGTACCTGTCTTGAAAACAGTTGAGGTAATGACCTTACCCTTGGGGGTTCGACTCCGCCCTCTTCCGCCAACAGATTCGTAAAATGATAATCTGATTTATGACCCTAAAGCATTAAAGTGATGTACCGGTCTCCAAACCCGGCGAATGCGGAGCATTACCGTATAGGGTTGCCAATAATGCCCGGGTAGATGAAAGGTTCAATCGGTCTCCCTACAAGTGACAGCATGTCAGTTCGAGTCTGACACCGGGCACCAATTCAGTACTTATGATAAGGAAAGACATATGAAAACGCATGTTCTTTTTGTGATGGAATCAACATTAGCAGCAAAAGAAAAATTCGAAGAATTGATGAATTTTACATTGATGATGCAATTAAATAATCTACCCGATTCAAAATTCTAGAAACATCTGACTTTGAATACACAATTAAATCTATGTCCGACTCGAACGAATCTTGTTATGGGATAGAGTTCAATACGTGCATAATTATCTGATGTTTGTAAAAGTAAAATTGATATGGAAAAATTAATGTTGATTAAATCAAGAATCAGACATCCTCACTGATGGACAGACATTTCTTTCCTAAAGAAATAGGATAGGTTCGATGCCTATTGGGGATTCCAAAATTCACAATCGAAAGATTGTAAAGCAGGAGAGTATTAAAGGCTTGGAAGACGGGAGGGGCAGTACCTCCCCAGGTCCACCACTAATGGTGTTAAACAGTAAACGGATAGATAGAACTTGACGAAGGGACTATCCAATATGATGGGTGCATCAAACTGAACTACCAAATTAATATCATTAGTAATGGGCCTGATATAGATTCGATTTTGAGGAAATAGACTTTCTTGGGATAGTCAGACGACTGACTAAAATAGCGTAAATAAAGTAAACGCAGCTAATGATAGCTTATATGCACTAGCGGCTTGATTGTCGTGTAGTGCCGAGTTTGGTGCTTTTCTTGGGAACAGAAAAAGCACACTTAATTGTTACATTAAATGGAAGAATTCATGTCTACAAAAAAGCAAAAATCGTGTCCATTTTGCGGAAGACCTTCAGATGTTTTAGATAATGAAACATTATACCCTAACGGGCTTTATTGGAGGATAGAGGATGGCATTAAACATTACATTTCATTTGAGGATAGAAAAAGTGAGGATAATAAGTGCTGGACTTACAACTGCCCTGTAGTGGCAGGCGGGTGCGGCGCGGAAATTTATGGCGACTCGCGTGACGAATGCATAGAAAAATGGAATACTCGAGTTTAATTATTCTTTTTAGCAAAAATTTGACAATTATTCTACCGTTGTTAAAATGGCAATCATCATTGATTATTAAAGGAAAGGAATGAAATGCAAAAAAATATCGGGATGTTTTTGGGGGGCATTGCAATGGTTGCGATTATCTCTGTGGTTCTTGCTCTGCCTGTGATGTGGGTGTGGAATGCGGCATTTGTTGGTACGATTGACGGTGTACATGAAATTGGATTTTGGAATGCTCTTGGTATCCTATTTCTTTGTTCAATGTTGTTCAAAAATAATACGTCTAACAAATAAGGAATAACAATGTCGACAAATCAGAAATTTTATTGGGGATTTGCCCAATTCATCAGAGTTTGCTTATTGCCTATTGTCATTCCTGTAAGAATTTACGAAATGATTAAAGGAGCAAAAAATGAAACATCAGTATCTGGTCTGTGACAAAGGAGGTCAACCACAATATTGGGCTTCTATGGAAGCTTCTATTCTGTTAAAAGTTAAAGACTCCTTGAGTTATGAATTTGGGGATTCAAATAGATATAGAGGAGGCATTTCTCGTATTACTGGAGAACGGTCTGCGGTGGATATAGCTCCGATATTATTCTTGAAAGATTCCATCAAATACGAAACAAGAATTCCACCTCTTACTAATACTAATTTATTCAGCAGAGATTTAAACATTTGTGCATATTGTGGTAGACATTATCCTTCACACAAATTATCGTGCGACCATATTCATCCGACCTCAAAGGGAGGTAAAAATGTGTGGACAAATGTAGTTTCAGCATGTAAAGCATGTAATCATGAAAAAGCAGATTATTTACTACACGAGATTGACATGGAATTGATTTACATTCCGTACACACCAAATCATGCTGAAAGATTGTTGATGCAAAACAGACGAGTATTAGCTGACCAAATGGATTATCTGCGAGGGTTCTTGCCGAAACATTCAAGAATTTTAGCGGCTCCTCATTTTTTAGGTATGATACAGTAAAACCCCACTTCGGTGGGGTTTTTAATGTCTATAATAAGTATAAGTATTTGATTTATCTAGGTATTTGACATTTAATTTAGTCGTGGTATAATGTATTCCTCAATTAAATAACACGGAGAAATAAAATGAAAAAAATTATCGAAGGTCTTTTGAAAATCATTGCAATGGTTGCGATTATCTCTGTGGTTCTTGCTCTGCCTGTGATGTGGGTGTGGAATGCGGCATTTGTTGGTACGATTGACGGTGTACATGAAATTGGATTTTGGAATGCTCTTGGTATCCTATTTCTTTGTTCAATGTTGTTCAAAAATA